>Ga0209278_1000009_pt1 | contig 543603 bp, 453 predicted proteins | sample JI81BgreenDNA_FD_187504 | JGI IMG/M metagenome (GOLD analysis project Ga0209278, IMG submission 187504) | Wastewater effluent complex algal communities from Wisconsin, to seasonally profile nutrient transformation and Carbon sequestration -... | ecosystem: Engineered > WWTP > Effluent > Algae...
GCGCTGCCACATGGCAGCGCCGACGCAAATCAGGGTTGGCACCTAGGTAGGGGCGACTGCGAGGCATTGCTCTACGGTTTCCAGGCTCGATGACTGCAGCCTAACTTCCTTAAGTTGAAGCCAGTGGCCCCCATGGTTACCCGAGGGCCGCCGCCGCGATCGCCTGGGCCACCTGTTCGAGGGCCGCGTCGGGGATGCCGGGATACATGGGCAACGAGAGCAACTGCTCGGCTAGGGCTTCGGCGTGGGGGAAGTGGCCCGGTCCGTAGCCCAGGTCCGCGTAGGCCGGTTGGAGGTGGCAGGGGATGGGGTAGTGGATGCCGGTGGCGATGCCCTGGGCCTCGAGGGTGCTCTGGAGGCGATCGCGATCGAACCGGTCACAGGGCCGCACCCGGATGGGGTAGAGGTGATAGACATGGCCCGGACCGCTGCGGTTGATCAAGGGGGTGATGCCCGCGTCCGCCAGGGGGGCCAGGAGGCGATCGTAGGTGGCGGCGGCGGCGTTGCGCTGCTGGTTCCAGTGCTGCAAGTGGGGCAGTTTTACGGCCAGGACCGCCGCCTGGATCGAATCAAGCCGGGAGTTGGTGCCGCGATCAGCGTGGTAATACTTGCGCGGTGCCCCGTAGTTGCGGAGCGATCGCGCGGTGGCGGCGGCCGAGTCGTGGGGCGTCAGGAACAGGCCCCCGTCGCCAAAACTGCCTAGGTTTTTGCTGGGAAAGAAGCTGAAGGCTGCCCCATCCCCGAGGCTCCCGGCCCGGTGGCCCTCCCGTTCGGCCAGGTGGGCTTGGGCCGCATCTTCAAACAGCACCACGTCGCGATCGCGCACCAGATCCAGCAGGGCCGTCGGCGACACCATCTGACCGTATAGATGCACCGGTAATAACGCCCCGGTGCGATCGCCCATCGCCGCCGCCGTTTGGTCTAGATCCATCAGGCCCGTGGCCGGATCGCAGTCCACCAAAATTGGCGTCGCCCCCGATCGCACCACGCCAATCAGCGTCGCCACAAAGGTATTGGCGGGCAAAATCACCTCCTGCCCCGGCCCCACCCCCAACGCCTGCAACCCCAGGGCGATCGCATCGGTCCCGCAGCCCATTCCCACCCCATGGGCCACCCCGCAGGCATCGGCAAACGCCCGCTCAAAGGCCGTCAGCGCTCCCCCCAACACATACTGACCGTCCGCCAGCACCGCCGCGATCGCGCGATCAATCTCCCCCTGAATCGGAGCATGGAGCAGGGCCAAATCAACAAATGGAATCGCCATAGAAGAGTAATGAGGAAATGGAAAAAGGTGAAGGAACCACCCCACCGCCCCGCCCTGGAACCGTGGCCGATCTCGCGGTGGGAGCGCATTCCCTGAGCCAACCTAGCCTAACGCCGTCGGCCCTTCTGGATGGATCGACACGGCGGCCCCCGCCCCCCTGTGGCCCCGCTGCCCCTAGTCATCCCCCTAGGCAGATACCGGGTACACATTTTTGACAGTTATTATCATTTACAATCTCAGGGCCAGCCGCATCGTGCCTTAACGTTTCACGGTTTCTCCCTTTGGATATCTACAAGAAGTGAATTTTGGTGATTCGGGTGACATTGGTCCCCCCCAAAAAACGCCCCGCCGTCAACCGGGCGGCCTGTCCAATCTTCCCCCCGACGGCGATCCACGGGCGATCGCCCCCATGGCTGAGGACGCCGAAGACCCGTGGGACCGGGTGCAGCGCCATGGGTTAACCCTGAGTTTCCGCTGCCGTTGTCGGCCCCTTGGCCAGGGGGCTTCGGTCCAGGGGCGATCGGAGGCGATCGCGTTTGAGGCATGGACCCTAACCCTGTCAGCGGGCGATATTGCCGATCCGTCTGGCCATGCTGGGGAGATGGGGGAACAGCGCTCCCTAGGGTTAGATTTCAGGGCCGATGATCGCGTCCCCGCCCCCCCAGCGGATCCCCAATTCATACAAATCAACCTATATGTGGCCCCCGATCGCCTGCAAGGGCCTGATCTTCTGCCCCCGGACCTGTGGCTCAAGCTGACGGACGGCCGGGGGGCAACCCACGCGGCGGGCCACGGCCTCACCGCCGCCATGCGATTGGTGCTGCATCAGATGCTCCACTGCCCGTTTGAGGGGGCCATGCGGCACATGTATTTTGAGGGCAAGTCCATAGAATTACTGACCCTAGGGCTGGACCAGGCCCGTGCCCAGGCGGTGGGCTCCCCCCCGCGCCCCCAGGGCCAAGCCACTGCCCTATCCCCCAGGGACTTTGAGGATGATCGCATCCACCGGGCGCGGGATATTTTGCTGCAAAACTTCCAAAATCCCCCGTCCCTCAAGGAGTTGGCCTATCGGGTTGGGATTAATGATTGCACCCTCAAGCGGCGCTTTAAGCAGGTTTTCGGCACGACGGTTTTTGGGTATCTGTACAACTACCGCATGGAGCAGGCCCGCCGTTGGTTGCTTGAGCAGCCCTGGTCGGTGACGGAGGTGGCCCGACGGGTGGGCTACACCAATCTCTGTGCGTTCAGTACGGCGTTCCGTAAAAAATTCGGGGTCAGTCCGCGATCGCTCCAGCGCCAGGGCCGCATCTCCAGCGGGCCCTAGGGCCAACCCCCCAGAAAATTGCGTTTCCCCAAAGAAAAATTCCGCCTGGGCAAACTTTTGTGCCCCCCGCCGCGATCGCAGCACCGTAAAATCTTCGTGCCATTTAATTGATATCTATTCTCAACTAAAAGTCATCTGGGCCGCAATGACCGCAGGGACGGGGGAACACCATTTATGAACCTAAAACTGATCGTGGGGGTGTCGAGTGTGGTGGTGGGGCTCGCGCCGACCATGGCCCTGGCGATGGAGCCCCGGCCCCTGGGGGCCAGACAGACTGTGAGTCAGGGGCCGCAGGGAAGTTTTTCCATGGGTGATGGCTTAGCCCAGGCCGCCACGGAGCCGGTGCGTCTGACGGCGGTGGAGGTGGAGCGCACCGAGACGGGGCTGAACATTATTTTGCGGACGGCGGCGGGGCAAACCCTGACCATTGATGCCACGCGGTTTCGGGCCGAGGGCGATCAACTGCTGGCGGAGTTGCCGAATGTGGTGCTTGCCCTGCCGGGGGGAGCATCGTTCCAGACGGCTAACCCTACGGCGGATATCGCGGAGGTGCGTTTGGTGCAGCGGGGGCCGGATTTGGTGCAGGTCGTTGTGACCGGTGCGGCGGGACTCCCCACCAGTGAGGTGGCCCTGGTGGCGGATGGCTTGGCCTATGCCCTCAATCCTGGGGGGATGGAGGACGCGGGGGATGGCTTGGTGGTGGTGGTGACGGGCGATCGCGCCCCCAGCTACCGGGTGCCCAGTGCCTCCGTTGGCGGTCGTACGGATATTGATCTGCTGGATTTGCCCTTTTCGGTCCAGGTGGTGCCCCAGGATCTCCTGCGCGATCGCCAGGTGCAAAGCGTCAACGAAGCCCTACGCACCGTCGCGGGCGTCACCCCCGACAACCCTTCCTACTCTGCCTTTGAAGGATTTACCATTCGGGGTTTCACCGGCCGCAACATCATTCGCAATGGCCTGCGGGACGATACCAACATCACCTCACGCATTGCCCTGCCCAATATTGAACGCATCGAAGTGCTCAGGGGGCCAGCCGGTGCGCTCTTTAGCCAGGGCAGCCCCGGCGGTACGGTCAATATCGTCACCAAGAAGCCCCTCTCGGAACCGCGCTATACCATCACCGGCGCGATCGGCAGCTTTGACACCTACGAAGGTTCAATCGATTTCACCGGCCCCCTCAATGGCGACAATACCCTGCTCTATCGCCTGACCGCTGGCGCTTCAACGACCGATACGTTCATTGACTTTTTTGAGCGCCGGACCTACGCGATCGCCCCCGTACTCAGTTGGCAAATCAGCGACAATACTAAGCTGACCATCGAGGGAGAATACACCGCCGGAGAACAGCCCAATGCCCGGGGGCTACCGGCCAGGGGCACCATCCTAGACAACCCAAATGGGGACATATCGCCTAGCTTTTTCATTGGCGAGCCCGACGACGATCTAGATAGCAATGATCGCTACGCCCTGCGCCTTGGCTATACCCTAGAGCACCAGCTCAATCCCAATTGGCAGTTGCGCAATTCCTTCCAAACCACCCGCCTTCGGACGCCTCAAAACTCCCTATTTCCATCAGCCCTCAGGGAAGATGGGCGCACCCTGGAGCGCGGCCTATTTTCAACCGACGATCAATCCCAGGATAATTATCTCCTCGACACCAACATCGTCGGTCGATTTCAGACCGGCTCCATTGGCCATGAACTACTCATCGGCGTAGAACTCAATCGAGATGTCTATGGAGCCTCTTCAAAACAGTATGACCTCAGCCCTATTGATCTCTTTGATCCGGTCTATGGCCAGCCCCGTGGGGAGCTGATCGCAGAATTTCCCCGCGAACCGATCACCACCGATTCCTTGGGAATTTATCTGCAGGATCGGATCGAGTTGACCCCCAATTTGCAGATGCTATTGGGTGGACGATTTGACATCGTTAGCCAGGAAATTGATAGCGCTGAGGGTGACGACTCTTTTCAGCAGGATGAGGCGTTTAGTCCCCGTATTGGCCTGGTTTATCAGCCTAGCGATACCGTTTCACTCTATGCCAGCCATAGCCGATCCTTTCTACAGTCCGTAGGATCAACCTTAGATCGCAGGTTATTTGAACCGGAGCGCGGTACCCAGTATGAAGTGGGGGTGAAGGCGGACTGGTTGGACCGCAGACTGTCCACCACATTGGCTTGGTATCACATCACACGCTCCAATGTTTTAACCACCGATCCTGAGGATCCCAATTTTTCTGTACAAACGGGGGAGCAGCGTAGTCAAGGGATTGAATTCAATGTGGCCGGTGAACTTGCACCGGGTTGGAAAATAGCGGGTGGCTATGCCTACTCCGATGCTGAAATCACGGAGGATAATGTTTTTGAGGTGGGCAATCGCATCAATAATGTCCCTCGACATTCGGCCAGCCTGTGGACGACCTATGAGATTCAAGAAGGACCGCTTCAGGGGTTGGGTTTAGGCTTAGGACTGTTCTATGTGGGTGAACGGGCGGGTGATCTAGACAACTCGTTTGAGGTTCCCAGTTATACCCGTACAGATCTTTCCCTGTTCTATCGTCGAGATAATTTTCGAGGGGCGATCAATATTGAAAATCTTTTCGATATTGACTATTTTGAGGCCGCAGAAAGTGATTTGCGTGTCTACTATGGCGCTCCGTTGACGATTAAGGCGTCACTTTCTTTCTCATTCTAGATTGAATGATTCCTAGATCTAACAATGATATGGAACGCTCGGTTTTGATTGGGTGCGTTTCCATCATCATCCACGGCCTCAGTTCTAGTCATTGAGTGGCTCAATTCACCGCACGACGATTGGATCAGATTTTACCTTCAGCAGGAGTTGCGATCGCCCTTTCCATCCTTTGTTTCTGCCCTGGCGATCGCGGCCCTCTTGAAATCAATAATTCTTAGGGTTTTGGATTGACCGACAGCCGATCAGGGTCACGGGAGGTTTGGGGGAATTTTTATAAATTCAATTCGCCAATGGCCACCAATCAACTGAAATGGGATGCGATTTCACCCCTAGGGCATAGGTCCTAAATCCTTAGAAGACACGGATATTGGTTTAAATCTCCATGGGTATTCATCAAATGCGATCTATCCTTTTTCCCCTCCATCGGTACATAGGTTTAGCCGTGGGGCTGGTGTTGATCATTGTCAGCGTTACGGGCAGCTTGCTGGTTTTTTCCCATGAATTGGCGGATCAGTTGGTTGTGCGACGCTTTGGGGCGATCGCCCCCCAGGAGACCCTCATCAGCATTGACGACGCCATCGAATCGGCCAAGGCAGAGTTGCAGAATCTGCCCGGCTATAGCCTTGACAATATTCGATTTCCGCAACGTCCAGATCAACCCTATGAAGCTCGACTGTGGAATGAAAATGAACTGATTCAACTCTTCATTCATCCTTACAGCGCCAAGGTTTTAGGAAAATTTACTGAAGGGGAAAATTGGCTCAATATAACGCTCCGTCTGCATTATCAATTAATGGCGGGATCCTTCGGACTGATCTTGGTTGGGGTGACGGGCTTTTTAATGGTCGTTCTGAGCATCACCGGCACGGTTCTATGGCCCGGTTGGCGGCGCTTAGTTGCGGGATTTAAAATAAAGTGGAACGCCCATCCGAAGCGTCGCAATTTTGATCTTCATAAGGTTGCGGGAATTATTGCGGCGGTTTTTCTGATTTTGACGGGGTTCACGGGATTCTGCTGGAATTTCTATGATCAGACCAGTGCAGTGATCCGAGCTGTTACCCTGACGCCATCGCCACCGACGCCGCGATCGCGGGTGCTGCCGAACCAAACACCATTACCGCTCGCACAACTTTTGGCGGCATCGGAACAGGCACTGCCGGGAGCAACGAACATTTATGTGTCCCTACCCAGTACGCCCGACGGTGTGGTTAGGATTGGCAAGCGCCAGCCCCAGGAACGCTCCTACTATGGCATGAGCAGCGTTGTTTTAGATGCCTATAGTGGTCAGGTTTTGCAAGTGAATGACAGTCGGCAGGCGGCCTTAGGTGATCGCATTTTGAACAGTTTTGCGCCGCTGCATTTCGGCACATTCGCTGGCCTCTGGAGCCGTTGGCTTTATGTGTTCGTGGGTTTGTCGCCGATTGTCCTCTTTTGGACCGGAGCCGTGATGTGGAAATATCGCAAAAAACCCTCTCCGTCGCCTCGCCCCATGGCCAATAGATCCTGAATCAATCTCTAAATAGCGCCTGATCTAAAACTTGTCCTGCGGCAGTTCAACTCAGGCCAACGGGAGATGGGACTGATGGAAAATTCAGCCTATAGAAAATGCCCAAATCCGGTTCCTCAGAACCTGAGTAAGCCATCAATTTCGGCTGAACAAAGGGCTTGCGTCAGTCCCTGAAGTTTCCTTGATGACCTGCCCTAAGCCCTAGGTGTTGCGGTTACTTGATTTCGTTGATCCGTTAGATTTCGTTAGATTTGGATCGCACCCAAACCCCGTTTAATGGTCCTAACTCGCCGCCTTGATGCCCTAGGCTCCGAACCATAGACCCCACTTCCCCCGGCGGGAGCAACCGAGCCCCTAGGGGGCGATCGCCCCGACCCATCGCACCGCCGCCGCCAACCGATCGCCGGAGCTTCGGGCAAGAAATGGGGTAGAACAGGGGGAGAGAATGCTATTTAGGAATACCGATGAGGACGCCCCATGACAGTCGGTCATTTTTTGGATCGCGCCCTTGAGGCGGCCCCCCCTTGGCCAGGTCCCAGGGATGGGACGGCGGCACCGCCCAGCGCCGGGGGCCACCACCAAACTAAGGCCCTGATCCGCGCCTTTGAACCCCTGTATCTACATGCCCATCAGGAGGCCGGTGGCCCTTGGACCATTGGCTACGGACATACCCTCACGGCCCGCCCTGGCACGATTATTTCGAGTGAAACGGCTGAGCGCTTGCTCGACGGTGACCTCGCCCGCCTGGCTCTGGCCCTGACGTCCCGCCTGCCGGATCAGCTGTTGCCCCACCAGCGGGCGGCCCTGATGGCGTTTAGTTTCAATGTGGGGGTCGATACCCTGCTGCGATCGCGTCTCCTGGGGGCGCTGCTGGAGGGGGATTCGGTGCGGGCGGCGGCGGAATTTTTCCGGTGGTACGGCGGTGTGCGCCAGGGTCGGCAGTCGGGTTTGCCCCGGCGGTTGGCGGAACGGGCGCTCTTTCTGGGGCAAGATTGGCGACCCTGGCAGGGCTGGCAGCCCTATCCAGCCCTGAGTTTGGGCTGTGTACCGACGACGGCGGCGGCGGCCATGGCCACGTTACAGATCCAGACCTGTCTGAATCAGGCGGGGCTGGCGGTGTGTCCGGATGGGTGCTTTGGGCCGGAAACGGATGCGGCCCTGCGGCGGTTTCAGGGCGATCGCCACCTGACAGTGGATGGCATTGCGGGGCCGATTACCCAGGCGGCGCTGGCGGTGCCCCATTTCGCGATCGCGGGGGGAACGGTCGGGGCCGCAGGCGTTGAGGCGAGCTTCGCAACCATGGGCAGCGCCCCCAAGGTTCCCCTGCGCCGTAACTTGGCTGACCAGGGCCGCGATCGCGCCCTCTCCGCCGGAACACGGGGACGGTTGGGCCGCATTGCCCCCTGAATTCCCCTCCCCAGCCCCCATCAAAACGGGGTCCAGCGATCCCAACCATTTGGACCCCTAGACCCCACCCTTTCGATCCATAGTCAGCCGTAGCCGCCGCCAGAGGGGGCCAAATCCGCGCGATTCAGCCCTCCCCCCCAGGGGCATCCCCCATCGGCGGCCCTAGGCCGTCAGCGTAGACGCATAGCACGCCTCGCGGGTCTTCACCAGGGCATCCACCAGCCGATCTAGATCCTCGTAGGAATGCAGCCCATTGACCGTCATCCGCAGGCGCGGCTTAGCAATAAACCAAATCGGCGAAATCCAAAGGCCGTGCTCCACCATCATCTGGCGCGCAAACACCTTGGGATTGATCTCCGACGGCAGCACCACCGGCACCACGTTCGTCTCGCCGATCGCCTGGAACCCCTCTTCCGTCAGGCGCGATCGCAAATAGCGAGTCTTCTCCTGGAGCTGGCGCACCCACTCCGGATGCTCGCGCACCTGGCGGATACTTTCCAGGGCCGCAGCGGTAATCGGCGGCGGCAGGGAAATCGTCCCAATCGACGTGGGCGACACATTCAGCAGCGGCTTCAACTCCGCCACCGGGGAACTGATGGCCGCCCCCGCCGACGCCGCAAACTTCGAGAACGTCGTCATAATCAACGGCACCACACCGCGATCAAGGGCATATTGGGGCGTAATGCCAAAATGCTCATAAATCCCCCGCCCCGTCGGCCCAATGGACCCGCTGGCGTGGGCCTCGTCCATCACCAGCACCGCGCCGGGATACACGCTCAGCACCTCGATCATGTCCACCAGCGGCGCAATGTCCCCATCCATTGAAAACACCGCATCCGTCACCACCATCAGGCGATCGCCCGGGCGGTAATAGCGCTTGAGGCGACGGGCCAAATCCTCCGTATCGCAGTGGCGGTAGGACTTCACCCGCACATTGGGACTATAGCCAAAACTTTTGCCCGATCGCGTCCTCGCATGGGTCAAGGACGAAATAATGCAGCCATGGTTAAGCACATCCGACAGGATCAACGTCTCGCGGGTGTGCTCGAACCCCGGCACCTGAATCGCCAAATGGCAAAAGGCATCCATCAGCGCCTGCATCGCCATCCAAGCATTCAAGAAAAGCTGGGTATGGCCCAAATGCTTAAACGCCGAAATTTCGTCCTCCAACTGGCGGTGCAAATCAATGCGCCCGCTCAGCACCGAACAGGAACTATTAGAGGTTCCAAAATCCTCGATCGCCTTAATGGCCGCCTGCTTAACCGCCGGGTGGTTCACCAACCCCAGCACGTCATTAGAGCAGAACGTCAGAACCTGATGCCGATCGCCCGTGGCGGCATCTTCGATTTCGACCCGATTCCCATCTTTGCTTAAGCAAATATATTCATCGGGATCAAGACCGCTCTCATACCAACGCTGGACGTACTCTTGAACGACTTCCACGGGTTGACTCCCCTCACCTCAGTGCTCGTAGCTTTCCGAACGGTTGTTGCGCGTGGCTGGCTGCCTGTATCGTTTTATGTCGATCTATTGCGCCCGGTCTGAATCGTTATCAATGTAGCCCAGTTTGTCCATCCGATCAGGATTCGATGACCTAAACGATCCCGACCGGGCGATCGCCGGAACTGGGCGGGAAACGGGAACGGGACTAGTGGGGGCTGGCCTTCTCCCCCAGGGTGGCCTGGTACTGCTGATATTGGCGCACCATCAGCCGTTGGACGGCGATGATGGCGGGATTGATCTCCACATAGCGCCGCTGGGGATTAGCCAGATAGGCCCGCTGCTCGCTCTCCATCATTTCCTGATCCTGGACGAGGAACCGCTCAAAAAATTGCCGTTGCAGCAGGGGCAACAGCCACCGCCGCAGGGGCACGGTCACCCAGGGGGGCAGGGCGAGTTTGAGGAAGAAGATGGCGAAGGAGCGGCTTTCGGTTGGCCCCACCGGCAGCCGCATGAGGTAGAGGGACGACACCCCCTCTAGGCTGCTGTGGTAGTGGGGATAGCGGTATTGGACGGTGATGGTTTTGGTGGTGACGCCGCTGGCGCGATCGGTGAAGCCGAGCAGTTTGGCGATGGGTCCGCCGTAGGAGACTCGGTAGTCCGCCGCGATCGCGCCCCCCTCATCCCGCAGATCCGTCAGTTGCGGATCAAACCAGCCCTGCATATCCTCATGGAGAAACCCGTGGAACACATCCATGGCGTTCTCATTGCAGATGGAAAAGTGGGCCTGGAAATGGCCATTGACCGGGACCGCAAACCAGCCCGGATCGTCATACTCGGGCATCTCCGGCAGGGGCATCTGCTCCGCCAGGGCGCGATCGCCGGGGAAGATCCACAGCAGGCCATAGCGTTCCTGAATGGGATAGGAGCGGGCCTGGGCGCAGGGGAGTTTTTGCTCCGGCGGCAGGTACGGGATGCGCTGGCATTGGCCGGTGGCGTCAAATTCCCAGCCGTGGTAGCGACAGGCCAGGTGGGACCCCATCACCTTCCCACGGCTCAGTTCTACGTTTTTGTGGGGGCAGGCATCCGCGATCGCCCCGAGGGTACCATCAGTGCCGCGATAGAGGGCAATTTTCTCCCGCCAGATCTCAACCCCCTTGACGGTGCCGGGGGGCAAACTGTCAGACCAGGCAACGGCATACCAATGATTTGGATTAATCCCCACCTCCCGAACGGCAATCTGCACATCTTGGACCCGCAGTTGGGCCGTCAGGGGGCGGTTGTTATTTGAGGCAAGCACCATAGGCTTTGGGGCATGAGGGGGCGTTTGGGACTTGAAGAAAAGGAGCAGAAAACGTGGAGCGCACGCCGGTCCATGGCGACTGGGGGACCGATGGACGGCTTCAGATACAATTCTTCAAATCCCCAAAACTATACAGTTATTTTTCCAGGGATGGCGGTGCCCGGTGGCGTATTCCTGACGATGGCCGATGGGGGATGCGGTTGGGAGCCCCATGGGGGCATGATGGAAAGTTTGGGGAACGCTTTGGGGAAGGGGTCCGCAAGGGCACCCATGGCGGCCCCCAGTCACAGATGGGGGCGTTGGGGGAAAAGGGGGGCTGATGATGGCCCAGACCGGCCGTAGCCAGGGCTAGGGCTTGAGCCGGGGTTTGGGCCGGGGTCTGTACAGTTGCGAACGATGCTGCCTGCGCGACGCGATCGCGCTTCTCCACCATGTCGAAAGAAAACGCCGAACATTTCCTCAAAACCCTGACCGTCAAGGCGGACCTGCGCCAGTCCATGGAGGGGGCAGAAAATCCCGACGACTTTGCCCAGCGGGCGGCGGCCCTGGGGTTTGAGTTCACGCCGGAGGAACTGAAGGCCGTGGTGGCCAGCTACAGCCAGGGGGTCAGCCAGCGCCGCCATACGGGCATCTGGGAATGGCTGCGGACGGTGCATTGGATCGAGCGGGATTCCGCAGACTCCTAGGGGCGCGGGGATTTGGGGGCGCTGCGGGGCCGGAACAGGTGGCCGTGGCTGGCGCTGTAGAGGCCCGATCGCGCATTGGGGGTTTGCTGGAGGGCGCTGAGGGCGGGGCTGACCAGATAGAGCACCGTGCGGGTGAAGCCCTGCTCGCGGGTGGTGGCGGCCATGGCGCTCAGGGGGACGATCGCGATCCATTCATCCTCCCAGCCGACCCGGTAGCAGATGGCGACGGGGGTGTCGGGGCCGTAGTGCTCCATCAGGTCAGCCTGGGCGCGATCACAGTGGTGGGCGCTCAGGTATAGGCACAGGCTGGCCCGGTGGGCGGCCAGACTAGACAGGGTTTCCGCATTGGGGACGGCGGTGGCGGCTCCGCTGGTGCGGGTCAAGATGATGGTTTGCACCAGGTCGGGAACGGTCAGTTCGGTGCCGATGCGGGCGGCGGCGGCCTGGAAGGCGCTCACGCCGGGGATGATTTCAAAGGGCAGGTCGTGGGCGATCAGATCCGTCACCAGTTCATGGACTGCGCCGTAGAGGCTCGGGTCGCCGTCCTGGAGCCGCACCACCCGCTGTCCGGCGATCGCGCGATCGCGCAGTTGGGGCCGCCATTCCTCTAGGGTGAGCGATCGCGTATCAATGCACTCCGCCGTGGACGAACAGTGGACCAGCAGGGTGTCCGGCACCAGGGAACCGGTATAAAACACCACATCCGCCGCCGCCAACGCATCGCGCCCGCGCACGGTGATCAAATCCGGAGCCCCCGGCCCCGCCCCCACGATTTGCACCGGAGCCGGGGCATTGGGGGCCTGGTTGTCTGAAAAACTGGTCGCCTGCGTCATGGTGCCCCGTACCCGGTCAAAACTGCCCCTGAAAAGCCCGGCAACCGACGAGGGGCCAGACTCCTTCGACGATTAACCGGGTAGGGGCCATCATACCGGCAAACCCCGTCCCCCTGGCACCCTGGGGCGGTTCGGCGGCGCGGGCTGGGCTGAGGGAAAAGGCTTAAATTGGGGAATGATGCGCGCGATCGCGAGGACACCCCCATGGTCATGGCCGCCACCGGCAGCGCCCCCCAGATCACCTGGGAAAAATTGCCCGACGATTTTGTTCTGCCCGATGACCCTGTGGATCACATTGCCCAGCCCGCGATCGCCCAGGCCCTCTCCGACGCCCTAGAGCAGGGGGGCTGCCTACCCACCGGAGCCCTCACCCTGACCAACTACGGCCTGTGCGCCACCGTCAACGGTCGCCTCGCCATCAAAGCGCCGGATTGGGTCTACATTCCCGCCGTGACCGCGCCCCTGGCGGACATCGAACGCAGCTACACCCCAAATCTCCAGGGGGAACCGCCCCTGATCGTGCTGGAATTTTTGTCCTCCACCGAAGGGGATGAATATTCCGCCCGCCCCCGCCATCCCCTGGGCAAATGGTATTTCTACGAACAGGTGCTGCGGGTGCCGGTCTATGGCCTCTTTGACGTGGCGGCGGGTACCCTAGAGGTCTATCGCCTGGGGGACGATGGGCGCTATCAACCTTTGGCCCCCCAGACGCCGGAGGAGGGCGCGGGCGATCGCGTGTGGATTGAGGAATTGAACCTGTGGCTCGGGGTCTGGACCGGCCAGCGCCAAAACCGCAGCGGCCCATGGCTGCGATGGTGGACCGAGGCCGGAGAACTGCTGCTCTGGGGCACGGAACAGGCCAAAGCCGAACGGGAACGGGCCGAAGCCGCGATCGCGAGAGCCGAACGCCTCGCCAAACTCCTGCGGCAACAGGGCATCGATCCCGAAGCTTAATCTACATAACAGCATGACTGAGCGATAGCAAAGGCTCCTGTCATCCTTATACTCCCCAGGGTATGGACTGTTTTTGAGCTTGTTGGGAAGCAATCCTGCGAAGCAGCCCACTGTGACTACGGTCGGTTAAGCTGTATCCGTATGAAGTCGCCTCTAAGGAAGATCAAACCTTGTCAGATTTAAAACATCCTAGACTCTTATCTTTTTCTCTCGATGATTGGACTGTTCTTGGGAGAAAGATCACCTTGGACCTAACCAAAGGAGCGGGTATATTGGTTGGTCGCAATGGTGCAGGGAAATCAGCTATTCTTGAAGGCTTGGATGCAATCTCATCACTTGCTACAGGCCGACTTAGAGCACGGGTTCTATCAGGCGATCATGAAAGCGTACCTAAAGTTCTTGAAGCCTTAATTGTGACACCCGATGATCGCCTCCTAACGTACAGATATGAACTTATACCAACACCGATCAGTAACGACGAAGTAGATTCAGATGAAAATACATCAGATGATGTCCAGCCCGACGAAAATATAGCGTCGTGGAATGATTGTTGTCAGTATTCTGATGGTCAACAAGAGACTATCTGGAGCACTGAAGCTGGAGTGACAACCCTGCATTCCGCAGGCAATGAACTGAATACTCTGGTTCTTGGAAGCACGTCTTCGCTTGGACGCATTCGGCATGGATCAAGTGGTCTGCCAATTAAATTTCCCATTGAAATGGTATGGACTTCCGAGATTCTGCGAGGAATTCGTATCCTTGGCAAAGATCCTGTGCGTAGAACTCGAAAGCGACGCAAATCTCGCTTAGAATTCTCGCGAGGTTTCCCTTATCCGAGAAGCTCCTTTATCTTTGAACTTGCAGATGGACTGTCCAGAAAAATACTGCGTCGCATGGAAACAGGGGATATAGAAGAATTTGAAAGTGTTTGTCAGCGCATCGGCGTTGGGAAAAGGATAACCGCAGAAAAGTTTTTCCCAAGCAGAGGAGATGGAGAGAATCATGAAAAAGAGGAAGAGGAATATATCTCTTCCGTACTGTTAGATGGCACTAACATCGGTCTCCTATCCGATGGAACACTTCGTGTACTATCCATCCTGATAGAGGTTATGAGCTCATCTCCTGCTTCCACTACGATCATTGAAGAGCCCGAGATGCAAATACATCCTGGTTTACTGTCAAAGTTGTTGGCAGAGATAAAAGCTTATACCTTTGGGGAAAATCTAGTAATTTCAACTCACTCACCACAAGTGGTGTCGCAGGTCGATCCTCAAAGCATACATCTGGTTTGTCGGATCGACGGACAAACGCATGTCCGAAAACTACGTGAAGATGAGATTGATGGTATCGCTGAATATCTCTGTGAAGAAGGTAACCTTGGCGACTGGATATATGGTGGAATGCTAGATGAGTAGCCGTCTAATGATTGCTTTACTTGCTGAGGATGAAACTGACTGCGACACTATTAGGAAAATTATTCATCGTGTTCTAGGTGACGAAACTCCAACCAAGCCGTGGTCATCTAAAGGATGTGGTTTCCTGAAGCGAAAGCTCTCTGGAAAGCTCAAGGAAATGTCTAAGAAGGGTTGCAACGCCTTCATTATCCTTCATGATCTGGATCGGAACCCTTCAAACAATAGCCTGAATGATGAGAGAGCGCTACGAGCAATCTTGACTAAAAAATCATCTGGGATTACACAGCCTAAGCACATCTGCATCCCTATTGAAGAGATTGAGGCGTGGTTTTGGGCTGATCCAGGGGTTGTCCAATATGTTGGCAATGGCAAAGGTCATGCACCCCCAAATCCTCACTCAATCATCAAGCCTAAAGAGAGGTTGATGAGGCTTTCCACTGGTGAAAATAGAAAGCCTCGCTACAGCCAAAATATGAATGCAGAGCTAGCCGAAAAACTTAATCTGGAAGTTTGTGCTCAGCGTTGCCCTTCATTTAAAGACTTACTGGATTTTTTACACTCTCTGTAGTTTTGTCTCAGCGCTAGTTCCGATCAATTGGGATCTGGATAAAGCTTTCATGAGCGATAAATAGCTTCATCCAGACCTTATTGCGCTTTTCTAACTGCCCCCTTCACTGCCCAACTTCAGCACCGCCATAAACGCCGACTGGGGCACATCCACCGTTCCGATCGACTTCATGCGCTTCTTACCCGCCGCCTGCTTCTTGAGCAGCTTCTTCTTCCGGGAAATATCGCCGCCGTAGCACTTCGCCAACACATCCTTCCGCAGGGCCGGGATCTGTTCACTGGCCACCACCCGCGAGCCGATCGCCGCCTGGATCGGAATCTTGAACTGGTGGCGCGGGATCAACTCCTTCAGCTTCTCCACCAGGGCGCGGCCCACGTAATAGGCCTTATCCCGATGGACGATCGCCGCCAACGAATCCACGCGATCGCCATTAATCAACACATCCAACCGCACCAACTCATTCTTGCGGTAGCCCACCAGTTGATATTCCATACTGGCGTAGCCGCGCGATCGCGACTTCATCTGGTCAAAAAAGTCCGTCACCACCTCCGCCAGCGGCAGCTCATACACCAGCGTCGTGCGGCCCTGGGCCAGATAGCGCATATCCTTAAACTCACCCCGGCGGGACTGGCCCAACTCCATCAGCGTCCCCACAAAATTCTCCGGCGCGATCATCTCCACCTTCACGTAAGGCTCCTCGATCATCTCCCGGTACTGGGGATCCGGCAGGGCGCTGGGGTTGTCGATATACATCACCTCCCCATCAATCTTCGTCACCCGATAGACCACCGACGGAGCCGTCGTAATCAAATCCAGATCAAATTCCCGCTCCAGCCGCTCCTGGACAATCTCCATGTGCAGCAGGCCCAAAAAGCCGCAGCGGAACCCAAACCCCATCGCGCTCGACGTTTCCGGCTCATAGCTCAGGGCCGCATCATTCAGGCGCAGGCGATCGAGCGCCTCCCGCAACTCGGGGAACTGGGCCGCATCCGTCGGAAATAGGCCACAAAACACCATCGGCTTCGCTTCCGCATAACCGGGCCAGGGCTCCGAGGCCGGTTGCTTCGCCAGGGTGATCGTATCCCCCACCCGCGCATCCCCCACCGCCTTGATGGACGCCGCGAAATAGCCCACTTCCCCCGCGTGCAGCTCATTCACCTGCACCTGGGTGGGGGCCAACACCCCCAGCTCATCAATTTCGTATTCCTTGCCCGAGGCCATCAGCTTCACGCGATCGCCCTTGGCAATGCGGCCATCCATCACGCGGAAATAGACAATCACCCCGCGATAGCTGTCGTAATAGCTATCAAAAATCAGCGCCCGCAGGGGTTTATCCACCGTATCCGCCGGCGGCGGCACCTTCTGGACGATCGCCTCCAGAATATCCTCGATGCCGATGCCCTCCTTCGCCGACGCCAGAATCGCCTCAGAGCAATCTAGGCCAATAATCTCCTCAATTTCCGCCGCCACCCGCTCCGGCTCCGCCCCAGGCAGATCGATCTTATTGAGGACCGGCAAAATTTCCAGGTTATTTTCCAGGGCCAGATACACGTTCGCCAGGGTTTGCGCCTCGACCCCCTGGGACGCATCCACCACCAGCAACGCCCCCTCGCAGGCCACCAAACTGCGGGACACCTCATAGGAAAAGTCCACGTGGCCGGGGGTATCGATCAGATTGATGACGTACTCCCGACCATCCCTGGCCCGGTAGTCCATCCGCGCCGCCTGAAGCTTAATCGTGATGCCCCGCTCCCGCTCCAGTTCCATGTTGTCGAGGAACTGCTCCTTCATGTCGCGATCGGCCACCGTGCCGGTGTATTGCAGCAGGCGATCGGCCAGAGTGGATTTGCCGTGGTCGATGTGGGCCACGATCGAAAAATTGCGAATGCGGGAGACGGGGACTTCGGTCATAGGGGTCGGATGGGGGGAGGGGGAGGAGGTTTAGAAAACCGCGCGGCATCCCTGGGGGGACCAGGGGCGATCGCCCAACGCCCGCGCGTGGTTCATGGGACTTAGGGGAGGGAGTCAAGGGGCGATCGCGCCATCCCCTCCGACGGGCTCAAAACCCGGCCAACCAAGATTCCGCAACGATCTTTGCAGAAAAGGGGCAACCCTTCAGGGACAATGGAAGCAGGGTAAGGAAAAACGGACGCCAGTGATGGACCCAGCAATGGACCCAGGCATAGGCCCATAGGCCCCTTGGGTGGGCAACCGCCGCCGAAACTTAGCATATTTTAACGAATGGCAGGGCTGAAGGGCGGGGACATCCTTCGGATTTCAGGGGTTTCAACGGCGCAGGAGGGGGCAAAGGGCCGGGGGGTCGCCTAGACTGATGAGTGATCGTTCCGTATGCCGCCCAGCTATGGTCCCCATGGGGATTCGCACCCCGGCCCATGTCCGCGTCGGCGCTCCGGCAGTCGCCCCCCAGGGTCCAACCACCGGGAGATTCCCTTGATTGCCTAACCTTTTCGCCCTCCCCTAACTCCACCCCATCTCGCTGCGATCTACGGAACTGAGTGAATGACCATGAATGCCAAAGCTACGGGTGCTCGCCCCACGCGGGAAAAAGTTGAAGTTTCTATCCAAATTGATGCCGAACTTCTTGATCGCGTGAACCATCTCACGGATGACCCCAGTAAGGTGATCGAAGCGGCCATCCGCCAATGGCTCCGGGGAGACTCGGATCGGGATGATGACCTGACGCGCCTCCTGCCCCGCAACCCAGCGGTGCCCCCCAGGGGTGAGTGGAACGATTAGGTCAAGCCCGCCGCCCGCCGTGGTGCCTAAGATTCCCACCGGCGGCGGCCCGCAGCCGAGGCGTCGCCGCATCCCGTGAGGCCCTGGTGGGAGCGACGGCAAATCAGACCGCAAGTCACATCATTGAATTGAATGGACCGTTGGGGGCGCGCCAGTGAATGATTCCTGTTCTCGCTAGATGTCCTCGGCTATGAACTCCTCCCATTTCCCCTCCCCTGCGACGACGGAACCTTCGATGGCTCGCGCTCCGGGGCGATCGCCGAATTCCCTGCCGATGGAGCCTCCGTTGGATCTTCCGTCTGAGGCAAGGGAGGCGGCGGCGGTTGGGCCAGCGGCTGCTCCCATCCATTTGGCGGGCCTGGGGGCGGAATTGGCCTATATCCAAGATGCCACCGGCCGCTACCATGCCTTCCACTGGCGCGAAGCCGCTGAGGGGGGGCTGGATCTGACGGCGCTGCTGAACGGGGATGGGGCTGCTCCGATTTTTCGCCCCGCCAATGGGGATAGTTATTATGAGCAGCTCCAGCGGGTGCTGTTGCAGGGGGTGCCGGAACGGTGGACGTGCCCCTTTGTGTTTGGGGATCAGCAGCGGCTGTTTGAGCTGTCGATGACGCCGATTTTGACGGGGCAGGGGCGGCCCGATCGCGCCCTGGTGATCGGACAGGCGGTGGCGGGGGATGCGATCGCCGGTCGGGGCAGCTATGGGGCTCCGGCGGCTCCCCTGTCGTTACCGTCGGGCATTGAGGCGCACCAAAAACTTCTGACGAAGATTGCCCGCAGTATCCGCCGCACCCTGCCGCTGAGCTCGGCGCTCTATCAAATCCTGCTGACGAAGATTGCCCGCAATATCCGCACGACGCTGGATCTAGAAACCATTTGGCGGCAAACGGTCTGGGGGCTCGGCCAAGCCCTGAGCGTGAGCCGCTGCGTCATTTTTGCCTATCCCGGCAATGGGGATGGGTTGATGGCGGTGGCGGAATATGTCCAGGAGGGCTACTCGCCCATGAAGGGCCAGCGGTTTCGGCCGGAAGATTGGGTCGAGTTGCGCGATGCCCTCGATGGGGGTGAGCCGGTGTCGATCGCGGTGCTGTCGCCGAACGAATTTGGTAACCAGTCCGGGGTGGCCGTTTCGACCCACTATCAAAATCAGCCCAATGCGGTGATTTGCCTCTATCAGTGCGATCGCGAACGGCTCTGGTCCGGGGCGGAAATTGATCTGATGCGCGAACTGGCCGAACAGGTGGGCACCGCGATCGCCCACGCCACCCTCTTCAGCGAAAGCCAAAAACTCGCCAACGAGCTCCAGCGCAAAAACATCAGCCAGATGAAAAAGCAGCAGGAACTCGAGGAAGCGCGCCGCCAAGCGGAGGAAGTCTCCCAGCTCAAGAGCGAATTTCTGGCCAACACCTCCCACGAAATCCGCACCCCCCTCAATGGCGTCATCGGCTTTTTGCAACTGATCCTCGATGGCATGGTGGACGAGCCGGAGGAGCAGGAGGAGTTCATCCGCGAGGCCCACAAGTCCGCCGTCCATCTCCTGGAAATCCTGAACGATATCCTGGATATCGCGCGCATTGAGGCCAATAAGCTGGAAATGAACCTCCAGCCCGTGCGTCTGAAGGATTTGCTCGAAAATACGGAGAAATTCACCCAGGCTCAGGTGCAGGCCAAGGGGCTTTATTTTGAAATTCCAGACCCGGAAAGCTACGAGAATTTGGTGGTCTATGGGGACTATCAGCGGCTGCTCCAGGTGATGCTCAACCTGACGGGCAATGCCCTCAAATTCACCCACGATGGGGGCGTGACCCTGAGCGCGGAAATCATTCGCCAGCCGTTGGTGGTGCAGAAGCAGGAGTTGCCCGGTCTGGTGCGGATCCGGGTGGCGGATACGGGCATTGGGGTGTCCCTCGATAAGCAGGATCGTCTATTCCAGGTGTTCAGCCAGGTGGACGGGGCTCGCACGCGGCGCTATGGGGGCACGGGGCTGGGGCTGGCGATCTCCCGCAAGCTGGTGGAGGCGATGGGGGGTGAGGTGAATTTCTATAGCCTGGGGGATGGGCTCGGTTCGACGGTGACGTTTACGGTGCCGCTCTATGAGGAGCCGATTTTGATGCCGACGGGGCGGGCGGCGGAGTAGGGGGGCGATCGCGGCCGATCACCGCCAACCCAAACCACCCCGAAATACCCCCAGATTGGGATCCGACGGCGGGGGCGATCGCCGTAACGAATCTTAAAAAAACGTGCAAGGTTTGTCCGAATGGCCGGTTATGCACGTAAAAATACTCATCACTTTGCTGTGTTGCTTGGGGCTGAGTTGCCTAGGTTGGAGTTGTCTGGGGCCAAGGGTGTCCCATCGCGCCCCTGCAACCGCTGCGGCCACCATGGCGGCGATCGCGATCGCGATCGTGACCTGGGCGGCTAGGGCGAGGCTCGTCAGCCTATGGCCGGGGCATCCCCTGCGGCCCCAGGCCCGGATCAATCCCCCGAGTGCCGTTATTCAGTTCTCGACTTATTCACCCATCGATGGTTGATGAATTCAAGCCTGATCTTGGTGATTGCGCCCGGCTCTCCCTCAGTGCATCCCAGCTTCTGAAGCGATATCAGGCGGGGGAGCGCCAGTTTCGTCAGTTGGATCTGCGGGGCATCAATTTATTTGAAATGACGTTGGTGGGGATTGATCTGGGGGGCTGCTGGCTGGCGGGGGCCTATCTGCCCTATGCGGACCTGAGCGGGGCCAGTCTGATGGGGGCGATCGCGCCGAAGATCGAGCTGGGGAATGCCCGACTGCGGCAGGCTAACTTTTCAGAGGCGGTGCTCTATGGCGGCCAGTTTTTGCGGGTGAATTTGCGCCATGCCAATCTCCAGCGGGCGGACCTGCGGGGGGCAAATTTTTATGGGGCGGATCTCAGCGGGGCGGATCTCAGTGGCGCAGATCTAACCGGGGCGGACCTGACGGCCTGCAATTTTGATGAGGCGAGTCTGGTGGGGGCCTGTCTGCTGCGGAGCACCTGTTTTCGGGCCCAGGGGCTACAGTTGGACGCCTCCGGGGCGCTGTATGATCGCACCACCATTTTGCCCAATGGCTACCGGGATTTGACCTTGCCCCAGGTGCCGGTGCCGAAGCCGTTGGGGGAGGGGGGCGAGGGGCTAGCTGAACCGGGGTGGGGCACGGCAGACTGGAAGGCGGGACCGGGTGATGGAGGATGAGGATGAAACGGGAACGGGAACGGGAACGGGAACGGGAACGGCGTTTAGAACGGGTAGGCGGTGGTGGGCGGCGCGATCGCGGGGGCTTGGGTGGGCGGCTGGTGGTGCTGGGGGCGATCGCGGTGGGGGGCGTCGGCGCGATCGCGCGGTTGAATCCCATCAGTTTCCTAAATCCCCTGGGGTCATCGGTGGCCCTGGCCCAGTCGGCGGCTCCCGAGGCGGGGGCGGAACCGGTGCCGGGGGCTGCTCCGGGGGCGATCAATGACGCCGCGATCGCCCAATATGCCGAAGCGGTCCTACTCCTGGAACCCTCACGGCAGGCCGCCGAAGCGGGAGCCCGTCAGGCCATGGGCGATCGTCCCCTACCCACGGTCCTGTGTTCCCAGCCGGATTCCGTGCGGGCGCTGCCCCGGGAGGCACGGCGGCTAGCGGCGGAATATTGCAACCAAAGCAAGGGGCTCGTGGAAAGTGTGGGCCTGACGGTGGAAGCATTCAATGCCATCACCGATGCCCACGGGGTCGATGAAACCCTGCGCCAGCGCATCCAGACGGAACTGCTGCGGCTGCAAGGGCCTCAGTAGGGGCGCTAGGGGGCCATCTCGTCCAACCTCGTCACCCCCCAGGCCGGTGGGTAGCCACAGGAGTCCGATGCAGATATTGACCTTGACGGTGCGGAGGGCGGCGGATCCAGCGGCCCCGGTGCTGGGGGAGTTGCCCCTGACGGCGGACCAGCGCACGCGATCGCGCTATCGCTATGACCTGGGGGCGGATCTGGCGGTGCTGTTGCGGCTGCCCAGGGGGACGATCTTGGCCCATGGGGATCTGCTGGAGGCTCCGACGGGGGAACGGGTGCGGGTGGTGGCCCAGGCGGAACCGACCCTGTGGGTGACGGCTTCCTCGGCGATCGCCCTGGTGACGGCGGCCTACCATCTGGGCAATCGCCATGTGCCCCTAGAAATTCAGCCCGATGGGTTGCGGCTGGCCCCGGATCCGGTCCTGGCGGCGATGGTGCGGGGGCTGGGGCTGACGGTGCGCGAGGAGGTGGCTCCGTTTCAGCCGGTGGGGGGGGCCTATGGCGATCGCGCCGTTCCCCAGGGGGATGCGCCATCCCACGATCACACCCATTCCCACGGCCATAGCCACTCCCACGGCCACAGCCATTCCCATGATCACGGCCATTCCCATTCCCATTCCCATCCTCGCCCCTAGCCATGATGATTCCTGACGCCGAGGGCGATCGCGCGCTCCTGTGGCTGTTGCAGCTTGCCAGTCCGGCCCTACCGGTGGGGGGCTATGCCTACTCCGAGGGGCTAGAGGCTCTGGTGGCGGCGGGCGACCTGGCGACGGCGGCGGATCTGGGGACCTGGCTGCGGGGGGAGCTGGCGGGGGGGGCGATCGCCCTGGATCTGACCATGCTGGTGCGGCAGTATCGATCCATTGCCCTGGGGGATTGGGGGGCGGTGGTGGCCCGCGATCGCTGGCTGGCGGCCACCCGCGAAACGGAGGAATTGCGCACCCAAAGTACCCAGATGGGGCGATCGCTCAGTCAATTGCTCGATCAACTGTTCCAGCCCGACCCAGCGCCACGGTCCCCCCAAGGGCAGGATGCCTCAACCTCCTGGCCATTGCTCCATCGGGCCTTGGGCGATCGCTGCACCTGGACCACGGCCTTTGCGGCGGCGGCGGCGATCGGGGGGGTGGGGATTGAAGCCACGGGGCTCGCCTATGGCCAGGGGTGGGCCGGTAACCTGGTGACGGCGGCGGTCAAGGCCATTCCCCTAGGCCAAACGGACGGCCAACGGATTCTGCTGACCTTGGCGGGGGCGATCGCGGCGGCGGTGGAGAATGCGATCGCCCAGCCGGAGGATAGGGCACCGGACTGCTGCACCTGGGGCCTGTCCCTCGCGAGCATGGCCCATGAGGCCCAGTACGCCCGCCTGTTCCGTAGCTAGCTGGCCCCCCCGCGATCGCGGCGATCGCCCCGAAGGCATCTCCCCCCAACGGATCCAGCCGCTAATCGTGGACATGGTTCTGGGGTGGCGCGGGCGATCCATCCTGGCAGCGATCGCACAGGCCATAGAATTCCAGGGTGTGATAGAAAATCTGAAACCCCTCCGAGCGGCTCAACTGGGCCTCTAGGGCATGGACCGGGCAATCATCAATCGCCAGCGATCGCCCGCACTGGATGCAATTGAGGTGGTGGCGATCCTTCTGGGTCGAACTGTAGAGCGACTCCCCCGTCCCCAGGGTGCGCGCCTGGATGACCCCTTCGAGCCGCAGGGCCTCCAGGGCGCGGTACACCGTCGCCAGCCCCATCCCCTGCCCCAACTCCCGCAGACGCACGTAGAGATCCTGGGCCGACATTTCACCATTCAACTGTTTGAGCAACTGGAGCAGACGCTCTTGGCTGCGGGTCCGACGGGATTTCATGGGTGCTGGGGGGGCATGGGGCCAAGGCGGCGGGCCAATGGGAGGGGCGCGGGGGGAAGGCACTAGGGGCGCGCGCGGTCGCCCTGCCCTCCAGAATATCCTCAACGATTGCCGGAACGATTGCCAGAGGCGATCGCGCCAGCCCTACAATAAAGAGCCGATAGGGGCCATCGGGGTCAAAATTCGGGGTTCATGTCCCTGGTCCCCGGTGTCTGTCCGGTCGCTCGCCCACCTCATCCCAAAATCCCGTGGCTCAACAGTACCAAGCAAAAATCCACGTCACCCTGCGCCCCTCGGTGCTTGATCCGGCGGGGGTGGCCGTCCGCTCAGGGCTCGAAAAGCTCGGCTATGGCGGCGTTGAAGGGGTCCGCATCGGTAAATATATTGAACTGACCCTGACGGCGGAGGATCTGGAAACGGCCCGCGCCCAGGTGGACAGCATGTGCGATCGCCTGCTGGCGAATCCGACGATTGAAAATTACCACATCGACATCGCCTAGGGGATTTGCTCAACCATGACCGCCGACGCACCCCGCCCCAATCCGTCGCCACCGCCAACGCCGTGGGGGGCGATCGTGCGGCTCCTGCGCTGGGATAAACCGGCGGGGCGGTTGATTTTGATGGTGCCGGCCCTGTGGGCGCTGGTGCTGGCGACGGGGGGCCGGCCGCCGCTGCCGTTGCTGCTGATTGTGATTGTGGGGACGTTTGCCACGAGCGGGGCGGGCTGCGCCATTAATGATCTGTGGGACCGCGATATTGATCCCCAGGTGGAGCGCACCCGGCAGCGGCCTTTGGCGTCGCGGGAGCTGTCGGTGAAGGTGGCGATCGCGGTGACGTTGGTGGCGCTGGTGTGTGCGGCGGGGCTGGCGTTGTTCCTAAATCCCTTGAGCTTTGGCCTGTGCGTGCTGGCGGTGCCGGTGATTGGCCTGTATCCCCTGGCGAAGCGGGTGTTTCCGGTGCCGCAGTTGGTGCTGGCGATCGCGTGGGGCTTTTCGGTGCTGATTCCCTGGAGCGCGGCGGCGGATCCGCCGGGATTGGCCCTGCCCGCGTGGCTCCTGTGGGGGGCAACGATTTTCTGGACCCTGGGGTTCGATACGATCTACGCCATGGCCGATCGCGAGGACGATCGCCGCATTGGCGTCAATTCCAGCGCCCTATTTTTTGGCTCGAAGGCTCCCCACGCGATCGCGGTGTGCTTTGCCCTGACGGCGGTGATGCTGTTCAATGCCGGTCTAGCGCTCCAGTTGGGCTTGATCTATTGGCTGACCCTGGCGATCGCCGTGGGCCTCTGGGGTCAGCAAAGCTGGAAACTGCTGCGCCGCACCCTGTCCCGCAAAGCCTACGGCAAACTGTTCGCCGAAAATGTCACCATCGGCTTTGTCCTGCTGGCGGGCATGGTAGCCGGGGGCTGGTCCTGGCCGTAGGGATTGGGTTTCCCAACCCGCGCCCCACCGATCACCCTCAACCCCGTTCAACCCTGGGAACCTCAGGAACCGATGGGACAGGGGCGGATGGGAATCGGTGAGGCAGAGGCGAATGGGAACCGGTGGGGCTGGGCGGGAAAACCCCGCCCCTACGGGACTGATGGGTTAGGGGCCAGATTTTTTCTAGACCTGGGGCAGCCGCTCGATCTGGGCATAGCCCGCAAATACGAGGGTTTTGCCCTGGGTTTCCAGGCGATTGATCCGCATGGTCACCCCATCGAGATCGAAGCGGTCTAGATCCACCATCCGATCCAAAATTTCCCCCAGGGCCGCCGATAGTTTGGCTGGACGATCGCCCAGGGCCGCTAGGTTTTCTGCACTTTCCGTCGCCGCGATCGCCTCCCCATCAAAGGCACAGTCCGCAAACCGCAGCCGCCGCCGCCGTTCCACATCCACCCGCGCCGTCAGGGCCACCGGCACCGCAGACCCATCCGCCAGCACCGCGATCGCCCGGATCGCCACCCGCGTTTGGGGCAGCAGCGTCATCGCCACCTCCCGGAACGAAATCGGGCCATCCCCCGCCGCCGCCGTCAGGGCCGGATCCGTCACATTCTCCAGATGCTGCGTCACCAAAGCCGCCTGGAACGCCCGGTTAATATCCGCCTCCGTCAACACCACCTGGGCGATCGCCTGGGTCGGCTGCTTGAGGGCCAAGCGCCCCTGGAGGGCCGAGCCAAAATCCACCGCCACCGCATCGGTCTCGAACGTCATCGACTCCGTACGGAACTCCCGGCGGATCGTCAGACCCGCCCCCTCCATCCGGAAGCCATCCAAGGCCCCCTGGAGCAACTTACTAGGCGGCTGGCAGCGGATATCCACCGCCAAACGGTCCACCGCCGTGAACATGTGCTTAAGGGTCTGGGTGGCCACCGCATTGAGCATTTGTGCGCCCCAGTCTGCCCCGCCAATTCCTGACATTCCCGCTGGATTCCCAAACATAGGCTGTGGATATGGATGCCGTTGGACGCAAGTGGGTGAAGCCAGCCGTCGGGCCGAAGCCGCGATCGCCCTGCCATGGCCCTATCAAACGGAGCCGGACGGCTATGGTTCCTGAACAAGAGGGGGCTACTGACCCGAGTGTAACAAAAGCTTTTACAAAACTTAATTGTGCGTAGTGATGCTTCTGACAATACCGCAAGGGGCGGTGCGGGGGCCGGTTCGGTGCGGGGTTCGGTTGGGGTTCGGTTGCCCCTGGGCCTAGGTGCTAAACCAAGCGGCGATCGCGACGGCCAGGGCATCGGCGGCGTCGTCGGGTTTGGGTAGATGGTCGAGGGCCAGTTCCCGAGCAACGGCGGCCTGGACATCGGCCTTGGGGGCGTTGCCGTGGCCCGTCAGGGCTTGTTTGACCTGGGCGGGGGTGAATTCCACCAGGGGCAGTTGTCGCTGGGCGATCGCCAGCAGGGTGACCCCCCGGGCCTGGGCGACGGCGATGGTGTTGCCCATGCGGTAGAAAAACAGCTTTTCGAGGGCGACGAGGTCCGGCGCGATCGCATCGAGCAGGTCATTGAGATCGCCATACAGGGTGCAGAGGCGATCGCCTAAGGGCGTATGGGCTGGCGTTTGGATGATGCCATAGTCCAACGGCTCGATGGGCATCTGCCGCGCGATCGCCCCCGCCCCTTCCCCCCCACTGGCCGCCGGACACGCGATCGCGCCGAAGCCTAGAATAGCTAAACCTGGATCAATCCCGAGAATTGTGACCATATCCGTCCCTTGATCCCGTGGCCTCAGAGCCCCCAGGGGAGCCCCTAGGATAATCCTGGTAAGGGCCATTTCCGTCCGAAGAGCCTAATGGAGCACCCAGGTCCTAGGCATCGTAAGGCCCCCAGGGGGCGGGGCTCGCCCTCGCGAGGCAAGATGAACCTAGGGCGCGATCTTTAAAATCTTGGGGTAGGCAGGTCTGCCTAGAAGCGTCCCTCGGGGACCGGTGCTCCTCAGGCCCTTAGCGTTGGAGTTTGGGGGCGGGCGGGGGATCTGCGGATCGCCCGATCGGGCCGCCTACCCCCCCACTCCCCATGGCGTCTAGGGGATGCCGGGGGCTAGCATCGGTCCCACCGGACTCGACCGATGGGGGCTCTCGCCTCATTACTGCTGGTTTTGCCGTTTTTAATCGTCCCACGCCGCGTTTCGAGCGCGTTCCGTCCCTGTGGAGGAGTTGCGTCCCTTGCCCGCCACTGGTCCTAATGTCCGCCCGTCGGTTCCCGTTGCGCCGCCGGCCCCGCCGCCCCCTGATCTGACACCGGGGGAGGGGGGAGTTGAGGAGGCGATCGCGCCGGCCGATGACCTAGAAACCTATACGATCGCCGTGGTGGATGATGTGCCCCAGAATATTGATCTGGTGCGGCGAGCCCTGCGGCGCAAGGAAATCCATGGCAAATCCCTGCGGCTCCTGACGGCCACCACGGGCCGCGAGGCGATCGCGTGTATCCATGAGCAGCCGGTGGATCTGGCGATTTTGGATGTGATGCTGCCGGATCTCAATGGCTTCGAGGTGTACCAAGCCCTCCAGCAGCAGACCCGCGAGGGGGACATGGCCGTAATTTTTATGACGGCGCTGGATGATTTGCCCTCGAAGCTGCGGGGCCTTGAATCGGGGGCGGTGGACTACATCGTCAAACCCTTTCACCCCAAGGAATTGCTGGCGCGGGTGCAGATTCAGCTTCGGCTGTTGGATCTCCAGCGGCAGCTCCAGCGGCGCAATGAACAACTTCAAGGGGAAATCCGCGATCGCCTGGAAACGGAACGCATCCTAGCTCGGCAGAATAACTACCTCCTCGTCCTCCAGGAAATCATCGACGAAGTGCGCTCAACCCTAGAGGTGGACGACATCCTCGCCACCGCCACCGCCAAACTGGGGGCGGCCCTGCGGGCGGACTATTGCGCCATTTACACCTTCCGCACCTGGGGAATGCTGCACCTGCCGCGCATCGCCCAATATGCCAAAACGCCGGAACTGTTGGCCCAGGGGGTGTCATTGCCCCCGATCGAGCACCCCTTCATGACGCGGCTGCTGCGGGAGGATCGGGTGTTGCGGGCGGATCCGGATCATTGGTGGACGGGGGATGGGGAGTCGCCCTGGGGGGATCTGCTGGCGGCGCGATCATCCTACCGGCAACAGCCCAATGGGGCGATCGTCGTGGCCCGCACCGCGCCGGATGATCCCTGGCAGTCCTTCGAGCAGGAATTGCTGGTGGCGGTGGCGTCCCAGGTGGGGGTGGCCCTGGCCCAGGCGCGGCTGCTGGCGGCGGAACGGGAGCAGCGGGAACTGCTGGCGGAGCGCAATGAAGAATTGGAGCGGACGGAGGCCCAACTGCGGGTGGCAAACCAGGAGCTGGAGCGGCGGGCGTCGATTGATGGCCTGACCCAGTTGGCGAACCGGCGACAGTTTGACAGTTGCTTCGCCCGCGATTGGGCTAGGGCCAAGCGCCAGGGGAAACCGATCGCGCTGTTGATGTGCGATGTGGATTATTTCAAGCTCTATAACGACTGCTACGGCCATCAGATGGGGGATGACTGTCTGGTGGCGGTGGCCCAGGTGTTGGGCGGTTCGTTGCAGCGGGGGACGGATTTAGCGGCCCGGTATGGGGGTGAAGAGTTTGTGGTGCTGCTGCCGGATACGGATCGGGCGGGGGCGATCGCGTTGGCGGAACGGATGCGGGCGGGGGTGGTGGCGCGGCAGTTGCCCCATGCGGACTCGCCCATTGCCGATTGGGTGACCTTGAGTGTGGGCATTGCCTGGACGGTGCCAGGGGGAACTGAGCAGCCGGAGTCGTTGCTGGCGCGGGCGGATGCGGCGCTTTATCAGGCGAAGCGCAAGGGCCGCAATACCTACTGCGTTGCGCCGGAGTTGGGGCCTGGGGGCTCTGATTCTTAAGGGGAACTGTAGGGGGGCAGGAAGTCGCGCCGCACCTTGGGCTGGCCGATTAAGATTGAGGGGGTAGGTTGGGTGATCGCTGCGATCGCGGCCCTGAGCCAGTGCTTAAGAAAAATCCAATCCCCATGCCACCGTTGCTGAACCGGTGGGGGCAAGGGGCTTAAGCCCCTTGTCTTACAAGGCTTGGGAGATGATTTAACAAGACGCTCTGGGTCTTTGGCCTGCTTGATTTGAGTTGTGTTTTGCCTGTTCCGTTGCCGTTCATTCGCCGTTAAGTTTGCCATCGAGCCCCCCTGTGGAACCTAAGCGACCTGTTCATCGTGCCCTGGCGGCTCGCGTCTGGCGTTGGCCGGGGCGGGTTTCCCTGCGCTCGGTGCTGCTGCTGGCGGTGGTGGTGCAGGTGGGGGGGGCGCTGCTGTTGGCCCAGGGGGTGATGGGGCGGCAGGGGCGCGATCGCGCGGAACGGCTGATGCTCCAGGGCGATCGCGAGGCCCTCGGGCGGCTGACGGCGGAAACGGGGCGCTATCTCGATCTGCCCCTATCGATGGCGATGCCCCTCAAGGGTGCCCTGCGATCGGGGGCGTTGGCGGCGCAGGATGAGGGGGCGGTGGCCCAGCAGTTGATCCGGCAGATGGACCGGTTCCCCACGGCGGCCTGGATCGCGATCGCGGATGAATCTAAAAATTTAACGGCGGTGGAGCGATCTGCGGCCACTCCGGGGGCGGCGGATTCCCTACAGCTACTCCGGGGCGATCGCGCGGCGGAACGGCTCGATCGCTACGACCTCGATGGCCAGGGCCAGCGGCGATCGACGGAAGCCCCCCCCACCAGCTTTGATCTCGATCGCGAAACCTGGTACCGCAGCGCCGTCCTCGCGGGGCAGGCCACCTGGACCGTGGATCCGGGCAACGCCGGGGGCCAGGGGGCAACCCTCGTCCTGGCGGAACCGATCTACGACGGGCGGGGCAAACGGCTGGGGGTGTTGGCGGCGGCGGTGCCCCTGGAAGCCTTGACCGGACGCTGGCGGGATCTGCTGCCCGAGGGGGGGGCGAGCGCATTTGTGATCGATCGCGCGGGGCAGCTCATCGCCCAAACCCGCCCGGACAAGACTCCCGAGCTCGCCCCCAATGTCCCCACTCCAGGGGTAGAAGACACGCTCCCGGTCCCCCCGGCGGCGGTGCCCTCCGGAGCCGATGCCCCCACCCCAGCGCCCGCCAGTGTGGTTGCCCTGACGAGCGATCGCCCGGAAGTGCGCCGCGCCGCCGAAATCCTCCAGCGCACCTATGGCAGTTGGGAACGGGCGATCGAAACCCTCTCCCGCAGCACCTATCACCGCGATCGCCAATTCCGCTTCACCGCGATCGCCCTGCGGGAACCTCAACAGGTGGACTGGCTGCTGGTGGCCACCTTCCCGAACCCGGCCAGCGGTGCCCCCAACGGCCTGATCTTCCTCACCATCGGCGGCCTCGTCCTCACCAGCGCCGCCATCAGTTGGGGCCTGCTGCGGTGGATCACCACCCCCATCCAAGCCTGCACCCGCGCCACCCACGCGATCGCCAAGGGCCAGAGCGACCTGCCCTTTGAACCGACCGGCATCGCCGAAGTGGACGAACTGATCCGCGCCGTGCGCCTGCTGCTCAACGACACCCAAAACACCCTCAACGCCGCCGAGCGCGCCCGCAACGACCTGGCCACCCGCGTCAAGGACAGCACCACGGAGCTGAGCCGATCAGAGTCCAAATTCTCCAAAATCTTCCGCGCCAGCCCCAGCGGCATTTATGTACAGCGGCTCATCGATGGCGCGATCGTGGACTACAACGACAGCTTCCTCGACATCTTCGGCTACAGCAGCGAGGAAATGCTCGGCTTCAGCAACATGGAATTTAATATCTGGCTCCATGCGGAAGACCGGGCCGTGGTCATGCAAACCCTGCGGCGGGGGGGCAGCGTCCGCAACCAGGAAATTCAGGCGCGCACCAAATCCCGCGAGGTCCGCACCCTGCTCCTGTCCGCCGAAGCGGTTTATATCAATGGGGCCGAATGTGCCCTCTTTGTCCTCAATGACATCAGCGACCACAAGCGCCTCGAAGAGGAGCTACGCCTGTCGCAGCAGCGCATCGAACACATGGAACGGCAGCGGCAGTTTGCCCTGCTGGAGCTCTCGCGCGATGAACTGCACTCCACCCTCACCAAGATGGAAACCATTTTGGGCTCGGTGCAGGATGCCCTGGTCTGGACCGATGATGCGGGTCTGGTGCAGTGGTGCAATCCCGCCTTTGAAAGTCTGGTGGGCCGCGATCGCGCCACGATCCTCGGTAGCCCCCTGATTGATAACCTTCCCCTCTACCGCCAGGGGCAAGCGGTCCCCGTGGCCCTCCACCCCGCCACCCGAGGGATGCAGGGCAGCACCGGCAAAGCCGCCTATGAATTCCACCTGCCCGATCGCCTCGGTCCCGGCACCCCCCACGGCCACCACCCCAGCGGCAACCATAGCAACCATGGCCATCCCCCCCACCTGACCGCCCTCGACCCCGCCAAGGGCCGCCCCCTCGATGGCAACGGCCACGCCCCCACCCCCAGCGGCCCCCACGCCCCCTACGAAGGGGACGGCACCGAAGAACGGCTCTCCCTAGAAATTTCCTGGGCCGGCGTCGCCCTGGCCCCCACCCCCACCGATCCCCCCAACGGCACCGCCGCCACGGCCACCACCACCGCCGCCGCCGCCGCCCTCAAGCTCGCGGAACGCCACCGGGACGCCTTCCCAACCCCCGCCAGCGCCGTATTGATCGTCCGGGACATCAGTGAGCGCAAGCAGCTCATTGGCGAAGTCCTGCGGGCCAAACGCTTTGTCGATGGCATCGTCGAACACATTCCCCTGGCGGTCTATGTCAAAGATGCCAACCGCGATTTCCAGATCGTCCTGTGGAACCGCGCCTGCGAAACCACCTTCGGCATTGCCCGCGATCGCGCGATCGGCAAAAGCGCCGAAGATTTATATCCCATCGATCGCGCCCAGATCGTCCTCAACCGCGACGTCGAAGCCGTCGAAAGCCGCCGCGCGATCGAAATCCCCGCCGAAACCATCCAATCCCCCAACGGCCCCCGCATCCTGCGCACCATCGAAGTCCCCCTCTTCGACCCCCAGGGGGAAGTGGCCTACCTCCTGTGCATCGCCGACGACATCACCGATCGCGAACAGGCCGAAATGGAACTGCGCGAAAGCCAAGCCCAATTCCGCCTCCTCGCCGACCAGGCCGGCGGCGACCTCATGTTCGTCCACGACGTGCGCGGCAAAATCCTCGACGTCAACCAACAAGCCTGCCGCATCCTCGGCTACAAGCGCGAAGAACTCCTCGCCCTCAACGTCCACAACATCGACACCCAAGCCTCCCTCGACCAGCACGATCGCATCTGGGCCATGATGCACCCCGGCGAACCCGTCACCCTCGAAGGCATGTACCGCTGCCGCAACGGCCGCACCTTCCCCGTCGAAACCCGCGTCGGCGTCCGGCTCTCCGGTGGCCAGCGCGTCTTCCTCGCCACCGCCCGCGACGTCACCGATCGCAAGGCCATGGAAGACAAACTGCTGCAAGCGGAAGAAAAATACCGCAGCATCGTCGAAAACGCCGTCGAAGGCATCTACCAATGCGCCCCCAACGGCCAATTCCTCAGCGGCAACCGCGCCCTCGCCCGCATGTTTGGCTACGACTCCATCGAAGCCTGCCTCGGTCCCACGGGCCTCAACCGCACCCGCCGCTTCTACGTCGATCCCGATCGCTGGAACAGTTTCCTAACCCTCATCGCCGAACACGGGGCCGTCTTTAACTTCGTCTCCAAGGTCCACGCGAGGGACGGTCGCCAGTTCTGGATCTCGGAAAACGCCCGCGCCGTCAAGGACGTGGACGGTCACCTGCTCTACTACGAAGGGACCATGCAAAACATCACCGAGCGCAAGCTCGCCGAGGATGCCCTCGTGGCGGAACAGGCCAAGGCCGATCGCCTCCTGCTCAACATCCTCCCGGCCCCGGTGGCGGAGCGCCTCAAGCAGGGGGAACAGTCCCTGGCGGACCAGTACGCCAATGTGACGATCCTTTTTGCAGATTTGGTGGGCTTTACGCCGGTTTCCGCCAGTATGCGCCCGATCGACCTGGTGAATGTCCTCAACCGCATCTTCTCGGAGTTCGATCGCCTCGCGGAGGTCCACGGCCTCGAAAAAATCAAAACCGTCGGCGATGAATATATGGCCGTGGGGGGCCTGCCCCTGCCGAAGCCGGACCACGCCGAAGCGGTGGCCAACATGGCCCTAGACATGATCGAGGTGGTGGGCAAACTCCAGCGGCCCGACGGCAAGCCCTTCCAACTGCGGGTGGGCATCCATTCCGGCTCCGTGGTGGCGGGGGTCATTGGCATCAAGAAATTTGCCTACGATCTCTGGGGCGACACGGTGAATGTGGCGAGCCGCATGGAGTCCCAAGGGGAGCCCGATCGCATCCAAGTGACGGAAACGGTCCATGAACTGCTGCGGGATCATTTCCACTTCGAGGCGCGCGGGGTGGTGGAAATTAAGGGCCGGGGGGATATGCCGACCTACTGGCTGACGGGGCGGCGATCGCCCTAGGAATCCGCCCTGCCCTGATCTCCCTGCGCGATCGCTGGGTCAAGAACCCCGACGCCTGGAGCAACTCCCAGCGGGCCAATTTCCAGACATCCCCCAGGAACCGGGGGGTCAATTTCCCTGCCTTGGGCATTACCCTAGGCAGTTGGATTCGGGGCCATGGGACAGCCGCCCGAGTCCCGGTGGCCCCGTGGGCACACCGTAAGGAAATGGAAAGCACCAAAAGTACCAGGAGCACGGAAGGGTCGGTATGTTAGGGTTTTTTACGTTTTTTTCCGCCCTGGGCAGGTCAGAGCAGGTTTGTTTGCGATAGTTGAATTAGGGAGTGTTGGATGAATCTGGCCCTTTACCCATGCGTGGGAGGGGTGATGGATCACGGGCACGAAGGGGCGATGCTGGCCGCCGTGCCGCTGAAAATCGGTGGTGTTCCGTTGGGCCACAATGGCGAGCATTTCGGGGCCGTTGGGCACCCCTTGGGGTACAGGGAAGGGATGTCTGGAAAAGTGGTAATTTTCGTCTTCCTCTGACGTCCCACCTGGCTCGACCACGGGGCCGCCGTCCCCTCCCCCCCCAAAAATCTAGGCCCAAGATCCTAGCCCAAAACCTACGCCCATTAGGTTTCAGATATCTCCTTAAGGAATCATTAAGTTTTCGACAACCCCATGGCATTGTCGGAGCGCTGGTAGGGTAACCCCCTGGGTTGGGGAATTCTGAAACGGTTGTTTCTGGGTTTGGTGTGGCTGAAATTTGCGGCGGGGATGGGGGTCTGAACCTGATTTTTAGTCTTTAGTTTTTGGGCGTTGTTCGTGTTTCGCGCTGATGCTGACTGTTATTTGAACCGCGATCGCGGGTGAGCGCAGGCCAATTTATGGGAAACCCAATTCCTCTTCCCTTTCGGCAACTGCACTCTCGCTCCCTGGCGCTGCGCTGGATTTTGGTGATTCCGCTGGCGATTCAGACGGGGGCGATGGCGCTGTTGATGGGCTGGCTGTCGTGGCAGAGCGGCCAGCGGGCTGTGGATATTTTGGCGACGCGGCTTCAGCGGGAAACGGCCAGTCGGGTGGCGGACTATCTGGAACCGCGCCTGTTGCTGACCCAGGAGTTGGCGCGGTTTGTGGCCCAGGCGATCCGTCGCGGCCAGTTGGATATTACGGATCGTGAGGCGCGCCAACGGTTTTTTTGGCAGACCCTGACGGGGTTCGCGAGTGTGGATAATTTGGCCTGGGGCGATCGCACGGGGGACTATCTGGCGCTCCAGTTTGATATTGGGCGATCGCAGATGGATTTGCTCCAGACGGAGTTGCGATCGCAGGGCCGGTTTCTGGTGACTTACCGCCTGGATCGTTCGGGCCAGTATCGGGCCACGGATCGGGTGCGCGAAACCCCCAACTTTGACCCGCGCGATCGCCCCTGGTACCGGTCAGCGGCGGCGGCCCAGCGGGCGGTCTGGAGCCCCATCTTCCCGTTTTTCAGCAATGGCGACACCCTCGTGCTGGCGGCCAACTATCCCGTCTATGGCCGCTTTGGCGATCTGGAAGGGGTCGTGTCAACGCGGATTTATTTGGCGGACCTCAACGCCTTTCTGCAACAGCTTCAGATCAGCCCCCACGGCCTCGCCTTTGTCGTTGATGAGGAGGATCGGCTGGTGGCCTCTTCCCAACCGACGCCTTTGACGATGGGGATGCCTAACCCTTCGGCCCAAGATTCCGGGCTGCCACCCCAGCGCCTGCGGGCGGCCCAGAGCCACCACGAAACCCTCCGGGCGATCGCCCAAACCCTCGCCCAATCCCCCCCAGCGCCCCACCCCCAAACAAGTCCCGAGCCCCCCGGCGATCGCGCCCTCAACCTCCACCTCCACGGCCAGCGCTACCTGGTGCGGGAAATGCCCTTTCGCGATGACTTCGGCCTGCGCTGGCGCATCATCATCGCCATCCCCGAGGTGGACTTTGCCGAGCAACTGGTCACCAATAAACGCACCATTTTGACCTCCCTGGCCGTCGCCCTCGTGGGCAGTTTGCTCCTCAGTTTCCTGACGGCCCGGTGGCTCGAACAACCCATCCGCCGCCTGGTGGACGCTGCCGATCGCCTCGCCCAGGGATCCTGGCAGGTCAGCCTACCCCACTCGCGCATTGGGGAACTAGACCGCCTCGCGATCGCCTTCCAAACCACCGCCGACCACCTCCAACAAACCTTTGACGAACTGGAACGGCAGGCGATCACCGATCCCCTCACGGGCCTGCTGAACCGGGCCGGCTTCTCGAGGCAGCTCGAACACATCCTCAGCGACCAGGGGACATTCCTGTGGCCCTTCGCCCTGCTGTTCCTGGATCTGGATGACTTCAAGGTGGTCAACGACACCCTGGGCCACCCCACGGGCGATCGCCTCCTGATGGCCGTTGCCCAGCGCCTGCGCCAAACCCTGCCAGCCGAGGCCACCCTCGGACGCTTTGGGGGGGATGAATTCATCATCCTGCTGCCCGCCACCGCCACCGAAGACGCCACGGCGATCGCCGACACCATTTGCAACGGCCTCAACACCCCCTTCAACCTCCAGGGCCACACCATCTTTGCCCGCACCAGCATCGGCCTCTTCCACAGCGACGCCTCCACCGCGCGGCAGGTGGGCGATGTGCTCCGGGATGCGGACCTGGCCCTCTACGCAGCCAAACGCCAGGGCAAATCCCGCTATGCCCCCTTCGATGCCGCCATGCGCCAGCGCAGCCGCAACCGTTTTGAACTGGAAAGCGACCTGCACCAGGCGATCGATCGCGGCGAACTGGAAACCTTCTATCAACCGATCATTTCCCTGCGCACCGGTCAGATCAGCAGCTTTGAAGCCCTGCTGCGGTGGCGGCACCCGGTCCGGGGCCTGATTTCCCCCACGGTTTTTATCCCGATCGCCGAAGAGACCGGCGCGATCATCGAACTGGGGGAATGGATACTCGATCAAGCCTGCCACCAAACCCAGCGGTGGCGCAGCGATTCCAGCCTCGCGGTCCCGCCCCGCATTGCCGTCAACTGCTCCATCGTGCAGCTTGGCCATGCCAACTTTGCCGATCGCGTCCTGGAGATCGTCCGCCACAGCCAGCTTGAACTCAGCGGCCTCACCTTAGAGATCACCGAAAGCCTCCTGATGCAAGGGGCCGACCAGGCCCAAACCCACCTGGAAACCCTCAGCGCCCAGGGCATCCAACTGAGCATTGACGACTTCGGCACCGGCTACTCGTCCCTGAGCTATCTCCATCGGCTGCCCCTCAATAGCCTCAAAATTGACCGCAGTTTCATCAGCGACCTGGGCAACAACCCCCGCAACACCAGCATCGTCCGCGCCATCATTACCCTCGCCCACCAGCTCGATCTCGGGGTGGTGGCCGAAGGGGTCAGCAGCCCCTACCAGGTGCGCCAACTCCGGTCGATGCACTGCAACAGCGCCCAGGGATTTTTGCTGTCGCCCCCGGTCCCCGCGATCGCCGCCACCGAACTCCTGCGCCGCCCCTCCCTGCTGTCCTAGGGGCCAACCCCGCCCAAACGCCCCCATGGCCGCCATTCCAGCCGCGATCGCGTATCGGAATATTACGCTCCATTTCATTCTGTTCACATAGGCCGATCCCCGCCCCAAGGCCCCCAAAGCCCCGTGATACCATGACTTTCCGTAGCGATGAGCGATGTTAGGAGAGACCGGTGGCATTACGGGTTGCTGTGGTTGGTGGTGGACCGGCGGGTTCTTCTGCGGCTGAAACGCTAGTTAAAGCTGGCATCGAAACCTATCTATTCGAGCGCAAACTCGACAACGCCAAGCCCTGCGGCGGAGCCATTCCCCTGTGCATGGTGTCCGAGTTTGACATTCCGCCGGAGATTGTGGATCGTCGGGTCCGCAAGATGAAAATGATCTCGCCGTCGAACATTGAGGTGAACATCGGCTCCACCCTCAAGGACGGCGAATACATTGGCATGTGCCGCCGCGAGGTGCTCGATGGCTTCCTGCGGGAGCGGGCGGAAAAGCTCGGCACCCATGTCATCAACGGCACGGTCCACAAGCTGGAAATTCCCGGCAACGACAAGGATCCCTACACGCTCCACTACGCGGACCATTCCGACGGCAGCATCCAGGGCACGTTCAAAACCCTCCAGGTGGATGTGGTGATCGGGGCCGATGGGGCCAATTCTCGGGTGGCGAAGGCGATCGATGCGGGGGACTACAACTACGCGATCGCGTTCCAGGAGCGCATCCGCCTGCCGGAAGACAAAATGGCCTACTACAACGAACTGGCCGAAATGTACGTGGGCGACGACGTATCCCCCGACTTCTACGCCTGGGTTTTCCCCAAATACGACCACGTGGCCGTGGGCACCGGCACCATGCGGGTGAACCAAGCCAAGATCAAGCAACTGCAAGCGGGCATCCGCACCCGGGCCGCCAAGCGCCTCGAAGGGGGCGAAATCATCAAGGTGGAAGCTCACCCGATTCCTGAGCATCCCCGGCCCCGGCGGGTCGTCGGTCGTGTGGCCCTGGTGGGCGATGCGGCGGGCACCGTCACCAAGTCCTCCGGTGAAGGGATTTATTTTGCCGCCAAGTCCGGTCGCATGTGCGCGGAAACGATCGTCGCCACGTCCCATCGCGGCCAGCGCATCCCCACGGAGGCGGATCTGAAGGAGTACCTCAAGCGCTGGGATAAGAAGTACGGCATTACCTATCTGGTGCTGGATATCCTGCAACGGGTGTTCTACCGCTCCGATGCGACGCGGGAAGCGTTTGTGGAAATGTGCGAGGACATCGACGTGCAGAAGCTGACGTTCGATAGCTACCTCTATAAGACGGTGGTGCCGGCGAATCCGCTGACCCAGTTGAAGATCACGGCAAAGACCCTGGGCAGTCTCCTGCGGGGCAATGCCCTCGCGCCCTAGGGTTAAAAAACCCTAGATTGGTGACGTTTCCCAAAAACGTTTAATTCAATATTCAACCCCTGCTTTTGCGGGTATGGGGGTCGGCTGAGGGGCTGGCCCCTATTTTTTTGCGTTTTTTGTGGCGGGTGGGGGGCGATCGCGGGCGGCTAAAGATGGGGGTAGTGTCCGGATGGGGGGGTGGGGGGTGCGATCAATATCACAGGGTTGGGTCGGTCATCATCACTTCTGAGGGGTGATGGGATCATTCGAGGGCTAATGGTAGCAACGCATACTGTAAATAGTTCCGGGTGCCCTCTGATGTCGTTCTACAACCCTGTTGTCCCCTGCGTGGATCGTCCCATGAGCCAGTCCCCGGAATGGTCGGAAGCGATGAAAGGTATGAATCGTTGGTCGCAAATTGAGCGCGATGTGAAGGTGTGGAGTCAGGCGTTGGCCCTGCGGGCGGTGCCGGTGACGGCGAAGGCGATCGCGGAGCGCACCCAGCATCCGTTGGAGTATGTGGAGGCGGTGTTGGCCCAGTTGCCCAACTGCGGGCTGTTGGCGGGCTGAAGGATCGATGATGAACAGGGCGACGGGCGGAAGGGTCCGGTTCCCTGAGGGTGTCCTGCGGCGCGGGCAGGGTTGAAGCTTTTTTCTATTTTTCTGACTTTTTGCCGGGGGGCCTTGGGGCTGGGGCGATCGCGCTAGGATAGGCGACCGTGGATCAGCAGGAGCAGGCGGGGCCAATGGGTGAGCGCGATGGGGCAATGGGGCAGCCGGTGGGGATTCCGGTGCCGGTGCCGGTGGTCATAGCTCCCACCCGCCGGGGTTGTGAGGTGGCGGCGCAGTGGCGATCGCATTGGCCGACCCTAGAAATTTGGACGCAGCCGACCTACGGGGATGGGGCGACGCTGCAATCCTATGGCGAGAGTTTGGTGGATTGGCTGGGGCAGCGGTGGGGCGAGGGAAGGCCGCTGGTGTTTGTGCTGGCGGTGGGGGCGGTGGTGCGGACGATCGCGCCGCTGCTGCGGGACAAATTCACGGATCCGGCGGTGGTGGCGATCGACGAGGGGGGCCGCGCGGCGATCGCCCTGGTGGGGGGCCATGGGGGCGGTGGTGAGGCGATCGCGCGGCAGGTGGCGGCCCTGACGGGGGGCGAGGCGATTATTACGACGGGGTCGGACGGCCAGGGGCTTCCGGCGATTGATACGTTGGGGACGCCCTTTGGCTGGCGGCGCGGGGATGGCGATTGGCTGGCGATCGCGCGATCGCTGCTGGCCTTTGAACCGGTGGCGGTGGTGCAAACCTGCGGCTGGGATTTGTGGCGGGAGGAAATCCCGGATTTTTGTCAGCTTTATTTACTCACTCCGGCGGATCTGGAGCCGGATCAAAGTCCGCCGGGGGACGGCAGCGGCCTGGTCTGGATCTCGGAGCGGCGATCGCCCCCCGTGGCCGGCCCCGTGGTGGCGTGGCATCCGCGCGTCCTGTGGGTGGGCATCGGCTGCGAGCGGGGGACGGATCTGGCGGTGTTGGAGGCGGCCCTGGAACGGGCTTTGGCGCAGGAAAATTTGGCGGTGGAGGCGATCGCGGGCTTGGCGTCCCTGGATTTGAAGGGGGATGAACCGGCGCTTCTGGAGCTGGCGGCCAAGCTGAACGTGCCCCTGCGCTGCTTTGATGCGGCTACCCTCGATGCGATCGCCGTGCCAACCCCCTCCGCCATCGTCAAGGAAGAGGTGGGCACCCGATCCGTCGCCGAGGCCGCCGCGATCGCCGCCAGCGACGGTCCATTAGTGGTTGTCAAGCAGATTGTGAGGGGCCATGAACTGGACGCCGCCGGAGCCGCCACGATCGCGATCGCCCGCAGCGCCATCGAGTACACCGACCGACCGGGCAAGATTTATTTGATTGGCACCGGCCCCGGCGACTTGAGCCTGCTCACCCCCGCCGCCAAGGCCGCGATCGCCCAGGTGGATGCGGTCATCGGCTATCAGCTTTATCTGGATCTGCTCGATCCCCTCTTCCACCCCGGCCAAATCATCGAAGGCACCCCCATCACCCAAGAGGTGCAGCGGGCCAACCGCGCGATCGCCCTAGCCAGTCGCGGCCTGACCGTAGCAGTGGTGTCCTCCGGCGACTGCGGCATTTACGCCATGGGGGGTCTGGTGCTCGAAGCCCTGGCCGCGCGGGGTTGGGATGGCGATCGCCCGCAGGTGGAAACCATCCCCGGCATCACCGCCCTCCAGGCCGCCGCCGCCCGCGTCGGTGCGCCCCTGATGCACGACTTTTGCGCCATTTCCCTCTCGGATCTGCTGACCCCCTGGCCCGTGATCCAAAAACGCCTAGAGGCCGCCGCGATCGCGGATTTCGTCACCGCCCTCTACAACCCCCGCTCCAAAACCCGCACCACCCAAATCGAGTTCGCGATCGCCACCTTCCGCCAACATCGCCCCCCCAGCACCCCCGTCATCCTGGCGCGATCGCTCTACCGCCCCGACGAAACCATTATCCTCACCACCCTCGACGCCGTAGATCCCACCGCGATCGACATGCTCACCGTCGTCCTCATCGGCAACCAAACCACGTTCATGCACCAGGGTTTCGCCATCACCCCCCGAGGCTACGCGGTCCCATCCCCCCAAACCCCCGCCCCATAACCCCTTCCGCCCCTGGCACCGGCCGCGATCGCGGGCAAACCCTACCCCACCAAGGCGGATACCCCTACGTCGCCCCATGTCAATTTCAAGAAACAAAAATTTACATCGTGTTACATTGAGTAGCAACAGGAGCAGACGAAGCCATCCGGTCAGCCACAGGCAGTGGCCCCCGGATTCCGTCCCCTGAACCGTTGACCCATCCGAGGACCGCCATGAAAACCGATCTAGATTTTTCCAATCGCTATCTGCTGGACTCCGTGGTCTTCCGCCCCGACTTCAACGCCACGGGCGAAACAATTAATTTGAACCAAGCCTGGTCCCTGTTCTTCACGGCGGGGCGCGAGGATAAGGCCCTGGGCTTCAATGCGGAAGCCGGTCGCTTTTTCACCAATGCCCTGCTGGCCGTGACGGCGGTGGGGGTGCTGTGGGGCGTGTTCTTCAGCAGCACGATCTAAAGAATTAAACCGAGTTGCTTGACCTGGAGCTTTTCGGGTCATCTCACCCCCTGGGGACGGCTTTGGTCGTCTCTGGGGGGTTGTTTTTTGTTGTTGTTTATTGTTGCGGTGGGGGCGCGATCGCCCTTACAAAATTCCCCCTTCACCCATCAAAGGCCCCATCGAAACCACGGCCTAGTGCCCCAAGCATCTACCCGCCTCGCCCCTCCGACAACCGTTGCCCCTCCCTTCAAAGGTGATGTTTTGGGTATTTATAAACTCCCCTAAATCGGCTCTGGGTTTTGGGTCGCCGCAACTTCGCCGTGATCCTGAACGCGAGTATGAGCGGCGCGTCAATCGGGGTAGCTCGCCAGGTCCACGGCCCTAGGTGGTGGCGGCAAGGGCTTCGAGATAGCGCAAAAATTCCATCAATTCCTCATCGGTCAATTCCGCCCTCGTGCGTTTGCCGTAGGTGGCCTGTAAATGTTGGCTGCCCTGTTTGCGGGTCCAGCGCAGTTGCTTGATGAGGGTGTCGGTTTTGGCGATCACGTCCGAGAGGTCGAAGGGCGTCGTCGGGGCGGGGGGCGGGGCGGCGATCGCGGGGGGACTGGGGACGGGGGGCATTGCCTGCACCGGCGGGGGCGTTGGGGTTGGCTCCGGGGCGATCGGCTCTGGTCCCTCCCGCAGCCAATCCTCGTCCGGCTCATCGGGGGCCGCTTCACCCGATAAAGGATCATCGAGGGGCAAAGGATCATCGAGGGGCGCGATCGCGATCGGCTCCGGTTCTAGGGTTGGTTCAGGAGCCGGTATCGGTGCCGGTGTTGGCGTTGGTAAAGGTTCTGGGGTTGGCGGTGACGTCACCAGGGCATCGGTCACCGTCGCCGCCGCCGAGCCCATCGACAGCAGCGGCAATTGTTGTTCCGTTTGTCCCGGCGCGATCGCCCCCAACTCCGGTCTCGGTTCCGCCGTCGCCTCCACCGCCGTCAGTAGCCAAGCCCGCTGGGGGTCGCGATCGCCCGGTTGCAGCAGATAGACCTGCCCCGCCGCATCCTCCATCACAAAGCCAAACGCCTCCAGCGCCCGGACCCGCGCCCGATCTTCGGCCTCCTCCAGGGTGGCCGCCGCCGCCATCCCCGTCGCCACCGTCTCGCCCCCCAGCTTCACCGTCACGCGGATAATGTACTGGCCGTTCGCCGCCTCGATCAGCTTCGAGACCAAACTTCCCGTCGGATACTGGGCTCGAAATTCAGCAAACATAGCACCTGGTTTTCTCTCAACAGCAGCATCCCCAGCGGCCCAGACCAGGTTTCAACCCGACCTCCCACGGCCCGCCCCCCAGCCAGCCCCACCCCAGCGGCGGAAATTCCCCTGGGCGCGCTCCAGTTTATGGGAAGATGGACCCATACGGCCCGCAAATTGACCAATTTGTCGTCCCGGACGGCTGGCCCCGCTGGGGTTTCCCCCTAAGCAGCAAGACATCCTTTCGATACCCTTGCCGGAGCCGCCGCCGCCCCCCCATGCCCCGCAACCGGGCTTCCCCATCCCATCGGCCTCGTGCCTGCACTCCACCGGTCTGGCAGGTGCCCAATGGCGATCGCGGGGGACCCCATCAGCCCTGGATCCCTCCCTAAGGATGGATCGCCCCCACGAGCGGCAAGCCCCTGCGGTTGCTCGCGGTTCATCATCGGTTGTCCCCTCGCGATCGCCCTTCAGCATAAGGAATTCCGCCGGGGGACGGCGACCCCCAGGGATGATCCATGGGCTGGGTTTCATGGGGCGGGTTCGCGCGCGATCGCGCGCGGCGACCAAGGGGCACTATACATCTCGCGCAGCCGTAGCACTGGACCGACTCATCGACTGATTTCGGAGGTTAAGGCGCTTCATGGACTTTTCGATCGCTTCATTGCTAGCTAGCTTCGCCCGTGATAAATCCCTCACCCTGAAGTTACTCGAACAAAAGCTGGGAATCCAGGGGGAGGCGGAACAGGAGCAGTTGCAAATTGCCCTCGATGCCCTCGAAAAAATCGGCATCCTCGAAAAGGAACGCGGTCGCTATCGTCGCTTGCCCCAGGAGCAGGCCATTGAGGCAAAACTCCGCTGTTCGAGCAAGGGCTTTTGCTTCGCCATCCAGGATGAGGGGGATGATGCGGAGGATGTCTATATCCGCGAATGTAACCTCAGTAATGCCTGGAATGGCGATCGCGTCCTGGTGACGGTCACCAAGGAAGGGGGCGGTCGCAGCCGTCGCCGCAGCCCCGAGGGGGAAGTGAACCTGGTGCTGGAGCGATCAAACCCGTCGGTGCTGGCGCGCATCGCCCCGGTGGAGGGCGGCGGCTTCCGGGCGGTGCCCCTCGACGATCGCCTCCTGTTCGAGGTGGAACTGCTGCCCAGCGAGCTAGACCTGGGGGCCGTGGTGGATCACCTGGCCAGCGTTGAAATTGTGCGCTATCCCCTCGGGCCGCTGCCCCCCCTGGGGCGGGTGACCAAGATTTTGGGGGTGGATGCGGAGTCGGCGGCGGACTTTGATATCGTCACCTGCAAGTACGGCCTGAGTGAGTCGTTCCCGGCGGCGGTGCTGGAGGCGGCGGCCCAGGTGGCGACGCCAGCGAAGGGGTTTAAGGCGGCGGATCTCAAAAACCGTTTTGATGCGCGGCCCCTGCTGACCCTGGCGATTGATCCGAATGGGGTGCCGGGGCCGAAGCCGATTCTGGATCGGGCCTTGACCCTGGAGACCAATGGGGCGGGGCGGATCCGGCTGGGGGTCCACGTGGTGGAAATTGCCCGCCATGTGCCGGTGGATTCTCCCCTTGATCGCGAGGCCCGCCGCCGGGGTATGACGGCCTATCTGGGCGATCGCGTCCTGCCGATTTTCCCGGAATCGTTGCTGACGGAGGCGGGGTCGTTCCTGCCGGAGAGCGATCGCCTGGCCCATTCGGTCCTGGTGACATTTAACGAGCGATACGAACTGCTGGAATTTGAAATCCAGCCCAGTATCGTGCGGGCGGATGTGGCGCTCACGGAGGCGCAGATGGATAGTCTCCTGGCGGGTCAGGCCAATGACCCCACGATTCCCCAGGACGATCGCCTCCAGGAACTGGTCACGGGGCTCCAGGACCTCGCGATCGCCCTGCGGCAGCAGCGACACCAGCGGGGCAGCTTTGACCTGGTGACCACCCAGGGGCGCACCCAATTCCACCGGGAAGGCATCCCCGGCACGGTGATCACCGCCGGAGAGACCCCCACCGCCAGCGACATTTTGGCGGAATTGAGCATCTGCGCGAATCAGGTGGTGGCGGATCACCTGCGGGCGCTGGGGGTGCCGGGGCTCTACCGCTTCCAGGCCATGCCCAGTGTCGGGGATGTGCAGGATGCCCTGAAGGTGGCGGCGAATCTGGATGTGGCCCTGGAACTGACCTCGGAGGAGGCCGTCGAGCCGGAGGATTATCAGCGGTTCTTCCAGCAGGTGACCGGTGAGGATGCCCGCAAGGTGTTGAATTATCTGCTGGTGCCCACCCTCAAGCCCTGTGGCTACACGGCGGTGCCCCGGCCCCACTTTGGGCTGGCCCTGCCCCAGTATGTGACGTTCAATGCGCCGGCCCGCCACTATGCGGATCTATGGATCCAGCGCATTTTGACGTTGATTTTCGAGCAGGGGCGCGATCGCAAGACGACGCGATCGAAAACCCTGGCAAATCTGCGCCACAGTTCCTGCCACGGCCAAATCGAGTGGAATGTGCTGCCGCCGGATGTGCAGCAGGATCTGGAGGCGGAACTGGCGACGATCCTCAGTGGCCTGGGCGATCGCGAGCGGCTGATCCAGGAGGCGGAGGCGGACATCTGCGGCCTGCAAAAAACCTCCGCCATGAAGGCCCGCATCGGCGACACGTTCACGGGGCTGATCGTGGGGGTGCAATCCTACGGCTTCTTCGTGGAAATCGACGAATTGCAGGTGGAGGGGCTCGTCCATGTGTCGTCCCTCAAGGATGACTGGTACGAGTACCGGGCGCGGCAACAGACGCTCATTGGCCGCAAGAGCCGTCGCCAATATGCCCTCGGGACGCGGGTTGAGGTGGAGGTGCGCGGGGTGGATTACTACCGCCAGCAGATCGACCTGGCGGCCATCAGTGCCGGGGCTGATTCTGGAACCGAGGCCGGGTCTGAGGGGGATGAGGACCGGGGCGATCGCCGCGCGGACGAGGAGGAATAGCGCCCAAAACCACCCCAATGATCCAAGTGAGATCGGCGGGGTGTTCTCCATGTCCGCCACCGTAGGGGTTGGGTCTCCCAACCCGGCCCCATCCAATCACCCCAAACCCGTTCAATCTCTGGACTGGCGATCGCGGTGGCGGGGCCGGACCGGGCGGAATTGGTCGGTGGGGGGCTGGGCGGAATTGGTCGGTGGGGGCTGGGCGGGGAAACCCCGCCCCTACGACGACGACGACGATGATGGCGGGTGACTTTAAACCATTTCGGCGACGCGATCGCCCACCAATTCCTCCAGCATTTCCCCCGGTTCCAGGTGGAGGCCATTGGCAAAATCCCAGCCGGACTGGAGCCGCTTACCGGCGGGAATCACTTTTCTCAACAGCAAATAGCCATCCTGGGTGCGGACGATCGGCCCGATGTTCTTCACCACAGCTACGACGGTGCCGGGGCGATCGCGGTGGTGTACTTGCTCAAACTGCCGCTCCAGGGCGGGCCAGTCATGCTCTAGGACGCTGAACTCGAAGGGCAGCCCATCCCAATATTCCGGCCCCAACGGAGCCGTCGCCAACACCTTCAGACTCGCCCCCCGGAACTGGGCCACGCAGTGGGGGAAAAAGCCGCGAATGGCATTGTGCAGCGTCAAGGTGGGCTGATCCCAACGCAGGATAAATTCCTCCTTCCGCAGGGGCGGGGCGGCGGTGGCGCGATCGTGATCCTGGGGCTGGGGCTCTAGGTCACCCTCATCCAGGCCCAGGAGCGTTTCCGGCAACAGGTCCGCCGCCAGCAGCGCCAGCCGGTGGGCCAAGGAGTCCGCATTGTCCAGCAGGGGCACATCGGTCTTGGCCCGCAGCAGCAGCGGCCCCGTATCCATGCCCACATCCATCAGCATCGTGTCGATGCCCGTTTCCGTCACCCCGTCCGCCAGCGATCGCTGGATCGGAGCCGCCCCGCGATAGGCCGGTAGCAGCGATCCATGGGCATTGATGCAGCCCAGGCGAGGCATCTGCAAAATTTCCGCCGACAGCAACTGCCCATAGGCCACCACCACGAACGCATCCGCCTGGGCATCCCGCAGCCGCGTGAGGGTTTCCTCATCCTTCTTCACCCGCGTCGGCTGCCAGACGGGTATCCCCGCCTCGATCGCCACCTGCTTCACCGCAGACGCGATCGTCGCACTGCCACGGCCCCGGCGACGGTCCGGCTGGGTCACCACCGCCACCACCTCGAATTCTGGGCGCGTCAGGAGCCGTTGCAGACTGGGGACAGCAAAGTCGGGCGTTCCGAAGAAGATGATTCGCATGGGAGCCATTCGGAGCAATGAACACAAATCAAACAGGGGTGCCATGTCCCCGCGCGCAGCTAGCGAGGATCGACTTGAATTTCGATGCGGCGGTTGCGCTGCTGGGCCGCATCATCCTCGCCCGTGGTGATCGGGCGGCTTGCGCCCATGCCTACGGCCACCCATCGGTACTGGCCTTCGAGGCGTTGGGCTAGGTACTGGGTCACCGCCCTGGCTCGGCGAAGGGATAGTTCGCGGTTGGCGGTGGGCTCCCCGAGGGTGTCGGTGTGGGCGATGGTGCGGAGGGTGGCTCCGCGATAGCTCTGGAGTTCGGCCAAGATGGTATCTAAAATCGTACCCGCTTCGGGGCGCAGAATACTGTAGCTGTCGCGAAAGAGGCTGTCGCTGGGCAGGACGATCGCAACGGGGCGGTCACTGCGATCGCGGCCATCGGCGGGGGTGGACGGCATGAGGTCGGGGTTGAGCCGCCGGACGATCGCCTGGAGCCGGGTTTCAAGGGGCGCGTCGGTGCGGGGCATCCCGAGGCGGGTTTCGAGGGCGTCGGCGTCGGCGGTGGCGTTGGTGAGCTGCTGCTGGATGGCTTGCAGTTGGGTTTCGAGGGCTTGGCGGCCTTCGGGGGGCAGGTTTAAGGGCGCTGGGCTGGGCGCTGGGCTCGCTTCGGGGCTAGGTTCAGGGCTTGCTTCGGGACTCGCTTCGGGGGCGGGCAAAAAGGGCAGGTCGGCGGGGAGGCGATCGCGCAGGGCCGCCAGGGGATTTGGGGTATCGAGGAGCTGGACAATGGCAGGGGGCGTGGCGCTGCTGCGGGGCCAGATCTGGGCGATCGCAATCCCTCCGGCGGCGGACAGGGCGATCGCGCCGCCCGCCACAAACAGTTGCCCCAAACAGCCCAGGGTCCGCAGACAGCCCGACCGACGCGGGGCAGTTTCTGGAACCGGCGTATCCCCATCGTCCAAGGCTTCCTCGAAGGGCGAGGTCTGGGGACGGGGGGACCGACCATTGGAATTTTGGGAACGGGGGCGTTTAGCCATACAGCGCAGATCACCTCGCAGATCACCTCGACCGTGCCCCCCGGATGGGCGGATCCATCGGGCAGGACTGACGGCGACCCCCAGGGCGACCCCACCAACTAAGGGGGGCTATTGCAAAAGGGGCCTATTGGGCAGGATAGACTAATCTCCTCGCCGTCGTCTTTGCCGTGGGGGGGTGGAGGGCGCGCGGCGCGATCGCGGCCCCCTAGCGCCCCAGTTTGTTTTCGATGCCCGCGCAGCCCCCCGGCACCGTACCCCGCGTGGCCTCGCCCCCCCAGGCACAGCAGTAGTAGCGCTGCTCTTCGGACAGGTCGATCGCGCCGCTCAAGTCCGCATTTTCGATCACGGCCCCGGTGCCTTCGCCGGTTTCATAGTTGGCTTCGGACGCCTCTCCGGGGGTGCGGGGCGACGCGGTGCGCGGATCCCCGTAAAACAGTTGCGCCCCCTTGAGGTCCGCCCCCCGCAGGTCCGCCTCGAACAGCACCGTGCGGCTGAGGTTGGCCCTCGTGAGGTTGGTTTGGATCAGCCGCGCCCGCACCAGGTTTGCGCCGCTCAGGTCGGTCCAGCGCAGGTCCGTGCCCGCCAGGTCTGCCCCCGCCAGCATGACGCCAAGATCGATCACCCGCAGGCCCCGCCGCCGATCTTCCTCATAGCCGCCGTCGCCATCGAGGATCGGTCGCCCGAGGACGCGATCGCGCTTCAGGGGGGTCAGCAGCCGCGCCTGGGACAAAAACCGCACCACCTTGGCCTTCCCTTCCGCATCCACACTGCTCAAAATTGCCGCCGTGCGCCCCTCCGCGATCGCCCGTTCCTGGGGCCAATCCTCCAAAAATCCCTGCTCATCGAGGGCCAGATCCGACACCCCTTGGAAATAGGCATCAATGGTCTGCTGTTGGGTGATGCGGTTCTGCTGAATCGTCAAATCCCGCGAAATCACGTACTGCTGCCACGCCACATACACCGCCAGTACCGCGATCGCGATCTGCCCCAGCGCCCCCAGCGCCTCACTGATGGCCCCCACCGCATCCCAATTGATCCCCGGAAACCGCGACCCGCTCTGGGCCTGGGACCACTCCGTCCCCCACAGCAGCAGCAGACCAAACAGGGCCGCGATCGTCCCCAACGCCGCCACAATCGGCACCCGCCACGCCGGGGGGATCAACTCCGTCCACAACTGCGTCCGAAACGGCGTCAGCAGCCACAGGGACGCCGCCAGGGTAATGAGCCCCCCCGTCGTCCCCAGCCACAGGGAACTGCTCAGGAGCCCCACCGCCATCGCCGCCACCCCCAGCGGCACCACCACCGACGCCAGCACCCGCGTCAGGGGCAGCACCACCCCACCGCCGGGATGGAGGGCCGAGGCAATCATGGGGGGAACGGGACGGGCGATCGGCGAGGGGCCAAGGGGATCAGGGGACCCATTCGACACATTCGGAGGCAAGGGCAAAGCCATAGGGGCAAAGGGTTGAGGGAGTATGGGGGAGAGGGATAGAAACGCTGGCCCAACCGTGGGCTCCACCTACCTTGCCATAGGTTAACGGGGCCGCAGATCAGGAGTAGATGACGAAGGGGCTCAAGGATGGGATCGGAAGTGGTTTGCCGCTGACTTTTGCCTTTGACTTGCGGGGGTACACCTGTAAGACTTAGGGGTTAACGCTACATTAACGGGCGAAGGAACGGGCGAAACTATTCCCGAACGCTGCCCGGTGGCCCTTGGCGAGCCCAGCACACTCAGCAAGCTTCCATTTCTACAATTCAGCAAGCATCAAGCGAGGGGACGAAGCGATGAAACTAGCGGCGCGGGTCGGCCAGGTCAAGCCGTCCCTCACTCTAGCGATCACGGCGAAGGCGAAAGCGATGGCGGCCGATGGTCTGGATGTGTGTAGTTTCAGCGCGGGGGAGCCGGATTTTCCGACGCCGGCCCATGCGATCGCGGCGGCCCAGCGGGCGCTCGATGAGGGGAAAACGCGCTACGGCCCGGTGGCGGGGGAACCGGCGTTGCGATCGGCGATCGCGGCGAAGTTGACGCGGGATAACGGGGTGAATTGGGCGGCGGAGAATGTGATTGTCACCAATGGGGGCAAGCATTCGCTCTATGGCCTGATGATGGCGGTGATCGAGGGGGGCGATGAGGTGATCATTCCGGCCCCCTACTGGGTGAGCTATCCGGATATGGTGACCCTGGCGGGGGGGACGCCGGTGATTGTGGAGACGACGGCGGCGACGGGTTATAAAATTACGCCCGCGCAACTGGAGGCGGCCATTACGCCGCGCACGAAGCTGCTGGTGCTCAATTCCCCCTCGAACCCGACGGGCAAGGTCTATACGCCGGACGAGGTGCGCGCGATCGCCCAGGTGGTGCTGCGCCATGACCTGTGGGTGGTGTCGGACGAGATCTACGAAAAAATCCTCTATGACGGGGCGCAGCATTTGAGCATTGCCGCCGTGAGCCCGGAGTTGCAGCAGCGGACGCTTATTAGCAATGGGTTTGCGAAGGCGTATTCCATGACTGGCTGGCGGGTGGGCTACCTGGCGGGGCCGGTGGAAATTATTAATGCGGTGGCGAAGATCCAGGGCCATGCCACGTCGAATGTCTGTACGTTTGCCCAGTACGGGGCGATCGCGGCGTTGACGGAGCCCCAGGACTGCGTGGAGACCATGCGCCAAGCGTTTGCCGAGCGGCGGGGGGTGATGTTGGAGCGGATCCGCGCGATCGCGGGGCTCACCTGTACGGAGCCGGAGGGGGCGTTTTATTTGTTCCCGGAAATTGAGGCCCTGGGCATCGGTTCGATGGAATTTTGTGAGCGTTTTCTAGAGGAACATCAGGTGGCGATTATTCCGGGCATTGCCTTCGGGAGCGATCGCAATGTGCGCCTGTCCTATGCGACGGATATGGATACGATTTTGAAGGGGATGGATCGCCTAGAAAAATTTGTGGCGAGCCTATAAAAATTCCCTCAAACCTGTCAATGATTCCCCGTACCGTGGGTGTCTCGCCCGCCACGGCCCCCATCCCTGCCCTATGTTGCCAACGGAGCTATTAATTCATCGCTATCGGGGCGAAACGTTGGTGGCGAAACGGTTGCCTTTGGATGCGGCCCACCGCGATCGCGCTTCGGGCCTCATTGATCTGTTTCAAAGCAAGGTGGGGCGATCGCAAAAGGAACTCGACAGCGCCCTCGGAGAACGGGAAGGGGCCAGCCCGGACTACAAAATTGAGCGGGGCCTCGCCCATCTGCTCCGCAATAGTTTTAGTACGTTTGAGGTGGTCAGTCCCCTCGATCCCGTGGACCTGCGGCGGCGGGTTTTTACGATGGCGGCGGCCACCGGTGCCCCCCAACGCGATCGCGCGATCGCCATCCTCGAAACCATTGCCCAGGAATTATCGACAGAAAATAATCGCCCCATTCTGCCCCCGGAAATCCGCAACGGCCTCTACGCGGACCTGCCGGAAAACCGCATCCTCACCCAATTTGAAGCCCCCACCGCCGACGCCCTCCTGCACCGCTATAACCTCTCCCAAATCCAGGGCATTTTCTATAAAGCTAGCCACCTAGTTTTGACCGCCTATCGCAACGATCCGGGAGAATATAAACTCCTCTTTCGCTATCTCAAACTCTTCCAATTGATGACCTACATCGAAGGGGATGAGGATCAAGGTTTTACGGTTACCGTCGATGGCCCCGCCAGTCTCTTCAACGCCAGCACCCGCTACGGCCTCGCGATCGCGAAACTCCTGCCCGCCCTTCTGCACGTCAGCCAATGGCACCTAAAAGCCACCTTGCAAACTAAAGATCAGGGCACGGGCCTGCGCATTGAACGGCGCTTTGAACTGGACCACGACTGCGGCCTCGTCAGCCACTACCCACCGGGCAAAACCTACGACAGCGCGATCGAAGAATCCTTCGTCAAACGTTGGAATGAAGCCAAAACCGGCTGGCGCTTAGAGCGGGAAGTTAACCTGATCCCCATCCCCGGCAGCGTCATGATCCCCGACTTTCGCCTCGTGCATCTGGAAACGGGCCGCAGCCACATCCTCGAAATCATTGGCTATTGGCGACCCGACTACCTCCGCAAAAAATTCGCCCAGGTGCGCCAAGCCCAGCGCCCGGACCTGATCCTCGCCATTTCCGAGCGGCTCAACCTCGATCGCGCGGGCATTGAGGTGTCAAAAATCCCCGTCCCCGTCATCTGGTTCAAGGACAAACTGCAACCCAAGGCCGTCCTCGCCGCAATCGGGGCACAGCCCCCACCCATCACCCCCGACCAGCCACCGCCCACCACCAAAAAGTCAAAAAAATAGGGAGCCCCATCCAGGTCTCCCCATTGACTGACGTTCTTTCGATTTCACCAAAACCCTTGGCGGGTGACCGGTTCTCCAGCCGATCACCCCCCATCCAGCATCTATGCCTTGACGCGCTGGGCCGCCACTCGACGACGCTTCGACGCGATCGCCCCCACCGCCAGCATGGCGAGCCCCGCGATCGTTCCCGGTTCCGGCACCGACACCTTCGTTTCCGGCGCAGACGGGTCAAAGGGCAGCGAAGGAGGCGTCACCACCGGATCCACCACCGGCGGGGTTTCCGGCTCAGAGGGCACAGGAACTTCCGGCTCGGGAGTCACCGGAGTCACCGACAGGCTGGGCTTGGTCAGGTACAGGGACGCATGGGACAAATCACGACCCCGGCCACGGTTCACGCTGACCCCGAGGGTATCCCATTTCACGTTCAGCAGCTCGCTGACGCTCTCAAACTTGTAGGCCGAGAAGTTCGTCGAGGACTTCAGCACCAGCACCAGGGGACCGTCGTAGCCGAAGGCATTCTGGCTGGCATCGGGGCCGGACAGGGCCACCTTGCTGAAGTCAATCGCCGAGTTGCCTGCATTGGTGCCATTGCTGAAGCCCGACAGCACCCCATTGAAGCCCAGGGTGAAGCCATTCACCGACTGACTGTAGGCGCTGCTATCGTCGTTCTTGTCCGCCAGGAACCAATCCCCCGTGCTGCCAAAGGACGAGGTGCCGCTGCTGGGGTTCAGGAAAGTCTTGATGAAGTAGTTGGCCTGGGTGTCGTTACCGCTGAAGAGTTGGCAGTAGCTGTAGCCCGTCATGGTCGTGTCGGTGCAGCTCGTCGCCTGGGCCGCCGGTGCCACCGCCGCCGTCGCTGCCAGGGAAACTGCGCCCATGGCAACGAAGTTTAGAAAGTTTTTGGGGGAGTTGAGGGGCAACATGGTTCGGGGGATGGGGAGTAAGTCGAGTGGAGAATCGGAGGGGGAGCACCCAGGGGCTACGCGATCGCGGTTAGGCCATCTCAGTAGCGAAAGAACGGGGAAAGAAGTCTGGTTTATTAGGTTTCTTTCCTTCCTTAATCTCTACAGTAACGGCCCCATCCGGACCTGTCTATAGGATTTCCCCTGGTCCACGGAATCTTTAAACTGCAACGGTTTCGGCGTTCAAAATCTACTTAAATCAGACAGTTTATGAAGAATTTATATAGTGCCCCTGGGGGCGCTTCATCTGTTCTTTAAAAAAGTCATTCCTTTAAGAATGCCCAATCATTCCTAAAAAAACGCGATCGCCTCTAGATAACTAGACCGCGATCGCGCCAGGGCTATTCAAACTATGGGCAGGCCACCTAGGGAGTTTTATCTAGGGGCCATCCAGCCAGCCAGGGGAATCCCTAGGGGCGCACCACGGCTGGCCATGAACGACACAACGACCTACTCCGCCGCCGCCGCCTGACGGGCCGCCTCCGCCACCTCCGGCTCAATGCCCAGACGGGTGAGGTTGATGCGGCCGCGCCCATCGATCTCGCGCACCTTGATCACCACCTCATCCCCCACATTCACCTCGTCCTCCACCTTGCCCACCCGGTAGTCCGCCAGTTGGGAAATGTGGATCATGCCCTCCTTACCGGGCAGGAATTCGACGAAGGCCCCGATGGGAATCACGCGGGTGACCTTGCCGCAATAGACATCGCCCGCCGAGATTTTGCGGGTCATGTCGGCGATCATCTTCATGGCCCGTTCGGCGGCGGCCCCGTCGAGGGCGGAAATGGTCACGCGGCCATCGGACTCGATGTCCACCTTGGCCCCCGTGGCTTCGGTGATGCCCTTGATGGTTTTGCCGCCGGGACCGATCACCAGACCGATTTGGTCTTGATCGATGCTCATGGACAGCAGACGGGGGGCATAGTCCGAGAGCTTGGGCCGGGGCTCCGCGATCGCCTCGAGCATTTTCGAGAGGATATGTTGACGGGCCGGACCTGCTTGGCGTACCGCATCGGCGATCGTCGCGATCGGCAACCCCTGGATCTTCATGTCCATTTGCAGGGCGGTGATGCCATCGGCGGTGCCCGCGACTTTAAAGTCCATGTCCCCGAGGAAATCCTCAAGGCCCTGGATGTCCGTCAGGACGCGCACCTCATCGCCCTCTTTGATCAGCCCCATGGCCGCGCCGCTGACGGGCTTGCTGATGGGCACCCCCGCATCCATCAACGACAGGGTGGAGCCGCAAACGGAGCCCATGGAGGTGGAGCCGTCGGACGACAGCACCTCGGACACCACCCGCAGCACGTAGGGAAATTCTTCAACCGGGGGCAGCACCGGCACCAAGGCCCGCTCCGCCAACGCCCCGTGGCCAATTTCCCGACGACCGGGCGATCGCATGGGCCGCGTTTCCCCAACGGAATAGGGGGGGAAGTTGTAGTGGTGCAGATAGCGCTTGCTGCTGTCCGGGTGCAGATCGTCCATTTCCTGGGCATCGCCGGGGGTGCCGAGGGTGACGACGGACATCACCTGGGTGAGCCCCCGCTGGAACAGGCCGCTGCCATGGACCCGAGCGGGCAGGACGCCAGCGCGGCAGGAAATGGGGCGCACCTCATCCAGTTTGCGGCCATCGACCCGCACGCCGTCTTCGACGATCTGGCGGCGCATCAGGTGTTTGGTGATGCCCTTAAACACTTTGCCGAGGGCTTTGGTGTCGGCCTGGGCGGCGATGCGCACGGGGTCATCTTCCGCCAGGTCATTGAGTTCGGTGGCCACGCGATCGCGCAGGTCATCGAGGGCCGCATCGCGCTTGGTTTTACCGAGCTCAAACTGGGCCAAAATGCCGCGAATTTCCGTTTCCGCCTTAGCGCGGATGAAATCCTCGAGGGTGGAATCCGTCACGGGCGGTTCCGCCGTCACCAGTTCGAGGCCCAATTCCTGGAGCAGTTCCCGCTGGGCCTGGATCAGATCGCAGACGGCCTCATAGCCGAAGTCGATCGCCTCGATGATGTCCTGTTCCGGTAGCTCATTGGCCCCCGCTTCCACCATGACGATGCCCTCGGGGGAACCGGCCACGACTAGATCTAAATCCCCCGCTTCAATTTCCGCGTAGGTGGGGTTGATGATGAAGTCGTCGCCCAACAGGCCCACCCGCACCGCCGCCATGGGGCCGCAAAAGGGGATCTGCGCCAGCAGCGTCGCGATCGAAGCGCCGGTGACGGCCAAAATGTCCGGCGGCACCTGCTCATCGAGGGAGACGGTGGTGGCGACGATCTGGATATCGTCCCGCAGCCACTGGGGGAATAGGGGCCGCATGGGGCGATCGATCAGGCGGGAGGTGAGGATCGCCTTTTCGGGGGGGCGGCCCTCACGGCGCAGGAAACCGCCGGGGATGCGTCCGGCGGCGTAGAGGCGTTCTTCGTAATCGACAGTCAGCGGTAGAAAATCAATGCCTTCTCGCGCTGAAGAGCGGGTGGAGGTAACGAGAACTGCCGTTTCTCCAGATTCGATCAGGACTGATCCCCCTGCCTGGGGTGCGAGCAGCCCGATCTTCAGTCGAATATCCCTACCATCAAAGGATATTGACTTGTTGATTTCTTGCATGAATGCAGCGATCCTTTGTTTATCTCTTTTCTTGTTCTTTGGTCATCCTAACACCGTTGTCGGAGCTTTCTACCGGGGTGTGAGGGGTGAATGGGGGGCGGGGCGGGGCTTTCGGGCCGGGGCGATCGCGGCGGCCAATGGGGCACTTGGGGCGGTTTTGGGGCCTTGGGGGAGGTTTTTTGGGGGGGCCAATGGGGTGATCTTTGGGGGGATGGACTGGCCCTGGGGCGATCGCAAAAACTTCCGTTGTTTGGGCCGTTATTTGGATCGCCCGGTGGGGGGGTATTTTTAGGGCCAGTTCCGGTTAGCGGCGGGCCGACGGGGGGGCGGACAATGCCCTCGGAAGGGGGCGCAAAACCTACCGGAAACTGTAGATAACTTGGGCTTCCACGTCCCCCAGCAGGTTGGAGGGGGCTGGGCCGCTGAGGGGATGGGGGGCGCGATCGAGTTTGAGTTGCAGGCCCGCGAGGGGGTCGGTACCTTCCCCCAGGAGGAATTCTAGGCTGGCGACGTCGGTGCGGCTGGCGATCGCGTCGAGGATTTCCCCCACCGCCAGCAGGTACGGATGGCCCGGTTCCCGATACCAGCCGGCCATGGTGAGGTTGGCCTGATCAAAGCCCAGGTGGACGATCAAATCCGGGTTGCCGAAGAGGGCCTTGGCGAAGGGGCGGGCCTCCTCGCGCACCAGGAGATGTTCCTCCGCCGCTAGGGTTCGCAGGGCTTCGAGGCGATCATAGGCTTGGCCGACGGCGGCGCGATCGCGCCAGGTGATGCCCACGGTCACCAGGTAGGTTTGCAGGAGCATATGGCCCAGTTTGGTGGCCTTGGTGGACAGGTAGGCGTCATTGAAGGAGTTGGCTTCGATCAGCAGGGGTACGCGATCGACCAGCTCTAGGCCATAGCCCTTGAGGCCCGCGATTTTGCGGGGGTTGTTGGTGATGAGTTTCACCTTTTGAATGCCGAGATCGTTCAAAATCTGGGCTCCGACGCCGTAATCCCGCAGATCCGCCGGAAAGCCGAGCCGTTCGTTGGCTTCCACCGTATCCAGGCCCAGGTCTTGCAGGGAATAGGCTTTGAGCTTATTGACCAGGCCAATGCCGCGCCCCTCCTGCCGCAGGTAGACCACCACCCCGGCCCCGGCGGCTTCGATGGTTTTCAGGGCCGCCTGGAGCTGCATTCGACAGTCGCAGCGCAGGGATCCGAGGGCGTCGCCGGTCAGACATTCCGAGTGCATCCGCACCAGGACGGGGCGATCGCGGAAATCCGCCGGATCCCCCTTGACGATCGCCACATGCTCATTGCCATCGAGGTCGTTGCGGTAGCCGTAGACCATGAACTGGCCGAATTCACTGGGCAGTTTGGTGACCGCCTCGCGTTTAATAAACCGTTCATGCTGGAGGCGATAGCTGATCAAATCGGCAATGCTAATGATCTTGAGGCCGCGATCGCGGGCATAGGCCACCAACTGCTCCAGGCGCGCCATGGATCCATCGGGGTTTTGGATTTCGCAGATCACCCCCGCCGGATAGAGCCCCGCCAGCCGCGCCAGATCCACCGCCGCCTCCGTGTGGCCCGCCCGCTTCAGCACGCCCCCCGCCCGCGCCCGAATTGGAAAAATGTGCCCCGGTCGCCGCAGATCCTCGGGCCGCGTCTTCGGATCAATAGCTGCCTGGATCGTCCGGGCGCGATCGTCCGCCGAAATGCCCGTGCTCACCCCCAACTGCGGCCCCGCATCGATGCTCACCGTAAAGGCCGTCTGGTTACTGTCCGTGTTGTGGGTCACCATCAGCGGCAGTTCCAGGGCATCGAGGCGATCGCCCTCCATCGCCAGACAGATCAGGCCCCGGGCCTCCGTCGCCATAAAATTCACCGCGTCCGCCGTCACGAACTGGGCCGCGTAGATAATGTCCCCCTCGTTCTCGCGGTTTTCGTCATCCACCACCACCAGGGGCCGCCCCACCTGCAAATCCGCCAGCGCGGCCTCGATGGAATCAAACTCAAAGGCGATCGGGGTTTGGGATTCAGCGTTCACGGGCATCTCTCGCGGGCACCTTCAGCGGCAGGCCCCAGGGAATTACGCCACCGTTAATTTTCTTTAAGGGACCATCTTTCATCTTATCGGACTTGCGATCGGACGGATGGCGACGGCCCCCCTGCAATCCAGCGGGCCTAGGCCACGGGCCGCCCCCCATGCAGAAACCGTGGCATCCTGTCAACGTCTGGTATCCGCGATCGCCACGGGTCGCCGCGATCGCCCCCAGGGTCCGGAATCGCTACAATGCAGGCGAAATTTCGGGTAGCATTCCCAACAATCGCGCGGTCAAACCGCCCCATCCCGATTTCATCCGGGTTTCAGGCCGGTTTCAGGCCAGTCTCGTCACGGTCCCATCCCCATTTCCATCCTACCCATCAGTCCAATCCCACCACGGTCAACAACGGAGCACGAGGGCAGCCCATGAGCGCATCGGAAACGGTCAGAGTCGGAATTGTCGGAGCCTCAGGCTATGGGGGCCTTCAATTGGTGCGGCTGCTGCTGGAACATCCCCATGTGGAACTGACCTACCTCGGGGGCGACAGCAGCGCCGGTAAGCCCTACAGCAGCATCTATCCCCACCTGGGCCACCGCACCCTGCCGGATATTGCCCCCATCGAGCCGGATTTGATTGGCGATCTGTGCGATGTGGTGTTCCTGGGGCTGCCCAATGGCATCGCCTGCGATCTGGCCCCGCAACTGCTGGCGAAGGGCTGCAAAGTGCTGGATCTGTCGGCGGACTATCGCTTCCAGGATTTGGCGACCTATGAGGCGTGGTACGGCAAAAGCCGCAGCGATGGGGAGGTGGCGGCCACGGCGGTCTATGGTTTGCCGGAACTGCACCGGGACGCGATCGCCAAAGCCTCCCTCATTGGCTGCCCGGGCTGCTACCCCACCGCCAGTTTGCTGGCCCTGCTGCCGTTGCTGAAACAGGGTTTAATTTTCCCGGAAACGACGATTATTGATGCCAAATCCGGCACCTCCGGCGGCGGTCGCCAAGCAAAAACCAATCTGCTGCTGGCGGAGGCGGAGGGATCCTTTTCGGCCTATGGCGTCGCTAGCCACCGCCACACGCCGGAAATTGAGCAAACGTGCAGCGCCCTGGCGGGCCATGAGGTGCGGGTGCAGTTCACGCCCCACTTGGTGCCCATGCCGCGCGGCATTTTGTCCACGGTCTACGCCACGATGCGGGATCCGGGCCTGGTGCGCGACGATCTGCGGACGATCTATAACGCCTTCTATCGCAATAGCCCTTGGGTGCGGCTGCTGCCGAGCGGGACGCTGCCCCAAACCAAGTGGGCGGTGGGGACGAATGCCTGTTACCTGGCGGTGGAGGTGGATCAGCGTACCGATCGCGTGATTGTCCTGTCCGCGATCGATAACCTTCTGAAGGGCCAGTCGGGGCAGGCGGTGCAGTGTCTCAATATCATGATGGGTTGGGATGAAACCCTGGGCTTACCGAATATGGGCTTCTATCCCTAGGGACGTGTCTTTAGCGATCGCCCAAAAGTCCCCCAAGCAAGGGGCTGAAGCCCCTTGTTACAGCGGCTGGCGTCCGATAGATTGATTCATCTTTTGGTTGGATAACTTGCATCCAATGTGACGATCGCGCGGGGGTTTATGACAATCTGCCAAGGTTCGTAAACTTCCGCGATCGCGCTGATCCCCAACCGGTTGTGGATGCTAACTTATAAATCAAGGCACGGAACGAGGAGTTAGAACCTCGTAACCGGATCGGCAAGAAGTTGACGTGCCTCCTGCAACTTCGAGCCAACGTGGCAGGATCCCCGATCACCCCACCCGATTTATTTAGGCCGTTCGCGTCCGAAGCCTTGCCTGGGTTTTCAGTTCAGTTGTTGATTTGGAACTCGATTAGGCAGATTTCGGAGTATCAGGTAAGACACTCGATGGCGCGACGCATAAAGCAGTCTGATTCGACTGAACGGTGCGGTACCTTCTGAGAATGCTACGGGTTGATGAGTTCACTTTGTAACGGACTGTCTGAGCTAAACTGTTTGAATTTTTCCTGTCTTCAGTCAATTCACCGAAGAGCGATCTAGGGTCAAGCCACCGTTGGTTTGGCCCTCTCGTTTTTTGGGGGGTTGTCCCTGCGGGGACGCTTGATCTACAGTGGCGGCCTGCAATGGTTGAATCAAGTCCGGGGCGACGGTGACGGGGAATCAACGGGATTTGGATTTGGGTTTGGATTGGGATGGCCTCGGGGGGCGATCGCGCGATCCTGCCTACCATCAGCCGGATCTGTGGGAGGGGCAGTCTGGGGCGATCACGCGATCGCTGCCGCGCGTCCAGGGGCGTCCGCAGATGGGGGCGCAGGCTCTGGATCTGTGGAAGGGGCGGATCCATCGCTTTCAGGAGCAGGTGCGCCATACGCCGCCGCCGACCCAGGGGGGCCTATGGGGGGGCAATCGCACCGTGGATGGCGTTGGGGATGGCGTGACGGATGGGCTGCATTTTGATCCGCTGGCCTTGGCGACCCACCCGTTCGAGTTTTATGAGTTGCCGGAGGATCCGAGTCCGAGTACGCCGGTGATTTATTTTGTGATTGATCGGGCGGCGGGTTTGATTCTTTATATTGGCGAGGCGGTGCGGGCGCGATCGCGCTGGGCCGGTCCCCACGACTGCAAGCGCTATTACCGCAATTACTACACGCTCCATCAGGAGTTGGGGCAGGCCCAGGCGGTGGGTTTGAGTTTTTGGGGTGGGGCGTTCCCCGATGCGAAACGTCGCCGCCAACAGGAGCTATGGCTGATTCGACGCTGGCGATCGCCGTTCAATAAGGAAAATTGGCGCTTCTGGGGAACGCCGTTTATGGATGGGAAGGCGATCGGCGATCGGTGATTTTGATATCAATTTGAATCTATTTTGATAGGCCGGTAGGGTGCGTTCGGTCATGTCTGAATCAACGCGATCGCCCATTTCTCCGAACGCACCGCGCCCTGTCTGCATCACCGATCAGCTTGTAGGGGCATTGCGATCGCGTTGATTTGAACGGGGCCGGTGCGTTCGGGATAAATACGTGATCGCGTTGACTTGAACGGTACCGAACGCACCCTACCAGGTGGGTTTGATGGGTTTATTTTGTAGGATTAAACAATTTCAACGCGCCCCATTAATTCCTCGGGGGACAGCACCTCATAAATCAAAATTAATTTGCGGATTAGATCGCTGGTGGTGGGGTCCGTGTGGGGGCAATAGATGATGCCGAAATGGATGCCTTGATCGTGGGTGAAGCGCAAAAATGACGCATCGTGGGTGACGATCGCGAGCTGCCGCTGACAGGCCACCATCAATTGGGCCGCATCCCCATGGGCTCGCAAACCCACCCCCGTCGGCGTTGCCACCTGAATGCCGTAGTGGATCAATGCCTGGGCAATGATCGGATCCACATGTTCGTCTAGGTGATAGCCAATGCGTTTACTTGCCACAACAAAACAGTCCTAGAAAATGTCTAGAGAACGTTGCAATCAACGGGAACCAAGCTGGGAGAGTGGGGGACAAAAAATGCCCTAGTCGCCCCGGAGCATACTGAGTTTTTCGGCCAGGGCAGAGGTGTTGCTACGCTGAAACCCTTCGACGAAGGCGAGATCTTCGCGGATGGATTTTTCGATCTCGTCCCGGCGATCGTAATAGTAGGCCATGGCGGCATAGACACCGGCGAGGGGCAGGTCGTATTTGCCCGCAATTTCTTCGAGGGATTGCCCCATCCGCAGGTACATCAGGGCGATGTCCGCGATCGTAATGCGGGTGCCGGCCATGCGGGGGCGACCGCCGCGAATGCCGGGGGTCTTTTCGATGTAGCGACCGAGACCTTCTGACATGCGGTTTCTGGGGCTCCGTGGAATGGGATCTAAGGCGAAAACGATTGGTGGTGCAGTAGTGGAGAGGTTCCCCAGGGAGACTTAGGCGGGGCTGGGGGTGGTTTTGATTGTATCTCGCTGCCCCTGGATTATACGGGGGGGCGATCGCGGTCGGGCGGGGGTTCGGCGATCGCGGCTCCGGCCAGGGCGGTGGCGATCGCATCGACGAGGCGGGTGACGGGGATCAGTTCCATGCCACGGATCCGCAGGGGTTGACCCTTGGGTACGAGGGCACGGGTGAAGCCCAGTTTGGCCGCTTCCTTGAGGCGCACCTCAAGCTGGGAGACGGGGCGGATTTGACCCCCCAGGCCCACTTCACCAATGGACACCAGGTGCGGATCGACGAGGCGATCGCGGAAACTCGCCACCAGGGCCACCGCAACGCCCAAATCCGCCGCCGGTTCCTCCACCGTCAGGCCGCCGGAGGTAGACACATAAGCATCCAGGCGCGAGAGGGGCACCCCCACCCGTTTTTCCAGGACCGCCAGGATTTGCAGCAGGCGATTGTGGCCGATGCCGGTGGCCGTGCGGCGGGGCGATGAATAGCTGGTGGGGCTCACGAGGGCTTGGATTTCGGCGACGATGGGCCGGGTGCCCTCGCAGGCAACGATCGCGGCGGTGCCGGACACGGCCCCATCCCGACCGCCCAAAAACAGGGCCGATGGATTCCGCACCTCCCGCAGGCCCACGTCGGCCATTTCAAAAACGCCCAGTTCATGGGTGGCCCCGAAGCGATTTTTGACCGATCGCAGCAGCCGAAAACTGGCAAAGCGATCGCCCTCGAAGTACAGGACCGTATCCACGAGATGCTCTAGGACCTTTGGCCCCGCGATCGCCCCCTCCTTCGTCACATGGCCCACGATCAGCAGGGTCGTCTCGCTGCGTTTCGCCACCCGCATCAGGGCCGCCGTACATTCGCGCACCTGGGCCACGGATCCCGGAGCCGACGCCATGGCGGGCAAATAAATCGCCTGGATACTGTCAATCACCGCCACGGGCGGGCGCAGGGCCTCCAGTTCCGCCAGGATCAGATCCAGATTCGTTTCCGCCAGCAGATACAAATCCTGGGGGGCGGCGTTGGGCGTAGCGTTGACCGATCGCAGTTCCCCATCCGGCTCCGGCTCCGGCTCTGGATCTTGATCGAGCTCCAGCTCCGGATCCGAGTCCAGGTCTGGAATTTGGGGGGCCGGACTCCCCAGGCGCATGGCCCGGAGCTTCACCTGCTGGGCCGACTCCTCCGCGCAGACGTAGAGCACCCGCGATCGCGCCGCCAGCGATCGCGCCGTCTGGAGCAGCAACGTTGACTTACCAATGCCCGGATCGCCCCCCACCAGCACCAGGGAACCCGGCACCAAACCACCCCCCAGCACCCGATCGAGCTCCCCAAACCCCGACGGCAGCCGCGATCGCGATCGCAAGGTCACCGCCGCCAACGGTTGCGCCGCCAACGCCCGCGCCGGAGCAGAGGGGCCAGAACTGCGCGATCGAGACGTTGCAGCCCCCGCCCGCCCCGGCCCCGCCTCGATCGCCGTCGGGACCACCTCCTCGATCAGCGATCCCCACGCCCCGCACGCCGGACAGCGCCCAAACCACTGGGGCGACTCCGCCCCGCACGCATTGCAGACATGCCGCGTCTTCACCTTCCCCATCGCCACCCAAGCCCCCAATGCCGTCAATTCTGAAAAGGAACGTTACAAACCCCTAAAAAACATTAACAACTATTGCAACTATTGCAATTGCCCCGTAAAACCCCAAAAACGCGATCGCGCTGAATGGGCAAGCCTTTTCTGGGTTTATGATTCAGGTATCGGCCAGAACAATATGGTACGAAACATAACAATTCAAAACGGCGAGAAAAAGGGGGTCAGGTGTTGGAGAGCCATAAGGAAAAAATCCTGGTTGTTGATGATGAGGCCAGTATTCGTCGCATCCTCGAAACACGGCTGTCCATGATCGGCTACGAAGTCGTGACGGCGGCGGACGGCGAGGAGGCCCTAGAGACCTTCCGCAAGGCAACCCCGGATTTGGTGGTGTTGGATGTGATGATGCCCAAGCTCGATGGCTACGGCGTCTGCCAGGAGTTACGCAAGGAGTCGGACATCCCGATCATTATGCTGACGGCCCTGGGGGATGTGGCCGATCGCATCACGGGCCTGGAGTTGGGGGCGGATGATTATGTGGTCAAGCCCTTTTCGCCGAAGGAGTTGGAGGCGCGGATCCGGTCGGTGCTGCGCCGGGTGGATAAGGGCGGTGCGTCGGGCATTCCCAGTTCTGGGGTGATCCAGGTGGGCAATATCCGCATTGATACCAATAAGCGCCAGGTTTATAAGGGGGATGAGCGGATCCGGCTGACGGGGATGGAGTTTAGCCTGCTGGAGCTGCTGGTGTCGCGATCGGGGGAGCCGTTCTCGCGATCGGAGATTTTGCAGGATGTGTGGGGCTATACGCCGGAGCGCCATGTGGATACGCGGGTGGTGGATGTGCATATTTCCCGGCTGCGGGCGAAGCTGGAGGAGGATCCGAGCAATCCGGAGCTGATTCTGACGGCGCGGGGGACGGGCTATCTATTCCAGCGCATCCTAGAGTCCGGCGAAGTCTAGGTAGGGTGCGTTCGGTACGGCTTAGCTCCCGCGACCATTTCTCTACTCCGAACGCACCGCCCCGGTTAAGTTCATCGCGATCGCGCTCCCCAGCAAAACAGATCGGTGATGGTGATTCGGTGATGGTGATAGGGTGCGGTGCGTTCGCAGTGGCAACGTTGCGGTGGATTGAAACGGTGGCGAACGCACCCTACCGTTTTTGATTGATTCAGATCGAGCATTCATTAACGGCATGGCATGACGAATTGGCGGCAGGCTCCGACGGAGCGGTGGTTACAGGCGTTGCCGATCGCGGTGGGCATGTTGGCGGGGACCGTGCTGATGGTGAACCGTGTCCTGACGCCCGCGATTACGGATTGGCAGGCGCGATCGGATGCGGTGGGGGTGATTGCCTGCGCGATTTTGCTGCTGACGGGGGCGCTCTGGCGTCAGGCGCGGCCCTTGCCGCCGGAGGCGGTGGAGTTGGTGGGGGTGCAGCGGTTTGATCTGGCGGAGGGGCTGGGCGATCGCCTCAAGACGGAGCTGGCCTGGGCGAGCCATGTGCTGCTGACCCACACGGTGACGAAATCTGTGGTGCTCTATTGGGATGATGGGACGGGGACGGGGGGCCAAACTCTTCTACAGCGCGGGATTTTACCGGTGCCGTCAGTAGAAACGGATGGGGATCTAGCGCAAAAAAGTCCTCTACCTGCGATTAAACCGGGGGCGATCGCGCGGCGAGTCCTGGAAACGGGGCGGCCGGTTTATTTAGTCGATGCCAAGAAATATCCGGGCCGCATTGAGTTTGATTATTTGCCCGAGAACGTCCAGGGCATCATCGTGCAGCCGGTGGGCGATCGCGGCGTGCTGGTGCTGGGGGCGAACCTGCCGCGCAGCTACACCAACCAAGACGAACGCTGGATCGAAAGCATCGCCGACAAATTGGGCGATAGTCTCGGGCGCGACCTGGCTTCTTCCTAGGGCTGGCGAAATGCCGGCCAGGGGGGCAGGCCCCAGGGTTGTGGATCAAAGGCCGTCAGGGATTTTAGGGTGAGGGCCGCGCGGCCATAGTCCCCAAAATCCGCGTCCGGGCTGGGCACCGCGATCGCCACCATCCCCGCCGCGATCGCCGCCTCGACCCCCGCGACGGAATCTTCAAACACCAGGCATTTTTCCGGAGCCACTCCCAAGCGCTGGGCCGCAATCAAAAATAAATCCGGGGCCGGTTTACCCGCAGTTACCGCCGGATCATCCCGCAGGACCACTTCCCGAAACACCCCAAACCACTCCCCATGGGGCGCACTTTTCCAATCAAACGGATAGCGCGTGGAACTCGTGGCGATCGCCTGGGGGATGCCGTAGCCGTGGAGATGGCGCGTCAGTTCCACCGCCCCCGCCATCGGAGCCGCGTAGGGATTCATCGCCGCGATCGCCGCCCGCCGCTGCCGCAAAAACTCCGCCGCCGTCAGGGGTAGCCGCAGCGCCGCCACTAAAATTTCCGCCGACGCCACCGCATCACGCCCCGCCACCCGCCGCTTCACCGCTGGATCGTAGGGGCAGCCATGGCGATCAGCAATCAGCCGATTCACCGTCTCATTAATCGACTCCGTATCCAGCAGCAATCCATCGAGATCGTAGATCGCAGCCCCAATCGGGCGGTAGGCAACCATGAAACCCCCAGCTAAGCCGCCCCCCGGTGCGCCCCGGACCCGCGATCGCGATCGCGCCATCGCCTCAGGTCAGCCCATCACTCCCGAAGGGGGGCAATTCCTCTAGAATCCTAAACCGAACATGATTCATCGCCAGATCGCCCACGGAAATCCCCTCCGGCGGCACCCCCTCCACCCGCAGCCCCTGGAAGCGAATCCCCTTGGCAATTTCCACATGGTTCCAGGGCAGCCCCATGAAATAGCGCGTCGGATAGGGGCCGCCCTCCTGGATATCGTCCGGGTTCGACTCCATCGGCAGCCAGCCAAAACCGGGCAGATAAAACTCAAGCCACACGTGGTTATAGTCCGGATGAAGCGGCACCTGAACGCGATCGCCCGGCCCCGGACATTTGTAGCGGCCCACCGTACGGCAGGCAATGCCATTGAGCCGCGCCATCGCCAGCAGCACCCCCACATATTCCCCACAGGACCCTGTGCCGCGCTCTAGCACCAGATCCGGCGTTTCAATGCGGGCACAGAGGCGATAGGACAGGCGATCGTACACATAATTCCGAATCGCCAGCATCCGCCGCAGGCCATTGGTCTCGCGGCCCACCGCCTCCCGCGCCGCCGCGATCACCGTGGGATTGTCCATCGCCAAATCGTCGTTATCCACCAGGTAGCGATCGCCATAGCCCTCCGGCAGCGGTTCCCGATCCAGGCTTTCCGCGTCGCGAGGGGTCAGGTGATAGCGAATGCCGCGCACCTCGACGATCGCCTTCCAGCCAAACAGCCGCCCCTCCCCCGCCTGCAAACTCGGGAAGCGAAACACCGCCACCCGCTGGCCATCCTCGATCTCCTCCTCGAAGGGAATACCCACCGGCTCGACGGAGCGGACCTTTTGGCGATCGGTATTCGACGGCAGGGCAATGCGCCACTCCAGGTTTTGCACCTTAGAAAAGTCCACCGCATCGAGGGGGGCAATTTCCTCGACGTAGAACATTTCCACCAGGTAGCCATTGGAGAGGGCATAGCGCCCCGCTTCGTTATAGGAATAGTCGAGGGCGTGGATGAAGGTGCGATCGCGGAAGGACAACTGTAGGGGATCCTCCGCATTGGGGTCATCGCGGATGTAGGGCTCCTCGGCGGCGTAGGACACATACAGGGTGCTCTCTCCCCCCTCCGGCGGCTCATAGAACGCCAGGGCCGTGGGGGATTCGTGGGGGGCCATCACGCTAAAGCGCAGATCCCCGGTGGCGCGATCGAGGCAATAGATCGTCTGCTCCAGCTCATCGCTCACCCAGAGGTCTTCCCCGTGGGCCACCAGATTTTCGCGGCCAATGCCGGGGGCGTAGAACCGGGTGATTTGGCGGCCCGTGTCCCGGCTGAAGGCGTAGATATAGCCCGCCTGCCGCGACGATACATACACGGTGGATTTCCACACGGCTACCCCGTCCGCGTCGTAGGGCAAGCTGCCAAAATGCTGCGGCACCAGGTTCGACAGGCTACACCAATACACATCGCGATCGCGCACTAGCCAAAGGGTTGGGGCCGTTTCCCCCTCCTCCGGCGGCGACAGGGCGATGCTGGTGGCGTCCATGAAGGCGCTGGCGTTGTAGGGATTGAGTACGGTGGCGCTGTCGTCATCCAGTTCCAAGCGCAACAGTTGACCGCGCACGGAATCCAGGGCGATCGCGAAACCATTCCAAAAGGCAAGACCCTGGATTGCATAGGCTCCAATGGGGCGCAGCAGGCGACGCGGCGGCCCCAGGGGGCGGCGGTTTGGGTGGGTGACGGGGCGTTCAGGGCGGGCGGGGCGATCGCTAGGAACGGTGGCGTCGGGATGCATGGGCAAAGGGGTGACGAAGGGGTGGCAGAGGCAGGGAGGAAAACCGGGGCAAATTCGCCGACGGAACGGGCGGGGCTCTGGTTTTGGGCGTCGTAAATCTTAGGATAGTCTCGCCGCTTTAACTGTAGCCATAGGCGCGAATTGGTGGGGACACCTGGAGGAGTGCCCCAGTCCGGGGACCATTGCTGAACGTTCGTAGAATTTTGTAGAACTGGAGCAGGGGTGCCGCCCGCCGTGATGGTGGCGAGATCGCGATCGCTGTGCCCCCGGCCTGCGGGGGTGGACGACGACGTAATTGTCCGAACTCTCGGATGAAAACCGTCCGGGTTGCCTAGGAATGAAAGCAATTGAGTGAGTTTGCCCTTCGGGAAGGGTGACGGGTTGGGTGGAATTTGCGAAACCCTGGGGCGATCGCCACGTCTCCAAACCTATAGATCGGCCCTATGGGGATCGAGGTTAGGCGATGGGGTTCGCCAAGATGGGGTTAGGCCCGGTGCCTTGATCGCCCCATGGTTCCGCCCAGCCAGTTCCCTACGCCCTAGGGGGTTTAGATGGATGGACATATCGATGCAAGCTTCCCGAATGGTTTTAGGTTTGGGGGCGATCGCCGCGATCGCCACCCTCGCAACGGTCGGCCTTTCCCCCGCTGTCGCCGTGGCCCAGGGGCCGAAGGATTCCCTGGGGGCCACCGCCACCGCCGGGGCCAGTCTCCGGCTGCTGGCCCCCACCCCCGCCCAGGGGTTAGAGGCCATCACCGGCGGGAATTTCCGGCCACCGGGTCCCGTGGGGGCACCGCGCCGCACCGAGGGGGGAGCCACCCGGGGCTCCGAGCAATGCGCCACCCTGATGCTGCCCAAGTTCAGCGCCATGGATGCGGCGGGGGAAACGTTTGAATATGGCTACAGTCGCATCCGCGCCGATCGCCCGGTGTTTTATCTCCATGTGCCCGATCGCGAGGTGACCGTACGTTTCACCCTGAGCAATCGCGAAACCGCCGAGGTCATCTACCGCACCCAGGTGCAAACTAAGGGTAAAGGCGGCATTTATACCCTGACCATTCCCCAGGACTACAACGGCCAACCCATTACCCTGACGCCGGAGCAGGTGGTCCAGGGGACGGTCCAGAGCGCCTGCCTCGATCCCCTCACAGCGGATTGGACCGTGAAGCAGGAGGAGGGTTTACTGTACCCGGTGGCGTTGGATACGGCGGTGGTCAATGCCCTGGAGGGGGCGGCGGGGCCGCGCGATCGCGCCTTGATCTATGCCCAGGAAGGGTTATGGAATGATCTACTGGCGGTGTTTCTAGAGTGGCAGCAGGCGAATCCGGACGATCCGGCGATCGCGGTGGAATGGCGCACCCTGCTGGAGCGGCTGGCGGCCAACTTCCCCACCGGCACCGAGGAGCAACCCGACCCCACCCGCGCCTTCCTGACCCGCGCCGCCGAACTGCCCCTGCAACCGGTGGTCCCTGACGAAGGCACCGGTGAAGGCATCAGCGCAGGCACTAACGCAGGAAATTAGGCCCACGGACCGGGCCTGGGGGAGCCTTTCCGGCGGGAAGCGATCGCGGGCGGCGATCGCCCGATATCATGACCGGTGGATATGTTTTTGTACAAACAAGACCGTTGACGCCAGATCCCTTGCCCCCTAGCGCCCGACAAGTTGCCTTCCTCACCCTGCGGGCCATCCATCGCGGCACCTATGCCGACGTGGCCCTCGACCGGGCGTTGCGGAAACATCGCTCCCTCAGTCCTGAAGATCGCCGCTTCGTGACGGAGCTGGTCTATGGCTGCACCCGCCGGATGCGATCGCTCGATGCCCTCCTCGATGGCCTCGGCCGCAAGAGTGCCCAGCAGCAGTCGCCGGATTTTCGTACCCTGCTGCATTTGGGGCTGTATCAACTGGCCTTTTTAGATCGGGTGCCCCCCTCGGCGGCGGTGGATACTACGGTGGACCTGGCGAAGCACAATCGCCTGCGGGGCCTCACGGGGGTCGTCAATGGCATGTTGCGCAGCTACGCCCGCCAGCAGACGGCCTCGGGCCAGCGGTTTGGCTTTGCCCTGCCGGCGGATCCGGTCGATCGCCTGGGGGTGCGCTACAGCTTTCCCAATTGGATCATTGAGCAGTGGATTGAGCGCCTGGGCTTTGGGGAGACGGAGCAGCTTTGCCAGTGGTTTGACCGGTCCCCGAGCTTGGATTTGCGGGTGAATCGTCTGCGGGCGGAGCCGATGGAGTTGCTGGAGCGGCTGCGATCGGTGGGGGCGGTGGCCCAGCCGTTGGGGGCGGTGCCCGATGCCATTCGCCTAGAAAAGTTGGGCGGCGAGATCGATCGCGGGGGGGAGGTGGGGGTGCAGGAGTCCGCGATCGCGCGGCTGCCGGGATTCACGGACGGTTCCTGGAGCGTGCAGGATGGCAGTGCCCAGTTGGTGACCTGGCTGTTGGATCCCCAGCCGGAGGAGACGATCATTGACGCCTGCGCGGCACCGGGGGGCAAAACCACCCACATCGCTGAACGGATGGGCGATCGCGGGCGGGTGTGGGCGCTTGATCGCACCACGTCGCGCCTCAAGAAATTGCGCCAGAGCGTCAAACGCCTGGGGTTAACCTCGATCCGCGCCGCCACCGCCGACTGCCGCGCGGGGGTACCGTTGCCCGCCGCCGTGGATGGGGATGAGCCGATTCCGACGGTGTGCGATCGCCTGCTGTTGGATGTGCCCTGTTCCGGGTTGGGGACGCTGCACCGCCGCGCCGATGCCCGCTGGCGGCAGACCCCGGCGACGGTGGCGGAAATTGTGACGTTGCAGCGGCAGCTACTGGCCCGGGCGGCGGACTGGGTGCGCCCCGGCGGCGTGGCGGTCTATGCCACCTGCACGATCCATGGGCCGGAGAATGGGGCGATCGTCCGGGAGTTTTTAGACCAGCATCCCAACTGGGAAATTGAAGTGCCCCCGGCGGATTCGCCCCTCGCGCCCTTTTGCACCGATGAGGGTTGTCTAGAAATCTGGCCCCACCGCTGGCAGATGGATGGCTTTTTTGCGGTGCGGCTGCGGCGGCGATCGTAGGCCCATATCGCCCCAGGTCAGTTCCCGTAGCTAATTCGCTTCGCCGATCAGGATGAAGGCGGCCCAGTTGCGGGGGTGGGCGTACTGGGGTTGGGCGCGGGTTTCCAGTTGGGCGGTGCGGAGGGCGGCGGCTTTGCTGGCTCCGGCGGCCAGTTCCCGGTAGAAGATGTCCATCAAAAAGGCGGTGGCGTCATCGGGCACTTGCCAAAGGGTGGCGATGACGCTGGGGGTTCCGGCCCTGAGGAAGGCGCGGGCGAGGCTGAGGATGCCTTCGCCGGTCACGTTGCCCCGGCCGGTGTCGCAGGCGCTCATGACGACGAGTTCCGCTTGCAGGTGGCTGTTGAAAATTTCTTCGCTGGTGAGGAGGCCGTCGTTGGTGCGATCGCGGCGCAGGGCAATCCAGCCCGGATCGCCGTGGGTGGCGAAGTGTAGCCAGCGGGCGGTTTGCCAGGTTTGTTTGACGGCGGTTTCGGTGGCGGCGGCTCCGATCAGGGGGGTGATGTGGTGGCGCTGGGCGATCGCGATCGCTTCCCGTTCCGCATGGGGCAGGGGGTCGAGGCCGTTGGGCATGGGGTCGGGGTTACCGACGATGAGGGGTGGGCCACCGGGGGGGAGATTCTGGCGGCGGCGGTGGGTTTCCCGCAGGGTTTGCAGGGACGGGGCGAGGGTGAGGGTGTAGCGATCGATGAGGCGGCGATCGCTGGCGGGATCCCGCAGGGCGGCCCAGGGAATCAGGCCCAGTTCGCGATCGGGCACGATGATCAGTCGGGCACCGGGGTCCGTGGGCAACAGGTCGGCGATGGGGGCGATCAGGCGCTGGTAGGCATCCCCAAGGCCCGTTTCGCCGGTGTTGCTGAGATCATCGCGGCTCAGGGAAACAACGGCCCTGTCGCGGGCAATGGTGGCGCGCAGGTTGGCGGACCATTGGCCCAGGTCACTGGCGGCGGCCCCGCGTCCGTCTGCATTGGGATTGGTGGCGGAACTCCGCGCTTGCAGCATGGTGTCGTACACCGTTTCGTCAGCCGATTGTTCGTGACGAAGGGTGATGTGGCCGTCGGGCCGCACAACCCAGGTGTAGAGGATGCCCGCCAGATCGGAGTAGATGATCGCGGTGGCGTTTTGCTCGCGGACCACTTGGCGGATGCCGTCAAGGTCGAGGCTGGTGGGGGCGTTAGGTTGATCTTTGGCAAGAAATTCGGCGAGGGATCTGGCGCGAGCGCGATCGGCAATCTCTAGGGCGGCTTCGGCGCGATCGGTGGCAGTGAGGACTATTTGTAATTCCTGATAAGCGCCCATTTGCTGCTCAAAAAATGAGACTTTGTTGGCGTCGTTATCACCAAGGTCATAGCGGATAGAATCGAACGCTTCGAGGCTTTGACGTAGGGCCATTTCCGCATCATCAAAGCGATTGATGACTGAATAGGCCGATCCTAAATTATAGAGGGAGTGAGCAACTCCCTGACGATCACCCATGACTCGCTTCAGCGCTAAGGATTGTTGGTAAGCAGCGATCGCGTTCTCATGTTGACCAAGGGCATCATAACCATTACCTAGATTATTGAAGGAGTCGGCAATGCCTTGCTGATCGCCCATGGCTTGCGAAAGGGCGAGGGCTTGATGATGAAAATCGATGGCGCGCTCGTATTGTCCCAAGGCATGGTACGAGGATCCTAAATTGCCCAAGGATGCCATTTGAGCGTAACGATTGCCAGTTTCCTGTGAAATGCTCAGGGAACGCTCCTGAAAGCTAATGGCCTGATCATATTGTCCTAAAAAATAATAGGCGGATCCCAAGCTACCTAAGGCATTGGCCTCTCCCTGGCGGAAGCGAACTTCCTGTGCAAGAGCTAATGCTTGCTGATGGAAATTAATTGCCTGCTCATACTGTCCAAGATAGCGATAGGCAGTCCCTAAATTGCCGAGGGTATTGATAATAGACGAATGGTCATGGAGCTCTTTTGAGATGACTAGAGATCGTTGATAAACATCAATAGCAAGCTCGTATTGCCCTAGGGAACGATAGACCAATCCCAAATTTCCCAACGATCTGCCTAATCCTCGACGATCACCAATCTCCTGTTTAATCTCTAAGGCTTGGTGAATGAAATCAACGGCCTGTTCATATTGTCCAAGGTAGCGATAGGCTAACCCTAGGTTACCCAAGGCATTCGCTTCCCCCTGGCGATCGCCGATCACACGGTAGAGAGCTAAAGATTGCCCCCAAGATTGCAGTGCCTCACGGAACTGACCCGCGTCAAATTGCTGAATGCCCTGTTGGAAGAAGTGCTGGGCTTCCTGGTGCTGCCTGACTTGGACAATCTGGACTTCATTAGCCCCGATCGCGCCTCCCACCCCAGCCCATGCCGCAATCGTTGCCGCCGCCCCACAGGCGATCGCCCCTTGCCATCGTTTACCCATTTGATCCACCGCCCTGTTTCAATGAATCCGCGCGATCGCGCCTAGGCCGTTGGTTGCTGCGATTCCTCACGGGATGGCAACACCACATCCTCATAGAGCTGGCCCAAGGTTACCTGCAACCCCAGGCTCGATAGGTCCACCGCGATCGCGCCCCAGTCCCCCGTACTGTCCCAATCCACCGCTGGATAGGACGTTAAAGTCCAGTCGCCAGAATCATTTAAATAGTAGCGATCAACACTAATTTGAGTTGAATCAACTAATATATATTCCCGCAAACTTGATAGGCGACGATAGCGTTTAAATTTGTCGCCGCGATCATAGCTTTCTGTTCCTGGCGAGAGAATTTCAATAATCAAAACAGGTGAACGAATCGCATCCGTTGCCGCGCGATCGCGCCCATCGCAACTCACCACCACATCGGGATAGACATACGACTTGCCGCCGTCCAGTTGAACCTTGGCATCGGCCATTCGCACCTTACAACCCGTGCCGCGCAGCAGCGATTGCAGGGCAACGGTTAGATTAACCGCCAAGTCATTGTGGGGCAGCGTACCGCCCGTCATGGCATAGACTTCACCATCGAGATATTCATGGCGCGTTGGTTGGGTGGCTTCCCAAGCAAGGTACGCATCTGGATCCATGAAATAACGCTCAAAATTGGCAACCATTGCGATCGCGGCTCCCTGTTTCAGTTCACGGCGCTTCCGTAGTTAATTCCAGTTTAAACGGGGCCAAAGATTGGATCATCTCGTGTCGGGGTGGGGTGCGGCTTGAGATCCGCCCGGAGCGCGCCGGGATCTCCGCCATACCTAGGGGATTGACACCATTTCCTAGGGGCGATCGGGGGCTGGCCCTTCAGGGGGTTTTCAGATTTTCTTCAGACCCTTCGGGGCGTCCCTAGCCAGGGGAGCGCCTTTGACAGACGCTCCTCCAGTACCGTTGGGATAGGAGTTTTGATGTTTGTGACTTTTCGGCGAAGACCCAATTTATGTCAACGATCGCGATTGGATGGTTGAGCGCCCTGCTGGCGGCGGTGCTGTGGGGCTCCTATCTGGTGCCGGTGCGGCAGCGGCCTGCGGTGGATCCGAATAGTTTTCAGATGGCGATGGCGATCGGCATTCTGGGGTTTGGGCTGCTGGTGGCGATCGCGACGGGCCAGTGGCGCATCGAAGGGTGGGGGCTGCTGTCGGGGGTAATCTGGGCCGCCGGGTCCGCCAGTTCCATCCGCGCGGTGCAGGGGCTAGGGCTAGCGCGGGGGCTGGCCTGCTGGGCGAGCGTGAGTATTTTGGCGTCGGCGGCCTGGGGGGTGATTGCCTTTCGGGAACCGGTGACGATCGGCTGGGCGATCGCGGGGACGCTGACCATGGCCGCTGGGGTCGCCGCGATCGGGGCCAGTACCGCCAGTCCGCGCACTGACCTCAAACCCCAGGATTGGCTCCTGGCGGCGATGACGGGGCTGCTGTTCGGTTCCCAGGCGGTGCCCTTTCGCCTGTCGGGGCTGGGGCCAACGGAATTTTTGCTGGGCATGTCCGTGGGCATTTTCGGGGCGGCGTTGGTGGCGATCGCCCTGGGCCGAAAGCGGATGGACTGGTCCTTGCTGGGGCCGGGGAGCGCCGCTGGGGTCGCCTGGAATGTGGCGAACCTGTCCAGTTGCTTCACCGTGGTCTACCTGGGTATGGCCGTGGGGATGCCCGCCACCCAACTCGCGATCGTGGTGAATAATGCCTGGGCGGCCTTTTATTTCAAGGAAGTGAGAAATCCCCGCGTCCTGAAACAGTTGGCGGGCGGGTCGGCGCTGATGTTGGCGGGCATCATTTTGCTGGGAATCGCCCTCAACGGCCCCCCACCCACCCTCCCGTCCACCCCGTAGGGGCGGGGTTTTCCCGCCCAGCCCCCACCCGAATCTCTCGCCCAGCCGCCGCCCAGCCCCCACGATCGCCATTCCAAAGGAGAGAACACGCCCTAGGACGCCGCCATTTCCAGGGGAGTCGCCGCGATCGCGCCCCCCTCGGGATGGACCGCCGGGAACCACTGGAGCCGTGGGGCCACGATCTGGAGCCGCACCGGGGTTTGGGGGGCGATCGCCGTTTCGATGCCCGTCGTCACCTGGAGCAGCCGCCCGCTTTCGAGGCGCACCGTGTAGCCATATTCCCGCCCCAAAAACTGCCGATCGAGGACGATCGCGCCCCCCGCCCCATCCGGCACCAGGTCACAATCGTCCTGCCGCAGGCAAAATTCCCCCGACTCCTGGCCATCCACCGCCGGTTGAACGGGCTGCACCACCTCCCCCAGGTATGGCCCCACCTCCGTCATCCACCCGTCCCCCCGCCGCCACGCGGGCAGAAAATTCACCTGAGCCACGAAGGACGCCACGAACCGCGACGCCGGTTGCCAGTAGAGCACCTCCGGGGAATCCAACTGTTCAAGGCGGCCCTCGCGCATCACCGCCACGCGATCGGCGATCGCCATGGCCTCCTCGCGATCATGGGTGACCAAAACGCCCGACGCCCCCGCCGCCTTGAGGATTTGGCGGATTTCCTGGCGCAGGCGGCGGCGCACCTGGGCATCGAGGTTACTCAAGGGTTCATCGAGCAGCACCAAAGTTGGCTTGGGGGCGAGGGCGCGGGCCAGGGCCACCCGCTGCTGCTGGCCGCCGGACAGTTCGTGGGGATAGCGCTTTTCGAGGCCCGTCAACCCCACCAGTTCCAATGCTTCAATCACCCGCTCCCGGGCGATCGCGGGGGCCTGTTTCCGCAATTTCGTCAAACCAAAGGCCACATTCTGCTGCACCGTCAGGTGGGGGAACAGGGCGTAATCCTGAAACACCATGCCCAGCCTGCGGCGCTCCGGCGGCACCGACGGCCCCCCCGCCTCCGCCACCACCTGCCCCGCCAGGATCACCCGCCCCGCGTCCGGCATTTCTAGGCCCGCGATCGTCCGCAGGAGCGTCGTTTTGCCACAGCCCGACGGCCCCAGCAGCGCCAGCAATTCCCCCTCCGCCAGGGTCAAACTCACCCCATTGACCGCCGGAATGGACCGACTATCAAACCGCCGCACGACGCGATCGAGGTCCAAAATGGCGGCGCTAGTTTCAGTTTCGAGCACGGACGGGGGCCTCTCCTAAACGGTGACGGGGGTGATGGCGGTGGGACCGGAAATCGACTCCCATTGTGATACTGATGAGAATCTTTTGCAAAACCTCGGGCGAGGCTCGGGGCGATCGCGCGATCGCGACCCCAAACGCTGCCACGGCAAGGCGATCGAAGCGGTCTGATAAGATTCGGGGTGATTTGACTGACGATCGCGACTGACCCCTTCGACTGTCCACCTCAACGGCCCCGCCCCCGCAGCTATGGATACGCAAGCCCTCGAACGCGCCAAACAGGATCTCGTGGCCCAGTTTGGCGCATGGACGAACCACAATATGCGCCTGGGGGAGGGGCTCTATACGGTGGCGGCGCATCCTACGCCGTCGGAGCCGAAACTGCGGCGCATGACGCAAATTGTCCTGGACTGGTGCGGGGGCGATCTGGCGGGGAAGCGGGTGCTGGATTTGGCCTGTTTGGAGGGGATGTATGGCCTGGAGTTGGCGCTCCATGGGGCGGAGGTGGTGGGCATTGAGGGGCGCGAGGCGAATTTAGCGAAGGCGCGCTTTGTGCGGGATGCCTATGGCCTGGGCGATCGCGTGGAGTTCCTGTGTGAGGATGTGCGGAACCTGTCGCGATCGCGCCACGGCGGTTTTGATGTAGTCCTGTGCCTGGGAATTTTTTATCATCTGGATGCGCCGGAGGTGTTTCATTTTATGGACGCGATCGGGGAGGTGTGCGATCGCCTTGCGGTGGTGGATACCCATGTGAGCTTCACGGCGGAGGTGTGCCATCGCCACGGGGATTTGGACCTGTGGGGCCGCAACTACCGGGAGCATGATCCGGACACGCCGCCGGAGGAGCGCCTGAAGATCCTCTGGGCGTCGCTGGATAATCTCAACAGTTTTTGGCTGACGCGGCCCGCCCTCTACAATTTGATGGGTGCGGCGGGCTTTAGCTCGGTTTATGAATGCCACAGCCCCTTTGTGGCGAAATTTGAGGAAATGCGGCGGGCCAAGATTAACGATCGCTCCACGTTCATTGGCCTTAAGGGGCAGCCGGTGCAGTTGCGATCATCGGATCTCAGCCACGGGCAGGCCGCGATCCCCTGGCCCGACGGTCCCGCCTAGGACGCGAACTAGGAACTCGGTTAGGGAACAAACGCAAGAACCGACGCGGGCGATCCGGTCCCCCCCACCAGGGGCAGCACGCCAATCACCAGGGTTGCGCCCACGGGAGGCAGTTGATCGAGGCGGGTAAGGCATTCGACGACGCGGCCCCCGGCGGCGAGGATTTGGCGGTTGGCCCCGTAGGTGGTGCTGGTGCCCGGATCAATGCCGTGGGTGTCGGTGCCCAATCCCGCGATCGCGCGATCGCCCAGGAGCCACGCCACCGCCTCTTCACTAAACCCAGGAAAATGTAGAATGTCGTCCCCGTCGGCATTGAGGAACGCGGCCCCATCGCCCCAGCGATCCTGCCAACCAGTCCAAAGGATCACCAGATGGTCCGGGGGAATCGTGCCATGCTGGGCTTCCCAAGCCTCCAGATCTTCCACAGTCACCTGCCAATCGGGATCCGCCGCCGCGCGATCGCGCCCATCTAGCACAATCGCGGGTACCACCCAATGGTCCGCCGCCGGTGCATCAATGGCCGCCCCGTTCGCCAAAAAACTGTTGGGGGCATTCACATGGGTGCCGCTGTGTTCCCCCAGGGCGAACCGCCGCAGGCCATAGCCCTCGCGCCCAAGTTCCGCCACCGTTTCCAGCTCCAGGGGCGGATCCCCAGGCCAGCAGGGCATCTCCGGCGCGATCGCCTGGGTCAAGCTCACAACTTTGCGGTAGGCAATCGTCCGTAGGGGAATCATGGCCGCGATCGCCTCAGCCGCCCCCCATGTGGTAGTGAATGCCCGCCTGCTCTAGCCGCGCGATCGCCTCCCCCAACCGGGGCGTATCGGCAATCAAACTCACCCGCACATAGCCCTCGCCCCCGGCCCCAAAGGCATTGCCCGGAGTCATCACCACGCCGGTTTTTTCGAGCACCGACAGGGCAAAATCCGTAGACGTTAATCCCGGCGGACAGGGCACCCACAAATACATGGTCGCGCGGGTTTTCGGTACGGACCACCCTAATTTAGAAAATCCGTCAATCAAGAAATCCCGGCGGGTGCGATAGCGAGTTTGCACCTCTTGCAGATAGGAATCCGGTAAGGACAGGGCCGTTTCCGCCGCCGTTTGCAGCACCGCAAATAGGCCATAATCCAAATTGGTTTTTAGGGTTCGCAAGCCCTGCACAATCTGGGAATTCCCAACGACAAAACCCACCCGCCAACCGGCCATGTTGTAGGTTTTGGACAGGGTATGAAACTCGACGCCGATCTCTTTTCCGCCCGGAATTTCTAATAGGCTCGTGGGCTGATAGCCATCAAAGGCCAACTCCGCGTAGCACAAATCATGGACGAGCATGATGTCGTACTTCTGGGCGAAGGCGACGGCCTCCTCAAAAAATTCCCTCGGGGCCGTGGCGGCGGTGGGATTACTGGGGTAGTTGAAATAGAGGATTTTGGCCTTTTGGGCGATCGCGTCGGGGATTTTTGTGAAGTCAATGAGCCAATCCTGCTCCGCCGTCAGCAGAATCGGGTACAGGTCGGCCCCGGCGATCAGCGGTCCCCGGAAATGGGGCGGATAGGCGGGGCTGGGCACAAGGATCGTGTCGCCCGGATTGATGTAGGCCAGGGCCAGATGCGTTAACCCTTCCTTGGAACCGAGCAGGGGCAGGGCCTCGCGATCGGGATCGAGGCTGACGCCGTAGCGGCGGTTGTACCAGTCGGTGATGGCGCGGCGGAAGGAGCCGGTGCCCTCGAAGGGGGGATAGCCGTGGTTGAGGGGGTTATGGAACGCAGCCTTGGCCGCTTCGATGACCGGTTCCGGGGCGGGGCCGTCGGGGTTGCCCATGCCCAGGTCGATCAGATCAAGCCCCTGTTCCCGCGCCCTGGCTTTGAGTTCGTCGAGGCGGGCGAAGACATAGGGGGGCAAGACCCGCAGGCGATCGGCGGTTTCGATTTTCATGGGCCGACCTCCTCGGGGCGGGGGGCAAGGGATGATAGGGGGGCGTGGGGGGTGGTTTCGTCGCGGCTGTCGCCGTCGGGGGCGATCGCGGCGGGACGGGGCCAGCAGGGGGCGGTGGTGGAGACCATGGCGGCGGCCACCTGAACCGCTTCGACGGGGAAGGGCAGGTGATGGATGTCGGAGCGCTCTTGGCAGGCGATCGCGGCGGCCCGGTACAGATCCGCGATCGCAATGCCGGATAGCCCCAAATCCTCCAATGTGGTGGGCAGGCCGATCGCGCCGTAGAACTCTAACAACTGCTGACGGGCCGCCGTGGCCAGTTGGCTGCCCGCGATCGTTTCCTCCAGCCGCAGTTGCACCAAAATGCCGTAGGCCACCTTTTCGCCATGGAGCGTGCCGTGGCTGGCCGCCAGATGGGTCAGGCCATTGTGGACCGCGTGGGCGGCGACGGTGCGGCACTGGGCACCCCCGAGGCCGCCGATGACCCCCGCCAGCAGGACCGACCCGTCCACCACCGCTTCCCAAGCTTCGCCGCCGGGATGGGCGATCGCGTCGGCGGACCGCTGCAACAGCAAATCCCGCAGCACCCGCGCCTGCTGCACGGCGGAAACCACCGGGGCCGCCGTCAGGTGACCGCTGCTGATGGAGGCTTCATACCACTTCGCGATCGCGTCGCCGATGCCCGCCACCAGGGTGCGCTGGGGGGCCGTCACCACCAGGTCATAGTCCAGGATCAACAGATCCGGGCAGCGATCGAGGGGCACGTCATATAAAAAGGCCCCATCATCCGAATAGACATTAGAAAGGGCGGTCCAGGCGGCGCAGGTGGCGGCGGAGGTGGGTACGGTGGCGATGGGCAACTGGAGCTGATGGGCCAGCAGTTTGGCCGTATCGAGGGCCTTGCCGCCGCCGATGCCAATGATCGAGTCGGCCCGGTGGCTGCGGGCGCGATCGCGCAGCCGCTCCAGCACCGCCTCACTGCAATCGGGATGGGCGCTGGCGGTGAGCCCCTGCAACTGATGCGCCTCCAGGGCTCGATCGAGGGAGGCCGCCGCCCCATGGAGTGCGCGATCGCCCCCCACAATCAGGGGACGTTTTCCCAGACGGGCCAGCTCATCGCCCGCGATCGCCAACACCCCCCGGCCACGGATCACCCGCGCGGGGGCAACGGACAAAGCAACCGGTGAACTCGCCACGGGGGCCGTCAAACCGGCGGAGGGGACGGAAGGAGGAATCGCCATATAACCACCACAAGCGCGCAACCGGAATCAAGGGAGCGCTGTTTCAAGAATGAATGCCTAGATCAGGAGGTCTGACCGATGCCCTCGGGGGAGCGGGCTTCCCAGGGGGCGCGACGATGTCCCAGACGGCTGCCCAAATTCTCGGCGGGGTGACTCTAGACCATAACGTGTTTAAGGGAGAATGTCACCTGGCCGCCGCGCCCTGGCCCCATGCCCTGCACCCGTTTCGCCGCGATCGCCCTCCATCGACTGCTAAAACAGTTCGATCTGGGCATTGGCGTCCTCGCGCACCGTCAGCGATCGCCGGATCTGGCCCAGGTAGACCGTTTTCGACGCCCCATTGGCCCCATGCTCCAAGGCCCGCGCCTGCACCGTCAATTCCCGCTGCGGCCCCAGGCGACCGGGCGAGAATAGATCGCTGGCCGCCTGCTGCAACGTGGCCGTCAATGCCTCGCGATCGTTTTTCAGTTCCAGCGGCACCGCGATCGTCGCCCGCGCCGCCCCCGAGTCGTACACCAGGGCATAGCGCACCGCCCCCGGCACCGTCGTGCGCTCAAACAGTCCCAAACTCAGGGCAAACAGCCCCGCCACCAGCACCGCCGTGAACGACGCCACCCCCACCAACCGAAAGCGAATCCCCCAGCCCAGCACAAAGGCCAGCACCGTCAGCACCACCAGCACCCCGTCCGCGATCGCCAGCCACTTGGCCCCCTCCACCGCCAACGCCGTCAGATCCAACGCCCCAAGATTCGCCACGTCCATAGTTCCTAAAATCCTAAAAATCCCGAATTCCTAAAAATTCCCAGTCCCTAAAAAAAGCCTAGGGCCTGTCATCCAATCCTCTCCAGCGATCGCAACAGGGGGCTTTAAGACCCTTGCCCCCCCAGCCAGCGCGCGATGGTTCAAGGGCTTTAGCTTAATTGACGACAGCCCCTAAAGCCCTACTCATCCTCATTGCTAATAAACCCCGCCGCCGGGGGTTCCACCGACTCCAGCGCCGCCCGCAGGGCGTGCCAGCCCAGGTTTGCACACTTAATCCGCACCGGGAACTGGGCCACCCCCTGCATCACATTCAGCTTCTTCTGTTCCTTGGGAAATTCCGCCTCCCCCTTCATCATCTGCTGGAACCGCTGCACCATTTCTAGGGCCTCCGCGATCGTCTTGCCGCGCACCGCCCCCGCCATCAAATCCACCGACGCCATGGAAATCGCGCAGCCTTCCCCCTCAAACTTCACCGCCTCAATGCGATCGCCCGCCCCATCCAACTCCAGGGTCACCGTCAGTTCAATCGTGTCGCCACAGGACGGATTGTGGCCCCGCTGCGATCGATGGGTCGGCACCGCCACCCCCCGATGCTGAGGCTTTTTGTAGTGCTCCAAAATGACCTGTTGATACAGATCCCGCAAATTCCCTAGGGCCATAGCTCCACCAACTTCGGACTTACTAACTCAACCACCTCGCCATCAGCAGCGCCGTGGATAGTCAGGGCTCATCATCCGACCTCAACCCTGCCCCCCACAGCCACAGCTCATCCATCCACAACAACCCATCCAACCAGCGGGAGCGGCATTGGCGATCCTAACATCCTCCCCCAACGCAGAAACCACCCAGGCGATCGCCCGGATGGTCCCTTGATTCATATCGGCACTACGGCCACAGGTCTCGGGGTTAGGGTCATTGGCCACCGAGGCAGCCAGCGACCCCATTTCCCCTCAACTTCAACCCAGGGTTTTCTAAATCACCCTAGTCGTCATCGCGATCGCGGCCACCGAAGCGCTTCTTGATCCCCGAAGGCAGGGTATCAAACGTCCGCTTGCCCAGCAGCACCTGCTTCGCCAAGCCCGGGGGCAGACCCACCAGACCGCTGAGGGAGCCAAACGGATCGCCACCGCCCACGGAACCCGTGCCCGCGCCGTCGTCGTCACCGCCCTCCATGCCAGACGTGCTGCCGAAGCCAATCTTGAAGCTATCGGCCACCAGTTCCACATCGTGGTAGATCTTCAGGCTGAAGCTCGACGTGATATCCACCATCGAGTACAGGTTGCCATCCGTATCCACGCCGCTGTCGGTGATGGCATCGAGCACCTCTTCACCGGACTCGAAACCAAACGCCTTCGGCAGTTGGACCTTATCCTTGCCCACCTCGAAGTCAAAGATGGTGGACATGCCCGTGAGCACATCGGTGCCAGCTTCGCCCGTCAGCGGATCGTCACCGCCCACGCCGCCGTCGCCAGCTAGGGTGTCGTCGCCGCTAGTCGGAGTGCCGGAGCCGTCCGCGATCGCGTCGTCGTCATCATCGTCGTCGTCGTCATCGCCCTCGGCGTCGTCATCATCATCGTCATCGTCGTCGTCATCATCATCCGAAGACGAGCTCGACGTACCACCGCTGCCGCCCGCTAGCGTGTCATCGCCCGCATCATCGGCATCGTCGTCGCTATCGTCATCATCATCATCGTCGTCATCATCTTCTTCGGCTTCATTCTCGATGTTGCCGAACACGAAGGTGTCGTTACCGCCGCTACCCCAGAGGGAATCTTCGCCGCCGCCCCCTTCGATGGTGTCATCCCCTTCGCCGCCGACGATCAGATCATCGCCCGCCTCGCCAACCAGCAGGTCACCGCCCGCACCGCCGACGATGATGTCGTTCCCTTCGCCACCGAAGATCACGTCATTACCCGCCGCACCGGTCAGGGTGTCATCGCCAGCGAAGCCCAGCAGCGTGTCATCTCCGGCCAAGCCATTGAACACATTGGCATCGCCATTGCCGCGATAGAGATCCGCACCATCCGTGGCCGCAGAGGTCGAATTTTCCAGGTCAAACTCCAGATCGTCATCCTCTTCACCGTTTTGGAGATAGTAGAGGAATGCGCTCTTGATCTTGCCCGTCTTGAAGTCCTCCTCAAGTTGGGGATTCAAGGTCTTGAAGAAATCAACATTGAAGGAGGGATCGGGGCTGAAATTGCTGTTGATGCCGACGGAGGCGAAATGCTCAAAGGCATTGGAGAATTCACCCCGTGTAATCAGGGTCCGCACCTGGGGATAGGCCCGGAGATAGTACTCCTCATCGAACTTGAAGGACGCCTTGGAGGAGAACTTGAAGGAACGCTTCTCCTTGTAGCCAAACTCCTTGAAGTGGCGGAAGGCAAAGGTGCCGCTCTTGCCCTGGGCGCTGGCCGCTGCGGCCACATCGGAGTACTGGGAGAAATATTCGTTGATGTCGAGGAACGCGCTGGACTTCCGCTTTTCCTTGGCCCCAACTTTGACGAAGTGGGAGAAGGCGCTCTTGAAGCCACCGGTCCGAACGGAAACCTCCACATCAATGTTGAACTTGAAGTAGGTGGAGGTGCTGAAGAAGGCGCTGGCGGAGCGACCTTCAAACTGTCCAAAGTTCAGGAAGTGGTTCAGCAGGTTGGTGACTCGTCCTGCCCGGAATTCCGTCGCCACATCCTCGTTTTGGGCGAGGTAGTAGTTCGCATCAAAGCAGTTGAGGATGTCTTCCTTGTCGGCTCCGGCGATGGACTGGGCGGCTTCGTCCGTCAGTTCCCCGAGGTCATCACCCGGTGCCGGGGTGGTGGGGGTGCTGGTGGTGGTGACGCCATCGGGACTGGTGGGGGCCGGTGAATCCACGGCGGTGGTGGTCACGGCGTCCGGCGGGGGGGTGGTGGATTCCGGCGGGGTAGTGGTGGGTTCCGTCGGAGTCGTGGCCGTCGGGGTGGCCGTCGGCGTTGGGGTGGTGGTGGGTTCCGTCGGGGCCGGGGCCGGCGGGGTGGCCGTCGGGGTCTGGGCCGTGGGGGTGACGGTCGGGTCGGTTACGAGAGTTTCCGGTTCCATAGTTGCTGCGTGACCTTAATCGAGTCTGATTTGCGGACGTTTTCGTTGTGGGGCGCTGGCCGGGGCCATACGCCGCTGCTCGCGTCTTTTGGGTCTGAGATAGGCCGATCGCGGCGGTGACGGTAGGTTCACCGGGCGAGGGGTTCTATGGCTATTTCAAGCGCTGCGCTGAGCGTTCTGACGGTGCTTCTGGTACTAGGGTTCCCAACTCGTTCCCAAAATTTCGTTGATTTTGGTGTTGACGTTGAGAAAGGGGCTGTATGGCCCTGGGAGCTAGATCTATGCCCTAGGTTTGCTGGGTCTTGGTCTGTTTTTCGCGCTTATGCGCAAGTTTGCAGATTGTCAAGACCGGGCGGCGCGATCGCGCAGGGCCGAGTTGGCTACTCGGAAATAGGTCTTTTTAAGCTTTTTGTGAGAAGACTTTAAGCAACTTAAGGCCGTTAGAAATGATGCACACCCAAGACTTCGCGCAGAGGTCAGACTTTGGAGTGGAGTCCGCTGACTTCTAAGGCCCATGGACGCGGGGAGAAATGGGTTGGTTCCGCAGGAGGTGGAAATTTTTCCGGTTTTTGCACCCTAGGGGCTGTATTGTCCGCCGGGGCGCGATCGCGCGGCCCTGACCCTCGACAATGGGGGGGCATTGGAGGGTAAGGCATGGCACTGGGATGGGATGGGTGCGATCGCGCGGTGGTGGCGATCGCGGATAGGGCGGGGGGGGATTTATTGGCGTTCTATGGGGGGCTGCTCGGCACGGAGCCCCAACGGTACCAACCGGGCCGCTACGGGGAATTTACGCTGCCGGGGGGGCTGGTGCTGGCAATTTTCGTGCCCAAGCCGTCGGCGGTGCCGGATTTCCAAGGGATGGGGCCGGGGGGGATGAGCCTCTGTCTACAGGTGACGGATCTCCAGGGGGCGATCGCGCGGTTCGAGGCGGCGGGCGGATCCGTCGGACCCATCCAAACCGCCTCCCACGGCCAGGAAGTCTATGGCCTTGACCCCCAGGGCAACCGGGTCATCCTCTACCAACCCAAGCGCCCCCAATCCCCACCTCAACCCCAAGGCTAGATCCAAAACTGGATCCAGAACTGGATCCAAAATTCGGGCCTCCGGTGGGTTCTATCCCGGCGCTTACGGATCCATACTGGATCCATGGTTGGATCCATTTTCTGAGGGCTGGATCCAGATTTTCACGCCTAAGGGGATCCAATGGCCCCGCGATCGCCCCCTAGCGATCTCCACAACCCCCTCACCATAAGGGTTTTAAGAGTCTTGTGGAAAACCTGTGGAAAACCTGTGGAAAACTTTTTCCACGGATCGCCATCTGTGGATAATTTTGTGGAAAACCTGTGGAAAACCTGTGGAAAAGGCCCTATACCCTGTGGAAACCAGTTCCTAAGTATAAATACTCTGTGGAAAAGTGGGTGGGTTTTTCCACAAGTTTTCCACAGGCGTTGACGGCTGTACCCTTTGGCCCGTAAGGGTTTTTAAAAGTTTTCCACATTTTCCACAGGCCCTACTACTACTAAACAAGAATAAATAAGAAAATAGGGGTCGATCAGAGGAGGGTTGATCGCGCGCGAGGTTGGATCCACCCGAACCCATGGAACCGGACCCGTGGAACCGGGATCGAAAACCCGTAGAGCCAGACTTGCAAAATCCAGGGGATCTGGATCCACGCCCAGCACCCCAAAACCCCAACTTCACAGGTCGGCTCCCCAAGCCCAAAACCCCGCTGACGGATTTGAGCCGCACCGCCCTTCGCCAAAACGGCCCAGAATTCAGCAACCGCACGATTTCAAACGCTCCAAACGCCGATTCCGCCGCAGCGAGCCCAGCGATGAAGACCAGGGGCCGTGGCACCATCGCGAAGGCACCGCCCAAAGCCCAACGCCACCGAAAGACTTAACAATTCAGAACGCCCTCCCCCCGCGACCTGTGGTAGCATCGGGTTTGCCTTTTTGGCCGCGCCATGCCGTCCTCCAGGGCACCGCGCGCCATCGTCACCCCCCGACCCCCCGTCCCCGTGAAACTGCTCTGCGCCCAAAGCGACCTGAACGCCAACCTGTCCCTGGTGAGCCGCGCCGTGCCCTCGCGCCCGACCCACCCGGTCCTGGCCAACGTTCTCCTCACCTGCGATGCTGGCACCCAGAGGGTGAGCTTGACGGCCTTTGACCTGAGCTTTGGGATCCAAACCAGCTTCCCGGCGGAGGTGGATGACTCGGGGGAAATTACCCTACCGGCGAAGCTGCTGGCGGACATTGTGAGCCGTTTGCCCAATGGGGCCTTGACCCTGGAGTTGACGGACGAGAGCACCGCCATCCTGACGGCCCAGAGCGGTCGCTACAGCATCCAGGGCATGGGGGCTGAGGAGTTCACGGCCCTGCCGGTGGTCGAAAATGGTGAACCGGCCTATTTGCCCGTGGATGCGCTCCTAGAGGGGCTGCGGGGGGCGCTGTTTGCCGCCAGTTCCGATGAGACGAAGCAGGTGCTGACGGGGGTGCATCTGTCGGTGAAGGGGGATTCCCTGGAGTTTGCGGCGACGGATGGCCACCGGCTGGCGGTGGTGAAGGCGGCGGTGGGGGGCCTCGATGATGATGGGGAGGAGCTGCCGCCCCTGGAGGAGTTTGAGGTGACGGTGCCCGGTCGCACGTTGCGGGAACTGGAGCGGATTTTGTCGGCCCACCATGCGGATGAGCCGGTGGCGCTGTATTTTGACCGGGGTCAGGTGGCGATCCAGTGGAGCGATTACTACATCACAAGCCGGACGCTGGAGGGCCAGTATCCGGCCTATCAGCAGTTGATTCCCCGGCAGTTTGATCGGCAGTTGACGGTGGATCGCAAGGCGCTGCTGGCGTCCCTGGAGCGGATTGCGGTGCTGGCGGACCAGAAGAGTAATCACATTGTGAAGTTTGAGATTGATAGCGCGGCGCAGCGGGTGTGCCTGTCGGCGGATGCCCAGGATGTGGGCAGTGGCCGGGAGTTTATGGAGTCGGTGCAGATTTCGGGGGATGACCTGGAAATTGCGTTCAATGTGCGCTACCTGATGGAGTCGCTCAAAAATCTCCAATCGACGGAGGTGCAGGTGCAGTTGAATACGCCGACGTCGCCGGTGGTGCTGTCGCCGTTGGGGGGTATTAAGGCGACCCATTTGGTGATGCCGGTGCAAGTGCGCAGCTAAGGGGTTTTGGGGCCGCCGGGGGCTTTCTGGGGCCGCTGAGGGGCTGTTGGGAATAGGGGTGGTTGGTGGCTCTACTGAGGGAAGTGAGAGGAACCATGGGGCGCTGGGGCTGGCGAGGGGGATTCCTAGCGGGGCTGATGGTTCTGGGGCTGTCCTGGGGGGCGATCGCGTCTGGGACGGTTTGGGCGGCGGAGGGGGCGGAGGAGTTGGCGATCGCGGTGCGGCGGCCGGTGGCGGTGGAGCGGTGGGAGCCGGTGCTGGCGGAGGATCTTTGGGGGCGGTTGGGGCGATCGCGGCGGATATTTCTGGGGGAAGTTCACAATCGCGAGTCGGATCGGGATCTACAGATCGCAGTTATCCACAGACTTTTTCAACAATCTGTGGAAACTGGGGAAAACTTCGCGATCGGCGTGGAGATGGTGCAGCAGCAATTTCAGCCGGTGGTGGATCAATATCTGACCGGTGAGATTGATGAGGGGGCGCTTCGGCTGGGCATTGAGTTTGATGACCGGTGGGGCTATGACTGGCCGTCGGCCCTGCGGCTGTTTCGCTGGGCGCGGGACCATCGGGTGCCGGTGGTGGCCCTGAGTGCGCCGACGGAAACCTGGCGGAAGGTGGTGGCGGGCGGGTTTGGGGCGTTGGAGTCGGAGGATCAGCGCTGGTTACCGGCGGATGGGCTGGGGGAACCGTCGTCGGTGTGGCTGGACTGGCTGGGGGAAATCTATGACCAGTCCCATCGGGATCTGGGTAACCGGGCGGGCTTCGAGCGGTTTTGGCAGGTGCAGCACCTCTGGGATGGGGCGATGGCGGCAGCGATGGCTCGGCAGTTCGATCGCTGGGGGGGCGATCGCGGTGGGCGGATGGCGGTGATTGTGGGGCGTGGCCATGTGATCTATGGCTATGGGTTGCCGACCTGGATGGCGCGATTGTTTGGATCTGCGGGGGCTGATTCCGATCAAACCGATCCATCGGCTCAAACGGTGCTGCTGCTGGCGGCGGATGGGGAGGAATCGATTCCCTGGCGGGGCGATCGCGCACCGGCGGATTTTGTCCTGTCGCCCGCCCCGGTGGTGCCCTAGGGCAATAGCTAAAAAGTGCTTTTTAGGAACTGATCTACCCTTGAATTCCAGTGGGGCAAGGGGCTTAAGCTCCTTGTTCTTAGGGTCAATACAGAACTGTTACGGAAAAATTTTTATGTTTCAGATATCCTTTCATGATTGACTACATTATTGAATTTGCGCGCTGAGCTTTTTGTTGCTCTTCTAGCTTGCGTATTGCCAACCAATAGTAATAGTTGTCTGAATACATTCCATCCTTGCCAAACCGTTGCCTTGCAACAAGTTTCTCGGCCTCTGCAACGTTGCCATTCAACATTTGGACTAGTTTATCGCGCAGTTTCCCATGAACTTCCCTTTGCTCTCGAACTTGTTTCACGAGGGATTGAGCCTGCTGTTTTTGTACTTGGTATGGGGTAGGCTTGGGTAGTAAATGGGTAAAGAAGGTGGGAAGTTTCATCTAGTTTTCTCCTCCATATCGCGTTGCACCATTTGCCCTAAACATAGGACTGGTTAAGTAGTCCCCGCTGCCGCAATGACCAAACGGATTTCCTCGTAGGTGTATTGGCCCCGCAGGTGATCATGAACTTCCCGCACCGAGACCCCCGAAACGTCCAACGCCGCGATCGCGTTCTGAATGGCGTAGCAGCGTTCCGGCGGCACCAGGGCATGGAGATCCACATCCGCCCGCTTTTGCAGCAGTTCCACAAAGTGAGAAATTACCGTTGAAAGGCGAAACCCCCGCCGTTCGGCGATTTCCGCTGGCGTGAGCCCCTGCTGATACAGCTCCAGGGTTAGGCGGCTGGTGCTCGATGGGATCAAATCGCTCTTGCGACTGACCGCCGCCTCGATGCCAGCCATAGGGCTATCCAACTGGAATTCCTGGCAATGGTCCAGGATTTCATCGAGGAATAGCTGGCCGTAGCGCTGGAGCTTTTGGGGACCGACGCCGGAAATTCTTAGCAAATGATCCGTCGTTTGGGGCCGCAGTTGGGCCATTTGCCGTAGGGTGCCGTCACCAAAAATCACATAGGGCGGTACATTGGCGCGATCAGCCAGGGTCTTGCGCAGCGATCGCAGGGCCTCATACAGGGCGCGATCGCGCGGCTGTAGCTCCACCTCAGCGCTGACCTTAGCCACGGCGGCCCGTTTGGGGGGAATCGCCACCTGCACCGATCGCTGTTTCCGCAACACCTCCCAACTGAGGCCATTGAGTTTCAGGATGCGATAGCCGTCCGTGCTCTCGTCCACCAGCCCCTGATGCACCAGCGATCGCGCAATAATCCGCCAATCATCCAGGGTATATTCCTTGCCAATGCCGTAGGTGGACAGCTCGTGGTGGCGGCGCTCGATGATTTTTTTCTCCTTCTTGCCCAGGAGCACATTGATGATGTGGCTCGCTCCGTAGCGCTCCTTGCAGCGGGCCACGCAGGACAGGAATTTCTGGGCCGCGATCGTGCGATCTTCGAGGGGCTTCGGCTCGCGGCAGTTATCGCAGTTTTCACAATTGCCCGGAAAAGATTCTCCGAAATAGCCGAGCTGAATCGTCCGGCGACAGAGGGCACTTTCCGCATAGTCCACCACCTGCCGGAGCTGCTGCTGGGCGATGCGCTGCTCCGTTTCACTGGGCTTTTGGGCAATCAGATATTCCAGACTGGGAATATCCCCCGGATTGAAGTACAAAATGCACTGGGCCGGATCCCCATCGCGCCCCGCGCGGCCCGCCTCCTGGTAGTAGCTCTCCAGATTGCGCGGTAGGTTGTAATGGACTACAGCTCTCACATCCGGCTTGTTAATGCCCATGCCAAAGGCCACCGTGGCGACAATCACCTTAACGTCATCGCGGATGAACCGATCCTGGTGATCCGTACGCTCCTCGTTGCCCAGGCCCGCGTGGTAGGGCAGGGCGTTAATATCATCCGCCCGGAGCTTGGCCGCCAGTTCGTCCACCTTCTTGCGGCTGGTGCAGTAGACGATCGCGGATCCATCCGTCGTCCGCAGGAGGCGCAGCAGTTCCCCATAGGTGCTGGCCGTGCGGGGGCGCACTTCGTAATATAGGTTAGGGCGATTGAAACTCGCCACATAAACCAACGGATCCCGCAGGCGCAGTTGGGTCACAATATCCTGGCGCACGCGATCGGTCGCCGTGGCCGTGAGGGCCGCCATGGGCACCTGGGGATAGCGATCGCGCAGAAGCCCCAACTGGCGATACTCAGGACGAAAATCATGGCCCCATTCCGAGACGCAGTGGGCCTCATCAATGGCGATCGCGGCGATGCCAACGGTCTGGGCCACGCGATCGAGCAGGGGCAAAAACGACTCCGCAAACAGCCGCTCCGGAGCCACATAAAGCAGCTTCACCCGCCCCGCCAGCAGCGCCTGCTCCCGCGATCGCACCTGATCGAGCCCCAGACTGCTATTGAGGAACGTCGCCGCAATGCCATTACTCTTGAGGGCCGTCACCTGGTCCTGCATCAGGGCAATCAACGGCGACACCACAACGGTCAGGCCCGGCATCAGCAACGCGGGCAACTGGAAACACAGGGACTTTCCGGCCCCCGTCGGCAAAATCGCCAGGCGATCGCGCCCCCGCAGCCCCGCCTCCACAATCTCCCGCTGGCCCGGTCGGAACGAATCGTAGCCAAAGAAGTTTTTGAGCGCCTCCTCCAGCCCCCCAAATTCCGCCATCGAAACCGCCGGGGGAGCCGCGATCGCCCCCCCAGCCCCCTGCCGCCCCTGCCACTCCTGCATTACGCGCCCTAACCCTAGACCTTCGTGCGATCGGTCAAAATCTCGTAGCCCTCCTCCGTCACCAGCACCGTATGCTCCCACTGGGCCGACAGGCCCCGATCCACCGTCACCGCCGTCCAGCGATCGCGCAGAATCTTCGTTTTCTTCGAGCCCTGGTTCAAAATCGGCTCAATCGCCAGCGTCATCCCCGCCCGAAGCTGCACATTCGGCATCTCCCGCGTGCGGAAATTAAACACCGCCGGTTCCTCATGGAGATTGCGCCCCACCCCGTGGCCCGTAAAATCCTCCACCACCGCAAAGCGATTCTTCTTCACCACATCCTCGATCGCCCCGGCAATATCCAACAGCCGCGCCCCCGCCCGCACCTGACGGATTCCCGCAAACAGGGCCTCCTCCGCCACCGTCGCCAGGCGATCGGCCACCTCCGGCACCTGTCCCACCCGAATCGTCACGCAGGAATCCCCGTGGAAGCCATTGAAATAGGCCCCCGTATCCACCTTCAGCAGATCCCCCTCTTGGATCACCCGCTTGCGGCTAGGAATCCCGTGGACCACCTCATGGTTAATGCTGGCGCAGATGGACGCCGGGAAGCCGTGGTAGCCCTTAAAACTCGGCACCGCCCCCATTTCGCGGATGCGCTTTTCCGCATGGGCGTCCAGATCCGCCGTGGTCATGCCCGGTTCCGTCAGGGCCATGATTTCCTTCAGGACCGTTGCCACAATGGCCGAGGCCTGACGCATGATCTCGATTTCGCGCTTCGATTTGATCTCGATGCCCCGACGGCCCTTTTGGATGCGCGGCCCGGGGGCGGGCTCGGATTTCGGCAGCAAATCGGTCAGAATGTTCATAGGGTGTCGTCAGTACTTCGGTGCAGGGGGCATGGGTAGCCCATTCAACGGTTCGCGGGGTAAGACCGGGGGGTGGCGGGGCTAGGGTTGGACTGGGGTAGCCCGGACCACGCGATGGGGTTTGGTGGCGTGTTGGGAACGGTAGGGCTGCTACAGCATTGCCCTGGGTGCGTTGGGTCCCCGTTGGTTCAGTCCCCATTGAGCTTATCAAAAAAAAACAGACCCCTGCGATCGCGCCGGTTCCCATCTGCTGGGTTGTCTCCAAGGCGGGGGCGTTCCGAAGGGGATCTATCCGAAAAATTACGTAAACTGGAGGCGCGATCGCGATCCGCTGCCCCTAAGAATGGGTTTAAATCTTGGGTGAGGGTAAGCTCCAAACTTCCACCGCGCCCCCTAGGCCCATGAACCTGGCTTAGACTTGACTTGGACGAACCCGAGACCCAACTTAAAACCCCTAGGGTGCCCTTGGTTATGCCAGGTCCGTCCGCCGGAGCCCCCCCCAGCCGGTGCATCGCCCCCAAAGCCCCTGACCCCCTGCCCGAGCCCGATTCCTGGGGACGGGGCCGCCGCGACCCTCCGGCTGAACCGCTGGAATGGGTGTAGACAGGGGGCAGCCCATCCGCACGCGGGCCGGTTGTTCCTGAGGGCACTCTGGGGGGTCGCCTCCCTGCGCGGACGATGACTCCTCGGCCCACCGGCAGCCCTGGGGCGATCGCCGGACCCCATGGATGGGCCACCGCAGTGTCCGTTATGACGCCCTTTTGCTGCGCCCTTCCGGCGCGATCGCGCCCCCCCACCCACCGCCGCTGCCCCGGCCAACGTCCTCCCCCGTTCGCCCCCATGAGCACCGTCCATCCCCAGTTGCAGCAGGTCGTTCAGCAGCTCGAAGCTGACCGCAACGTCACGCGCATCAAAAAACTGCTGCTCCTGGCCTGCACCGGCCATTGGGAAAGCGATAACCAAAAAATTGACCTCCTCGACACCGGGCGGCTCGTCAAGCGGATGCGATCGCTCTGCCCCACCCACGATCGCCTGACCTACACCCTCCATCAAGCCGCCGCCAACCTCAACAAACCCAGCGTCTACGGCGTCATCGCCACCGAACTGTGTAACCTCTTCACGGCCTTCTACCCCGCCGCCACCCCCCCCAAGGTCCGCCCCCCCGACACCTTCCCCACCGTCTTCAGCGCCGCGCCCCCCAGCGCCCCCGGCGGCGAAGCCACCGCCCTCGCCATGCCCGAAGCCCCCAGCCCCCCCAGCGGCCCCCCCGACGGCGATCCCCCCCACCCCACCTTCAACACCCCCCTGCTGCCCAAACCCCTCAGCGCCTACGACTGGTTCAGCGTCCGCCTCGACATCATGCGCGCCGCCAACCCCCTGCGGGTCAAAATCCTCAGCTTCTTCACCCTCGAACCCCAAACCAGCTTCAACGCCTACACCTGGGCCTCGATCAAAGCCGAAATGCTCGATCGCCTGCTCTATCGCCTCTGCGAAGCCTTCACCACCATCGAAGAACTCACCGAACACATCAACGCCACCGTCAAACGCTTCCCAGAAGTGGAAGAATATGCCCAGACGGCCGATGCCATGCTGCGGGCGCTCGATCGCCTCATCTACTCCGCCGATCCGGGGGCCGAAGACAACGAATCCTTTGGCGCAACGGGCCAATTCCCCGGCTTTGAACTCTTTCAACCCAGCGACGACCAATCCACCGTCGCCATGGCCGAAGGGGAGGAAGATGGGGGCGTCGGCGTAGAGCGATCGCTCTTTGCCGTCGAAAATGCTTTCACTCGCCCCTAAACGCCCCCCGGCATGAATGCCCAAGAACTCCTGCAACGCTACCAAGCTGGCAAAACCAATTTCAGCGGCGCGAACCTCAGCGGCCTCAAGCTCATCCGGGCGGATCTCGTGGGCATCAACTTCACGGGGGCAGACCTCAGCCGCGCCAACTTGATCTTGGCTTACCTCAACCGCTCGGTCATGCGCGGGGCGAACCTGGCCCACATCAAACTCAGCGGTGCCAACCTCGACAATGCCAACCTCAGCGCCTCGAATCTGCGGGATGCGGATCTGCACGGGGCGCGGCTCCAGGGGGCGGATCTGCGCAATGCCAATCTGGCCCTGGCGACCCTGACGGATGCGAGCTTCGTGGAGGCGGATCTGCGCAACACCAATCTCAGCGGCGTCAATGGGCGCGGGGCTTGCCTGCGGGGGGCGAACCTGCGGGAGGAGAAGCGGGTGTATCAGGGGGCGAATCTGCGGGGGGCGGATTTGAGTTTTGCGGATTTGCAGGGGGCGGACCTGACGGGGGCGGACCTGACCCGGGCGACGCTGACGGGGGCGAATCTGCGGGAGACGATGCTGCGGGGGGCGACGCTGAATGGGGCGAATTTGAATGGGGCGCTGATGACGAAGGCGACGCTGGCGGATTGCCAGTTGGTGAAAACGTCGCTGGTGAAGGCGAATTTGACGGCGGCGCGGCTGGAGCGGGCCTGTTTGGATGGGGCGAATTTGAATGGGGCGCTGCTGCAAATGGCGATGCTGGTGGATGCGACCCTGAAGGAGACGACGTTGCTCCAGGCGGATTTGACCTATGCGCGGCTGACGCGGGCGGATCTGTCGCGGGCGGATCTGTCGCGGGCGGATTTATCCCAGGCGGATTTGGTGGAGGCCCATTTGATTCGGTCGATCCTTAAGGATGCGAATTTGACGAAGGTGTTGATGAATCGGGCGGATATTAGTAGTGCGAATTTGTCGGGGGCGAATTTGTTTTGTGCGACGATGCCGGATGGCCAGATTTATCGCTAGTGGGTGGCTGGGGGGTGGGGCGATCGCGGGGCCGTGGCATGATGGCTGGCGTTGATCTTGACTGATACGCATTGGGGGCGAGACAAACCCGTGGACGTACGCATTGGTAATGGCTATGACATCCATCGGCTGGGGCGCGATCGCCGGTTGATCCTGGGGGGCGTGTGCATTGAGCATGAGTTGGGCCTGGTGGGCCATAGCGATGCGGATGTGCTCACCCACGCGATCATGGATGCCATGTTGGGGGCCTTGAGTTTGGGGGATATTGGCCACTATTTCCCGCCGACGGATCCCCAGTGGGAGGGGGCCGATAGCCTAAAACTATTGACCCAGGTGCATCGGCTGGTGCGCGATCGCGGCTGGCGAGTGATCAATATTGATTCGACCGTGGTGGCGGAACGCCCGAAGCTCAAACCCCACATCGAGGCCATGAAACGGGCTTTGGGGGCGGCCTTGAGCATTGAGCGCGATCGCATCGGCGTCAAGGCCACCACCAATGAAGGGCTCGGACCCACGGGCCGCGAGGAGGGCATCGCTGCCTATGCGGTTGTCCTGCTGGCTAAGGGTTAGGATTCCCGCGATCGCTGGGGACCGGCTTTGGGACAAGGGGGGCCAATCAAACCCCTTGCCCCCGTCAGTGTGGATGGGGATGCCCTCGGGGTTGGGGGAAATTGCCTAGGAAATGACGTCGCGATCGTCATCCGTTTCCTTGGCGTAGATGTAGTCCGGCTCGAAGGACAATTTTTCTGAAAATTCCCCCAGATGCACAATCGTTTCCAGGTCAAAAATATCAAAAATATAGTCCATCAATTCCGCATCATCGAGCTTGGGATGCTGATAGTAATGGGTGCCGGATGGATCGCGGGAAGTGACGCGCTCCCGGGCTAGCTTGCGGCGAATGGGTTTAATGTAGCGATAGAAAAGGAGGGCCTGGGTTGAATATTTGCCCTGAATTTCAAAGAACCGCTGCTGCTCCATAAAACTCATGCGAAAGAGGGTTTTGAGTAGCTCAACGCCCACGATGAATTTCAGCATGACATTCAGGTATTCCGGCGTGAGGCGCTCAGGAATTTGACCCGTTTGCATGTAATAGCGGTAGTAATATTCCCGAATATCGTCGTCTTCCAGTTCCTTGGCAATGTGGAACGGGTAGAGAACATCCTTGACGCGGCGCTGGAGGAATTGAAGGGATTTTTCCGCCAGCAGAAAAATTTCTGACTGGATCAGATCGTTGATGGCCTGGTGCTGCTGCTCGGGGGAAATGGCGGCGAAGAGGGTCAGGGCATTGAGCAGAAAACGCCGCGTCCCCGCGTCCCGCTGGCAAAATTCCGCCAGGAAGGCTTCAGGGACGACTTGGGCGACCTCCAGACGGCGTTTTGCAAAATCTCTGCTCATGGGGATCTGACTCGGGCCTCTTACGTCAGCCTAACGCTCCCACGGACGGCTGTCCGGGTGCATAACCCGAGATTGTCCCCCATGGGCGGGGTTCCTGGGGGATTGTGCAACACGATCGCGGTGGACTGGGCAGGATCGAGGGGGCCGGTGGGGGGCTGTGCGATCGCCCCGGAACCCTCGATCCCTAGGCAGTCTCTAGGATTGGGGTGCTCGGCCGTACAGTTCCGTGAGCCACCGCAGGCGCTGGGCGATCGCGTCGGTGCAGTCATCGGGGCCGTAGCGCCAGTCCCAGTTGCCCGTGGCTAGGCCGGGGGTATTAAACCGGCATTCAGTTCCGAGGCCAAAGAGATCCTGGAGGGGAATGATCGACCAGACGGCCACGGAGGCGTGGGCGGCGCGGATCAAATCCCAGTGGATACTGTCGGGGTTGCCGTAGCCGAGGTAGTTGTAGACGCGCTCCTGGTCTTCGGGCGATCGCTGGCGGAACCAGCCCACCGTCGTGTCGTTGTCGTGGGTGCCCGTGTAGATCAAATAATTGGGGCTACCGAAGTTGTGGGGCAGATAGGGGTTGCCCGCGCCGGAATCGAAGGCGAAGTGCAGGATCTTCATGCCAGGGAACCCGAAGCGATCGCGCAGGGCCTCCACCTCCGGCGTGATGATGCCCAAATCTTCGGCAATGATCGGCAGTTGCCCCAGGGCTTGATCCACCGCCTCGAACAGGGCCGCCCCCGGACCGGGGAGCCACTCCCCCGCGATCGCCGTAGTTTCCCCCTCCGGCACCGCCCAATAGCCTTCAAACCCTCGGAAATGGTCCACCCGAATCCAGTCCACCACGGTGAGGGTATGGCGGAACCGCTCGATCCACCAGCGGTAGCCCGTGGCCGCCAGGGCATCCCAGTCATAGACCGGATTGCCCCAGAGCTGGCCCGTTTCGCTGAAATAGTCCGGCGGTACGCCCGCCATCAGGGCCGCTTTGCCCGTTTCGGGGTTGAGGCAAAAGAGGTCGGGGTTGGCCCATACGTCGGCGCTGTCGCCGGCCACATAGATAGGAATATCGCCAAAGATGGCAATGCTGCGATCGTTGGCGTAGGCTTTCAGGGCCTGCCACTGGCGGAAAAACTCGAACTGCACATATTTGCTGAAGCCAACCTCGTCCCCGAGGCGATCGCGCCACGCCGCCAGGGCCTCCGGTTCCCGCTTGGCCAGGGCCGGTTCCCAGTCATACCAGGGGGCATCGTCCGTGGTGCGCTTCACGGCGATGAACAGGGCATAGTCCTCTAGCCAGGATTGCTGCGCCTCACAAAACTGCTCAAATTCCTGGGCCAGGTCCGGGTTGGCCCCGTCCTTGAAGCGGCCATAGGCCCGGTGGAGGAGGGCCATTTTGTAGGGAATCACCGCGTCAAAGTCCACGCGATCGCCCTCGGTGGGCCGCCCTGGGTCGAGTTCCGATTCCTCCAGGAGCCCCTCTTCCCGCAGGGCATCGAGATCAATCAACAGGGGGTTGCCCGCCAGGGCGGAATAGCACATGTAGGGGGAATTACCGTAGCCCGTCGGCCCCAGGGGCAGAATTTGCCAGATTTGCTGGCCGCTGTCCCCCAAAAAGTCCACGAAGCGATAGGCCGCCTGCCCCAGATCGCCAATGCCAAAGCGACCGGGGAGGGAGGTGGGGTGAAGAAGAATGCCGCTGGCTCGGAAAATTGCCATTCCGTCTCTGCCGGGTAGATCGGTTCGACTCTAGCATGGGGCTTTGGGGCCGATCGCGGCGGTTAACAAAGCTTCGATTCCCTTAAATTTCGGTCATTTCAGGCGATCGCGCGGTCCGCCATGGGGGGGCGATCGCGTCCCTGGGACCGACGCTGTTGGCGCGGCTCCGGAGTGCCCCTAGTCACTTAAAAAACATTTCCCCCGCCCAGGGAGGACGTTGTGGGAAGCGTGTGCCAGGATTGGTGCGAATTCCTAGGGGTTTAGGGCCCTAAACCGGTGGATTGCCCCTCGCTGGGTTGATCTAATCCTTGAGCGTCGTTGGCCCCGCCCTGAATTTGCCCTTGTTTCTCCCGTTGCCCTGGTTCTGGAGCCCCAAGTGCTATGACGGTTTCTCCGCCGCCGCGATCGTCTCCCCGCCCCAATCCCAAGGCCCTGGTGAAGGCCCTTCGCCCGAAACAGTGGACAAAAAATGTGTTGATTGCAGCGGCACCCCTGTTTGCCTTTGAAATCAGCCCATTGATTGCCCTCCAGGTGGCGATCGCCTTCGCAGCCTTTGCGGCGGTGTCGAGTGGTTTTTATTTGATTAACGATCTGATGGACGTGGCGGCCGATCGCCTGCATCCGATCAAGCGCCATCGGCCGATCGCGGCGGGGCAGGTGCCGATCCCCCTGGCCTGGGGAATGGCGGTGGTGCTGCTGGCGGGGGGCGTGGCGGTGGGGTTTGCCCAGGCGGTGCCGTTGGGGATCACGTTGGTGGCCTATGGCCTGTTGCAGGTGGCCTATAACTACCGTCTGAAGCGGACAATTGTGCTGGATGTGATGTGCATTGCGGCGGGGTTTGTGCTGCGGGCGGTGGCGGGGGGCTGCGCGACGGGGGTGACCCTTTCCCCGTGGTTTTTGCTGTGCATCAGTATGCTGTCGCTGTTTTTCGCGATCGAGAAGCGGAAGGCGGAGTTGCGCTGGGCGCTGATGCTGGAGTTTGGCGAGGGCCAGCGCCAGGGGCAGCCCATCCAGACGCGATCGGTGCTGCTGCGCTATTCGATGGATTTGCTCAGCCGCATGGAGGGGATTGTGTCGTCGAGTGCGATCGTGTTCTATTCCCTCTGGAGCGCGGGGCCGCAGTTGCAGGGGGCTCCGACGAAGTGGATGTTGATTACGGTGCCGTTTGTGCTCTATGGGGTGTTCCGCTACCAGTTGGTGAGTGATCCGAAGGAGGCCCTGCGGCGGCGGGAGATGGGGGGTAAGGGGGCGATCGCCACGAGTGAACGGCCCGAGGAGATGTTGCTGTCGGACTGGGCGATGCTGCTGACGGCGGCGGGGTGGGTGGTGTCTACGGCGGCGGTGCTGTGTCTCCATCGCTGGGGGCTGGTGACATGAGGAAGGGGGTGCGGCGATCGCGCTGTGGCTGGGTGGCGGCCCTGGAGGTGGAGGGGCTGCGGGAGCTGGGCATTGAGGGGCTGGTGCTGGATTTGGATAACACCCTGGTGTCGGAGGATGATCGCTGGCTGTCGCCCGGGGTGGAGGGGTGGTTGGGGCAGTTGCGCGATCGCGGGATGCCCTGTTTTGTGCTGTCCAATGGCAAGCGGCGCGGGCGGTTTGAGCGGTGGCTGGGGCGCTTTGGCCTGGAGGGGATTTGTGTGGCCCGTAAGCCCTTTCCGTCGGCCTTTGAGCGGGCCTTGCGCCAGTTGGATCTGCCGCGCGATCGCGTGGCCGTGGTGGGGGACAGTTGGCACACGGACGGGTTGGGAGCCCTGTGGATCGGCTGCCGCTGGATCCAGGTGGCGAGCTTGCCCCATCCGCCCCGCTGGTGGGAACGGTTGGCGGGCCGCTGGGTGCAATGGCCCTACGGCGGACCGGGCTATCCCCCCCTCGATCCGGTGGAGCCGGTGCTGGAGCGTTTGCCGGACTAGCCCTGTTCTAGATGCCTCAAGCTCTAAATTTCCAAATCTCTGATTCTAAGTTTCTAAATATCTAAATTTCTGAAGTTTGCGTTGCCCCCTTGTGGGTTTGGAGGAAGTGCTGTGCCATCCCTATCGATGCCCATGGTTGGTGTGCTGATCGGTGCGATCGCCCTGCTCAATGCGATCGCCCAGGTGCTGTTGAAGTTGGGATCGGGGCGGGGGATCAACGGCCATCTGCTGGCGGGGGTGGGGGTCTATGGCCTCAGTACGGTGCTGTATGTGGTGGTGCTGGGGCGATCGCAGCTCTCCCTGGCCTATCCCACCACCATTGGCCTCACCATTGCGGCGACCACCTTTGGAGGCGTGTGGCTGTTGGCGGAGCGGGTGCCGTTTTTGGCCTGGGTGGGCATTGGCCTGATCCTCAGTGGCATCAGCGCGATCGCGATCGCCGGTCTCACCCAGCCCTAGATTTTTCCTAGCCTGATCCCCCCGATTTCCCCGACCCCTGTTTAGATCAATCCCTTAGGAGCTTTGGAGTCTAGGCCATGGCTGTCTCCCGCTTTCCCCTTTCCGCTGGCCGCTGGCGATCGCTAGACTGGGGCGCGATCGCCCTGGGGGCCGCTTTTTTCAGTCTGTACTTTTGCGTGGGGGGCGCGATCACCAACTCCGCCGCCTACAGCCACCAGGATTTACTCTTTGGGGCCGATCTCCGGCGCGTCATGCGCAACATGACCCAGGGGAACGCGCGCCCCATGGACACCGTGACCCATACCCTGTTTTTGCTGCTGACGACCCCCGTAACCATGGCCCTGACCGGGGCGATCGGCGATCCACGGCTGGCGGTGGTCCTGGTGATGGCGCTGATTGGTGCCCTGGGGGTGATTCTGGCCCGCAGTATCTTTCGGCGGTTGGGGGCGTCGCCCGCCGTGGCCGTGGGGGGGGCGGTGCTCTTTGGCCTGAGCGCTTCGCAGGTGTGGTTTTCCGCGACGCCGGAGACCTTTGGCCTGGGGGGGCTGAGTTTGCTGTGCCTGTGGGCGGTGGCGCTGCGATCGCCCGGTCAAACCTGGCCTGCCCTGGGGCCGGGGCTCTTGGCCTTTGGGGCGACGGCCACCAATCTGCTGCCGGCGGCCTGGATCTATGGCTGTCTGGGGAGTGGAACCTGGCGACAGCGCCTCCGATCAGTGGTCCTGTGGGGAACGATCACGGTGGCGGTGGGCAGCGCCCTCACCTATTTGCAACATCTCCTCTGGCCTGGGGCGGGCCTCTTTTGGATCTCCGATGAGGACGGTCTGGGCCATCCTCAATATTTCAGGGAGATTGGCCCCGGTCGGGTGCTGCGGATGGTGCTGTACCTGGGGGTTTTTGGCGTGGCGCGACCGGGCCTTTGGATTGGCCGGACGACGCCCCCCTATCCGCCAAACCTGCGCTTTGATCTGACCGAGTGGACGATCGCGGTGGCCCTGACCCAGCTGCTGTGGGTGGCGCTTTTGGGGATTGCGATCTATGGCATCTACCGCCACGGCCGCGATCGCGCCCCCGTGCTCTGGGGGGTGGGGGGGGTGCTGCTCTTCAATGGTCTCCTGCATACGGTCTATGGGGCACCGGAGGAGCTATTTCTCTATGCCCCCCACTGGACCGGCTCCCTGATGGTGGGGGTGATGGCGGGACTGCTGCCCCTGCTGCAACGGCGCGATCGCCTCGCCCAGGTCGTCATGCTGCTGGCGATCGCCCTCGCCTTGAGCCAACTGTGGAGCCACTGGGAATGGATCCATCAGGTGCTGACGGTCTACCGCGATCCCCGCTATGTCTAATGCCCGAATGCCCTAGTGGCCTCGGGAGGGACTTTCCCCCAAATGCCGCTCCAGGATGATCTTCAGCACCAGGGCGATCGCGGCCAACAGGGCCAGCACCACCGCCGCCGCATAGGCCGCCGTCGTGTCGTACTGCTTATAGGCATCCTCCACAAACAGGGGCAGGGTTTGGGTGCGGCGGATGATATTCCCCGACACCACCGACACGGCCCCAAATTCCCCCAGGGCGCGGGCGGTGCTCAAAATCGTGCCGTACATCAGCCCCCACCGGATATTGGGCAGGGTGACCCGGAAGAAAATTTGCCACTCGCTGGCCCCGAGGGTGCGGGCGGCCTCCTCTTGATCCGTACCCGCCTCCTCTAGGATCGGCAGCACCTCCCGCGCCACGAAGGGCAGGGTCACAAATGCGGTGGCCAGGATCATGGCGGGCAGGGCAAAAACGATCTGGAGCCCCCCCGAATCCAGCAGCGGCCCAAACCAGCCCCGCCGCCCGTAGAGCAAGACGATCATCAACCCCACCACCACCGGCGAGATGGAAAAGGGCAAGTCCAGCAAACTGATCGCCAACGCGCGGCCAGGGAATCGACTGCGGGCCAGGACCACGGCGGCACAGAGGCCAAAGGCGGCGTTGATGGGCACGACGATCGCGGTGACCAGGAGGGTCAGGCCCGCCGCCGAGCGAAATTCCGCCGTCTGGAGGGCCGCCCAAAAGGGACCAAATCCCCGGCTGAATGCCTGCACGAACACATTCAGTGTGGGCAAAAACAGGATCAGGCCCAGGTAACCCAGGGCGATCGCGATCGCGATCGGCGGGATCCACCGTTCCCAGCCCTGGCCCGTGGGGATCGGTGAGGTGTCGGTGGCCGGGGGTGGTTCGGGGGCGATCGTGGGGGTTGAGTTGCGGTCCATCATCACGGTGCTAGGTCGGGCTGGATCTTGAATCTTAAATCTTGCATCTTGAACCTTGAGTCTTGCATTTTGAGCCTTGCATGTTGACCCCCGAGGCAGAAATTCAGGGTCGAAGGCAGCGGGTCCGCCATCAAACGATCCACCCCCCATCCACCGACCGTAGGGGCGGGGAAACCCCGCCCAGCCCCCCCGGCCCAATTCCACCCAGTCCAGGCCCCGCGATCGCGTCCTACCGCCGCTGGTGGGGATCAAGGGCATCTCGCAGGCCATCGCCGACAAAGTTGATGCTCAGAACCGTCAAAAATACCGCCAAACCGGGAAAGAGGGCCATATGGGGCGAAATTTCTAGAAAATTCTGGGCATCGTAGAGCATTCGCCCCCAGGTGGGCACATCCGGCGGAAAACCTAGCCCCAGGAAATTGAGGGTGGATTCCGTCAAGATGGCAGAGCCCACGGAGAGGGTGGCGGCGACGATCGCGGGGCCAATGGCATTGGGGAGGATATGTTTCCAGATCAAGCGGGCGGGCCGCGCCCCGAGGGTTTCGGCGGCCTTGACGAAATCCGCCTCCCGCAAACTCAGGAAATTGGCGCGGATCAGGCGGGCCGTCGCCATCCAGTTCAGGCCGCCAATGGTCAACACCACCAGGGCAAAAATCCCCGTCTCCGGCCCCGCGATCGCCCGGACCCCATCGCGGAAGAGGTACACAATCAGCAGCAGCAGGGGCAGTTGGGGCAGCGACAAAAATAAATCCGTCAGGCGCATCAAAATCCCATCGAGCCAGCCGCCGTAGAATCCCGCGATCGCCCCGATGCCCGTCCCCAGACCCGTCGCCACCACCATCGCCGCGAGGCCCACCGTCAACGACACCCGCCCCCCCCGCAGCAGCCGCGCCAGCAAATCCTGCCCGCGATCGTTCGTCCCCAGCCAGTGGCCCGCCCCCGGCGGCAGATTCGCGCGGCCATAGTCGATCGCCGCCGGATCCACCCCATAGAACCACGGCCCCACCACCGCCGCCAGGGCGATCGCCCCGAACACCACCAGCCCCAGCACCGCCAGGCGATCGCGCCGAAACCGCCGCGCCGCATCAATCCATAGGCCCCGCCGTTGCCCCGCCATCAGCCGCCGTCACCCACCGCGCACACCCCAGCGGCCATACCGCCGCCCCAGTTCATAAGGTCGATGGTATTCTACTGCGAGCATTGCTATCCCCCCTGACCTCCGACCCGCCGCCGAACCTAGCCCCATGGCCGCCATCCCCTCCCCCTCCGACGCCCCCATCCGCCAGCAACTCCAAGGGCTCAACCTCTACCTAATTGGCCTCATGGGCAGCGGCAAAAGCGCCACCGGCCACGCGATCGCCCAGCGCCTCCAGTACCGATTCTTCGACACGGACATCCTGATCGAACGCATCGCCGGGAAATCCATCGCCACCCTCTTTGCCGAAGACGGCGAAGCCACCTTCCGCCAGCTCGAACAGCAAACCCTCAGCCAACTGGCCGCCTACCAGCGCTCCGTAGTGGCCACCGGCGGCGGCATCGTCCTAGAGCGCAACAACTGGAGCGCCCTACGCCAGGGGGTGATTATCTGGCTCGATGTCCCCATCCCCCAGATCTATCAACGGCTCATGGCCGACCCGGCCGAAATTGCCCAGCGGCCCCTCCTGCAAACCCCCGATCCCCAGGCGGCCCTCGAAACCCTGCGCCAGCAGCGATCGCACCTCTACGAACAGGCCGACCTCCGCCTCATCCCCGACCCCACCGACACCGCCGATCGGGTTGCCGATCGCATCCTCGCCGCCCTGCCCACCGCCCTGCGGGATCCGAGCGATCGCCCCGCCCCCCCCGACCCCAGCCACAACTAAAACCACCAGCAGCGGCACCTGCTCCAAAACAGCATCCAGACCAGCCCATAAAAACCCAAAAATAAAGACGCCACCCCACGGCAGCGTCCCATCGGTCCAACTCAAGCCCAGTTGGATGGGCTCAGCCAACCCCAGGGGTCAGCCAACGGACCAGCGGCCCTCGGACAGGTCACCCAACGGAGCCCCCGAAACCGAAACAAGGGGCTTAAGCCCCTTGCCCCACTCGGTTAGTAAGGGTGGCATTAGGGGTTGAGGCCATGGGATGACAGACCCTAGACCGCCTCGATATCCTTCTCGCCCGTACGGATACGGACAATTTCATCCACCGGCGAAATGAAGATCTTCCCATCACCGATCTCACCGGTGCGGGCGGCCGTAATCACCTTATCGACCACCATATCGACCTTATCTTCTTCCACCACAATCTCGATCTTGAGCTTCTGTAGAAACTCCACCGTGTACTCAGAGCCACGGTAGCGCTCGGTCTGCCCCTTTTGGCGACCGAAGCCGCGCACCTCGGAAACCGTCATCCCGACGATGCCAGCATTCACAAGGGCAATCTTCACATCGTCCAACTTGAAGGGACGAATGATCGCTTCAATTTTCTTCAAGGTTTTAGCTCCTCACCAAACGTCGGACCGAAACGTTCAATCCAGTGGAAATCAGGCGGCCAAATGGCGTCGGACCCGCTGCACTGAACCGATTGTTAGGGTCGCCTCTAGTATCTGTCAACACTGGGCCTATCCCACGGTGTCCCTCGTTACAATTCCCCTAACCTCTTGGGGAACCGCTCGGGTGGGGGCGCGCTGGAGCTAAGGCGGGGGATGCTGCGCATGGGGGGCGATCACGGGGGCTTGAATCGAGGGGAGGCGCGGCCTAGGGGTGACGGGGCCTAAATTTCAACATTTGCTTCAACAGTCTAAATAATTGACACGTTTTCTGGCGGCGATCGCGGAGCGGCGGCACCATGGATAGAAGGCGATGCACCGCGATGGGTGATTAGTGCAGGCCAGGGCAGGCCGGGGCGAGACCGGCGATCGAAGCTCGGGAAATAGCGAAGCTCGAGAAATGATGAGGGCGAGTCTCCTGATGGCCCCCCCAGAGCCTGCGGAAGTTCAATAAATGCTGGAAGTAAACGGGTATGGCCATTCGCTTACCATTGCAGGGAATTCGATGGATCGAGATTTCCCGCGAGCGGGCTGCACGGGCTTTGATCCTTTCGATGATTATTTCGGTGCCGATTACGGCGTTGGCGTTCCGTCTGGCGCAACTGCAATTGGTGGAGGGGACGCAGTTCCGCGATCGCGCGGAAGACAACCGATCGCGCCGCCGACCGATCCCGGCGGAACGGGGGCCGATCCTCGATCGCCAGGGCAAAGTATTGGCCACGAGCCGCCTAGCGCGATCGGCCTACCTCTCGCCCATGCGCCAGTCCCTCGCCGCGTGGCAGCAGTTCCTGACGCCATTGGCGGGCCAGCTTGATCGCCCGGTGCCCGCGATCCTGGCGGAAATTGCCGACCGCCAGCGCAGTGGCAACGATGATCCCATCCGCATCGCCCGCAGCATCTCCCCGAGGGCCTTTGTGATCCTGGCGGAGCAGAATGCCCAGACGGCGGGGGTGTGGATCCAGTCGGAGTCGAGCCGGTCCTATCCCAATGGGCAGGTGGCGGCCCACATCATCGGCCACATCGGCGAAGCGGATCCGGATGATCTCAAGGCCAACCCGTCGTTACCCTACGGCGCGATCGTCGGGCGGACGGGGGTCGAGCGGCTGGCGGATGATCGCCTCCTGGGCACCTGGGGCTTTGATCGCATCGAATCGGACGCCAAGGGGGAACTGGGGGAAGTGCTGGACCGAACGGACCCGATCGCCGGGGATCCGGTACAGCTCACCTTAGATCTACCCACCCAACGGGCGGCGGCGGCGGCCCTGGCTGGCCATCGGGGGGCGGCGGTGGCGATCGACATCAAAACCGGCGGCATCGTTGCCATGGCCAGCAATCCCTCCTTTGATCCCAACTGGTTTGTTGATCGCATCACCGGCACGGAGTGGAAGGCCCTGCAAGCGCCCGATCGCCCCCTGCTCAACCGCGCCCTCCAGGGGTATCCCCCCGCCAGCACCTTCAAAATCATCACCAGCATCGCCGGGATGGAGTCGGGGGCCTACAATCCCAACTCCCGCATCCAAACCTCAGCGGCCATTTCCCTCGGCGGCCACCTGTTCCGGGAGCACAGCGGCAGCGGCTACGGGGCCATTGGCTTCCGCGACGCCCTCGCCTACAGCAGCAATACGTTCTATTACCAAATCGGCATCAAAATCGGCCCGGAGGCGATCGCCAAATGGGGCAAAATCCTGGGCATCGGTCAGCCCCTGAAGCTGGGCCTTGGGGGCGGTACGGTGGGATCGCTGCCCACGCCCGCAGAGAAGCAAAAGCTCTACGGCCAGCCCTGGTACGGGGGCGATACGGTCAGCATGTCCATCGGCCAGGGGCTGGTGCTGGCGACGCCGCTGGAGCTGGCAACGGTGGTGGCGACGGTGGTCAATGGCGGTAACCGCGTGGTGCCGCACCTGCTGGCATCCCAGGCCAATGATCCCGAAATGAAGCCCCAGCCGACGGGGATCAATCCCGCCACGCTCCAGGTGGTGCGCCAGGGGCTGGTGGATACGGTCAAAAAGGGGACGGCGAAAATTTTGGGGGATGGGTCCATTCCCCTGAGCGGCGGCAAAACCGGAACGGCGGAGGTGCCGTCGGGGCGCAGTAATGCCATGTTCGTTGGGTTTGCGCCGGCCGATCGCCCGGAAATTGCTGTGGCGATCGCGGTGGAAAATGCGGGCTATGGGGGGGCGGTGGCGGCTCCGATTGCGAAGGAAATGTATCGGGCCTATTTCCGGCGACCCGCCAGCGCTGCCCCTGCGGCTCCACCCCCGGCCGTCCGTGACTAGGGTCGGGCGCGTTTGGTTAGGTGACAATCCCGCGATCGTGCCGCCACTTCGATCGCACCGGCTGGGGGTGATCCCGCGAGTTCTTTTTCCATCGAACGGTTTGTTGGCGATCGCGTGGGGGCGGGTTGGGAAACCCAACCCCTACTAGGACGCCTCACTTTGGCCGTGGAGCCCCAGGGTCAGTTCCAGGTCAGGCCGCCGCACCTCCGCCAGCCGCCCCCGGCGATCGCCCAGGACCGACGCCCGGTAGCTCGCCAGCACCGTCGCCGCATGGCCGTGGGTCAGATCATCCGCCGGATTGACGGGCGATCGCAGCTTTTGCACTAGGGGCACCTCAATCTCGAACGTGGTGCCCACCCCGGGCTGGGACTGGCACTCCAGCCGCCCCCGATGCTGCTCCGTCACGATTTGATAGGAAATCGACAGGCCCAACCCCGTTCCCTTGCCCACATCCTTCGTGGTGAAAAACGGATCAAAGAGATTGCGGCGGATGCTCTCGGGAATGCCGGGGCCATTGTCCGAGATGGCCACAATCACGCGATCGCCGTTGGGCGATCGCCGGGTTTCAATCTCAATGCGAGGCCGCGCCCCCTCCCCGCGATCGAGCTTGCATAGGGTCACCCCCGACTCCTCCAGGGCATCGATCGCATTGGTCAGCACATTCATAAACACCTGATTGAGCAGCCCCGGATAGCACTCCACCGTCGGCAGCGGCCCATAGCGCTTCACCAAATCAATGCTGGGGCGATCGCCATTGCCCTTGAGGCGATGCTGCAAAATCAGCAGGGTACTGTCGAGGCCATCGTGCAGATCCACCCCCTTGAGATCCGCCTCATCCATCCGCGAAAACGTCCGCAGTGACTTCACAATGCCCTTGATGCGATCGGCCCCCACCTGCATCGACGCCAGCAAATGGGGCAAATCCTCTTCGATATAGTCCAAATCCAACGCATCCAGGGCCGCCTCCAGCTCCGGATGATCCTCCAGGGGGCCAACCGCCGCTCGCAGGTGCTGCACCGCCTTCAGGAGCGACATCGTATATTCCTGGGCGTGCTTCACATTGCCATAGATGAAGCTGACCGGGTTATTGATCTCATGGGCCACCCCCGCCACCAACTGCCCCAGGCTCGACATTTTCTCCTGGTGGATGAGCTGGGTTTGGGTTTGCTTGAGGCGGCTGAGGGTTTCTTCAAGATCCGCCGCCTGCTGCCGCAACTGCAATTCCGACGCCCGCAGGGCCAGCTCCACCGCCTTCCGTTCGCTGGCGTTGCGGGTGATGGTGGCCAGACACAGGGGCTCGCCCGTTTCCGGCTGGCGAATGGTGAACAGGTGAAAATCCACGGGGATCGTCCGCTGGCGCTGGAAATGCCAGAACCGAAATTCCCCCTGCCATTGGCCGGTGCCATCGACGCTGGGGTAGATCAGATTGCGGGCGATCGCGCGATCTTCCACCTCGAAAAAATCATCCAAATGCTTGAGGCGGGCCGCTTCCATGTCCTCAAGGCCCACCATGCTAAGGCCGGCGGGGTTGATGTAGAGGGGGGTGCCATCGAGGGACAGCAGGGCGATGAAGTCGGCGCTGTGTTCAATGAGGGCGGCCAGTTGGCGGCGTTCGCGGCTGGCGCGGCGGCGGCCGGTGATGTCGCTGGAGATAAACAGTTGCCCGACGGCGGTGCCCTGGGGATCGGTGATGGCGCTGGCCCGCAGGAAGACCTCGAGGGGATTGTCGTTGCACGATCGCTGGGTGACTTCACCGCTCCAGGCTTGGCCACTGCGGATGGCGGCGATCGCGGCCTCGGCCACGGCGGGATCACAAAAGGTGCTGGCGGTGCCGCCCCGCTGGCGGAAGGCTTCGACGCTGGGGGTTTCCAAAAGGCGGGCAAAGGCGGCGTTGTGATAGAGGTGCTGGCCGTCCCCATCGGCGATCGCGATCGCATCACTGGCACTCTCGACCGCATATTTATAGCGCAGCAGATCCTTCTCCGCCCGCTTGCGGTGGGTCACATCGCGCCCGGACGCATAAACCACCCCCTCCTCCGGGACCGCCACGAACTTCCAGGACATCCAGCAATAGCCATCGCCCTTGGTGCGGTAGCGGTTTTCAAAGACGCCCCCGCCCCCCTTGCCCCCGCTGGCCAGCCGCTCCAGTTCCGCCACCGTCACGGCCCAGTCGTCCCGGTGGACCAGCTCCCGCCACGGACAGCCAACAAATTCCTCCGGTTCATAGCCCAAAACACGGGTCACGGCGGGGTTCACCCACTGGCATTGCCCGTCGAACCCCATGACCACCAGCAGATCCGGCGATGCTTGCCACAGGCGATCGCGCTCCGCCGCCAGGGCCGCCTCCTCGGCCTTCTGCTCGGTCATGTCCATCATCAGACCGGACCACAGGACCGAGCCATCCCCCTGGGGAGTGGGGTTCGCTTCGCCGTGCATCCAACGCACCTGGCCCGACCGGAGCAAAAACCGCCCCTCCCAACGCCAGGGGGTGCCCGCCGCCAGGGCCTGCCGCAAACTGCCCTGGATCGCGCCGCGATCGTCGGGGTACAGCACCGCCCACAGCAGCTCCGGATCCGCCGCCACCTCCGCCGCCGAGATGCCCAATAGCCGTTCACAGCTATCGCTGACGTAGGGGAAAGAGAGCGCCCCGTCCGGTGTGGTCAGGCATTGGTAAATAATGCCGGGGAGGTTGCAGTCTTGCATGGCGGATCTCAGGGCTGATGAACGACGGCTCTGGCGCGTGATGGGCGATCCCCGCAGGGCAGAAGGGGGGCGAACCGGGCCGACGGCGAGGGGACGGTTACAGCGAGGGGCTGAGGCGGAGAGATGCAGGCAGGCTGAACCCTATGGCCCTACGGCAGGGACTTAAGAAAAGGCGAAGATTTTCAGGGGCCGCGTTAAGGGAGATGCATAGTATCTTCCCTTTCATACTGTCGGATTTCCTTTGGGATCGTCGGGCTTTCTTGAAGTTATGTCTTACTTCTTAACATTCCGGCGGTTTTATTCACAAGGAACCTTTATTTTCTTTTTAGGGGTTTTAGGGCAGGAGATGGCTAAAGCCCTTGTGGTTCATGGGTTTGACTTTGGGCTTCGTCAATTTCCGTTGATCCCTGGTGGCGACCTAGTCCTCTGGGGGGGGATTCTGGGGGGGTGCTAAGGCGGTTCGCTATTCCTAAAACCCTTGTGGGGCGTGGCTTTGGTTGAAAAACGATTCAAAAACAAACTAAAACGGACACTGTGTTTCGATAATTTTACGAAACCTTCATATTGGTTTCCGGACGGTGGCGGGTGAAGGCCCCCTGTGAAGGGTGATGAGGGGGGGATTGTGAGCCGGATGGGGGGATGCGATCGCGGATGGAAGGGCGCTAGATCCGGAGATCATGGCCTGGGTTGGGGCTTCAGGGGGCGGGTGCTGTTGGGAACCCCGTGGCCGTCGGCGGGCATGGCCATCATGCCGGTTCGGGGTGGGCGGAATTTTCGCCGGACCAATGCCTCTCACCCAAAGTTCTGAAGGATTTTGAAGGGGAATAGAGGTCCCTAAAATTGGCGTCAAAGTTGGCGTCGCCGGGGCCGTTGACCGTCACACTTTGATGATTAAATTCCCCAATCGGGCCATTAAAAAAAGATGATAGTTCGCCACTTTTTAGGCCAGCTTCCTTGCAACCGTTGGGGCGTTGTGGTGAAGCGGTGCCCCCTCCAAAAACTGTCCCCTTGAACCGGGTGATGATGCCCTGGTTTGACGGGAAGAGCGTCGCCGGAGGGGGGACGAATCCTGAAAAAATGGCATCAAAATGGTGGCTGGGACGGGATCTGAAACCCCACCCCAGCCACCATTGATCGATGGGGCGAGCCCCAAACCCTTGGGCTTTGATCGCCGGGATTCGATCGCCCTGCCCCTTTGACCGCAAGGGGTGATTACGGCATCCCGATCGCGATGGTGCTCCCGAGGGGCAGAACGTCGCAATATTGGCCGCGATCGCTGAGGATCACAATCAAATGCAAATCCCAATCCGGTTCCGCTGGCAGATCCGCCCAGGGCACCGCCACCTCTAGGCAGCGATCGCGTTTGGCCTGGGCGCGGGTGGGGCGACTGTGCCAGCAATGGTCCGCGATCGCCTCCTGGGCCCAGACGTAATCCGTCACCAGATCAATGCCCAGGTGGTTGCGGAAGCGGTAGTTGGCCGGGGCAAAATCCGGCACCGCCGCAAAGGGGGCCGGACTGGTGATGCCGGGGCGGTTGGGGTAGTACCAAACCAAATTGAGATCACGCGGACAGGTTTTGCCCGGTTCCGCACCGGTCTGGAAATCGATTCGCAGGTAGAAGTTCAGGTGATCGACGCCATACCAAATGCGCTGGACCGGCGATGCCTGGTGCATGGTGCCCCGCGCGCCGCCCACGTCGATGCAACCGGCCCGATCCCAATCCTGCTCGTCGCCGCGCCCGTCGATGATCGGGTGAATAAAACTCTGGGGACGGCGATCGCCGAGGGCCTCATGCACCTCAATGGGGCCAAGGAGCGGCTCCGGCACCGGTTCCCCGAGGGCTTGGTAAATGGCGCACAGGTGTTCCCGGAACAGGCGATCGAACAGGGCATCTTGGTTGGAGGAATGGCCGAAGCCAAACCACCAAAACCAATCGGACCCTTCTGCGGCGTAGAGCGCTTCCCAGGCGGCGGGGTTAGTTTCCTCCGTCGCTTCCGGGTGGGCGGCCATGGTGTCGCGGGCGGCTTTTAGGAGATCCCAGGCGCGGTTTTTGGCCGGATCGCCGATCCAGGTGGTAAACGAGCCATCCACCCAGGAGCCGCTGTGGAGTTTGTCGGCGGGCAGGGTTTCGATGGGCGGGAATTTTTCGACGAATTCCCCCACGGTCACCAACTGAATATCGTCGATCGCGCTGAGGGTGCCATAGAGGGCTTCGAGGAACGGTTTGCCATCCTGGGCGTAATATTCCCAGCAGTTTTCGCCGTCCAGGGCGATCGTCACCAGGCGCGGCTCATTGAGGGTGGTGCCCCCCTCCGGCTGCCGATATTTTAGGGAACGCGCGATCGCCTCCAAATGGCCCACCAGATCCGTCGCCGCCTGCCGTGGATCCATGGCCCCATAGGTAAAACCAATCAAATCCGACAGGCGGTGATCCCGGAAGACGATCGCCAGCTCCCCCGCCTCCGTTTCCAGGCGATAGGGGCGATAGAGCAACTCCGGCTCCAGCACATTCCCCGACGCATCCCGGTGGAAGAAATGGCCCAGCGTCCAGCCCAGCACCGCCTCATCGGAGATCAGCCACTGGAACCCCGCCGCCGCCACATCGGGCAAAATCGCCGGACTGACGGACTGCTCCGACGGCCACAGCCCCTTCGGTTCGCAGCCAAAGCGATCGCGGTAGACCTCCTTAGCCTTGCGCAGGTGGCGGGGCACATCGACCCCATATTGGAAGCGCGTTTCCGGCAACTCCATCCCCGGCACCGCCACCCGGCCCGCGTCCGTATCCATCAGCAGCGGCAGAATCGGATGGGTATAGGGCGTCGTCGTAATTTCAATCTGGCCCGCCTCCTGCATTTGGCGGTGCTGGGGCAAAATCCGCGCCATGATTTGCCGCTGCTTCTCCCAAATGGCCTGACGATCGGCCAAGGTAAAGCCGCGATCGCGCTTCAGCCACCCGGCAATTTCCGGATCATCCCAGAACAGCGGATCAATCCAGGCCAGGTTATGCCACGCCAGCAGATCCCCCCACTCCTCACCGCGCCAATGCTCTAAACACCAAGATCGGCCCTGATCTTGCCGCTGCTCATAGAGCTCCCGGTAGCGGGGGTGCGGATCCACCAGCGTGTGGTGATTGCCATCGAAAAAGTGATCGACGATGAACTCATAATCCTTCGGCTGCAACTGCTCGACGGGCGTCAGGGCCGCCGCCAGATAAGGATCCATCGCCCGGTTGGCGACATAATCCTCGATCTGCAAAATCAGGGACGGCACCAAATTAAACGTCTGGTGCAGCTTCGGGTAATGGCTGAGGATCTGGGCCAGGTCCAGATAATCCTTCGTGCCATGGAGCCGCACCCACGGAAGACGGTAGGCCCCTTCACTGGGGACATCGCCCACGGGGAGATCCTTTAATACTCCTTCCGAGAGGGTGCCGCGACTTTTGTAGAGGGGCTGATGCTGGTGCCAAACGAAGGCGACGTAGAGGGGATGGGCCATGGGAACGGAGCCAAACGAGGATCGGGGACAGGCCGGGGGCGATCGCGCAGAACGACTTGCAAGGGGGCGATCGCGGCAACTTCAACCCCTAGGCGGGTCCATACCGTCCATTCTAGGTTTTTTGCCGGGACTCCCCCCCGACGCCCAAGGCCCCACCCCCGTCAGCGGCACGGAAGCAGGGCCAAGGTTTTACGGTTTTTTACGGTTTGTGAAGTCGCGATCGCGCCCCCACCCATCGGGGATCACGGTGATCTCATCCCCCAGCCGCTAACGACGGTCCGGGAGGGCGCGATCGCCTGGAACTGTAACGCCCCATCAAAGAACATTACAGATTCAGCGAACCTACCGGAGGGCCAAATTCAAGAAGCGAATTTCCGTCACCGTCGCCGTGCCATCGGGATCCGTCGCCGTCAGCACCTGCTTCGCCAGCAGGGGATAGCCCCCCACCACCTCATAGGTATCGGTATAGGTCATGCGCTTCACCAACTGACCATCCTTGAAAAATTCCGCATCGGTTTCCGTCGGCACATAGCCGCTGCCCGTCTGGAACACCGACCGGGTTTCAATCTCGAAGTGCATCCCGTGGACCGGACGCGACACGTGGGTAATCACCCCATCGCGAATTTTGTAGCCCGAGCCCATGGCCTTGCCGGACACCTGGATTTCCACCGCGCCGGTCTCGTCCGTTTCGCCGTAGGCAAATTCATTTTCCCCGTGGCTCGCCTCGAAGGGGCGGCGCACCCGGTGGACCGTGATGTCGCGCAGTTGGGCCTCCAGGGTTTTCTGGACCTCGGGATGATCGATCCCCTCAATGGTCAATTTCAGATCGGCGGCAATGTCCACCGTGCCGCGAAAGGTCTCGTCCCCCTGGATCACTTCCACATCGGCGCGGTAGCCGGGGAAGGCGCTATCCCAGGTGTAGCGATTGTCGTAGGCAGTGCGGAATAGGTCGCGGGCGCTGATTTGGGTTGCGGTCATGGTGACGGGAAAGGTTGGGAGGACTGGAACTGGATGGGTGATGGAACGGGGGCGGTGGCGCGGGCTTGATGCTTAAGACTTAAGACTTAAGGCTTAAAACCCGTCTGGATCTAGATCTAGATCTAGATCACCTGCTCGACTTCGGCGATTTCGGGGATGATTTCCCGCAGACGGCGCTCGATGCCCATGCGCAGGGTCATGGCGGAACTGGGGCAGGAGCCGCAGGCCCCTTGCAGGCGCAGCTTGACGACGGGGCCGTCAATTTCGACGAGTTCGACGTTGCCGCCGTCCGCCATCAGGTAGGGGCGCAGTTCGTCGAGGGTGGTTTCTACGTTTTCGGGAGTTAGCGGTAGGGTGGCCATGGTCGCGTCTGTTTAGGTGTGCTGGGTTACAAATGCTGCCTTTCAGTTTACCGTTTTGGCTCCGGGGGCGGCGATCGCGGCGGTGGGACGCGGTAGGGCCGGTTGGGAAACCCGTCGGTGGGGAGTGAGAAACGGGTTCCTGTGAAGGAATTCAAACAGTCATGAAGAGTTTTCTCAAGGGTCGGACGGCCCGGTGGGAAAGGGGGTTCAATCGCCAGTAGGAGCGTTTGTGATCAGGAGGTCTGGCGATGGTGGGGTCAACGTTACAGGCGCGGGTGATTTTGGACTATTACCGCGAAAATCGGGCGGAATATACCCAACTCAATGTGTTGCTCCATTGCCGACTGGTGCGGCGCTGGCGATCGCTCTATATTGATTGCCCCAGCCGTGCGATCGCGGAGGAGGCCATGGCGGTGGCGGCGCTGGTCAAAGTGCCCGTGTCGCAGTTGCGCCTCGCCCGGAGCCTGTGTGTGCGCTTCCAGGGCAGGGCGATCGCCCGGTGGCCGGTGGTGGACCACTGCCCCGACCCGACCTATCTCAATTTGCTCAATCCCTAGGGCCTCGACCCAATTCCCGATCTTCCGATTTCTGATCTTCCAGCCTCAATCTTCCAGCCTTAATTCTCCCCATGACCCCCCTGATCGTCGCCACGGGCAACCCCGGCAAACTCAAGGAAATGCAAGCCTACCTGGTGGGTACCCCCTGGGAGTTGGCCCTCAAGCCGCCGGAGTTGGACGTGGAGGAAACGGGCGAGACGTTCATTGCCAATGCGCGGCTCAAGGCGGTTCAGGTGGCGATCGCAACGGAATCCTGGGCGATCGCGGATGATTCGGGGTTGGCGGTGGCGGCCCTGGATGGGGCACCAGGGCTCTATTCCGCTCGCTATGGCGCAACGGATGGGGAACGGATTGATAAGTTGCTGGCGGCCCTGGGCGATCGCGGCGATCGCGCGGCGGAATTCATTTGTGCCCTCGTGGTGGCGCGGCCCGACGGATCCATCGCCGCAGAAACCACCGGCATCTGTCCGGGGGAAATTGCGCGATCGCGATCGGGCTCCGGCGGCTTTGGCTACGACCCGATTTTCTATGTGCCCGAGGTGGGCCAAACCTTCGCGGACATGCCCCCGGACACCAAGCGCGCGATCGGCCACCGGGGCCGCGCCTTCGCCCAGCTTTTGCCCCAGCTTGCGGCCCTGCATCCCTGATGCATCCCTAGGGAACTCCCCCAGGCCAACCCCAAGATTCAGGATTCCGTGACACGCGATCGCGTCAGCCCCCCCAGCCCCCTTAAGATTTAGCTTGGCGCGCTCCCACCGTTCACCCCATCTGCCGCCCCCAACGATGCCCAACGAAACCGAATACATCCAACAGGCCGAAGCCACCCGCGTCCGCATCCTCAGCGAAGCGCTGCCCTACATTCAGCAGTTCGCCGGCCGGAAAATCGTCGTCAAATACGGCGGCGCGGCCATGAAGGACGGCAGCCTGAAGGATAAGGTCATCCGCGATGTGGTCTTTTTGGCCTGCGTGGGCCTGCGGCCGATCGTCGTCCACGGGGGCGGCCCGGAAATCAACACCTGGCTCGAAAAGCTCAACATTGAACCCCAATTCCGCGACGGCCTGCGGGTGACCGACGCCGCCACGATGGATGTGGTGGAAATGGTCCTGGTGGGGCGGGTCAACAAAGAACTGGTGTCGCTCATTAACCAGGCGGGCGGTTCCGCGATCGGCCTATGCGGCAAGGACGGCAACCTCATCCGCGCCCGTCAGCAGGGCAACCGGGAAGATATCGGCTTTGTGGGGGAGGTCAGCAGCGTCAATCCGTCGGTCCTCGAACCGCTCCTGGATGCGGGCTATATCCCCGTGGTGTCGAGCGTGGCGGCGGATGAGACGGGCCAAGCCTACAACATCAATGCGGACACGGTGGCGGGGGAGTTGGCGGCGTCGTTGGGGGCGGAAAAGCTGATCCTGCTGACGGATACGGCGGGCATTTTGGAGAACTACCACGACCCATCGACGCTGATCCCGAAGGTGGATATCCAGCAGGCGCGGCAGTTGATCGCTAAGGGAGTGGTGTCCGGTGGCATGATCCCCAAGGTGAATTGCTGCGTGCGATCGCTGGCCCAGGGGGTTCGGGCGGCCCACATTCTCGATGGCCGGGTGCCCCATGCGCTGCTGCTGGAAATTTTTACGGATTCGGGGATCGGGTCAATGATCGTGGCGTCGGAGCATTTTTAGGGCATTTGTTGGCTGGGCTGGGCTGGGCGGGAAAACCCCGCCCCTACGGGAGTTGGTCGGTTTTCAGTGGGGTGGCTAGCTCAGTTGGACGAGGGCTTGGTCGTCGAGGAGGGTGCGATCGGTGAGCAGGTCGTCGATGGTGACGCGCAGTTGCCGATCGCGGTCCACCTGAAACCGGACGCGGACGCGATCGCTGCCCGGACTGCCGGGGGGATCGAGGGGGGCAAGGCTGCGGGCACCGTCGCGATCGTTGAGGGGTTGGACGGCGGCGCTGGATCCGCTCTGGCTGCTGCGGGTGACCAGGCGATCGCCCTCGAAGAAAATTTCCATGGCGGTTTGGGCTTCCCCCAGTTCACCAATGACCAGTTCAAGGGACGGTTGATTTTCGACCGACGCCCCCAGCACCAGTTCCACCGGCTCCGCCATGGGGTAGGGTTGGCCCTTGTCGATGATCGGGTGCCAGCCGTGGCATTTTTCCCGGTGGTTCCAGTAGCGGATGCCGTAGCCGTGATACAAAAAATCCTTGAGATCCGTACCCTGGGACAGTTGCAGCGCCCCCCAGGCCACCGCTTCAAAGGGGCGATCGCCCGCAATTTTGTCGGCGGGGAAATAGGTTTCTAGCCAAGCGCGGACGGCGGGAATTTGGCTGGTGCCGCCCACCAATAGCACCGCTTCGATGTCGTCGGGGGCGATGCCCTGGCGGCGGGCCTGCTGCAAGACGCTGCCCATGGCCCCGTCCAGTTGCTCGAAAAAGCCGCGATCGCGCAGGATTTGCTCAAACCGCGATCGCGTGAGGGCCAACTCCACCGTATCGAGGGCGTCGGCGTCAAAATAGACCTCCTGGGCTTCCGTTTCCGTCGAGAGGCGCACCTTCAGCCGCTCCACCATCCGGGCCACCAGGCGATCGGGGGCCGTGCCCTGGGTTTCGGTGAAATGGTCCATCAGCCAGTTGTCCAGATCCGCCCCGCCGAGGTTGAGGCCCGCCTTGGCTAACACCTGGGCCGTGGTTTGGGGTTGGGCGTCGCTGGTGACCGCTTGGCCGCCCCACCGCAGCAGAAAGCCGAGGGGTTTTTGAGCGGCACTGCCGCCGCCCTGGGCCGATCGCGTCGCCGACCGGGGTCGCTGCACGAGGGCCAGATCGAGGGTGCCGCCGCCGAAGTCCACCACGAGGACTTTTTCACAGTTGCCTTTGCCGTAGCCCAGGGCCGCCGCCGTCGGTTCATCGATCAGCCGCACGCGATCGCACTGGCCCAGGGGTGTTTCGGCGATCGCGCGGGTGAGCCAGTGGCGGTAGGCTTCAAAACTATCCACCGGCACCGTCAGGATCAGTTGCGAATCGTTGCCCGCCGTCAGCAGATCCGGCCAGTCCACCGCGATCGCCCCCCCCAGCGCCCCCAAAAACCACTGCCCCACGCGATCGCAGCCCACGGCCACCCCGTCCAGTTCCGGCACAAACCCCCACACCGCCGTGCCAATGCCCCGCTTGAAATTACTGAACAGCCGCCCATTCGTGAGGCCATCGAGGCCGCGATCGCGCACCATCTGCCCCGCCACCACCTGGGCGATCGCCCCATCCTCCACATAGACCAAACTGGGCACCAGGGCCGGACTATCCCCCTGGCGCAGGGCCAACCCCTTCAGCTCCAACGTTTCCGGGCGCTGCTCCACAGGGTTCCAGCGGGCCACCACCGTATTACTCGTCCCGAAGTCGATCGCGAGGGTCATGGGCTAGCTCTCGGAATAGAAATGGATGAGGAAGGGGAAAAAGGGCAACGCGGCCCCAATTTATTCTTAAAATTTACAAGGCTTGGCAAACTCTGCGCCCGACCAAGCGCCCGACCAAGCATCCGACCAAGCGCCCCCTAATCTCCTCACCCCCGCGAGCCCATGACCGCATCGACCCCCACCCGCGCGATCGCGTCCCCCGTCCAATTCCTCGGCGACGACGTGGCCGCCAGCTACGACCAGGCCAAAGTCGTCCTGCTGCCCATCCCCTTCGAGGCCACCACCACCTACCGCCAGGGCTGCGCCAACGGCCCCGATGCCCTCCTGGACGCTTCGCAGCAGGTGGAATTTTATGACGACGAACTCGATCGCGAATTCTGGCCCGTCGGCATCTGGACCCACGCCGCGATCGCCGACAGCCGCACCAACCCCGACCTGACCTGCGAAGCCATGCTCGCCGAAGTGGAAGCCGCCACGGCCCGCGCGATCGCCGACGGCAAATTCCCCATCGGCATCGGCGGCGAACACAGCATCACCGCCGGCCTCGTCGCCGCCCACCACAGGTCCGAAGGGGGCGAACCCTTCACGGTGGTCCAAATCGACGCCCACGGCGACCTGCGCCACGAATACGAAGGCTCGATCCACAACCACGCCTGCGTCATGCGGCGGGTGGTAGATATGGGCCTGCCCACCGTCCAGCTCGGCATCCGCAGCGTGTGCAGCGAAGAGGCCGCCCTGATCCGCGAAACCCCCCAAATCAAAATCTTCTGGGGCCGCGACATCGCCACCAACCCCCACTGGATCGACGACGCGATCGCCGCGATCGGCACCGAAAAGGTCTTTTTAACCATCGATCTCGACGGCATCGACCCCTCCTTGCTCCCCGGCGTCGGCACCCCCGAACCGGGCGGCCTGAACTGGTATGGCATGTTAGCCTTTCTGCGGCGGCTGTTCAGCGAACGAAACGTCATCGGCTGTGATGTAATGGAACTGGCACCCTTGGGCGAATCGGTGGTTTCAGAATTTGTTTCGGCCAAGCTGGTTTATAAGCTCATCGCTTACCAGGCAACGGCTCGCGGCTGGTAAGCCATGCCCTAGGGCGTGTCATCAATCGGGCTTCAGCGACTGAGACAGGGGGATTTAAGCCCCTTGCCCCCGCCGGTTTTGCAACGGTGGTATCAGAGTTTGAGGTCATTTGATGACGGCCTCCAGGCTTTCCGTCAATCCCTCACGATTGCAGATCTCCCTCAGCCACCATGGAACGAATTGGCAAATACGCGCCCGACTTCGAGATTCCTGGCGTGAATGGCGAAGTTCATCACCTCGCTCGATATCTCGAAACCTATAGGGCTGTTGCGGTGGTCTTCCTGGGCAATGATTGTCCGGTTTCCCGGGCCTATCTCAAACGCCTCAAGGCTCTCCACGGGGAGCTAGAGCCGAAGGGGGCGGCCATTATTGGCATCAATTCCAATAGTGAACTGGTGTCGCCGGGGGATAGTTTTGTGGCGATGAAGGGGTTCTATCGCGATCGCGGCCTGAATTTCCCCTACCTGTGGGATTCGACCCAGGATGTGGCCCAGGGTTTCCGGGCGGAGGTGACGCCCCAGGTGTTTGCGATCGATGCGGAAAGCCGCATTCGCTACATCGGCGCGATCGACAATGCCACCAGCAGCAGCGATGAGCCGACGGAAACCTATCTCCGCAATGCCCTGATGCAAATCCTGGCGGGGCAAGAGGTGGCGGTGCCCTTCACGGCGGCGGTGGGCTGTGCGGTGAAATGGCGCAAGTGAGTCCTCAATCGGCGACGGGCGATCGCCGTCCTCTGGTGCTGGGGGTAACGGGGGCGTCGGGGTTGATTTATGCCGAGCGCGCCCTGAAATATCTCCTCGGGGCCGATGAGTGGGTGGAGGTGGTGGCTTCCCGGGCGGCCTACAGCGTTTATCAGGCGGAAGAAGGGGTACAACTGCCCTCGGATCCGGATAAGCAGGCGCAGTTTTGGCGCGATCGCGCTGGGGGCGTCATGGGGGGGCGGCTGGTGTGCCACCGCTGGAATGACATTGGCGCAACGATCGCCAGCGGCTCCTTCAGAACCCGAGGGATGGTGGTGATGCCGTGCAGCATGGGCACCGTGGCGAAGTTGGCGGGGGGATTGAGCGGCGATCTGCTGGAGCGCACGGCGGATGTGCATCTCAAGGAGGGGCGATCGCTGGCGGTGGTGCCCCGGGAAACGCCCCTGAGTGCGATCCATTTGCGGAATTTGACGACTTTGGCGGAGGTGGGGGTGGCGGTGATCCCGGCGATTCCCGCCTGGTACCATCGCCCCCAGACGATTGAGGATTTGGTGGATTTTGTGGTGGCGCGGGTGCTTGATCGCTTTGGCCTCGATGGGGTGGTGCCCCTGCGGCGCTGGGATGGGGGGATGGGGCGATCGCCCGACGCGCTAGAGTGAGCTTAGGGACATTTTTTCGCCCTGATTCCTGCGGCGGTTGAGCACGGCGGGGAAAGTCGGCGTCGGAGAGGTGCCATGGCGGGCCGGTGGATTGTGGTGGCGATCGCGGTGGGGTTGCCCCTGGCGATCGCGGGACAGAATTGGCAAATGACGGTTGCCCTGGTGGTGCTGGGGCAGTCCACTTTGGCATTGCCGGTGGGCCTGTGGATGGCGATGGCGATCGCGGCGGGGCTGGTGACGTCGCTGCTGCTGGGGCTGCTGCTGGGGATGGGGGGGCGATCGCGCGATCGCCTGGACTGGTCCGCCAAGGAAAAGCCCACCTATGTCCGTCAGCGCTCAGCCCGCCAGCGATCGGTGGAGTCCCTAGCGGAGGAGGTCTGGGAAACGGCCCAACCGCCAGAGGAGCAGCCAGCTAAACCGTCCCGGCGATCGCCCTCGGAACCCTGGGATGAAACGGCCTATGAGGAAGCGGAGGCCGACGCGATCGCGCGGGAGTGGGCCGGGGAGCCCCGCAAACGGCAGCCCCGACGGCGGCGATCGGACCCGGCGGCCACGGCGGCGGCCTTTGAAGAGGAGATGGCGGGGTGGAGTGAGCCCGATCGCCCCGCAAAGGGTTGGTCAGGGAGCCGGTCAGGGGCCGATCGCAGCCGGGGCCAGGATCCAGATCTGGAGGATTTGGACTGGGAGGAGGAAGCGCCGCCCGAACCGCCCCAACCGCGATCGCCCCGAACCGCCCCACGCCCCACGCCGCCGCCCCCCGCACCGCCGGTCGAGCGATCGCAGCGCCCCGTTCGCCAAGATCGCCAGGGCAGCGTCTATTCCTACAGCTACCGGGAGGGGGATGGGCCGGACGAAACGAGCGGAGCCAATGGGGAAGAGGAAGCTCCTCGCACCCTGATTCCGCCGCCGCCCAAGGAATTTAGGGATTCTCCCCCGCCCGAGGACTTTGGGGAATTGAAGGAGTCCGCCGCGCCAATCCTCGATGAAGGGCCAAACCCGGAACCCCTCGAACCGGTGCGCCTGCCGGAGCCGAAACGGCCGCCCGCCCTGGATTTGCCGCCCCCGGAGACGCGATCGCGCTCGGTCATGGATGCGGACTATCGCGTGTTGCGGCCCCCCGCCGACCCCGCAGGCGATCGCCCCAACCGCCGGCCAGCGGACCGAACGGCCAGCGGCGAAGACTGGGACGATTGGGATGACTGGGATCAACCCGCAGGCGATCGCCCCGAGGAAAGCTGGTAGGGGGGTCGTTGCCGTAAGTTCCCGAAAAACCCCCTAGGAAACCGTGCGGCGCGATCGCGGGGGATAGAGCAACTGGCGCACCAGGCGGGTGGACTGCTCCAAAATCTGACACAGTTCCCCATTGGCCGCCGCGCGATCGCCCAGCCGACAGCGCAGCACATACCCCCGCAGCAGCCGCGCATTGACCACCTCCGCCACCCAAATGTCCTCCTGCACCTGGGGCGGTAGGGTGTCGCGATCGCCCTTCTTGCCGCCATATTCCCCGTAGAGGGCCGTGGCATCCACCCCGTAGAGGGCTTCGTATTGCACATTCGTGACGGCGGAAATGCCCTCCCGGTCGGCCCCTTTTCGACACAGCAAATTCACTAAATCCAGCCGCGCCCGCACCCGCTCGGCCCGAAAGGTTGCCGCGATCGCCCGGTGACTGGTCCGTTGTTGCGTCATCGCTGTTTTTGCCAACTCTCTACCTTCAACCTAGCGAGGATTTGCGAAAAATCAAGGGCTAGGAGCGTTGATTCATCAGGATTTCAGGGAAATCTTTGGAAGGGCGATCGCCCCCGATTCACCCCCTCTATTGGCCCTTGGTGAACCGCGATCGCCCTGGGTTGGCCGTCGGTGCGATCGCCGCAATCCCCGCCCAATCTCCCCCTTGGGAAGGGGCTAAATCCTGGGCTGCGATCAAAATTAATCTTGTTTTTGTGAAAATTAAGAAACACTTAAAAAATTAAGTATTGAATAGGCGTAAAGCAAGTTTTTTAGCCACCTTTGCGGGGGTGAATAGGCAAGGCTAACCATGACCCTGTGGCAGAATGGGATCGGAGGACCGCGCGATCGCGGCCCCCATGGCGTGTCGCAGGGGCCAGCCCAAAGACGCAGCCCGATTGCTGGGGCGCGCCCTGCCGTTTCAAAGTTTGTTCTGAATCCATGCATGATTTGATCAACCGTTGGATCAGCCGCCTGTTCAATCGGGGGCCGGGTCGATCGCGATCGCGTCCCCTTTTTGCCCTGGCCGGTGCCCTGGTGGGGATGGCCGCAGCGATCGCCGTGACGGGCCTGTGGCATCTGGGGGCAACGGCGCAACCGTCGGACGCCCCCGTGGAATTGACGATGCTCCTGCATGTGCCCGAAGCCCAGCAGTGGCGGACGATCGCGGATCGGTTCGAGGCGGAAAACCCGGACCTGCGCCTCAAGATCATCGAAGGCCCCAGCGCCACCAATGCGATCGAAGACCTCCACACGGCGGCGTTCATCCTCGGGGATTCCCCCTATGACCTCATTTATTTAGATGTGGCCTGGGTGCCGAAATTCGCGGCGGCGGGCTGGCTGATGGACCTGCGCGATCGCCTGACCCCGGCCCAGTTAGCTGAATATCTCCCCGGTGATGTGGCGGGGGGCCGCTACCGGGATGGGCTCTATCGCCTGCCCTTCCGCACGGACATGGGGATGCTGTATTACCGCAAGGATCTGCTGGCGGCGGCGGGGCTGGAGCCCCCGGAAACGTTTATGGAGCTGATCGCCGCGTCGGAGCAGTTGCAGCGATCGCAGGGGGTGGACTGGGGTTACCTCTGGCAGGGCAAGCAATATGAGGGTTTGTCCGCCATGTTTGCGGAGGTTTTGGCGGGATTTGGCGGTTTTTGGGTCGATCCGGAAACCCAAGCGGTTGGCCTCGATGAACCGGCGGCGATCGCGGCGGTGGAATTTTTGCAGCGGACCATCGCCAGCGGCATCTCGCCCCCCGGCACCACCACCTACACGGAACCGGAAACCCTGCGCCTTTTTCGCACCGGTAATAGCGTCTTCCTGAGAAATTGGCCCTATGTCTGGAATGAGGTGAACCGCCCCGACTCCCCCATTCGCGGCCAGGTGGCGATCGCGCCGATGGTCCATGCACCGGGGGAACGATCCGGCGCGTGCCAGGGGGGCTGGGGTCTGGGGATCAACCGCGCCACCCGGCACCCGGAGGCCGCTTGGCGAGCCTTGGAATTCTTTGGGCGCGCGGATGTGCAAAAGCAATTCGTCCTGGAAAACAGCTATGTGTCTAGCCTGCGATCGCTGGCGGATGATCCAGACATTCAAGCCGCCTATCCCCAATACCGCACCTGGGTCGAGATTTTAGATAATTACGCGGTATTGCGGCCTCCGGTGCCCCAATATGCCCAAGCGTCGGACATTTTGCAGCGCTATCTCACGGCGGCCTTTTCCGGCTCCATGACCCCCACGGATGCCATGGCGGCGGCGGCGCGGGAGACGCGATCGCTCCTGGGGACGGCCTAGGGTCTGGTGCTGAAAATGACCGGTAATTCAAGAGTTGATATCGAAATTGATCTGAGCCTATGGACATGCCCCCCTCCCCCTCGCGATCGCGGACCTGGCCGACGGTGTTCCTATTTTTGGCCCCGGCGATCGCCCTGCTGCTGCTGATCTATGGCTATCCGATCGCGCGATCGCTGGGCCTGAGCCTGATGACCCAAAACCTCGGCACCCAACTGGAGCCCCAGTTCAGCGGCCTGGGCAACTACGGGCGCATGGTGGGGGATGGGCGTTTTTGGCACACCCTGGGCAACACGGCGGTATTCACGATCGCGGCGGTGACCATTGAACTGGTCCTGGGGCTGGCGATCGCCCTGCTGCTCCACCGGAAATTTTGGGGGCGCGGCCTGGTGCGGACCATCGCCATTTTGCCCTGGGCGCTGCCGACGGCGGTGATGGCCGTGGGCTGGGCCTGGATTTTTAATGACCAGTACGGCGTCGTGAATGACCTGTTGCAGCGGCTGCATCTGATCAGCGGCCCCATCAACTGGCTCGGGGATCCGGCGCTGGCGATGGTGTCCCTAATCGTGGCGGATGTCTGGAAAACCACCCCTTTTGTGAGCGTGCTCCTGCTGGCGGGCCTGCAAAGCATCCCCGACGATCTCTACGAGGCCCATGCGATCGACGGGGCCACCCCCTGGCAAAGCTTTTGGGCCATCACTCTGCCGCTCCTGATGCCCCAACTGGCGATCGCGGTGCTGTTTCGATTTGCCCAATCCTTCGGCGTCTTTGATCTGGTGCAGGTGATGACCGGCGGCGGTCCGGCGGGCTCGACGGAAACCGTGTCCCTCTACATCTACGCCACGGTGATGCGCTACCTCGACTTTGGCTACGGCGCGGCCCTGACGGTGGTGACCTTTTTGCTATTGGTGGCGACGGTGGCGATCGCGATCGCCCTGCTGGGGCGGCGGGGACTTCGACAGCTTTAAGGACGCCCTAAATTCACCCCTGCTGAATCCCCCAAAACAATCCTAAAAACCAAGCCCAAAACACCCCAATTCTATGACTTCACCCCCCCCATCCCCCGCACTTCGATCGCCCCTACCTTCTCCCCCCCCACGGCGGAGCCCCGCGATCGCCTTTACCCTCGCCATTGCCCTGTTGGTGATCTTTTGTCTCGCCCCCGTCCTCTGGCAACTGATCACCTCCATCAAAGTCAACGCCGACATTGAAACGATCCCCAATATCTATTGGCCCAGTCGCCAAACCCTCAGCCACTATGCGGAACTGTTCGTGCGGCGACCGTTCTTTAATTACCTTTTCAACAGCGGTTTCGTTGCGATCGCGTCCACGGCGCTGTGTTTAGCGATCGGCACCCCCGCCGCCTACAGCCTCGCACGGCAGCCCATCCCCGGCCGCTCCCTGATTTTAGGCTTGATCCTAATTGTCACCCTGTTTCCCTACATTCTCCTATTTTTAGGATTGCTAGAACTGGCCCGTGCCTTTGGCCTCGGCAACAATTATCTAGCCCTGATCGTGCCCTACACCGCCATCAACCTGCCCCTAACCATTCTGGTGATGCGGAGCTTTTTTCAGCAACTCCCTCGGGATTTAGAAGACGCCGCCCAGATGGATGGCTACAGCACCGGCCAAATGCTCCTCAACATTCTGCTGCCCCTGACCCTGCCCGCCCTGGTGACCACCGGCATTTTGACCTTCATTTTTTCCTGGAATGAATTTCTCTTTGCCCTCACCTTCATGACCGAAGAATCCTTGAAAACGATTCCCGTCGCCACGGCCCAACTGAGCGGCGCAAGCCAGTTTGAAACCCCCTACGGCCCCCTGGCGGCGGCGACGGTGGTGGGGACCATTCCCCTGGTGATGTTGGTGCTATTTTTCCAGCGCAAAATCGTGCAAGGACTGACGGCGGGGGCCGTGAAGGGCTAGTACCCATGGCCCCAAAAAATGGCTTTTTGATGTGATGGCTGTTTAACGCAATGGTTGAGGTGAAATGATTATGGCAATCCTAAAGGTTGACAATCTCAATAAAACCTATTCCCCCAAATCGATTCCCGTCAAAAATGTCAGTTTGACGGTCAAGGATCAGGAATTTTTGACCCTGTTGGGGCCGTCCGGCTGTGGCAAATCGACGATGCTGCGGATGATTGCGGGCCTGGAGATGCCCACGCGCGGGCGGATTTGGGTGGGCGATCGCGATGTGACCCCCCTGCGCCCCGGCGATCGCAACATGGCCATGGTGTTCCAAAGCTACGCCCTCTATCCCCACATGAACGTGCGGGCGAACATCAGCGCCAGTCTGCGGCTGCGGAAATTGCCGGAATCCGACGTCAATCAACGGCTGCGGGATGTGAGTGCTAAATTGGGCCTAGATTCCCTCCTGGACCGCAAGCCCAGTCAACTGTCCGGGGGCCAACGGCAGCGGGTCGCCCTCGCCCGAGCCCTGGTGCGGCGGCCCGAGGTCTTTTTGCTCGATGAACCCCTGAGTAATCTCGATGCCCTGCTGCGGGAACAGGTGCGGGCGGAACTGAAGCAAATTTTTGAGCGGCAGTCGGCCCCCGTGGTTTATGTGACCCATGACCAAACGGAGGCCATGACCCTCTCGACCCAGGTGGCCGTGCTCTATGACGGCGCGGTGCAGCAGCTTGCGGCCCCGTCGGAGATTTACCATCGCCCCGCCAATCGGTTTGTGGCCGGGTTCGTGGGCAGTCCGCAAATGAACCTGCTGACGCTGATGTGTGAGGGCAATTGCGCCTGCCTGGGGGCCTATAAAATTCCCCTGCCGGAGCCGATCGCGCGATCGCCCCAGGCCATCCCCCAAACCATCGTCCTGGGTATCCGTCCGGAGGATGTGGCCGTGGTGGAGCCCGCCTCGGACCGGGCGATCGCGGAGGGCCACTGCTTCTTGATCGAAAACCTAGGCACCGCCAAACTCCTGAGCCTCAGCATCCCCCACGGCGATCGCGATCGCCTCACCCTGCGCGCCCTCGTCCCCCACGATCTGCCCCTGCCCAGCGACCAAATTTCCCTGCACCTGCCCAGCGATCGCCTCCACTGGTTCGACAGCCAAACCGGCGATCGCCTCGGTTGAACCCCCGAAGCCCCCGAGGGCTTGCCCCCTTAAGGTCAAGATCGCAAAATCTTAATGCACACTTCACCAAGATCGTCTGTTTTTAGATTGACAGTTTTTCATTTCTTAACTAAATTGGAAGTAGGATAAATCGTTCATCTCTCCCGTTGGGGAGGGACGGAAGTAGGGTCATCCCGAAGGAACGCGCCCCTAGACAAACGTTTCAGGTTTTGCCATAGGAGGCGAGAATGATGGATCTTCTCTATCGCGGCGTTCATTACGCAGTTGGTCTACGTGAGCCCCAGATTCGCCAAGCGGGGGCAACGGGTCGCTATCGTGGTTTGCCGATTCAGTTGTGTCGGACCGCCACGCCGGTTGATAATCAGCACTTGGCCTTGGTCTATCGCGGGATTCGCTACGAAAATTAGTGGCGATCGCCGCGGTATCTCCGGGCTTTTGCAACAGCGAAATCGAGCAATGAGGGCCGTCCATTGGGTTGGGCGGCCTTTCCTGTGGTGGGGCGATCGCGGTTTTGTCGGCCACCCCCTAGGGCGTTGGGGCGAGGGCAATTCAAATTCGGCGCTAGGATGCTTGAGGCGCGCTTCTGTGGCATTGGCCGCCGTTGGCCGCTGATTTTTCGTCCCATTTGTCTTTTTTGCATGACCGTTGCCATTTCCCAGACCCAAAGTCCACCCCCCTTGATTCCCCAGGGGGATTACGTCAAAACCCTGCGTCCCCATCTGCCGGAGGCCGCATTCCAGCCGGATGCCAGTAAGTTTGTGCTGTTGTTGATTAATTTGGCCATTTTAGGGTTGGGCTGGGCGATGGCGGCCCGGTTTGACCATTGGCCCGCCTGGGCGATCGCCCTGTTTTTGCCCCTGAGTTTGGTGATGGGCAACAGTGTGGTTGTGCTGCTGTTCACCAGCCATGATTTGCTCCACGGCAGTGCGGTGCGCCAAACCAAATTCACGGACGCGATCGCTTTTTTGGCCCTGACGGTGATGTGGATGCCGCCGACCCTCTGGAAAAGTCTCCATAACCGCGTCCACCACAGCAATACCAATGCGATCGCGGATCCCGATCGCAACTACCGCCACGATGACCCGTTCACCTGGGGGAAATGGATCCAAAATGCCTACACTCCCTCGAATACGGTGTCGCCCATCGGGTTTGTATTGGGCATGACCATGGCCTGGGGCGTCTATGCCTTTCGGAACATTACGGCGGTGGTGTTTTTTAACCGGGAGGGGTTGGCCTATGTGCCCGCGTCCTTTGCGGTGTCCGAGGCCAAGCGCCGCGCGATCGCGGTGGAATGGGTCGCGATGATGGCGATTCACCTGGGCATTATGGCGGCCCTACACTTCAATCCCTTGGCCCTGGCCCTGGCCTATTTCTTGCCCATTGGCCTGGGATATGCGGGGGTGATTGGCTATATCTACACCAACCATTTGGTGTCGCCAATGATGGAGGTGAATGATCCGTTGGCTAATAGTATTTCCCTGAAATTGCCGAAGATTTTGGATGTGCTCCACTGCAATTTTTCCTATCACGCGGAGCACCATATTTTCCCGTCCATTAATTCCGATTACTATCCCCAGGTGCGGGAACTCATTCAACAGCATTATCCCGATCGCATGGGCTATCTGCGATCGGGGGGGGCCGTGTGGCGATCGCTGCTTTCGACGCCGCGCCACTATGCCAATGAAACGACCTTGACGACCTGGGAGGGGGATCAAGTCGCCCCTTGCTTGACCCTGGAGGATGGGGCTGAGGGGTGATCGGTGGCGGCGATCGCGGGCGACCGAAGAATCTGAAGGATCTGTGGTTAACTAGGGTCTAAATCAATCCCAACCCATGCGAGCTAACCCCTGCGCCCCCCGGCCCCTTGGTGTTCCCTGGGCGGGTGGCGGGGGCGATCTCCCCCCACGGCCATGACCTCAACCGCTTCCTCGTCTTCCGCGTCGCCGCTCACCGTTGGCTTAATCTTTGGGGGCCGCTCCGGGGAGCATGATGTGTCGATCCGGTCCGCCGCCGCGATCGCCCGGGCCTTCGCCAGCGGGGGCAATGGGGAAAAATATCGCCTGTTGCCCTTCTATATCCGCAAGGATGGCCTGTGGCGATCGCCGGAGGAGTCAGCGCCGGTGCTCGATCGCGGGACGCCGGACCCGGTGGATGACGTGAATGGGGGTGGCGATCGCGCCCTCCGCTGGCAATTTCCCGCCGCAGCGGCCCAGGTGGACGTGTGGTTTCCGATCGTCCATGGCCCCAACGGCGAAGACGGTGCCCTCCAGGGGCTGTTGCAACTGGCGAATGTGCCCTTTGTGGGCGGCGGCGTCCTCGGGTCGGCGGTGGGCATGGACAAGCTGGCGATGAAAATGGCCTTTGCCGCCGCCGGTTTGCCCCAGGTGGCCTACCGGGCCGTCACGCGGGATCAGGTGTGGTCCAATCCCTGCGTATTCCCGAAACTGTGCGAAGACATCGAGGCGGAGTTGGGCTATCCCTGCTTCGTCAAACCCGCCAATCTGGGCTCGTCTGTGGGCATTGCTAAGGTGCGATCGCGCGACGAGCTAGAAAAAGCCCTCGACAGCGCCGCCAGCTACGATCGCCGGATCATCGTCGAAGCGGGGGTGATCGCTCGGGAGGTGGAATGCGCCGTCCTGGGCAACGATCGCCCGGAAGCCTCCGTGGTGGGGGAAATCACGTTCAAGAGCGATTTTTACGACTACGAGACCAAATACACGGACGGGGCGGCGGATTTGTTCATTCCGGCCCAACTGCCCGACGCGATCGCCGAACAGGTGCGGCAACGGGCGATCGATGCGTTTTTGGCGGTGGACTGCGCGGGCCTCGGGCGGGTGGACTTTTTCTATGTGGAGGCCACCGGCGAGGTGTTGATCAACGAAATCAATACCCTGCCGGGATTCACCGCCACGAGCATGTACCCCCAACTGTGGGAGGCCAGCGGTGTGCCCTTCACTCAATTGGTGGATCGGCTGATTCAACTGGCCCTCGAACGCCATGGGGTAACCCCCTAGGGGCGCGATCGCGGGGGGCAGCCCTAGGCCCGTCCGTTAGGATGATGGTGTGAAACTGTGGTAAGGCGCATAAGGACGTACTGGTAACCGTGGATAGGCAGCCTCCGCAATCTGACCGGCCCATTCCCCGGTTTACTGACGTTGATCCGTTCCGGGCGGCCCTCGATCGGGTTGCGCCGCCGCGATCGCCCCAGTTGCCCCGCTTTGATCCGCCGCCGCGATCGCCCCAGCCGCCGCCCCCCCCATCCGATTACCGCCCTTCCGATCACCGCCCTCCGGAGCCGCCGCGCTCCAGTGCGCCGCCGCCGCCGCCTTTAGACCATTGGTCCCGCCCATCGGCCCCCCGCCCGATCCCCAATTTTTCTGGCCGTCCGGCGCGATCGCTGGTGCCGAACCCTGGCCGTCGCGCCTCGGGTCGCCGTCGATCGCCCTTGACCCTGCGGCGGGTGCTGGAGTGGGGCGATCGCCTATTCCGGGGCAAATTGCTGTTTTGGCTGTTTGGGGCCTGGGCGTTGCTGTGGCTGCTGGGGGGCGTGGCGATGGTGGGATTGATCACCATTGACCAGCGGCCGCTACCCCCCAAGGCCCCCGCGATCGCCTCCCCCGCCCCCCCAAGGGCCGAAATGGCCACGGCCCCCGCCCCCACCTTTGGGGACGACACCCCCATGGCCGGCCAAGCCCAGGGCCGCGATCGCCCCATCCCCATGACCACCCCCCTGCCCGCCTCGCGTCCGCCGGTGGCCCTCTTTGCCGGAGCAGCGGTCCTATGTGGCCTGGGCAGTTGGGTGCGCCTGCGGCAGTTCCAGCGATCGCCCGCCCCGCGATCGCCCCATCGCCTCCCCCGCTGATCCCCGCCGCCGCCATTCATCCCCCCAGGGGCCAAACCCGACGCAGTTGTAACCAATCGTTGCACCGCCCCCAGGCCGGTCAGTCCCCGTGGAACAATGGCAATGGTTCAACGGCAGTGACTCAACGGCCCAACCCCAACGGCACTGAACCCGCCCGCGATCGCCCTCCCGGTCTTCCCCTCAGCCGCCGGGGCGATCGCATCCGCACGGCCCCATTGCCCTTCTCCTCAAATTTTTCTTTTTCCAGAACATCACCATGACCGATCGGTACCGTTTCGAGACGCTGCAAGTTCACGCGGGCCAAGAGCCGGACCCGGCCACCAATGCGCGGGCCGTGCCCATTTACCAAACCACGTCCTACGTCTTCAATGACGCGGACCACGGGGCGAAGTTGTTCGGCCTCCAGGAGTTCGGCAACATCTACACCCGTCTGATGAACCCCACCACGGACGTGTTTGAAAAGCGGGTGGCGGCCCTGGAAGGGGGCGTGGCGGCGGTGGCGACGGCGAGCGGTCAGGCGGCCCAGTTCATCGCCCTGAGTACGATCGCCCAGGCGGGGGACAATATCGTCTCCACCAGCTACCTCTACGGCGGCACCTACAACCAATTCAAGGTGACGTTGCCGCGCCTCGGCATTGGCGTAAAGCTCGTGGATGGGGACAAGCCCAAGGACATTGAAGCCGCGATCGATGACCAAACCAAGGCCATCTACCTCGAAAGCCTCGGCAATCCGCGCTTCAATGTGCCCGACTTCGCCGCGATCGCCAAAATTGCCCGCAAGCACGGCATCCCCCTCGTGGTGGACAACACCTTCGGCTGCTGCGGCTACCTGTGCCGTCCCATCGACCACGGGGCCGATATCGTCGTCGAATCCGCCACCAAATGGATCGGCGGCCACGGCACCTCCATCGGCGGCGTGATTGTCGATTCCGGCAAATTCGACTGGGGCAACGGCAAATTCCCCCTCTTCACCGATCCCGCCCCCGGTTACCACGGCCTCAACTTCCAGGAAGTCTTTGGCCCCAGCGGCCCCTTTGGCAACATCGCCTTCGCCATCCGCGCCCGGGTGGAAGGGCTGCGGGATCTGGGGCCGTGCCTGAGCCCCTTCAATGCGTTCCAACTGTTGCAGGGGCTCGAAACCCTGTCCCTGCGCGTCGATCGCCACGCCAGCAATGCCCTAGCCCTGGCGAAATGGCTCGAAGAACAGCCCCAGGTGGACTGGGTGAGCTATGCCGGTCTCAAGAGCCACCCCTCCCACAAGCTGGCGAAGAAATATCTCACCCACGGCTTCGGCTGCGTCCTGATGTTTGGCATCAAAGGGGGCCGGGAGGCGGGTCGCCAGTTTATCGACAGTGTGAAGCTGGCGAGCCATTTAGCAAACGTGGGCGACGCCAAGACCCTGGTGATCCATCCCGCTTCGACGACCCACCAGCAGTTGAGCGATGAGGAGCAGCGATCGTCTGGGGTGGCACCGGAGGCGATCCGCGTGTCCGTGGGCATCGAGCACATTGATGATATCAAAGAGGACTTTGCCCAAGCCTTCGACCAGGTGAAGGTTTAGGGTTTGGGCCTCTGCCCCCTAGGTTGTCCTGGGGGGACACGGTTTGAATCAGGTTGATTATTTAGGTTGATCAGGGCCGATCGCGGGAATGCTGTCGGCCTTGGTATTGTTTGCTAGGTTGCCGCCCCGTCCGTTGGTTGTATTGCTCGGCCCCACTGCGTCCATGGATTACCGCTCGTTTATTGCCCCAGAGACCCTGTTCTATGCCCTGCCGGAGCCGCTGCCGCTGGAGGGGGGCGATCGCCTAGAGGGGGTGCAGGTGGCCTATCGCACCTGGGGGACGCTGAATGGGGCGGGGGATAATGGGGTGTTGATCTGCCATGCCTTTACGGGATCGGCGGATGCGGATTGGTGGTGGTCGCCGCTGCTGGGGCCGGGGCGATCGCTGGATCCGGAGCGGGATTTTATTATTTGCAGCAATATTCTGGGCAGTTGCTACGGCACGACGGGGCCGACGTCGATCAACCCGGCGACGGGGCTGCCCTATGGGCCAGATTTTCCGGCCATTACGATTCGGGATATGGTGCGGCTCCAAGCGATGCTGCTCGATGGGTTGGGGGTGCGGCGGCTGCGGCTGGTGATTGGCGGGTCGCTGGGGGGGATGCAGGTGCTGGAGTGGGCGGCGATGTTTCCCGATCGCGTGGGGGCGATCGCGCCGATGGCGATTTCGGGCCGCCATTCCGCCTGGTGCATTGGCTGGAGTGAGGCGCAGCGGCTGGCGATCTATGCGGATCCCCTCTGGCAGGGGGGGCGCTATGACCCGGATCAGCAACCGGTGGCGGGGTTGGCGGCGGCCCGGGCGATCGCCATGTGTACCTATCGCACCTGGGACAGTTTTGAGGAACGGTTTGGCCGCAAATTGCAGCCCCACCGCGCGACGGATGAGTTTGCCATGGCGAGCTATCTGCGCTACCAGGGGGACAAGTTAATTCAGCGGTTTGATGCGAATACCTATGTGGCCCTGAGTTTGGCGATGGATCGGCATGATTTGGCGCGGCCCGATCGCGACTATGGCACGGTGCTCGGGGCGATCGCGCAACCGGCGCTGGTGGTGAGTATTCCGTCGGATGTGCTCTATCCGCCCCAGGAGCAGGCGGAGTTGGCGCGGCTGTTGCCGGGGGCGACGCTGGTGGAGTTGCCGTCAATCCACGGCCATGATGCGTTTTTGATTGAGTTAGAGGCGCTCAATGATGCGGTGGCGGCGTTCCGCGATCGCGTGGGCCTTTAATCGGGCGGATCCTGCCAAATTCTGAGTTCTGGTAGGGTGCGTTCGCAACAGTCAATTTTCACCGGAACGTGGATACTGCGAACGCACCGACCCCTTGCAACATCGCCGATCTGGTTTGCTAGGGACCGTGATCGCGTTGATCCTGGGTTGTCGGTGCGTTCGGGGTAGAGGCGCGATCGCGGGATTTGAGCCGCACCGAACGCACCCTACCGATCGCCGAAGAGACCCTCGACGGTGAGCGATCGCAGGGGAAAGCGGGGGGACACAAGACCCGTATTGCCGGAATATTCCGTGCAGTCGTAGAAGCCATCGGACCAGAGCATCACCGACACCTTGCGGTTATCGGGATCGATGATCCAATATTCCGAAATGCCCAGGGCGGCGTATTCCGATCGCTTGGCCCGGTAGTCATCCCTCGGGCGGCTGGGGGCGACGATTTCGACCGTCAGGGCGGGGGCGCTCTCCAGCAGCGGTAGGGCTCCCTCGGGGGGGGCATCGATGAGGGACAGGTCCGGCAGGCGCACGGTGGTTAGGCCGGTGCGGATCAGGTGGGGAATGTTCCAAATGTGCAGGTCCGGGCGATCGCTCCGGCACAGGTCCGTGAGGGCGATCGTGAGTTTTTGGAGGATGCGATCGCGCTGGGGGCTCGCCTCCGGCAGGGGGACCGTTTGGCCGCGCACCAGTTCGATCGTGGGGCCGGTGTGTTGGAGGGTGTTGAGGTAGGGCGCGATCGCGGATTCAACGGACGACAGGGGCACAGGAACCATACGCACTCAAGAGGGGAAACGTTTAGATCGATGGATCAATCGATGGGGAGGGGGCCGCTGGTGTGGCCCTAGGGGGCGGTGGCTGGGGCGCTGGCGGGCCGTTGGGGGAGCCGCTGGAGCGCCTGCTGCACAAAGGTTTGCAGGTTTAATCCCTGGCGGGTCCGGTCGAGGGCCTGGGCGATCGCCGCCGTCAGCCGCTCCGGGGCAAACCAGCGATCATCGGTGGCGGTGCCGGTCAACTCCGCGATCGCCTTGGCCTCGAATAGGTCAATCAAACTCTGGCCGGCGATGCGGGTGAGGTAGGCGGCGCTGATGCCCTGGACCGCCCCCCCGACGGCGTAGGTGACCGCACTGGCCTTGAGGGCGCTGCCGATCGCCTGGCTGGCGAGCTCCACGGCCCCCTGCTTAATCAACAGTTCCGCGAGGGTGGCGGCGACCCCCTGGGCGCGATCGAGGGAGAATTTTTGCTGATAAATTTGGCCCACCTCCAGGACCAGTTGGCCGTTGACCGCTGCGGTGGCGACGAGATCGAGTCCCGGCATGGGGTTGGCGAAGGCGGCGGCTCCGGCGATCCACTGGCTTTGCTCGACGAGGGAAATGGCCCGCGATCGCCGCTGGCTGTTCAGGATCGTCAGCAGTTCCGTTTGCACCGCCGCCGTTTCCCGCGTGACGGTTTGCCACCGCAGGCGATCGCCCTGGGCCGTCCGCAGGGTTTGCAGGGGGCCGACGAGGGGCGTCAAATCCGGGGCGGGTTGCTCCATAAATTCCTGAACGGTGCCATCGGTTTGGTGGCGGCGCACCTTGATGGAGGCCGGGGCGGCGGCGATCGCGACGATGCGATCGCGGGTCAGTTGCCCGTGGAGTTCGTGGCCGAGGCGGGTCAAGATGGCCTCGCGATCGGCGGGCAAGTAGCGATCCTGCTTATTAAAAACCACCAGCGGGAACCGATCCGCCGCCGTCAAGGCCGCGATCGCGTCAAATTCCGTCGCCGTCAGATCCGCCGCCGTGACGAACAAAACCACGTCCGCCCCCAGGGTTTGGGCCAACAGGCTCGATCGCGCGGGATCGGTGTCCGGATCTGCTTCAGTGATCGCATCGGCCCCTACAAACAGGCTTGGCGTATCAATCCATTGGAAATTTGAGGGCGGCTGCGCGATCGCGAGGGCCTTCGTCAGGGTAGTTTTGCCCACGCCTGCGCCCCCGACGATCGCCACGGTGGTTTCAGGCCGATCCACCGCCGCCGTCAGTTGCGCCAAGCGATCGCGCCAACCGTCCAGGGGCAGTTTCGTCAAATCAGGGGCTGGGATTTCCCCCTGGAGCCGCTCCAAAATCGCCCCCGTGCGAGCAATGGCCGCCACCACGCGATCGCGGGAACTGGGCACCGGCACAGGATTTCCCTTCGGCGCGATCGCCCCCGACCGCCGCCGCCACCAGAGCGCCCCCGCCGCGATCGCCATCCCCACCGGCAGCGCCGACCCCAACCCATCGAGGGCATGGCCCAGGGCATCAATCCCCACCACCGCCGCCCCCGCAATCCATAGGGGCTTTTGCTTTAGCTGCCCAACCATGAACTCACCGTCCTCCCAACGCCACCGTGAATGGTTTGACTCGTCCGAAATGTAGCCGAAATCGTCGAACCTGAACCGTTATTGAATCGTTTTCAATCGCCCCAGCGATCGCCGCCCAAGCCCGCAGACCCCCGCAGAGCGCCCCCCAGGCTTGCTTTCCATTAAACCGGATTGCGCCCGCCCGCCCGCCGTTCATCCCCGCGATCGCGACATCTCGTTACGCAAATCCCCCCGCGATCGGCCCCAGAAGTAGGGAAATCCGAATCCGAAACCCGAACCCATCCCCCCCACCCCCACGCTAGCCTAGGGCTTGATCCGAGAAAACCCCTAGCTCCATTACCCCTAAAAACCATGGCCACCGTCCTCAAACGCGGCAACATCACGGTTCACACCGAGAATATTTTTCCCATTATCAAAAAATCTATTTATTCAGATCACGAAATCTTCCTGCGGGAGCTAATTTCTAACGCCGTTGATGCCATCTCTAAACTGAAAATGGCGGTCTACGGCAGCGGCCAATCCATTGACCTCGGCGAACCGGAAATTCAAATCGCCATCGATAAGGAAAAGAAACAGCTTTCCATCACCGACAACGGCATCGGCATGACCGCCGAAGAAATCGAGAAGTACATTAACCAAGTGGCCTTCTCCAGCGCCGAAGAATTTGTCGAAAAATTCAAGGATTCCAAGGAGCAAATCATCGGCCACTTTGGCCTCGGGTTCTACTCCTCCTTCATGGTCGCCACCACCGTCGAGATTGATACCCTGTCCTACCAGGAGGGGGCCGAGGCGGTCCATTGGCGCTGCGAAGGGTCCACGGAATTTGAATTGGATACCTCCGAACGGAGCGATCGCGGCACCACCGTCACCCTCACCCTCATGGACGAGGAAGCGGACTATTTAGAAGAATTCCGCATTCGCAATATCGTCAAAAAATATTGCGATTTCATGCCCTACCCCATCACCTTAAACGGGGAGCGCATCAACCAGGAAAAGGCCCCCTGGAAGGAATCCGCCAGTGGCCTCACCAAAGACGACTACCTAGAATTCTATCGCTATCTCTACCCGTTCCAGGAGGATCCGCTCCTGTGGATTCACCTCAACACCGACTATCCCTTCGTGGTCAACGGCATCCTCTATTTCCCGAAGCTGAAGCCGGATGTGGATGTCACGAAGGGGCAAATCAAACTCTTCTGCAATCAGGTTTTTGTCAGCGACAATTGCGAAGAGGTTATCCCCAAATTCCTCCTACCCCTGCGCGGCGTCATTGACAGCACGGACATTCCCCTGAACGTCTCCCGCAGCTACCTCCAGGGCGATCGCACGGTCCGTAAAATCGCCGACTACATCGCCAAGAAGGTTGCCGGACAACTCAAGGATCTCTACCGCAGCGATCGCAAGGAATACATCCGCTGCTGGCAGGATCTGGGCACGTTCGTTAAATTCGGCTCCCTCAACGACGACAAATTCAAAAAGCAGGTGGAAGACATTCTCATCTTCCGCACCACCGCCGATCTTGCCAGTGCATCCGAAGCGTCCGATGCCGTCGCCGTGGAAGTGCAAACGGAGGACGGAGACGCCTGGGAAAGCCCCACGGAAACCCAATCGCCCCAGGACGAAAACGGCTACTACTACACCACCCTCAAGGAATACCTAGAGCGCAACGAATCCCACCACAAGGATCGCGTTTTCTACTGCACCGATCCCGCCGCCCAGGCCACCTATGTGGAACTACACAAAAGCCAAGGGCTAGAGGTGCTGTTCCTCGACTCCTTCATCGATACCCACTTCATCAGCTTCCTGGAGCGGGAATACACGGACGTTAAATTCTCGCGGGTGGATGCGGAAATTGACGATGCCCTGGTGGACAAGGACAAAAAAGAGACGGAAATCGTTGATCCGACCACCAATAAAACCCGCAGTGAGCAGATCAAGGAACTGTTTGAGGCGGCCCTAGAAAACCCCCGCGTGAATATTAAGGTGGAGGCCCTGAAGGGGAATGATCCCGCCAGTGCGCCCCCGGCGATGGTGCTGTTGCCGGAAAGTATGCGCCGACTCCAGGACATGACGGCCCTCTTTGAAAATAAGATGGCGACGTTCCCGGATGACCACATTCTGTTGGTTAATAGCGCCCATCCGCTGGTGGAAAATCTCCTGAAAATGAACCAGGGATCGATTATTACGGAGGATGGTGATTCGCCGAGTGCGGTGCTATCCAAATCCCTGTGCAATCACATCTATGATTTGGCGCTGATTGCCCAACGGGGGTTTGATGCCAATAGCATGAAGTCGTTTGTGTCCCGGTCTAATCAGGTGCTGACGCGGTTGACGGAACGGTAGATTTTTCGCAAATCGCTGCACTAATCTCGCATTTGATCTTGGTTAGTCTGGGCTAGTTTTGGTTGAATCTTGATCTTGGTTTTGGTTTGATCTTGACCATTGATCTCGCATTCATTTCATGGGGGCAAGGGGCTTGAGCCCCTTGTCTCACTCTTTTTTGGTGTGGTGCCCGGTCCCATCAATCGGCACAATCTAAGGCGGATGGACCCTGTGGGACAATGAATGGGGCATTAGAATGCGGTCAACATGCGGTAGATTGTGAAGCCGCGCCCGTGTCGCCGCACGCGCCAACCGGTTCAAAAATTCGGCAAAATTCGCCGTTAACGCCCTTAATCCCCCAGGAGGATCGATCGCCGTGGACGCTCGCTACAATCCCAACGATATTGAAGCCAAATGGCAGGCCACTTGGGCAGAGCAACGGGCCGATCGCACGCCGGAGCGCGACCTGGCGGATTCTGCGGAAAAACGCCCGAAATTCTACGCCCTGTCCATGTTCCCGTACCCGTCGGGCAATATCCACATGGGCCATGTCCGCAACTACACGATCACGGACGCGATCGCGCGGGTGAAGCGGATGCAGGGCTACGACGTGCTGCACCCGATGGGCTGGGATGCGTTTGGGCTACCGGCGGAAAATGCCGCGATCGAACGGGGGGTGCATCCGGCGGCCTGGACGGAGCAGAATATCGCCCAGATGCAGGCCCAGTTCAAAAAGCTGGGGCTGTCCTATGACTGGGAGCGGGAGGTGGCCACCTGCCGCCCGGACTATTACCGGTGGACCCAGTGGCTGTTCCTGCAATTTTTTGAGGCGGGCCTCGCCTACCAAAAAGAAGCGACGGTGAACTGGGATCCCGTCGATCAAACGGTTTTGGCCAATGAACAGGTGGACGCGGAGGGGCGATCGTGGCGATCGGGTGCCCTGGTGGAGCGGCGGCAGTTGCGCCAGTGGTTCCTTAAAATTACCGATTACGCCGAGCAATTGCTGACGGATCTCGATCAACTGACCGGTTGGCCGGAGCGCGTGAAAACCATGCAGGCCAACTGGATCGGCAAGTCCACCGGGGCTTACCTGGAGTTTCCGATTGTGGGCAATGAGGCCCTGGTCGGTGAGAAAATCGCGGTATTTACCACCCGCCCCGATACGGTGTATGGGGTCACCTATGTTGTCCTTGCGCCGGAGCATCCCCTGACGGCGCGGGTAACCACGGCGGATCGGGCGGCGGCGGTGGCGTCCTTCGTGGAAGAAATTGGCCGGGAAAGCGAGATTGAGCGGACGGCGGAGGATAAACCCAAGCGCGGTATTCCCACCGGTGGCATGGCCCTCAATCCCTTTACAGGCGAGGAAATTCCCATTTGGATCGCTGATTATGTCCTCTACGAATACGGCACCGGGGCGGTGATGGGGGTGCCCACCCATGATCGCCGGGATTTCCAGTTTGCGCGCCAGAATGATCTGCCCATGCGGACGGTGATTGTGCCGGAGGGGACCGCGATCGCGGCGGATGAAACCCCTGAAGATGCCTATACGGAAGCGGGGGTTTTAGTGAACTCCGGCGAATTTGATGGCCTGCCGTCCGGGGAAGCGAAGGAAAAAATCGTCGCCTACGCGGAGGCCCAGGGCTACGGCAAGGCGCGGATCCAGTACCGGCTGCGGGATTGGCTGATTTCCAGACAGCGCTACTGGGGCGTGCCGATCCCCGTGGTCCATTGCCCCGACTGCGGCCCGGTGCCGGTCCCGGCGGATCAATTACCGGTTACTTTGCCGGAGAACGTGGAATTTTCCGGGCGTGGCCCCTCCCCCCTGGCGAAACTGACGGATTGGGTGAATGTACCCTGCCCCAATTGCGGGACGCCGGCGAAGCGGGAAACGGACACGATGGATACGTTTATTGACTCCTCCTGGTATTACCTGCGCTACCCGGATGCAAACAATGAAACGGCCCCCTTTGACGCCGCAAAGGTGAACGATTGGGCACCGGTGGATCAGTATGTGGGGGGCATTGAACATGCGATTTTGCATTTACTTTACTCTCGCTTTTTTACGAAGGTCCTGCGCGATCGCGGTCTGGTGAATTTCGATGAGCCGTTTAAGCAACTGTTGACCCAGGGCATGGTGCAGGCAACGGCTTACAAAAATCCCCAAACCGGTAAATATGTGGCCCCGGCGGATGTGGATTTTTCGGACCCTGAAGCGCCTAAGGATCCGGCCACGGGCGATCGCCTTCAGGCGGTCTACGAAAAGATGTCGAAGTCGAAATATAACGGCGTCGAACCGGCCTCGGTCCTGGAAAAATATGGGGCAGATACGGCTCGCATGTTCATCCTATTCAAAGCGCCCCCTGAGAAGGATTTGGAGTGGGATGATGCGGATGTGGAGGGCCAATTCCGCTTCCTGAATCGGGTGTGGCGGCTGGTGACCACCTACCTCGAAATCGCCCAGGGGGAAGCGGCGGCGGATCCGGTGGATGCGAAAGCGGAAAAGGATCTACGGCGGGCCATCCATACGGCCATCAAGGAAATTAGCGAGGATTTAAACGGCGATTATCAACTCAATACCGCCGTATCCGAGTTGATGAAACTGAGCAATTCCCTGAGCGATTACGCCACCAAAACCTCGCCGGTTTATCGGGAAGGGATTACGACGCTCATTCTGCTGCTGGCCCCCTTTGCGCCCCACTTGGCCGAAGAGCTGTGGCAAAATCTGGGTCAATCGGGCTCGGTCCACCGGGCTCCCTGGCCTGCGCTGGATGAGGCGGCCCTGGTGGCGGACGAGTTGACGATCGTCATTCAAATTAAGGGCAAAACGCGCGGGACGATTCAGGTGCCCGCAGGGTGCGATCGCGCGGCCCTGGAACAGTTGGCGACGGAGAGCGAGGTGGCTCAAAAATACATCGCAGGCGAAACGGTGAAAAAGGTGATTGTGGTGCCCAATAAGCTGGTGAATTTTGTGGTGTAGGTCGGGACTTTTCCTGACGCGATATCCGTTGGAGCAAGGGGCTTAAGCCCCTTGTCTTGACCGCTGTTATGGGGCTGATAAATCCTAGGAATTGGAGCTAGCTTGATCCGTTTCTAGGGCCTCTAGAATGGCCATGCCCGCTTCCATGTGGGCCAAGCTGAACGTCAGGCGATCGCCCGCCTCCTCGATCAATTTTGCGGTGGGTTTACCGGCCCCGTGGCCCGCCTTGGTGTCAATGCGAATCAGCGTGGGTGCATCACCCCCCTGGGCCGCCTGCAACGCCGCCGCAAATTTGAAACTGTGGGCCGGAACCACGCGATCGTCGCGATCGCCCGTCGTAATCATCGTCGCTGGGTAGGCCGTTTGAGGTTTGAGGTTATGGAGGGGTGAATAGCCATGGAGGGCCGCAAATTCCTCTGGGTTATCCGGGTGTCCATAGTCCGAACACCAGGCCCAGCCAATGGTGAATTGGTGGAACCGAAGCATATCTAAAACGCCGACGGCGGGAATGGCGACGGCGAATAAATCGGGCCGCTGCACCATGCAAGCTCCCACCAATAGACCCCCATTACTGCCGCCATAGATCGCCAGATTCTGCGATCGCGCATAGCCCTGATCAATCAACCATTGGGCAGCGGTAATGAAATCATCAAACACATTTTGCTTTTGGATTTTGGTGCCCGCCTCGTGCCAATCTTCCCCGTACTCGCCGCCGCCCCGCAGGTTCGGCAGGGCATACACGCCCCCTAACTCCATCCAAACTAAATTAGAAATGGAAAAGGTCGGCGTCAGGGACACATTGAAGCCGCCATACCCATAGAGCAATGTGGGGTTATTTCCATCTAGCTTTAAACCCTTGCGATGACTAATAAACATGGGCACCGTGGTGCCATCCAGGCTTTGGTAAAAGACCTGGCGAGTTTCATAATCCTGGGGATCAAAGGCCACCGTCGGCGCACGGAATATCGTTTGTTCGTGGGTGACCAAATCGTAGCGATAGATCGTCGTCGGCGTCGTGAAACTGGTGAAGCTATAGAACGTTTCCGTGTCCGTGCGATCGCCCCGGAAGCCCCCCACAGATCCGATTCCCGGCAGATCCATTTCCCGCTCGAACTGCCCCGTCAACGCAAAAATTCTGACCACACTGCGGGCATCCTTTAGGTATCCCGCCACGAAGCGATCGTTGAGCACACTCACTTGATCTAAGGTTTCCGCCGCCTCCGGAATCAACTCCCGCCAATGTTCCGGCTCCGGACGGTCTAGATCAATGGCAATCACCCGCTGTCGCGACGCCCCATTGTCTGTCAAAAACCAAAAGGTGCGATCGTCATTGCCAATGAGCCTATAGACCGCATCGAAATTGCCGATTAATTCCACAAAGTCTGCCGATGGATCCTGCAAATCCCGATAAAGAAAGCGGCAGCGGTGGGTGGTGTCGCGCCAAATGCTCACGCAGAGAAAACGCCCGTCCTCCGTCACTTCCCCAGAAGCGCTCCACTCCTTTTGGTCGGGGCAGTGGAAGATCAGTTCATCCTCCGCCTGCGCCGTGCCCAGCCGGTGGTAATACAGCTTCTGGTAAAAATTGGCGTCTTCAAATTGCCGGTCGGCGATCGGCTCATCGTAGCGACTGTAGAAAAAGCCCGCCCCGTCGTGGGTCCAGCTTGCGCCGGAGAATTTGGACCACTGCACCAGATCCGGCAAATCCTCACCGGTCATTACATCGCGCACCCGCCATTCCTGCCAGTCGGAGCCCGATCGCGACAGGCTATAGGCCAAATAGCGCGCATCGTGGCTGACGGCGTAGGGGCCGAGGGCCACGGTGCCATCCTCCGACAGGGCATTGGGATCTAATAAAACCCGCGCCGGACCCGTCAGCGACTCCTGCACGTAGAGCACGCTTTGGTTTTGCAGGCCATCGTTCTTGAAATAGAAGTAGCGATCGCCCCGCTTGAACGGCACCCCAAACTTCTCATAGTCCCAAAGCTGGGCCAGCCGCGCCGCGATCGCCCCCCGCCCCGGCAACCGCTCCAGGTAGTCAAAGGTCAGGGCATTTTGCGCCCCGATCCAGGCACGCACCTCCGGCTCATCCGCCCCCGCCTCCAGCCAGCGGTACGGATCCGCCACGATCGTCCCGTGGTAGTCATCCACCTGATCGCACCGGCGCGTGGTGGGATAGGGACCCGGAAGTCCAGGGCGATCGCGCATGGCACAAACCTCTTGCAAAGATAACCGCCGAAACCATCGGCAAACCCTTAGCAGTATGCCGGACCAACGGCACCATTGGGGAAGCAATCGTCTACCATGAATCAAGGATCTACCCCCTCAGCCCGTCCCCCCTTCCCCCCTACCGCGCCCTAGCGTTGCGCCCGACAATCGTGCACCATCGTAATGCCCCAACCCCCCTAAAATTCCCCGCCGAGGTGGCCCACGCTTGTCCGGGTCGGTGCGAGCTGCCGGACCTCGGCTTTGAATTTTCCATGGCATTTCAGCCCATTGTCGATGTGCCCGCCCAGCGTATTTTTGCCTACGAGGCCCTGGTGCGCGGGATCAATGGCGAACCGGCGGGGGAAGTGCTTCAGCGCATCAATGACCAAAATCGCTACGCCTTTGATCAATGCTGTCGCCGTCGGGCCATTCAGTTGGCGGCGTCGTTGCATTTAGACACCTATTTGAGCATTAATTTTTTGCCCAATGCGGTGTATCAACCGGAAACCTGCATTCGCGCCACCTTGGCCGCCGCCAGTGAATTTAATTTCCCCAAAGATAAATTGATCTTTGAGGTGACGGAGGGGGAGAAGGTAGAAAATAAAGCCCACCTGCAAAACATTATTTGTGAATATAAACGGCTGGGCTTCAAGACGGCCATTGATGATTTTGGGGCGGGCTATGCGGGGCTGAATCTGCTGGCGGAATTTCAGCCGGATATTATCAAAATTGATATGGATCTGACCCAGGGCATCGAGTCGGATTTGCCCCGGCAGGCGATCGTTCGCTCCATTGTGATGGTCTGCCGGGAGCTGAATATCGAAATCATTGCGGAGGGGGTGGAGTCCCGGGCGGAACTGGAGGTGCTGCGGGGCTTTGGCATTTGTCTGTTCCAGGGGTTTTATCTGGCGCGGCCGGCCTTTGAGGCGCTGCCGGCGGTGGACTGGGGGGCGATCGCCTAGGCGAGGGAAGGCTGTCGGTCGGGGGATCACGGGGGCCGCGATCGCCCGGAGGCCATTGATCTATTAATTTTCTATTGCCGCTCCGTTGCTCCATGGATCCAACGTTGCCCTAGGGCGCTTGGGTGGGGGTCAGTGGCGATCGCGCCGCTTCAGTGATTACAACTAGAAGCAGTGGAGCCCATATTGATCCCTCCGACTCCGCACTGGCGGATCCCCCAGGTGGGCAAATCCCGCATCTACATTTCCCCTAGCCGTCCGTCAGGGCCTCACATCGGCGGCTCTCCACCGTGGCATCTTCCGCTTCCCCTAGGGGAGGACCGTTCCGCATATTCATGAGGCCCCCATGGTGCGATCGCTCGGCCAAGCGCTCATCCAATTTCTCTATCGCCGCACCGTGCGCGTGTTGGCGGTGCTGCTGTTTCTGGGGGGCATCGCCGCCGTTGCCCACCTGTCGCAACTGTCGAAGGAACTGATCGATTTCCAAGCCCTCGCCAGCGCCAGACTCTACGCCCAGGTGCTGTCGGAAGCGCGCACCCTCTACAACACCACCGCCGTCCAGGCGATCGAGGGGCTGCCCAATGTGCGGGTGTCCCATGAACACGGGGACTTGGCGGGGGTGGTGCCCCTGCCCGCCACCTTTTTGATCGAATTGGGCAATGAAATTCAAGAGCGCAACGAAAACCTCTCCGTGCGCCTGTTCAGTGACTACCCCTTCCCCTGGCGGGCCGAAGAGGGGGGGCCACGGGATGATTTTGAACGGGCCGCGATCGCCCAGTTGCGCCGCAATCCCAAAGAGCCCTACACCCGCACCGAAACCTTTCGCGGCCAGCGGGCCTTCCGCTATGCCCAGGCGGATGTGCTCAAACCAAGCTGCGTCGGCTGCCACAATACCCACCCCGACAGCCCCAAGCGCGACTGGAAGGTGGGGGACGTGCGCGGCGTGCTGGAAATTACCCAGCCCCTCGACTCTTTCCTGGCCAAAACCCAGGAGGGCACCCGCCGCACGGCCTTTGCCTTTGGGCTGCTGGGGGTGCTGGCCATGGCGGGCATTGGCACCACCGTCGCGCGCATCAAACAAACCTCTCGGGAACTGGAGCGGCAGGTGCGCCACCGGACGGCGGATCTCCAGCAGGCGAACCAAAGTTTGGCGAAGGAACGGGCGACGGCCGATCGCCTGCTACTCAATATTTTGCCGATGCCCATTGCCGAGCGCCTCAAGCAGGATCCCGGCGCGATCGCCCAGCAGTTTGACCGGGTGACGGTGCTCTTTGCGGATATCGTCGGCTTCACGGAATTTTCGTCCCGCACGCCGCCGGAGGAGCTGGTCCATTGGCTCAATCAAATTTTTTCCACATTTGATGAGCTAGCCGATCGCCACGGCCTCGAAAAAATTAAAACCATTGGCGATGCCTACATGGTGGTGGGGGGCCTGCCGGACAAGCGGGATGACCACGCGGAGGCGATCGCGGAAATGGCCCTGGATATGCTGACGGCGGCGGCGAAATTTTGCCCCCGCAGTCCGTTCTACGCCACCGACTGTCTGCAACTGCGCATCGGCATCAACACGGGCATGGTGGTGGCGGGGGTCATTGGCACCAAGAAATTCATCTATGACCTGTGGGGCGATACGGTTAATGTGGCGAGCCGGATGGAGTCCTTGGGGGCACCCGATCGCATCCAGGTGACCAAGGCGGTCTATGAGCGGCTCAAGGACAGCTATGACTTCGAGGCGCGCGGGCCGGTGGAAGTAAAAGGGCGCGGCCAGATGGAGACCTATTGGCTGCTGGGGCGCAAGGGCGAACCAAGGGGGGAAAAGGCCGCGATCGCGCCGGGGCCGGAGGCAGGTTCTAAACTCGATCTGGATAGGTGTTGAGTTTGGGAGCAATTGCCCGTGGGGTCTTCAACTGGAGCCGCGATGACTGATCCTGTGACTGGCCAATGGATCACCGTGCCGACGGCGGATGGGGCGATCGCGGCCTACCGAGCAGCGCCAGCGGGGGCGGGGCCGTTTCCGGTGGTGGTGGTGTTGCAGGAAATTTTTGGCGTCAATGGCCACATCCGGGAGGTGACGGAGCGCATCGCCGCTGAGGGCTATGTGGCGATCGCCCCGGCCCTGTACCACCGGCTGGCTCCGGGCTTCGAGGCGGGCTATACGGCGGAAGACATCCAGGTGGGCCGCCGCTACAAGGAGCAAACCCAGGCGGCGCAACTGCTCAGCGACATCCAAGCCGCGATCGCGATCGCCCAGGACCATCCCCAGGCCAAGGCGGGGGGCGTCGGCTGCATCGGCTTTTGCTTCGGGGGCCATGGGGCCTATCTCGCCGCCACCCTGCCGGAGGTGGCCGCCACGGCGTCGTTCTATGGGGCGGGAATCGTGAACTGGTGTCCCGGCGGCGGTGCCCCCACGGTGGATCGCACCGGTCAGATTGGCGGCGAAATCTGGTGCTTTTTTGGCACGGAGGACGCCAGCATTCCCCCGGACCACATCGCCACCATTGAATCGGCCCTGGAACGGCACGCGATCGCCCATCGCATCTTGACCTATGACGGGGCGGACCATGGATTTTTCTGCGATCGCCGGGGCAGCTATCACCCCGCCGCCGCCGCCGCCGCCTGGGAACAGGTCAAAACCCTCTTTGCTCGCCTCGCCGTTGATCCCTAGGGGGTTGCGATCGCCCCAGGGCAGTTCAAGCGAGGGGTTCACCAAAGTGGCCCAACAAAGTGGCTATAGTTGAAAAGCCGAAGTTGAAGGGCGATCGCCGCCGCACCCCGTCCCCCGGCGCGATCGCCCCCAAGGCCATCCCATCTTTACTTTTTTAAATCGTTCAACCGATCGAGTCCATGAGCGCAAAAACGCAGCCTTCGTCTGGCCAACCATCGTTTTCGATGGAAGATTTTATGGCCGCCCTCGACCAGCAGGATTTTTCCGCCTTCGAGGTGGGCCAAACGGTCCGGGGCAAGCCATTTGAGTACAGCAGCGACGGCGTTTTGGTGGATGTGGGGGGCAAATCTGCGGCCCTGCTGCCCATGGCGGAAACCCTGGCGAAGGATGGGGATGCCCTGCGTGAACAGGTGCCCCTGGGCCTAGAGCAGGAATTTTTGGTGGTGCGCGCCCCCAATGCGGACGGTCAGGTCACCGTGTCCCTGCGGGAGTTGGCCCTGCGGAAGGTGTGGGAGGAGCTGGCGGCCCTGGTGGAATCTAAGGGGTCCGTGGCGGTGAAGGTGACGGGTACCAATAAGGGCGGCGTGACGGTGAATGTGCGCGGCCTGCGGGGGTTCATTCCGCGATCGCACCTGCTGGAGCGCGAGGAGCTTGATCGCCTGATCGGCCAGGTGCTCAATGTGGTGCCCTTGGAGATTGACCGCGATCGCAAGAAATTGGTCTTTTCCCACCGGGAGGCGGCCAAGGCGGGGCTGATGGCCCAGCTCAAGACCGGGCAGTTGGTGACCGGGCGCGTGGGCGGCATTCGGCCCTTTGGCGTCTTTGTGGACATCAACGGCCTGCGGGGGCTGCTGCACGTTAAGCAAATGAGTCAGGCGCGGGTGGCGTCCGTCGAGGATCTGTTCTCCCTGGGGGATACGGTGAAGGCGATCGTCACGGATATCGACGAGTGGCAGGGGCGCATTTCCCTGTCTACGGCGGTTTTGGAAGCCTATCGCGGTGAAATCCTAGAGGCGAAGGACACGGTGATGGCGGAGGCGGAAAGTCGCTTCCTGACGCTGGAACTGGCGAACCCAGAACCGGTGGCGGCGGAGCCCTCGACTAAACCGCAAGCGGCGGCGGAACCGGCGGAAGAGGCGGCTGAGGCGGAAGAATCGCCTGAAGTGGAACCAGTGGCTGAAGACCCGATCGCCCCCGCAGAACCGGCGGAATCGGTGGCTGAAGAAGCGCCCAAGCCCGCTGCGCCCAAGCCCGAAGCCCCTAAGGATGCGCCTAAGATCGTGGCCCTCCAGCCCAAACCGGCCCGCCAAGGGGAACCCACCGTCTAGGGCGCGTTCGGTACGGTTCAAATCCCGCGATCGCGCCCCTAGCCCGAACGCACCGGCCCCCAAGATCAACGCGATCGCGTTCCCTCGCAGAACAGATCGGTTGATGTTGGACGGGATCGGTGCGTTCGCAGTGGCAACGTTTCGGGGGAATTGGACGCTGGCGATCGCCCCCTACAGATAGCCGTGATCCTGGAGAAATTCGAGGGTGAGCGGTTCTTCGGACTCGGGCGATCGCGGGGATGGGTTGGCGGGGTGGCGGATCAATTTTTCGACGTATTTGCCCAAAATATCCCCCTCCAAATTGACCGGCTCCCCCGGCGCGATCGCGCTGAGATTCGTCTCCGCGTAGGTGTGGGGAATCACCGCCACCGTGAAGCGATCGCCACTTTCGGAACAGGTCGCCACCGTGAGGCTGATGCCATTGATCGCCACGCTGCCCTTGGGGACGATGTAGCGCGCGATCGCCGCCGACGCCAAAAACTCCAGCTCCCAGGAGGTGGCCGACGCGATCGCGCTCACCAGTTCCCCGGTGCCGTCCACATGGCCCGTCACGAAATGGCCGCCGATTTTGCTGCCCACCCGCAGCGACGTTTCCAGATTCACCGGCTGCTGATGCTCTAACCGGTGACCGAGTACGGTTTTACTTAAGGTTTCGGGGGACACGGCGGCGATGAACCCGCGATCGCGGATCACTTCCACCGTCAGACACACCCCATCGACCGCCACACTGTCGCCAATTTCCAAAGTCGGCACGATCGCCGCGATCGCCCCATCGGCGCAGCGAATTTCCAATTGATAGGGGCCAAGGGATTGGAGGGTACCAAGGCCCTGCACGAGGCCGGTGAACATGGGCAGTCGGGGGGAAGTGGGGAGGCTGGGCCAGCGGAGAAGTGCCCCAATGCTACCATCTACGATTGGGCCGTCCGGGCAGACGCGATCGCGGCCACCGTTAGAAGCGCATCCCCAGGGGCCGGGGCGGTTCATCAACCGATTTAGCAACTTAGCAAACCAGTTCAACATCAGGCCATAACGATTGGGCGGGTGGTTTCCATGGCAGCAGAGGCATCAGATTTCCTATCTCCCCTGCGGATGGTGCAGCGGCAGGGCGGGGCGGTCTTTGGGGCGGCGGCGCGATCGCCGGTTCGCTATGGCCCCAGCGGCGACGGCGCGGAGGATCTGGCCCGATCGGCGGCGCGATCGCGGGTGGCCCTGGTGGACCTGAGCGACTGGACGCGGCTGCGGGTGACGGGGGCCGATCGCCTCACGTTCCTCCACAACCAAACCACCAATGATTTCAAAAGCCTGCAACCGGGCCAGGGGACGATCGCCGCGATCGTCAATGCCACCGCCCGCCCCCTGGATCTGGCGACCGCGTGGGTCACGGAGGCCATGGTGCTGCTGCTGGCGTCGCCGGGAATGACGGACCGCCTGCTGACCTGGTTCGATCGCTTCATTTTTCCCATGGATCGGGTCGAGGTGACGGATGCCCAGGACGCGGCGATCGCCTTCAGTTTGATCGGCCCCGAGGCGTGTACTCTGCTCCAAGGGCTGGGGATCCACGGCGAAGATCTCGAACCCCACGGCCATCGGCAGGTGGAGTTGGCGGGCATTCCCGTGCGGCTGGCGGCGGGGTCGGGGCTGGCGCAACCTGGCTTTACCCTCTGGATCGAGTTGGAGGACGGGGCTGAGGGGTCTGGGGATGGGCTGGGCGATCGCGCGGCGACCCTCTGGCAAACCCTGACGGCGGCGGGGGCGGTGCCCCTGGGCTCAGAGGGCTGGGAGCGGCTGCGGGTGGAGGACGGTCGCCCCTGGCCCGGTGCGGAATTGACGGAAGACTTTAATGCCCTGGAGGCGGGCCTGTGGGGGGCGGTGTCGTTCCAGAAGGGCTGCTACATCGGCCAGGAAACGATCGCGCGCCTGGATACCTATGACGGGGTGAAGCAATATCTCTACGGGTTTCGGTTTGATCGCCCCGTGGCCGTCGGCGCGGACTTATTTGTGATGGATCCAAATCAAGCAGATTCGGATTCGGAAAAACGGGCGGCGGGCCGTCTCACGAGCGTGGTGGCCGATGACAGCGGCGCGATCGCCCTGGGCTATCTGCGGCGGAAGGCGGGCGGCCCCGATACGGTGGTGACCACGGCGGCGGCGGATGGAACGGTGGCAACGGCCCCGGCGATCGCCCTGCCCTTCATCAGCTATGGCCGCGAAAAGTAGCGCCTAATCTAGGAAATTCTGTTTTATTAACTGTTCTTAGCCGATCTAGCCGTGGCAACCCAAACCGTGACGGATTTTCCTGATTTTTTGCCCCCCGCGATCGCCGCGATCGGTGACCCGGATGCGATCGCCCTGGCCCAGCAAATCCAGCGCCAAGCGCTAACCGTATCTCTACCCGAGCCGGTGGGATCCCAAACCATCGCCACCAGCTTTGTCGCCGCTGGTCCAGATTCTGGCGATCGCGCCCCCCTGCTGCTGATCCACGGTTTTGACAGTTCCCTGCTGGAATATCGGCGACTGATCCCGCCCCTGGCCGAGCGGCACCGGCTCTACGCGATCGACCTGCTGGGGTTTGGGTTCACCGATCGCCCCGCCCCCGTGGCCTACACCGCCGCCGCCGTCAAGGCCCACCTCCACTGCTTTTGGGAAACGATCATCCAGCGGCCCGCGATCGTCGTGGGGGCCTCCATGGGGGGAGCCGTCGCCCTGGATTTCGCCGCCACCTACCCCGACGCCGTGGAGCGGGTGATCTTGCTCGACAGCGCCGGTTTCGTCGGCAAACCCCTGGCGAGCCGATTTTTGATCGAACCGTTGGGCAAACTCGCCACCAATTTCCTCGCCAATCCCAAGGTGCGCAACGGCATTGGCCGCAACGCCTACTGCGATCCGGACACCTGGGCTACCCCTGACGCCTACCGCTGCGGTGCCCTGCACCTGGGCATGGATCGCTGGAGCGAGGCCCTGATTTCCTTCACCCGCAACGGGGGCTACACGATCGCCGCCGATCGCATCGCCCAGGTCCAGCAGCCCACCTTGATCCTGTGGGGCGATCGCGATCGCATCCTCGGCACCGCCCCCGCCCAGCGGTTCGCCGCCACCTTGCCCCAAAATCAACTGCAATGGGTCCCCCAGTGCGGCCATGTGCCCCACCTGGAGCAGGCTGAATTCACCGCGATCGCCATCAACGAATTCCTCACTACCCCCTAACCAATCCCCATAAACCCGTTCAACCTTGGGAATACCCGCGATCTCGGGCTGAGTGGGGAAACCCCGCCCCTACGGTGGATCTGGCCCTAACCCAGGGGAATCGCCAACGTAAACGTACTGCCCACCCCGGGCGTCGAGCGACAGGTCAACTCGCCCCCGTGGCGATCCACCACGATCTGATAACTAATCGCCAGCCCCAGGCCCGTCCCCTTACCCACCGGCTTCGTGGTGAAAAACGGATCAAACAGCCGCGATCGCACCGCCGCCGTCATCCCCTCCCCGTTGTCCGTCACCTCAATCACCGCGCGATCGCCCTCCACCGCCGTGCGGATCGTAATGCAGGGCAAGTCCAGGGTCGGATCCGTCAAACACGCCGCCGCCCGCCCATCGAGAGCATCAAGGGCATTATTGAGCAAATTCATCACCACCTGATTGAGCAACCCCGGATAGCACGCCACCGGCGGCAGCTTCCCGTACTGGCGCACCACCCCCTTCGCCATTTGCTTAGGCGTCCCCTTCAACTGGCCCGACAACAGCGTCAGGGTATTTTCGATGCCCTCGTGGAGATCCACCCGCTTGTGGTCCGCCTCATCCAGCCGCGAAAAATTCCGCAACGACAGCACCAAATCCCGAATGCGCGTCGAGCCCATCTGGATTGACTTGAGCAACTGCGGAAAATCCTCCACCAAAAAATCCAGCTCCAACTCCTCCTCCAACGCCGCGATCGCCCCATCGCGATCGTCCACACAGCCCCGGTACGCCTCCACCAACCGCAAAAGCCCCTGCACATAGGTCTGCACGTGGAGACTATTGGCATAGATGAAATTGACCGGATTATTCAACTCATGGGCCAGCCCCGCCACCATCTGCCCCAGACTCGACATCTTCTCCGTCTGCACCAACTGGGCCTGGGCCCGCTGCAACTCCGTCAGGGTTTTCTCCAGTTGCGCCGTCCGCTGCCGCAGGGTCGATTCCGAGATCCGCAGCGCATCCGTATCCTGCTGGAGCGCCGCCGCCATGCGATCAAACGCCCCCGACAACTGGGCAATTTCATCGCGCCCCTGGAGCGCCGCCCGCCCGGAAAAATCGCCCCGCTGAAGCTGGCGGCTCGCTTCCACCAGCCGTTGCACCCGCCGGGTGAGCATCAAATCCAGCAGCAGCCACGCCGCTAGGCAGGTGACGATCAGGGGCAGGCTGTGGAGAACCACCTGCTGCAATACCTTGCTCCGGGCCTCGGCTAGGGGCCGCACCAGGCTATAGCGCAAGACCAGCAGGCCCGTGTCCCGCGATCGCAGCACTCCCGGCTGGGGCTGAAGCAAAAAGGGCGCAATCACCGTTAGATAGGGCCTGCCCTCCTCCTCGACCACCTTGGTTTCCTGATCGGCGCGGCTCTGGGCGATCGCCGCGATTACATCCTGGGGCAGCAGTTCCTCCACAAACTCCCCCCGCAGATCGTATTGATTGGTGTGGACCACCTTATTGCTCTGGTTCAGCACCAGGGCCACCGACAGGTTGCGATCGGTCGCCAGCCCCGTCACCATCAGATCAATCCCTTCCGTCGGCCCGTTCAGTAGCAGACTCGACCGGTGCAAATAGGCCAGCAGGGCGGCCGTGCGGTGGCCCTGGGTGCGGCCTTCCTGGGCGATCGCCTCCCGCGCCCTCTGCTCACTCACCCTCTGCTCCCCCGTCAGCAGCAGCCCCGTCCCGCACAGGCCCGCCAGCAGCAGCACCGACGGCATGGCAATCCGCAGGGGCAGAAAAAACCGCGCCCACCAGGGCTCCTGGAGCTGCTTCGCCAAGGAGGGGAGACCGGTCGGGATGAAGGAGAGGCTAGCCATGGGGGGGCGGGGAGATGGGGCCGTTGGGAATGGTCGAGATCGATCCAGGAAATCTATTGATCCAGAGCCGATCTATCTAGGGCTGACCTGAATCCGGGGCGCGATCGCGGGCCTCCGGCGGCAGGGCGCGCGGATCCAGCAGGGAAGCGGAATTCGGGGGCACCGCCGACAGCAGTTGGTGATCCACCATCATGCGCCCCAGCCGCTCCAGGGTCGGCACCAGGGAACCCTGCCCCTGGGCATTGAGCATGGTGTAGACCTCCGGGGCAGAGGGGGTGTGCAGGAGCTGGAGGGCCTGCTGCAACCGTTCGGGAGTCATGCCCCGCGCGGGGGCCATCCGCTGCATGGCATCCTTGGGGTTTTCCTTGAGATAGGCCACGGCCCGCGACCACCCCTGCACCAGCCCCTGGATATCCTCTAGGCGCTGATCGAGCAGTGGGGCCTCCGCCGCCAGCACATCCACGATTTCACCGGGCATTTGGCGGCTGTCAAAGAGGGTCACCGCGCCGGCCTGCACCAGTTGGGAACGGACGGGGTCGAAGGTGACCACCGCGTCAATGTGGCCGTCACGGAACGCCTGCTCCTGCTCGGCAATGCTCAGGGGCACCACCTGCACGTCGGCAACGTTCATGTTGGCGATTTGGAGGGCGCGGGCGAGGACATAGGCCCCCAGGGCGCTGGATTCGACGCCGACGCGCTTGCCCCGTAGGTCCTGCATACTGCGGGCGGGGGCGCGGCCGAGGATGACGTCGCCCCCGGCGGAAATGTCGGCTACGACGATCGCGCGGATCTGGGGGCGGGTGGCGGCAATTTGCAGCAGTTCATCGAGGGGGATAGCCACCACATCGAGATCGCCGTTGCGGTAGGCGCGGGTGACTTCGGTGGTGGAGGGGAGATCCACCAGTTGCACGGTGCCTTCGGGGTAGTAGTCGAGCGATCGCGCTAAATACAGCGGTGAATATCCCGGCCAGGGGTTGACCCCCACCCGCAGGGGCGGCGGCGGTGGTCCGGCGCTACAGCTCGCCACGATCGCGCCGATCATGCCCCACAGGCCCAACCGCTGCCACGTATGCTTCAAAATCATCTTCCAGGCCGTTGTTCCAAATCATGGCCCTGCCTGGGGGCGCGTTCAGCACCGCCGACGGCCGGGTTTCCCTAGCCTAGGGGCAGGGTGTTGCCCAACGTGTCTGCGATCGCGTCCGTTTTGCCGCTTTTCCTTTTTCCTTAAGATTTTGACTGAGGGCCGTGGAAGGGCTGGGCCGGTGCCGAAGGGCGGGCCGGATCTAGGGGCGGCGCTGGAGCAGGATGCCCTGGGAGTCCGCCAGGGAAAAGTGCCGCAGATCCGCGATCGCGTCGCCATCGAGGAGCCCTGGGGTAGCGATCGCCACCTGCCACTGGGTTAGATCGAGCTGGAGCCAGTCGCCGGGGGTCGCCACGATCGGCGCGCCGCCCATATGGGCCACCAGGGCTAGCTGGAGGTCGGGATGGTCCGGGTGCGATCGCAGGCCATAGAACACCGTGCGCTCCCCATCACTGATGCGGTTGAAGCGATCGCTCCCCCCCAAATTTTCCCGCAGCCACGGATTCGCCGCCCGAAACTGCCGCAGCCGCCAGCCAAAGCTCGCCCAGGACTCCTCGACCGCCGCCGTCCAATGGCCCGCATTGCAGTAGTCATGGCCATCCTCCATAAACGCCATGGCAAAGTGCTTGAGCAGGGGCACATCCAGCGCCGCCATGAAGGACGCCAGCCCCCGCGACGGTTCCCCATCCTGCTCCGGCGCGATCGCGGGCGGTTTCGCATGGTGCTTCAACGCTTCCAAATCTGGAATGGGGCAGGCGCGATCGCCCCCCTCCCCCCAGCAGGCGCGGCAAATGTCCACCACCGCATTCAAGTCATAGTCCGTCTCCACCATCGCCTGGGCCAGGGCATAGCCAAACTGTTTCAGGGTCGCCAAATCCTCAAACCCTAACCCCTTCAGTTGCAAAAAAACATCCGGCTGGCCATAGCGCTCCGGCCACACCTGCCAGTCCAAAAAGCCCATTTCCTCCGCCGCTACCTTGACGCCGTAGCGATCGTCCGTATTGCGAAAAAATCCCCAGGGAGCCCGCAAATTGCCCTGCAAAAAATCCATGGGCAGTCCGGGAGAAAAGCCATAGACCCACAATTTAGTGGCGGAATTGTCGTAGGCATTTTTAAACACCTCCGGCAGAGTTTTGCCCAGATTCCAATTCACTAAATCCTGAGATGAATCAGCGCCCCCATCTTCCCCTTGAGATTGCGCCGCTTGCTCTACCTGGGCTGATGAATCCGATGGATTGGATGAATCTGATGAATTAGGCGGCCCCGAGCGAGCCACCGGAATTTGATTGCCCCGCCGCAGGGTGTCATGGTTACCGCAGCCGGTGATCCAGCGATCGCCCCCAAACATCACCTGACAGACCCGCTCCCACTTGCGATCCCAGAACCCCTTGAGGGCCGGGGTATTGTGGGCAAAGATCAGCGGCCCCCACTGGTACGCCTCGGGCATCAGCTCCACCAAATCGCGATAGGTGGAGGTCTCTTCCCACCCTTCAGCGGGCCAGGGGCGACCATCTTCATAGATCACAAACAAACGGCGCTGGCGATCGCCCACGGTTTGCACCACATCCGCCATGGCCAACAGGTACGCATCATCCTGTTCAATGCGCCCCGAGAGGGGATTAAAGAAGCGAAAATCCTGCCCCCCATCGACACGGATCCCATCGGCCCCCGTATCAATCTTGCGGCGCTGCATTTCCAATAGAATTGCCCGTACCATCGGCAACTGATGGTTGAGGTCTTGGCCATACATATTTGGCCCTTTCAAAAACTGGCGATTGATCAGATCTAGGGCCTGATTATCCGCATGGCCGTAGACCAGATCATAGATCAGTTGAATGGGGCCGGTGGAAAAGTTGTGGAGGGTGGCAATAAAATCCACCAATTCATCGGGGCGCAGGGTTTCGAGGACCGAAGGGTTGGTGGCGGCGGCCCCGACGATGGGCACGTCATAGCCCCAGTTTTGGGTGCGGGCCTTGCGCAGGGTGATGGCGAGGGTTTGGGGGCTCCAGTCCAGGTTGCTCCAGTCCGGCTCAGCAACGTCGTCCGGGAGCGAAAAGGGTTCGTGGGGGCGGTTGTCGTCCTCGCGGCGATATTCGATGGTGGGTTCGACGGGCAGCAGTTGGATGGCGTCGTAGCCGACGTAGCAGGTTTCGGCGGGGGTGAGGGGTTCGCCGCGATCGAGTTTGTCGGAGATGGTTTGGTACAGGCGCGTGAGGCCCGCGAGGCTGCCGTCGGGGGTGGCGGTGTTGACGTGGAGCTGGAGGATGGCGGTGGGGGCGCTGAGGCGGGGGATGAGGTTGGGGTCGTCGAGGTCGCTGGCGAGGAGGCCGGCTTCGAGGTGGGCGGGGATGCCGGTGGCGTCGAAGTAGGGCCGATCGCGCCGGTGCAGTTGGAGTTGATCGATGTCGTAGAGTTCCGGCGGGCCGAAGACGCCGTAGGGCCGGGAGTGGGAGAGGACGTCGCGGATGATGTGGGGGTGGCCGTCCATGTCCACGAACCGTAGCCAGTAGAGGGAGCCGAGGCGATCGCGATCGCCGGGGATCATGCCGGACAGGACGCCCCAGACGAATTCACCCCGGTGCCGCAGGGGGACGCGATCGCGGCGGAAGCGCACTGTCTGCTCCGGCGCGGCGAAGTTGACCGCATCCAGGGGCGTGAAAATTTCTAGAAAAATATCCCGCTCGGAGGGGATCACCTCGGCGGCCAGCTCCGGCGTCCAAAACCCCACCTCGGTCAACCCATCGGGCCGATAGCGAGCTCCGAGACGCGCCGCCAGCCGCTGCGATCGCTGGAGATAGGTCTCGCAACTGTTTTCCATCAGGGCGGCCCAGGCCAAGAGGGTGTCCGTGGCGTCCTCCACCAGGGTGATCGGCGGCGGTTCGGGGGCAGCTTCCGGGGGGCTGGGGGGAGTGGCCGTGGGCTGGGGGCGGTTTGCCATGGGAAATGCTCCTAACGCGCGATCGGACGGCGAGGCGGGGCCAAAGCTGGGACCAGAGGGGCTCAAAACCGCGATCGCCTAACCTGCAAAAAGGGTAGCGCGTTTCTCGCGAAGGCTCCCACATATCAGGTTGTCTAAAATCCCCCTTATGCCCGCTGTGGCAAGGGATTTAGGGGGTTGCAATAGGGCGCGATCGCCGGGGAAATTTGCACTTTTTTTAGATTTCATTTAGGTTGGGGTAAGGTAAACGCTAAGGTTTGACCTAGAATTCAAGGGCAACCTAAGGCGGGCAAACCGGCTCAAAACCCCCAGGGTTCGTATTAGATGGAGCGGCAAAACTGCCCGAGTGACTGTTGCCCACGACCTGTCCAATGATCTGAACTTTCGATGCGCTGCCGCTGAATCCAGTGATTTAGGGATGGGTTACCCCGGTTTTAGACCCCGTTATGGCCCAATCTGGGCGATGGATGGAGATTCTGGCAATGGTTGATGGGGCGCTTTCGATGGGGTGGCCGTGACCAAAGGGGTCATGGGCGATCGCATCGGTGCCCCCGCCAGCGCTCCCATTTCGAGGGGGCATTGCCGCCGGGGATGTTGTTTTTCAATCCTGTGTGATGGAGCCACTGCAAAAGGAACGCAGGTTAATCCTAGGGACTGATTTAGACGGAACGTTTTTGGGGGGCGATCGCCCGCAACGGCAGGCCCTCTACCGCTGGATTGCGGCCCACCGCGATCGCGTGGTGCTGGTGTTTGTGACGGGGCGCGATCGCGCGCTCATTGAAGCCCTGTATGGGGATGGGGACTGGCCGGACCTGCCCGCGCCGGACTACGCGATCGGCGATGTGGGCACCACGGTGACCGACTGGCGCACGGGGCAACCGGTGGCGGCGGTCCAGGACTGGATCGCCCACCGCTGGGGCAGTGGAAGCGATCGCGTGGCGGCCCTGCTCGATGGGCTACCCGGATTGCGGCGACAGCCCGGTTCGTTTCAATATCGGCGATCCTACTTTTGTGAGGATGCGGCGACGGGCGATCGCGCGATCGCCCTGGCCCAGGCCGCCGGTTATGGGGCCATCCTCTCCGATGGGGGCCAATTCCTAGACATTCTGCCCCCGGGCGTCTCCAAGGGGCCCACCTTTCTGCGGCTGCTGGAAACCCTCGGCCATGGCCCCGCCGACGCGATCGTGGCGGGCGACACCCTCAATGATTGGTCCCTGCTCACCTGCGGCGTCCCCGCGATCGCCGTGGGCAACCGCGAACCGGCCCTCACCCAGCGCCTGAGCCAGTGGGGCGGCCAACCACCGATTTACCCCAGCCCCCAACCGGGCGCGGCGGGCATCCTCGACGGCCTGCGGCATTGGGCCACCGCACGGGTTCCTGGTCCCCCCGCGATCGTCCCCTGAGGACCCGGAGCCATCGCCCTCCGGCCCCGCCGTGATGCGCCCCCGCCAATTATTGGGTCCACCCCCTTGGGGACTCACCTCTTTTTCCTTTTTCAACCTTCTAATTTATTGGAGCTAATCCCCATGAAATCCTCCCTCGTCATCCTCTACCACCGCCAGCCCTACGACGAATACATCGATGAAAAGGGCCAGGTGCGCTTCCAGGAAAAGAAAAGCCCCAACGGCATCGTCCCCACCCTCCGCAGCTTCTTTGCGGGGGCCAGCCAGGGCACCTGGATCGCCTGGACCCAGGTCAATGCCAAACAGCGCAACCAGTTCCAGGAGCGCGTCCAGGTCGAAAACGCCAACTACAGCGTGCGGCGCATTGGCCTAACCGCCGAACAGGTCAAGCATTTTTATCACATCACCTCCAAGGAAGCCTTCTGGCCCATCCTCCACTCGTTCCCCTATCACTTCACCTACGAGTCCTCCAATTGGGCCAACTTCCAGGAAATTAACCGCCAGTTCGCCGAGGCCGCCTGCGATGAGGCCGCCGATGACGCCCTGATTTGGATCCATGACTACAACCTCTGGCTGGCCCCCTATTTCATTCGCCAGCGGATGCCCCACGCCCGCATTGCCTTCTTCCACCACACCCCCTTCCCGTCGGTGGATATCTTTAATATCCTGCCCTGGCGGGAACAGATCGTGGATAGTTTGCTCTGCTGCGATATCGTGGGTTTCCATATTCCTCGCTATTCTGAGAATTTTGTGAATGTGGCCCGCAGTCTGCGCCCGGTGGAAATTTTGCAAAAGGCCGATGTGGCCAGCACCAGCCACATGACCCCGGTGGGCACGGCCCTGGCGGAACCGGAGGCGGTGACCCACCTGCGCCATGGCGATCGCACCGTGCGCATTGATGCGTTCCCCGTGGGCACCAACCCCGAGCAGATTGTGGCGAAACTCCACGAGCCGGAAACCCAGGCGCGCCTAGCCACCATTCGGGAGGAGTTGGGCGATCGCAAGCTGATCGTGTCCGCCGGTCGGGTGGATTATGTGAAAGGCAACCGGGAACTGCTGGAATGCTATGGCCGCCTGCTGGAGCGTCGCCCGGAACTCCACGGCAAGGTGCAGCTCTTGCTGGCCTGCGCCCCGGCGGCGGACGGGATGCGCGTTTACAAAACCGCCCAAAATCAGATCGAGCAGCTCGTCGGCAAAATTAACGGTAAATTTGCCCGGTTGAACTGGACGCCGATTCTGCTGTTTGCCCAGCCGATTCCCCTGGCGGATTTGATGAGCTATTACCACCTGGCGGACATCTGCTGGACTACCCCCCTGCGGGACGGCCTGAACCTGGTGGCGAAGGAATATGTGGTGGCCCGCGAGGGCAAGGGCGGCGTCCTGGTGCTGTCGGAATTTGTGGGGGCGGCGGTGGAATTGCCCGAGGCGGTGATGACCAACCCCTACTCGATTGACAAGATGGATGAGGCCATCGATCGCGCCCTGGACATGGATCCGGCGGAGGCGAGCGATCGCATGGGGGCCATGTATCGCACCGTCACCCAATACGACGTGCAGTACTGGGCCAAGCGCCTGTTCCGCCTGTTCGAGGAAACCAAAGCTAACCCCCAGGGCACCGCAGCCGAGGCAACCCCCACCACCCTGGTGACCAGTCCCTAGGGCCGCGCGATCGCGGGGGCCACGCCCATCAACGGGGAATTATGGGGGCGTTAAGATCTTCTTAATTCTCAAAACTTGCCCCTTTGGCCCCCCGCGATCGCGGGTTCAGGGCGTCCCAAAACCTGATAGATTGGCCGGAAGATATTACGAAGGGCAGCACAGGAACTATGAGAGTCCTCGTCATTGGCGGTGATGGTTACTGCGGTTGGGCAACGGCGCTGTACCTGTCCGATCGCGGTCACGACGTCGGCATTGTGGACAGCTTGGTGCGTCGCCATTGGGATGCCCAGCTTCAGATCGATACCCTGACCCCGATCGCGCCGATCAAGAAACGCATCCAGCGTTGGAGCGCCGAAACGGGCAAGCATATTGATCTATACATTGGTGATATCACCGACTATGACTTCGTGAAGCAATCCGTCGGCTCCTTCCAGCCCGACGCGATCGTCCACTTTGGGGAACAGCGATCGGCCCCGTTCTCGATGATTGATCGCGAACACGCCGTCCTGACCCAGGTCAACAACGTCGTGGGCACCCTGAATCTGCTCTACATCATCCGGGAGCAGTTCCCCGATTGCCACCTGGTGAAACTGGGGACCATGGGTGAATACGGCACCCCCAATATTGATATTGAAGAGGGCTACCTCGAAATTGAGCACAACGGCCGCAAGGATGTGCTGCCCTACCCGAAACAGCCCGGTAGTTTCTATCACCTCTCGAAGGTCCACGATTCCCACAATATCCACTTCGCCTGTCGGGTGTGGGGCCTGCGGGCAACGGACCTCAACCAGGGCGTGGTCTACGGCACCCTGACGGGCCAGACGGCCATCCATGAGGAATTGGTGAACCGCCTCGACTACGACGGCATTTTTGGCACCGCCCTCAACCGCTTCTGTATTCAGGCCGCGATCGGCCACCCCCTGACGGTCTATGGCAAGGGCGGCCAAACCCGCGCCTTCCTGGATATCCGCGACACGGTGCGCTGTGTGGAACTGGCCCTAGAAAGCCCCGCCGCCCCTGGGGAATTCCGGGTCTTCAACCAGTTCACGGAGCAGTTCAATGTGCTCGATCTGGCCCTGAAGGTGCAGCACGCGGCGGAAATTCTCGGCCTCAAGAAGGTGGAGATTGATTATTTGGAAAATCCCCGGGTGGAGGCGGAGGAGCATTATTTCAACGCCAAGAATACGAAGCTGATTGATCTGGGTCTAGAGCCGCACCTGCTGTCCGATTCCCTGCTCGATTCCCTCTTGAGTTTTGCGATTCAGTATCAGGATCGGGTCGATCGCGACGAGATTCTGCCGAAGGTGTCCTGGCGGCGCTAGGGCAGGGTGAGCGGGTCGGGGGAAGTTGAGGTTTAACTGCGCCCGATTCGGATCCGTTCCATGCCGTTCAATCGAGATTGATCCATCAAACAACCTATGGTGGGGCGGGGGCTGCGCGATCGCGTGGCCCTCATTTTTAGGGGGGGATCGGGTTGAGGATTATGGGGCGCAACGCCGCCGGGAAACGGGCCGTAAATTGCTGTGTTGCGATCGCCAATCCAGTGGAAGATTTGATAAAGATTCGCCCAGGGCTTTGCGAAATCGGCGGGAATCAGGCCAGACTGGGCATACTTCATTAATTCATTTCAGGGACAGCATCCCGCCACCGGACTAGCGGCGGCGGTGCGGGGGAAAGGGGCAGCGGTTCAGGGGGGGACGTTCCGCCTCGATGGATTGCCGCCGTTGAACCGTAGCGGGGCCGAACGCTGGTGCGTTACCGCAAGTTGTCAACCCTGGGGCCACGGGGTTAAGCAGGAAAAGAATGGAGGGGAACCGTTCACCCCGCCCGCGATCGCCCATCGGCATTGGTGCCGGTGTGGCCCGAGGGGTTAGTCATTGCAGTCTAGGGTTGCCCTTTACGGAGTTGGACCAAGCCATGTCGGAGGCGAGGAGATCGAATATTGCCCAGCCCCTGCTTCCCCAATGGCAGGCGGTGGCGGATTTGCAGTCCCGGCTGCGGCGGCACAATGAATCCCTGCGGGCCTTGATGCACCACCAGTCGGGCCAGGGCATCACCTTTGATGAGTCGTTGGCCTATATCGTGGCGGTGCTGGCGGATGGGCTGGCGGTGGGGCGGGCCAGCATTTGGTTCTATGACGACGATCGCACCGGCATCACCTGCGCGAGTTTGTATTGCCACGCATCCGGGCAGCACAGCAGCGGCCTTCAGCTTTTGGCGCAGGATTACCCCAGCTATTTCAATGCCCTGTTGGAGGCGCGGACGATCGCGGCCCACGACGCCCAGCGGGATCTGCGCACGAGGGAATTTACCGACGGCTATCTGCGGCCCCTCAACATTGGCGCGATGCTCGATGCGCCCCTATGGCAGCGCGATCGCATGGTGGGCGTCCTGTGCTGCGAACATTTGGGCGGGCCGCGCCACTGGACCCTGGATGAGGAAAATTTTGTCGGTTCCGTTGCCGATTCCGTGCGGCTGCTGATGGAGGTGCGCGATCGCGATCGCGTCGAGCAAGAACTCCGGCGATCGCGCCAAGCCCTCGAGGAGCGGGCCGTCGAACTCAATGCCGCCATGGACGCCCTCACCCAGGCCCAAACCCAGCGGCAAATGCAGACGGAAAAGCTAGCCATGCTGGGGCAAATGCTCGCCGGCATCGCCCACGAAATCAATAACCCCCTCGCCTTCCTGCGCAACAGCGTCGGCCACCTGCACGAGTACCTCGAAACCCTCGTGGCGGCCCTGGCGGACTATGGCACCGCCCTGCCGGAACCGCCGCCCCACCTGGCGGAAATCCTCGATGATCTCGATCTGCCCTTCGTGGTTGAGGATGCCCGCAAACTGCTCGGATCCATGGCCAGCAACGCCGATCGCATCTGCGATTTGGTCGCCGCCCTCAAGGGACAGGTCCACGGGGGTGGCGATCGCTGGCAGAGCATCCCCCTAGAGCAACTGGCGGAAAATGCCCTGGTCGTCCTCGGCCACCGCTGTCGGGGCAACAATGGCTACCCCCCCATCACCCTGGTGCGGGACTACGGCCCCCTGCCGCCGGTGGCCTGTTTGCCCGGAGCCATCGATCGCGCCTTTGTGAACCTGGTGGCCAATGCGATCGAAGCGCTCAATGAACGGGACACCCCCGCAAACGACGGCCCCAAACCCCTGACCTCAAAACCGCGCCTTCCCCAACCCCCACCCCCAGCGCGCACCATCACCCTCAGCACCCGCCTTTCTGACGATGGCCAATGGGCGATCGCCCGCGTCCGCGACAGTGGTCCGGGGATGGACGAGGCCGTGCGATCGCGCATTTTCGACAGCTTCTTCACCACCAAAGCCTCGGGCCAAGGCACCGGCATGGGCCTCGCGATCGTGTGGAAAACCATCGTCGAAGATCACGGCGGCCGCATCGACTGCCGCTCACAACCGGGTCTGGGTACGGAATTTGAATTTGCTATTCCCCTCCAACGGCGCGCCAACCCTGGCCAGGACTCCGGCCAAACCAAGCCGGACGCCGCCCCCACCGGTGGCCTCCAAGCGGACCCTGACGCGATCGCCGCCCCCGCGATCGGGGCAAAGCCCCCACCCATCGCCCCACCCGAGCCCTAGCCGTGAACCGGTCAGGGCTGCTAGAGTCAACAACAATCTCGACCATCTCCACCTCACCCACAGCGAGCTTGGCGACGTTTTGGTCCCCCATCGCGATCGCCCCAGGGCATCCCCAAGGCCACCCCTCTGGGCAACGCCCTGTTGTGATCGGAGGCTTGTATGAGCGCCCTCGGATCCATGCGCATTCAACTGAGCGATCGCTGCACCCTCTACGGCGGCAACTGCCTCGACATCCTGCCCCGCCTGCCGGAATCGAGCATTGACGTAATCTTCGCCGATCCCCCCTACAACCTGTCCAACGACGGGTTCACCTGCCAGGGGGGCAAAGCGGTGAGCGTCAACAAAGGATCCTGGGATCGTAGCGATGGCATCGAGCGGGACTTTGCCTTCCACCGGGATTGGATCGCAGCCTGCAAGCGCGTCCTCAAACCCCAGGGCACCCTCTGGATTTCCGGCACCTACCACAATATCTATGCCTGCGGCTATGTATTGCAGTTGCTGGAGTTTCGCCTGCTCAATGACATTTGCTGGTACAAGCCCAACGCCAGCCCCAACCTGTCCTGCCGATTTTTTACGGCGAGCCACGAAACCCTCCTGTGGGCGCGCAAGTCGTCGAATAATCGCCACAAGCACGTCTTCAATTATGAGGCGATGAAAAATGGCGATTTTCACCGGGATCAGTTGAAACTGCCGGGTCGCCAGATGCGGAGCGTGTGGGCGATCCCCACCCCGTCGGCGTCAGAAAAGGCCCATGGCAAGCACCCGACCCAGAAGCCGCTGGATTTGCTCGATCGCGTCATCGCCGCCAGTACGAGGCCGGGGGATGTGGTGCTCGATCCATTTTTGGGCAGCGGCACGACGGGGGTGGCGGCCTTGGGGGGCGATCGCCGGTTCATTGGCATCGAGGCGGATCCGACCTATCTGCAATTGGCCCACGCCCGCCTAGCGGATGCCCTGCGGCGGCGGGCACCGTCCCCGGATGCTGGCTAGGGGGAAGGCTCCCCAAGTCCTAACCAATGTTTCGGCGGGCGGGCGAACCACATGGGGGGGGTTGAAATTTCATTGCGCGATCGCGATCGCCCCATCCCCGCGCGCCATACTACCGGTGGGAGTGCCGAGGGTATGCACCCCCCGCTGCGTCCGCGCCCCATCGGAGGGGAACCATGGGAGCAACCGATCACTTCAGCGCCGGTGGCAACTCCGGTGGACGGATGCCGTCTTTTCACTATTGGCAAGAGTCAAAACACCTCTGGGCTCCGCGCTGGCAGGAGGTGGCGGGCGATCAATCGGAGGAGAATTTCCCCTCGCCCGCCGCCCCAGGGGCCGGAGACACCAGGGGGAACCGCGTCCCGCCGCCGTCGCCGAGCCCCGGCCAGATTTTTGTCCGTGTGTTTTCCGTGCTCACGGGCCTGGTGGCGATGATTGTGTACATCTGGGCCTTGGGCCTCGCGTGGCAGGGCACCCACGGCATGGCCGACCGGTGGTTTGGGGAACTGTCCCAGACGGCGGGTCGGCCGTTGCCCTAGGGGGGCTCGATCGCGGGGGGGCGGCTCTGGGGCGAGTCCACCGGGTGTTGGCCGTAGTAGGGCAAGGTGGCTTCCCAGGAGCGGCGATCGCCCTGGCCCCACACCTGCTCCGCCAGCTCCAGCACCGATCGGGCGTCTTTACCCAACTGATCCCCCACCTCCACCAGGCCATGGGGGCGATCGCGCGCTTCGAGCCAGAGTTTCCAGTCCTCCAGGGCCATCACGCAATCATTGAGAATCGGCAGGGGCGTTTGGGTGGCCGACACCTGGTAGAACGCCACATGGTATTCCCCCCGGCGGGCGGGCATTTGCAGCGCTAGGCCGTTGTCGATCGCGCGATCGCGGTAGGTCCAGGCCGCCGCCGCCAGTGACGACACCCCAAACAGGGGCACCCGCAACTGTTGGGCCAAGGTCCGGGCCGCCACCACGCCGATGCGCGTGCCCGTAAACCCCCCCGGCCCCGTCGCCACGGCCAGGTAGTCCAGGATCGTCCAGGGGCGATCGCCCATGAACCCCTGGAGATAGTCATGGAAATCCGTCGAAAGCTGATGGCCCAGATCCCAGACTTGATCGGTGGTGGTGCCATCGGGCCAGCGGGCCGCCAAGCCCAACTGGGGGCCGGTGGTGTGGATGGCCAGACCGACCACGGGGGCCGGTTGCATCGACGCACTGGATTGAGGAAAAGCTTGGTTAGGAGTCAATTTCCGCCTTCATCCGTTCAAGGGTGAGGTGCATCTGGTCGAACATCTGTTGGGGGGTCATGCCAAATTGCCCCAGGTGAGTTTTGAGTTGTTCGACCGTCATCTTTGCTGAGAAATCGTCGGAGAGCTCGAAGCGTTTCATGAAGATGCGATAGCGATCCATGACCGCTTCCATCTGTTCGATGTAGATGCGCTTGCCCTCGCGATCGAATTTGCCGTACTCGCTGCCCAGGTTGACGAGCGATTGGTAGTCCCCGAAGAGACTCTTCGCTTCCTGTTGGACGACTTCCGAATCAAAAAAGCTCATGGTTCCCTCGCAGCTTGCGGCGTTCTCCCTGAGGGGCGGCCCTGAAGGATTGCAGCCGCGCTGGCTACGGTTCCGCGAAATGCCGCACCCGACATGATCTTAGCGGACGCGATCGCCCGGTGCAGCGTTCCTTCAGGTGGTGAGATCCGTACCGGTTTGTGGCGCGATCGCCCGCCGTCCTATGGCCTTTGGAACGGGGTTTGGGGCGCGGATCGCTATGATGAATCTAGGGTTTTGTGGGGTTGTGAAGATCGATGGTTGCAAGTTCTGTGGGGAAGTCGGTGTCCCCTTCTGCACCGAAGCGCCGGGCGATCGCGGTGGCCCTGGCTCTGGCGGGGGTGGCGGCTCCGATCGCGGGGTTCCATAAGTTTTATCTGGGGCAAAACCGCTGGGGGATGCTGTATTTGCTGCTGTCCTGGACGCCGATGCCTCGGATTGCCTGCGCGATCGAGGCCCTGTGGTATTTGGCCCAGGATCAGCAGGAGTTTGACCGCAATTTCAATGGGCTCCTGGCGGCTCCGGCGGCGGCGACGGTGGCTCCGGAACAGGTCAGTGCGATCGCCACGGCCCTGCGGGAACTCGATCGCCTGCGCCAGGAGGGGCTGATCTCCGAGGCGGAATTTGAGCAGAAGCGCACGGCCCTGGTGGATCAGTTGGCCTAGGCAGCCCAGGGGGCAATGCAATGCTGAATTGGTGGAAACGGGGGCCAGTGGCGTTTGATCCGGCCCTGCGGGCGGCCCGCGATCGCCTGCGGCGGGATCCTTTTGCTAGGCTGCGGGACGCGATCGATGTGGCGGCGGCGGTGGAGCTGGGCGTGGAGATCGATGCCAACCGGGCCAGCGCGGACGACTGGCTACGGCTCCCCGGCCTGTCGATCCACCAGGCCAATTTGCTCGCGAAGCTGACCGCTGGCGGCGTCCAGTTCCACGGCCTCGACGATGTGGCGGTGGCCCTGGGGATGCCCGTGGCGCGCCTGGAGCCGATCGCGGCCCTCCTGCGGTTTTACTACTACGATCCCCACAGCAGCGCGACGATCCAGCCGGTGGATGCCAATGATGCGCCCGCCGATGCCCTCGCAACAACCCTGGCCCAGATCCCCGCGATCGCGCCGGAGTTGGCCGAGGCGATCGTCGCGGAACGCACCGCCCGGGGGCCATTTCGGAGTTTGGCGGACCTGCAACGGCGGCTGCGGCTCTCCGGGGAGCAAACTGCTACATTGATGTACTACCTGCGCTTTTGAGCCGAATTTGCTCGACCTCGCGCCGTCCCATCCCGTTTCATCGCCCATTCCCCCCATGGCTGCCTTTAAATCCTTTCCGAGTCTGCCAAACCTGGGGAATTTGCCCCCCTTGACGGAATCCTGGGGCGCGATCGCCCAAACCATCGTTGGCCCCTACGACGGCTGGGGGCTCGACCAGCGCAACCCGGACCTGATTGAGCGCTGTATGCCCATCTGGGGCTGGCTGTATGACACCTATTTCCGGGTGCAGACCTCCGGCTGGGAGCATGTGCCCGAGTCGGGGCCATTTTTGGCGGTGGGCTCCCACAATGGCGGGCTGGCCGCGCCGGATATGATCGCCACGATCTATGACTGGGTGCGTCGCCAGGGGGCCGAGCGGCCCATGTATGGCCTGATGCACGATTATGTCTGGCGCTATTACCCCTATATGGCGCGCATCGCGGTGCAGGTGGGGGGGCTGCGCGCCCATCCGCGTCCGGCCATGGCGGCCCTGAAGGCGGGGGCGGGGGTGCTGGTCTATCCCGGCGGGCCGCAGGATGTGTTTCGACCCCATGCCCAGCGCGATCGCATCGAGTTTGCGGGGCGGACGGGGTTTATTAAATTGGCCCTGCATCAGGGGGTACCGATTATTCCGGTGGTGTCCTGGGGTGCCCACGATAGCTTGATTGTGCTGGCGGAACTCTATGGGCCGGTGAAGGCGTTTTTGAAGGAAAACAAGCTGGATTGGCCCCTGGGGATTGATCCGGTGGTGCTGCCAATCTATCTGGGGCTGCCCTGGGGGTTGGCCTTTGGGCCGCTGCCGAATATTCCGTTCCCGACCCAGATCCATACGCGCGTGGGTCCGGCGATCGCGTTCGAGCGGACGGGGCGGGCGGCGGCGAGCGATCGCGCCTATGTGCAGGACTGCTACGAACGGGTGCGATCGGCCATGCAAACCTCCCTCGATGAGCTAATCGCGGAGGTGGGCTAGGGTTTCGAGGTGGTCGCTGATCAGTTGGGCGATCATGGGTTTGCCGATGGCTTGGCGCGGCGGCTGATCTGGCGTCACGAGATAGGCGACCTGCTCTCCGTTGGGACCGACCTCCTCGGCCCGGTTGGCGATGACGGCCCGGTGGCCCCGCGCGAGGCGATCGCGGGCAATGGCCATCAGCCCCCCGTGATCGATCCCCGCCTGGAATTTGAACGTGAGGCGGTCCACTTGAGGAAAATGATCGCCGACGAGATCAATCACCTTCTCCGTTGGGATCAGGTCCAGGGTCCAGGATTCGCGGCCGCTGGGGAGCTTGCCGGGGTGGACCGTGGCGGGGCGGTAGTCGGCCACGGCGGCGGAAAAAATGCCGAACCGGTGGGGCCGATCGCCCAGAATCCCCAGGACGCGATCGCGGTAGTCATCATAGGTTTCCGCGACGTGGTGGGGCAGCCACTCCGGCGGCGTCACCGGCGATCGCCCATGGACCAGGGTCACCGCCGCCCCGCGCCGATACAGCTCCGCCGCGATCGCGATGCCCAACTGCCCCGTGAACCGATTGGTCAGCCGCCGGATCCCATCGATCGCCACCGGCGTTGGCCCCCCCGTCACCAGAATCGGCACATCCCGCAGTGGCGAAACGCTCGTTAGCCGACACACCGCCGCCGCGATCGCGATCGGCTCCGGTAGATTATGTTTGCCATAGCCCGGTCGGGGCGCAATCACAGAAACCCCCCAGCTTTGTAACGTTTTGATCGATTCCGTAAAAATTTGATTGTGCAAACTGCCGTGCATCGTCGGCGCGATCGCAATGGCAGAAAGACCTCGCTCCAACCGTCCCAGGGCCGAAGCCAGCGTCGCCGTCAGCACCCCATCGGCGATCCCCTGGCGGAACTTATTAATGGTGTTATAGGTCGCAGGAGCCAGGAGATAGGCCGCAAACGGGTCGCGATCACTCAAATGTTCCGCCGCCGCCGTTAGGCGCGTCACCACCGGCCCGTCCGTCGCCCAGGCCAACGTTTCCTCGCTGACATAGCGCAGGGCCTCCGACGACGCAAAGGCCACCACCGTTGCCCCCTGCCGCCTCAGCGCCCGCGCCACATCCGGCGCACGGTAGGCTGCAATACTGCCCGACACCAACAGGGCAATGCGCTTCCCCGCCAGATGCACCCCCTCTAGCGGCACCTCGCGATCGCCCAGGGACGACGGTGCAGGCGGCCTCGGCTCCCACGTCAAACTATCCAAAGAGTTGCCTCGCAAAACCTATGACGATTCGACAATGGGATGAATTTTACGAAGAATCCGACTACCTCAGTCGCTACCCCGACATCGCCGCCGCCGTCGCCAGCGGAGGGTTGCGGTCCGGCTTTGATCACTACCTCGTGTTCGGGGCGCGGGAGGGGCGTGTGGGCAAAACCCTGGGCCTCTACGACGAGCAAACCTACCTGCGCCGCAATCCCGACGTGGCCGCCGCCGTCGCCAGTGGGGCCTTTTTCTCCGGGGCGCAGCACTTTCTCGCCTTTGGCCGCCGCGAAAGCCGATCCTTTTCGCCCTACTTCGACGAAGCGTTCTACCGCAAGCGCTACCCCGACGTGGATCAGGCCATCCGCTTTGGGGCCTTCGCCAGCGGGTTTGACCATTTCCGCCTGTTTGGGCGCGGTCCCCTGGAGCGGCGATCGGCCACGTTCCTCAATGAATTTGACTACCTGCGGCGCTACCCGGATGTGGCGGCGGCGGTGGATGCCCCCACGGGCTTTTTCTCCGCCAGCCAGCACTATGGCATTGCGGGGCAGTTTGTGGGAATGGGCGCGCCCTTTTCCGGCACCCGTGGCAATGATGAAATCACCGGCGGCCAGGGGGGCGATACCCTCACGGGGGTGGAACGGGGCTATGGGCCGGAGGCGATCGGCGGCACCCTGACGGGGGCTTTGGCCGGGAGCTACGACAGCGTGGGGGCCAATGAGCAGGATATTTTGACCGGTGGGCCGGGGCCGGATTCCTTCGTGGTGGGCTATGCGGATGGGCGATCGCGGTTTCCGCGCCAGGTGCCCTTCTATGCGGCTGCCGGTGAGGCGGACTATGGGGTCATTGCGGACTTCAACCTGGCCCAGGACACCCTGGTGGTGGCGGGGCAGCCGGGGGCTCCATCGAGCACCATACCGGGGGTTGATTTCGAGCCGGATGGCAACAGTGTGCGGGTGGTGGCGCGCCTGACGGACGATGGCGGGGTGACGGAGCGGCGGGATCTGGTGGCGATCGTACTGGGGGTGCAGTCTCCCCAGGCGCTCCAGGGACGGACGGCGTTCTTTGGCTCAACGATGCCGATTCCGCCAATCCCGTAGGGATGGCCGCCCCCCCTGAACTCCACCAACCCTCAAACCAACCAACCTAAAAATCCCCTGATGATGGCCGGGACTAGTCCGAGGGCGATCGCCAGGGGATTGGTTTAGGGGGCAAGGGGTCTAGGGCTAGATCCGGGACCAAAGGATGGATCCTGGAACCTAAGGGTGCCGGAGCCTGGGGGAGCCAGAGCCGGAATGCCCTAGCGGATGGCATAGGCAGAATCCATCGCCCAGAGGATCAAGAACACAATACTTCCGAGGATCAGAGCACCCGAGAGGGTCACGGCGATCGGACTATCCGCGCCCTTGAACTTCATGATTCCGCGATTGAGGTCGGACATGGTTTTCGTCCCTTACAAAGTCCAACAGGTGGGGATCTCAATCCCCGCAAAACGTGGGGGACGGGTACATCCTCGCGCGTTTCAATAACGATTGTAACGACTCCCCTGCCAAAATGGATACGGCCTTTCCTGAGGCTTTGTGACGGACCCTTAACAAAAAATGGATTTAGACCGGGGGCGATCGCCTAGGCTGGGGGGACAGGTGAGTGGTGGCGATCGCGTGGGGAGGGGCCGGGTGAAGGGGTTGCTGGTGTTGCTGGGGCTGGTGGCGGGAACGCTGGCGGCGTTGGAGCTGGGCCTGCGGTGGGTGCTGGGGTTTGGGCGGCCGCCGTTGTATGTGGCCGATGGGCGCACGGGCTATCGGCTGGCTCCGAATCAGCGGCTGCGGCGGCTGGGTAATGCCATTACGGTCAATGAGTTTTCCATGCGCGGCGGGGCGATCGCGGCGGACGGCAGTACGTTACGGCTGCTGCTGCTGGGGGATTCGATCGCCAATGGGGGCTGGTGGACGGACGATGGGGCGACAATCGCGGCGCGGCTGACGGCATCGCTGGCCCAGCAGGTGCCGCCGAGGGTGTTTGCGAAGCTGGGGCTGCCGGATCGGGGCGATCGTCCGGTGGAGGTGCTCAATGCGTCGGCGAATTCCTGGGGGCCGCGCAATGAGTTGGGCTACCTGGAGCAGTTTGGCACCTTTGGGGCGCAGGTGATCGTGCTGCTGATCAATACGGATGATCTGTTTGCGGTGGCCCCGTCGTCGCTGCCGGTGGGCCGAGATCCGAACTATCCCGCCGTGCCGCCGATGTTGGCGTTGCAGGAGCTCTATGAGTTGGTGGTGCCGCCGTCGCCGGACCCGGAACTGGCCGATCGCCACCGGGAACCGGGCGATCGCGTGGGGGCCAATCTCCGGGCGATCGCGCAGATCCAGGCCATGGCAACGGCGGGGCGGGCGGGATTGTTAGTTGCCCTGACGCCGTTGAAGCGGGAGGCGGTGGGCAGCCCGAAGGAGTATGAACTCAAGGCGCGGATGCGGTTGACGGATTTGCTCGACAGTTTGGGGATTCCGTTCATTGATTTCCTGGACCCGTTCCAGCAGGTGCCGGATCCGGCGGTGCTCTACCGCGACAGTATTCACCTGAGTCCCCTGGGCAATGACATGGTGACCGCCGCGATCGCGGAGCGCCTGACGGCCATCTTGATTGATCGCCAGGGTTCCTCGAACTAAAACCAAGGTCGGGGTAGAGGTTGGCGCGATCGCGAGGCGACCCACAATCCTTGATATCCTGAAGGACGCCCCTGAGCCCCTGGGGCCGTCGTCTTCTGACGCGCTCCTTTTAAAAAAACTCCCCTTACAAACGCCCCATTCCCCCACCCATGGCTACGATCGCCCGCACCCCCACCGCCTTTCCCCTGAGCGCCGTCATCGGCCAGGAAGCCATCAAACTGGCGCTGCTGCTGGCGGCGGTGGATCCGGGCCTGGGGGGCGTCGCGATCGCGGGGCGGCGGGGCACGGCCAAATCGGTCATGGCGCGGGCGATCCATGCGCTCTTGCCCCCCATTGAAATCGTCCAGGGCTCCGTAAGTAACTGCGATCCGCGCGATCGCACCACCTGGGAAGACGGCCTCGCCCACGCGATCGGCGACACCGACGAGCCCCCCACGCAAGTGATCCCCGCCCCCTTCGTCCAAATCCCCCTCGGCACCACCGAAGATCGCCTCATCGGATCCGTGGACGTGGGCCTGTCGGTCAAGCGGGGCGAAACGATCTTTCAACCGGGCCTGCTGGCGGAAGCCAATCGCGGCGTCCTCTATGTGGACGAACTCAACCTCCTCGATGACCAAACCGCCAACCTGCTGCTCGGCGCGATCGGCGAAGGGCGCAACCAAATCGAACGGGAGGGCATCAGCTTTTCCCACCCCTGCCAAGCGCTGCTGATCGCCACCTACAACCCCGAAGAGGGGCCGCTACGGGAGCATTTGCTCGATCGCATCGCCATCACCCTCTCCGCCGACGGAGCCCTGGGGATCGATCAGCGGGTGGAAGTGGTCACCCAAGCCACCAATTACGCCCGCGATCCCGCCGCCTTTTTGGACCAGTACGAGGAGGACATCGATAGCCTCAAAACCCAACTGCTCCTGGCGCGGGAATGGCTCAAGGATGTGACCATCAGCCGCGAGCAAATTGAATATTTAGTCAAAGAAGCCGTGCGCGGGCGTGTCCAGGGCCACCGGGCGGAACTGTTTGCCGTGCGGGTTGCCAAAGCCTGCGCCGCCCTCGATGGCCGCACGACGGTGAATGCGGGGGACCTAAAAACCGCCGTGCAGTTGGTGATTGTCCCTAGGGCCACGGTGGTGGAAACGCCGCCGGATCAGCAGCCGCCACCGCCGCCGCCGCCGCCGGATAACCGGGACGAGTCCGATCGCGACCAGGACGACCAAACGGAAGATAACCAGGACGACAGCCCCGACGAGGACCAGGAGCAGCCGGACGAGCCCCCCGCCCTGCCGGAGGAATTTATCTTTGATCCCGAAGGGGCCATCCTGGACCCGGATGTGATGACCTTTGCCCAGACGGCGGCGAAACGCCAGGGCAAGTCCGGGGCGAGAAGTGTTGTGTTTTCCGACGATCGCGGGCGGTATGTGCGGCCCATGATCCCCCGTGGTCCCGTGCGGCGCATTGCGGTGGATGCAACTTTGCGGGCGTCGGCTCCCTACCAAAAGGGTCGGCGGGCGCGGGCGATCGCCAAGGGTGGCCCCGGTGCCGATCGCCGCGTCTTTGTGGAAGGGTCCGATGTGCGATCGAAGCGGCTGGCCCGGAAGGCGGGGGCGCTGATCGTTTTCATTGTGGATGCGTCGGGATCCATGGCCCTGAACCGGATGCAGTCGGCCAAGGGGGCGGTCCTGCGGCTGCTGACGGAGGCGTATCAAAATCGCGATGAGGTGGCCCTGATTCCTTTCCGGGGGGAGCAGGCGGAGGTGCTGTTGCCGCCCACGCGATCGATCGCCGCCGCCCGTCGCCGCCTGGAGACCATGCCCTGTGGCGGCGGGTCGCCCCTGGCCCACGGCCTCACCCAGGCGGTGCGGGTGGGGCTCAATGCCATGCAGTCCGGCGATATCGGTCAGGTGGTGTTGGTGGCGATCACCGATGGACGCGGCAATGTGCCCCTGGCGCGATCGCTCGGCCAGCCCCTGGACCCCGATGAAACGCCGGACATCAAGGAAGAGCTGCTGGAAATCGCCGGCAAGATCCGCGCCTCGGGGATGCAAATGCTCCTGATCGATACCCAAAGCCGCTTCGTGCGCACCGGTTTCGCCCAGGAACTGGTGACCGCCGCCGGGGGTAAGTACTATCACCTCCCCAAGGCGGACGATCGCGCGATCGCCCAGATGGCCGCCAGCGCTATTAATCGCTAGGACGCACCATCTCGCTCCCAATCAACCATTCGTAGGGGCGGGGTTTTCCCGCCCAGCTCCCACGATCCCTGATCGTCCCCAGGTTGAACGGATTGGGGGCGATCGGTGGGGCGAGGGTTGGACGGGCTTGGGGCGATCGGCGGGGCGAGGGTTGGGAGACCCAACCCCTACGATGGCGGAATTGATGATAGGCCCTAATCCACCGCCGCCAAATTCGACGAATCTGAATCCACCTCCAGGTGCGACGCCCGCAACTGACCGCAGGCCGCATCCGCATCCAGGCCACGGGTTTGGCGGATGCTGGCGGCAATGCCCAGCTCCTCCAACTGCTCTAGAAAATCCTGGGCGCGATCGCCCGATGGACGGCGGTAGTCCACCTCACTAATGGGGTTATAGGGGATCAAATTGACATGGCTTTGAAACCCCCGCAGGAGACCCGCCAACTCCGCCGCGTGGGTTTCCGTATCGTTCACCTGGGCCAGGAGCGTATATTCAAACGTCACCCGCCGCCCCGTTTCCTGCACATAGGCGCGGCAATCGTCCAACAGCGCCGTCAGGGGATAGTGCTTCGCGCTGGGGATTGTTGTTTCTCGCAGGGATTGATTGGAAGCGTGCAAACTCACGGCCAAGGTCACCTGAAGCTGGTGGGCCGCCAATGCCGGGATGCGCCCCGGCACCCCCACGGTGGAAATGGTTAAATTCCGCTGGCCGATGCCCACGTCCTCATTGAGCGATCGCACGGCCCCCACCACCGCATCGAGGTTGAGGAGCGGCTCCCCCATGCCCATGAACACCACATTCGACACCCGCCGCCCAAACTCCTCCTGGACCGTCAGCACCTGATCGACGATCTCCGCGCGGGTGAGATTGCGCACGAAACCGCCCTTGCCCGTGGCGCAAAAATCGCAGGCCATGGGGCAGCCCACCTGGGACGATACGCAAACTGTCAGTCGCTTCGCGGTGGGAATGCCGACGGTTTCAATGATTTGGCCGTCCGACAGCTTCAGCAAATATTTAACGGTTTTGTCCCGCGCCACGGCCCGGTAATGGATCTGCGATCGCCCCACGGGCACCGCCGCCATCGTCTGCCGCCACGCCTTCGGAAACACCGAAATGTCTTCGAGCGATCGCGCCCCCTGCTGATAGATCCATTGATGGAGCTGCTTGCCGCGATAGGCCGGTTGCCCCTGCTCCTTCACCCAATCCGTCAACTCCGCGATCGACGCCCCCACCAGCGGCGGCACCGCCAGGGACGGGCGATTCGGGGACGGGGCAGCCGCCGGGGCAGCGGGATCAGACGGGCGGGAGGAAACGGGGGCCGGAGTCATGGCAGGGAAAAAAAGGACGTGGGGGGAACTGGAGAACGAACTGGAAAACCGAAGCGGAAAAATTCCGTAAAATTACGGATCTATACGGACTCACCCCAGCGGGGAATGGATATCTTGGTAGCAGGTGTCCGATGATCCCCACCGATGACTCGCACCGGCCCAGCCGACGGGCCGAGGGAGAAATCCGCTGGGGCCAGCACCGGCCATTAGGGTGTGTCAGTTCCGCGATCGCAAAGCCAAAGGGCCGTCCCCTACATCCTAGGGGGCAAAATGGTTTCGCGCATCTGTTCCACCCTCCTCACCTCCCCCCACGCCCATGTCGATTGAATTGGATCGGGAAACCCTCGCCCACGAAAATCAACGGCTCCAGCGGCGCGTGAATGAACTCGAACGGCTCCTGGCCGCCGCCGCCATGGATGCCGCCATGGGTGCTGTCATGCCCGCCAAGGCCCCCCACCCGGTGCCGACGCCCCCGGTGGCGACGCGGGACTATTGGTCGAGCCCCGATTCGACGGCCCTGTTCCGCGCCTATGTGGAAACGGCCAATGACATGGTGTATACGGTGGATTTGGCGGGGCGGCTCACGTTTATGAATCCCTATGGGGAGCGAATTCTGGGCTGTACCCAGGCGGATTGGCTGGGGCGGCTGTGTTTGGATTTTGTCGCCGATCGCTACAAACTGCCCACGGCCCGCGCCTTTGAGAATTTGATGCACACGGGGGAGCTGATTGATTTTGAATTTGCCCTGGTGAACCGGGACGGCCAGGAGATTCAGATGCAGGTGAATGGCCAGTTGCTCCACTGCGACGGCCAGTTGATCGGGGGCTTGGGCATTGCGCGGGATATTACGGAACGCAAGCGCTTTGAGCAGCAGTTGCAGATGCTGTCGCGGGCGTTGGAGTCGTGCCATGACAGCGCCGCGATCGCGGATTTGACGGGCCGTTTGCTGTACGTGAATCCCGCCACCTACCGCACCTTTGGCTACGATGCGGACGCCCTCGATGGGGCCAATGCGGCGGTGTTTTACCCGGACGCCGGGGCCGATCAGGTGACCTGGCTGGCCCGTCAGGCGCGGGATGGGGGCTGGAGCGGTGAGGTGATCTGTCAGCGGCAGGGGGGCGATCGCTTTGCGGCGCTGGTGTCCGTCGGGTCGATCTGCAATGAGGATGGGCAGGCGATCGCCTTTTCGATCGTCAGCCGCGACATCACGGACCAGAAGCAAACCCAGGCGGAACTGGCGGCGAAAAATATTGACCTAGAGCGGGCGAGCCGTCTGAAGTCGGAATTTTTGGCGAACATGTCCCACGAGTTGCGGACGCCCCTGACGGCGATTTTGGGCTTTTCGTCCCTGTTGCGCCAGCAGCTCTATGGGCCGCTCAATGACAAGCAAAAGGTCTATGTGGAGCAGATCCGCCAGAGCGGCGATCACCTCCTGAGTTTGATCAATGACGTGCTGGATCTGTCGAAGGTGGAGGCGGGCCAAACCAAGCTGGAGGTGGCCCCGGTGAATGTGCCGGAGCTCTGTGAGGAGGCGATTAATTTGGTCTGTCCCCAGGCCCGCAGCCGCGCGATCGCGATCGCGTGCGACCTACCCAAGTCCCTGCCCGTTCTGATGGCGGATCCGTTGCGGGTGCGGCAAATGCTGGTGAACTTGCTGTCCAATGCGGTGAAATTCTCCCACGATGGCGGGGCCGTGGGGGTCCAGGGCCACACGGAGGCGGGTTATTTGCTCCTGAGCGTGTGGGATCGGGGCATTGGCATTCCCGAGGGCGATCGCCACCAGCTCTTTCAGCCGTTCCAGCAGTTGGACAGCTCCCTCGCGCGGCGGCACCAGGGGACGGGGCTGGGGCTGGCCCTGACGCGCCAGTTGGCGGAACTGCACGGGGGCACGGTGACGGTGGAGTCGGTCCTGGGCCAGGGGAGTACGTTTACGATTCGTCTGCCGCTGCATTTGAATCCAAGTCGGGCGGAGGGGCGATCGGGCGGGGCGGCGACGCGATCGCTTTCCCTGGGGCCATCGGTGCCGCCGCTGGAGGGGGAAGAGCGTCCGCAACTGTTGATCGTGGAGGATGATCCCTACAATGCCCAACTGCTGGGGGATTTGCTCGATAGCTGGGGCTACGATGTGGCGGTGATGCCCGATGGCGATCGCGCCTTGGCATGGCTCGAAGACAACCGCGCCCATCTGGTGTTTTTGGATATTCACCTGCCGGGGATGGATGGGTTTGAGATTCTGCGGCGACTGCGGCGCGATGATCGCTGGCGATCGCTGCCTGTGGTGGCGGCGACGGCGTTGGCGATGGCGAGCGATCGCTTTGACTGCCTGAGCGCGGGGATGCAGGATTATCTGAGTAAGCCGCTGGATTATGATCGCCTCGCCCAGGTGCTGCTGACCTATACGGGGGTGCCGCCGCGCCGGGGGGAGGAGGACTAGGGGCGGATGGAAAACGGTTTGGGGGTGGGATGGGGCTGAACGGGGGTTGGGTGTACCGCGATCGCGTCGGCCCTCGGGAGGCGGGGCAGACGGTGGTGGCCTACTATGCCCAGCGCTATCGCCACTCGACGGTGGAGCAATGGCGCGATCGCGTGGTGGCGGGACAGGTTCACGTGGAAGGTCAGGCCGCCACGCCGGATCAGGTGCTCGATCGCGGCCAAACCTTGACCTACCACCGGCCTCCCTGGCGCGAACCGCCGGTACCGCTAGATTTTGATGTGGTCTATGAAGATGGGGATCTGGCCGTTGTCGCAAAACCGTCCGGCCTGCCGGTGATGCCCGGTGGTGGCTTTTTGGACCATACGCTCTTGGGGCAACTCCAGCGCCGCTATCCCACGGAAACGCCGATCCCCATCCATCGCCTCGGGCGGGGCACGTCGGGGCTGGTGCTGCTGGCCCGCACTCCCCTGGCGCGATCGCGGCTGACGGCCCAACTGCGCGATCGCACCATGACCAAGATCTATCGCGCGATCGCGGCGGGACCGACGGCCAGCCAAATCCGCGATCGCTTCACCGTCACCCAACCCATCGGCAAAATTTTCCACCCCACCCTGGGCCACATCTACGGAGCCACGGACGATGGAGCCTTTGCCCAGAGCGACTGTCAGGTTTTGGGGCGCGATCGCGATCGCCTGCTCCTGGACGTGACGATCTTGACCGGACGGCCCCACCAAATCCGCATCCACCTGGCGGCGGCAGGTATCCCCCTCGAAGGCGATCCCCTCTACGCGATCGGCGGATGGCCCCGATCCCCAGAGGTTTGCCCCGACGAAGACCCTTCAACAGAACAGACCATTGGGGGCGGCGGCGACGCGATCGCGCGGCCCGGAGACTGTGGCTATCGACTCCATGCCCACACCCTCCGCTTCGACCACCCCCGCACGGGCGATCGCCTCACGGTCCACCGCGCCGCCCCCTTTACGTTTCCCTAGGCTTCAAAGTTCGAGAGGGTGATCCCCGACGGCAGCTCATTGCGCCCCCGGAACAGGGCCACAATCTTGATCTGACCGCCATCATTGAACCGCAGGGCCGTATCGCCCCCCGAACTCAGGGCCTGGAACTCACCGGGCTGCGGATCCACCCCAGCGGCCGAGAGCTGGAACGCCCGCTGCAAATTGAAGCCATTGGCACTGATGATCAGGGCATCGGTGCCGCTTTGGTAATCCGTCACCTCCAGGATCGCGTTGGGCGACGCCAGGACAAAGGTATCGACCCCCTCGCCGCCCGTGAGGACATTCGTGCCCCCCGTCGCCACCAGGGTGTCGTTGCCCGCGCCGCCGATGAGCGTATCGTCCCCATTGCCCGCCACGAGGCTGTCGTCCCCAGCGCCGCCGACGATGCTGTCGTTGCCCTCGCCGCCAATGAGCGTGTCGTTAGCGTCCGCCGTCGTTTCTGCCCCCGGCGTGGCGCTGGACCCGTCGCCCACATTTTGCAGGTTGGGCACGTCAACCCCGGCCCCGAGGAGCACATCGTCCCCGTCGCCCCCTTCGAGGCGATCGCTGCCGCCGCCGCCGGAGAGGGTATCGTTGCCCGCTTCACCCAGGAGGTTGTCATCCCCCGGCCCACCGAAGAGTTGATCGGAGCCTTCGCCGCCGCTGAGGCGATCGTTGCCATCGAGCCCCGCGATCGTGTCATTGCCCGTGGTGCCCGTGAGGTTGTCGTCGCCGCTGGTGCCCACCTGGGTGCCGCCCGTGCCCGTGCCGCCGCCGGGAGGAGGGGCGATCGTACTTGGTTCCACGGTGATGAAAAAGTCGGGGCGGATATTGCTCGCCAGGGTGCCCTTGAAAATGGCAATCAGCCGCAGGGTTTCCGTGGGCTGGGCGGGGGAATCTTCGGCGGTGGGCAGGGGGGCGAGGGGATTGGTGCCGGTGTTGGTGGTTGGGGTTTCGCCCACCACGTTATTGACCGTGGCTTCCCCGAGGGAGACATACACCAGCAGATCGCCGCCGTTGATGCCGACCCCCTGCTGGAAGCGCAGTTCGCCCACATTAAAGTCCGGTTCCACGCCGATCGCGTCGAGGGCGGGGTTGTAATCGACGATGGTGGTGACATTGCCGTCGATCTGGCTGGGCAGAACGAAGATGTCGCCCCCTTCGCCGCCGTTGAGGGTGTCGTTGCCCAGGTTGCCAAAGAGGGTGTCGTTGCCGAGGCCGCCGACGATGAAGTCATCGCCCCGCCCGCCGAAGATTAGATCGTCCCCGTCGCCCCCTTCGAGGATGTCGTTGCCTGCGTTGCCGTAGAGGACGTCGTTGCCCGCGTCGCCGTAGAGCTGGTCGTTGCCGTCGCCGCCGTTGAGGGTGTCTTCGTTCTGGCCGCCGAAGATGGCGTCGTTACCGGCGTCGCCGCTGAGGCTGTCGTTGCCTTCGCCGCCGAAGAGGCTGTCGTTGTCCTGGCCCCCGAAGAGGCGATCGTTGCCCGCTTCCCCTTCGAGGCGATCGGCCCCCTGGTTGCCGTAGATCAGGTCATCGCCGTCGCTGCCGAAGAAGGTGTCGTTGCCGAGGCCGCCGAAGAATTGGTCATTGCCAGCACCGCCGAAGCCGAGGTCGTTGCCCTGGCCGCCGAAGAGGGCGTCGTTGCCGTCGTCGCCGCTGAGGATGTCGTCCCCTTCGTTGCCGAACGCTAGGTCGTTGCCGCTGCCGCCAAAGAGCACGTCTTCGCCGGTGCCGCCGTTGAGGCTGTCGTTGCCTTCGTTGCCGAAGAGTTGGTCGTTGCCGTCGTCGCCAAAGAGGAGGTCGTCTTCTTCGTTGCCGATGAGGGTGTCGTTGTCGCGGCCGCCGTAGAGGGTGTCGTTGCCGCGATCGCCGAAGACGAGATCTTCACCAAAGCCCCCGAGGAGCAGGTCGGTGCCCTGGCCGCCAAAGAGGGTGTCGTTGCCCTGATCCCCGAAGAGGGTGTCGTTCCCGGCGCGGCCAAACATGAGGTCTTCGCCGAGGCCGCCCCGCAGCAGGTCGTCGCCGAGGTCCCCTTCGAGCTGGTCGCTGCCCTGGCCGCCGAGGAGTTGATCGTTGCCCTGGCCGCCCCGGAGGGTGTCGTTGCTGCCGAGGCCCTGTAGGGTGTCGTCGCCCCCTGCGCCGAGGAGGGTGTCGGTGGCGTTGGTGCCGGTGAGCAGGTTGGCTTGGTTATCCCCTTGGATGATGGCCACGGTCTAGTCCTCTTGCGGGTGGGTCGGTGGATGGATCGGTGGGTGCTTGGCGAGGGTGCTGATGGGAGGGGGCGATCGCCCGCACCGATCATGGTTGATGCTTTAAGCCCTTGTCAAACGACGATGGAGGGGGGGAGCGGGTTTCACCTGGGCTGTGATATCCGGGGGGGCGCGATCGCGGGGCGATCGATGTAACTATGGGAGGTGGCGTGGGCGAGGCCGTGCGATCGCGGTGGCCCGGTTTTGCTAAGCAATCAGCCACCTCCGACTCTCAGTAGACGCAGGAAAGGAAAGAGACACCCATGGGCGATGCTCCTTTGAATACGGGTCCGAAGCCAATCAAGTTTGGGACGGATGGTTGGCGCGGGGTGATTGCGGCGGATTTTACGTTTGAACGGGTGGAGCGGGTGGCTCCGTTGGCGGCGCGGGTGCTGGCGGCGGAGTTTGGCCCGACGACGGGGAGCCGGACGGTGGTGGTGGGGTTCGATCGCCGGTTCATGGCGGAACATTTTGCGATCGCGGCGGCCCGGGCGATCGCGGCGGAAGGCTATGACGTGTGGCTGTCGAAGTCTTTTGCGCCGACGCCGACGTTTAGCTGGATTGCCCACCATGAAAAGCTGCTGGGGGCGATTGTCCTGACGGCAAGCCACAATCCGGGGCCGTACCTGGGCCTGAAGGTGAAGGGGGCGTTTGGGGGATCGGTGTCGCCGGAGGTGACCCACAAAATTGAAGAATTGCTGGCCCAGGGGGAACCGGTGGTGATCGATCCACCGCCGACGCCGGGGACGATTACGGAGATTGATCCCTGGGCGAGTGGATTCTGTGAGGATTTGCGCTCAAAAGTAGATATTGAGGCGATCCGGGGGGCGATCGCGGCGGGCCAGTTGCAGGTGTTCGCGGATGTGATGCACGGGGCGGCGGCGGGGGGGCTGAAAAAAATCCTGGGCCTGTCTGTGGGGGAACTCAATGGCGATCGCGATCCTTTGTTTGCGGGGGCGGCTCCAGAGCCATTGGCCCAATACACCCAAGCGTCCCAGGCGATCGTCCGGGAGGCGAAGGCGGCGAAACCGGAGGCCCTGACCGTGGGGCTGGTGTTTGATGGGGATTGCGATCGCATCGCCGCGATCGACCGTGACGGCGAATTTTTCAGTTCCCAGGTGCTGATCCCGATTTTGATCGAGCACCTCTGCGAGCGGCGCGGCTACGGCGGTGAGGTGGTCAAAACCGTCAGCGGTTCGGATCTGATGCCCAAGACGGCGGCCCTGTATGGCTTGGCGGTCCATGAAACGGCGGTGGGCTACAAATACATTGCCGATCGCATGCTGTCGGTGCCGGTGCTGCTGGGGGGCGAGGAGTCCGGCGGCATTGGCTACGGCCACCATATCCCCGAGCGGGATGCCCTGTTGGCGGCCCTGTATCTGCTGGAGGCGGTGGTGATGGCCCAGCGGGAGTTGGGGGATTTGTACCGCACGTTGCAGGAAAAAACCGGCTTTTCGTCCGCCTACGATCGCATCGATCTACCCCTAGCCACCATGGAAGCGCGAGATCGCGTCATCGCCGCCCTACAAACGGAGCCCCCCACCGCGATCGCGGGCCAAGCCGTCATCGACTGCCAAACCACCGATGGCTATAAATTCCGCCTCGCCGATGGCCGCTGGCTGATGATCCGCTTCAGCGGCACCGAGCCCGTCCTGCGGCTCTACTGCGAAGGGCCAGACGATGGCCGGGTGGCCGAAACCCTCGCCTGGGCAAAAACCTGGGCCGAAGCGATCGCCTAGGACTGATCCCCAGACCGATCCCGTAGGGGTTGGGTCTCCCAACCCTGCCCCCACCGATCACCCCAACCCTGCCCCCCGATCCCCCCGATCGCCCCAAACCCGTTCAACCCCAACCCCATCCCTCCAAATTGCCCATGCTGTCCTTCCAGCCCCCCGGTTTCCGCCAGTGCTTTGCCACCGTGCCCCTCGGGCGCATGGCCTACTACGAACCGGTGGCCCCCCTGCCCACCTGGCAAGCCGACGGCCCGACGGTGATTTTTATCCACGGCTTCGGCGGCGGCTCCTCGGCCTATGAATGGGCGCAGGTGTACGGGGCGATCGCCATGACCCACCGCGTCATTGCGCCGGATCTGCTGGGTTGGGGCGACTCGGACGGGCGCGATCGCGGCTACAGCCTCGAAGAATACGTCGAAAGCCTCGAAGCCCTCATCCCCCAGGTGTCCGGCGATCGCCCGGTGGTGCTGGCGGCGGCATCCATTGGCGGAGCGTTGGCGGTGCGGCTGGCGAACCGGCATCCCGACTGGTTCGAGCGCCTATTTTTGAGTTGCCCGTCCGGATTTGATGACTTTGGCGAAGGGTCCGGGCGGCGACTCCCGGCGGAACTGGTGAACACCCCCGGCCTCGATCGCCTGATCTACACCGTCGGGGCCGCCAACGCGATCGCCGTGCGCAGTTTCCTAGAGCGATTTTTGTTCGCCAACCGCGATCGCATCACCCCCGAAATGGTCAACGCCTACCTGGCCAGCGCCCTCAAACCCAACGCCGCTGCCGCCGCCCTGCGCTTCCTGCGGGGGGATTTATTTTGCGATTTGGCCCCGGATATGGCCGCCTTGAGCGTCCCCACCGCCATCGTTTGGGGCGATCTCGCCCGGTTCACCAGCCTCGCCCAGGGCCGCAAACTCGCCGACCTCAACCGTGATCGCGTCGCCTGGTTCGTCACCCTGCCCAATTGCGGCGTCGTGCCCCACCTGGAATGGGCCGGACCCACCGCCGGACTCCTACACGCATGGCTCGCGGGCGGCGATCGCGCTACCCCAAGCCGTTAGATTTATGTAAAAGTGAATCGGAGTTGCGGCGATCGCCCCCTCCGCTAGGGATAAACCCGCGATCGCCACGGCCCCATAAAACAGCCTGAACGGCCCTTACATCTCCTTTAGGTCTATCTAATTCCCGTTGAATTTCCTATGAAAAATTCCCTAACGCGCCTGTCCATCTTTGTGGATGGAAATAACATGTTCTATGCCCAGCAAAAAAATGGCTGGTTTTTTGATCCCCGGCGCGTTCTCCAGCATTTTACGGCTCCTGAAGGCACCCAATTGGTCAATGCCTTTTGGTACACCGGCCTCAAGGATCCCCAGGATCAGCGGGGCTTCCGTGATGCCTTGATTAACCTGGGCTACACGGTGCGCACCAAAATTCTCAAGGAATATTATGACGACAATTCCGGGCGCTATTCCCAAAAGGCGAACCTGGATATTGAAATTGTCATTGACATGTTCAACACCGTCGAGCAATACGATCGCGTGGTGCTCTTCAGCGGCGACGGGGACTTTGAGCGGGCGATCGAACTGCTGCGGTCCAAAAGCACCCACATCACCGTGGTGTCCACCGAGGGCATGATCGCCCGGGAACTGCGCAACGCCACCGATTGCTACCTGGATCTCAACGATCTGCGGCCCAAAATCGAAAAGGTGGACTACTGAGAGCAACCTTCCCCGGTGGAGGCGCGATCGCGGCCCCGGCCCCCCAAACCCAGCCCCCAGCCTCGGGTGCTACCCCCGCGCGATCGCCACATTCCCCCCTCGTCCGCCTAGGTGGGCGTGGATTTTGTAAACTTGTAGACTAGAATTTCTAGCACTCCTAGATCGCTAGATTTGCAATTTTCGCCATACCGCCGCCCAGTCCTGGTTTAATCCCCTCGGCCCTGGGCGGTTGTTTGATTCTAGGAACGTCATCGCCAATTCCCCCAGACAAGGGGCTTAAGTCCCTTGCTCCAGCCGGTTTTCTACCGTTCTTCCGTCGGTTTTCGCCGATTTTTCCAAGGCTGGATTTCTGGAATTTAAGGATGTTGGGCCAGTGATGACACCCCCTCAACTGATCCCGCCACCGGCGTGATGGGTTATCGAGTTGGTTATTGAATTTATCAAGATGTCCCCCAGGGGCGAGTTCCACGGAGGCAACCCGGCATGAGTCGCGATCGCATCATCATTTTCGACACCACCCTGCGCGATGGGGAACAGTCCCCCGGCGCATCCCTCAACCGCGAGGAGAAACTGACGATCGCCCGCCAGCTTGCCCGCCTAGGGGTGGACATCATCGAAGCGGGGTTCCCCTACGCCAGCCAGGGGGATTTTGAGGCGGTCCAGGCGATCGCGGACCAGGTGGGCACTGAAGGCGGCCCCACCATCTGCGGCCTCGCCCGTGCCCGCAAGGAGGACATTGCCCGGGCAGCGGAGGCGATCAAACCGGCGGCGAAGGGGCGGATCCATACCTTCATCGCCACGTCCGATATCCACATGAAATATAAGCTCAAAAAGAGCCGGCCCGAGGTGGTGGCGATCGCGGAGGAAATGGTGGCCTATGCCAAATCCTTCACGAATGATGTGGAATTTTCGCCAGAAGATGCGGGCCGCAGTGAGCCAGATTTCCTCTATGAGGTCCTAGAGCGCGCGATCGCGGCGGGGGCCACCACGGTCAATATCCCCGACACCGTGGGCTACACCACTCCCGATGAATTTGGGGCCTTAATTCGCGGCATCAAGGACAACGTTCCTAACATCAACCAGGCAATTATTTCCGTCCACGGCCACAATGATTTGGGCTTGGCGGTGGCCAACTTCCTGTCGGCGGTGCAGAACGGCGCGCGGCAGTTGGAATGCACGATCAATGGCATCGGTGAACGGGCGGGCAATGCGGCCCTGGAAGAGCTGGTGATGGCGCTCCATGTGCGGCGATCATTCTACAATCCCTTCCTGGGGCGTCCGGCGGAGTCCGAAGATCCCCTGACCCAAATCAACCTCGGAGAAATCTACAAAACCTCCCGGTTGGTGTCAAATTTGACGGGCATGTTGGTGCAGCCCAATAAGGCGATCGTGGGGGCCAATGCCTTTTCCCACGAGTCCGGGATTCACCAGGATGGGATGCTTAAGCATCGCCAAACCTATGAAATTATTGATGCCCAAACCATTGGCCGCACGGAGAATCAAATTGTCCTGGGCAAACTGTCCGGGCGCAATGCCTTCGCCAGCCGCCTGCGGGAATTGGGCTTTGAATTGACGGAAACGGAGCTGAATAAGGCGTTTGTACGCTTTAAGGATGTGGCGGATAAAAAGCGGGAGGTGACCGATCGCGATCTAGAAGCGATCGTGAATGATGAAATTCGCCAAGCGCCGGAACTCTATCGCCTCGAACATGTGCAGGTGTCCTGCGGCGACAAAGCCGCCCCCACGGCCACGGTGACCCTGCGTCTGCCGGATGGGACGGACAGCACCGACGCGGCGATCGGCACCGGGCCGGTGGATGCGGTCTATCGGGCCATTAATCGCATCGTGGCGATCGAGAATGAATTGATTGAATTCTCGGTCCAATCCGTCACGGAAGGGATTGATGCCATGGGTGAGGTGACCATTCGCATCCGCCGGGGCGATCGCGTGTTCTCGGGCCATTCGGCGAATACGGATATTGTGGTGGCCGCATCCCAGGCTTACCTGAGCGCCCTGAACCGTTTGGCGGCGATTCTCCAGGATGAAAATGCGGGCGCTGCGAAGGTCCATCCCCAGAGCGCCGCGATCGCCCGATAGGGGAATCACCGTCCCCTAAAATTCCCTAGGGATCGATCAATTAAAAACCACCAAACGCGCGCGGGGTAGAGGTGCATTAAGACTTCTACCCCGCCCGTTTGTGTGTAAAGAAATGGCGATCGCCCCTACAGCAACCCGCGATAGCGAATAAACAGCAGCAGCACCGCCCAGGACCCCAGGGCCACCTTCGCCGCCACCAGGATATTGAGCAGGGGAATCGCCCCGCCGCTGACCAGATCCCCCATCTGCCCCATGGGCCAAGGGAACCCCGCCAAGGTAATCCCCGCAAGGGCCACAAACACCAGCACGGACACCTTTTCCCAGGTGGCCGCCCGCCAGCGCTGGTAGATGTCCTGCATCCAATCCGTCGGAGCCGTAATCGCCACCAGGCCGATCGCCGTGCCCCCCCCCCCCCCCCCCCCCAAACCACCCCCCCGACTCAGGTGTCCCCGCAGGGCCAGCTCAATGCCCACCATCGCCGTGATCGTTGCCCCCAGCCGCGCCAGCACCACCGACGGGCGATCGGTAAACTGCCGCACCTTCACCAGGGGATGCTCATTCGCCAGCAGGTGCTGGGCACACATAATGGCGATCGTAAACACCACCACCTCAAAAATCGTGTCGTAGAGGCGGTTATAAAAAATGATGCCCGACACCGCATTGGGCACCCCGCTGTCCTGGACCACCGCCTTCATGATCGCGGCCCCCGACATCGGCGATACGATATTCGGCAACACCAGCATCTTCACGTAGAACACGAGGCCCGCCACAACATAAATCCACTTCATCAGTGAGGCTCCTGGGGCACCAGCCCCTCCGATTGATCGGCTTGATCGGCAGTTGAATTGAAGGGATCGGCCACGGGGTCCACCAGAACCACCTTCTCTGGATCCGCCCCATAGATCAGGTGCATCGTGGGCGACGCGGTCGCGGCGCGCAAAATCTCATATAACCGGGACACCCGCAGCACCGTTGCATATTGAAGGACAGGGCCATGGAGCGCCGCCGCCCGCGATCGCGTACAGACCCCATGGATATCCCGTTCCACCAACGCCCTGTGGAGGGCCGCGCAATCGTCATAGGGCACCACCTCCAGCCGCAGATGGTGGGGCGCAATGCCCCGGCGCAAATCCTCACATAGGGCCGTAAATTCCGGCGTCGGTGCCGCCACCTCCGTCGCCAGCACCCCCAGCCGCAGCACCAGCGACGATCGCATCGCCACCACAGAGAGCGCCGTCCCCAGCATCGTGCCCATCAGCGCCTCCGTCAGGGCCACATCCGCCGCCCCCAGCAGCGCATACACCAACGCCGCGATCGCCCCCAAAATCCCCCGCACCACCAGCGCATGGTAGGGATTGTCCTGGAACACCACCATCGCCGCCGCCAGCGGCAGCAGCAGCACAATCACCCCCACATCCCAATCGGTCATCACCTCAGTCATGGTCCATCTCCACCGATGAGCAGTAGGCCAAAACGTAGCCCAGCACCGTATTCCACACCAGCAGCGAAAAGAGCGCCAGCACCAGCAGCGGCCATTCCCGAGGAATCTTAATCAAAAGCCCCACCATAATCGCCAAGGAACCGAGGGTATCCGCGATCGAAAGGCTATGGAGCTTAAACAACACCGAGCGGCGACCGAGCAGGGGAAACGTCCCCCAAAACCAGAAAAACAAACCCAGGGCAATACACCCATTACTGAGCCAATAGAGCATGGCAAAAAACTCCCTCAATCCGGTTCATCAAGCCAAGGACAAGAGCAGGGACAATCAATAGCCTGGATTGGTTTGATTCAGCCGCTTAAGCACCTGTGCCAACAGCATCAGGGACGCATTGCCCACACTCAAAATGATCGATCCCACCATGCCAATAAACCAATCATCCTGCAGGACAGAAATGACAATAATCGCCACGGATGTTTTGGTCGCAATACTGGCAAAGGCCAACATCTTTTGCCAGATATCCTGATTTTGACAGGCCGCATACATGGGGATGAGCGTCGCCAAAACCATGGCCCCTAAAATCCAATTCATGGCTCTGCCTTCCGGGAAATGTGATGGATTTCGTACCACCCCTCGGGATCGTAATTTTGAACGATGGTTTTGGGGGTCAAGGTGATGAGCAAAACATCAAGGAATACCATCCCCGAGGTGCGCCGATGGGGGACGCGCTTGCGGGTGACGTATTCATGGCGATGGGGGAACAAGAGAATTTCAAAGGCTTCCAGATAGGACTGGGGAATCGCCAACAGTAGATCCTTGATGCCCTTCGCCCACACCCGAGGGGGGGAGGACATGACGGGGCCGCGCGGGAGCAGCAGGGTGACGATGATGCCGATCGCGATATTGGTGGGACTGAAGTTGGCGGTTAATAGAAACCAAATGCCCAGTCTAAAAACTAGGTTGATATAGCCGGTCATGGCATCACCATCCAGAAGAGAATCACCAGGCCAAGGCTCATGGCCCCGATGAGATGGTCAAGGTTTTCGACGGTGCGCGGCAGTTGAAGGGGCAGCGATCGCGGCAGCAGCCCATAAATCCCCCAACCGATGCCCAGGGTGACCGCCAGCTTTAGGAAACTGCTGAGGCCATAGGCTTGGGGATAGAAGCCATTGGCGATCGCCAATCCCCCCAGCAGAAAGGGCAGGGCCAGCCAGAGGCCGACGCCGGGGGCGGGGGCAGAGGTCGCAGCGGCTACCGTGGATCCAGCGGCGGGGGATAGGACTGCCGCATCGGCCCCTAGATCACCCGAATGGCTGGCCTGAATCGAGGCATCCTCGGCCCCTTGGAAGGGCAATTTCAGGGCCGCGAAGTAGGGATTCCACGGAAGAAAAATCAACTTGCTGAGGGCAATGACCGTCCCCACCGCCGCCACGTTCAGGGGAATCACCTGCCAGGGCAAGAGGGTATCCAGGGTGAGGGTTTTGGCCCCAAATCCCCCCAGGGGCGGCGCGCCACAGATCGACAGGGCCGCGATCGCGATCGCCCCGCCGAGCCAGGGGGCCAGCTTCAGGGTCCGCAGGGTCCGCAGGTCGCGGCCCGGGAGACTGCCCACCCCCAGGAACAGGGCCGCCTTCGCCAACCCATGGGACAGGGCATAGAACCCGGCCACGGGGGGAGCCGCTAGGACAAACCCCACCTGGGAAATGGTCGAATAGGCCAACAGGCGCTTACTGTCGCGCTCTAGGACGGCGTAGCTGACCCCCAGCAGGGCCGTGGCCACCCCCAACAGGCGAATCAAAGGATCCAAATCGGGCACCAGCAGGGCGCAGCGCACCAGGGGAAATAGGCCCGCCTTCACCACGACGCCGGACAGCATGGCCGACACCGGCGTCGCCGCTTCCCCGTGGGTGAGGGGCAGCCACAGGCCGGAGATGAAAACGCCCCCCTTGACCAACAGGCCCAGCAGGATCAGGGCGATCGCCTCGGGCGGCGCATTTTGGATGCCTTCAAAATAGAAAGAGGTGTTGGCCTTATAGACCAGCACTGCGCCAATGAGGTAGAACAACATCGCCGTGTTGCTCACAAATAGATAGCGCAGGGCAATCCAAATGGCGCGATCGCTGCGGGGGTACGCAATCAATGAAAAGGCCGCAATACTGATGACCTCCAGCGCCACATAGACGCTCATGAGATCCGTACAGAGGAAAATGGCATTAATGCTGCCGTGGAGGACCAGCAACTGCGTATAGAAAAAGGTTTTGCGATCGCTCCCCCAGCAGTAGAGGATGACCGCCGCCGTCACAAAACCGTTGGTGAGAATGAAAAATCCACTCAGGGAATCCACCAACAAACTCACGCCAAAATTGTTGAGCAGCGTCAGGGTGAGGGGCTCCGCCCGCGCGATCGCACTGCCCCCATAAACGATGGATCCAAGGGCCGCCAGGGTTGCAAAGGGCCGGTCCACCCGAGGGAATAAATAGATGCCAAAGCCCACCAGCAGCGGCAGGGCCAGCCAGGTGATGGTCAGGTTATTCAGGTCCATCATGGGCGGTTGCTCTGCTCAATGGCGCTAGTTTCCAACGTGGGATTATCCCGCGCCAGCTTCATGACGCTGACGAGCATCAGGGCCTGGATCGAAAACCCAATCACGATCGCCGTTAAAATCACCGCCTGGGGCACCGGATCCGCATAGGCTTCCCCAGCAACCACCTCATCTAGAATCGGCGTCAGTCGCCCACCGCGCGAGGCAATCAGAACGTAGTACGCGATCGCCCCCGTACTCATCACATCCATGGCAATAATCTTCATTGCCAAATTTCCCTTAAGAACGCTGCCAAAAAATCCAAAAAGGATCGTGGCAAAAACACAGGCTTCGAGCATGGGCAGGGCCTGGGAGCAACAACAACTAGGGGTAAAACAAACCTGGGGGCGACCCGCACGCGGGCGAGCAACCCTATCATACCGGTCTGTCCCACCCCCTGGGTTTCGGGGGTGATTAGAAAACTGGAATTAACAATTAGATAGGACGATGGAAGACAATCCACCGTCCTAAATGGCCCCTGGGATCCACCCCCAGGGGTCTTCAATTCCCCCCCTTGGGGTGGCCCGATCCCTAGGCTCCGCCGCGCAGTTTATCGAGAACCGAGCGATCCTCTAGGGTGGAGGTGTCCCCGGCGATCTCTTGGCCCGCCGCCAGGTTCCGCAGCAGCCGCCGCATGATTTTGCCCGATCGCGTCTTGGGCAATGCCTCACTGAAGCGAATTTCACCGGGCCGCGCGATCGCGCCGATCTCGCTGACCACATGGCGCTTCAGTTCCGTAGCCAGGGCATCCGACGGCACCGCCTCCCCTTCCAGAATCACAAAGGCTACAATATCTTCCCCCTTGAGATCGTCCGGTTTGCCCACCACCGCCGCCTCGGCCACCGCCGGGTGCGACACCAGGGCCGACTCGATTTCCATGGTCCCCAGGCGATGGCCCGACACATTGACCACATCGTCCACGCGGCCCATCACCCAGAAGTAGCCATCCTCGTCCCGGCGCGCTCCGTCCCCGGCGAAGTAGAAATATTGCCCATCCTTCGGCGGGATGTGTTCCCAATAGGTGCTGCGGTAGCGATCGTCATCCCCAAAGACCGTGCGGATGGCGCTGGGCCAGGGGTGTTTGATCACCAGATAGCCGCCGGTGTTGTCGGGCACCGGGTTGCCGTCGAGATCGACAATTTCCGCGATGATGCCGGGGAAAGGTTTGGTGGCGGATCCGGGTTTCGTCGCGATCGCACCGGGCAGCGGCGTGAGCATAAACCCTCCCGTCTCCGTCTGCCACCAGGTATCGACAATCGGGCAGCGTTCCGCACCAATGACCCGGTGGTACCATATCCAGGCTTCGGGGTTGATCGGTTCCCCCACGGTGCCCAGCAGCCGCAGGGAGGTCAGATCCCGCGCATTGGGGTGCTCATCGCCCATTTTGATGAAGGCGCGCACGGCGGTGGGGGCGGTGTAGAAAATGGTGACGCCGTATTTTTCGATCACGTCCCAGAAGCAGCCCGGATTGGCGGCGCTCGGGGCTCCTTCGTACATCACCGTGGTGGCTCCATTGGAGAGGGGGCCGTAGACGATGTAGCTGTGGCCCGTGATCCAGCCCACGTCGGCGGTACACCAATACACGTCCGTTTCCTGGAGGTCAAAGGCCCACTTGAGGGTCATGTGGGTGTAGAGGTTGTAGCCGCCGGTGCTGTGGACGACGCCCTTGGGTTTGCCGGTGCTGCCGGAGGTGTAGAGGACGAAGAGCAGGTCTTCGCTGTCCATGGGTTCGGCGGGGCAGTGGGCGGATGCCTTCGGTTGCAGGTCGTGCCACCAGTGGTCGCGCCCTTCAACCATGGCGATCGCGTCGCCGGTGCGTTTGACCACGAGCACATGCTCCACACTGGGGGCGGCGTCGTTGGCGAGGGCTTTATCGACTTGGGGTTTGAGGGCGACGGCCATGCCCTTGCGAAATCCGCCGTCGGCGGTGATCACGGCCTTGCACTGGGCGTCATTGAGGCGATCGCGCAGGGCCTCGGCACTGAATCCCCCAAACACAACGCTGTGGGGGGCACCAATGCGGGCGCAGGCGAGCATGGCGATCGCGGCCTCCGGGATCATGGGCATATAGATCCCCACCACGTCCCCCTTGCCGATGCCTAACCCCTTGAGGGCATTGGCGCATTTGCACACCTCCCGGTGGAGTTGGGCGTAGGTCAGCACCCGCGAATCCCCCGGTTCCCCCTCCCAGATCAGGGCGGCCTTGTTTTTGCGCGCTGTGGTCAGGTGGCGATCGAGGCAGTTATGGGAAATATTCAGCTTGCCGCCCACGAACCATTTCACGAAGGGCGGCTGCCAGTCGAGGGTTTGGGTCCAGGGCTCGAACCAGTCCAGCTCCTGCTGGGCGAGCTCCGCCCAAAAACCGGCGGGATCGGCGGCGGCGCGATCGTACAGGGCCTGGTAGTCCGCCAGACTTTTGATGTGGGCCGCAGCGGCAAAATCGGCGCTGGGCGGAAAGGTGCGCTTTTCCTGAAGGATGGATTCAATCGTTGAGTCGGTCATGGCTGGTCCTAAATGGGAATATTTTGGGGTCGCGAATCTGGCGCGCGAGTATTTGAGGTTGTGTTCTATCCTATGCCTGCCTAGCTCCCAGGGCGATCGCGCGGTCCCTGGCAACCTCCCCATTCATCCCCTATGAATCACTCCCTAGGGATCGGGCCAGTCCGCCACTGGGGCATCGCAGGGGGGTGCGGCCGTGGTCGGAAAGGGGAGCTGCACCACGCGATCGCGCCCCTGCCGTTTCGCCTCATAGAGCGCCCGATCGGCCCCCTGCAAAAATGCCGCCGCCCCATCGGCCTCCTGGGGCACCGCCACCACCACCCCAATGCTCAGGGTCACGCGATCGCTCACCCGCGACCCACAGTGGGGCAAATTCCGCTGGCGGATCGCCCCGCAGATGCGATCGGCCACCGCCAACACCTCCCGAGCCGGCAGATTGGGCAGCAGCAGCACAAACTCCTCCCCCCCATAGCGGGCCGCCAAATCAATCCCCGTCCGGCCATAGCGCTGCAAAATCTGCGCCACCTGAATCAAGCAGCGATCGCCCGCCTGGTGGCCATAGGTATCGTTATAGTTCTTAAAATGATCCGCATCGCAAAGCAACAGCCCCAACGGATGCCGCCGCGCGATCGCCCGCTGCCACTCCTCCTCAAACGCCTGATCAAAAAAGCGCCGATTCGCCAACTTCGTGAGCCCATCCTGACAAGCCTGCTGCTGCAACCGACATTCCAAGCGCTTACGCTCACTGATATCAATCACCATAAACCCCACCTGATGCAGCACCCCCGCCCCATTAAAAATTGGGAAATAGGACAAAATCCAAGTCCGCTCCCCCTTCTTCCGAAACTGATAAAACTCGCCAATTAAAGACAATTTTTGGGAATCAGCATTGCCACTCTTGAGGCAGTTGCGAAACTCTTGATTGAGGAGCGGCTCCCCCGTCCTGATGACCTGGGAAATATGGGTCACAAGAATCCCCAGGTTGTGCTCCAGGTCCGCCAGGGACCTAATGGGGGATTGTTGAGAGGTTTGAATTTGCAGAATTTGCAGCAACACCCCATTGAACTGAATCAAGCGAAATTCGCGATCTACGATCCCCATGCCAATCGGCGACGAGGAAAAAAATCCACTCAACTGAGCCTGACTATTCCTCAACTCCGCCGTGCGTTCCGAAACCCGCTCCTCCAGCCGCTTGAGGGCATCCTGGAGGGCAATTTGTGACTGCTGACGATCATAAATGGATAGGGATAAGGTCAAGGAGGTGATCGAAATGGATGCCATAAAAATCTGCAAAAACAGCAGACTTTCATTCATGCTCTCCCCCAAGAATGTCAGGGTCTGATGGGCCGTCACCAGGATGGCAAACAGGGAAATGAACGCCACAAGAACACTAGAAAAAAAGCGACCGTGACTGACGGAAACACATAGAAAAGTGGGCAATAAAACATAGCCAACGCGATAGCCAAATCTGAAGCTGAGGGCCACGGCCAAAAGAAAGATCGAAAAAATGCCATAGGATGCACTCGGCAGAGGCTGACGGCGATCGCGATCCTGGAGATCTCGCCAAAGCAGCAGCGGCGGCGAAAACACCAGATGGGCCAAGGCACTCGCCAACCACCAGGACGTCCAGGAGGTGCCATAATCGCGCCAGGAAATCACCCCAACGGCACAATGGACCGTAACGCCTAAAAATGCAGAAATGCTAGGCGAAATGACCGCCGCCTGAATGAAAACTAGGCCGGATTTAATACTCGTAAAGAGGGCCTGGGGGGGAATTTGGCTCGCAATCAAATTCCGGGCCAGCCACGGTTGCAGAACATTGGCCAGGGCGCAGGTGAGATTGAGGACAAAGGCCGCCAGGGGGGAGGGGCCTTGGTTCGTCAAAACCTCCATCAGCCCAAAGATGGAGCCCAGAAAAATACCCGGCACCGCCCGCAGACCAAGGCCCAGAAAAAGCGGCAAGGTGAACGCGGACGGAAACCACACCGCCGCCACATAGCTCGGTAGGCTGGCAAATCGCAAACTGAACTGCGCCGCCGCCCCATAGACCAGCGCGATCGCGCCCGTCAGCAGGAGAAGATGGGCAATGGCCTGACGGGATAGGGGGGCACCAGGGGCAGGGGGCGGGGCAAAGGCCATAGGGGGAAGTGGAGGGGAGAGGAGAGGAACTCAGCGGCCACAGGACATCAGGGGCGCGCGCGACCCCATTCCAGGCTCAGTCAAGGCTAGGCTTTTGTGATCTTGGTCCTTTGGGTGACTTTTGAGCGTTGGGGGCACTTAACTTTTTGTCTAATGGTTTTTATCTAATAGTTTTAGCGATCGCGGGGACCAAAAGCCCAGGGCTGATCCCCTGCCGAGGCCGCCGCCGCCAAGCCGAGCAAAGCCGAGAACCTCAAACCCTGGATCACCCCCCTAACCCTAGGGGCCTGCGGTGGGGCAAAAGGACCCGCCCCCAGGGCCAGATTCCACCCCAAGCCCTCCAGCACAGCCCCCAAAGAATGCACCATAACCACCCCTTGAAGGGGACAATTGGGGCCGCCATTGCAAAAGATTGCCGAAAAACAGCACCACCAATGGCCTACTTCCCATAGCGGTCGGTCCCTCGCCCCGTGAGGCCCTCCATAATCTGTTGCTAGTTAATTGCAATAAGGCGACTTTGTTGCAACTCTCAAGGATCTCCTGTTATGCTCTCAATAAGTAGGGCTTGTTGAAAAGTTGCGCGAGAGGGGGCGGGAGGGAACGATATGTATTCCTACACGGCACAGTCGCTCAAGGCGGAATTGAATGAACGGGGGTGGCGCATGACCCCCCAGCGCGAGACGATTTTGCAGGCTTTCAAGGATTTGCCGGAGGGCCGACACCTCAGCGCCGACGATCTCTATGAGGTGCTTGATCGCCAGAAGCAAAATATTAGTCTTTCGACGATTTATCGCACCCTAAAGCTCATGGCGCGCATGGGCATTCTGCGGGAGTTGGAGTTGGCGGAGGGTCACAAGCACTATGAACTCAACCAGCCTTACCCCCATCACCACCATCACCTAATTTGTGTGAAGTGCAACAAAACCATTGAGTTCCGCAATGATTCGGTGCTCAAGATGGGGGTGAAGCAGTCCCAGAAGGAGGGCTATCACCTGTTGGACTGCCAGTTGACGATCCATGCGGTGTGCCCCTCGTGCCAGCGATCGCTGTTGCCCCTATAGGCCGTGACGTTGGGTTGAGGGGTAATTGAGGACTTTGTTGGGACTTAGACCTTAGAAATTGAGGCCCAGGGCGGCTTTGGTGGAGGGTCCAGCGACCCCATCGGGTTGGAGACCGCGCGATCGCTGGAAGGCAATGACGGCATTGCGGGTGATGGGGCCGTAGTAGCCCGTGACGCGGAAGTGGAAGAAGCCCAGTTCCTTGAGGCGGGTTTGGACGGCGGTGACGTTTTGGCGGATGGTGCCGCTGCACGAGTTGCAGGCGGTGGAGGCATAGCTGGGGCCGCCGCCGCCGTAGCCCCCCACTTCGCGGCTGTAGCCGTCGGGGACGATGCCCCGTGCGCCGGTGTTGCTATAGATTCGGGGGCGGCAGGGGTTGCTGATGATCGGGCCACCGGTGCCGCCGCTGGAGGTGCCGTGGAGGGCGGCCAGGGTGGCGGCTCCGACGATGCCATCGGCCGTGAGACCCCGCGATCGCTGGAAGGCTTTGACGGCGCTCAGGGTGGCACTGCCAAAGTAGCCGGTGCTGCGACCGCTAAAGAACCCCAACTCCCGCAGGCGATTTTGTAGGCGGATCACTTCGGCGGATCGGCTGCCGTAGCGCAGGCCACTGGCACTGTAGCTGGTGGTGCGGGCGGCAACGGTGCGCCGGGGGGCAACGTTGGTGCGGTATTGGGGGGGGATGGGGCCGCCGCCGCCGCTGGCGGTTTGGGCGGGGTTGGGGGCGTCGGTTTCTGCGGCGATCGCCCCTTCAGCGGCCGTGGGAGTAGAAGTATTGTTTTCGCTGGCCGTCGGGGCGTTCGGCTCATTTTTCCAGACGCCGAAGGTGACCGCATCGATCGCATCCACCAGCCGGGCGGGGGGCTCATTACTTGCTGCGGCGCGGCGGGGGCGCAGTTCATTAAGGCTATTGGTGCCGATACCGCTGCCGCCGTCCGTGAAGCTGCTGCCGTTGAACGGACTCGGGCCATCGGGGGAACTATTGGCGCTGGCGGTCGCCGCGATCGCGCCCCAGCAGGCCACCGTCAGGGCTAGCCCCAGCATCCCCGTCCATCCCGCCGACGACAGGCAGCGGCCATCCCAGGAGGCGACCGTCGCGGCAAACTGTCGCGCGAAGGCCCGCTCAACGTCACTGCGGTGCCCCGTGGCGAGGGAATGGTGGGTATAGGCCAGCGTTTCCATAAGGTGCCCCTCAAGGTGTGCCCTGCGGATGGAGAGATCTCGATACGGTTGTATCATACGCATCCCCGGCGGGCGAGGTGGGCGATCGCCCCTCGGTAAAATCCTGCCCTTGACACCCCTTGGCCGCGCAGCCGACCAGATTTGGGGGCAAAATGCGATGAGGGATTTTACGGAGCCCACTCCTCTAGGGAGCCCGTTTCCCGCCCGCGTCTCCCGGCCTTCGACGGTACCATGATCCCATGACCCAGACCCCCCTTCCCCCCGCCCCCCCTTCGTCCCCGGTGCCCGCCGCCGCCTGGAGCCGTCCCCTGGGCCTGGGGTGGGAGCGGCCCTATACGGTGCGCTACGCCAGCAATATTGACGATGGTCCCTGGCAGGGGATGCCCTTGGGGGGCTTTGGGGCGGGCTGCTTTGGCCGATCGCCGAGGGGTGATATCAATCTCTGGCAGATCGACGGGGGCGATCGCGTCTTCCGCAGTCTGCCAAGCTGCCAGTTTTCAATCTTTGAGCAGGGGGAGGGGAAAGCGGCCCAAGCCTACGCCCTTTCGACGGAAGCGCCGGACGATGGCAGTTTGGGCGCTTGGCAGTGGTATCCCCCCTCGACGGGCGATCGCACCACCGGCACCTACAGCGCCCTCTATCCCCGCAGTTGGTTTGAATATGAGGGGGTGTTTGACTGCCAGATCCGCTGTGAGCAGTTTTCGCCGATTATTCCGGGGAATTACCAGGAAACTAGCTATCCGGTGGCGATTTTTGAATGGTCGGTCCACAATCCCACCGATCGCCCCATCACCCTCAGTCTGATGCTCAGTTGGGAAAATGTGGTGGGCTGGTTTACGAACGCGATCGCCGCTCCCGAGGTCAAAGTCCGCGACGACGGCAGCCCCGAGTATGAATACCAACCCCGCTGGGGCGAGAGCGCCGGGAACTTCAGCCGCTGGATCGAGGATTTTTATCGGGTCGGCTGCACGCTGATGAATGTGCAGGATCTGGCGTTTGTGGATGCCCATCCCGGCGAAGCTCCCCCGGAAGGGCGAGGCCAGTGGGCGATCGTCACGGTGCAAAACCCCGCCGTGGAGGTGTCCTACCACACCCGCTGGAACCCGGCGGGCGATGGCTCGGATCTGTGGCAAGACTTTGCCCGCACGGGGAGCCTGCCCGATGAGCCCGATGAAACCCCCGCCCAGCCCGGAGAACGGGTCGGAGCCGCGATCGCGGTGCGCTTCACCGTCCAGCCCGGTCGCACCCGCAAGGTGCCCTTCGTGATCGCCTGGGATTTTCCCACCACGGAATTTGCCGCCGGGGTGAACTACCAGCGGCGCTACACGGACTTTTTCGGCCGCAACGGCACCAACGCCTGGACGATCGCCCGCACGGCCCTGAAACATTACGAAGAATGGCGCGAAAAAATCCAAGCGTGGCAGGCCCCGATCCTGGACCGCCCCGACTGGCCCGACTGGTTCAAGATGGCGCTGTTCAATGAACTCTACGACCTGAGCGCCGGGGGCAGCCTCTGGACCGCCGCCGATGAGCGCGACCCCAAGGGCCAGTTCGCCGTCCTCGAATGCATGGACTACCGCTGGTATGAAAGCCTCGATGTGCGGCTGTACGGCTCCTTTGGCCTGCTGCAACTGTGGCCGGAGCTAGAAAAGGCGGTGATGCGGGCCTTTGCGCGGGCGATTCCCACCGCCGACGACACCCCCCGCGTGATTGGCTACAACCAGGCCGCCGCCGTGCGGAAACTGCGGGACGCCACGCCCCACGACCTCGGTGCCCCCAATGAGCACCCCTGGGAGCGCAGCAACTACACCAGCTACCAGGACTGCAACCTGTGGAAGGATTTGGGGTCGGATTTTGTCCTGCTGGTCTACCGGGACTATGGGTTGACGGGGGGCACCGATGTGGAATTTCTGGCGGAATGCTGGGGGTCCGTGGTGCGGGCGCTGGATTACCTCAAGGGCTTTGATGGGGACGGCGACGGCATCCCCGAAAATTCCGGTGCGCCGGATCAGACCTTTGATGATTGGCGGCTCCAGGGGGTGAGTGCCTACTGCGGTGGCCTGTGGATTGCGGCGCTGGAGGCGGCGATCGCGATCGCGGACATTTTGCTGGCGGCGGAGGGGTCTGGGCAGCGCGATCGGGCCGGCACCCTGCTCGATCCCCAGGGGGTGATCCTCGATCCTGAGGAAATTCGCCAAGCCCGCGATCGCTTCAGCCAGTGGCGGGGGCAGGCGCGATCGCGCTATGACGAATTATTGTGGAACGGCCAATACTATCGACTCGATAGCGCCAGCAACTCGGACGTGGTGATGGCCGACCAACTGTGCGGCCAGTTCTATGCCCGTTTACTAAATCTGCCGGACGTGGTGCCCGCCGATCGCGCCCGCACCGCCATCGAACACATCTACCAAAGCTGCTTCGTGGCCTTCAATGACTTCTGCCGCAGCGATCGCGCCGCCGCCCTCGGTTGGCAATGCGATCCCAACGGCCCCGCGATCGGCATCGCCAACGGTGTTCTCGCCGACGGCAGCCCCGAAAACCCCAAGGCCACCCATCCCCTAGAGGTTTGGACCGGCATCAACTTCGGCCTCGCCGCCTTTTGGCTACAAATGGGGTTTAAGGCGGAAGCCTTCGAGGTGACCGAAGCGGTCGTCCACCAGATCTATAGCGGCGGTCTCCAATTCCGCACCCCCGAGGCCATCACCCCCCAGGGCACCTTCCGGGCCTGCACCTACCTGCGACCCCTCGCCATCTGGGCCTTGTACGGCATCCTGACGGAGTTCGAGTCCCTCAATCCCTAAGTAAAAATCCCTAGGGCAGTCTCCCCAGGGCCGCCACCCCAAACGCCCGCTCCGGTGAGCCCCTGGCCCCTGGTTTCCCTGGGCGTCTTCCCCCACCCCCACCCCGTCCTAAGGCGATCGTCGTTGTGGTTTCTCCCCAGTCCTCCCTCTCGATCCGATGCGCGAATCCCAACTGCGGCGCTCCTAATCTGCAAACGGAGCGCCATTGCCACCAGTGCGGTGCGGTGGTTCCGAGGATCCTGGTGCGGGCCTTCAACCTTGACTGGTCCCACATGCGCATTGGGGATCTGGTGGGCGATCGCTATGCCTACTGGGGCCACAATCTGCTGCTCGACACGCGGCCGGGGGAAGCGCCGGATGTGCCCAGTGAGGTGCCCCCCCTAGCGGTGCCTTACCTGCGGCTGCTGGGCTATCGGCCCCATATCCCCCAGCCCTACGGCATTTTGCGCTATGCGTCGGATCAGGGGAGCGCCCTGCTGTTTGAGGGGCTGCCGGTGGATCCGGAGACGGGCCGCCCGTTCCCCAAACTCCAGGGGGCTTGGGAGGCAACGTCGCCCCTGCGGCAACTGAATTGGCTCTGGCAACTGGCGAACCTCTGGAAGCCCTGTGCGGAGCTGGGGGTGGCGTCGAGTTTGCTGGATTTTGACTTGATCCATGTGGAGGGCAGTTGGGTGCGTCTGATGGCGCTCCAGGTGGATGATGGCCCCAAGGGGCCGCGCCTGGGGGATTTGGGGCGGACCTGGAAGGGGTTGGTGCCCCATCCGGCGATCGCGGACTACTTCAATCACCTCTTGGATCAACTGATTCTGCACCGCATTTCCAGCGTCGCCGGACTGCTCCACAGCCTTGAACAGGCCCTGGAGACCCTGGTGCAGCCGGAACCGGCCATCCCCGTGGCGATCGCGGCCTGCACGGATCCAGGGCCAAGCCGGGAGCGCAATGAGGACGGCTGCCATCCCGCCTCGGGGGCCGATCAGCAGGCGGCTCCCATCCCGCGCCATGCCTCCTTCGCGATTGTTTGTGATGGGTTGGGGGGCCATGAGAGCGGGGAGGTGGCGTCGGATCTGGCGATCGCGATCCTGTCGGAGCGCCTGACGGCCTTTCTCGATCGCCTCGGCGGGAATATTCCCCTCCTGAGCCGCACGGAACAGGTGCTGAGCCGCGCCCTGCTCGATGCCAATGCCGCGATCGCCGAGCGCAACGATCGCGAAGCGCGGGAAGAACGGCACCGCATGGGCACCACCGCCGTCACCGCCTTGCAGTTGGGCCGCCACCTCTTCATTGCCCACGTGGGGGATAGCCGCATCTATCGCCTGTCCCGCAGCGGCTGCCACCAGGTCACCCTCGATGATGACCTTGCTTCTCGGGAAACCCGCCTGGGCTATGCCTTCTACCGCGATGTGTGCCGTCAGCCGTCCGCCGGAGCCCTGGTGCAGGCTTTGGGGATGGCCTCGTCGGACTACCTCGCCCCGGCCCTGCGGCGTTTTTTCCTGGATGAGGACTGCATCTTTCTGCTGTGTTCCGACGGCATCAGCGACTTTGACCTGGTCGAACGGTTCTGGCCTGATCTGGCCCTGCCGGTTCTCGATGGGCACCAAACGGTCCTGGATGCGGCCCGCCGCGCCGTGGCCCTCGCCAACCAGCACAATGGCCATGACAATGCCACGATCGCCCTCATCTATGCCCGCGCGGGGGATGCACCGCCCCAGACGCCGCCCCTGCCGCCGGTGGTGACCGCCGCGATCGCCGCCGCCGCCGCCCCGAGCGAGTCCAATCCCCCCGCCCCCCCGCGCCCCAAAACCGTTCCCCCCGCCCCCACTGCCCCCCACCCCAAGGCCACTGCCGCCCCCGCTGGCCCCCCATCCAACTCCACCGCCGCCTCCGCCAACCCTGGCCTGTGGCTGCTGACCCTGGCGATCATCCTGCTGGGGGGTGGCACCTTGGCCGTGTGGCTGCGTCCCCGGATTAGCGCATTCCTGCCCAGTGCCCCGACGCCGACGCCGACGGCCCCCCTCCCCGCCCCCCCGCCGATCGCCCCCGCCCCGGTCCCCCTCGCCGTCGGCGACATCCTCGAAGCGACGGCCCCCAACCCCCTCGCCGCCTATCCCCAGCCCAATCTAGATCGGCCCGCCAGCGGCACCCTCGTCACCGGCACCCTCTTGGCCGTCGAAGCGATCGCCACCCCCAACGGCACCCGCTGGATCCAGGTGCGCATCTGCCGCACCCCCGCCCTCCCCAACGTTGCCGCCGCCCCCACCGCCCCCGATCGCCCCGCGATTGCCCCGCCCCTCCCCGCCGGAGCCCTGGGTTGGCTCCAGGACAGCGCCCTCACCCCCGCCGCCGCACCCGCCTCCAGCCCCAGCGCGATCGCCGCCTGCCAGCCCCCAGCCCCCTAGGGCACCCCCCCGCGCCCCCGCAACTTCCTGATGCGCCGACCGCAAATTCGGAGATAATGCAAACGCATTTTGACCCAGGCACATCCAGATCGCCCTAGGAACCATGAAATATTTCTTTCTATCGGAAGGCTGGACCGTCGGCCGCGTCTGGAGTACCGAAGGGCCATGGAACGAAGTCGCCTGGCGGCGATCGCCCCACATCGAGCGCACCAACCTCTCCATCATCGAGCGCGGCGAAACCCTCTGGCTCTACCGGGCCGAAGAGGCCGTCGTCATGCTCGAGGTGCGCCCCAGCCAGCCCAGCCCCCCCAGCAATAACAGCACCACCGCCGCCCGCACCGCCGCCGCCGCCCAGCCCATCGGTCAAGTGGTCCTGCGCCGCCTCATCGACGCCGATCAAGTGGTCGAACGCCTCAGCAACGGCCAAGCCATCTGCCAGATTTCCGCCACCGACGCCCTCGCCTAGGCCCCCAAACCACCCCCCCGCGATCGCCCCGACCCGTCAAAAGCACGGCAGAATCTAGCTTTTAGCCCCCCGCCCCCCGCAGCAAAGCGCTTGCGATCGGTCTGGTGACTCGTTACACTTCTCTGAATAACTGCCTTTGTGGATTCTTCGATAAATACGCACCGCTGCTGGCCCAAGCGCCACAGCAGTCAGCATCGCTTGAAGACAACCAATCGAATCGATTTTTTGAGGAGGCCTGTAGTCAATGGGACTACCCTGGTACCGCGTACACACAGTCGTCCTAAATGACCCAGGGCGACTGATTGCTGTGCATCTCATGCATACGGCGCTCGTGGCTGGCTGGGCCGGCTCCATGGCGCTCTATGAACTGGCGAACTTTGACCCGAGCGACCCCGTCTTGAACCCCATGTGGCGTCAGGGGATGTTCGTGCTGCCCTTCATGGCCCGCCTCGGCGTCACCGAATCCTGGAATGGCTGGAGCCTGACGGGTGAAACCGTCGCCGCCAATCCGGGCTTCTGGAGCTTTGAAGGGGTCGCCACCGCCCACATCATCCTGTCCGGGCTGCTGTTCCTGGCCGCCTGCTGGCACTGGGTGTACTGGGATCTGGAACTGTTCAATGATCCGCGCACGGGCGAACCGGCCCTGGACCTGCCGAAAATGTTCGGCATTCACCTGTTCCTGTCGGGCTTGCTCTGCTTCGGCTTTGGGGCATTCCATCTGACGGGCCTGTGGGGTCCGGGCATGTGGGTTTCTGATCCCTACGGCCTGACAGGCCATGTGCAGCCCGTGGCTCCCGAGTGGGGGCCGGATGGCTTTAACCCCTTCAATCCGGGCGGCATTGTGGCCCACCACATTGCGGCGGGGGTTGTGGGGATTATCGCTGGCCTGTTCCACCTGAGCGTGCGTCCCCCCGAGCGCCTCTACCGCGCTCTGCGGATGGGGAACATCGAAACGGTACTGTCGAGCAGTATTGCGGCGGTGTTCTTTGCGGCGTTCATCGTTGCTGGCACCATGTGGTACGGCAGTGCGGCGACGCCGGTGGAGCTGTTTGGTCCGACCCGCTACCAGTGGGATAGCGGCTATTACCAGCAGGAAATCAACCGTCGAGTGCAGGCCAGTGTGGCGGATGGCGCGAGCCTGAAGGAGGCTTGGGAAGCGATTCCTGAGAAGCTGGCGTTCTATGACTACATCGGCAATAACCCGGCCAAGGGCGGTCTGTTCCGCACTGGGGCGATGGTGAGCGGTGATGGGATTGCCCAGAAGTGGTTGGGTCACCCGGTCTTCAAGGATGCGGAGGGCCGTGAGCTGTTCGTGCGTCGGATGCCGAACTTCTTCGAGAACTTCCCGGTGGTGCTGTCGGATGCGGATGGGGTCGTGCGGGCGGATATTCCGTTCCGTCGTGCGGACTCGAAGCTGAGTTTTGAGCAGACGGGGGTGACGGCGACGGTCTATGGCGGTGCCTATGACGGTCAAACCTTCAATAATCCGGCGGATGTGCGCCGTCTGGCCCGTAAGGCCCAGTTGGGTGAGCCGTTTGATTTCGATACGGAAACCTTGGGTTCTGACGGGGTGTTCCGCACGAGCCCGCGCGGTTGGTTTACGTTCGGCCATGCGGTGTTTGCGCTGCTGTTCTTCTTTGGCCACATCTGGCATGGTTCTCGGACCCTGTTCCGGGATGTGTTTGCTGGGGTTGACCCGGATCTGGGCGAGCAGGTCGAGTTCGGTCTGTTCCAGAAGCTGGGGGATGTGACGACTCGCCGCGCCGAGTAGTTGGATCTGGGGTCTGGGCTGGGGCGATCGCGGTGCTTTAGGGCTGGCGATCGCGGTGGTCCGGACTCATCTGTGGGGGGTGACTGGGGGTGCGCGATCGCGCCGCCGTTGCCCCTTGCCCCAGGAGGTGGGGTGTAATGGCCCCCCTTTTTGCTTGGATATTCAATGAAGTTACTGCTTAGGAAACGCTGGATATGGAAAGCGCAGCATACATCTTGATTTTGGCCTTGGCCCTTGGGACGCTCTTTTTCGCGATCGCCTTCCGCGAGCCGCCGAAAATTGGCAAATAGGAAAGGGGCGGTCTAAGATTCAGGCATTCCCATCGGGGGACTGGATCATTCCTGTCAAGGCCGCCCGCAGGGAATTGAAGGATGGCGTTGCTGCCCCGTCGGTAGCAGCGAATAACCTGGGTGATGAATGGACGGCCCCCTATGGCCTTGGTGGCGGGGGAAATCAGCCGCCTTGATTCGTTACTCAGGTTCTCCCGTATCTTTGGGGCTGGTCTTGGGGCTGCTGCCAGGGCGATCGGGGGAGGAATTTGAGGGATGGCTGCGCGGCGGATAGGGTGCCGGGGGCCGTGGCTGGGTGGACGCTGCCTGGGCAGTTGGTGTGATGTGTTGTTCGATGTCGTGAGTCGTGTCGGGAGTCCATGCGCTGTCCGTTTTGCCAGCACTCCGAGAGTCGCGTTCTAGAGTCCCGTTCGGCGGAATCGGGGCAGAGTATGCGGCGGCGACGGGAATGCCTAGCCTGCCAGCGGCGCTTCACGACCTATGAACGGATTGAACTGGTGCCGGTGGCGGTGATCAAGCGGGATGGGCAGCGGGAGCTATTTGACCGCTCGAAGCTGCTGCGGGGGGTGCTGCGGGCCTGCGAGAAAACGGGCCTAGATCCCCAGCGGCTTGAGGAATTGGTCGATGAGATTGAGGCGCAGTTGCAGGGGCAGGCGGTGCGGGAGGTGACCAGCCAGGATTTGGGGTGGTTGGTGCTGGAGCAGTTGCGATCGCTCAGTGAAGTGGCCTACGTTCGGTTTGCGTCGGTTTATCGCCAGTTTCGGGGGGTGCGCGATTTTGTAGACACCCTAGAGCGGCTCCAGGCGGATCGCCAGGGACCCTCTGCGATCGCGGCGGAACCTCGGCCCATGGGCGGGGGCGATCGCCCCGGGGGGATCCGGCAGGCGGCGATCGCACCGAACAATCCGATAGATTGGGCAGGGGCATCGACCGGGGGCGATCGCGACGTGGCCACCCCCTGGCCCAGCCCGCCCCAAATCCTGAAGGGAGGCTAAACAACGGATATGGATACGGCACTCGCGTTTTTGGTTTCGATGGTGTTGGGGGTGGGGGGCTATTTTGCCGGTTCCGCCAAGGTAATTGAACAGGGCAGCCGCGCCCTCGTGGAGCGGTTTGGACGCTACCAGCGCACGTTGGATCCGGGGCTCAATTTCGTCATCCCCTTCATCGACTCGCTGGTGGTGGAAACGGTGCGGGAGCGCACAACGGACATCAAAAAGCAGCAGGTGATCACCAGTGACGGACTGAATATCACCGTCGATGTGATTGTCTATTGGCAAATCGTGGACCTGGCCCGGGCCTACTACGCCGTCGAAAATCTGGAGGATTCCCTCGCCAACCTGGTGCTGACGGAGGTGCGTGCCCAGTTTGGTCAGGTGAATTTGGCGGATACCTTTTCGCGCATTGATGACCTCAGCCGTACCCTCCTCGAACGCATGGATGAGGTGACGGTCACCTGGGGCATCAAGGTGCAGCGGGTGAATATCCAGTCGATCGAACGGCCCCCGGAAATCGATCAGGCGATCGAGCGGGAAAAGCAGGCGGAAAGCGAACGGCGGGCGGCGCTGCTGCGGGCTGAGGGGGAACGGGACGCCGCGATCGCGGAATCAGAGGGGCGCAAACGGGCCGCGATCGCCGAAGCCGAGGGCATCGTGCAGGCCATGCAACTGGTGTCCGCCGCCATGCAGAACAACGAAACCAATAACCGCGAAGCCCTCCAGCGGGTGGTGCAATTCCTGTTGGCCCAGCGCTACGTGGACGCCAACCAAAAGATCAGCGAAAGCCCCAACTCCAAGGTCATCTTCATGGATCCTAGGGCCATGAACGAAGCCCTCGGGGAACTGATGCGCGAAGAGGATCCCACCCCCCACGCCGCCGGTCCCCGCAGTATGCCGCCCCCCTCGATGCCCTCCGGTGGCCAAAACGGCAATGGGGAAGGGCCAGCGGCCTAGGGAGGGTCGATCCTTCGGCTGAACCCCTTGTGTTGCCTGCAATCAACCGTAGGGGCGAGGGTCTTTTTGCCCTGCCCCCGCGAGCGATCTCTGGACTGCCCGGACCTGTTTTGTCCCCGCGATTTTTGTCCCAAGGTTGAACGGGTTTGGGGCGATCGCCTGTGGCCGGGTTGGGAGACCCAACCCCTACGGTGGTGGACTGGCTAATGGGGAAGGGTGGGCCGCTAGGTGGGAATCAGCTCACCGGGGCGCAGGCGAGCCCATTTGTGCTTTTCTTCCTTGAAGCTGTCGCAGCCCACCACGTCCCATTCCATTTCGATCATCTCGCCGCTGCTGCGGATATTGACCTCGATGGTGGGTTCAACCGGTTCAAAGTTGGGGGTGTCGGTCAGGTGGGGCTGCTGATGTTGATGCTCAACCGCGTGGTAGGTGTTGCAGCGATCAACGTAATGGCAGTGGATGCAAATACACATGGTGATCCGGGGCGATCGCCCGTGGGTCAGGGTCTTTTTTGTCCTCAAAACCAAACGGTGGGGCCTTTTAGGGGCCGTGGCTGCTCCTACGTTTCACTGTAGCTCAGGTTTTTGGGGAGGGGGCGGACGGGGCGCGATCGCGGGGTCTGCCCATGTGCCATTCTGAAACGTAGCCCCCCCCAGAGCGTCCGGCACCCGATCGCCGCAACGGTTGCCAGGGCCGTCCCATGCCCCGCCATCGCCACCGCCCATGCCCATCCCCGCCGCCCGACCCTGGAAGAAGCTATTGAAACGGTTGCCCGTCGTGCGGACGATCATTGCCTACTTTCGGACTGTCAATGTGGCCGCCGATGATGGGAGCGATCTGGACCGCTATTCCTACGGGGGCTGGCGCGATCGCTTCCTGCAAATGCGTCTGCACCTGACCTTTGGCCTCGGGGCGATGATGTTCGCCAGCTTCTGCCTGCTGGATGTGGTCCGCAGTTGGCAGCCGGCCCAGGGGCTCAACTGGCTACCGCTGCTGATGAAGGTTGCGATCACCCTGCTGCTGCTGGTGTTGCGCAGCCGTCTGCATCCCGATCGCGTCGAACGCCACCTGCTGCTCTATTTTCTGGGGGTGGTGGGCATTGTCCAGGTGCTGCCCGAATCCCTGGATTTGCTATCGCGGGCCTCTGGTATTAAGGGATTTAGCGCCGCCACGGGCCTGTACCAATGGTCATTGCTCTTTTTCATCCAGGCCACCCTGATTCCCGTCCGCTGGCGGTGGCATGCCCTGTCCCAGGTGCTGGTGCTGGTCCATGCCTTCGGGGGGCGAGAGTGGGTGGGCATCGCCATCCGGTCCTCCGCCCGGGAATCGCGGCTGGGGCTGCTGCTGGGGCTGTTTTGGGTATGTTTGGCCTGCGATTTGTCCGTGTATCTCTATGAACGGTTGCAGCGGGCGGAATTTTCGGCCCGCAGTCAGTTGGCCGGGGCCTACCGGGATCTGGAGGTGGCGGAGGAGAACTACCGCAGTTTGTTTGAAAATGCGGTGGAGGGGATTTTTCAGGCGTCGATCGCGGGGCAATACCTGAGCGTGAATCCGGCCTTTGCGCGCATGTATGGCTACCCGTCCCCGGAGGCGGCGATCGCGGCGGTCTCGAACATTCGCAATGTCCTATTTGTAAACCCCGGTGCCTACGATCAACTGCTGGCGCTCCTAGAGCGCGAGGGGCGGGCCATGGACTTCGAGGTGGAGGTGCGGCGGGCCGACGGCAGCACCTTTTGGATTTCGGAAAATGTGCGGGCCTTGCGGGACACGGACGGCACCCTGGTGGCCTATGAGGGCATCGCCGTGGACATCAGCACCCGCAAGCTGGCGGAGGAGGAAATCCGGCGGACCCTGGCGGCGGAAAAGCAGCTCAATCGCCTCAAGACCGATTTTGTGGCCATGACGTCCCATGAATTCCGCACGCCCCTGACGACGATTTTGGCGGCGTCCGAGTCCCTGGAATATTACGGGGGCCAATGGCCGGAGGCGAAGCGCCATGCCTACCTCAGGCGCATCCAGGGGGCGGCGGCCCACATGGGGGAACTGCTGGATTCGGTGCTGACGATTGGGCAGGCGGATACGGGTAAGTTGCCCTTTCGGCCGGGGCCGATCGCGGTGGAGCCCTGGTGTCGGGCGCTGGTGGAGGAGATGGATCCGCTGCTGGGGTGCGATCGCACCATTCGGCTGCGGGTGCTGGACACTGCGCCGATCCCGAAGGTGGTGCAGGTCGATGAGCAACTGTTGCGCCACATTTTGATGAATCTGCTGTCCAATGCCTTGAAATATTCCGAAGTGGATGTGGATCTGGAGCTGGGCTATCAGGGGGAGAGCTTAACCCTGCGGGTGAGCGATCGCGGCATTGGCATTCCCCAGGAGGCGCGATCGCGGCTGTTTGAATCGTTCCATCGGGCCGCCAATGTGGGCCAGCGGCCGGGGACGGGCCTGGGGCTGGCGATCGTCAGCCGCGCGGTGGACCTCCATGGGGGCACGATCGCCGTCAGCAGCCAGGAGGGCCAGGGCACCACCTTCACGGTGACCCTACCGGCCCCGACGCGATCGCCCCAGAGTCAAGGGGAACCCGCCCCCCAGGACGCCCCACCGCCGGATCTAGAGACCGATTGAGGGACGGCCAATGGTCCATAACGATCGCTATTCTGGATAGGAATTCCCCCCGTCACTCCCCCGTCACTCCCCCGTCATCCCCCCCGCTCCCGGCCATGACCACCATCCTTGTCATCGAAGATGCCCCCGATGTGCGGGAAATCATCATCGATATCCTTGAGGCGGAACAGTTTGAGGTGCTTGATGCCCCCAACGGCCAGGTGGGCATTGACCTGGCGATCGCCCATCGGCCGGACCTGATCCTGTGCGATGTGATGATGCCCGAGGTGGATGGCTACGGCGTCTTGACCACCCTGCGCGATCGCGCGGAACTGGCGACGGTGCCCTTCATTTTCCTCACCGCCAAGGCAACGAAAGCCGATCGCCGCCAGGGCATGGAACTGGGGGCCGATGATTTTTTGACCAAACCCTTCACGCGCACGGAACTGCTCGGGGCGATCGCCACCCGGCTCCAGAAACAGGCGGCCATCACCCAGCGGGCCGAACAAAAGCTCGATGAACTGCGCAGCAGCATCGCCCTGTCGCTGCCCCACGAACTGCGCACCCCCCTCAATGGCATCATCGCCACCTCCCAACTCCTCAAGGACATGTGGGAGGATCTGGACCCGGCGGATTTGATGGAATTGCTCAACGATATCCACACCTCCGGCCATCGGCTCTATCGCCTGATCCAAAACTTTTTGCTCTATGCGGAACTGGAATTGATCGTGCGGGATGGGGAGCGGCGATCCGCCCTCCAGCGCCTGACGGTGGATGGGCCGGAGGGGGTGATTTCCCAGGCGATCGCGGCCCACATGCAGCAGCAGCGCCAGAGCGATCGCGAGGGGGATGTGGAACTGTTGCTGGAGCCCGGTTGGCGGGTGCAGATTTCCGACTCGGCCCTGGCGAAGGTGGCGACGGAACTGCTCGATAATGCCCTGAAGTTTTCGGCGGTGGGTCAGCCGGTGCAGGTGATCGGGCGGGCCTTGGGCGATCACTATGGCCTGATCGTGTGCGATCGCGGGCGGGGGATGACGCCGGACCAGATCGAAAATGTGGGGGCCTATCAGCAGTTTGACCGCCGCCTCTACGAGCAGCAGGGCTCGGGGCTGGGCCTGAGCATTGTGCAGCAGATGATGAAGCTCTATGGCGGCACCCTGGCGATCGAAAGCGTGCCGGGGGAATGGACCCGGGTGACGGTGACCCTGCGGGGGCAATTCCTGGGGGGATAGGGGCGGGGGGCGCGATCGCGGTAGGTTAAAAGCACTGCTGTCTAAGGGAGTAAACCATGGCGTCGGAGTCCCCTTTTTCCCCAGACGAACGCGATCGCGAATCCCCTGGCGAACCATGGCCCGCCGAAGAATCCCCTGCCCAAGGGTCTCTGGACGCGCCATCGGTCGGGGCCTCGGAGGGTGGTGCCGCAGAACTGCCCACAGAACCGCCCGCAGAACTTTCAGGGGAGCCATCCTTCTCGCCGTCAGTCCCGGCGGCTGAATCGGGGGCGGCCTCTCGCGGGTCTGGGGAACCGGCCCTTTGGAAACGGGGGCTCCTCAAGGGGCTCAAACTGCTGGCGGCGGCCCTGGCCTGGGCGATCGCGGAACTGGAGGCGGAGGACATTCCCCAGCGCGCCCCCCGCCCTGCGGTCCCTCGCCCCAGCGCCCCCGATGAACCCGTGGCGATCGCGGCCCTGCCCGCACGGGTGGGCCGTTGGATCCTGGCCCTGGTGCGATCCTGGATGCCCGACTCGATGCGGCGGCTGTCCGATCGCAACTTGACCCTCACCCTGGGGGGCATATCCGTCTTCTTGGTGTGGGTGGCCGTGGGGCTGCTGGGGCCGGAACTGCGCGCCCTGACGCCGGAGCCGCCCCCCACCGTGGCGATCGCACCGCCGCCGCCGCCGCCCGTCACCCCCGAACCCACCCCGACGCCCCTGTTTCCCCCCCTTGATTTACCCGTAGCGGAGCCCACCCCCGAGCCCCCGAGCCTCCCACCGGTGGAGCCCCCGCCCCCCGCCGCCAAAACGCCCCCCCGCCTCGATCGCACGCCGGAGCAGGCCGCGATCGCCGCCATCCAGGACCAGCTCAGCGCGATCGCCCGCCGCTACGGCGAAGCGGATATCGTCACCGCCATCCAAGCGGACTTTCGCTATAGCCGCCTCAAGGTGCAGGTGGATCAAGGGGGCTGGTTCGCCCTCCCGGAAGCCGACCAGGATCAACTCGCCCAGGATCTCCTGGACCGGGCCAACAACCTCGACTTCAGCAAACTAGAGATCCTGACCCAGGACGACACCCTCCTGGCCCGCAGCCCCGCCGTGGGCGATCGCGCCGTCATCTTCCGGCGGCAACCCCTCCCGAGCTAGGGCCGCCGCAGCCTTTGCCCCCGGTTCCCTGGCCCCCGTTTCAACTCACCCGGAGTCCCCATGACTGGCCAGGTTTTGAACTACCACGTCCGCCACTCCGTCAATATCGGAGATATCCTCTCCGCCCCCCTGAATTACTTTGAATTCCCTGGATTTCAGTGCGAGACCCGAGATATTGACGATCTCCCCACGGATTTTCCCCCGGATCTTTCCGACGCCAACCCAAGGGCCAACAATCCCAAGGGCAAACACCTCATCCTGGGGGGCGGCGGTCTCCTCTTTTCGAGATATTTAGGTAAAGTCACCGCCCCCGGCCATCACCCCAACCGAGGTCTGTACATTTTTTGGGGCGTAGGTCAGCAGTGGTATGACGGCGACCCGTCCCTAACCTTTCGGCAATTTGACTATCAGCCCTATCTCAAGGGCGTGGATCTCGTGGGGGTTCGGGACTATCAAGTCGGTCTGCCGTGGGTGCCCTGCCCGAGCTGTTTGCACCCCGCCTTTGATAAACCCCGCACGCCGCAGCGGGAGTTTGTGGTGTTTTCCCACAAGAAATTTCGCATCCAAGTCCCTGGGGTGCCCGCCTTGACCAATGAGGTGATGGATCTGGAGACGGTTCTCGACTTTTTGGGGTCTGGGGAAACGATCCTGACCAGTTCGTTCCACGGGGCCTACTGGGGGACGCTGCTGGGGCGCAGGGTGCTGGCGTTTCCCTTCAGCAGTAAGTTCTACGGCCTGAAGCATGCGCCTGCCTTTTATCCGATCCAAAAGTGGCGACAGAAGGGGCACCGATTGGCGCTATTTGGCAAGACGTTCTATGAGCGTTTTGAGGAGGATTGGTTTGAATGCCCCATGGAGGGCTGGCGATCGCTCCTGGGCCAGTGCAGACCCTATCCCGAGAGCTTGCAGGAATGCCGCGATCGCAACCGGTGGTTTTACCAAGAAGTGCTCAAGCGTTTGCCGGAACCCTAGGCGCGGGATTCCACCTGTTGATCTAGGCGTTCGTCCATGAGCTGTTTCGCCAGATCGCGCACCTGGGGATCCGCGTCATTCTCGGCGCGATCGCACAGCAAAAACCCCGTCCGCCGCTCCTCGGGATAGCACTTGCAGATGGCCTCCAGGGCGATCGCCCGGGGGTTCACCGCATCCCCATTGTGGCCATTGCGCTGGAACGGATCGCCAATGGCGCACTTGTAGGCAATTTCAAACACATTAAAAACCTGGGGCCAATGCTCCGTGAGCCCCTCCACCGCCGCCGCCCGCGTCACCGCCGTGGGGGCATATTGCGCATAGGTTTTCAGCCACACCAAGGTGCCATCCGTCGGCGCTTCCGCAATAATCGCCTCCACGAAATAGCGGGCCTCACTCAGGGTGGTGGCATCCAAGGCCCCTTGCTTGAGGCGTTCGAGTTTCGAGAGGGGGGGGGAGTCAGAGGGCATGGCAGCCGATGGCGGAGAACTAGGCGGTGCGCTGGGGAAAGATCCCATGGTGAAAACCGTTGGATAGCATACGGATTGTGATCCTTTGCAGGAGCTTACCCAGACGGTAGCCTGGGGCCGACAGTCCTACTATGCCCATTAAATCGATCACGGTCGGGGGGATGCAATCCGGAAAACCCGCAGGTGGTGAGGCCCCCACCGGGTAAATTCACGCAGGGGTGCGATCGCGTGGCTGCTTTGATTCTAGCGCTGGGGGTCGATGCCGTGCCGCTCGGATTGGGCCGCTCATCCCCTGGGGGCGTTGGCGATCCAGGTGACGAGGGCGTCGGCGATCGCCCGGGCGAGGCGCTGCTGTTCGGGGGGGCTGGTGATCCATTCAAATTCCTCGGGGTTGATCATAAATCCCAGTTCCATCAAAACGCTGGGGGCTTCGGTGGGGCGGGCGAGGGCGAGGTTGCCCCAAAAGACGCCGTAGGAGGGGCGATCGAGCTCGGCGGTGAGGGAGTCATGGAGCCATTCGGCCAGATCCTGGGCTTGGGGGTGATACCAAAACATGCCGATGCCTTGGGTGGTTTCGGCGTTGCCGCTGTCGGGTAGGGCGTTGTAGTGGATCGAGAGGGCCAGGGTGGGGCGGGCGCGGGCGATCGCGGCTTGGCGATCAGGTAAAGATACCTCCTGGTCGGCGGTGCGGGTGGTGAGGACTCGGGCACCGCGCCCCTCGAGTTCGGTGGTGAGCAGTTGGCTGAGGACCAGGTTGGCGTCCTTTTCGGGATAGCCGGTGGGGCCGACGCTGCCGGATTCTGCGCCGCCGTGGCCGGGATCAAGCAAGATCGTGGTGCCGGTGAGGGGGCGATCGCGGGGGGCCTGATCGGTGGCGGGGGGATGGTTGAGGGTCAAGACGAGGGTGGTGCCCTCATAGCGCAGGCTATAGCCCCAGGAGCGGCCCCGCAGGTTAAGGCGATAGACCAGCCGGCCGGGCTCCGGTTGGCTCCAGTCCAGCCGCTCTAGGATCGGGTCGGCCCCCACGGCGATCGTGTCCGTTTGGGCGGTGGCGCTGTGGAGGGTGAGGGTCAGCCAGTCGGTGCCCTGGTCGAGGCTGACGGGGATGGGCACCTCTAGGGGGATGCGGATTTCGGTGCTGTTGCCCACCTGGACGCTGCGCACACTGCGGACGTGGCTGTGGGGGGCGATCGCGCCGGGGAGTTCCTGGGCTTCGCGGGCGAGGATCCAGGCCCCGTAATCAAGCCGTAGCCAGTCGCCATCGCGGCCCGTGACGGCGGCGCGGGTGCCGGTGGGCAGGGGGGTGAGGCGGGAGTGGTTGGTGCTGGGGCCGGTGCGGGCGATCGCGGCGGGGCGGGCGGTCACTTCCACCACGGGGGGCGAGTTGACGTGGAGATTGCTGATCTCGGCAGCGGGCAGGCGCACCGGTGTCCCCTGGGGCGTTCGCCGACTTTCGATGGTGCTGGGCAGGGCCGCCGCGATCGCGGGCATGGGGCCACAGCCGCCGTAGGTGACCAGGGCCGCGCGATCGCTTCCCGCGATCGGTTCATTGTTGCCCACCAGGGCCGCTGAATTGTCCGGCAGGGTGGCGGCGGTTGGCTGCGGGGTCAGGGGAATGGCGCGATCGCCCAGGCGAGCTACCACATCTAATCCCGGCACCCCCAGGGCGCGCCAGCAGATCGGTTCCCCCACGGGCCGCGCGATCGCGCTCGTCGGCGCAAGGGATGACAACACCAAACCCGAATCCGGATCCACCTGGGGCGTCAGATCCAGGCGATTGACCGTCAGCCGCCGCAGGGTCGAACCGTGGCGAATTTCAAATTGATTGGGGCCAACCCGCAACGGAAAACTCGGGGCAAAGTTGCCGCTCGGGCTCCGGCGGATCGCCTGCCCATTGATCGTCACCGCCGTCGCCGGGTCGCCACTGCCGATGATGAAAATGCGATCGCTCGCCGTTTCGCGCCCGTCGGGGGGATAGACCACCCGCAAATCGCCCTCCGCCGCCTGAACCGGCCCCGCCATGGCTACCGTCACCGCCAGGGGGCTGACAAGGGCCGCCGCGATCGCCCGATGGTTCATCTCATTCGCTCCGGGTTCAAAAGGTTAGGGCCAAGCCCAGTGCGATTTTACCTAGGGCCGCAGGCGAGTGCCCTGAAGTTCGATCGCCACCGGTTGCGCCACCGCCGGAATGCCCACCTGCTGCCACGCCTGCTGCATCGCCGCCGCCACCGCCGCCGCCGTATCCTGGTGCGCCAACGCCAAAAGGGTCGGCCCCGCGCCACTGATCACCGTTTCGGCAGCCCCCGCCGCGATCGCGGCCCCGCGCACCACCTCAAAGCCAGGGATCAACTGGGTGCGATAGGGTTGATGGATCCGATCCTGCATCGCCGCCTGGAGCCAATCGATCCGCCCATCCTCGAGCCCCCGCAGCAGCAGACCCAGATGGGACGCATTAAACACCGCATCGGCGCGGGAATAGTGGGGGGGCAGAACGCGGCGGGCCTCCTCCGTCGAAAGTTCAAAATTAGGAATCGCAATCACCGGCACGATCGCGGCATTCCAGGGCACCTCCACATGGACCCACGCCCCATCGCTCCGGGTGGCGGACAGGCGACCGCTCCCCAGCAGGGCGGGAATGATATTGTCCGGGTGCCCTTCGAGGGAAATCGCCAAATCCGCCACCTCATTGGGGGACAGAAGATTGCCCAACAGAAAATTCGCCCCCACCAGCCCCGCCGCGATCGCGGTGGCCGAGCTACCCAAGCCCCGCGCCAGGGGAATGCCCAAATTAATCTCAATCTGCACCGGCAGCGGCGATCGCCCCACCTTCTCGAACAGGGCGCAGTAGGACCGATAGACCAGATTCGACCCATCCCGAGGGACGCGATCGGCCTCCTCCCCCGCCACCGCGATCGCCAGGGCCGTGCCCCCCTGCGGATCGAGCCGCGTAAAGCGCACCTGGTTATAGAGGGCGAGGGCAACCCCCAGGCAGTCAAACCCAGGGCCCAGATTGGCCGTCGTGGCCGGGACGATCGCGGTAACGGCAGTGGGATTAGTCAAGGGATGGGGGAAATCGCAACGAAGGGTGGGCAACGAAACTCAAGGCCAGGGCGTGTCATCATTTCCGTCATCGTAGGGGTTGGGTCTCCCAACCCTCGCCCCACCGATTACCCTAAACCTGTTCAACCTTTGAACGATCAGTGTTGGTGGGGGCTGGGCGGGGAAACCCTGTCCCTACGAATGATCGCTTGCAAGAACGGGAAAATGAGGGGTTTAGGCGATTTGACGACAGTCCTTAGGGAGAGGTCGGGATAACCTCCCACATCTGGAGGCAGATCCCCTTAGCGCCTCGTGCGTTGAGCATTTTACTGTGGATCGTTGCCCCACTCCGGTTTCGTCCGGCGATTTGCGGCCCCTAACGGGCTCCTTCCTCCTGCTGTTTGATGGCATCCTCCGTCCGCTGGTAGGGATTGGTTTTGGGTTGGCGATTGGGAATCAGGCCAATTACAAAATTATTGACGGTGGTGCGGGTGGTGGCGCTGGCCCCCTTGAGGGGTTCCGGCAGGAATTTGTCCCCAAAGCCGATGAAGACGATCGCGAGGATGGCGATGAGGGGAAAGTAGCCTTTGATTGCTTTCATCGAAAACCTCCGTGGATTAACCCTGGCTGTGGAAGGGCGCGATCGCGGCCCCTGTTTCCTTCATTAGTTCCCCAATTGCCCTACTTCCATTCCAACAGAACCGGGGCGTGATCGCTGGGCTTGTCCCAACCGCGCGGGGTGGGGTCGATGGTGCAGGCGATCGCGCGATCATAAAGATTTGCTGTCACATAAAGATGGTCGATGCGCCAGCCGCGATTGCGGGCAAAGCCGCCGGAGCGGTAGTCCCACCAGCTAAAGTGACCGCCGTCTTGGGTGAATTTACGGAACGTATCCTGCAACCCCAAATCCATCAGCGATCGCAACGCCTCCCGCTCCGGTGGACTTGCCATGATGTGGCGATCGCGATCGCGGTCTGTCCAAATGTCGCGGTTTTCCAGGGCAATATTAAAGTCGCCGCAGACGCACAGGTCCGGGGTTTCCGCCAGGAGCGCCCCTAGATAATCCCGCGCCGTGGCGAGCCAACCGAGCTTGTAGGGATACTTGTCGCTATCGAGGGCGGAGCCGTTGGGCACATAAAAATTCACGATCCGCACGCCGTCGAGAATGCCGGAAATGACCCGCTTTTGGGCATCCCAGGATTCGGCGACGGTTTCCCCCAGGGTTGGCCCGAACCCTTTGCTAACTTGCTCTAAGGGGGTGCGGGTGACGATCGCGACGCCGTTGTAGCTTTTTTGACCGGAAATTTCGATTTGATAGCCGCGATCGCGGAAGGCCGCCAGGGGGAATGATCCATCCTCCACCTTGGTTTCCTGGAGGCAGAGGGCATCGAGGTGGGGCTGGCCGTCGAGCCAGGTGAGGATGTGGTCCAGGCGCGATCGGACGGAGTTGACGTTCCAGGTGGCGATTTGCATCGGGTCAGGGCAAGAGTGTTCGGCTAATCGGTGGGGCAAGGGGCTTAAGCCCCTTGTCTAAAAGGCTTGTAGGCAATGATTGGTCTTGGTTTCAAGGATGGGGTGCCGGGGATGACGTGCCCTAGGATAGGAGAAAATCGGGGCGGGTGTGGGCGGCGTAGAAATTGCGAAGTTGGTCGATTAGGGCTGGATCGGCGGCGCGATCGCGCTCTGGCCCTCCATCACTGCCCCCGGCGCTACCTCCGTAGGTGCCCACGTTGTAGCGTTTTTCGCAGTCGAAGCCGTGGCGGGGCAAACCCAGAAAATCACACACTTGATCTAAGCAGGTTTGGGGCTGGCGATCGAGGGCGGCGGTATTGAGCAGCAGCAGGCGATCGCGGCCAATGGCCCGGATCCAGCGATCGATCTGGGGGCCGTAGATCCCCCGCGCCAGGTAGGAATCCCACTCCCGCGTGAGATAGGTGTCCAAATCCCCATAGGCCGCCACCGTCGCCAGTTCATCGCGGATCACTTGACCTAGCAATCGCACCTCCCGCGACGCCCGCACCCAGTGGTGATAGTGGGAAATGAACCGGGCCACGGGGTCGCGCAGCAGGACGATCGCGCGGGCGTCGGGTAACGTGGCCGCAAACCGCTCGGGCACCTGGGGATGGGGGAGATATTCCGGCGACGCTTCCCCCACGACCCAGCCGCTGCCCGGTGGAATGGGGGGAAAGTGAGAGAAATACCACTCCCGCGATCGCGCCGGATCCGCCGCCGGCCAAGCTTCAAAAGCATCGAACAGGGGAAAGAAATATTGAATTTCCTTGATGGGCGTCGGCAACACCTGGGGATGCTGGTGCAGGTATTTATGGAGGGAACTGGTGCCCGCCTTCTGGGCTCCGAGGATGACGAATTGGGGCGATCGCGGGGCGCGGTCATCCCAGGTCGCGAAAAATTGGGGCCGGTCCCGTTCCAAAAGCGTCCGCAAATCCGACTGATTCCGCGCGATGGTTCGATCCATCTGGCCCAGGCGCAGTTCCGCCGCCGCCACAAATCGCCGCACTAGGGGAAAACTGGGATCATTCACCAGGGGCAGGGCCGCCGCTAGGGCTGCCTCAAGCTGCTCCGGCGCGATCGCGGGCAAAAAGCTCAGGGGTTTGTAGGCATACTGCCGCCGAGGGTTCAGGGCGATCGCGCGGCCATAGCACGCCGCCGCCGCCGCCCAATCCCGCCGTTCCTGGTGCAGCCAGCCCAAATATTCCTGGGGAATCGGATCGTTAGAAGTCGCCGCGATCGCCCGTTCCAGCGCCGCCGTCGCCAGCAGCCACCGGCCCGCCGCCGCCCAATGGCGACCCGCCAACCGCCAGTCCACGGGATGTTCTTGCGCCAAATCCGCCAGCGCCGCCAGCAGATCCGGCGGCATCGCCAGCCGTCCCGGTCGCCAGCGGGGGGCATCGGCCAAATCCGCCGCCGTCAGGGCAAAGCGATCGCCCGTCCGTTGCCCCAAATCCTCCCCCGATGACCGCAACCAGCCATAGCGCGCCGGAACCGGACAATTCACCCGATCCCACAAACTCGCCAGCCGCGCCGCCAACTGAGCATCCTGGGGCCGCGCGATCGCCCACCGTTCCCCCCAAACGATTGCCCGCTCCGGCCCCCGCCGCCAAGCAATGGCCGCCAAAACCAACTCCAAAAGCCAGGTCGGCAACGATCGCCAAACCCCCAGCCGCGCCGCCACCAACCGCCCCAACCGTTGATCCAGCACCGGCAGGGGATCACCGACCTCGCGACCTAATCCAGAAGAAACCACAGCAGCCCCATCAACGAACCGTTGACCAAAAAGTAACCCAACAAACTTATTTGAACTGACTTAATCATCCGCCTCCGGTTCAGCGCAGTGGGGACAGGCGCGATCGGGCACATACAGCGGCGATCGCAGCTCCTCCGGCGACAGGGGCTGACCGCAGGCTTGGCACAGGCCATAGGTTCCCGGCGCGAGGCCGTGGGTCACCGACACCCGCTCATCAAACACAAAACATTCCCCACGCCAGAGGCTCTCCTCCGGCGGAATTTGGGCAAGATAGCTCAAAATTCCCCCATCAAGCTGATAAACCGCCTCAAATCCCTGATCTAGTAGATAGGCCGACGCCTTTTCGCAGCGGATCCCCCCCGTACAGAACAGGGCCACCCGGCGATGGCGCTGGGGATCGAGGCGCTGGGCGATCGCGGCGGGAAAATCGCGGAAGGCGTCCGTCGCCGGATCGAGGGCGTCCGCAAAACTGCCCACCTCCACCTCAAAATGGTTGCGCGTATCCACCACCACCACGTCCGGATCCTGGACCAATTCATTCCAGCGATCGGGCGGCACGTGCTCCCCCGTGCGCCGGTGGGGGGCAATGTCCGCCACGCCAAACGTGACAATTTCCCGCTTCAGTTTCACCTTGAACCGTTGGAAGGGCACCGCGATCGCGGTGGATTCGCGCACCCGCAGATCCCGCATCCGCCCGTCCGCCCGCAGCCAATCCAGCAGCGCCGCCACATCCGATGGCTCCCCCGCGATCGTGCCATTGATGCCCTCCGGGGCCAGGATGAGTGTGCCCTTGATCCCCCGCGATCGGCCCAGGGCGCGCAGTGATTCCCCCACGCGATCGCAGTCGGGCAGGTCCGCAAAACAATAGAGGGCAGCGACGGTAACGGCCATGGCAGGGGCGATCGGCGAGCAGGTTAAGAAAACGGCGAAAGAGGGTTGCGTTCCCCTTCCTTCTCTGTAATACTATGATTCCGGAGACGAATCGCACCGATGATCCTTCTCCACTCCTCGGGGACATAGCTCAGTTGGTAGAGCGCCTGCTTTGCAAGCAGGACGTCAGGAGTTCGAGTCTCCTTGTCTCCATTCAACTTCAGAAAAATACTTCAGGCGGCTATTCAGGTATTGAACCAGTCGCCTGACCTGTTTTTTAACTATTTTTTGCCTGCAAAAGTTGCAAAAGGTGGCGCTGGAAAACCGCGATCGCAGTTCCAGCCCCCCTGCACAATATGGGTAAAGAAATATATTAAAAGACCCCTTGGTAACTATCAGCACATGGGCCGCTGCATATAATGACATCAGCGGTAAAAAATAATTCAAGCTTTTGTTTCAGGTCAGGGCATCACCCAAAGCACTGACATCGCTACATTTCGTGCGCAGGCATTCAGTCTTTCCCTCATCAATGCGGCAAACGGGAACCTGAATCAATCTGCGACTAAATCGCCCTAGAAATAATTGCTAGGGACTTGAGGCTGCTGATCATCATGCAGCCCCATTCATGCATCGCCTCACAAATTGCAATCCTGGTTCAATGCTTCTGAACCCTTGCTGTTTCTACGGATTGAAGTGAACTGTCATGAATGAATTTAGGGGAATCGTCCGTCTCGATCAACCTTTCCTAGAGCAGCCAGAAGTTGCTGAGTTTCTTCAGTCGTCCCCTGAAGACTCTTTCCCGCGATCGGCATTGGATCGATTACTGTCTGTTGCTGAGTGGTCTCTTCAAACTCAAGCAATTGCAAGAAACTCTGTAATTAAGCTAGCAAGACTACGCTTAAATTGCAATTTTCTGAAACCATCTAAAGAAATTAACTGTGAGTCTAAAGTTCTGAAAATCCACAGTATTGAATGGACTTCTGAATTGTCCTATGATCAAGCTTTTAGTGCTGAAAATTCAGCATTAAGTCAGTTTCCTGAATTCGCCGAAATCACTTCAAATCTAAATTCACTTGCAAATCGCATTTATGAAGTATTAAAGCCACAGGTTGGTTTTCATGAAGAGCCAGATATTGATATATCTATATCCTTAGAGGCTATGCTGGCTCTACCCAGAGTTTCAAGTAATGAAAGATCAGTTCCCAGAACATATCCGCTGTTTGGCCGTATTTGGCACGCATTAATCGGTCGTCCAGCTTTGGCAGCAGAAGGAGATGACATCGCCTATCTTTTGCACACGGTTTCATCAAATTTGATAGATCATCAAATAAACGAGTGCGCTGAGTTTTCAGGAGGACGCTATGTATTTACAACGGTAAACGGAAAAAAGGAGCCCGACTATCAAAGACCTTGTAGTATACATAGATGATGAGTAAGATAATGAGAAAAAACCTTGCCCTCTCGTTAAAGTTCTTGGCTCTCGTCTCCTGCACATGTTTTTTAAATGGCGAGGCAGTTGTTGCAGCGTGTAATGACAGTGACATCGACAAATTGATGCAGGAAACTCTGGTTGACAAGTCAAAAATACGTCTTGTAATTGATTGTGGAGCTGCGTCAATCAATCCCCTGTTGAAAAATCTTGACGATGACAATGAAACAATATCTGCAAAATCAGCCTATGCATTGGGAGCTCTTGGTGTCGAGAAAAAGATATTAGGAAGAGAACAAGAAATTGTTGACAGCCTCTCTCAAAGATTAAAACAGGCAAAAAAAAGCATTGTAATTCGCGAAAGTATCGTATATGCTCTTGGAAATATCGGCAAAGAAGCTCATACCTCAGTGCCGATATTGATTGATGTGCTCATGAATGAAGCTGAGGATAATAAAGTCAAAGCAGGTGCCGCATATGCTTTAGGCTCTATTGGCAGTGACAAAGAGGCTACAATTCCCGCGCTAATTAAAATCTTAAAAAATAAAGACGATGACGTTCAAGCTCGCACTCTGAGAGCTTTAGAAGAGTGGGGAGAAAAGCTGGATCCTGTTGAAATTCAGCCTATTTTGAATTCCATTATAGCTCTACTCCAGAATCAGAGTGACAATGTCACAATTCGACGAGTTTCGATAGAAGCATTGAAGAGTCTTTTTAATGTTATCAATTATCAACCTAAGACACCAAATGAAATCAATCAGTCAATCAATATAATGGAAAATGTTGAGAAAAGCATACACTCTTCTCTGAAAAACCTTGAAAATGATGAAGGACTAAGCAAATCAGCAGCCAACGTATTGATATCATTAAAGAGCAGAAGACAAAGTCTGATTGAGGAAAAAGTTCTCCAATATTCTAAAAACTTTAAGGGTGTTTTGGTTTTGCATGTTGGAGTCTGGATGGCTCTTGTTTTTCTCTATCCTAGATTTCCCAAGATTCAAGGTTTTTTCTTTTGGAATCCATGGATGCGACGTTTCTTTGGTGCGGGTTACGTTGGTCCTGTCTTGGTGTTTGTACCATTTCTTCGCAAGAAGTTGTTTGAGCCATTCCGTGATTCTTTATTGGCGGATGCGGATCTATCAAGTTTTAATGACCAAGCCTACTTTCCAAGCTTGAAGGTCATCAGTTCAGGGAAAGGGGAGTTGAAGCCTTTGCCGGTGGCGATTCCTCAGTTTAAGGGACAAATTATCCTGGAAGGGGGATCAGGCTTGGGAAAAACCATGTTCCTTCGCCATCTTTGCAAGGAATCGAAGCAGATTGTGGTTTACCTGTTGGCAAGGCGCTGTCAGGATGGGGTGATTGAAGCGATTCAGAAGAAATTGCATGGGGAGGAAATTAAAGATCCTAATTTCCTGAGACATTTGATTTACAGTGGGGCAGTAGCGATTTGCATTGATGGCTTGAATGAGGTTAATGCAGATACGCGAGCCAAAATAGTTGAGTTTGCGGAAAATTACTTTAAGGGAGATATCATCCTCTCGACGCAGCCGATGGATTGGCGATCGCCAACGACGGCCAAGAAATATGTGATGCAACCCCTAGATCGAGATCAGATCCAAGCCTTTTTGCTCTCTCGGGCAGCGACCTTGCCCCACAATGCGAAATTAACGGGCAAGGATTACGAAAAGGCTTGCATTCAATATTTGGCGGATATGCTAGGGCAGCCGAAGCCGGAGCTTGAGGCGATGCAGCGGATTTTGTCGAATCCGATGGATCTATCAATGATCGCGCTGATGCTAGCGGCGGGTGAATGGCCCCATCCCTTTGGCCTGCAAAAACAGCTTTATGGCTTAATGGCAAAGGTTTATGAGGAGCAACATTTGTGCCCATTCCCCCTGGAAGCTTTTTCAGAGGTAGTGTATCAAATGCGGCTGGATGATAAGGCGGGCATGACGGAAGAGGAGTTTCGGGATGAAATTTCCTGCCTCGCGCAGCACCGCATGGTGGTTCCCCGTGAGGTAACGAATGGCAATGGGGAGGCAAAGCAGAAGTGGTATTTCCGCCACGATAAGATTGCAGAGTTTTTCATCCTGCAAGCGCTAATTTCCCATCCTGATCGCCAGAAGCAGCACCTCAGTGATCCGAGATTTCGTGGGGTTTATTTCATGTTGGCGAGTTTTTTAGATCTAGAGGATGCAAAGTGTCTGCGAGAACTGTTGATCCAACACGCGGCGGATACGAAGGATCATACGGTTAGTGATGAGGTGATTCAGCTTCTGCGCGAACGGGAGGGCGCGATCGCGGGCCACCCTTGATTAAGATTGAATCATTGCATTGCTGAGCACACATCACTCCCCTCTACCCCTCCATAGAGATATAGCTGGAAGGTACTTTTCAGCACCTGATTTACCCATGGTCTCCCGTGAAATTAAGCAGCTTAAGGTCCCTATTTTTTAAATTAAGAAGGGACCATCATGGAGCAACCTTCACCCTTTCAGGAATCCCTTAGATCTTAGTGCTAAGCCCAGCCCCCAGAGCCTCCAGACCTTTCTTCATCCTTTCCACAAAAACATCACTGTCATGGCGTTCCTTGACAAGCAGAGATGCCCGTTGGGATAAGTGAGCCGCCTCCTCAGGATGTTCTAACAGCCGTACAATGGCCTGACGCATTGCCGCAGGATCACCAGGGGGAACCTGGATCACCCCATCGTTATCGGATAAATAGTGTTGAAGACCCTCTGTACAGGTCACAACCGTCGGTCGTCCACAAGCCATGGATTCCATCATGGCCTGTACACCAGCCGCGTAACGATTTGGGAAAGTTGAAACCACAACAACATCCGCATCGCGATAGAGCTGAAGCAGATCCGCCCACTCATAGAATTGTTGACTCATGTTGTCGGGCAACACCTCAGGAAACGCCTTGGCAAGCACGCGAGCATCCCGCGAGAATCCGCTGATCTTCACATCCACAGGCAGATCAGCCGTGGCCGCAGCCAAGGTTCTATAGTCTCGCTTCTCCAGCCCCACACTCATAATGAGGGGTCTTTTTTTCTGGGGAGAGACTGGTCCCGGCGAAAAGAAATTTAGGTCGGTTTGGTCCCAAACGAATGTTGCCTTTTCTTCAGGTAGATTGAGATATTCCTGAATGAAGTTAGACTGGGCCTGCGAACAGGCCAAAAACCAATCCACATGGGAGGTTGCCTGGAGCAAACGCAGGGCGATGCGTGCCCGTGGACGATTGATGTTGTGGGTGAAAACAGCGATCTTGGGGCGATCTTGTCTACCTCGACAAAGGGCTGCAATGGGTAAACCAGAGGTTTCGCTGTTGCAGAAAATGACATCTTCCGGTCCCGTCGTTTCTACGATTTCCCGCGCTAGCGCCCAGTTTTCTGGAGCCCCGAGGAGTTTGCTCCGTACGCGATCCCTTTTACGAATCTTGAGACGGCTATGGGGAGCATGAATGCTTGCGCCGAGTGCCTGGGCCAGTTGAAACATGCAGTGCCGAGGACTTTTGCCATGTTTTGCCTGCTCCGCTTGAAGCTGCAAATCTGTTTCTTGGTGGAGAATAATGTGGTAGTTCATGGCTAATTTTCCTCTTTGCCAGCAAGGGACACTACTGTACGGTCTAGCGGTTTGACTTGCTATCAATCTATCAATTGCAGGGCGGGGACGCCAGGATAAAAAAGCCAAGCGCTAAATTTCGTTGACGTGCCACTTAAAAGTTGATCTTTAAAGGAATCATGAAGTCCTTGGGCGCTTCGATATTACCTTCAACAGGACTTCATCAATTATCTCTTCGTCTACGGTGGGCATGAAGCTCATAGTCCTGGCTCAGCCGATGAAGTCGATTCAGCCAACCAAAGGTGCGCTCCACAATTCAACGTTGCGGTAATATCTTGAATTCCTTGTTCTAGTGCTTCACAATTTCCACTTCCACCGGTGGACCACGGATTTGCTTGACCTCCTGATAGAGCTTGGGACCGGAATAGTCCCATCCAACCCAGGTTTCTTCAGCTAACCCTGCTTCTCGCGGGACTCGTCGCGGAGCACTAGCGCCCCCAGTCGTTCTAACTTATTCTCTTCCGTTAGGAGTGCAGGGTCTCTAGGGTTTTGGAAACTGACTCGGCGGCGCGAAATCCTTCGGCGGCACCCCCCGCAGCGCCCGCTCCATGAACGATCGCCACACCGGAGCCACATAGGTTCCCCCCGTCGCCCCATAGCCGATCGGCGCGTAATTATCATTCCCCGCCCACACGGCCACCGATAGCTGCGGTACATAGCCCACAAACCATAGATCCCGCTCCGAATCCGTCGTCCCCGTCTTGCCCGCCGCCGGACGCCCCAGCCGCGCCGAAGTGGCTGTCCCCCGCTCGATCACCCCCTTCAGGGCCGAATTCAGCGACGCCACCGCCCACGGATCCAAGACCAACTGCGGCTTCGGCGTATTGTCCAGCATCACCTTGCCGGAACTGTCGGTCACCTGAACGATAAAGGTCGTATCCGAGTGCCAGCCGCCGCTTGCGAACGTTGCAAAGGCCCCGGCCATTTCCATGGGCGTCACGTCCGCTGAACCCAACGGCAGGGATGACACGGGCTCTAGGGGGCTATGGAACCCGAGGATGCGGCAGGTTTCAATCACCCGATTGAGGCCCACTTCCTTACCCAAACGCACCGCCGGGATATTGAGGGACACCTCCAGGGCGCGGCGGATGGACACACTGCCCGAAAAGCCGCCGCCGTAGTTCCGGGGGCGATAGACCCGATTGCCGTCGGGGTAGCTCACGGGGGTGTCTTGAACGATCGAATCCGGTGTGTAGCGCCCCGTGGCGAAGGCGGCGTAGTACACCAATGGTTTGAAGGAGGATCCGGGCTGCCGCAAGGCTTGAATGGCGCGGTTGAACTGGCTCCGTTCGTAGTCCACGCCGCCGACCATGGCTTTGACAAAATGGGTGCGCGGATCCACGGCCACTAGGGCCATTTGATCAATGCGGGCTCCGCGCGATCGCAGGCGAGCGTAAGCCTCCTTGACGGTCTGTTCCGCCATCTTTTGATAATAAAAATCCACCGTTGTTTGGACGCGCATTCCCCCCTTCAGGAGCGCATCACGGCCAAAGCGTTTTTCTAGCTCCTGGATCGTGGCATTGGTGACATAGGGCAACTTACTGGTGCGGAAGGAGGTGACCCGGCCCACATAGAGGGGCTGCTGTCGGGCGGTGCGCTCCTCTGCTTCCGTGATCCAGCCCAGTTGGCGCATCCGGCTGAGGACGAGGGATTGGCGCTGCTTGGCGAGTTTGTAATTATTGAAGGGGCTGTAGTCCTCGGGGGCTTGGATCATGCCCGCCATGAGGGCCGCTTCGGCGAGGGTGAGATCGGCGGCGGACTTATTGAAGTAGCTTTGGGCGGCGGTTTCTACGCCGTAGTTGTTGTGGCCCCAGTAGACCTGGTTGAGGTACATCTCCAGGATTTCGTCCTTGGAGAAGATCTGTTCTAAGCGCAGGGACAGGACCGCTTCGGCCACCTTGCGGCTGATGCGTTTTTGGGGGGTGAGGAAGAGGTTTTTCACCAATTGCATGGTGATGGTGGAGCCCCCTTCGGCGGCGCGGCCGGTTTCAAAGTTGGTGGTGATGGCCCGCAGGATGCTGCCGATGTTGATGCCGGGGTGTTGGTAGAAGGAGCTGTCTTCGATCGCGAGGATGGCCCGTTTGAGGTGGGGGGAGACGCGATCGAGGACGACGACTTCGCGGTTGGCTTCGTCGTGGAGGCTGCTGAGGAGGCGGCCCCGCACGTCGTAGATATAGCTGGTTTCGCTGGGGCTGTAGCTTTGCAGGATGCGGACATCGGGCAGGTTGCGGAAGCTGACGGCGAGGCCGACGAGGGTGCCCGCGAGGGTGGCGCTGCCGATCATGGTGCCCGCCAGGAGGGTGGCTCCAACGGTGCGGCCCACGTTGCCCAGGAAGTGGCCCAGTTCGGAGGGTTCCCCGAGGGGGATCGGGGGGGCGGCGGCGGTGGCGGGGTGGGGCCGCGATCGCCGGACGGCCTTAGGCTGGCGGGGCACGGGGCGCGGGGCAGGCAATTTAGACAAGGGACGCAGACCTCGACGGCGACTCGCTTGGCGCGGGGGAAAGGCTGAGGGGGTGGGCGCAAAGGATGGGCTAGCTCGTATGCTAGCGCACGGCTGCCCCGAATCAGGGGATCAGGGGCCGGGGCGCTGATCCCAGGGGCGCAGAACCCAAAAGCGGTCATATTCCCAGTCGCCGGTGTCGTCGCGGCCGAGGTAGCGCACGAAGGGGGACGACAGTTCAATCAAAATGTCGTAAAACCCGCGCAGATCCAGCAGGGTGCCGGCCATGCAGCGCACGTAGACGGCGTAGAGCTCCCGCGCGGTGCTGCGGCCATCTTCGGTTTGGCTGGTGTAGGCGATCGCGACCTCATAGACCCTAGCGCGGATGGCGATCGTGCGGTGGTAGTCCTCCAGGGGCATACCCAAATTTTCCTCGCCAGGGGGCCGCAAAATGCCGCAGTTGCCCCTCGACAGGCGGCCGTGGCGAAAGTTGAGGAAATCTATAAATTGATCCACCTCGCCCACAAGTTCCTCGGGCAGGGCGTTGAGCTTCGCGATCGCGTTATCTCGGAGGGTCATGGGGGTGGGTGGGGTGCTAGCCAAGGGCGACGACAAATCTAAGCCAGGTCCGAAACTTGCCCCACCCTAGCCCCCCCGGTCGGTAAACGAAACCGCTTGGTGAGAAAACCGCGATCGCCCCGGATCGGCCCCCCAACGGATCTGGGACAGGCGAGACCGGCGCAGATCGAAGGCCATCGGCGTGAAGCAACCTTGATCGGCCCTGGGCAAGGGGCAAGGGGGACGCAGCCGTGGGGGCCATCCATCGCAACCTCCGTAGAAGCACCCATGGGTTGTATAGTACGTTGGGCAACGGGCCACCGCTCCCTCGCCCCGCCGCCGTTTCGTTTCACTTCCCCGCCACGCCCCATGTTGCCCGGACGCGCCAGCCATCCCGATCCGTCCCCTGATGCCGCCCTCGGGTGGCTCCATCGCGGTACGACGGAAATTTTCCCCCACCAGCCGGATTCCACGGACCCGAGCCAGTCGCTGCCCCGTAAGCTGGCCACCGGCGATCGCCCCCTGCGGGTGAAATTGGGCATTGACCCGACGGGCACCGACATCCACCTGGGCCACAGCATCCCCATGCGGAAACTGCGGGCGTTTCAGGACGCGGGCCACACGGCGGTGCTGATCGTGGGGGATTTTACCGCGCGCATCGGTGACCCCACGGGCAAGTCGGAGGTGCGCCGCCAACTCACCGAGGAGCAGGTGCGCCACAATGCCCAAAGCTATCTGGATCAACTGCGGCCGGTCCTAGATTTTGAAACGCCGGGACGCCTAGAGGTTCGCTACAATTCCGAGTGGCTGTCCCAGCTAGATTTGAGCAAAATTCTAGAGCTTTTGGCCTCCATGACCGTGGGGCAAATGTTGGCAAAAGAAGGCTTTGCGGAACGGTTTGCCCAGGAAAATCCTATTTATCTCCATGAGTTTTTATATCCCCTGATGCAGGGCTATGATTCGGTGGCCGTGCGGGCGGATGTGGAGCTGGGGGGCACTGACCAAAAGTTTAATTTGGCGGTGGGCCGCGATCTGCAACGGCTGTTTGGTCAAGAGCCACAGTTTGGCCTGCTGACGCCGATTTTGATCGGCACCGATGGGGTCCAAAAAATGTCCAAATCCCTGGGCAACTATGTGGGTTTGGCGGAAGATGCCCTGACGATGTATTCCAAGCTAGAAAAGACGCCGGATGCTCAGCTTGATACCTATTTTGAACTGTTGACGGATTTGCCCCTCGATCAATTGCCGGAGAATCCCCGCGATCGCCAGAAGTTGCTTGCCTTGACGGTGACGGCCCAATTCCACGGGGAGGCGGCGGCCCAGCAGGCCCAGATCGATGCCCAGAATCTGGTGGGGGGGGCCACCGCGATCGCGGAAAATGTGCCCGAATTTGTCCTAGAAAATCTCGATTTTCCGGTGCCGATTTTCTTCCTTGTCAGCGCCACGGGCCTGTGCAAATCCAGCGGTGAAGCGCGGCGACAAATTCAAGGGGGCGGCGTCAAACTCGATGGCGAAAAGGTAAGTGATCCTAACCAATCCTTTGGGTCAGTCGATCAATTGGACGGGCGGATTTTGCAACTGGGTAAAAAGAAATTTGTGCGCCTGGTGGCCCCCACGGGCGCTTAAGGAACGACCCTTCCATTCCTAACCCTAAACCGTTAAATTTATCGACTTCATTCTTGAGTATTATGGCTAAGCTGAGCGATCGCGTCATTGTTGCCCTGGATGTGTCCACCTACGACGGCGCGATCGCCCTAGTGGATCAACTGCCCGAGGTCAGCTTTTGGAAAGTGGGCCTAGAGCTATTTGTGAGCACCGGCCCCGCCATCCTCAAAACCCTCAAGGAGCGCAATAAACGCATCTTTCTCGACCTGAAATTCCACGACATTCCCAACACCATGGCCGGTGTCGCGCGGGTGGCCGGACGCTTTGGCGTAGACCTGTTCACCGTCCATGCTTCCGCCGGTAGCGATGCTCTGCGGGCCGTGGCCGAAGCCGCCGCCGCCGGAGCCGCCGAAACCGGGATGCCCGCCCCCAATCCCATCGCCGTGACTGCCCTCACCAGCCTGACGCCGCGCCAACTGGCCCTAGAACTAAAAATTTCCCTGGAATTGGGCGACTATGCCCTCCAGATGGCTCTGCTGGCCCAGGAAGCTGGTTTGGCCGGGGCCGTCTGCTCCCCCCTGGAGGCGGCGGACCTGCGGCGGTGCGTGGGGCCAGACTTTTTGCTGGTGTGTCCAGGGGTGCGGCCCGCCGGAACGGCCACGGGGGATCAGCAGCGCACCCTGACGCCGACCCAAGCATTCCAGGCGGGGGCAGATTATTTGGTGATGGGCCGACCGGTGACGGCGGCTCCCGATCCCGTGGCGGCCTGGGCGGCGATCGCGGCGGAACTCAACGGAAGCGAATAACGAATCCTAAGAATCCCGCCAGAATCGCCTTCGGATTTCCCTAGGCGATCGGCGAAAAATCCGCCGCCGACAGCAGGGTCGCCGGAATCCCCACCACCGTTGCCATGAGGCGATCGCCCGCAAAAATTTGGGTCGAATTGCCCAGGGCCGTCAACTGCACCTGATCCGCCGTCAGGGGCGCTTTCAGCAGGAAACGATCCACCCCCGGCTCGTAGTCCAGGATGAAGTCGCCGCCGTCCTCAGCACCGATCGCAAAGCGGTCTGCCCCCTGACCCCCCAGCAGGGTATCGCTCCCCAAATCCCCCGACAGCCAATCATCCCCAGCGCCGCCCCGCAGGAAATCGTCCCCCCGACCGCCGTAGAGACTGTCCGCGCCGGGGCCACCGGTGAGCACATCCTGGCCGCCGTTGCCATTGATCAGATCGTCGCCAAAGGAGCCATTGATCCACTGGTTGCCCGCGCCGCCAAAGATGCGATCATCTCCACCCGTTTCCGGCAGCGGCTCCATCAGCTTCGCCGCGATCGCGGGGGCCACATCCACCGCCCTGGGCAAAGTCACCTGGCCCGCCACCGTGAAGTTATAGACCTCCATCCCCGGCACATTCGTCTGGACCGTCAGGATGCTCCGATAGTCACCGGGCGGCAAATCCCCCCGCAGGCGAATCACCAGTTCTCCGCTGCCCCCCGGCGCGACCCGATCCGAGGGGAGGAACACTTCAAACACATTGGCCGGATCAATCCCCGGCGGCAGAGACCCGATCGTCCGCAGTTGGGGAGCCGCGATCGTCAGGGGACCGTCCCCCGAATTGGCGATGCGCACCGTTTGCGTTGCCGCCTGACCGCCCAGGGCCGCCAAGGGTAGTGGTTCGGGCGCGCCATCCGGCACCACGATTCCCGTCGCCGTCCCGGAGTCGTCCGCCGTGCCGCGCAGTTGGGGCACGGGTGCGGGCGTCGGCGTCGGTGTGGGTAAGGGTGGCGTCGGCGCTGGCGTGACGTCATCATTCGCGATGGTGATCGTTGCCGTCGGCGTCAGGAGCAGGGCCGAGTCCTTTGCCGTGGGATGGTTCAGGGTCAGGGTGATGGTTTCGTCAGCCTCAACCTGTGTATCTCCCACAATCTCGACGGTTACGGTCCGTTCCGTTTCCGTCGGCGCGAAGGTGATCGTACCTGCGGTACCCCCGGCGGCTAGGTAGTCCGTCCCCGCGATCGCGGTGCCCCCCAGGGTGAACTCGACCGTGGTTGACGAGCGCAGATCGCCGCTGCGGGTCACGGTAAAGGTCGCCGTTCGGTTGCCGCTGTTGCCCTCTGGGCCTGAGCCAGTTCCTTGGACCGCGTAGGCCGTGTCGTCATCGAGCACCGTCACCGCGATCGTCACAGAGGGTGTCGTCAGAGCTGTTGGGGTGGAAGCCGTCACGGTCACATTGAAGGTGCGGTTTCCCTGAGCCAAAGCATCTTCCCGCCCCCGTAGATCCCCCGGAGAAGGAGTACTAAGACCCAAGGCCGGTAAGGAAATACTATCCAAAATCAGGGAATTACCGGGGGCCGCCTCATCGGAGCTAAGGGCGATCGCCACGTTCCCACTGGGCGCATTTGAGAAAACGGCAAATGCGTTGGCGGCAGCATCGCCTTCCTCCAGGGTCAACGTCGGGGGAGTTTGCAGGAACAAAACTTCTGGTACAGAGGATGGCATGGGGTTTGTGCGTCCGTAGTGGTAGGGAATCCATGAAGTGAAACGGTGGAGGATTGAGAACTGGGAGCATTTCTCCCAGTTCTCAATCCTCAGTAGATGTCCTCATCGGTTGATGCACCAAACCCGGGGGCTAGGGTCGCGATCGCGGCGGAGCTCAATGGGTAGAGCCCACCTATGGCGTCGGATCCGGGGCCACCGGCGTCGCTCGATCAACTTCCACACGCTCGCAGAGGGGCAGTTGCGCGATCGCGGTGCGATCCGTCCCCTGCATCACGGCGCTAGTATCAATGCACGTCGCCATGCGCCCCTGCCCCACCTGGAAAAACCACTGATACTCCGGCAAAGTTTCCGGGCGCGCCTTCTGGAGACAGATCCTATACAACTCCTGAGCCGCCGCCTCCAGACCCCGCTCCCGCTGAATCTGGGCCAGCAAACAGTGGGACAGACCCGTACCGAGTTGCTCCTGGGGGAACGACGCATCCTCCGCGATCGCCAGACGCAGTATCCCCTCCGCCCCGGTATAGTCCCGCTGCCACCAGCGCAGCCAGCCCAGGTTGCGATAGATCTGATAGGTCTGATTCGCCAACTCCACCGGCGGCAACTGTCGCTTCGGTAAACGGTGCAGCGCCATCTTGAGAAGCCCCTCCACCTCAGCGGTCTGGGCATTGCGGGTGAGCTTTTCCGGACGAGCGGTCTTGAGGAGCTGCTCAAACTGCACCCGCGCGAGGCGACTGAGGGCAATGGGATTCCCTTGATCCGCCGCCTGACGGTAGGTTTCCCCCGCCTGCTTCAGTTGATCCAGGGACTCAAAGACGAGGCCCAGCCCCAGAATGGCCTGTTCATTTGATGAATCTAGGGTGAGGGTTTGTTTATAGCTATCCTGGGCGGCGCGAAGATTGCCCTGCTCATACTGGATCCCAGCCCGATGGTTGAACCACTTGGGTAAACCGTCCTGCGCCAGCCACCAGGAAGTTAGTCCAAGGGTGATGGATAGGGCCGCGATCGCCTCGCTGTACCAATTGCCAGGGATAGAAAAGCGAGCACAGAATCGCTTAAGAACCTTAGTGCCCTCCGGCGTGAGAACACCGCGCCCGAGCACCGCCAAACCGGTCACCTGGCCTGCACTGGCCAGGGCTTCCCCAAAACCAAAACCACCAATGGAAAACACCGGCAGCATCGTACTGGCCGCACTGGCGGTCGCCAACAGGGAGATCACGGACACCCCCCGCCAAAACAGCTCGCGCTTCCGGACCGCCAGTTGAGGTTTAGCGGCCTCCGTTTCCGGGAACCACCACCAGGCGCTAGGGCTCGGATCAAAGGTAGCCCGCCAGCGCGGCAGAGCACTGATGCTGAGAAATTGGGAATCGAGCTGGGCCAAACGGCGATCTAGGGCATCCACCTGGGCAACGGCGGCGGCCTCTAGCTGCTGGTTTTTCGCGAGATCCTTGAGAAGGGATTGCAGGGTGTCGCGATCGCACAAAATATCCAGGGCCAGTTCATCCCGTTCCGTGGCCGTGGTTGATCCTTGGGCAAAGTGATCGAGTTGGAGATGGAGATGATGGAGACGCCGATCGAGCTCTTCGGCAATGGCGGGGAGCGGGTCAGGGGTGAGATCCATAGAAAGTAGCTACAGGAAACCGAGGGTGATGCAACCAGATGGGTATCGAACGGGTGCTACCTGGATATACCACGGGTGTTTTGCCATCCTTGAGTTCCCTTGGAAACCTTTCCCAGGAAGGGGGGAGAGGGGAGATGAGCCAGCGATCGCCGGAGGCAGCAGCAAGCAACCTGGAGCTTTGGTCAGCGGCAACAGGCAGAAGCCAACTACCCCGTCGTGGGGCGTCCTACCACCGCACCTAGACTGCCATGGGCTTTGGTAACCTATGACAGGGGTAAGGTGCGTGTGAAGTAGGACGTAACGAAACGACGACGCGTTGCAGGAGAGGTGTGTCTACCGATGAGCCAATCAAAGCACTTCCGCTCCAGCGTCGTCTATCCGTTTTGCGCAAGTTTTGGTGGCCCCAAATCCATGGACGGGTTCCGCCAGCAAAACACTGAAAGCTTGGACGGCCAACGCACCCGGCACCGTGGTGCTCTGGAGCCCGCTGCCCTCTCGCCAAAGATTCCCCAGGGGATAGGGCAAGGCCCCGTGCCCTGATGTCAAGAGGCATTCTCAATTCATAAAATTACAGAACGTGCTGGTGCAGTAAATGAGGAGACGCCTGCATTCCAAAAATTGCCGACGGAAGAGCAAAAAGAACCCCCATCGCCAGATAAAATCCTTGAATAAATTTGTTCTGCTAATAATTGATTGACGAAGATTAGTAATTGGCTAGGGTTTCAGAAGGCAATTCTCCAAATAGGGTGCGGAACTGGCTGGAGAATCGACCAAAGTGGCGAAAGCCGTAGCGGCTGGCCACTTCACTCACCCTTGTTAATCCAGGTTTGGCTTGTTTTAATTCCTGGCGAATGGCGGTAAGTTTGCGCGATCGAATGTAGTCATTAGGGCTACATCCGGCGATTTGCTGGAAGGCGTATTCTAGGGCACGGCGGGAAACCTGAATGGTTTGGCAGATTTCCATGGAGGTGTGGGGATGAAACAGATCGGCTTCGATGATTTCTCGGGCCTGGTGATAGATCCAGTAGCGGCGAGAGATTTTGGGGCGAATGTATTGCCAGTTGCTGAGGTCGGTGAAGGTTTCATCAAAGAGGAGGTGGAGCCGGTCGAGCAGTTCGTCCCGCATTTGATGGGCGCAGGCCGTATCCAGTTGTCCTTGACCGTAGAGAAATTCAATTTCCCGACGCCAACCTAATAGGAAACGCCGGAATTTGGCGATCGCCTTGGGGGGCAGTTGGATCGCTGCGCCGCCGCATTTATCACTGAGGCGTTCCCAGAAGCGATGGGGCAGGAGGTCGCAGCGATCGAGGAGTTCGTTGCTGATGATGACGTCTACGCCGAGCCAGCCGGGGGGCAGGGAGGAGGTGTATTCAACGGTGCTGCGCTGGACGGCCATGAAGTTGGCGGTCGGTTCGATGTGGTGGCACCAGGAAATGGCGGGATGGGAGACGAGCATCATGAAGGCAATCATGGTTAGGTCTGCTGGGACGGTGTAGCAGTCCATGAATTTGTATTTGGAGTAGAAGTAGCGAACGGTGACTTCGGGGAGAACGACTTCCCGTAGGTCGATTTCAAAGTCCCCTTCGCTAACTTGAAAGCCTTCAATCCAAGCGGTGTTTAGGGTTTTGGATAGTTCATTGGCGGCGACAATTGTGGGCTCACTAGTACTCTCTTGTGGGCTGACTAGATCGAGGGTGGGAGCGGTGTCCATGGGGACTAGAGTGTGTCTGTATTGGTTGTTTTTCTATTTGTATTGTGCGCTGTTTTTAGTTTTTTTATACGGCCCTCGAGGATGGAGTTAGGGGGCTGTGAACGATCGCGGTTTTGGGTGCTTTAAGGTTGGTTTGAGCGGGCGCTGAACCAGGCGATCGCGGCGAGGCTGGCTTCGACGAGGATGCTAATGAAGCGATAGATCACAACGGTGCCCAGGAGGACGGCGGCGGACACTTGGCCATCGAGGAGGGCGATCGCGGTGGCTTCAAAGATGCCGAGGCCGCCGGGGGCACCGGGCACCACGAGGCCCGCAAGCCATGCCAGACCAAAGGCGCTGAGGATGGGCAAAATCTGGCCCGGTGCGATCGCGCTGAGGGACGCTAGGCAAGCCACAAATCCGGCCCCGCGCAACAGCAAAAAGCCGCATTCCCCCAGAAAGGGTCGCCAGGGATAGCGGGCGATCGCAAAGGGGGACTCCACTTCGGTGCGCAATTTGGAGCGGCCGAGGCGCTGGATGACGGGATTGAGGATTTTTGGGTGAACCGACGCCAGCACCGCGATCGCGATCGCCCCCTGGAGCCAGCCGCGATCGCCCAGGCCCGCCGTCAACCCCAGCAGCAGCGCCCCCGCCGCCATCAGCAACGGTTCGAGCAGGACGCTCAGGGCCGCAATGCCCCAGGGATAGCCCCGCGATCGCGCCGCCTCGATGCGCCCATAGAAATGCCACACATTCCCCGGCAAATATTTGGCGATGTTGGTCTGGAGATAGGTGCGAAACACCCACGCCACGGGGGCCGGTCGCCCAAATTCCCCCAGCAGCCAACCCCACACCCACCCCGCCCACAGGTGCGCCGCCGCCGTTAGGCCGGTCCCCGCCGCGAGCCACTGCCACCCGGAGGCCGCCAAGCGCAACTGGGCCACCTCCGCCGCGCGATCGCGCAGGGTCGCCAGCAGAAAAAAGATCGCAGCCCCCACCCCGAGCCAGCGCAGGTGCGGCTTGAGGCGCTGAATGGCGGCCTTGATCCGAGGGGGCAGGGGGGGCACTTTCAAAGGGAACATCCAAATGCAGGACAGGATCACAGCCGAATTATGGCAGTTGCCCCCTCGCCCTTGGAGCCCCGGCATCGCCGCGATCGCCCCCGACCCGCCGCGCCTTCGCCCCCATTCGCTACAATGGCCCCAGGGTTTTGTCAGAATCAGTATGACCTCAGACTGAGTATGAGTTTTGGGCTAACCCCCAGGCGTCCCCCTCCCCAGGGGTGATCGCGTGGACTCGGCCCAGATTCTGGCCCCTTCGAGACTCGAATTTTGCTCACCTAATCTAGGATTTGACCCGCTATGCCGTCCTTACTCGATCCGTTCCAGATGGGGGATCTGTCCCTCAAGAATCGCGTTGTCCTCGCTCCCATGACCCGCGCCCGCACGGGGAGCGATCGCGTCCCCACGGCCCTGATGGCGGACTATTACCGTCAGCGATCGGGGGCGGGATTGATCATCACAGAAGCAACGGTCGTTTCTGAGATTGGCATTGGCTGGCGCGATACCCCCGGTCTCTACAACGATGCCCAGGCGGAGGGTTGGAAGCCGGTGGTCGAGGCCATCCATGAGGGGGGCAGTCTCGCCTTTGTGCAACTTTGGCACTGTGGCCGCGCCTCCCATAGCTCCTTCCACCCGGATCTGGGGCTGCCCGTGGCTCCGTCCGCGATCGCCATCAACGGCGACACGATCCACACCCCCAACGGCAAGGAACCCTATCAAGTGCCCCGCGCCCTGACGGTGGAGGAAATTGCCGCCACCGTCGAGGACTATAAACAGGCGGCGATTCGGGCCAAGGCGGCGGGGTTTGATGGCATTGAAATCCATGCGGCCAATGGTTATTTGATTGATGAATTTCTGCAATCGAAAACCAACCACCGGGACGATGCCTACGGCGGCAGTTTAGACAATCGGTTCCGCTTTTTGCAGGAAATTACGGAGGCGATTTTGACGGTTTGGCCCGCCAATCGCGTCGGCGTTCGTTTTGCCCCCAACGGCGTTTTCAATGACATGGGTTCGCCGGACTACCGCGAGGCATTTACCTACTATGCCGAACGGTTGAATGCCTACGGTTTGGCCTATTTGCATGTGATGGATGGCCTCGCCTTTGGGTTCCATGAATTGGGGGAACCGATGACCCTCAACGAATTTCGGGCGGTGTTTTCCGGGCCGCTGATGGGCAACTGTGGCTATACCCAAGAAACGGCGGAGGCCGCGATCGCGGAGGGGCAGGCGGATATGATCGCGATCGGCCGTCCGTTCATTGCCAACCCGGACCTGGTGGAGCGTTTCGCCAATGGTTGGCCCCTGGCCCCCGATGCGGATCCGAAGGTCTGGAATGGCAATGGCGATGATCTGAGCAAGGGCTATACGGATTTTCCCGCCTACCGCGAAGGGGCTTCGGTGGCCTAGGCCGCGATCGCGCCCCCAGTAGCTCATAGCTGAATAATAATCTCCCCTCTCCTGTCCGTGGAGAGGGGCCAGGGGAGAGGGAAACAACTAGCTTTCTGGCCCCATTTCTAGGCGGCGGATATCATCCAATGGCGATGGTTCTGCCGCCTCTTCAATTTCAGGGGAAGATTCCGGCTCATCTTCAAGAAACCGCACTTGAAAGTAAATTGTTCCTGAACGCCAATTAGGAGAACCAGGTCGGAGTACTCTACAATTCACGCCTTCGACAAATAATTTATTAAAGCCTGATGGCGTATGTCGATAGAGAAAGGTATCAAGGTCTTCAGCTAAAAATGTAACTCCCATACCATTTAAGCCTTCTTCGACTCGAATCACATCTTCTTTTTCTAAGGATTCAGGTTCCATATTCTTGCAAAATCTCTTTCCTTGCAGAATACAATATAATTTGTGAGAGATGCTGTTTAATCTTGATTCAGGGATTTTCTCTGGCTTCAAGGCTTGAGTTCAAATCAAGGCCAGCGTAGATCTCGGCGAGGGAAAGCTCCAGATTGAGGCCGTCGATCGCGGCGATCGCGTCCACCCCTTCATAGAGACTCAGAAGCCAGCGATCGCCCTCGACACGGTGGAGCACTTCTATTAAATATTCTTGAGAACTGACCAGCACATAATCCTGAAGCTGGGGAATCATGCGATAGCATTGGAACTTTTTGCCGCGATCAAAGGATTCCGTCGATTCCGACAGCACTTCAATAATGACCGTGGGATGATCGACATAGGTCAAATCAGAATCATCCCTCGGGTCGCAGGTGACCAGTAAATCCGGATAGAAAAATCGTTTTCCCTGCTCAATTCTGACCTTGATATCGGCAATGAAGGTTTGGCAGGATGATCCGCGCAAACCGTTGCGAATCAGCAGATAAAGATTACCACTGATTAGGTTGTGGACCTTACTGGTTCCGGCCATGGCGTAAACCTGGCCGTCCACATATTCACGCTTGACCGGACTCTGGCGCTCTGATGCTAGATAGACTTCTGGACTAATGGGTTCATTGACTTTGACCGCAATCATGGCTGCCTATGGAATGACTTTGAAGCGTCGTGGTTTCAATCTCGCTCACGGATGATGCCAAACACCGACGTATAGCCATGGACGAACGTAGAACCCCCCACCGGCCCCAATTCCCCATTGCAGAAAAAGCCGCTGACGGGAATTTCGCCCACATATTTTTGGAAGAGTCGCGAGTCGAAATGGGCCTCTTCATAGAGATTTTCGCCGCGCCCTAAACAGGCGAACAGCAGCGCACCAACGGGGGCCGGTTTGCAGGGATCCTGTTCGTGGCAATACTGCTCCAGCAGAGCCGTGAGATCCTGGGCGGAGGCTTGGGCATCCCGCAGGTGGAATTGGATGCGCTGGCCGGGACGGATGCGATCGCCCACGGCCAAGGCCCCCGACTCCGGGTCATAGCCCATGAGATTACGAATTAGAAAATCGCCGGGACGTAACGTGGTGCGAAATTCATCGCGCGCAATGCCCACAAATAGGGCCGATTGGGCCAGTTCGCGATCGCCCTCATCGAGGGTATCCACCAACTTACGGAGGGCAAAGAGGGGTTTATCGCGCCCCTGGCCGTCCGCATCCGCGATCGCGATCATCACATTGCGATCGCTCTCCAGCACCCGGAACGGTTCCCCAATGGGGCGGCAGCCCTGGGCAACGATCGGCTCAATTGTGACATTTCCCGCCAGGGCTAGACCCACGGTGCCCTCCTGGTGGCGGCTGTAATTATGAAACACCGTGCGGGCCGTGGGCATGGGGCCACCGCTGGCGAGGCCGCCGACGGTAATGGAGCCCGGATAGGCAAAATCGAGCCCCTGCACCAGATCATTAATTTCCCGCAGGGCCGGATCCGCCAAAAGAATAAAATTTGGCCGCTGCTCCGGCGCAACCCCAACCAGATCCACCCAGGCATCGGGGGGCGCGTCGAGATCCGGCATCCGATCGCCCGGCACATGGAACGCACGCACGGTGGCCCCGGTGGGCAGCTTCGCCAGGGTCAGGGACAGGGCCGGCACGTCTTCGAGTTCCTGGATGCGCCCATCGGCCCCCTGGCCAATGATGCCGCCGCCGCCACAGCCCACGAGGGCCGGTACCCACAGGCGATCGCGCACTAGGGTCATCAGGCGCGAATATTCACTGCCAAAGGCGGCGGAAATGAACAAAATCGCCAAATCCGGCGCGCCATCAAGCTGGGCTGTCGCCCGTTCCACCACCTCCCGAACCGCCGCCTCTAGGGACGCTTGGGTGGACAAGGCATTGACCCATTGCATGGAATTGACCAAGACACTTGCTCCTTCGTCGAGACTGGGGCGATCGCGGGCATCCGCCTGGGTCGGGGCGATCGCGGTGGGCGGGCGACTAATGGCGGATCCGGGGCTCGGGGGTTTAGCTCGGGGTTCTATAGATTAACGGATCGGATTAATCGCTTCAATCTATGCTATCCCCGTCAGGGCCAATCGCTCGGGTGAATGGCTGAGGTTGCGCCGACGGTGCCCGAGGGGCGATCCGGCCAACCCCCCAGGAAACCCCGATGGCGGACGGCGGCGGGCTCGCTAGGATAGGGGCGACGTTCGTCTCGCGAAACCGCCTGCCCCATGAGCGCTTCCCCCGATTCTACGGATCCGATTTCCTTTCAGGTTCTGCGCGATCGCCCCATCCTTGATCTGGCCACGACAGAATCCCTGGGCCGCCTCGATGGCCTCTGGGTGGACCCGAAGGCGGGGCGGGTGGTGGGTCTGGTGTGCAAGGGGGGATTTTTGGGCCAGAAGCGCCGCGCTTTTGCCTGGTCGCAGGTGCAGGCGATCGGGGAGGATGCGATCGTGGTGGCGATCGCGGCGGATCTGGGGCCAGAGGGGAGTGAATTTGTGCAGCCCACGGGGGCCTACGATCTCCACGGCCACGAGGTCTGGACCGACGGCGGCAATCGTATTGGCCTGTTGATAGATCTGGCCTTTTTCCGGGCCGATGGCCGCGTCGATCGCTACGGCTTTTCGGGCAATGGCTGGGGTGGTTTTGAAGATACGGGGATCTATTGGCTGCCCGCCGCTGCGGCCCTCAGCGGCGGCTCGAAACGGCTGGTGGTGCGCGAGGCCCTGGCGCGGGAGGCGATCGCGGATGAACGGCCCGCTGATCGCCCCGATTTGCCCCTGCCGGACTGGGAAACGTTGCGATCGCGGGCGGGCTCGGCGGCGAAACAGCTCCAGGAACGGGTGCAGGGGCAGGCGGAAAATTTGGCGGATTTAGCAAAAGATCGGCTGGGCGATCGCGCTGAAACCCTCGCGGAAAAGGCCCGCCATGCCCGCGATCGCGCCCGAGAACTGGCCCGCCATGCCCGCGATCGCGCCGAAACCCTCGCGGAAAAAGCCCGCGATCGCCTTGAAGGGAGTGCAGGCGATCGCGCCGCAGGGGAGGACTTCAACCCCGCCGCCGCCGAAGCCCTGCCCCCCGCCACCACCACCATCGACGTGGCCGCCCAGAGCCCCGAAGACCCCGCCCAACCAGCCCCCACCGAAGGGGACGATCCCTGGACCGCCGCCCCCGAAGCCCAACCGCCCAAGACCCCGTAGGGGCGGGGTTTCCCCGCCCGCTCCCACCGGCCACCCCACGCCTCGCCCCTAGGTGATCCCCAACGCATCCAGGGCCGCCACCACGCGATCAGCATCAATCCAAATGCCCTCCGCCGCCGGATCCACATAGCGCTCCTTCTTCACCGCCTCCGGATCCGGGTGTTCGTCCAGATCGCGGCCAATGAGGTGATAGTGGCGCACTTGGGCACAGGCCGCCAACTCCCAAAAGTAATGGGGCGCATAAACTGGCGAACATAGCTCCAGAACAATCGTCCCCGGACGGCAAAAAGCAAGATTCGTCAAGCCCGCCCCGTGGGGAGCCACAATCACCTCCGCCTGGGCCATCATGGCGATCTGCTGGGCCAGGGGGAACGTTTCGAGGCACACCCCCTGAAATCCCCGCTGATAGAGTTTTACGATCAGGTCATCCTCGTCAATCAAGCGCCGGTAGTCCGCCTGCCGACGGCTGATATATAACCGCTTTGATCGCACCTCCGCACAGGGCTGGGCATGGGGCCAGAAGCGATCGCGCAGGAAATCCACCACCCAGGGCCGCAGCCGTTCAATGCGCGACGGGACGATCGCCGTTTCCAGCCGCAGATGCCGCCAGTGGGGATTCACCGGCACGATTTTTGATTTGGGAATGCCCAGCATCTCCAGGCTGTGGTGCTGAAAGCTCAACTCGTCCCCATTCACTAAAATCCAGTCCAGATTTTCGATAGATTCGCCCGCCTGCTCTAACAGTCCCAGGCGAGGTAACATATTCAAGATCCAGTGGCAATACATGGAACAGCCCGCCATGGCCAGCACCGCCGATCGCCCCGGTAGCCGATCCGCCGGGGGCAAATGGGGCGACGCGGCGATCAGTTCCGTGCCCCCCAGATCCAAATCGCCCCGCAGGAGGTAGCCGTCCCGGTCAAAGAGGGCGTGGGTGTAGTGGTCGCACCAGAGGCGGGCATCGGGCACCGCGATCGCCTGTTCCGACGGGCGCGGCCAGGGGGTGGTTTCAAACGTGTGATAGGGCGCATCCCCAAAGGGCGATCGCGACGCCGCCAGTTCATAGGTCGGATCCGCAGGCCGCAGGGGTTTCATCGTCACCGTGCCCGCCGCGATCGCCGCCGCGATGGGCCGCTCTTGCCAGGTGGCCTCGGGGGCAAACTCCCGCAGCAGGGACGGGGACAGCCATTTGCGGCCACATTGGAGGGCATCCTCGCGATCGCGCTTGCGGCCCCAGAACGACAGGCCCATGTAGGCTTCCCGCAGGGACGGATCCCGATACAGCGCCTCCAGATAGGCCATCACCACCTGGCGATCGCGCTGGGCCAAATCTCCTAACGCTGGCCCCTCACAATCGTCCGCTAGAACCCGCCACGCATCCCCCAACAGCACCCAGTTTTTGGGTTGATTGGGTTGCAGCATCACCGCCCGCTGCCCACAGGCGATCGCCGTGACCGCCTCCCCGGCCCGCAGAAAATCCACCCCCAGTTCCCGATCCGCCTCATCCTGGGGCACCGTTTGGCTAAAGCGCCGGTAGGCCATCAGGGACTTGCCGCCGGGATCGAACCGCCGCAGGTAGGCCACGATCGCCGCCGCCCAGCGCCCCTGCCCAAAGAACCAATCCCCCAAATGCCCATAGACCTCCCGATCCAGGGGGCGATCGCACACCGGCCGCCACAGACTTTCGGGGATCGGCGATCGCGTCGCATCTGCCCCCACGGACACCACACCAATGGGATCGGCCTGAGGTGCGTCCATAGACCCGAGTCAACCCTTACAAATGGAATCAACAAACCCAATCAGCCTAACCCGACCAATGCCCGGATCCTGAGGATTGTGTTGAGGGGAATCCGGCCATCAATTTGGAATCAATCCATTCGAGCAATCCATCGGATCAATCACTCGAATCGGATCAATCACTCGAATCAGTCAACGGCGGACACTCCCCCTCGGCGGAGAGAACCCTGGGCCGCGCTGAGGTGAGACGCCGCCGTCAGCCGCACCGCCCGTTCCGCCGCCTCTAGCCCCTGCTGGCCGCGCCCCTCGACCCAGCCCACCACCACCACCTGGGGATTCTCCGGCGGCGCAAACCCCCCATACCAGGCCAAGGTGCGATCGCCCGACACCCGCGCCACCCCCCCGATCGCCGCCATGGGCAACAGGGGCACCGTTTCGCGATCGCCCTGGCGCTCCGGCCGCTGGAGCCCCGATCGCACATGGTCCAACTTCTTAAGATCAAAACCCAGAAACTCGCGGCCACTGCGCGAAGCTTGCCCCTGCAACAGGTGCGGCAACACCCGATAGCCCCCATTGGCCACCGCCGCCATCACCACCGCCATTTGCAGCGGCGTCGCCGTCAGACCCCCCCGGCCCATCACCGCATTCATCCCCTCCCCCACATACCAGCGCCCCTGCCACGACTCCTGGGTCCAGAGGGTCTCTAGGCTCGTGCCCGTCTCCTCCTCCGCCACCAGTTCAATGCCCGTTTGCTGCCCCAGGCCCAGGCGACGACCCCACCGCAGCACCTCCGCAACCCCCACATCCCGCGCCACCCGCTCAAAAAAGGCTTCACTGGCCGCCTCCGCCGGGGCCGCGAGGGCTTCGGCAAACCCTAGGGTGGCTCCACTGAGGGGGGAGGTGGTGATGAAGCGATCATAGGCGATGCCGCCGGTGCGCTGGAGCGGTGAAACCCAAAGCCGTTCATGGAGGCCGTAGCGCTTGGACTCGAGCCCCGCCAGGGCCACCACCAGCCGCATCCAGGGGCCGGGGATCGTTGCCTTGATGGCCCCATTGGCCGGGGGGGGGTAGCGATCGCCCCCGGCCACCGAGAGGGCATCGCGGCCGCCACTGTTCGCCATGGCCAGGACGCCGCCACTGTGGGGATCCAGGGCCACCAATGTGCCCACATATTCCCCCAGGGCCACCTCCGCCGCCTGCTGCAATTCCACATCCAGGGTGAGGGTGAGATCTTCGCCGGGGACGGCGGGCCGCTCGGCCAGGACGCGCAACTGTTGCCCCTGGCCGTCAATTTCTACCCGGCGGGCTCCGGCGGCACCGCGTAGGCGGTCATCAAGGGCGGCTTCGAGTCCTGAACGGCCCACCAGTTCCCCAAAGTCGTCGAAGTCGAGGCCGTTGGGGCTGTCGAGGGCGGGGGTCGGGGGCGGTAGGCGGGTGCCCAGGTCGGCGGTGGTGCGTTCGCTGACGGTGCCCAAAACCGGCAGGGCGACGGGGCCGTAGGGATAGTCGCGGCCGGTTTCCGCTTCGATTTGGATGCCGCCGATGCTGTGGCTCAGTTCCGCGATCGCGGTGAGGCGCTCCGGCGGTAGCTGACTGGCGACCCGGACCCACTGGGGCGATCGATAGCCCACCCGTTCAATGCGCCCGCGAATTTCCCCCGCGCTGACCCCCAACGCCATGGCCAACTGATCAATCACCGGCTGCCAGGCGCGGCGATCGCGCGTCACCGGACAAATAAACACCGAATAGGCCGGACGGCTATCCACCAGCAGCCGCCCCCGGGCATCCCACAGCCGCCCCCTAGCCGAAGCGAGGGGCATCAACTGCACCCGATTCGCCGCCGCCAACTCGCGGTTTTGGTTGCCCTGCAAAATCTGAAGGTAGGCCAGACGGCCCCCCATGCCCCCCAACACGCACAGCGTCGCCCCCACCACCAGCGCCAAAGGCTGATAGCGTTGGCCCACCGTCCGGGCGGGCGGCTGCTTAACCGTCGGTTGTTGGGATGACGCCATAGGAGCCCCGCAGGAACCCAAACCGTACCATACCCACAGATTGCCACAATCGCTGGCCCCGTGCTTTAACCCCCGCGATCGGGGCAACCCCCACCCATCGCCCCTGCCAAAACACCAAAGCAACCGCCTAGAATAGGGCAAGATTTCCGCCCCGCGATCGCCCCTTGCCCGCCCCCATCCGTTAGTCCCTGAAACACCCCCGGTCCCATGTCCCAAACTGCGGTTTCGACCCAACGCCCGTCCAAAACCGACACGGCCTACGATGTCGAACTGCGGAAAGTCTTTAAGGTCTACAACGGCGAAACCGCCGTGCGCGGCGTCGATCTCCAGATCCGCAGCGGCGAATTTTTTAGCATCCTCGGCCCCTCCGGCTGCGGCAAAACCACCACCCTCCGCCTCGTGGCCGGCTTTGAAACCCCCTCGGCGGGCGAAGTGCTCGTGCGGGGCCAATCCATGCTGACGGTGCCCCCCTACCAGCGCCCCGTCAACACCGTCTTCCAGAGCTACGCCCTCTTCGGCCACATGACCATCTGGGACAACGTAGCCTTCAGCCTCAAACTCAAGGGCAAAACCAAAGCCGAACTGCAAGATCGCGTCCGCGAAGCCCTCGAACTGGTGAAAATGACCAGCTTCGCCCACCGCTACCCCGCCCAACTCTCCGGCGGCCAGCAGCAGCGGGTGGCCCTGGCCCGCGCCCTGGTCAATCGCCCCGCCGTCCTGCTGCTCGATGAACCCCTCGGAGCCCTAGACCTCAAACTGCGCAAGGAAATGCAGGTGGAACTCACCAGCCTCCAGCAGGAGTTGGGCATGACCTTCGTGATGGTCACCCACGACCAGGAGGAGGCCCTGAGCATGTCCGATCGCATCGCCGTGATGAACGAAGGGCGCGTCGAGCAAATTGGCAGCCCCAGCGAAATCTATGAACGGCCCCGGACCCCCTTTGTGGCGGACTTCATCGGCGAGACGAACCTCTTTCGCGGGCGGCTCACCCAGCACGATCGCGACGGCCTGACCGTGGTGACCGACGCGGGGTTACAGTTGGCCGTGAAATCCCAGGAGCCCTGGGCCGGTGGTGGCGGCGGCGGCGATGTGGTGGTGAGTGTGCGCCCGGAAAAGGTCCACGTAAGCCTCTATAAACCCGAGGTGGCGGCCAACTGTTTCGAGGGGGATTTGCGGAACATCATGTATTTGGGTACCCACGTCCATTACGTGGTAGAACTGCGATCGGGCGATCGCGTCACCGTCATGCAGGTGAATACGGGGGGCGAGCGGCCCAAGCTCCATGTGCCCGTTTATGTCCATTGGTCCCCGGTCGATTGCCTTGCCCTCGCGGCCTAGGGAAGAGCAATTCTAGCTACGGCATCGGGCCGATCCGTCGCGTGGACAGGCCCCCCATCCACCAGCACCACCCCCCCTTCCCTTGACCGTTGCATCGGTTTCGACCGATCAATCACCAGTCCCTGAGTGCGCCCCTGAGCCCTTGATTGCCTGAGCCCCATGCCCCGTAACCCCTACTCGCGCCGCCTGTTCCTTCAACAATCGGTTGCTGCCGCTTCGGGTCTGGCCCTGTCGGGGTGTGGGTGGCGGCTGGCGGATGTGCGGCCCGTGGCCCCCAGTGGCGACAGCAATAAGCTCTATCTCTACACCTGGGCGGGCTATACCGATCGCGCCCTGCTGCAGCGGTTCACCCAGGAAACGGGCATCGAGGTGGTGGCGGATGTCTTTGACTCGAATGAGGTGATGCTGGCGAAGCTCCAGTCCGGCGGCGGCGGGGTGTATAGCATTATTTATCCATCGGACTATATGGTTCGGCGGATGCGGGACCTGGGGCTGCTGGTGCCCTTGGATCACGATCGCCTCGACGGGCTTGATCGCCTCTTTGAGCCCTACCAAAATCCCGCCTACGATCCGGAAAATCAGTACAGCATTCCCATTTCCTGGGGCACCACGGGGCTGGTGTATAACCAAGCGCGCCTGGGCAGCGACCCCGTGGACTGGGACTACCTCTGGGATAACCGCAGCCGCCTCGCGCGCCGCCTGACCATGCTCAATGACCCGCGCGAGACCATGGGGGCCGCCCTGCGCCGGTTGGGCTATTCCTACAATGCCACGGACCCGGAGGAGATTCGCCGCGCCTATGAGGCCCTGCGGGAGTTGCGCCCCGCGATCGCGTCCTTCACCACCGACGCATGGCGCGATCGCATGGTAGCCGGAGATCTCTTCGCCGCCATGAGCTACTCCGCCGATGCCGTCGGCGTCGAAGAAGAAAACCCAGACCTGCGCTACGCCATCCCCCGCAGCGGCACCTCCCTGTGGACCGACACCATGGCCATCCCCATCACCGCCCCCAACCCCGACGGGGCCTATGCGTGGCTGAACTTTTTGCTCAAGCCAGACGTGGCCGCCTCCGTCACCGAAACCCTCGCCTTCGCCACCCCCAACCGCGTCGCCTATGAACAGTTGCCGCCGGACCTAGCGGAAAACCCCAGCCTCTTCCCCTCGGAGGAGATTTTGGCCAAATGTGAAAGTATCTCCCCCGTGGGCGAGGCGACTGCCTTTTACAATCGCTACTGGACCCTGCTCACCAGCGCCTAGGCGGTGGCCCCTTTGGGCTAGCAGCACCGCGTCCCCATCGGGAGTTTGCCAGGAATTTGCGAGGAATGCGTCGATGACTGAATCCGTTTCCCCCGTCCCGCCCACTCCCGCCACCCCGGAGCCGGAGGAGCGGCGATCGCGCACCCAGGGGCTCGGCCCTTGGATTTTGTTGGGGCCACCGGGCCTGTGGCTGCTGCTGCTGCTGGTGTTGCCCGTCCTGGTGATTTTTGAGCTGAGCCTCGTTCCCGGCATTCGCCCTGGGGATTTGGTCAACCCTTCGGGGCTCGATAACTATGTGGAAATCCTCAAGCCCATCTACCTGCGGGTGATCCTGCGGACGGTGGGGTTTGCGGGGGCGTCCACGGCCATTTGCCTGCTGCTGGGGTTTCCGGTGGCCTATTGGATTGCCCTGATGTCGCCGAGGCGGTGGCGCAATGCCCTGGTGGTGGCCTTTGTGCTGCCTTTGTGGACCTCCTCGCTGCTGCGGTCCTACGCCTGGATTACGATTTTGCGGCCCACGGGTGTCCTGAATTCCTTTTTGGCGACCTTTGGCATTCCCCAGTTGGATTTGCTCAATCAAAATGCGGCGGTGCTCATTGGCATGAGCTATAGCTTTTTGCCCTATATGGTGCTGATTCTCTATTCGTCCCTGGAGAAGCTGGATCGGCGGCTGCTGGAGGCGGCGTCGGATCTGGGGGCGACGCCGGTGCAGGCGTTTTGGCAGGTGACGGTGCCCCAAAGTATTCAGGGCATTGCGGCGGGGTCGCTGCTGGTGTTCATCAGCAGTTTGGGGGATTTTATTAATCCGGAACTGTTGGGGGGGGCGTCGAGTATGACGGCGTCGCGGTTGATCTATAACCAGTTTCTGGGGGCGACGCAGAATTGGGGCTTTGGGTCGTCCTTGAGTATGGTGATAATTTTGGCGGTGAGTGCCGCGATCGCGCTGCTGATCCGCTACGGTGACGCGACGCCGAAGACCTAGGTCAGACCGACCGATAGGGAGGGACCGTTTTCCGCCCTGATCCCGTGCCCCATGTACCCCCGCTCGCTACTCCATGACTACGATTTTGCCCACTCCACCGGAGGATCCGACGGACCCTATGGCTAAGCGACTGAAGCCACAACTGAGCTGGCAGGGGGTGTTCAGTGGGGTGATGTATTTCCTGATGTACCTGCCGATTTTGGTGCTGACGGTCTATAGCTTCAATGAGTCGCCCTACAGCGCGGGTTGGAAGGGGTTTACGCTGACGTGGTACGCGAAGCTGTTTTCGGACTATCGGATTCTGGAGGCGCTGCGGACTAGTTTGCTGGTGGCCCTGGTGGCGGTGGCGGTGGCGGCGGTGCTGGGGACGATGGTGGCGGTGGGGCTGGCGCGCTATCAGTTCTGGGGCAAGCGGCTCTATTTGGGCATGTCCTATCTGCCGACGATTGTGCCGGATATTGCGATCGCGGTGGCGACGCTGGTGTTTTTGGCGGCGTTGGCGATTCCCCTGAGTGTGTGGACGATCGTGGCGGCCCATGTGGTGTTTTGTTTGGCCTATGTGGCGATCGTGGTGTCCACGCGGCTGGGGGATTTGGATCCGCATTTAGAGGAGGCGGCGCTGGATCTGGGGGCGACGCCGTTGCAGTCGTTTTTTCAGGTGCTGTTGCCCCAGTTGGCTCCGGGGATTTTGTCGGGGTGTTTGCTGGCGTTTGTGCTGAGTTTGGATGATTTTTTGATTGCGAGTTTCACGGCGGGCAATGGGGCGACGACGCTGCCGATGGAGATTTTTAGCCGCATCCGTACGGGGGTGAAGCCGGATGTGAATGCCCTCAGTGCGCTGCTGATTTCGTTCTCCGCTGCGATCGCCCTGAGCAGTGAGTATTTCCGCTATCGCAGTGAACGGAAGAAGGTGGATTGAGGCATCGGGGGTATCGCCATTCCCGCCACCGTAGGGGTTGGGTTCCCCAACCCTCGCCCAACCGATCAATCCAAAACCGTTCAACCTTGGCAATACCCAAGATCGTGGGATCCGGGCGGGGACTGGGCGGTCTAGGGCGTTCTAGTGGAGGAGATCGAGGGGGTTTGGGGCAGGTTCGCGAGGGCGTCCCGCAGGCGATCGCCCCCTTGCTGGAGGGCGTTGTTGTGGTCGGCTCCGGGGATCAGTAAAACTTCCACGGCTCCGGGGGTGGCGGCGGCAAGGCGATCGCTCATGGCCGGGGGGATCAGTTCATCGTCGGTGCCGTGGATGTAGAGGGTGGGTACCGTCAGGCGGTGTACCTTTTCGATAGAGGCGAACCGCTGATGCACCAGCCAGTCGATCGGAAAGAGGCCGTAGCGTGGGTTTTCCTTGGCGAGATCCGCGATCGCGGTGAAGGACGCCTCCACCACCAGCCCCCCCAAGGGCCGCCGATCCCGAGGGCGATCGTCCCCCTGCTGGCTCAAGAGGTCGATCGCGATCGCGCCGCCGAGGGAATGGCCCCAAAAGATGGTGCGGCGCGGATCGAGCCCCAGGACTTCCGTGGCGTAGCGCCAGATCGCCCGCGCATCTTCGTACACCCGCGCCTCATTGGGGAACGGCCCACCGCTGCGGCCATAGCCCCGGTAGTCCACCGCCACCACCTCATAGCCCCAGGACGTTAAAGTCGCCAGCCGCCGCAGATTGCTGCCCACATGCTCCGCATTGCCGTGGAAATAAAGGATTGTTCCCCGCGCCGGTCCAGCGGACGGTTGCCACAGCCGCCACCCGTGCAGGCGATCGCCCCTCACCGGAATCCAGAGATCCTCATAACTCAGGCCAAAGTCCGCCGGATTCTCCGTCAGCGATCGCAACGGCGCAAACACCAACTGCGGCTGCCGCCACCACAGCCAGCCGCAAATCGCCCCATAGGCCAGCCCCAGCCCCAGCAGCCCCAACCCCAACCCCTTCAGCACCAGCCCTAGCCATAGCTTCGCGATCGCCATCTCGCCCCCAACCCTCCCAAAACCAACACCCCCAGAATGCCCGAAAAGCCGCGATCGCCCCGCACCCCCAGCACCCCCCACCACCGGCACCGGCACCCCTAGGCAACCGTCCCCCCCCTCGATAGAATGAAAGGCTTGAGAATGCAACGTCACGGTGCCCCCAACGCACCCCACCGCCCCGTTCCCCGTTCCCAATTGTCGTTTTCGTTACCCGCCCGATCACCATGCCCAAGGTTCTCGTCTCCGACCCCATCGACCAAGCCGGTCTTGACATCCTCTCCCAGGTCGCCCAGGTAGATGTCCGCACCGGCCTCGCCCCCGAGCAACTCGCCGAAATCATCGGTGACTATGACGCCCTGATGATTCGCTCCGGGTCGCGGGTCACCGAAGCGGTGATCGAAGCGGGCCAAAACCTCAAAATCATTGGCCGCGCCGGCGTCGGCGTCGATAACGTGGATGTGCCCGCCGCCACCCGCAAGGGCATCGTGGTGGTCAACTCCCCCGAGGGCAATACGATCGCGGCGGCGGAACATGCCCTGGCGATGATGCTGTCCATGGCGCGCCACATCCCGGCGGCCAACGCTTCCCTCAAGGGCGGGGCCTGGGACCGCAAGAGCTACACGGGCGTCGAGGTCTATAAGAAAACCCTCGGCGTCGTGGGCCTGGGTAAAATCGGCTCCCACGTGGCCAAATGCGCCAAGGCCATGGGCATGAAACTCCTGGCCTATGATCCGTTCATCTCCAGCGATCGCGCCGAGCAGATTGGGGCGCGGCTGGTGGATCTAGATTTGCTGCTGCGGGAATCGGATTTTGTGACCCTGCACATGCCCAAAACGCCGGAAACGGCCAACATGATCAACGCCGAAGCCTTCAAAAAAATGAAGCCGACGGCCCGCATCATCAACTGCGCCCGGGGCGGCATCATCGACGAGGTGGCCCTCTACGAAGCCCTGCGGGATCAGGAAATCGCCGGGGCGGCCCTGGATGTGTTCGACTCGGAACCCCTGGGGGAGTCGCAACTGCGGGAGCTGGGTAAAGAGGTGGTCCTGACGCCGCACCTGGGGGCTTCGACGGAAGAGGCGCAGATCAACGTGGCGATCGACGTGGCGGAACAGATCCGCGATGTGCTCCTGGGCCTGCCCGCGCGATCGGCGGTGAACATTCCGGGCCTGTACCCCGAAGTGCTCGAAAAACTGCGCCCCTACCTCAAGCTGGCGGAAACCCTGGGCACCCTGGTGAGCCAGTTGGCCGGGGGCCGCGTCGATTCCCTCACGGTGCGCCTCCAGGGGGAACTGGCGGAACAGGACAGCAAACCGATCACCGTGGCGGCCCTCAAGGGGCTCCTGACCCAGGCCCTACGGGAGCGGGTGAACTATGTCAACGCCAGCATCGAGGCGAAGGAGCGGGGCATTCGGGTGGTGGAAACCCGCGATGCGTCCGTGCGGGACTACACCGACTCGATCCACCTGACGGCCAATGGTTCCCTCGGGGAGCATTCGGCCACGGGGACGCTGCTGAGCGATGGGGATATTCACATCACGAGCATTGATGAGTTCCCCATTAACGTGACGCCGACGCGCTATATGCTGCTGACGCTGCACCGGGATATGCCGGGGATTATTGGCAAGATCGGCTCGCTGCTGGGCAGTTTCAATGTGAATATTGCCAGTATGCAGGTGGGCCGCAAGATTGTGCGCGGTGATGCGGTGATGGTGCTGAGCATTGATGATCCGCTGCCGGAAGGGATCCTAGAGGAGATTAATAAGGCTCCGGGGATCCGCGAGGCGTTCACGGTGGTGCTGTAGGCGATCGCGCGTTCAATCTAGTTACAGTTCTGGGGCAAGGGGTTTTGATCAATCCCTTGTCTTCGTGTTTTGGGGGACAAATGGGACGGGTGGTAACGGCGATCGCGCTGGATGTGGGGCGGCGGCGGATTGGGGTGGCGGGGTGCGATCGCCTGGGGCTGGGGGCGATTCCCCTGACGACGATCGTGCGATCGACCTTTGAGGAGGAGGTGGCGCAACTGCGGGCGATCGCGACGGAGCGGGGGGCCACGGTTCTGATTGTGGGGGTGCCGCTGGTGGGGCCGGGGCAAAGTGAGAAGCAGATGCGCTACTGCCAGAAGTGGGGGCGGCGGTTCGCGGAGGCCCTTGATCTGCCGCTGGTGTGGGTGGATGAACAGTTGAGTTCGATGGAGGCGGAGGCGGCCCTGCGCGATCGCGGCGTCCGTCCGTCGGAGAATAAGGCTGCGATCGACCAGGTGGCGGCGGCGGTGATTTTGCAGCGGTGGCTGACGGAAGGCCGTGCCCCGTTGGGGTAGGTGCGGGGGTAGGCCGTCACTTGACCGTGGGCCTAGGCGGTGCAAGCTATGGTAGGGAAATGTGGTCTCGACCCTCGTGTTGATTCTGAAGGTTGATCGGGAGCGCCGCGAGCGTTGCGATCGCCCCAGCCCCCGCGAGGGATTCCCGTTCGATCTCCGTTCAGTTATTGAGGCAAGCCCGTACCGTGAGCCAGAATCCTCCGACCCCAACTCCAACCCCCAATCCAACGAATTTCCTAGAGCCCCAAAGCCGCTATTACGGTGAATTTTCGCCGGAACATTTGGCATTTAATGCGAATTTGCAGGAATTTGCCCAGCAGGTGGGGGTGATTTGCGCCCTAGAAACGGGGGGAAAAATTCCACCGGGCCAAGCCTACGATCGCATCAAACAACTGTGGAAAACCCTGCGGCAATCCAAACATAGTTTGATCGATGGGGAAGATCGCCCGTCGCCGCCGGAACTGCCCCCGGATTAGGGATTTTGTTGAAAGTCGTGTGTGGCTTTCGTGAGGGCCTGGAGAGACGCGATCGCCTGGAGGGACACCCGCCGATCGCGATCGCGCCCGAGCTGTTCGAGCATCGGCCGCAGGCTTGGATCGCCTAACTGACCGGCGGCGGTAGCGATCGCCTGTTTGAGGTCTAGGTCGCCGCTGGGGAGGGGATCGCAGTGGCGCATCATCGCGATCGCGGCGATCCGTCGGAGGGCGGGCGTTTGGATCCGGCCCAGATGCCGCACGACCGTCAGGCGCAGATCCGGGGCCACGGGATTGGATAACCATGGCTCCACCGCCGCGATCGCCTCCGGGGTTTCCGTCCAGAGCAGACAGGGCACCAGGGCCAGTTGCAACGGCAGGGGCGTCGTGGGCCGATGGAGCACCGCCGCGATCGCCTGGGCCGCCTCGGGGGTTTTCAGCCGCGCGATCGCCGCCGCCGCCCGTTCGCAGGTCACAAAATCGAGATCATCCAAACGGGGCCGCAGGACCATCAGCAGCGCCTCCCCCCCAAAGGCATCCCGCGCCCCCTGGGTGGCCAGCCCGTCCACCGCCGCCCGCCGCACCACCGTGGCCGGATCCGTCAGGGCCGCCTCAAGGGCCGCAATGATTGGCCCTGAACGCGCCCCATCGCGATCGCCCACAAAATTCGCCAGCGCTTCAATGGCGATCGCCCGCACCTGGGGGTCCGCATCCGTCGTCACGGTCAGGAGCGGTGCCACGATCGCGGGATGACAAATCTTCGCCAGGGCCGCCGCCGCCGCCGATCGCGTTTCCTTCCGTTCCAGGGCCGCCGCCAAACCCGCGATCGCCCCGGCCCCCGCACTGGCCACCGCCCCGGCCAAAATGCCCGTCAACTCCTCATCTTCGCCATCCGTGAGCAGGGCCGTCAGTTGCGCCGCCGCACCGGGCAGTTGCCCCAGCAGCCGCCCCGCCTGCCACCGCTGCTCGAAGGCCGCCAGCGGATCGGCGATGATTTCCCCCAGGCGATCGAGGGCTTCATGGCCCAGGGCCGGAAGCCACGCCGTCGCCGCCCGCCGCGCCGCCCCATCGCCCCCGGTGGCCGCCGCGATCGCCAGATCCACCGCGATCGCAGGCCACTGGTCCCCCGGCCACGCCGCCAACGGTTCCAGATGCTCCACCACCCTGGGCCAATTCCCCTCGGTGGCCGCCGCGATCGCCGCCTCCAGGGGAAAATCCAGGGCCAACCCCCCGGCGGGAACCAGGGCAGACCGGTGCGACTCTTGGGACATCATCACTTCACTATCACTGGGGGACGGGGATGGCGGGCCAATGGGGCGGATGAAATTAAAGGGATTAGATCGGGGCATCGGCAGAGGCATCGGCGGCCTCGGGCCAGTGGGGCACCACCCTCGGCGGCATGATCCCCGCCAGCGCATGGCGAAAGTCCACCACCGCGCCAATCACCGCGATCGCGGGGGCCTGGAACCCAACCGCATTCACCTGCTCCACGATCGTCCCCAGGGTGCCAAAGAGCTCCTCCGAATCGGGCCGCGTCCCCCAGCGGATCAGGGCCACGGGGGTGTCCGGCGATCGCCCCGCCCCCATCAGCCGCTCCACCGCCGTCGGCAGGGTCTGCACCCCCATATAAATCACAATGGTTTCTGCCCCATGGGCGATCGCGTCCCAATCCACCTGGGGGCGATATTTACCGACCCGCTCGTGGCCTGTCACAAAGGTGACCGACGAACTATAATCTCGATGGGTCAGGGGAATGCCCGCATAGGCCGGAGCCGCAATGCCGGACGTAATCCCCGGCACCACCTCCACCGGCACCCCCGCCGCCACCAGATCCTGCAATTCCTCGCCGCCGCGCCCAAAGATGAACGGATCGCCCCCCTTCAGCCGCACGACGATCGCGTGGTCCTGGGCCTTGGCGATCAGGATTTGGGTGGTTTCCTCCTGGGGTAGGGAATGGCGGCCCCGGCGCTTGCCCGCATTGATCCGCTCCGCGTGGGGGGAAATGCTCGCCAAAATTTCCGGGCTCACCAAAGCGTCATAGACCACCACATCCGCCACCTCCAGGAGCCCCTTGGCCTTGACGGTCAGCAGGCCCGGATCCCCAGGCCCCGCCCCCACGAGATACACCTTGCCAACGGGGGCGGAGCGGGGCGCGATGAGTGGGGGCTTTGCCCCGATCGCGGCGGTCAAGGAAGCAACGGTCGAAGCGTCGTCGTGCATGGGGGAGCGTCGGGGAAACGGAGGAATGAAGCGGGGCGGCGGGAACGGCGAGCGGTACAGGCCGTCGGTGAATCCTGGATCTTTCAAGCAATGCCCCTTAATCCGGTGGGCATCTGCCCTTAACCTAGGGGGCGTGTCGGGGAGGAATCGTAGTCGTCTTTACCGATTGTTACAGGCGATCGCGGGTGGTGCATAGGCGCGATGGGGAAATTGCACCAAATCTTGATGTCTTGGGGGAGGTGGGTTTGGGGCGTTTTGGGCGATCGCGGTTCCACGGATGGGCAATCAATAGTAAATAGAGATAGGCGCAGAAACAAGCCCTCAATTAACCTAGACCTTCACAACAGAACGCGGGCAAACCATGGCGGGACATAGCAAATGGGCCAATATCAAACGCCAGAAGGCGCGGGTGGATGCGGTACGCGGCAAGGTATTCGCCAAAATTTCGCGGGAACTCATCGTGGCGGCCCGCAGTGGTAGCGATCCGGCGGGGAATTTCCAGTTGCGCACGGCGGTGGAAAAGGCGAAGGCTGCGGGGATGCCCAGTGCCAATATTGATCGCGCGATCGCCAAGGGATCGGGCACCTTCAGCGGCGATGATCCCCTCGAAGCGATCCGCTATGAGGGCTACGGTCCCGGTGGGGTGGCGGTGCTGATCGAGGCGCTGACGGATAATCGCAACCGCACGGCGGCGGATCTACGGGCGGCCCTGAGCAAGAATGGCGGCAATTTGGGGGAGACGGGCTGCGTGGGCTGGATGTTTGAGCAGCAGGGGGTGGTGACGGTGATCGGCGATGCGATCGATGAGGAGGCGCTCCTGGAGGCGTCCCTAGAGGGGGATGGGGAGGGCTATGAGGCGTTTGAGGGGGAGGACGATAAGGGGTTTGAGATTTCGGGATTCGAGGTGAAATCCGCGCCGGATGCCCTGGAGGGGCTGGAAAATGCCCTCCGGGGCCATGGGTTTCGGGTGTGGCGATCGGAGTTGCGGTGGGTGCCCACCAATACCCTGGAGGTGACGGACCCGGACCATGCCAAATATTTGCTGCGGATGATGGATGCGATCGAGGATTTGGATGATGTGCAGAGTGTGACGGCGAATTTTGAAATGACCGACGAACTCATGGCCGCAACCCTCGGGTAGGGTGCGTTCGGTAATTTTTAGCTCGACGCGATCGCCCCCCTATTCCGAACGCACCGCACCAGGTTCAATCAACGCGATCGCGCCTTTCCCGAACGCATCGACCCTGTGGATTCATTGCCAAAAATCGTCGTTCAGTAGGGGATCGATGGCGCGATCGCGATCCCACTCCGCCGGAAAGGCAACCTTTGGATATTCCTTCCGCACATTCTTTAGGGCAATTTGCCAAGCCTTATCAAAGCTTTCATCCCACCGTCCCCGGAGGCTGGGGGCAGCGTCCAATAAAATTTCTAGCTCCCCCCGCTGGGTCCGAATTGTGCGCTCCCACCCGTTGAAATCGTCCGGCAGGTTTACGTACAAACGCTTCAGCAAATGCTCCAATAAAACAATTAAACGGCTGATCAACTCCTTTTTTTGGGAGATTCCCAACGCCTCCACCTCCTCGATCAGATGATCCAAATCCAAATGGTCAAAGTCCCGCGCCCGCAGCTTGGCGACGGTGGCCTCGGACCAGCGAACGATGTCCTGCTCGTAGAGGGCCGCTAACTCTGGATTTTGGGAGATGCCTTGGGACATTGGGAATTTCCCCCTGGAGCGATCTGAAAGGATTGCGCGATCGCGGTCCCTAGTTCGGGATAGGTGCGTTCGGGATAGAAGGGCGATCGCGTCGAGCTAGAAATTACCGAACGCACCCTACCTGATTACGCGATCGCGGCGGGCACCAGTCGTTCACCGGTCAAGGAAAAGGCGCGAGTTTCCGTAATTGTGACCGGCACAATCTGGCCCCGCAGCGCCTCAAAATCCCCCTCGAAAAAGGTCAGGCGATTGCCCTCGGTGCGCCCCATTACCTGGGCTGCATTCTTCGGATTCTGCGCCTCCACCAGCACCAGCTCCGTCCGCCCCAGGTACCGCTGCGATCGCTCCGCCGCCTTCTGGGCCACCAAATGATTTAGCCGTTGCAGGCGATCGCCCTTCGTTTCCTCATCCAATTGATTTTCCCAGAGGGCCGCAGGCGTCCCCGGCCGGGGGGAATAGGCCGCCGTATTGAGCTGATCAAACCCCACGCGATCGACCAAATCCAGCGTTTGCTCGAACTGCGCCTCCGTCTCCCCCGGAAAGCCAACGATCGCATCCGCACTCAAGGACGCATCCGGCATCACCGACCGAATCGTGTCAATAATCCGCAGGTATTTCTCCCGCGTGTAGCCGCGCCCCATGGCCTTCAGCAGCTCGTTATCGCCCGACTGGAACGGAATATGGAAATGCTCACAAACCTTTGGCAGCTCCGCGCAGGTGTGGATCAGGCGCTCCGTGAAATAGCGCGGGTGGCTTGTGGCGAACCGCAGCCGCTCGATGCCCTCCACATCATGGACATAGCGCAGCAAATCCGTGAACGTGTGCAAATGGCGACCATCCGCCGTGGAACCGGGCAAATCCCGGCCATAGGCGTCAATATTCTGGCCCAGGAGCGTAATTTCCCGGTAGCCCTGGCGGCCCAGTTCCTCCATTTCCCGGCGGATGTCCTGGGGATAGCGGGACTGCTCGACGCCGCGCACGTTCGGCACGACGCAGTAGGTGCAGCGCTCATTGCAGCCGTAGATCACATTCACCCAGGCGGTGATCTCACTTTCCCGGCGCGGTTTCGTAATATCTTCGAGGATGTGGACCGGCTCCGTCGCCACCACCTGGCTGCCGTTAAACACCTGTTCCAGCAGTTCCCCGAGGCGGTTGGCGTGCTGGGGACCCATGATCAGGTCCACCTCGGGCACCCGCCGCAGAAGTTGTTCCCCCTCCTGCTGGGCGACGCAGCCCGCTACAACTAAGGTGAGATCCGGCTGCTGCTGTTTGCGCTTGGCCTGTTTGCCCAGGTATGAATACACCTTCTGTTCGGCGTTGTCGCGGATGGTGCAGGTGTTGTAGAGGATCAGGTCCGCCTCGTCCGGTTCTTCGACGGCGACCATGCCCAGATCGTCTAGGATGCCGGCCATCCGCTCAGAGTCGGCCTTGTTCATCTGGCAGCCGAAGGTGACGACGTGGTAGCGGCGAGGTGCGGACATGGCGGCGGGGTGACTTGACAAATGGTTGAATTGATTTTACGCGGACTCTCAATTTTAGCGGATGTTGAACGGCTAGGTTGAATGGCTCGTTGGGCGCGATCGCGGCGGCGCGGCATGGCGGATGGGGGAAGGGCCAAATCTCGCTAGGATTGGAGCGATCGCCTGTCCCCATCGCGGTTGCTGAACTGGGGGCCAATCCGCCAGCGTCAGGAGCGTTTTATGGAGCCCCCACCCCTTATCTCGGCCCATGCCGGATCCGATGAACCGCCGCCGCCGCCGCCGCCCTATGAATTTGATGCCACCCAGGAGGCGTTGATCCACGATCTGGGCCTGAAGATGAGCTTCGTGGGCAAGTTTTTGATCATCATGGGCCTGCTCAATGCGGCGTCGGGTCTGCGATCGCTGCCGAGCCGACATCTGCCGGGGGCTGCGACGGCGATTATCGGCATTGCGATTATTGGGTTTGGCTTTTGGACCAATAGCGCTGCGCGATCGTTCAAGCTGGTGGCGAAAACCTCCGGGCGCGATATCGAAAATCTGATGATGGCCCTGGGGGAATTGCGGAAACTCTATGGCGTTCAGTATTGGCTGTTGATTCTCGCCCTCGCTTTTGTGATACTGGCGATCGCCGTGACCCTCATCAGCAGTTTTTTCCGGGGATAGGCCCCCACGTCCCATGTCAAACCGCACCCTTGGCCTTGGCGATCGCCTGTACGAGTATTTGCTGTCGGTTTCTTTGCGGGAGCCGGAGATTCTCAGCCAGTTGCGCCAAGAGACGGCAGGCTTACCAGGATCACAAATGCAAATTGCGCCGGAACAGGGGCAATTCATGGCCCTGCTGCTGCAATTGATGGGGGCGCAGCGGGTGTTGGAAATCGGCACGTTTACGGGTTACAGCGCCCTGGCCATGGCGATCGCCCTGCCGCCGGAGGGTCATCTCATTACCTGCGATATTGATGCCAAGGCCACGGCGATCGCCCAGGACCATTGGGCACGGGCGGGCCTGGATGAACGGATTGAACTGCGGCTCGGCCCCGCGATCGCCACCCTCGATCGGCTACGGCAGGAGGTGGGCGACGATTATTTTGATTTCGTGTTCATTGATGCGGATAAGGGCAATTACCTCAACTACTACGAAAAGGCCCTCCCCCTCGTGCGGCCCAATGGCGCGATCGCGATCGATAACGTCCTCTGGCACGGTCAAGCGGCGGACCCGAATGATTTGGATAAACGCGCGATCGCCATTCGTGCCTTCAATCAACACCTCGCCCAGGATCAGCGCATCGACCTGAGCCTCATTCCCATCGCCGATGGCCTGACCCTTGCCCGAAAACGCACGGGCGATCGCGTCAAGCCCTAACCTTGATTGTCATCCTCCCCAACCCCAGCCGAAACCATCGCCCCATCGATCAAGTGAGCAATTGAGCAGCTTGAGGGCCATGGCCAAGCGGGGGCTGCCCGTCTGGAGGAGGCCGCCTAGGCTTTGAACAGGTTGCCGCCGAGCATACTGGTGAGCCGTTTGATGGCGCGATCGGCGACATAGGTATATTGCAATTCGCCGCAGATCATTTTGCCGATGTAGCCCTTGACGGAGGGGCGACGGGTGCCGATTTTGTAGGCGAGTTTGGGGACGCTATTAAAGAGGGTTGAGAGCCGTTTGGCCCAGGCCATGTCCCGTCCGAGGCCGTCGGCGACGGTTTGGCTGTAGCGCGCGATCGCGGCCCCATCCCCCCCCAAGGCCGCATCAATGGCCTCCGCCGCCCGCAGCCCGGTCCAGAGGGCAGGGCGCACCCCCTCACCGCTGAAGGGATCGGCAACCCCCGCCGCATCGCCCGCCAGGACGGCCTGGTGGGCATGGAGGGGGCGATCGCCATCCCACAGACGCACGGCCAGGGGACGCGGCGATCCCAACACCTTGAGGCCCAGATGATCGGCCATGGATCGGGCGGCGGCTTCGAGCTGCTCCGGGCGATCGCGCGATCCTCGGAACCGGGCGGCGCAGATGATGTGCTGGGCGCGATCGGGCAGGGGAATGCTCCAGAGGGCACCATTTTTGACCGTGCCAAAGTCAAAGCGGGCGGTGGGCGTGGCGCTGGGGTTCGGGTCGCCCGCCTCGATAATCAGACCCGATCGCGCCGGGGGCGGATCCAAATTTAACCAAGCCGCCCCATCCCCCTGGGGGCCGTCCGCCACGATTAGATAGGGGGCCGTGTGGGTGCCGCTGGCGGTGGTGACGGTCCAGTGGGTGCCGTCCCAGGTGGCCGCCGTGGCGCGGGTTTCCGGCTGGAAGCTGACCCCCAACGCGATCGCCGCCTGGATCAAACAATCATCAAATTTGCTGCGATCGATGGCCCACAGGGACGCGCGCGGATCCAGGGTCAGGTCCACCGGATCCCCCAATTTCCAAGTGAGCTGCAACTGCTGCACCGTGCCCACCCGCGCCGCTGTGAGATCCAGGTCAAACCACTGGGCCACCACCGGCGCAATGCCGCCGCCGCAGGCCCGCGATCGCGGCCACGGAGCCCCCTCAATCACCACCACCCGCCGCCCCGCCTTCGCCAGAGCCCAGGCCGCCGCCGCCCCCGCCGGCCCAGCCCCCACCACCACGCAATCCACCATTCAAAACTCCCGGCGCGAAAACGCCCAAACCGCCAAGCCCAGCACCACGATCGCGTATAGAACGCCATAGAGACCGTTCGCCCACAGGGTCTCCCCATCCGGCACCATGCCATAGACCGCCAAATTTCTTAAATTCAGCCGCTCCAGATCCGGCAGCACCAAATACAGCCGCTCCGTCAGGGTTTGCATCGCCGGAGAATTGAGCTGCTGGCCGATCGTCAGCAGATCCCGACTCAGGTGCCCCACCCCAAAGGTCGCCAGGGTCAGCACCGCCGCCAGCAGCGAACTGCTAAAGGCCCCAAACAGCAGCGCGATCGCCGACAGCAGCGACAGTTCCACAAACGAAAACAGCCCCGCCAACGCGATCGCCCCCCATTCCTGCGCCCCGTAGCCCATCGCCACCACCGCCAGGGCATTAATCGCCATCGTCGCCGCCACCAGCACCGCCGACACCCCCATCAACCCCACCTGCTTCCCGAGGATCAACTCCGTCCGGCTCAGGGGTTTTGAGATCATCAGCAAAATCGTCCGCCGCTCCATCTCCCGCTCCAGCGATCGCGTCCCCACAAAGGCGATCGTCAGCAGGCCCACAATAATCGTCCCCGCCAGCCCAAAATCCAGCATGATCTTGCCCGCCGTATTCGCCGCCGCCACCTGGGGCAGCAACACGATCGCCAGCAGCGCGATCGCCCCATACACCAGCAGCAAATACAGCACCCGCGCCCGGATCAACTCCCGAAAGCCATTGCGACCCACCGCCCACACGCGCCGCAGATCCACCCCCTCCTGCCGCCACCACTGGCCCCAAAGGTGCCCCAACCGTTCCATCACGCCTCACCTCCCTAGGGGATGTCGTCAAAATGACCCGAAGCCCTTATTGTCCCGTCCTCGACGGAAATGACGATACTCCCTAACCCCATCAACCATCGCGCCCTTCTTTCCCTTGAAAAAGCTATTGAAAAAGCTGCAACGGCACCACAAACATACTGTTCGTAAACACCTGATACTGTCGCCCCTCAAGCTGGGCCTGGAGCACCGGATCGCGCCCAATCCAGTCGTAGAGCATGAACCCAAAGCGGATCCAGAAACACAGCAGAAAATGGGACAGCAGCACAATCGTCAACTGCGGACGGCGCTTCGGCGGCACCTCCAACCCCAGGCGATCGGGAGCCATATATTCCGGCACCAGCCACAGCAGCGCCGACACCAGCGGCCACACCAAAATCGCCAAATACAGCGCCTGCTGGAGGGGATAGCCCTCAATCCTCGACAGGAACCGATAGACAAACGACGACGTGAGCGCCCCCGCCAGCCACGGGCTCAGGGACACCCCCCGCACAATCAACGGCTGCTGCCATAGGGGAGCCTTCGGATCATGGCGCTTCTGGAGGGACCAGAAAATGCCCCCCAAGGTCAGCAGCAGCCAGCTCCACGTCGCCGCCCCCTGGCGCACATCGGGATTGAAAATGCCCCCGAGCACCGCCACCAGCCACATGACCACGCTCGCCAGCAGCAGGCTTTGCCAGCTAAAAAAGCGGGGCGGTTTAATCGCGGCCCAAAAGTCCGTCAGAATTTGCTGCACGATTGATCACCACTGAATTGATCACCACGGTCAAGGGCCAGGGGCCACACCGGAACCGCCGGGGGACACGGGGGAAAATCGAGGAGATGCGCGATCGCGGCCCCAATCAGCCCCACGCCACCCCCAAGCGGCCCCCAAACACCCCACGAACCCTAGGACTGGGGCCAATAGAACATCAACGACTGCAACCCCAGCAGGCCCAAACAGAGGGCGCTCGCCAGCAGATGGGCAATGAGCACCACATCCCGCGTAATGGTGGACTTCACCTGACGGTAGCGCCGCACGAAGGTTTGAACGGGAATTACCGTAAATTTAGCAATCAACCGGGAGCTACCGTCCACCAAATCCCCCACCGGGGCGGCGGTGGTCGTAGATTCCGCCAGCCAAAAGTCCAGCACCTGCACCGAGAGGGTTTTGAGCTCTAGGGCCACGAAGAAGGACAGGAGCAACGCCAGAAAAGTCCAGGCATTGAGCGGTTCGCTCCAGACCCCCAGCAGGATCAGTTGAACGATCGCGAGGCGGGTGTCGAGGGGAATCAGATCCAGGGCAATGAAGAAAAATGTCCAGCCCAGGCACAGGACCAGCAGTTCCATGGCCAGGGCATATTCAATACTGCGGCGGTGGCCCATGCGACCGCGCCGCACAAAGATTTGGGCTTCGATCGCGACGCTGACGATCAGGAAAAGGATCTGGGAAACAACGGTAGGGATGGGGAGAATCACGGTTTAACTCCGGGATTGACCGAGGGAATGGCGTGGGGTGGGCGTGAACGGAGGGGAATCGGCGGATGAATCAACTTTCCCATTAATCTTACCGAGGGTGTCCATGGGGGTCGAAGCCATCGGGTACAATCGGCCCTGCATTGGCTGCGTCGGTGCTAGGGTTTTGCTTGTTTGGGGCGGGGGTTTTGGGTCATGCGGATGGCGACGCGGAATGGGATTGGGATTCGGACGGCTCAGGCGCGGGACGATCGCGCGATCGGCCAGATCCATGTCTATGACGGGGCGGGCAAAGGAAAGTCCCAGGCGGCGTTGGGGGTGGTGCTGCGATCGATTGGGTTGGGGATTGAGAGTAATTCCCTGAGCCGGGTGCTGCTGCTGCGTTTCTTAAAAGGGCCGGGGCGCGATTATGACGAGGATGGGGCGATCGCGGCGCTGCAACAGGGTTTTCCCCATTTGATTGACCAGGTGCGGACGGGGCGGGCGGAGTTTTTTGGCCCGGATGAGATCCAAAAGTTTGATCGCGAGGAGGCGCGCCGGGGCTGGGATGTGGCGAAGGGGGCGATCGCGTCGGGCCTGTATTCGGTGGTGGTGCTTGATGAACTCAATCCGGTGCTGGATCTGGGGCTGCTGCCGATCGAGGAGGTGGTCAAAACCTTGAAAAATAAGCCGCCGGAGTTGGAGGCGATCGTGACGGGCCGCAGTGCGCCGCCGGAATTGTTAGAGATTTGTGACCTCCATTCGGAGATGCGCCCCCAGGCGACCCAGGCGGACATTGGCGGGGCGGGCATCGAGATCTATACGGGGGCAGGTAAGGGTAAGTCCACGAGCGCGTTGGGGAAGGCATTGCAGGCGATCGGGCGGGGGATTGACCGCGATCGCTCCCACCGGGTCTTGATTTTGCAGTGGCTCAAGGGGGGCAGTGGCTATACGGAGGATGCGGCGATCGCGGCGTTGCAGCAGAGCTACCCGGATTTGGTGGATCATCACCGCTGTGGCCGGGACGCGATCGTGTGGCGCGGTCAGCAGCAGCCGTTGGATTACATCGAGGCGGAACGGGGCTGGGAGATTGCCCGGGCCGCGATCGCGTCGGGCCTGTACAAAACCATCGTGCTGGATGAACTGAATCCGACGGTGGATTTGGAGCTATTGGATGGGGACGCGATCGTCCAGGATTTGATCCGTAAACCGAAGGATACGGAGGTGGTGATTACGGGCCGCTGTCACAATATCCCCGCCTATTTCGGCCTTGCGAGTGTCCATTCGGAGATGGTTTGCCACAAGCACTATGCGGAAAAGGGGGTGGATCTAAAGCGCGGGGTGGATTTCTAGGGCGATTGATCGCGGCTACGATTCCTCAATGGTTCAATTCGGTCGTAATGTCGCGGCGGCTGATCCGTGTGGCTGAATTTTTGTGACGGGCTGGCTTGGGGTGGGGGTGCCCCTGGGGGCGATCGGCTAGATTGGGGGCGGTGGGCTAGGTGAGGCGCGGCGGACCATGGCGAACGGGTGGCGATGGGCGGGGGTGTTGGGGCTGTGGCTCTGGGCGGGTCCGGTGGGGGCGATCGAGGCGCGGACGGTCCAAGGAGAATTGACGGCGGATGATCAAAAAGCAGGCGATCAATCCGTTGACCTGTATGAGTTCTCTGGGCAGGCGGGGGATAAGGTTGTTATCGAGTTGATAAGTCAAGATTTTGATGCGCTCATTACCTTATTCGATTCAACCCCCACACTTTTGGCACGCGATAACAATAGCGGAGGTGGCACCAACTCGCTGTTGGTCTTCGAGTTGCCCAAAACGGATCATTATGTTATCGCCGTGACCTCGGCCCTGCCTAATCAGCTTGGTTCCTATGAGCTGAATTGGCGATCAGCAATGCCAGCGGATGAGCAACGTGCTGAAGCAAGTCGATTGAATCAGCAGGCAATTCAGCTTCATCAGAACAGTCGTTTCCGTGCGGCAATTAGCATTCTGCAACAGGCCACCGAACTCTATCGTTCTGCCGGAGATCGCGTAGGCGAGGCTACCACCCTCACAAACATCGGCACGCTTCATAACAGTCTGGGTGAATATCTGCAAGCGCTGGAGCAGTACCGCCAAGCCCTTGCAATTTTTCAAGCATTGGGTGAGCGAGCGGGCGAGGGTATAACCCTCAATGGCATTGGTTTGGTTCACAACAATTTTGGTGAATATTCGCAAGCGCTGGAGCAGTATCGCCAAGCCCTTGCAATTTTTCAAGCATTGGGTGATCGCGTGGGCAAGGGCATAACCCTCAACAACATCGGCTTGGTGTACGATAATCAGGGTGAATACCCGCAAGCGCTGGAGCAGTATCGCCAAGCCCTTGTAATTTTTCAAGCCGTAGGCAATCGCGCGGGCGAGAGCACCACCCTCAATAACATCGGCTCGGTATACAACAATTTGGATGAATACCCGCAGGCGCTGGAGCAGTACCGCCAAGCCCTTGCAATTTTTCAAGCATTGGGCGATCGCGCAGGTGAAGGTGGCACCCTCAACAACATCGGCTTGGTTCACAACAATTTGGGTGAATATCTGCAAGCGCTAGAGCATTTCCGCCAAGCCCTAGCGATTCAGAAAGCCGTAGGCAATCGCGCGGGCGAGGGCACCACCCTCCATAACATTGGTTTGGTTCACAACAATTTGGGTGAATACCCGCAGGCGCTGGAGCATTACCGCCAAGCCCTGGCGATTCGTCAGGAGTTGAGAGATCGCGCGGGCGAGGGCACCACCCTCCATAACATTGGCTCGGTGTACAGCAGTTTAGGTCAATACCCGCAGGCGCTGGAGCAGTACCGCCAAGCCCTTGCAATTAGTCAGGAAGTGGGCGATCGCGCGGGCGAAGGCACCACCCTCAACAACATCGGCTTGGTGTACCAAAGTTTAGGTCAATACCCCCAGGCGCTGGAGCAGTACCGCCAAGCCCTGGCGATTCGTCAGGAGTTGGGAGATCGCGCGGGCGAAGGCACCACTCTCAACAACATCGGCGCGGTGTACGAAAGTCTGGGTCAATATCCGCAGGCGCTGGAGCAGTTCCGCCAAGCCCTAGCAATTCGTCAGGAAGTGGGCGATCGCGCGGGCGAAGGCACCACCCTCAACAACATCGGCGCGGTACACAATAGTCTGGGTCAATACCCGCAGGCGCTGGAGCAGTACCGCCAAGCCCTGGCGATTTTTCAGGAAGTGGGCAATCGCGCGGACGAAGGCGGAGTACTCAACAACATTGGCCATGTCCTCGCAAAGCAAGAACAACCGATCGCGGCGATCTCCCTCTTCAAACAAGCCGTCGCCGTCTTTGAATCCATCCGCCAAAACAACCTCACCCTCAGCCCAGAACAACAGGAAACCTACACCGAAACCGTCTCCAGCACCTATCGGGAACTTGCCAAGCTATTGCTTGCCGAAGGACGACTCCTCGAAGCTCAAGAAGTCCTCGACCTGCTCACCCTGCAAGAAATCCGAGCCTATAACCAAGGCACCCGCGCCACCGTCAACGAACGGGGCGAACTCGAATACACCCCCCTCGAAGCCCAGATCATCGAAGAACACAACAGCCTCATCGCCTTTGATCACAAAGTCCAGGAGTGCGAACGCACCAACTGCTCCGAAAAAGCCGCCCTCGTCGCCCAACGCACCGCCCTGAACAGAGAATTTATAGACACCATCACCCAGGCCCAAATCGACAGCGAAGCGCGGGGGCGAAACGACGAAAGCACCGAAGATCCAATCCTCCTAGCCCGCAAAGCCGCCCCCATTGTTCAGCAGCAGCCCGGTACCCTCCTGATCCAAACCTTCATCCAAAACCACAAAGAAGCCGCCAACGGTAAAGGCAAACTGTGGCTCCTGTGGGTTACCGGCAACACCGCCAACAAAATCGAGCGCGACATCGACTACATCGACTTTGCCAACACCGTCCGGGAATTTCGCGACGCCCTCAACCGCCCCGACAGCGACACCGCCAAACTTCAGCAACTGGGCAAAAAACTCTATGACTGGATCATCGCCCCCCTCGACACGGAACTCCAGCAAAACCAGATCCAACACCTAATCTTTCGGCTTGATCGCGAACTGCGCTACATCCCCCTCGCCGCTCTCCACGACGGTAACCAATACCTGATCGAACGCTACACCGTCGCCAACATCCTCACCCTCGCCACCACCAATACCGATGATCGCCGCAGCGCCACCCCCGCAGGCGATCGCATCCTCGCCCTCGGCAAAAGCGAACCCTACGGCAACTTTGATGCCTTGCCCCATGTGAGAGACGAAATCGCCGCGATCGTCAACAACCCCACCCAAGGCAAAAGCGGCCCCTATCCCGGCGACGGCTACCTAGACCGGGAATTCACCAGCAGTGCCCTAGAAAGCAACCTCTTTGGTCGCCGCCTGCTGCACATCGCCACCCACGGCTACTTCAGCCCCACCAACGCCAGCGGTTCCTACCTTCTGCTGGGCGACAATCAAGAACTCACCCTCGACCAGATCCAACTCCTCCCCCACCTCCACAACCTACACCTCGTGGTCCTGTCCGCCTGCCAAACCGCCCTCGGTGGCGATCCCGCCGGTGACCATCCCGACCGGCCTGACGGTCGCGAAATCAATAGCCTCACCCACGCCTTCACCACCCAAGACGGCGCAAAAGCCATCCTCGCCAGCCTCTGGAACGTGAACGATCGCTCCACCAGCCTCCTGATGCAAGACTTCTACCGCCGCATGGCCGCCGACCCCACCCTCACCAAAGCCGAAGCCCTGCGCCAAGCCCAACTCGCCTTTGCGCGCGGGGAACTGACGCGATCCGGCGAAGTCACCAACCCCGCCCACCCCTACTATTGGTCCCCCTTCGTCCTCACGGGCAATAGCTGGTAAATCCCCTACAGACCGCCCGCCGCCAACAGATCGCGCAAATCATCACCCAAATTCAGCCGATCAGCCCAGGTTGCCAGATAGGCGCGATCGAGGCGATCACCCTGAACCTTGACAATTCCTAAAGCATCTCGCCAAGCCTCTCGCCACTGCTTCTCCGATTGGGAATCACGCCGCCACAGCAACTTTGACAGCACCACATCTTCAGCCGTTGCAATGTAGTGAATAGGAATCTCCGGCGCTTCCACGCGATAGCGGCGCGCCAATGCAGAACATTCAAAGGGAGTTTGCTGCGACACGATCAAATCAGCATTATCGATGCGATCGCGATGAATAATATTAATCGTATGGTGCAGCGGTTCCGCCACATAAAATCCCGCCGCCTCTAGGGCTTGGGTCAGGGCCGGAATCTGGTCCGAATGGATCGTCAGCAAAATATCTAAATCCACCGTAAAACGCGGTTCACCCCAAAGAATAGCCGCCTGTCCACCGGTGACGAGATAGGGAATCGATTGCTGCTCAAATAACCCATGAAGCTGAGCCAAAATGGCGGATTGATCCTGTTGCCAAGCCACCGCATCTCCCCCATAGATCAAGTCCTCCGGCACGCGATCGCCCAACCGCCCCCCCAGCATCGCCCGCGCAAACTCCCGCGCGATCGCCAAATCCGTCGCCGACGGCGATAGCCGCTGCCGCGCCGCCCACAGGGCCAACCGACGCCCCTGCACCTGCAAGCCACTGATCCGCTGCCACCGCTGCTCAATCGACCGCGATCGCCACAGTTTAAACCACAGGCGATCGGCGGCAGGATGGGTATCAGTCGCTTGGGTTTGGTAAGGCATCAATCAGGCATTTTCTGGAGATGGATCGAGACATCATGAATCGAAAAGACATGAGCTAAATCCTGAGATCCATTCTAGGGAAATTGTGGCGGATGATTGCAGGGGGAGCGATCGCGCTGGATCCGCCGCTAGATTGGGAAACTAGGTTGAGCAACATCAAACGCCCTCAAAATCTGGCCCATGCACCCCTGGCCGCCCCTCCTTGACTACCGCCGCGCCCTGGAGCAATTGCCACTGGATCGCCCCCTGACCCCGGACGAAGCGATCGCCCTCCTGGAAATCCGCGATCGTCTGGCCCAATGGCTCGATCAACCGCCCAAACCCTCTCTCCCAGAACTGGATCAACAATTGCAACGGCTTGATCGCCAACTGCGGGGGTGGGGCGATCGTCTCCTCGCCGCGATCGATCTGGCTGCCGAAGGCCAAAAACGCTGGCCCGATGATGCCCAACGGCCCTGGTGGTGGCGCTTAGAGCCGAGTCCCGATCGCTGGCTGCGCTTTGACCCCCTCTTTAACGTATTGGGCCTCGTTTGTTTGACCGGCTCCACCGGCCTCATTGTCGATATTGCCGCCAAGTTTTTTGTCCCCGGCATTGATTTATGGGGCTCCCTGGCCGTGGCGGGCCAAAGCGCGATCGCCCTCATCACCGGTCGCACCCTGGTGACGGAAACGGGCCAAACTACCCTAAAACGCTTGCTGATTCGCCAAGGCATCCGCGATCGCTACTGGCAGGAAGCGGGCGCGATCGGATCCTTTGCCCTATTAATGGTGCTGATCGGCGTGCGGCAGTTTGGCTTCCCTTGGCTGGCCGCCCAATATACCCGCAGTGGCGAACAAGCCTATCGCCGCGATCGCCTCGCCACCGCCGGAGAAGCCTATGAACGGGCGCTGCTATTTCAGCCCGACGCAACTGAAGCGCGTTATCTGGCGGGCCGTTTGGCCGATGAAATGAATGAATTAGAACCCGCCCAACAGCACTATCGCCTAATCCTAAAAAATCCCCCCGAGCACCCTGAAAATTCCCAGGATTGGCAATTTTATTTGCAAGCCGCCAGCAATCTTTCGCGCATCTATTTATTAAAAAAAGATCCCGAACAGGCCGCCATCATTGCCCAGATGGCCCTTGGGGCGATCAAACCGCTCCCGGAGAATCCCGCCCTTACCGATGGCCGCTACGGTCTCCATAAGAATTTGGGTTGGGCGCGGTTCATTCGGGGGCGCTATGTGGAGGCGGAGAATTCATTGGCAACCGCGATCGCCCTCGGGCAAACGGCTAAACGGGAGGATCACGCCGCCGCCGCCCATTGCCTCATGGCGAAAACCCTCGATGGTTTGGGGGATTATCGCCCCGCTCTGATCCACTGGGAACAGTGTGCGGCCCATGCGTCTGATCTCGCTACACCGGAGGGGGACGCATGGCAGGGGCAGGCGGGCGATCGCCTCGACGATCCCCAGGCCGATCCGCCCAAAGTTCCCAACCTTGCCTATTAACACCACGATCATGATTCGACCTGCCCTGGTATTCCTAACCGGTTGTCTGCTCAGCGCGATCGCGCCCCCCTCCCTCGCCCAAACCGGTTATGGCCTCGATAGGTGGCAAGGGGATGTGAGATTAACGCGCGCGGGCCAGCGGGAGGAACAAATCACCCCCCAAACCCGGCGATCGCTCGCCGCTACCGATCGGCTACGGCCCCAGGGGCGACGCAGTTGGGTTGACGTGTACTGTCCGGGGCAGGCGCGATCGGTGCGTTGGGCGGGGGTGCGTCAGCCGCGATCGGTGGCAGAGATTTGTAACCCGTCCCGCGCCGTTAGCCGTCGCACGGGAACCCGCACCGGCACATCAGACCTGCTGGCGATCGCGGCCTGTGAATTTCTACCCAAAACCTATTTCGATTCCCAAACAGAGCAACTGTCTTGGCCTGCCGTCCCCGGCGCGCAACGCTATCGGGTGGACTGGCGGGACCGTGATCGGCAGATCATCACTTGGCACGCGGAAACCACCGCCACCCAAATCCCCTACAGCGGCCCCCCCCTCACCGGTCGCCTCTATCGCTTCACCGTCACGGCGCTTGGTGCCACACAAAATTCCCTCAGCACCTATCGCCTCGATCGCATCCGCCCCCTCCCCCGCGATCGCGCCATCCCCAGCGCTGATCGTGCCCTCAGCCCCGACAGCCAGCGCTGGGCCAGGGCCGATCAGGCCATGTCAGTTAGCAGTGTCGAGGGCGATCCGGAACTGTGGTGGACCGTATTGGCGGCACTGTCGCCCGAAGTGGACACAAAAAATCCCGCCGTCCATCTACGGCTTGCCTTGGCCTATCTGCACCTGAACCGCTCCCCCGAGGCGCGATCAATGGCCGAACGTGCCCTAGCCGCCACGGGGCGATCACCTTCCATGGTCCGCGCCGAAGCCCTCGTGATGCTGGCCCAAGCGGCCTGGATCGAGAACGACAACCCCGCCGCCACCGCTGCCCTCACGGAGGCGCGATCAATTTACCAAGATCTGGGGGAAACGGGCTCTTCTGAAGCGATTGACTTTGCCCTAGAGCAATTCCAACGCCGTTCCTCCACCCCGTGCCCCAACTGATGACGCCCAAAAGCGATCGCGTTGGGTCTACATAAAGCCATCAAGGGGATGGATCTAAAGCGCGAGGTAGATTTCTAGCACGTCCCCATCAAATCCGCGATCGCGTGCTGCAAATTATCCCGCGCCTGGGCCTCATGGCGATCGCGATGTTCCGGCGTCCAAAAAATGGCGGGACGCTCCAAAAACCCCTGCAAAATTTGACAGCGTTTAGGGCGATAAACCTCGTCTGGAACCCAGTCATATTCGCGGCGAATTTGTTGGCAATATTCATCAAAGCGATCGCGCGCCGCCGCCAAAATCCCTAGATCCAAATCCAACAGTAACCCCACGGCCCTGTCCTGCGGTTCAGTCATGCCATGGGCCGTCGCCGCGATCGCCTCCACCGCCCACGCCACCCGCCGCGCCTCCACCCCCGCCGCGATCGCCACCGCCGCCATCCACGCCCCACTGCGGGCTTCATTGTCCGAACGGCGGGGATCATAGATGCCATCATGGAACCAAAGGGCCAACTCCAACGCCCCCGGATCCGCCACCCGCGATCGCCCCCGATCCCAGCGATCAAAACATTCCATCAGATGCTGCCCCGTGTGGTAATGGCGGTGCGGCTCCCCATAGCGCGCCACCAAGTCCCCATAGGTTTGCTCTAGGTTTGCTCGGACTGAATCCTCAACGTCCAGAGCTTGCCAGGTCTTCCACCAGCGATCGCGGGTTGGCATGTTCATCTTGATTGCTGAGAAATATCAACGATTAAGCAATCAAAGATCGGCGGCACCCCCTTGGTTTGGGCATAGAGTATCAGCGGGTCAATATCCGCTTCATTGGGCCAGGTCAGGGTTCCAGATTCAGGATCGATGAAGCACTGCTTAAAATATTCATAATCCTGGAGGGGCGAGAAGACACCATCAAAATTTTTGAGGATCGTCCGCAGATCAACGAGTCCTTGGGTGCCATCTTCAAACCGCAAATGGATGTGATAGTGATGTGTGACTTCCGCTTCAACCAAGGTACTGATCATGGCGATCAATGGCTACCAATTCAAATTGTCAAGATGGATTGACGGGGGCTGACTCGGTAGCCAGGTCAGCAATCACTTGTTCTAAAGAAAAACCGTCATGATGATCTGAGGATGCTTGGGTATCACGGGTTGTCAGTTGCTCGTCCACTTCTTCAAGGGACAGGACCGGTAAATCAAAGGCTTCCTTGAACCATTGAACTAGCTGCATGAGTTCTTCTAGGGAAGCGCCCACAAGCGAAACGGGCGTTTTGCTGTAGTTGATGACAATATTATCTTCTTCGCAAAACACTTCACGAATCGAGTAACGCCCTTGATAATCTCGGAAAACTCTATAGGTCCAAATCATTGAATCCTAGCTCTGCCGACCACGAAAGAACACGGTATTGTTTGGCTTTTGTCCAATTCTCTCAATGCTAACAATCTGAATTTGCTCATTAACATTATAGAACACGCGAAATACGCCAATCCTTAATTCCCATTCGGAAATGTCTGGTGGATTTCGCTGGAATCGGTTTCGGGTTTCTAGGGTTGGCTCATGGAGTAGCTGGGTTTGGATGGCGTCAACAATCATATTTTGCTCAAATTTCTTAAGGTGGCGTAAATCTTGAACTGCCCTAGGCATAAATTTGATTTCGTACATCTGTGATCGCAGACGAAAGGTTGTCCTTACGGGAAAGGGGCGATCGCGCTAACGACCACCCCCCCAACCGCGATCGCGGGAACCCCACCGATCGCGCCATGATTTGACTGTTTGCCCAAAAAATCCTAGGCCGGACGCTGCTCGATCACCTGATCAATCAAGCCGTATTGGCGGGACTCCTCGGCGGACATGAAAAAGTCACGCTCCGTATCCTCCTCAATCTTCGAGAGGGGTTGGCCCGTGTGCTCCGCCAGCAACCGGTTGAGGTTTTGCTTGTGGTAGAGGATTTCCTTCGCTTGGATTTCGATATCCGTCGCCTGACCCTGGGCACCGCCGAGGGGCTGGTGGATCATAATGCGCGAGTTGGGCAGGCTCATGCGTTTCCCCTTGGCCCCGGCGCTCAGCAAAAAGGCCCCCATGCTCGCCGCCAAGCCCACACAGATCGTGCAGACATTGGGGCGGATGTGCTTCATGGTGTCATAGATGCCCATGCCCGCCGTGACGGAGCCGCCGGGGGAGTTGATGTATAGATAGATATCCTGCTCGGGGTCTTCCGCGTCCAGAAACAGCAGTTGCGCCACGATCGAGTTGGCCACGTCGGCATCGACCTGGGTGCCCAGAAAGACAATGCGCTCGCGCAGGAGTCGGGAGTAGATATCAAAGGCGCGTTCGCCGCGACCGGATTGCTCGATAACCGTTGGGATCATGCGTCTATCTGGCCTGTGTCCTGCAAGGGTTCGTGATTGTAGACCCTATTGTAGCGAGTGGGGGGAATGGCTGGGGATGGGGGCCAATGCGGGGAACCGGCCCATGGAATTCCTCTAGGTTCAGGCGGGATCAAGGCCGATGCCGCTGCACCGGAAGGGGGCGATCCAAAAGTCGAGATCTTGATCCCCTAGGCGGCTTTGGGCGCGATCGCGGATGGCTTCGGCTTCGTCGTGGCTGGGGGCGAGGGCAAAGACCGTGGGGCCGGAGCCGGACATCATGGCTCCGAGGGGGGCGGCTTCGGCGAGGGTGTCCCGCAGGGTGGCGATCGCGGGATATTCCGGCAGGACGACCTTTTCAAAATCATTGCGCATCAGGGCGGCCAGGACGGGCAGGGCGTCGCGATCGCCTTTAGATAACCGCGCGATCGCCTGGACCATTTCGCCGGATTTCGCCGCCTGCCGCCGCGCCTTCAGTTCCGCCGCCGTGCGCGCATAGTCCGCCCCGAAGCGATCGCGGTAGGTTTTATAGGCCCAGGGGGTCGAAACGCCAATGCTGCGATATTTCCCCAGGACCGTCCACACCCCCTGCACATCCGGCAGCGGATCGAGCAGTTCGCCGCGCCCCGTCGCCAACGCCGTGCCCCCGAGGACGCAGAAGGGCAAATCGGAGCCCAATTCCGCCGCCAAATCGCACAGATCCGCCCGGGTCAGGCCCAGTTCCCAGAGCAGGTCCACCCCCGCCAGGGCCGCAACGCCATTGGCGGAACCGCCCGCAAGGCCCGCCGCCACGGGGACGCGCTTTTCGATTTCTAGATCCACGCCGCCATATTTAGAAAAGGCCGCCGGGAATCGCTCCGCCATCAGGGCAGCGGCGCGATAGGCCAGGTTGGTGGCGTCCTCGGGCACGTCGGGGTGGTCGCAGCGGACGCGGATGATGCCGGACGGGGCCGATCGCACGGTGACGCGATCGTGCAGGTCAATGCTTTGGAAAATCGTCGCCAGTTCATGGAAACCGTCGGGGCGATCGCCGATGATTTCCAGGTAGAGGTTGACTTTTGCCGGAACGACGGGACGGTAGACTTTCATGGGCGCGGCTCAATTCAGCAACGGCAGGGAAACGGGGCCGGAGGGCTTGCCCATTGTCTCAGAGGATGCTGAACAGTTTGGCGCGGGTCTGGCGATGGCTGGCTTGGGAGGTTGTGAAGGATGCGGGTGGTGGTGCAGCGGGTGCGATCGGCGTCGGTGACGATCGCGGGGGAGACGGTGGGGGCGATCGGTCGGGGGCTGGTGCTGCTGATCGCGATCGCGCCGACGGACACGGGGACGGAGTTGGACTGGATGGCGCGCAAATGTTTGGATCTGCGGCTCTTCCCCGATGAATCAACCCCGAAGGGCCAGTTTGACCGGTCGGTGACGGAGATTGGCGGCGCAATTTTGGCGGTGAGTCAGTTCACCCTCTATGGGGACTGCCGCAAGGGGCGACGGCCGGATTTTACGGGATCCGCTCCGGGCGATCGCGCCGAACTCCTCTACGACCAATTTGTAGAAATCCTGCGGGCCAGCGGCCTGACGGTGGCGACGGGGCGCTTCGGGGCGTCTATGGCCGTTGAACTGGTCAATGATGGCCCCGTGACCCTGGTGATTGACCGCGATCGCTAGCCCGTCAATAAAAAAACGATGCAAAAAAATCCCATGCAAAAAGCCCACTCGGGGGGTGAGTGGGCTTTTCGTGGTTTGACCGGTCACAACAAACCGGTCAAGGCTGTGAACTGGTGGCGGGGAGCGGATTTGAACCACTGACCTTCGGGTTATGAGCCCGACGAGCTACCAGACTGCTCTACCCCGCGTCGCGCCTATTGAAGATAACGCGATCCTCGGAAAGTTGCAACCCCCCAAGGCAAATTTCTTTGGGGTAACCCTAGGGCATCTCCAGGGCGCGGGTCACGATCTCCCAGGGGCGGACGATCGCGCGATCGCCCCCATCCTCTTGGGCCGTGTCCAAAGGTGCTTCCAATAGATTGAGGCGATCGCCCAGGGTCAGCCGTTGCCCGAGCCAGCCCCCCAGTTGGAGGGTGCCCCCTTGGCCGGTGGCGTCATGGCCGCGCCAGATCCAGCGGTGGGGCGCATCCTCGCTGGGTTTGAGGGCCAGGGTGATCAAGTGGGCGGGGGCGATGGTTAGTAAAGACGCTTCGGGCGGTAGGGGGGAGTTGGAAGCACTGGGAGCGGTCGGGAGGGCGATCGCGCGGATGGGCTGATCCAAATCGAGGGCTTGGGCTACGGTGCCGGTGCGCCAGTCGCCGCCGTGGGGGAAGAGGCCGTAGATAAATTCCGTGTCGCCGCGATCGGCGTTGGGGTCGGGCCAGACGGAGCCGCGCAGCAGGGACAGGCGCATCCGACCGGGGCGGGCATCGTAGCCGTGTTTGCCGATGGCGAGGATACTGACACCGCCGCGATCGCCGGATAGATCGCCCCACCGCAGGCCGGGGACTTCCCACTGGGCGCGTTCCGCATCGGTTTTGGGGACCGTGGGCCGCGCGATCGCCCCGGCGGGGGTTTCATAGGTGGCGCGATCGGGCTGGTCCGCCCAGTGGAGTGCCGCCTTGAGGAGGACGTGGGTTTCCTGCCAGTGGGCGCGGGTGTGGATGTCGAGGCGCTGGCCGTGGGCATCGAGGCGGTAGGTTTGCTCGATGCCCGACTGGCCGAATCGATAGGTGACGCGCACCTCACAGCGGGCGGGGCCGCGATCGCCCCAGGTGACGGCTCGGCATTTTGGCGGCTCCAGGGGGTGCTGTTCGTAGTTGGGATCAATGTTCCATGCGTCCCAATATTGGCCGCGATCGCGGAAGGTTTCGAGGACGTTGCTGGGGGCGGCGAGGACCTGGCGATCGCGCGGCAATTCCCACAGTTCAATGAGATGGCCCGTCTGGCGATCAATGGCAATTCGCAGGTGTTCATTTTCGAGACAAAAGGCGTGTTCGGTCTCGTGGCTGCGGACTGCGGAGGAATTTGGGCCGATTTCTGCGGTTTCCGCCTCGGGAATCAGCCACACCACGCCATAGCCCAGGCCGGGAACCTTGGGCACCGCCACGAGGAGATGATCATGGCCCGCGCGATCGCGGTGGGGCTGACTCAGACAAGGGAGATTTTCGTTGTTTGCTTGAGTGACCGCTCGCCAGGGGCCATCCTTCGGAACCGGCAGGGCCACGACGGCAGGGCGATCTCCCCCGAGGCCATTGAACAGAACGTGCGCGATCGCGTCCGGTTGGGGCGGCGTGGGGCGATCAATCAAACTAGCTAGGCGATTCAAGGCACGATCTAAAACTTTTTGACCTAGGTGCGTGGCGATCGCCCAGTCGCGATCGGCATCGTCATAGGCCGCTGGGATGGCGGAACCGGGCAAAATGTCGTGGAATTGATTTAAAAGCACTTTTTTCCAGGCGGCTTCCAGGTCGGCGCGATCGCGGTTTAACTCCTCTTCTTTTTGCTCTGACTGTGTTTCAATAAATTCCTGGGCGATCGCGGCCAAACTCATCCATAATTCCGCCCCGTAGAGTAATGATTCCGTGTGGCGGTTGGCGAGTTTTTGGCGGCCATAGGTGGTGTAGCAACCGCGATGGAACTCTAGATAAAGTTCCGTTTGCCATTCGGGAAATTGGGCCGCTAGGGAAGAGGTTCGCACGCGATCGCCATAGGCCAAGGCCGTCCCCCACTCCACGCGGGGGAAGAGATCCGAAGCGGCCCAGCGGCGCGCCGTTTGCAACATTTGCCGGGTGGGGCCGCCGCCGTGATCCCCCATGCCCGGTAGCCAAAGGCTTTCCCGCAGGCCCGTTTGCGCTTCCCAGTCCGCCCCGTGGGTTGCCATGGCGATCGCGTCCGTGTCCGTGCCAATGGGCGGCAAGGTGAGGCCCAAAACCCGAGTGCCGTCGGGGGCAACCCACCAAAAGGCCCCATGGGGGAAGCTCGTCGTGTCATTCCAACGGAGCTTTTGGGTACAGAAATAATCAATGCCGCCCAATTTTAAAAACTGGGGAAGTTGCTGACAGAAACCGAAGGTGTCCGGTAACCAGGCGATGCGCTGTTCAATGGGATTACCATCTTGGTCCTTAAACTTCGTTTGGCTATAGCGTTGACCGTAGAGGATTTGCCGCGCGATCGCCTCCGGGCCAATGTAATTCAATTCCGGTTCCACCCACAGACCCGCCGCTACCTCGAACCGCCCCGCCGCGATCGCCTTCTGTAGCCGCTCAAATAACTCCGGGCGGTTGATTTCGAGCCATTCAAACAGGGCCGGACTGGAGTGACAAAAGGTCGCCTCGGGAAATTCATCGAGCAGATTGAGCACCGACATAAACGTGCGCTCCGCCGCTGTCCAGGTGTCCGCCAGGGGCCACAGCCACGCCATATCTAAGTGAGCATGGCCGACGGGCCGCAGGGTGCGTCGCTTCAAAAAGGTGCCCCAACCGGCGGCCAACAGGCGATCGCGACAGCCCTGGAGCGATTGATCAAAAATCTCACGATTCGGCAGCGCTTCCCAGGCGATCGCGGCGATCGCATCCGTCAACGTCTCAGGTTCCGGGCGGTCTGGATCATCGAGGGGGCGATCAAGGTACGTGGCGATCGTCACCAATTCCGCCGCCAGCAGGCCCGGATCGGCGATCGCGGTTTCCGGTGCCCTGAATTGCCATTGGCTTCTCACTAAAGCACCATCATCGTGGCCGGGACTTTCGAGGCGAATCGCCAGATCCAGCACCTCCCCCGGTTGGGCCGTCCCCAGGGGAAGTTGGCAAAAGGCATCAAATAAATCCCCCGCCTGGGCCAGCGCGCCATTGACAAAAATCTGCGCGTCCTCCGCCCACCAGCACAGATCCAGGGCCATGGTCCAACCCGCAAGGCCATAGGCTTCCGCGATGGGTAGGGGCTTTGCCCCGATCGCGGGGGGCACCGTCAGCCGTTGGGCCAGCCACAGAACCTTTCGGCCCCGTTCCCAGGCAATGTGGCCGCGATCATTCAAGGAAACCACGGGCCAGGTTTGCACCGTGATCGGGTTCGGCACGGCCCCCGTTTCGAGATCCCCGAGGTGCGATCGCCACTGATCCTGAATACTTAGGTGAACCAGCGATCGCAACCGGGCCACCGTGGGCGCGATCGCATCCAGAACGGGCGTGGGTCGGGTAACGGCATCCATGGGCGGCGGGTGGGGCGTCAAGCATCGTCATCAATGTGGGTTCATTATCCGTTGACGCGATGCCCTCCAATCCCCTGGCGGCGCGCGGGACCGTCGGGCTAGCCTGGGGGCAATCCTTCCTGGCCCAGTTCAATGCCCCCGCTTCGCCGCCTCCGCGCCCGAGTTATTTTCCCTAGCCTTCTGCTGGCCCTCGCGATCGCGATCGGCACCGCGCACCGCACCCCGGCCCAAACCCTGCTTGATCCCATCGAGGACAGGGATGATTTTTTCTACGGAGCGCAGCAGGCGGTTTTTGAGCATCTGCTCGCGGATTTTGGCGCTAGGGATTCTGGCCTAACCCTAGAGGGCACGGAGGTGATTATCGCGCCCATGATCTCGGCCTACGATTGGCTGCTCGCCACCTGGACGGTGATGGGGGGCGACTATACGGAGGGGGTGGCGGGGCAGTTGCTCTTCCAACGGCGCGGCGATGCGTGGGTTTATGTGGGGGAGGGCAACTACCTGGAGGATGTGGATCTGCTGATGGAAATGGGGGTGCCCCGCTCCGCTGCGGAGGCGTTGGGGGCGGGGGTTGATATCTAGATTGGATGGCTAGCGCTATGGCGGAACCCCCATCGACCGGTGAACGATCGCGCCTCTATCGCTGGCTGGGCTGGGCGGCGATCGCGGCGGCCCTGAGTTTAATGGCACAGGCGCGGGAGGCGGCGGCCCGTCAAACGCCCGAGAACCTGCCGATCTTTTGGGCGGGGACCGGCGGTTTTGTGGCGTTGTGCCTCGCGATCGCGGCCTACTGCTGGTTTCCCACCACCCACGGGCTAACGGCGCGGATTTTGGGGTTATGGGGGGCAGCGGGCTCAATTTTTGTCATTGTTGACGCTATCCAAGACGGCCAATGGTTAGCCCTCCTGCCCGCCCTGTTCTTTTGGCTGCCCGGTTCCCTGTGGTTGGTGTGGCGCGGTGCGGCGGCCCTGGGCGATCGCGACCCCTGAATGCCCTAGAGCTGATGGGTCGTCAGTAATTTTTCCATCTTGGCCTCCTCCACCTTCGCGACCAATTTTTGCGCCTCATGCACATCCCGAATGGTTTTGCTCAGGCTGATGGTGGAGCCCACGCTAAAGGTTAAACCCATGGCCAGATAACCCTTCTGCCACGCATCCGCCGGGAGCCAGAAAATGCCAAAGCCCGTGGCGGCGATGGAAACGGCGAAGGAAATCCAGCATTGGGCGATCCAGGCGGGGCTATGGACTTGGCGATCTTGAATGGGGGCCATGGTGGGTTTCGGGGTGAGGTGGATGGGGCGACAGGAAGAAATGACCGGTGACCATCACCCCCCAAAGGATTGCGGCCACCGGCTGTCCCTAATCTATGCAAGGCCGATCGCGCGATCGTGCCCCCTGTGCCACCCCCGCGATCGACTGATCGACCGCCCCTAGGGCAAGGGGTCTAAGGATTCTGGAGAATTCGCCCCCGCCAAATCCCCTAGGGGTTGATCCTGTAGCGGGGCCAAATCCCTAAAATCATCCACCTCCGGCAACGGCTCCTCACCGCTCGGGGCCATTTCGTTCAACGGCGTCCATCCCGGCTCCCAGAGTTCTCGATCCTTGAGGCTTTTGGCGTTGATCCAAAATCTCACCTCGCGATCGCAGGACGCCTCCAGCTCCGCATAGACCCATTTGCCCTGATTTTTGCGATTGACCACCTGAAAGTGCCGCCATCCAAAGGTTTTGGCCCGTGCAGTCCATTTGGAGCCGAGCAGGTGGGGAAACCGTTGTTTACGAGCCATGGGGATTTAGGATGGGCAGGCGGGGGCGGCGGCGGGAGCGCGATCGCGTGGGAACTGGCCCCTCAACCTAGCATCCTCCTGGCCCCTTGGTTCCATTCAAGCGGCGATTCAACGGCTGTTCAACGGTTTGCGCTATGGCAATGTCGAGTGATCTGCGGATTTTGGTGATCGGTGGCGGGGCGGCGGGCTTTTTCGGCGCGATCGCGGCGGCCCGGACCAACCGCGCGGCGCAGGTCACGATTTTGGAGGCGGGGCCAAAGTTTTTGAGTAAGGTGCTGATTTCCGGCGGCGGCCGCTGCAATGTCACCCACGCTTGCTTTGAGCCGGCTCGCCTCGCCCAGGGCTACCCGCGCGGGGGCAAGGCGCTGCGGAGTCCCTTCAGTCGATTCCAGCCGCGCGACACGATCGCCTGGTTCGAGGCGGAGGGGGTGGCCCTCAAAACCGAGGCGGATGGCCGCATGTTCCCCACCACGGACGATTCGGCGACGATCGCGGATACCCTGATGCGCACGGCCCAGCGGCTTGGCATTGAGTTGCGATCGCGTTCGGCGGTGGTGGCGATCTCGCGGGATGCGGGGCCGTTTACGGTGACCCTGCGATCGGGGGAAGTGCTGGAGGCGGACCGTCTTCTGCTGGCCACGGGCAGCGTTCCCCAGGGCTATCGATTTGCGGCGGAGTTGGGCCACGCGATCGTGCCGCCGGTGCCGTCTCTCTTCACCTTCAAGGTGGACGATCCGCGCCTGACGGATTTGGCGGGCCTCGCGGTGCCCAGGGCAGAAGTTACCCTAAACCTGCCGCTCCCCAAGGGCAAACTGCCGCCCCAGTGGCGACAAACGGGGCCAATTTTGGTCACCCATTGGGGCCTGAGCGGACCGGCCATCCTAAAACTGTCCGCCTGGGCGGCGCGGGAATTGCACGGCTGCGGCTACCGGACGATCGCAACGGTGAACTGGCTGCCGGACGAGAACCCGGAAACCGCCCGCCAAAAACTCCTGGACTGCAAGGGGGCGATCGCGCGCAAGCAAATCACCAGCCACTGCCCCCTCGGGAGTTTGCCCCAGCGGCTCTGGCAACGGCTCGTGGATGGGGCGGGCCTCGATCGCGACCGACGCTGGGCCGACCTGAGCAAACCCCAGGCGATCGCCCTGGCCAATCAACTCACCCGCAGCCAATTCGCGATCGCGGGGAAGGGCGTGTTTAAGGACGAATTCGTCACCTGCGGCGGCGTCGAACTCAAGGAAGTCAACTTCAAAACCATGGAAAGTCGCCTGTGCCCCGGCCTGTTCCTGGCGGGCGAAATCCTAGACGTGGACGGCATCACCGGCGGTTTCAATTTCCAGAACGCCTGGACCACCGGCTGGATCGCAGGCCACGCGATCGCCGCACCGCCCGCCCCAGAATCTCCCTAGCTCGCCCGCCGCGATCGCGCCCCCTCCAGCCGATCCAAGCACATCCTAGCCATGGGGCACTAATAGCGCTCAACCTTGGCCCAAACCGCCTCAAACCTCGAATCAATACGACGCCTTTGAATCTCTTGGATCTTTAGCTTTGAATTCCTCGAAATTACGCCAATAATGTCACCTCGACGGCTACTGAGGTTCCGCAAGTTGATAGAGGTGTCGGCCTCAACGACAGTGCCAATGGGGGGCAACGTAGCTGCCTTAATGGTTTTATCGCCCGCAAGCGCATTCTGACCCGTAGGCACCTTGCCTAAATATAGCCATCCACTAATTTTAGGACGCTCCGCAGTCAGATTCTGCAAAAGCTTCACTTCCGTGGCATTGCGATTTGCCAAATCAGTTTGATCCTGGGCCAAAGCTTCCCTTGATTGGGCCGTGAGACGTTTCTGCAACTGGGCCCTGACGTCATCTTTAAACGTCCCTGAAGCGCGAGGATCACTCATGATCAGATCAGCCATGGTTTCTCGCAGGGAGTTGTTATCGCTGACGATTGCAACCGTAAACAGAATGGACTTGTCAGAATCTTCCCTTGCCAATGAGTACAGACTAGCCAATGCAATCTTGGCCTTCGCTGGATTCGGATCGGTCAAATTGGGCAATTGATCTTGGATTCGCTTTGAAAATTCCTGAACCCTCTGATTTTCTTGCTCAATCGATTCCAATTGAATGGACGTGATTTGAGCAATTTCAGAGGCACGATATGATTGCCAAGAGGTGATGGCCCCGAAAAACGAGACCAAAATGGCAGTCAAAATCTGAAGACTTTGCAAGGACAGGTTACTGCTCATGGCGACCTTCCCTCGATTGCCTATTGAGTTTTTGAGTCTACTGGAAAGAAAAGTTTTACTTTAAAGATACTAAGAATATTCGATGCCTAGTCGATCAAATGATGAAAGTTCAATTTTTCAAGCAACTGTCTAGGATTAAAAATCAGAGAACGATCAGTGTTAAGTTCGTTTTGTTTTGCACAAGTGCAGAGCAACAGTCCCCAGCATCTTTAATGAGAGGATGATGCCCTGAGCACCTAGATTATTCCTTCTACTAAAATGATAGCTAATGCCCAATGGAAGCGCCGTATCGTTTTGCTAAGGAAAGGTGATCGAATTGAGTCGCCTAGAGCTTCAATAGGGCACGTCTTTCCAGATTAAATTAAGGATATGGGAAACGGTCACTCCCACCAAGTTCCGGATTTCCTCGGAACCTGGTTTTCTGGTTGTTTTGCGGACTTATTTTGAGAGTGACCAACCATCGCGGACTCTTTTGGCCTAGTGTGAACCGCCTGCCAGATATTGATCAATCCGCGCCGCCTCCGCCGCACCGCCCTTAATGCAATCTCCCACGGACACCCCGCCGATGTAGTTGCTGTAGAGATGCAATCCGGGTAACCGTTCCAGGGCCGCCGCCACCGTATCGAGCCGCCGCTGATGGCCAATTTCATACTGGGGAATTGCCCGCCGCCACAGGCGCACCGCCAACACCTTCGGCTCCGGCGCGTCCGGCTTCAGCAAGATTTGCCGCAGATCCGCATCCACCTGCTGCGCGATCGCATCCGGCGTCATCTGGGCAATGTCAGGATAGGTCGCCCCGCCGATGAAGTTAATCGTATGGGCCCAGCCCTCCGGCGCGCGGCCCGGAAACAGGGTCGAAGCCCAAATGGTCCCGAGGGTTTTGAGGCCCGCCGATCGCGGAATCAGATTGCCAAACCCATCGAGGGGGCGGCGATAGGCATCCGTCGGATAGGCCACAATCACGCAGGCCACGGGCGGATAATAAATCCCCTGGAGCGCCTGGGACGCCTCCGGAGCCAAATTCCATAGCAAATCCGCCACAATCTGCGTCGGCACCGTCAGCAGGAGCGATCGCGCCTCGATGAGCTGCAACCCTTCCGGCGTCGCCACATCCACCGCATAGGTGCCGTAGGGGGTCCGGTGAATTTTTTCGACCCGCCAGCGCAGTTTCACGCGATCGCCCAGCTTCGCCGCCACCGCCTCCGGCAACGCTTGAATGCCCGTGCGGAACGATCCCAACTGGCCCCGCTTCGGTTTTGGAATTTGCGGATTCGGTTTTTGGGCCGCCTTCGCGCGATCGCGCCGCCGCGCCAGCAGCACCCGCATCGCCCCCCCCACCAGGCCGCCCCCTTGGGCCTCCATATTCGCCATCCGCCGGAACGCCGCCGACGCACTCAACGCATCAATATCCCCCGCATACACCCCCGACACAAAGGGCGACACCAGCCGCTCCACCGCCTCGGACCCCAAGTGGCGGCTAAAAAATTCCCGGATCGTCTCCTCGCCCCCCCGCGCTGCCAACGCCGGACCCATCGCCGGTGGCGTAAACCCAAAGGCCCCCAGCAGCAGCCGCAGCTTGCCCCCCTCGCTCAGCAGCCGCGATCGCCAGAACGCCCCCGGCGTCATCGGCACCGGCAGCAGCTCCCCCCGCCAGTACACATAGCGCGGCAAATTCCCATCCGCGAACACCAGCTCATCCCGCAGACCCACCTCGACGGCCAGCTCCAACAGCTCCGGCGTCGGCGCAAAACTATTCGGCCCCTCCTCCCAGAGGAACCCCTCCCCACTCGCCGTCGTAATGCAGCCCCCCACCCGCTCCTGATGCTCCAGCACCAGCACCGAGCGATCGCGCTGGGTCAGCCGCAGGGCCGCCGTCAGGCCAGAAATCCCCGCCCCCACCACCAACGTATCGAGCACCCCAGCCGACGACGGCCCCAGCCCAGCGGTCAACTCAGTCACGATCGCTCCAATCCCTAAAAAAACTCAACAGCATCCACCAATGCACTATTTTCCAACAGAACCGATGGATCCAGCCCCACCCCTGACCCCTTGACCGACCCAGGGGCTAGCATCAATTGGGCTGAAACCCTGACGGCCCCTTAGATGGAGCCCATGGGAGCCAGAAACTTAACCCCCCCTGTCCGAGGGGATGTGGAAGGATTGGACGCCGCCGCCGGATCCCCCTAGCCCGCCCGTTCTTCCGCCGGATGCCGGAACAGGGTATCCAGATAAACCCGCGAGGCCCGATGATCGCTGTCGCCATTCTGGAGCAGAAACAGGGACAGCGCCGCCGCAAACACCCGATCTTGATCCCAGTCCGGGTGGCTTTCGAGATAGTCCTGGAGGGCTCCGTGAAGCTCCTCGGGAATATCGGCCACGATGCTCACCGTTGCGTCCCTTGCGTCCATTGCGTCCACCTCTGCCAATGCTGAAACCACCTCAGTTCTGCTCAAGCCTCCACGATCGCGCCTGCCCCACCCGGTTTGAGGGCTTGCCCGCTGGAGTTGCCCCGCCGCTGCCCGAAGGGTTGGGGGGCGGGGATCGCCGCGATCGCCTGACGCCATAACCCCATACCCAGGACGCCATCCAAATGACGCAGCGCGATCATTGTGCGCTAGGGGGGGGCGGCCTTGTCAATGTTACGAACCGTTACGAAGATGGGAGCCGCGACGGGAGATGAACGGTGGAATCAGGGTTTCAGCCGTTGAATTGTGACGAATCGTTACGACGGACCCTGCGGTTGGGGGCCGCCGGGGGCGTGGGGGCCGATCGCGCGATCGCTATCCCCAGATCAACGCAGTGGCGGACGCGATCGCCCCTGGCCTGTGGAAAACCTAAGGAAATCTGTGGAAAAGTCCGGGGGTTTCTGGGGAAAACCTGTGGAAAAGTCCCGGCTCTTCTGTGGAAAGGCTGGGGAAAACCTGTGGAGCATTTTTTGAAACGATAAGAATTGCAACGGTTTTTTCCGGGGCGATCGCATCGCCTCAGGGGCGCTCGGTCGGTTTGGCGTTGCGGCGACCGGGGGCCAGGGGGGAAGGGGCATTCTGGGCGGTGTTTTGCGGAGGGTTTTGCGGATTGTTTTGCGGAGGGGTTTGGGCGGCGTTCTGGGGGCTGGCCTGGGGATGGGGCTGGTGGGGGCCGAGGATAGGGCCATGGCCCCCTAAATAGCGCTCCAGGGTATCGGCGAGGCGATCGAGGTGGGGCGATCGCAGGTGCAGATCCTGTTGGGGGAAGGGAATTTCAATGCCGTGCCGCTCCAGGGAGCGATGGATGCGGTAGTTCAGCTCACTGCGCAGGTAGAACTGCTGGCGCGGGTCCGCAATCCACACCAGCAGCGCAAAGTCGAGGGAACTGGCCCCAAAGGCTTGGAACCACACCTGGGGGGCGGGGGTTTCCAGGGTCATGGGACAGTCCTGGGCCGCCTCCAGGAGGGCTTGGCGCACGGTTTCGATCGCGGAGCCGTAGGCCACCCCCACGGGCACATCAATGCGCGAGAGGGGATTGCCGTGGCTCCAGTTGATCACCTCATTTTCTAAAAAGCGGGAGTTGGGCACGACGATCGTGAGGCCATTGAGGGTGCGCACCTCGGTCGATCGCGCGCCGATCCGCTCGACGGAGCCCACCAGATCCCCGAGGGCGATGAAGTCACCGACGCGGATGGGTTTTTCTAGCAGGACAATCAGGCCGCTGACGAAGTTGTTGGCGATGTTTTGCAACCCCAACCCCAAACCCACCCCGAGGACGCTGGCGGCGATCGCGATCGAGCTCACATTCAACCCCCAGGCGGGCAGCAGCACCAGCAGACCAAAGCCAAAGGAGCCGTAGCGCACGATCAGGCTCAGGATTTCCTGGGCGGACCGTTCCACCTCGGCGGGGCTGAGGATGTGGGCCTTGAGCCAGTGGGCCAGCAGTTGGGCCAACCACCACAGGGCCGCGATCGCCAGGGCCAGGGCCATCAAATCCAGCGGCGAGCAGGCCACCTCACCGAATTGGACCACGGGGCTCGTGAGGGTATCGACGATCAGGGTTTGGATCAGACGGCGGCCCAGGGGGAAGCAGCGGGCGATCGCGGGGATCCCCCAGGCCCACACCGCCGCCGCCAGGAGGGGATACCGAATGCGGTAGAGCAGGGCCAGGGGCCGGGGCCAGTGTCGGAATCGGTGGGAATGGTCCTCCCCGAGGCTCCGGCGCAGGCTCAGGTCCATGGTCCAGCGCAGGAACCATTGGGTGAGCAGGGTGACCGCCGCGATCGCCAACGCCCGCAGCAGGGCGGCCCGTTGACCGGCGGGGGTGCGTTCATAGCGGGCCTGGGAAAAGGCATCTTCGAGGCGATCGCGCCATGCAAAGGCTTGGAGTTCCGGCGTATTGGCGCTGACGAGATCCCGCTCCGTGAGGGTGAGCAGTTGTTCGCCATTGAGGGTGAGGGTGGGCTGGTTGTTGCGGAATTGGCGTGAAATCTGGAGGCCCAGGGTGGGTTCGGCGATCGCGCGATCGAGCCACGTTTCCAGGGTTTGCTCCACCAATTGCACCCGCTCATGGGCCGAGAGGTTGGCCGATCGCCGCAGGGGAAACAGGGGCCGCCCATCGAAGAACACCATGGCCCGATCGCCGCGATCGCCCAGCAGCAGCTCCACCTCCGGGGCATCCTGGGCCAGGGCTGGCACCCACCCGCCCCCCGCCGCCAAGATCACCGCCAGGGCGATCGCGAGGGTGATCGCCAGGACACGACGCAGGGATTGGGAAACCATGGACTTTTGGGGGGGACTTAGGGGCGGAAGCTGGACCGGGCCAATGGACGATGCCTAGGGGAGAGGGTCCATCTGGGGCCATTCTAGGCTTGGTGCGCCCACCAGGTTTCGGCGTGGTCGGCGATCGCGGCGCGATCGGCATCGGTGAATTTGTCCAAATGCTTCAGCACCAGGGCCATGCGCCCTTGCGATCGCAGCCGCTCCTCGTGGCGGATCAAAAAATCCCAGTAAAAGAAGTTGAAGGGGCAGGCGTTGGGGCCGGTGCGCTGCTTGGGGTCATAGGGGCAGGCTTTGCAGTAATCCCCCATGCGGTTGATGTAGTTCGCCGACGCCGCATAGGGCTTGGTGGCGAGGCGGCCCCCGTCGGCAAAGAGGCCCATGCCCAGGACGTTGGTCTGCATCACCCAGTCGTAGCCGTCGATGAAGGCGCTGTGGAACCAGGATTCGACCGCCTGGGGGTTGAGGCCCGCGATGGTCGCAAAATTCCCCAAAATCATTAGCCGCTGGATGTGGTGGCCGTAGGCGGTTTTTCGCACCTGCGTGAGGGTTTGCCGCAGGCAGTTGCAGGGGGTGTCGCCGGTCCAGAAGAAGTCGGGCAGGGGCCGCTGGTGGTCAAACCAGTTGCTCTGGTCGTAGGCGGTGGGGGCGTCCGCTGGGCCGCTCAGGTGCAGGTACAGGCCGCGCATATATTCCCGCCAGCCGAGGATTTGGCGGATGCAGCCTTCGACGCTGGCTAGGGGCAGGTCGCCGCGATCGCGATGGGCCGCCGCGATCGCCTGCACCACCTCCGCTGGCCGCAGCAGACCAAGGTTGAGGTAAGGGGACAGGAGGGCGTGCCAGAGGGTGTCTTGGCCCGTGACCATGGCGTCCTGGTAGGGGCCAAAGTCCCGGAGGCGCTGTTCAATAAAATTTTCAAGAACCGCCATGGCCTGCGATCGCGTGACGGCCCAATGGAAGGGGGTCACGTCACCCCAGGGTTGGATGCCGCGATCGGGCAGTTGGTTCACCTTGTCGATGACGGCCTGGGTGATGGCGTCCGGCTCAAAGGTGAGGGGGGGCGGTGGCTTGAGGCCAGCCTTGGGTGGTTTGCGGTTGTCCGCGTCGAAGTTCCAGCGATCGCCCGTGGGGGTAGCCTTGGGGCCGTCGCCGTCCATCAAAATGCCCCAGCGCCGCCGTCCGGCCCGATAAAAATCCTCCAGCAGGGGCCGTTTGCGATCGCGTAGCCAGTCGAGCACCTCCGCCTCGGACCACATGAAATGGTTGCAGGGCAAGATTTCTAGGGCGCAGGGGAGCCGTTTTTGTAGGTCCAACAGATAGCGCAGGAAGGGGCGATCGGTGGGGGCCATCACCAGGAGGCGATCAATGCCCGCTTCGGTGATCCAGGGCCGCAGGACGCTTTCAAAGTCTTCCCCCTCGCGCCATTGGGCCGGCCAGCCGCGCGATCGCAACTCCGCCACAAAATGCCGCATCGCCGACCACACCAGCACCAGCTTTTGGCCGTGGTAGGGGCGATCGCGCAGAAACCCCAAGGATTCAATGGCAATCACCGGCGTCGTGGTCCGGCGATCGGCGCAGGCCGCCAGGGCGCTCTGCTGTTCATCGAGGCGATCGCCCAAAATCCAAACGCCGGTGGTCATGGTCCAGTCACGGAGTAATGCGGTCCTAGGGAGGTGGCCGATGGTTATTTTAGGATTCGCCCTTGCTGCCCTTGGCCGCCGCGCGATCGCCCGTCAGCAGCAACTGCACCGCCAACGCCGTCAGCCCCAGCGCCACAAAGCTAAACACCCCCGTCCCCATGGCCGCCACCCCCACCACCAGGGTGCGCACCAGGGCCGACAGGTTCGCCGCCACCGCGTTGGTGGTATGGAACGGCTTGTCGGCAAAACTCTGGGCGATCGACATGGTGAGCAGATAGGCCCCCCAACCGATGGTCCCCGCGATCGCGGCCCCCCCCAAGCAGTTCAGGGGCGACGGCATGGACGGTGGATCCCCAGCGGGCTCCGTCGAGGGTGGCGTGGTGGCCCCCGGCGCGATCGGGGCCGTGGACTTGGGTTCAGATGGGCGATCGGTCATGGCGGTAACTCCCCTCCCTAGGGCACAACACATCATCGGAAGACACGGTATCCACCGTCAACGGCCGCCAGGGGCATCGGCCAACGGTCACGGCCAGACCCCCTCTAGGATGGCCGATCGCGAGGGATCTCGAAACACACCGCCCCCGCGATCGCCCCCACCAGCGGCCCATTTCAACCCCCATCCTCCCCAGGGGGCAAGCCCCCCAGCCGCGCCAGTCCTTAAGAAATTACGTTAAAACAGAAATAGACGGACCTCGCAATGGGGTCTGGCCCAGGTCGGCGTAGCCCCGGCAGCCCCCGGTTGCCGCCATCGCCCCGCTCCGCCCCCGGTTAAGTCCACGAACGTTCGCAGTTAACAGACCGAAACAAACCCCATCGTTCAGGATAAAGGGGGATAGCTCCCAAACTATCAATCCTGACCTTTTTGATCCATCCTTCTAAAAGCTCGACCGCCGCGATCGCGCACCCCACCGCCCCTCTCTGACAGGTTCGCGCAAGGCCGGTCAAGCCCACCGTTCCTGACCCATTCGCCTTTCGTTCTGGAGACTCACCATGGCCCCTTTCATTCCCGCTTCGGTGCCCGCCGCCGCCCCCGACGATGCCGCCATTTGGGACAGCCTCAAGGAGGCGATCGCCAAGAGCTCCGGCTTTGAAAGCTGGAAACACGAGCGCGCCGCCGAGCCCTCCCTCGATATGACCGAAGATCGCCTCGTCCGCCGCTACCTGCGGGAAACCCTGGAAACCCTGGCCTATTAGGCAACTTCCCATGGGCACAAATCCGGGTTTAGGGGGTTCTGCGGGACTCTCCCCGTGGACCCCTTTGGAAAGCGCGACTGCTTGAGAGGCAGGGTCGCGTTTTTTCATGGCTTTTTTGGGAGTCGGATGGGGCGCGGACAGTTGGCGGGCCATTGGCCGGTGGATCTGGGGTGGCCGATCGCGGTTTTCGCTTCATTCATGGCCCGCGCCGTAGCGCCAGTTGGCGAGCTGTTGCTTGAGGTGGTAGTGCTGGGTTGGGCTGAGGGGGAGGGGGGTGGCGATCGCGCGGAGGGCGGGGGTGAGATGGGCGATCGCGCTGTAGGTCGCCAGGGCACCGTAGTGAGGAAGCCAGCGGGCCAGGGCGATGGGTCCCAACTGGGGCAGCAGGGTGGCGGTGAGGATGGGGTGGGCGACGGTGATCCGGGCGAGGGTTTCCGTGAGGGCTCCAAACTGCACGGCATCCTGCAAGAAGGGCCGCAGGACGCGATCGCCGCCGGTGGCCATTTCCGCAAAGACGGTGCCGAGCAGTTGGTTGATGCGGTCGGGGTTGCCGTTGCGATCGCGGGGGGACGGATCGACCACCATGGCCTGCTGAAACAGCCAGGTGACGGCTAAGTTGGGTTGATAGGGCAATAGGTGAGCGAGGTCGGCGCGATCGAGGCAGTCGGCGGTCAGGGCATCCTGCAAACCGGCCACCAGGCGCGGCAGATGGCGCAGCAAGGCCCCAAACCCGCCAAAGCTCAGGGGCGATTGCAGGCCGCTGCTGTCACCGATCGCGAGGAGGCGATCACAGAAGGGTTGGAGGGGGCTATCGCGGTAGCTGGGGAAAAATCCAAACAGGGCGCGCTTATAAATGAGATTGTCTAAATCCTCTAAACCTTGGTAGGCGGCAAGGTTTTGGAAATAATCCTCGAATAGGTCATGCAATGTGAAGGCGTCGGGGGTCGGGCGGCAGTAGGCAAAGCGGTAGGTGGTGCGATCGCGATCGCCCGCCGGAAATGCTTCCCAGAAGGCTTGGCGACCGTCGGCGATGCCGGTGGTGGAGACCATCAAATCGGCGGTGTCATTGGCGACGAAGCCGGATGCGCAGGTGCCCACCACCAGGCAAACCCCGTCGGGGGCGCGGCCCTGGCGACCCTGCTGGGTGATGGGGGAAAAGTGGCCCATGGCGTCGATCGCGAGGCGGCTGGTGAGGATTTGTGAGGCATTGGAGTTGGCGATCGCGGCATTAGCGTTACCAGTTCCATGGCCATAGGCTCCGGTGGCCCCCTGGCCCTGGGCGATCGCGGGGCCGGTGGACGGTTGGGTGGCGATCGCGATGCCGTCGGGATGGACGGTGACGGCGGTGACGGCGGTCTGCTCGAATAATTGGCCGCCGTGGCGCAAAAATTCCTGGCGCAGACTGGCGATGAGTTTGGCGGGGCTGACGCCAAGATTGAGGATATTTTCCACCCAGACCGGCTCAAATCCTGAGAATTGCACCCGCACCGGATTAAATTCCCGCGCGATCGCCGCCTCCAGATCCGCCGCTTCCAGGAGGTTGAGGTCCAGGAGCGATCGCAACTCTGCCCGGGCAATATTCCATTCCTGCTCCCGCCCGCGCAGCGCCCCCCGCTCGACGATCGCCACCCGCCACCCGGCCCGCGCCAGGGCTACCCCCACAAAAACCCCCAGGGTGCCGCCGCAGATCACCACATCCCAATCCACGGCCCCCAGCGGCTCCGGGCGATCGCGCACCACCTCCGGCACTGATCGCGGCCCCTGACACCATCGCCGCCACTGGTCATCCGCCCAACCCAAGCCCGCCAGCGGATCCCCCGGCACCTGTGCCAGCTTGGAGTACCACCGCCGCGCCTCCCAATCCCGGCCCGCCCCCGCGCGATCGCCCATCACCGCCCCTCCCATGCCTAACGCCCTAAGGACTGATCCTAGCGGACCCTCGCCATTCCCCGGTCGGCGGTGTTTTAATGCTGGGCAGGGTGTTTTGTTTCCGCCGCTCCTCAGGCCCCTGCGTCCCTGGTCCGTCGCGATCGCCTAGCCCCATGGCATCAGGTCCGCAGTTTAGAGCTATTCACCGTCCGCCCCCGCGCGATCGCCCCTGCCCCGTGTTTCAACCCGCCGCCGAATTCGCCCCCGATCCCATCGTCCGCCTCCAGGACGCCACCAAAATCTATGGCCGCAGCCACCGGGGCCTCCTGGGCATCAATTTAGACATTCGCCGGGGGGAATTTGTCCTCATTACGGGACCATCCGGCGCGGGTAAATCCACCTTCCTAAAAATCCTCTACGGCGAAGAAATCCTCGATCGCGGTCAGGCCATCATTGACGGGGAAAATATTTCTAAACTGCGGGGCGATCGCCTCGCCTACCTGCGTCGCCGCATCGGCATTATCTTCCAGGACTATCGCCTCATTCCCCGCCGCACCGTCGCCGAAAATATTAGCTTAGTGTTGATGGCTCGCGGCTGTAATCGCGCCGAAATTCAGCGACGTTTATTGCCCGCCCTCAAGCTCGTGGGATTGCTCGATAAGGCCGATCGCTACCCCGAACAACTCTCCGGCGGTGAGCAGCAACGGGCCAGTATCGCCCGCGCGATCGTCGGTACCCCACCGCTGATTTTGGCCGATGAACCGACGGGCAATTTAGATGGTCGTAATGCCCGCCAAATCATTGAAATTCTGCAAAAACTCAACCGCTTCGGCGCAACGGTGATCGTCACCACCCACGATGAACTCTGGGTTCGCCGCAACCAAGGCATGGCCCTCGAACTGCGCGATGGAAGACTTCAGCCGCGATCGCCATTTCAGTAGCCCAGACTTCAAGAGCGCCCACCCAAGTAAAACCTCAGCATCAAAGCCATAACCCTCACGATTGCTCCTCTTCCCAGGGCTTAATGTCATAGATCAATCCCCGAACCTCCATCCTAAAATCAGCATAGGGCGATCGCTCTAGCGCAGAAAATTGAATACTTTCTAAATTAGAAAGCGGAAAACCTTCCCCATATTTTTGAAGGGCCACTGGGTTCGTTGCCCGATGGCTGACCACCTGACCATCAGCCGAAACCCTGAGCTTAAAAATAGCCGGATCTTGGGAATAAACCCCTGACCGATTATCAATCGCTAAATAGGCTATGTTAGTCAGGACAACGGATTGTAAAGCGGCTAATTCTGCACCATTGCGTAAGTCCGGCTTGTATCCTTTAAAGGCAGCACGAACGCGGGGATTCAAAATCAATTGCTTGCAGATATCCCGGCATTGTTCCGCACCGGTGGTATAGGCCATCTGCCAGGGCAACAGGTGAAGGATCCGACCATCGGTGGCCAAAACAACCTTAAAGTCCGCAAATTCAAGCGCTCCCCCCTTCGCCAGTGCTGACTTCGACTGTTCTATGGCCGTAAGCTGAAGGGCCTGTGGTGCAAAGGGTAAACGTCTCTCAACCATTCGCGAGACATCATCATAGGCAAAGTAGGCCATCACCTCGCCCTGCCGATTGAGCAGAAATCTCCAGATAATCTGGTCTTGCTTCTTTACATTTCTGGGATTGACGGAGGGGTCTAAATTTTGAGAAAAATCTTCCTGTATTTTTCGAGATAGTCCTTCGGCAAGGGTGAGCCAAGTCTGGGGATCTTGAATCAAGCTAATCTTTGTGGCGTGATTTGAAATCTCGCTTTTGCCCTGCATTAGATTTTCGTATTCACTAGGAAAATTATGAATAAAATAGGAGAATGACTGAATTTCTTCAATGTTTTGAAGGCCGAATTGTAGGAGTGATGACGGATCGAAGAAGCGATAGTTTTTTAGCAAAAGTGCATCAGAGGTGGTTGATAGCCTTGAATCAACGGAAAAGGGCCAGCAGGCGTTGACTTGCTCATGGGTCTTAATGAAATCATCGATGCCGTAGATGATGGGAGAGTTGACCTGAAAGCCGATGGAAAATGCCTTTTGATAGAAACAGTCTGCTCGAAGCTCTCCAAGGGTTGAGGCATCGGTCATGGCACTCTGGATCCTTGCTTCCCTGGGGCCAGACAAAGCCGAGCTACTTCTGATGGCTTCCAGACTTTCTGCAACTTCGTTCAATGCAGCTTTTGTGTCATCGCTTAGATCTGAATTGCCGGGAATAAGCGACATCTTTGCGAGGGATTTATTGATTTGAATATCTTGCTTAAGTCTTGGATTTTGAACGGTTTGTTCTAATTGGTTTTCGTAGTTGACAATGGATTTTTCCGCTCGATCCAAGAGATCCTCTGCCTCCCGGATGACCACCGGATCAACCCCTCCTTCCCAGTTACTCTGCTGAAATGTGCCCATGATGATGGCTCGCGCTTGAGCGTTGAGAAATTCTGGAATACCAAACGAGGTTCCCATTTGGTAGATTTCGGTTGCTTTCTCAAAGTCTCCCAGCTTTTCATGGAGAAATCCAATGGTGAGCTGAATTTTATAGTCGTCCGGGGAAAAGTTTTGGGCTCGTTTATAGGCTTGAAAGGCTTGGGAGAATTCTCGTCGGCTTTCATGGTACTGGCCCTGTTCAAAGTACCAATTGCCAATTAGGTATAGATTTTGATTGATGCCGTAGATACTGCCCAACAGGATCAATGAGGCGGCAAAGGTGACTTCCGCATGGAAAAAGCTGGGGATTTTGAGGCTGGTTAGGATTTGGGAAACGACCTGTTTGCCGCGATCGGTGAGGGCTCCCCCTGCGATGAAAACGAGGCCGGTTCCTTGGGTGATGGTGCTCAGGAGGCCGGGAAAGTCAAAGCCATCGACGGAGAAGGATTGGGCCGTTTGGGTCATCAATGAGGTGGCGATGACGATGCAAACGACGGTGCCGAAGTTCCACAGCCAGTCGAAGCGATCGTAGGGGAGTGGCGGGGTGCTGTCTTCGGTGTAGGGTTCGAGGTACCACCACCAATGGGCTGCGGGCGGTTCTAGGTTTTGGCGCAGTTGTTCTAGGTGTTCGGCTTGGCAGATGCGGATGGCGTTATGTTTGAGTTCTAGGTCGAGTGCGAGGAGTTTTTCGAGGGCGTCGTCGCTGATTTCTTGGGTTTGAATGAAGCGCTCTTGGATCCGATCGCGCGATCGCAGCAACCGAAGCAATTGGCGGGCGGAGAGTTGTTCCGTGGTGGCGAGCTGCGCCAGCGCTTCCCGATAGGTTTCTAAATATGGGTCAAGTTCGGAATTTTCTGGGGGGAGGCTGGAGTCATTCATCATGCACCGTCGCGGCGAGAAGCTGGCTGGCTAGGGCTTTTGATCCTTCCGTTCGGTGGCGGTGCCAGATGTTAGGAGAAAAATGCTGCCCCCTTCGACTATAGGACACGGGTTTTGATCGTCAAGTCCGGCTGTTTGGGGGCCGTTGGGGTGATCGGTGGGCGACGGCTCGCGGCGTGGGATGGCGGTTTGGGGTACCGGGCCGTGTTAACTAGAGGGGAGGTTTTGGAGACGATCGCGGATTTATGGCAGTAGAATCCACCGGTTTTGCCGCAGACACATCAGGGGACGGGGGCCGCGTAGACCTGCCGCCGCTGGTGCCGGTGCCGACGGGGCCGCTGGTGGTGCCGCCGCGATCGCCCGATCGCTGCCAGTGGGTCGTCGGGCCGCAACCGGTCCAAATCACCCTGGCGGTGGCGGCGGGGCCGGGGGGCGATCGCGATCGCGTGGCCCTCGAAGCCCAACTGGACCTCTGGAAAAAACTGCTGGCCGAGGCGGTGGGCGATCGCTATGACCTCACCTTAGTCCAGCGATCGCGGCGACTGTCCGTCGTGGTGCCCACCTATGGGGAAGCGGCCAATATTCAAGGGTTGCTGTTGCGGCTGGTGGCGGTGCTCGATCGCGCGATCGCCGACGACTACGAAATCATTGTGGTGGACGACGACAGCCCCGATCGCACCTGGGCTTTGGCATTAGCCGTGGCCGCCCAGCATCCGCAGATCCGCGTGGTGCGCCGCACCGGAGAACGGGGGCTGGCCACGGCGATCGTTCGGGGGTGGCAGGTGGCGACCGGGGAAGTGCTCGCCGCGATCGACGGGGACGGCCAGCACGACGAAACCATCTTGCCCCTGCTGCTCGATCGCCTAGAAACCGGAGCCGACTTCGCGATCGCCAGTCGCAACGAAGCGGGCGGCGGCGTCAGTGACTGGAACCTGTGGCGGCGGCTCGCCTCGCGGGGGGCACAACTGATCGGTCTGGCGATCCTACCGGCGGTGGTGGGGCGCGTCTCGGATCCCATGAGCGGTTTTTTTGCCGTGCGGCGATCGGCGATCGCGGGGCAACCCCTAGATCCCGTCGGCTACAAAATCGCCATTGAAGTCCTAGCCCGAGGCGCGATCGCCCGCATCGCCAGCGTCCCCTACGAATTCCGCGAACGGCAGCACGGCGAAACCAAAGTTACCTGGCGGCACGCCCTCGACTATCTCCACCACCTGTTGCGGCTGCGGCTATCGCGATCGCCCCTGCGACGGTTCATCCCCTTCGCGATCGTCGGCCTCAGCGGCGTCTTCGTCGATATGACCGTCCTCTATCTCCTCAGCGACCCGAGCACCCTCGGTTGGGGCCTCACCCGCAGCAAGGCGATCGCCGCAGAAATCGCCATCCTCAACAACTTCCTCTGGAACGACCTCTGGACCTTCCGCGACCTAGCCCGCCCCCAACGGAGCCAGCGCCAGCGCCTCGAACGGTTCCTCAAATTCAACGCCATTTGCCTGCTGGGCCTCGGGTTGAACGTGGCGATCCTCAATTTCCTCTTCAACGTCGCCTTCGATCGCCAAAATCGCTACCTCGCCAACGCCATCGCGATCGCGATCGTCACCTTCTGGAACTTCTGGCTCAACACCCAATTCAACTGGCGCGTCACGGCCCCTCCCCATCGGGCCGACCCGCCCTAGCCCCATCCCCCACGGGGCTACCATCGATCAACGCAAGCGGCAAACACAAACGGCAAACGCAAACGCGAAACCCGAAAAACCTGTCCCCCTAGAACAGACCCTCCACCACCGCCTCCAAACTGACATAGGCTTGCCCCCCCGACTCCTGCACCGGATTGCCCGTACTCAGCACCCGCGTATTGAACAAATTCTCCAAAATCGCGCGGGAATTGGACGACGGGCGATTGGTCTGGCTCAGGGTAAACAGCACATTATTGCTATTGCAGCCCGATCGCGTGGAATTGACATGGCACATCACCACGTGGCGATTCACCGGCCCCACGGTCAAAAACAAATTGCGCAAACTGCGGCCATTGGCCTGGAAAACACTATTGAGCCGCGAGGTTACATCCGCACAGCGCCGCTGGGGCGTATAGCCCGAATCACTAAATTCCTGACTGCGCCAAACAATCATCGGCGCGGACCGGCCATTGCTATTGACCGCCACCGTGGCGAAATAGCCGCCGATTTGCTGGCAGCGGAACGTGGATAGATTTTTGGCCTCCTGGGCGGCACCGGGGGACGCGATCGCCCCGACAACCGGCATGGCGCAGAGGGCGGCGAGGGCAAGGCGAGCAAAGGGTTTCATGGCACTGGTCAAACGAGGGTGAGGGGTTATATGGACGGGGGATGCCCCCAGGGGATGCGGCGACGGCGGAACGCCTCGGGACACCGCTCTCCCCCAAGCGTTGCGACAGTATCGAACAGCCCTAGGGCCGTTGCAAGGGGCAATTGAACTTTGCCTGGACGGCTTCATTGAACCTTGCGCGACCCTGGGCGGCGGCCCGCTGGGGGCTCGGATCTGGCACACCACTGACGGGGGATGGTATCAAACGGCGCAGGGGACCCTCGGTGCGATAGGGGGCGTGATCGCCATTGCCGGTGGCCCCGCCGAAGCGGCCCCTGGGGGAGGAGGCACCGCTTTTAGGGTCTCCGTACTTTGACGTAGATTGCCGGAAAAGGCTCCCTAGAAAGTGGCCTAATTTGTGATTCTTGGGCGATCGCGGCGGCGAATTTCGCACCGTTTTCGCGCCAACCCCATCCCAAGGGCAACGGCTGTCCAGACCCCGCCCCCGCGCCGTTGTTCCCGAGGGGGGGGATCTGGCCTCCGGTCACGGCGACAAAGGGCGAGGGCTACTGGCCTTTCTGGGCCTTGTAGAGAAGTTTGAAGCGCTCCTGCTGGGCCTTGCGATCGACGATGGGGGCCGGGTAGCCGGTGCTGCGCTGCTCGAAGGGGGCCAGTTCCCCGGTCAAGAGGGTGCCGGTGTCGAGCGATCGCACCTCCGGGAGCCACTGGCGGATATAGTCGCCGTCGGGATCAAACTGCTGGGCCTGACGGGCGGGGTTGAAGATGCGCAGGGGTTTCGGGTCCATGCCGCTGGAGGCGCTCCACTGCCAGCCGCCGTTATTGGCCGCGAGATCGCCGTCGATGAGATTTTGCATAAAGTAGCGTTCGCCCCAGCGCCAGTCGATGATCAGGTTTTTGGTCAAAAAGCTGGCGACGATCATGCGGCAGCGGTTGTGCATCCAGCCGGTTTCGTTGAGTTGGCGCATGGCCGCATCGACGATCGGAAAGCCGGTTTGGCCTGCGCACCACGCTTCAAAATGGCGTTCGTTATTTTCCCAGGGGAAGTTTTTGAGGGGTTCCCGGTAGGGGCCGTCGGCGAGTTCGGGGAAGAAGTAGAGGACGTGTTGATAAAATTCGCGCCAGGTGAGTTCCTGTTGCCAGGTGGTGATGCTGGCGATCGCTTCGTCGCTGCGGGCGCGATCACGGGCTTCCTGGGACCGCTGCCAGATTTCACGGATGCCGATCACGCCGAATTTGAGGGCGGCGCTGAGGCCCGAGGTGCCCGGTTGGGCGGGGAAATTTCTAGCTTCACCGTAGGCTTCGATCGCGCGATCACAGAATCGATCCAGGCGATCGCGGGCCGCCGCTGTCCCCGGTTCCAGGATCAGGCCATTGGCCCAGGGATAGCCCAACTCCCGCGCCGTGGGGATTTTTTCGAGGATTGTGACCCCTTCGATCGCCGCGATCGCCCCGCGCTGGTCCGTCGAAAGGGGTTGCAATGCCGTCGGCGTGGGGGCCGGGGCCGCCTTCGGGCGCGAGTCCCAATTTTTGCGGAAGGGGCCATAGACCGTGTAGGGATCCCCCTTGCCCGTCATCACGGAGCCCGGCTCATGGAGCAACCGATCCCAGTGGCCCGCCCCGCCAATGCCGCGCGCCGTTAAGCCTTCGAGGACGGCGCGATCGCGCGATCGGCTATAGGGCTCCACATCCCAGTTCCAGGCCACGGCGATCGCCCCGAGGGCCTCGGCCACCGCCGGGATGACATGGCGGGGATCACCGCGCAGCAGCAGAAACTCGCCCCCCAGCCGCCGATAGTCCTCCCGCAACGCCGCCAAACAGCCAACCAAATAGGCCACCCGCGCCGGAGCCACCTCATCCCCATCCAAAATCGCCGGATCGAGGCAAAACACCCCGACGGTTTGGGGCGATCGCGCGATCGTCGCCGCCAAGCCCCCATTATCAGAAATCCGCAAATCATTACGGTGCCAGAACAGATGCAGATCAGCCATGGATCGGGGGGGAGGTCATCAATGCAGCAAAGGTCATCCACCAGAATCGCAGGGATTGGCCGTCATCAGCCCTGGGCCGCCAACACCTGCCGCGCCAAAAAATACGCCGTCACCGTCTTGGCATCGATCGCCTCCCCCGCCGCGATCGCCCCCTCCAGTTCCGCCGCCGTCATCAGCACCACCTCAATGTCCTCATCCTCATCCTGGGCCGGGGGCTGCTCCAGCTTCGTCAGGCCCGTCGCCAGGTAGGCATAGATAATCTCATCGGAATAGCCCGGTGCGAGGGGAAAATCGCCCAAATGCCGCCAATGATCCGCGCGATAGCCCGTTTCCTCCTCAATTTCGCGGCGAATCGTGGCCGACGGCTCCTCATGGGCCTCCACCGTCCCCGCCGGAAATTCCAGGAGTCGCCCCGCAAACGCAAAGCGATATTGCCGCACCAGCACAAACCGCCCGTCCGCCGTCACCGGCACCGCCAGGGCACCCCCCGGATGGCGCACGCAGTCCCACTCCCCCTCGACGCCGTTGGGCAGGCGCAGGTGCAGGACGCGGTAATCAAATTTGCGCCCGCGATAGACGAGTTTTTCCTGCAAAATTTCCGACGGTTCTTGACCCAAGGGCATGAAACCTTTCTCCCGCTGCGCGACTTCTGCCGATTAATTAACGCCGATAGCTTGAAAAAATACAGGGAAATTATAGGAACAAAATCCTAAAAAATCCATGTTTTTTTAACGCTCTTTCAGCAAGAAAAATTATGACATCAAATCAGGATCTTGCAGAAGATTGAGGCCGCGATAGATTTGCTCGACGGGGAAGCTCAGGCCGACGCTTTTGAGTTCCACGATGTCCCCCGCCTGATAGTTAAAAATCAGCCAATTTCCCGCTTCATTTTTATGGTACAGGTCAATCTCTAGCTGGGTGGAACTCACCAGGAGATAATCCACCAGCACGGGATTTTGGCGATAGAGGCGGAATTTTCCACCGCGATCGTAGGCTTCGGTGGTGGGGGACAGGACTTCGACAATGAGGCAGGGATAGCGAATGTATTGGGTTGTGGTTTGGTCCCGGCGATCGCAGGTGACGCTGAGGTCGGGATAGGTATAGTGCGGCAGGTCCGCAATCTTGACGCACAGATCAGAGTTGCCGACTTCGCAGGGGCCATTGCCCAGGTGGTTGGCTAGGGCGGTGAGGAGACGGACGGCGATGAGGCTGTGGTTTTTGCTGCCACCGCCCATGGCGTAGATTTGGCCGTTGATGTATTCATGTTTATCCGGCTGCTGCGCTTCCCAGATGAGATAGTCCTCTGGGGTTAGGTTGGGGAAACTATCTCTGGCGATCGTCATGGGAACGTTGAAGAAGGCTTATTTCCAGATGGCTTCTCGTTGGCCATTGATGGATTCATGCTAATTGGAATTGAGGGGGGCGGGGTGGGGATCGCGATCGCGCTGGACCGGCACCACCTGGGAACAGTCTAGGGCTTGCCGCAGTTGGGCCACCGTCTGCCCCGAGGCGGGATCGCACCAATCAGCGGCCACATCCGCCAGGGGCACCAGGACAAAGGCGCGATCGCGGAATCCCGGATGGGGCAAGGTGAGCTCGTCCGTGTGTAGCTGGCGATCACCATAGAAAATCAAATCCAGATCCAGGGTGCGCGGTCCCCAACGCAGGTGCCGCTGCCGCCCGAAGGCCGCCTCGATCGCCTGGAGCACCGTTAATAAATCCTCGGGCGATCGCGTCGTCCGCAGCAACACACAACCATTCCAAAAATCCGGCTGGGGTGGCCCCATGGGCGGCGTGCGATACCAGGGCGATCGCGCCAGGATCGTGATCCCCGCCGCCGTAGCCAGTTGGGCGATCGCCCCCTCAAAGGCCGCCCCCACATCCCCCACATTGCCCCCCAATGCGATCGCGCAGACCGCCCCACTCCCCTGATCCCCGTCCGCCATGGCCGCCCATCCCTAGAATGCAAATTCGGCACCGTCAATCATCCAACCTTCGGTCAGCTTTTGGCTGGGTTTTGGGATCGGACAGGTTAAGAACCAGGTTAAGAAATCGATAAGGTGAAGGAATAACCTGCCCATCACTTCGCCCCGGCCAGCGCCGCGCGATCGCCTTGTTTGATATCCCCTGGACCGTTGCCGTTGCCCCCCCGAGCCAAGATCCCACCCACTGGCTCGACACCCTCGGGCGGCTGGGGCTGGCGCTGTTTGTGGGGGCCGCCATCGGCCTCGATCGCCAGTTGCAGCACAAGCCCGCCGGTCTGCGGACCCACATGCTCGTGAGTTTTGGGGCGGCCCTGTTCGCGGCGATCCCGTTGGAGTTGGGGGCCAGCTATGAGGCCCTGAGTCGTTCGGCCCAGGGGGTGGCGACGGGGGTGGGCTTTTTGGGGGCGGGGGAAATTCTCCACAAAAAATCCCTGAGCAATATCAAAGGGTTAACGTCGGCGGCGGCGGTGTGGGTGTCGGCGGCCCTGGGGTTTGCGGCGGGCTGCGGCCTCTGGAGTTTGGCAACCTTGGGGGCGCTGCTGGCGTTTGTGGTGCTGCGATCGGGCAGTACGGATCTAGAGCGTCCCCTGCGGACCCTGATGCGATCGCGCCGCCGCCCCCTACGATCGCCCCAAACGCCGCGATCGCGCCCACCGATGCCGCCGCCGCCAGCGGAACCCTAGGGGCCGCAAGGCAACCTGGGGAAATTAGCCGTTAGCTTGGTCAATGGATCCCGTTTAGCCTGAGGATGAGCCGCCGTGACCGCGCCGACGAAACCGCGCCCCATTTATTTGGACTGCCACGCCACCACGCCCGTCGATGAACGGGTATTGGCGAAAATGCTGCCGTTTTTTTCGGAGCAGTTTGGCAATCCGGGCAGCGAATTCCATAGCTATGGCTGGGCGGCGGCGGCGGCGGTGACGCGATCGCGCTCCATGATCGCCACGGCCATCGGCGCGATCCCCGAGGAAATCGTCTTCACCAGCGGCGCAACGGAGGCCAATAACCTCGCCATTAAAGGGGTGGCGGAGGCGTATCTGGAGCGGGGCCGCCATCTGGTGACCGTGGCGACGGAACACAGCGCCGTCCTCGATCCCTGCCGCTACCTGGAAACGGTGGGCTTTGAGGTGACCTATCTGCCGGTTAAATCCGATGGGCTGGTGGATCTCGATCAATTGGCCGACGCCCTGCGGCCCGATACGATTTTGGTTTCCGTCATGGCGGCGAATAATGAAATCGGTGTCTTGCAGCCGATCGCCGCGATCGGTCGCCTCTGCCGCGATCGCGGGATCCTGTTCCACACGGACGCGGCCCAGGCCATCGGCAAAGTACCCCTAGACGTGAACGACGCCTGCATTGATCTGATGTCCCTGACGGCCCACAAGGTCTATGGCCCCAAGGGCGTCGGGGCGCTCTACGTGCGGCGGCGCGATCCCCGCGTGCAGCTTGCGGCCCAACTCCACGGGGGCGGCCAGGAGCGATCGCGGCGATCGGGCACCCTCAATCCCCCGCTCATTGTTGGCTTTGCCGAAGCGATCGCCCTGGCCCTGGCGGATCTCGACGCCGAAACCGCCCGCATCCGTGCCCTGCGCGATCGCCTCTGGGATCACCTCGCCCCCGAAGCCGACCCCCTCAAAATCCGCCGCAACGGCCACCCAACTGAATGCCTCGCGGGCAACCTGCACATCAGCATCGGCGGCCTCGAACACCGGGATCATAATGCTCTCCTGCGGGCCTTGCACCCGAAGATCGCCCTCTCCTCCGGGTCCGCCTGCGCCAGCGCCCACACCACCCCCTCCCACGTCCTCACCGCCCTGGGTCTGCCCCCCGCGATCGCAGTCGCTTCCCTGAGATTTGGCATTGGTCGGTTCAATCAACCGGATGAAATCGATCGAACCGCGCAGATCGTGCTAGAAACAATTCGAGCACTCCAGGGGGCCGCCTGATCCGCCCAAATCCCTTTCGTGAGAAATCCGGGATTCCCCCTCCCCCCGCGACGTTTTTGCCCACGTTTCTAGACCCCTTCTGCGGTTCGCTTTTGCGATCATGCCCAACGGCGCGATCGCGATCGCCCCGCCAGGGTACCCCCTAGCAACGTCTCCAACCGCGTTTCGGTACGCCCCAGCGGGCGGGAGTCTACGCTCCCCAGGCCAGCCCCCAGCGCCCCCAGCTTCGGTCCATCCCTTCCCTTCCCCAGGCCCCAACCGTGATTCTCTCCCTGGCCCGCCGTGCTGCCCATCGCCCCCTGCCCTCGGTTTCTCGCCCCGGCCCCCAGCAACGCCGCGCCGTGCGATCGCGCCGCCGTCGCCCCTCCTTCTGGGAAATGGCAGCCTTTTGGGCCTTAGTGGGACTCATCGCTGGCCTGATTGCCTCGATCGCCCTGCCGTCCGCCGGAGCCCCCAAGGTCATCGAGCGGCCCCTCTTCGATCAGGAAATGCCCTCGCCCGCCCGCCTGCAACTGGACCGCAGCCAGCAGGGCATCCGCAACTCCCTCAGCAGCATCCAGCAGGCGATCGCCACCGAACGGGCCAACCGCATCCTGCCCGCCATGTTTGCCGGCCAGCGCATTGATCGCGTCACCCTCGCCAGCGGCGAAAAGGTCGTCGCCCTCACCTTCGACGACGGCCCCAGCCCCACCTACACCCGCCAAATCCTCGACATCCTCCAGCGGGAAAACGCCAAGGCCACCTTCTTCGTCATTGGCCGCGTCGCCCAGGGGCAGCCGGACCTGATGCGCCGTATCGCCGCCGAGGGCCATGAATTTGGCAACCACACCTGGACCCACCGGATGCGCTTCGCCGACAGCGCCACCGCCGCCCAGGAAATCGACAACACCAGCGCCCTGATCCACCGCCTCACCGGCAAAACCACCCGCCTCTATCGGCCCCCCGGCGGCACCCTCAACAATGGCCTCGATGCCCGCGCCCGGGGGCTGGGCTACGCCATCGTCATGTGGAGCCACGACACCTCCGACTGGCGACGCCCCGCTGCCTCCACCATCGTCCAGCGCGCGATCGCCAATGCCCAACCGGGCAACATCATCCTCATGCACGACGGCGGTGGCGATCGCCGCGCCACCGTCGCCGCCCTGCCCCAAATCATCCAAACCCTCCGGCAGCAGGGCTACCGCTTCGCCACCGTCCAAGAACTCATGACCCTCAAGGCCCAAGAAACCCAAGGCCGCCCCACCTGACCCCCCGACAGCCCAACTTGATATGATGGGCGTTTGTCACACGCACCCAAACCAGCGGTCCCTTCGGCCTTGATCCACCGCGATCGCGCGCGCGGCCCCCACCGGGCCGACCCCACCGCGCCCCACCCGAAAGCACCACCGCCGCAACGCCTATGCTAAACCTCGACATCGAGCAAACCCAACTCAGCCGCGAAGAGTACGAACGCTTCTCCCGCCACCTCATCCTGCCCGAAGTCGGCGTTGAAGGGCAGCGTCGCCTCAAGGCCGCCAGCGTCCTCTGCATCGGCACCGGCGGCCTCGGATCCCCCCTGCTGCTCTACCTCGCCGCCGCCGGGATCGGTCGTCTCGGCATCGTCGATTTTGACGTGGTAGACACCTCCAACCTCCAGCGGCAGGTCATCCACGGCACCTCCTGGGTGGGCAAACCCAAAATCGAATCCGCCAAAAACCGGATCCACGAGATCAACCCCAACTGCCAGGTGGACCTCTACGAAACCCGCCTCAGTTCCGAAAACGCCCTCGATATCATCCGGCCCTACGACATCGTGGTGGACGGCACGGACAACTTCCCCACCCGCTACCTGGTCAACGACGCCTGCGTCCTCCTCGACAAGCCCAACGTCTACGGCTCCATCTTCCGGTTCGAGGGGCAGGCCACCGTCTTCAACTACGAAGGCGGCCCCAACTACCGCGACCTGTATCCCGAACCGCCGCCGCCGGGGATGGTGCCGTCCTGCGCTGAAGGGGGCGTCCTGGGGATTTTGCCGGGGATCATCGGCGTGATCCAGGCGACGGAAACGGTCAAGATCATCCTGGGCAAAGGGGAAACCCTCAGCGGCCGCCTGATGCTCTATAACGCCTTGACCATGAAGTTCCGGGAACTGAAATTGCGCCCCAACCCGGAGCGCCCGGTGATTGATCGCCTGATTGACTATGAACAGTTCTGCGGCATGGCTCCGCCGAGTGCTGCGCCGGAGGTGCCCATGTTGCCCGAAATGACCGTGACGGAGTTGAAGGCCCTGATCGACAGCGGGGCGGAGGATTATCTGCTGGTGGATGTGCGCAATCCGCCGGAGTATGAGATCGGCCGCATTCCGGGGTCGGTGCTGGTGCCTCTGCCGGACATTGAGGCGGGTCCGGGGGTGGAGAAGGTGAAGGAACTGCTGGGGAACCGGCGGTTGATTGCCCATTGCAAGATGGGGGGCCGCTCTGCCAAGGCCCTGGCGATTCTCCAGACGGCGGGGATCGAGGGGACGAATGTGGCGGGGGGGATCAATGCCTGGAGCGAACAGGTGGATCCGTCGGTGCCGCAGTACTAGGCTGTGGTGTCGAGTTGCCCGGTGGTCCTCCCATGGCCCTGAAGATAGGGGGCTTAAAGCTAGGGGTAAGGGGCTTTTTTTAAAGATCAGGCCCTGATCCCTTATGCCCTCTGACCCTATTTAGGGCAGCGTAAGGGGGTTGGCTGGATTGATTTTTGATTGATTTTTGATGATGGCCCTTGGCCCCGGTTAATTGCGGTTCATTCCGGTTAATGCGGGGCCATTTTGTTGGTGGGGATGGTGGGTGGGGGTCTATGGATGCTGGGGGTGGCGATCGCGGGCGGTGCATCCCTGAGGAGTCCAGGTTGTGCCATCGATTGATCCATCCTTTGATCCGTCCTTGTCCCCGTTGGGGGATTAAAACAACCTAAAAGTTTCTGAAATGACTGGGGTGAATCGCCTGGGGGTGATGGCCCTTCGTTGGGGGGATTGCCTTTATTTTTGGGGTGAATTGAAGGGGGGATGGCCCCGTTTTGGGGGCGATGGGGGTGTTGAGATAACCGCTAGGTCCGATACAATGGATTCAGCGTAATTACCCCCATTTGTGCTGCTTAAGGGTTGTCGTTTGGGGCTGGTTACGCCTACTTCTGGTCTGATGTTTGAATGGTCCGATTCCGCTGGGAGTCGGCGATCGCACCCCCATCAAGTGCGCATATTTAGGTCGGTCCCTTGGGTGCTGCCGAATTTTTCGGGGCCGGTGGTGACGCGATTGCGCCATTGGGGATGCGGAGCGATCAAGCTTTTGGCGAACCCCCTATGATACTTTCCCGTTCGGTACGGCGGCCGTGGCGCAAATTGAGCTTTGCCTCAACGCTCCATCTTTGTCCGGTTCTGGATCTACTGACGGCGGATGTGCCACCCCCCTGGCGGGATCAGGTGCGGCTGGGGTTACAGGAGGCGCTGGTGAATGCGGCGAAGCACGGCAATTGTTTGGATCCTAGCAAGCAGGTCTATGTGCGCTTCATGACCATGTGCGAGGGCTATTGGTGGGTGATTACGGACCAGGGCTGTGGGTTTGAGACGCCCCACTGCTGCTCGGCGATCGCGGCCTCGGAGGATGCCGGGGCGATCGCGGAGGTGCTCGACGATCCCTTTGCGCTGCCCTGCGATGACTGGGAATGTGGCCGGGGGCTGTTCATTCTGCGCCAGGTGTTTGATGGGGTGCAGTGGAGCGACTGTGGCCGGGAGCTGCGTTTGTACAAGGCTTTGGCGGCGGATGAGGCGATCGATGGTGAGGGGGCGGCGATGGAGGCGGGTCCGGTGCGGTTGCCCTGGGATAGTTGGGCGGCGCGCCTGCGGGAACGCTGTGAGGCGCTGGCCCGTTAGGGGATCAAAACTTCGGGGATCTGGGGGCGATCGCCGGGGATCAGGCATTAGCTTGTTTCGTTAGCTTTTTTTGAGGATTTGGGTGATCGCGTGCCGTGGGTGGGGCAGGGGGGGGCGGTGAGGCTGCCGTCGAGCCAGCCCATGGCCTGCTGGAGGCGATCGCGGGCTTCCGCATCGTTGCCCCGCAGCAGATAGACGATCGCGGCGGCGGCCTGTTCCCGTGCCCGGAGTGATCGTTTGCCCTTGGCCTGGTGCCAGTTGGTTTCCGCGATCGCGAGGCGGGCGGCGAGCACCTGGGCCAGTTCTAGATCGCTGAGGTCTTGGCAGGGGCGCTGGGCGTGGGGGGAGACGGGGGCCGCTAGGCGGACCTGGACCGAGGGGGAAAGCTCAAGCTGGGCCATGGGGATCGGGGGGGGATGGGGGGAAGCTGGGGGGCAGGTCTGGGACTTTCCTATACTAAAGCTTGGAAATCTCCCTTGCGTTGCCCTTGACTGCCGCGATCGCGCCGGACCGATGCCGGTTTTCTCCCTTGCCTCGACCCACCCCTGAGTCTGATCCCAACCCCTCTCCCCCCCCAGGGGCCACCACCGATGCGGCGGCCCCGGACCAGTCGGATTTGCTGGAATTTTGCCAAACCTTTGGGGCGGAGTTGACGGCCCTGGAGGCGTCGGTGGCGGATCTGCGCGATCGCTTTGGCCGATCCCAGGTGCTTTGGGAACGGCGACAGGGCGGGGATCAGCGCATCGAAACCATTCGCCCTGCCCTGGCGGCCACCCGCGATCGCGAACGGCGGCAGCAGCTTGCGGCGGAACTCAAGCACCTCCAGCGGGAGCAGCAGCGCCTGGATCTGGCCCTCCTGGAACGGTTGCCCATTGAAGCGGCCCTGCGGGAATGGTTCTGGCAGGCGGTGCGCTTCGGGGGGCTGGGGCTGCTGGCGGGGTGGTTGTTGGGCCGGTGGGGCAGTTGAAAGTTATGGCCATGGATATTCGTTCTCTGCCCCTGGGCGCTGGGTTGCCGCGATCGCGGTTCCGCCTGGGGATCAACCTTGGAATTCGTCTCACGGCGATCGCCCTGGGGATCAGCGTTCCCCTCGCCGCCCAGGCCAACACCAGCGCCAACGCACCCCAGATCCCAAATGCCCAGCTCAGCCGCGCCGCCGCCCCCGAGCCCCTGCCCGACTTTGGTAGCCCGCGCCTGGGGCAACAGCTTGAGCAATATTTGCAGTACCTCAGCCGCGTCGGTCGCCCCGATGTGCTGATCGTAGGCAGTTCGCGATCGCTCCAGGGCATTGATCCCGACGTGCTGACCCAGGAACTCGCCCGCCAGGGCCACGGCAATTTGCGGATCTATAACTTCAGCATCAACGGAGCCACGGCCCAGGTGGTGGATTGGGTGGTGCGGGAACTGCTGCCCCCCGATCGCGCCCCGCGCCTGATTCTCTGGGGCGATGGCTCCCGCGCCTTCAATGCCGGCCGCCCGGATCTGACCTTCGCGGTGATCGCGTCCTCAGCGGGCCATCGCGCCGTCGCCACCGGCCAGCGCCCCACCCCCGCCCCCCCGCCGGATCTGGGTGAACGGTTCGCCGCCCTGGGCATCGGCACCTACGCGATCGCGGCGGGCTGCCCCATTGAGGGCTGGTCCCCCGTGGGCGGACGGCTGCTCGATCGCGCCCAGCGAGCCCTCACCCGCACCGTCCCCTGCCAGGACACCATCACCCTGCGCGCCCTCGAACCCCCCGCGATCGCCCCCGTAGATCCGCGCCGTTTCGCCATGGACCCCCTCACCCCCACCGGCTTTTTGGCCGATCCCCGCCGGTTCGATCCCGCCCGCTACTACGCCCAATTCCCTAAGGTGGCGGGGCAATATGACGGCAGCTATGTCCCCTTCCGCCTCGATGGCCCCCAGGATCAGGCTGCCCGCCGTTTGCTCAACCACACGCGATCGCGCGGCATCACCCTCGCCTTCATCAACCTGCCCCTGAGCCGCGACTACCTCGATCCCGTCCGCCTCGGCTACGAACAGCAATTTAACCAATACCTCGCCGCCACCTTCCCCCCCAACGGAGGCCGCGTGCTAGACTACCTGCTCCTGTGGCCCGACGCCCGCGATCGCTTCGCTGACCCCAGCCACATCAACCGCCACGGGGCCGCCGCCATCGCCCAGGAACTCGCCCGCGATCGCACCTTGCCCTGGCACCTATTGCACGAAACCCGCGATCGCCCCTCCTCCGACCCCATTTAATCCTTCTTAAAACCCATAAAAACGATTGATTCGTCGTCTTTGATACAAAACTATTCCATTTCAGCCCAACCCTAGAATTGATCCCATCCCCAAAGGGATCGCAAAAATCCAGCCCAAATTCCAGGAAACGGCCATCTCAGCCCGCCCGTCAGGCAACCCAACGCAAAAGGCAAAATAATCTTAAGAATAAGCTCATCTTTTCAAATCTCCCGCAACAATAGAAACAGCAGGGGCCGCTGGAAATTATCACCAGTGGCCCCCGGTCCATGCATATTGATGATCGTTTTGATGATCCGTTAGCCCATGGGCTCCATGGTCCATTCGATCCTCCGACCGTTACACCGCCAAGCCGCCCCGTGCAGTGATCCCCTTCACTCTGGCCTTGAAATTAAGGCCCTAAACTTAGGATCTAAATCGGTCCAGCCCATCGGCTAAACCATTTGATCAAACCATTAGGGCCTAGGGGTGACGGGGAAACCGCAGGCGATTGGCGTTGGATTGCTGAAGTGTTCGTTGGTCTGGATTTTCAGAAATAGGGGTTTTTAGTCATGTCTGTCATTGAATCAATTTACTGTCCGAACTGTGGCCACCAGGCGGAGCGATCATATGGCCGCGATCGCCATGTGGTGCGGGTTCAGTGCCCCACCTGTGATTATTTAATGGTCACCTGCGCCTTCACGGCCCGGGTGATTGAAGCCTATGCCCCCGGTCTCTACGCCCACCGGCTCTAGGGGGCCAAGGGCGATCGCCTAAGATGTCGCTTCGGGCCGCGATCGCCCCGGTTCCCCTCCGATTCCCCGGAAAATCAACCAACTCAATCACACGATCCACAGGGGTGTACCACAGGGCTACACCCTTTGTTTTGGACTTGTGTTTTGGATTTGTTTGGATTTGTATTTTGGAGGCCAGCAAAAAGGGGGCCGCGCGGGAGCCCCCTCGGGTTGGATCGGTTGGGCGGCGTGGGCGATCTGAAGGCGTTGCCTTGCCTACGGTCCCTCGCCGGTCCACCGCGATCGCTACTTGAAGAAGCCCGTGTAGGTGTAGCCAATGCCCAGGGCGATCGCCAAATCGGTGCTATCCCCGAAGAAGGCGCTCACGACGCGGCCCGTGGCCGTCAGGCGGTAGGCAATGGGCACATCCACCCCCCCGGTCAGGACAAAGCCCACCTGGCTATCGTCCTTGAACAGGTTATTGAGGGCAATGCCCGCCCCCACAAAGGGCACCAGGGAGACGGAACGCTCCTCGACGGACCCTTCGGTGTAGATGGGGAAGTCGGCGGTCAGGGCGAAGGTGGACACGCTGTTGTCGCCGAGGACGCTGGCACTGTGGATCGAGAACCGTTCGCTGAGGCCGGTTTTGCCCAGGATCGAAAAGCCCCCTTCGCCCAGGTTGGTTTCGTCCTCGTCGTCGCTGATGCCGATCGCGCCACCGATGCCGGTGTAGCTGAATTTGGCGCTATTGCGGCGACCGGCGGAGTTGCGATAGGGCGCTTGGGCCACCTCAAAGCGGCGGGCTTCGGGGCTCTCCGTGGGGGTGGCATCCAGGCGAAGGGTGGCCTGCTGCCAGGGGGAGTTCGTGGGGGCGAGGGCGTCGGCGCTGGTGGTGGCGGCGCTGGTCTCGAAATGGTCAAGGGCCGTGGGGGCCAGGGCCTCCGTGAGGCTAGCTTCGGTGGGGCTGGCTTCGGGGGAGGGGGTGATTTCCGTGGCGATCGCGGGGTTGGCGATCGCGGCGGTGGCGATCGCGGCGGTGGCGGCGAGACCGTAGAAACGGTGGGGGGTGGTCATGGGATTGGCACTCCTCTGGACGTTCGGCGTAGGATCGACCGGCGCAAAAACCGGTTTGTCGGCATTATAGCCACGGTTTTTAGGCGAACATTCCGGTACATGAGTTCCCTCAAGGTTTGGGGGCCGCTTCCACCGGGTCCGTCGCCGTGGCGCTGGAGGCCAGAGCCCGAGGGGCGGCGTAGCCATCGCACCAGCGCAGCATTTCCCAGAGCACATGGCCGATGGCTTCGCGCGATCGGTAGCCGTGGTCCTCCAGGGGCAGTTTCACCAGGCGGACGGTGCCCCCGAGGCCGCGCAGGGCTTCGTACATCCGCTCGCTCTGGATGGGGTAGGTGCCGGGGTTGCTGTCCCTTTCCCCGTGGATCAGCAGGAGCGGTTCGTTGATTTTGTCCGCGTGGGTGAAGGGGGACAGGCGGGTGTAGGTATCCGGCGCTTCCCAGAAGGTGCGCTGCTCCCCCTGGAAGCCGAAGGGGGTCAAGGTGCGGTTGTAGGCTCCGCTGCGGGCGATGCCGGCCCGGAACAGGTCCGTGTGGGCCAGCAGGTGGGCGACGGTGAAGGCGCCGTAGGAATGGCCGCCGACGATGAGGCGATCGCGATCGCTAATGCCGCGCTCCACGAGGGTATTGACAGCCGCTTCGGCCCCGGCCACCAGTTGTTCGATGTAGGTGTCGTTGGGTTGGTCGCCGTTTTCCCCGACGATCGGCAGGGAGGGGGCCAGGAGGATGGCGTAGCCGCGCAGCAGCAGGAACAGGATCGAATCGTGGCGGGGTCTGCTGAAGGTGTTGGGGGACTGGAGCACCTGACCGGCGGTGTCGCGATCGGCGTGCTCTTCCGGGTAGACCCACAGGACCGTGGGCAATGGCCCGTCGCGATCGCGGTCATGGCCGGGAGGCAGGTAGAGGGTTCCCGAAAGGGCCACCCCATCGGCCCGCTCGTACTGCAAGATTTCCTTCTGGAGGCCCGCAAATTCCGGCATGGGATCCCCCTGGTGGGTCAGGGGCTGGGGCTCGCCGCCGGTGCGATCGCGCAGCCAATAGTTGGGGGGCTCGGTGACGGATTGGCGACGGGTTATTAAGCGCTGGCCGTCGCGATCGAGCAAATCCACGACGGTTTCGTAGTGGGGATCGGCGGACTGCCACAGGCGCTCGACGGTGCCCGAGGGCAGATGGCGGCGATCGAGAAACGGATAAACCCCCGTCGGGGAGACGCCGCGCCCCGCGAAATATAAACTTTCCCCATCGGCGGCTAGCCGCAGGACCGGGCGGCCATGGGGGCCGGGTTCCAGGAGCGGTTCCCCCAGGTCGCTGTAGGCGTCTTGGTAGTTGCGATCGCTCACGAGGGTGGCGCTGCCCGGTTGGCTCGGATCCAGTTGCCACAGGCGCAGCAGCCGCTGGTCGTACCACCACTCATAGGCCAGGGCGAGGCGATCGCGGCCCCAGAGGATGCCCGCGTAGCGATATTGCGATCGCCACAGCTCTTGAGGGGGTTGATCAAAGGGGGCGGGCAGGAGATAGACCGCATCCCGGTGGGAGGCCGGTTGGGTGGCGTCGCCATCGTCGAGGGCTTCGACCCAATAGAGCGTCGCCGGGTGGTCACTGCGCCAGCCCACATCCCGCCGCCCCCGCCGCACGGCGTTGAACTGCACGGGCACATCGTCCGCCAGGGGCAGTTGGGCCACCTCAAACACGGGCTCCCCGGTGGCCGTGGCGATCGCGGTGATGCGTTTCGGGAAACGGCTGGCGGGCACCTGGTAGGAAAAGGGGCGATGGAGGGTTTCCAGCAGCAGATAGCGCCCATCCGGCGAGGGCACCACCTCGTCAATGATGGCGGGGCTGCCCAGGGGGGTGCGGTTGCCCTGGAGGTCGATGCGCTCAAGCTGGGAGGTGAGGTAGTACTCGAAGAGGGCCTCGTCCTGGCGATCGCTCAGCAGATTTTGGTAGGTGCGGGTGGGGGCCTTGCGGCCTAGGTTTTCTTCCACCGTGGGGCCGTCGGGGATGGGGCCGCCGTTGGGGGGTGCGCCGCGATCGCCCGGTATGGTTTTGCAGATAAAGCCCGCCCCGTTGGGGAGCCAGGAGCAGGGGTTGCCGTAGGTGCCGTTTAGGATGGGGCCGGTGACGGGCCGCGCGATCGCGGTGGCCAGCTCCAAAACCCACAGTTCCAGCCCCTGATCCGTCGTCCGCACAAAGGCCGCGCGATCGCCCTCCGGAGACCAGCGCAGGAAATTGACACGGATGCGATCGGGCAGGGCCACGGGACGGCGATCGCCCGACGGCAGATCCACCACCGTCAGGGCATTGTAGCTATAGGGGGAGGCGGGGCCATTGGTCTGGGGATTGAGTTTTATTCCACCCACCGCCACCTCCGGTTGGGCCAAATCCGCCAGGGTGGGCATGGGGGGGCGAGCCATTTCGAGACCGTGGCGGCCCCCCGGCGCGAGGAACAGATCCGGCGGCGTGGGGGTATCCAACAAACGGCCAATCGGTTCCGGGGGATTTTGCCAAGACAGGTGCATGGGCACAGGGGGCGAAAGGGCAGCGGAATCAGACTCAGATGCTACGGCAGACGGGGCCAAGGCCGTTAATGGGGGCAAGGGAAGGGCGATCGCGGCGGGCATCAATCCGAGCACCGTCCCCAGGGTCATCCCGAGGAATCGCCTGCCGATCCGGCCCCCAGTCCGGCCCCCAATCCTAGAGGGCACGGGTCTCATAGGGCAAAGGATCCTCGCGCCCCAGTTCCGCAAAGGCCGCCAGCCGCAGCCGACAGGCATCGCACCGGCCACAGGACAGGCTGCCGCCGCCATAGCAGGACCAGGTTTGCTCCCAGGGCACCCCCAGGCGATCGCCCAGTTGAATAGTTTCCGTCTTGCGCAATTCCACCAACGGAGCCGCGATCGTCATCGGCTGCCCCTCGCGGCCCTGGCGCGTCCCCAGGCGAAACACCTCCCCCATCGCCGCCAAATAGTCCGGCCGACAGTCCGGATAGCCCGAATAGTCCAGGGCATTGACCCCCACATACACCCGCTCCGCCGCGATCGCCTCCCCATAGGCCAGGGCAAAGCTCAAAAAAATCGTATTGCGCGCCGGCACGTAGGTAATCGGGATCCCAGCCCCCATCGTCGCCACCGGCCGATCCTCCGGCACCGCGATCGCGCTATCCGTCAGGGCCGAGCCCCCCCACTGGGTCAGATCAAAGCGCACCACCTGATGGGCCAGCGCCCCCCCCACCTGGGCAATCATCGCCGCCGCCACCAACTCCCGCCGATGGCGCTGCTGGTAGTCAAACGACAGGGCATAGCAATCGTAGCCATCCGCCCGCGCCTGGAACAGCACCGTCGAAGAATCCAACCCCCCCGACAGCAGCACCACCGCCTTTGGCCGCGCCGCCAGCGGTCCCCCGGCCTCCCCCAGCGGCCCCTCCGCCGCGATCGCCGCCGCCGTGCCCTCCCCTAGGCCCACACCACCACCAACCATCCTTACCCTCTCCACTCCACAGATGTCCCAGACCGATGCCCTCGCTAGACCGATGTTCTAGCGGGATAGCCTCAAGGTTCAAAACCATGGACAACTATCCCCCATCGAAACCCCCAGCGCTGAATCGGCCTTTGCCACCGGCGATCGCCGCCGGACTGCACCGGGATTAAATGCCTATCAAATCCCTTGAGTATTATGGCGAGACTTCCGCATCCTTGCCGGTTCAATGCCATTTCCCCCCGTCCCCGAGCGCCGATCCCCCCCATGGGTCTCCAAACGCCCTATGGTAGGATGAGCCCGTCTATCGCCGGTTCCCAACAGCTAAGCGGGCCATGATCCCCCCCGATCTCGCCCAGGATCATCGAGCGTGCAAAACGGCCCCCATCCCGCCTCGAACCCAACCCCACCCGTGCAGCGATCGCCCCTCACCCCCCTTCGCATTGGCGTCATCGGCGTCGGCAACATGGGGCAACACCACGCCCGCATCCTCTCCATGCTCAAGGATGTGGAATTTATCGGCATCGCGGATGTCAATGTGGAACGGGGATTAGAACTTGCCAGTAAGCATCGCGTTCGTTTTTTTGAAGATTATGGGGATCTGCTCCCCCTGGTGGACGCGGTTTGTATCGCGGTGCCGACGCGGCTGCACTACGCCGTGGGCATGGCCTGTTTTGCGGCGGGGGTCCATGTGCTCATCGAGAAGCCGATCGCGGCGAGCATTGCCGAGGCGGAGTCGTTGGTGAATGCGGCGGCGGAGGCCAATTGTTTGCTCCAGGTGGGGCACATTGAGCGGTTCAATCCGGCCTTTAAGGAGTTGGGCAATATCCTCCAGGGGGAACAGACCCTAGCCCTAGAAGCCCACCGCATGAGTCCCTACAGCGATCGCGCCAATGACGTGTCGGTGGTGCTGGATTTGATGATCCACGACATTGATTTGCTGCTGGATCTGGCCAATTCGCCGGTGGTGCAACTGGCGGCCACGGGCAGCCGCGCGCCGGAGTCGGCCTATTTGGACTATGTGACGGCGACGCTGCGGTTTGCCAATGGGGTGGTGGCGACGGTGACGGCGAGCAAGGTGACCCACCGCAAAATCCGGCGCATTGCGGCCCACTGCAAAAATTCCCTGGTGGAGGCGGATTTTCTCAATCACGAGATTTTGATCCACCGCCAAACGACGGCCACGAGTACGACGGATTACGGTCAGGTGCTCTATCGCCAGGATGGCCTGATCGAAAAGGTCTATACGACGAATATTGAGCCCCTGTACGCAGAATTGGACCATTTTGCCCACTGTGTGCGCGGCCAAACGGAGCCGTCGGTGGGGGGGGAACAGGCCCTGCGGGCGCTGCGGCTGGCGAGTTCGATTGAGCAGATGGCGATCGATGGCAAGGTCTGGGAGGCGACGGAGAATATTGAGGCGTGCGATCGCCCCCCGTCGGCGGCAGAAGCCCTGACCTAGGCTCTGACCTGAGATTGAGATTTGAGATCTGGGGTTGGGGATTCTGCTGCGCGATCGCGGATTCCCCCAGGGTACGGGCGTGAATTTTAGATCAATTGGCTCCATGGGGGAACGAAGATCGCTAAGATGCCCCATACGAGGCGGTTGTTCCCTCGCCGCCGCCTGCGCAAGAAAAGTCCGTGAACCCTGAAGTCCCCCCTTGGATGCGCCTGCAACGGGCCTTGGCCGTGGAAGCGGAACGGGGCTTTGGGGATTTGATGGGCAATCAATATCGCTTCAGTGAGTTTCTGTGCCTGAGTTTGGGCCAGTTGCCCCCCGGTCTCCCGGCGGACGATCGCCGCCAGTGGCGGGAGTTGGCCCAGCGCTTTGCGGCCTATGGGGAATTGCCCCTGACGGGACGGCAGCATTTGGTGGCCCAGACGCGCCAGTTTTTGCACCGGGTCCAGCGATCGCGCGATCGCCCATCCCATTCCGGCAGCGGCCCAAGCGCCCAGGCCCACGAAACCACCGCCAGCTATGGAGAGGCAAAGCGGCCCAAGACCCAGGCGATCGCCACCCTCATCAGCGATCCGGGCCGTGGCCACGGCAGCACCGCCCCCCGAATTTATGATCTAGATACACCCCTGGGGAAGGTGACGGCGATCGGCCCGCGCCTCGCCCAGCGCCTCGGGAGTCTGGGTCTGCTGAACGTGGCGGATTTGCTGCACTACTATCCCCGCGACTACCTGGACTATGCCCGTCAGGTGGATATTTCCCGCCTGGAGGGGGGCGAAACGGTGACGGTCATTGGCACGGTGCGCCGCTGCAACTGCTTCACCAGCCCGAAAAATCCCAAACTCACCATTTTTGAGCTGATCCTGCGCGATCGCACCGGCCAGCTGCGCCTGAGTAAATTCTTTGCCGGGGCGCGGTTTGCATCGGTGAAATGGCAGCAGATGCAAAAGCGAACCTACGCGCCGGGGGTGACGGTGGCGGCGTCGGGGCTGGCAAAGGTGAGTAAATACGGCGTCACGATCGATAATCCGGAACTGGAGGTGCTCGATCGCCCGGACGGCGCGATCGCGTCCATGACCGTGGGGCGGGTGGTGCCGATCTATGGCCTCACGGAGGGGCTCACGGCGGATGCGGTGCGGCGGGCGGTGGCGGCGGTGTTGCCCTCGGCCCAGCGGGTGCCGGAAACCCTGCCCCGAACCCTGCGCGATCGCGCTGAAGTCATCCCCGTCGCCGACGCGATCGCCGCCATCCACTATCCCCCCGACGACGCCACCCTCGCCGCCGCCCGCCGCCGGTTAGTATTCGACGAATTTTTCTACCTGCAACTGGGGCTTCTGCAACGGCGACACCAGCAGCGCCAAACCACAACGAACGTCATCCTCGCCCCCACGGGGGAACTGATCGAGCGCTTTTACGACATCCTCCCCTTCCAGCTCACCGCCGCCCAACGGCGCGTCGTCGGCGAAATCCTCAGCGACCTGCAACAGCCCGCCCCCATGAACCGCCTCGTCCAGGGGGATGTGGGGTCCGGCAAAACCGTTGTCGCCGTCATCGCCATCCTCGCGGCCCTCCAGGCGGGCTACCAAGCCGCCCTCATGGCCCCCACGGAGGTGCTGGCGGAACAGCATTATCGAAAATTGGTGGGCTGGTTCAACCTGCTCCATTTGCCCGTGGAACTGCTCACGGGGTCCACCCGCACCAAAAAACGCCGGGAAATACATCAGCAGCTTGCCAGCGGTGAATTGCCCGTCCTGGTGGGCACCCACGCCCTGATCCAAGATCCGGTGGAATTCCAGCGGCTTGGCCTGGTGGTCATTGACGAGCAGCACCGGTTTGGCGTGGCCCAGCGGGCGCGGCTGCAACAGAAGGGCGTCCAACCCCATGTGCTGTCCATGACGGCGACGCCGATCCCGCGCACCCTGTCCCTGACGATCCACGGGGATTTGGATGTGAGCCAGATTGATGAGCTGCCCCCCGGTCGCCAGCCGATCCAGACGACGGTGATCTCGGCGAGTGATTGCCCGGCGGCCTATGACCTGATGCGGCGCGAAATTGCCCAGGGCCGACAGGTCTACGTGATTTTGCCCCTGGTGGAGGAGTCGGAAAAGCTCGACCTCAAATCCGCGATCGAGGAACATCAGCGCCTTTCGGAGGTGGTGTTTCCCGAATTCGCGATCGGCCTACTCCACGGGCGCATGGCCTCCGCCGACAAGGACGCCGCCCTGACGCAATTCCGCGATCGCGCCACCCAGATCCTCGTCTCCACCACCGTGATCGAAGTGGGCGTCGATGTGCCCAATGCCACCGTCATGGCGATCGAACATGCGGAACGGTTCGGCCTATCGCAACTGCACCAACTGCGGGGGCGCGTCGGGCGCGGCGATGCCAAATCCTACTGCCTGCTGATCAACGGCGGCAAAACCGACCTGTCGCGCCAGCGCCTCGAAGTGCTAGCCCAATCCCAGGACGGCTTTTTCATCTCAGAAATGGACCTGCGGTTTCGTGGCCCCGGCGAAGTGCTAGGAACTCGCCAGTCGGGCCTGCCGGATCTCGCCCTCGCCAGCCTCATTGACGATCGCGACATCCTCGAAACCGCCCGCACCACCGCCGAAGCCCTGATCCAAGAGGACCCGACCCTGGCCCCCTATCCCCGCATTGCCCAGGAACTCCAGCAGCGCTATCGGCGGCTCCTCGGCGGCGCAATCTTGACCTAGAAGGGCGCGATCGCGCGCGATCGCCTAATTACTGCTCGGTTCCGGCCAAACGCAATCCCCGCGCCAGGTGCGCCGCCACCCCAGCCGCGACGTATTCGGCACCGTCATCACAATGGGAGACGTAGCCTCATCGAGCAAATCATAGGCATTCAACTGCTCCCGCGTCGTGATGTTGCAGTAGAAGCGGTTATTGCCCACGGAATAGAGCAACTGCCAGATATTGCGCCAGCGCTGCTCCCGGTAGATGCCATCGGGCCAGGGACAAATGCCCGTATCCCGGCGGCCCGCCATGAAGCCCGCCTTCGGACCCACCACCCGCACCACCCCATCGCCCCCAAAGGCATCCATCTGGGCCGTATTCATCACCCGACACATCAGCCGCCCATCCGGCGAGAGCCAGCGCACGGTCGTTTCATTGGTGCGCCGATAGAATCCGGGCGGCCACGTTTCCTGGGCCGCCACGGACCCAGCACCCACCGCTAGCACAGCCCCGGCGGCGATCGCCCCGGCCCATGCCCCACCAACTTTCCTCAACAACTCCATAATCTTCTCCAAACCAAGCGCCATGGGAAGAAGACAAGTTCCCCCCAAAAGGAACGCCCCTAGCCTAGCAAGGGGTTGCCAAACGCGGCGAGATTCACCGTCGCCCGTTTTGCGGCTGGGGCCATTGTCGCCGATGGAACGTGGCTAATGTCTAGGAGGTCCGGGCGCGCTCCGGGGATTCTGCCGCCGGGGGGGTAGCCTGCTGCTGGGCGGGGGCCGCCTCACCCACGGCCTTGGCCACCTCTTGGCCAAACTGTTCCAAAATCACCACCGGATCCAGCAGGCGATCAAAATCCACCCGCTTCACCAGTACCTGGCCCCCGGCGATGCGATCGCCCACGGACACATAGCGGGCCGTCTCACCGGGCACCTCCACGATCACCCGATAGCTACTGCCCACCTGGGCAATGCCCGTCACCCGAATCGCCTGGGCCTCCGTCGGCTGGGGCGTCACCGGCTGGGGCGGCGTATTGAGATCAGCGGCCACGGGACCAGTCCCGGTTGTCGTTTGGCCGGTGCCCGTCCCGCCGCTGCGGCTAGCTTGATTACCGCTGCCCTGGGCCGCCGGGGGCGTTGCGGGGCGAGGGCGGACCGGGTTCCCTAGGGCCGGCGGCGGAAAGCCCCGGAAATCACGCCCTTCCACATCGTTCTCCGGGACGAGGGCATTTCGGAATCCGGATCCCGGAATAGCGATGTCGCTCTGGGTTGCCTGCTGCTGCTGTTGCTGTTGCTGCTGGCGGCTCGGATCAATGCTGACGTTGGGTCGCACCTGTAGGGGCACGGCGAAGGGATCGCGGCGGTTGCCCTGGCGGTTCTTGGCCGCTTCGGCTTCGGCCTGACGGGTGCGGGCGTTGAGATCTGTGGGGGCGATGAGCTGGGAAACACCGGGCACGTCATTGGCGCGACCGGGCACCGTTGGGCTATCAAAGTCGGCGCTGACCGGCGCTTCGGCTACCTGGGGTGCTTCAGCCGTTTCTCCCGCCTCCGCCCCTGGCGTTTGGGCCGTTTCCGTTTCCGCTGCCCCGGTGCCTGCTTCTCCGGCACCATCACCGGCGGGTGAACCGCAGGCGGCCGTTAGGGCAGCCAGTAAACCGGCGATCGCCAGTTTCGCGAGTTGGGACATGGCCTGCTCTCCTGGAATGTTGTCGCTGCCAAGGGGTGGATGCCAAGCATTCTAACCGCTAGGGTTCCCTGTCGTCGCCCTAGTCGTCGTCCCCTTTGCCCATGAGGACCTTGAGGGAATCAAGGCCCTTGCGCACCCGCCGGGAGACGGTGACGGCGCTGATGCCCATCTGTTCGGCCACTTCTTTCTGGGTGAGGTCGTGCAGGAAGACGAATTCTAGGATCTCGCGGGTGCGGGATTCGAGGCCGACGAGGGCCTGTTGCAGCCGCATCCGATCCTCTTCGGCGAGCTGAAAGCTGTGGTATTTGCGATCGGGGACGGTTTCGCCGAGGCTGGCGGTTTCGTCTTCGTGGGCGCGGACGGGGGCGTCAAGGCTCAGGGGGGAGCGGTTCTGGCAGGCCAGTTGGATCTGGTGCCATTCGTGGGGTTCGATGCCGAGGGCGATCGCGATTTCGTTGTCGAGGGGTTGGCGGCCCAGGCGATCGCGCAGATCCCGCACCACCGCCAGGGACTGCTGATGGAGTTCGAGCCAGCGGCGGGGGATGCGGATGGAAGTGCTGCGATCGCGCAAATAGTGCTGAATTTCGCCGCGAATGTAGGGCAGGGCGAAGGAACTGAAGGCGGTGCCCTTGGAGGCATCAAAGCGTTCGATCGCGCGGATCAGCCCCAGGCTACCGATCTGGAGCAGGTCATCGTAGCTTTCCTGGCACTGGGCTGCCCAATGGTGGGCCTCCTTGCGCACCAGGCCAATATTCAACTCCACCAGCCGGTTGCGCAGGGCAGTGGTCGGTTCATCGCGATATCGACCCAGCAGTTCCCAAGTCTTGTTCTTGAGATCCTTGACGGCGGCTGCGGAGGTGGATGCAATCATGGCGCTCGTGACGATAGATCAATGGGGACAGATCAGCGGATCGACGGACTCTAAACGAACTCAAATACAGCGGGGGCGCTCGCCATGATGCGCGGGGGCGAGGCCGGTCCCGGAGGGAACGCTTCTAGCATATCCGATTGCCCCTCCGGGGGGTCAGACCCACTGTAAAGCTTGGTCAAAGTTATGACGGGGGAATGGGGGGAGTTCTATGAAGTTTTGATGAACGGGCGATCGCCCCGGTGCCCAACCCACCATCAACCACCCCTAGAAAGACCTTAAAAAACGCAAATCGCGCCCCCCATGGTTTAGGGAAGCGCGATCGCGCGGTGCCCATACACCCCACCCAAGCGGCAGGGAAGCGGGCTATCGGATCAGGATGTTTTCAGGATCAGTCAAGGAAACGACCTAGGCCGCCTCATCCACGATCGCGTAGAACGTCCCCACAATCTTCATGTCCTGGGGCTTCTTAGAACCCATATCCGTATCGGAGGGCTGGTAGCTAACGAACGTGCCAGAAATCTCGTTCGTATCGCCATCCACCTTCGTCACCTGGAGGGAGATCTTGCCATCGCCCACGTCATAGCGCTTCACGTTCTCCTTCGCCAGCTCATCGCTATCGGCCTGGGCCGGCAGAGCCACCGCGTTGTCATAGCCACTCTTGAGGCCGCGACCCTTCGGATCGAGGAAAGACGCACCGCGATAGGACGGCACCCGGAAGCTCCCTTCAAAGTCCGTCGAGGAGGTGATGGCCGCCGACCCCGGTTGGGTGCTCGCCACCAGTTGCTTGATCGTGAACAGGAACGGCACCTCTTCGCCACCGGGCAGCAGCACCGTGGTGGCCTGGAAGTCAAACCCATCCTCTTCGATGAACTTCAAGGAGCCATCGCCATTGACCTGGAGCGTACCGGACACCTGATCGAGGCTGCTGGTCTTGCGGGTCAGGACGCGCCCTTCCACAAAGGCGGCCTCACGGCGCTTGGTACCCTCTTCCTTCACGTAGTAGCTCGTCGGTTGCAGGCAGAGCTTTTCGATGCGGTAGCCCTTGCTTGAATCGAGGGGAATCGTGCCACGGGTGACGGAATCGATCGTCGGGCAGTTATTTGCCAACCCCGTATTCATGATGTCTTCGTAGGTCAACGGGCGATCGCTCGCCGCCATGTCGCCACCGCAGGCCGAGAGCGCAAAGCTCAGGCACAGGGCCAAAAACGCCGCGATCGTAGCTCGGAATCTCATGGTTAACCTCAGTCTCTAAAAGTCTCTAAATGGCGTGCGGGTCAATGGAAAGAAACTGGATATGATAGCCGGGATACTGAAAACTTGGCGTCTTTTCTCAACCGGAGCGGGTGAAGCCGAGACTGGCCTTTGGCACCTGCGGGGGCGTTTCCAAACCTTCGAGGGTGAAGTTTAAGGCAATGCCCCGATGGGTACCCGCCATCGATCGGTGTGCGCGGCTCGCAATGCGTCAAAGGGGCGATCGGCTAGCGCCAACCCCCTGGGAGCAATGCGATCGCTCAAGCCAGCCAAGGGCGGCTGAGGATGCTCAGCCCGAATCCCATAGAGCATTCTACACGGCCCTGGGGTCTTCTCCCTTGCCCGCCCTGCCGCGATCGCGCCGTTGCGAAGTCTAAAGAACGTTGTAAAAAAACATTGCGCGACGATCGCCCCTGACCGGCCCCAATGAAACGATCCTGAGATCAGCCATCAGCCCCCCTCCGAAGGCCCATCGCGCGATCGCTCCCCCAATCGCCCGCGATCGCCCCCTGCCATTGCCCCCAATTCGTTACAGTTCAGAAACAAACCATAACCGAACAACGCCCCAGAGCAACCGCAAGCGCCATGCATCTAAGTGAAATTACTCATCCCAATCAGCTCCACGGCCTCTCGATCCCCCAACTGGAGGAAATCGCCCGCCAGATCCGCGAAAAGCACCTGCAAACGGTGGCCACCAGCGGCGGCCATTTGGGGCCAGGGCTTGGGGTGGTGGAACTGACCCTCGCCCTGTATCAAACCCTAGATCTCGATCGCGATAAGGTCACCTGGGACGTGGGCCACCAAGCCTATCCCCACAAGCTGATCACCGGGCGCTATGAGCAATTTCATACCCTTCGGCAGAAGGACGGCGTGGCGGGCTACCTCAAGCGCTGCGAAAGCTCCTTTGACCACTTCGGGGCGGGCCACGCCTCCACCAGCATCTCCGCCGCCCTGGGGATGGCCCTGGCGCGGGATCTGAAGGGGGAAGACTATAAAACCGTGGCCGTCATTGGGGATGGGGCCTTGACCGGGGGCATGGCCCTGGAGGCGATCAACCACGCGGGGCACATGCCGGACACCAATTTGATGGTGGTGCTCAATGACAATGAAATGTCCATTTCGCCGAATGTGGGGGCAATTCCGCGCTATCTCAACAAAATGCGCCTTAGCCCGCCAATGCAGTTCCTCACGGATAACCTAGAGGAGCAGTTCAAGCATTTGCCCTTTTTGGGGGAATCCCTCTCGCCGGAGCTGGAGCGGGTGAAGGAGGGCATGAAGCGCCTGGCGGTCTCGAAGGTGGGGGCCGTGTTTGAGGAGTTGGGCTTTACGTACATGGGGCCGGTGGATGGCCACAACCTCAAGGAGTTGATTGAAATTTTCCGCGAGGGCCACAAGCAAAAGGGGCCGGTGCTGGTCCATGTGGCGACGACGAAGGGCAAGGGCTACGCGATCGCGGAGAAAGACCAGGTGGGTTACCACGCCCAGAATCCCTTCGATCTGGCCACCGGCAAAGCTAAACCGTCCAATAAACCCAAACCCCCCGCCTACGCCAAGGTATTTGCCCATACCCTCACCAAGATGGCTGAGGATGACTCCCGCATCGTTGCCATCACGGCCGCCATGGCGACGGGGACGGGCCTGGATAAATTCCAGGCGAAGCTGCCGAAACAGTATGTGGACGTGGGCATCGCGGAACAGCACGCGGTGACCCTGGCGGCGGGCCTCGCCTGCGAGGGGATGCGCCCGGTGGTGGCGATTTATTCCACGTTCCTGCAGCGGGCCTTTGATCAGATCGTCCACGACGTGTGCATCCAAAATCTGCCCGTGTTCTTCTGCCTCGATCGCGCGGGTATCGTCGGCGCGGATGGCCCCACCCACCAGGGGATGTATGACATTGCCTACCTGCGCTGCATCCCGAATATGGCGATCGCGGCTCCGAAGGACGAGGCGGAACTGCAACAGCTTCTCGCCACCGGCATCGGCTACACGGACGGCCCCATCGCCGTGCGCTATCCCCGGGGCAGCGGCCAGGGGGTGCCCCTCCTGGATGAGGGCTGGGAGGCGCTCCCGGTCGGCAAAGGGGAACTGCTGCGATCGGGCGATGATCTGCTGCTGGTGGGCTACGGCACCATGGTCTATCCGGCCCTGCAGGTGGCGGAAATCCTGAGTGAGCATGGCGTCGAAGCGACGGTCATCAATGCCCGCTTCGTGAAACCCCTCGACACGGAACTGATCCTGCCCCTGGCGGAGCGCATCGGCAAAGTGGTCACCCTCGAAGAGGGCTGCCTGATGGGGGGCTTTGGCTCGGCGGTCCTGGAGGCCCTGGCGGAGGCGGGGGTCACGGCCCAGGTCGATCGCGTTGGCGTGCCCGATATTTTGGTGGACCACGCCACGCCGGATGAGTCGAAGGCCAGTCTGGGTCTGACGAGCCCCCAAATCGCGGAACGGATCCTGAAGCGTTTTAGCTTTGACCGGCAGGCGATCGCGGCGGCAGGCATCTAACGCCTCCCAATCCCCAGGATCAATTCATCCTCGTGGCGGTCAGGTCGGAGGAATCTTTTAAGGTTCCCCCGATTTGCAATGCCCGAAGCCATGGTCAATTAGCCCGGCAGGAGGATGCTTGGTCCTGTAACGACATTGGTGATGGCCCCTTGCACTTGACTGGCCCCGACACCAATGACCTTGCCAATGAGATCAACGTTGCTCGGGGGTTGGCCACGTCGCTCAAAAATGGCCGCGTCATTGCCAATGTCCACCACGGTCATAGTTCGCGTCACAATGCGATCCTCCGTGGGATCAAAATTACGAATCTCAGCGTAGTCTTGATCCGCGATCGCCAGGTCATTGGCCAAATACAAGCCCCAGGGAACAATCAGATTGCCGACGCCCCCCGAGGGAAACCGATCAGCTAGGAAAAAGGTATCGGGTCCAGCTCCCCCCGTGAGGGTGTCAATCTCACCAAGACCGACCGAATCGTAGGTGGTGAAGTTCTGGTCTTGGGGTTCAGGGTGTCGCCCAGGGCGAACGCCCACCGCCACCCCCGTGAGGATATCGCCATTGTCGCTGGCGACCAAGTTGTCGTTGCCTTGGGTGCCCGTAATCGTAACTGATCGCCCCTCCGCGCGGCCATTGCGCTCATAGTGCTGCTGCCCTGAAAAGAAGAGATTAGTATCAACCGCATTCGCTACATCGGGATTTTTGCGCAGATAAATAAATTCATTCAGGGGCGATATACTGCGGCGCTCCGATGGATCGCGTCCAAACGCTAGGTAATGATCAAAGGCGCTGGCGAATGCCCCCGATTGGATCGCGGCTTCCACATCGGGATAGCGTTTTCGGTACCATTCTTCGTCGAAATGGTGCGAAAAGGTGCGGCCTTCTTGGCGACCAAAGAGGGCAAAGTGCTCGAAGCCACTGACGAAAGCCCCAGCGGAAACAGCGGCGGCCACATCGGGATTTTCAGCTAGGTAGGTGGCTTCATCGTAGAGTTGGCCCGGTTTGCCAATGCGCCCTTCCTTGACGCCAAAGTTAACAAAATGAACTGCCCCAGACGGGATCGCCCCAGCGGCGACGGCGGCGGCCACATCGGGGTTGGTTTGCAGATAAAACGCCTCATCAAAGGACACGTCCCAGCGTTGGTAGTTCGCGATCGCGTTCATCCAAGGTCTCTCCAGAAAAGGTCACAGGCACCGCAATCAGCGGGCTCCCATGGACTTAACACTAAAGCCCAGATCCACTACACCCCTAAGGAATAGATCCTTTGGTTGTGGTAAAAAGCAGAATTTTTTTAGTTTTTTACAAGATACTTTTGTCCGCTTTCTTGAGTTAGACTATCGCAAGGCCAAAAGAGTTCCCCGTAAATTTACGGAAGTTTACGGTTTGGGAACGGGCTTGGTGAGGGGGTGCGCGATCGCGCGATGGGCCTATGAATGCCCCTCCGTGGCTTGATCGCCTGGTTCTTAATTGTGGCAGACTAGGTTATAAGTCTCTTTTAAGTTCTTTTCCCACCATGTCTGACGACTCCCCCGCCGCGATCGCCACCTCAGCCTGCGGCAACCCTTCCTTGGAATCCGCCGTCGAAACCCTGCTGCGCTGTGCCCATGACCTAGAGCGTCCCCACGGGCTTGATGACGCAGCGGTGCGGGCGTCCCTGCACAATAGGCGAGAAGACTATTCCCAACTCCATAAATCGACCCTTTATGACAGTTGAAATCTGGAGGATTCCTGATCTTGATCGAGTAAAAATCCTAGGAAAAAAGACCCGAAGACGAAGAAATAATCCCATGGTTTGCCGCTGGGGCAGGATCATTAAAATGATGATTGGCTAAAGCTTCATCACCGTGCTTGCCCAGAAGCCAATAGGTTGTCATGGTTCCCCGTCCCTTGACGCTGATCCGGCCCCGAAGCTCTAGGTGATAGCGATCGCGCAGCCGCCCATAGACCTCTTCGGACACCTGAATTGCATTGGCCTGCCCGGTGGATTCCATGCGGCTCGCCACATTGACCGTATCGCCCCACAGGTCATAGATGAATTTTTTGAGGCCAATGGTACCCGCCACGGCGCTGCCCGCATGGATGCCAATGCGCACTTGAAAGGGGCTACCGTCCGGCTTGCGATAGTCGCCGATCGCGCGCTGCATCGCCAGGGCCATATCCGCCACATCGGCGGCATGATCGTCACGGGGGACCGGCAGGCCACCCACTGCCATGTAGGCATCACCAATGGTCTTGATTTTTTCGAGGCCGTAGACTTCCGCTAGGCGATCAAAGCAGGAGAAAATGCCGTTGAGTCGCTCCACCACCTCCAGGGGCGATCGCTCCGCCGCAAAGCTGGTGAAGTCAACAATATCGGCGAAGAGAACGGTTACATCGTCAAACAAATCGGCGATGGGAAAAACGTCTTGGCTAAGGCGATCTGCGATGGGTTTGGGTAGGATGTTGAGCAATAAATATTCTGCTTTTTCCTGCTGCTGCTGGAGGGCTTGGGTCCGCTCTGCTACGCGGGTTTCTAGCTGTTCATTGAGCAGTTTGAGTTCCTGGGAAATGCGTCGCTGTTCGGTGGTGTCCGTGCCGATGCAGAGGATGCCTTCAAATTGGCCCGCTTCATCAAAGATGGGTTTGTTGGACCAGGTGACCCAGACGCGATCACCATTGCGCCGTTGATTTTCGTTCTCGGCATGGCTAAATTGCTCTGGCTGCTTAAGCAAATGGTTAAAGAATTCGTTTAAATCTCGCCCGGTACTTTCCGTCATGGGGATAATCGTTCCCATGGGACTCTGGCCTAGAATTTCTGATTCTGAGTAGCCGAAAAAGTCCTGGGCAAATTCATTGAAAAAGACGATCCTGCCGTCGCGATCTAGCTTAATGATGATGCTGTTGGCATTTTGCACCAGTTCGCGATATTTCCGTTCATTGTGCCGGAGCGATCGCGCCGCCTCCCGCTGTTCCCCGAGGGCCGATGAGAGGAGCAGGGCCGTGGAGGTGGTGACCCCTAAAAACGCTTGCAGTTGCAAAATTCGCGCTTCCCCTTGGGTTTCGCCCCCTTGGGTTAGCACCTGTTCAATGACCTGAACCTGCCCATCGATGATGACTTTTTTGGGGGCAAAAAACGGCCCGCGCCCCTGGGAACTGCCGCCGATCGCAATGACCGCCACCAGGAAGGATGTGAGAACCGCCAGCCGCCGATCAAACTGAATGGCAATCCACAGGACGAACAGGACGGGAATGTATTCAATGGGATAGTCCCCCAGATCCGCATTGACGCGGCTGAGGAAAACGGCAACGGTGGTGGCGATCGCCAGCCCCAGCAACACCCCCAGGACGAACCGGCGGGGGCGATCGCTCGGCCAGGGGGAGCGGGGCGTCGCGGCATCCGGGCGCAGGGCGGCGGCCACCTGAAGGATCAGCGGCGCAAAAATCAGCACCCCCATCGTGTCCCCCAGCCACCAGCTACTGCGGACGGACCAATATTCCTCCACCGGAATTAGCCCTTGCAGCACCAGGGCTAGGGTTCCGCAGGTGCAGCTAATTTGCGTCGCCCCCAGGGCCGCGAGGAGTAAAAATTTGAGGGCGTCACTGGCCCGCCGAAAGTGGCGATCAAAACCAACACGCTTCAGAAGCCAATGGGCAATCAGCGCCTGTCCCGTGGCTCCAGCGATGCCCAAAATCCCCAAAATCCAGTAGGTGGGGCTCGGATCGAGCCAGTCAAAGAGCTGGGTGCCCAGGGGAATGGCAATCCAGAGCCGTTTGCCCCCCAGCAGTAGCGCCGCGATCGCGATGCCCGAAGCGGGCCACACCGACGCGCCAATGGTTTGCACCCCCGGCAGGTTCACCGCCAGCAGCGCCGCCCCCCCATAGGCCAGCGCCACCACCAGCACCGACGCCAGAAACGACCCCACTGGCCGCCATCGGGGCATCGAAGGGGGCAGGGTTGGCGGCGGCGGAGCGTTCACGGGGTACGGGCTGCAAAAGAATGGGACAACTCATCGACACCGGGACGCCGCGATCGCGGGGGGCCATGGATGAGAAACCTCCCCCGCCCCTAGCCTATCCTTCCCCCGGTCTCCCTAGTCGTAGCGCAGGAGCGATCGCACCGGGGCATCCACCAGGCGATCGCGCCCCCCCAGATCCGCCAGCTCGATGGCAAAGCCATAGCCCACCAGTTCTGCACCCGTTTGGCGCACCAGTTCCCCCGCCGCCTTGGCCGTGCCCCCCGTGGCGATCAGGTCATCCACCACGATCGCCCGTTGGCCCGCCGCCAGGGCATCGCGCTGCACCTCGAGGGCATCGGAGCCATATTCGAGATCGTACGCCAGCTTCAGGGTTTCCCCCGGCAATTTTCCGGGCTTGCGCAGGGGCACAAAGGGCAACTTGAGGCTACCGGCCAGGGCAACGCCAAAGATGAACCCGCGCGATTCAATGCCCGCCACCACCTGGGGTTGCCAAGTGTGGCAAAGCTTAGCGAGGCCATCGATCGCGAAGGAAAAGGCGTCGGGGTTGCCCAGCAAGGGCGAAATGTCGCGGAAGAGAATCCCCGTCTTTGGGAAATCGGGGATATCGCGGATGAATGATTTGAGGTCCATAGGGCATTGGATGGGTGGACTCGGAGGGGTGGGGGGGCAAGGTTGCGCGATCGCGCCCCCGATCACCCCAAGCTCAAGATTGCGACAGGCGCTGCACCGGCACCCCCGCCAGCAGATCGTGGGTTTCCTGCAAAATCGGCAGGAGGCGATCGCGGTGGGGGCTGTCGCTGACTAGGGGGGCGATCGCCGCCGGATCCAACTGATCGGCTCGGGTGCCAGGGAACCAATGGCCCCCATTATTGAGCAGGTTATAGCGGGCCGCGCCATAGCCCACCATGTCGAAGGCTTTGACCAAATTCCACAGCCACACCATGGTTTTGATGCTGACATGTTCGGGGTGGTCCGCCGGATCCGGCAGGCCCCGATGCCACGATCGCAGCCACTGCCGCCCCTCGCCGGGACCAAATTCCTGATCAAAGGCCGCGATCGCCGCATTCTCTAGGCGCTCTAGGATCGGCGGCAGGAGTTCATCGGCGCGATCTAAAACTTCCAGGGTTTTGAGGTGTTCATCAAAATCCTCCGGCCGCGCCGCCCCAATGCTCAGGGTATGGACCTCCGAATGGCTCAGGCAAAACAGATTATTGAACACCATCGGACTCAGGGGCGCGCACAGGTCCACCAGCTTCGGCGGCGGCTCGTAGAGGTTGCCCCCCTTATTGGATGGGCTGATGATAAAGACCCCCATGTCGTGGGCCTGGGCCGCCGCGATCGCGGGCCAATTGGTCTGTTGGATGTAGTACCAGTGCAAATTGACGTAATCGAACTGATCCGACGCGATCGCCGCCAGGATCACCTCCAGCGGCCCATGGGTCGAAAAGCCCACATGGCCGATGTGGCCCGCCGCCTGAAACTCCCGCACCACCTCCATGCAGCCGCCCGATCGCAGGGTCCAGTCCAGATGCTCCCGCTGGTTAATGCCGTGGATCCCCAGCAGATCCAGGCGATCGACCCCCAGCAGCGTCAGCGATCGCTCCAACTGCTGCCGGAACGCCCCCACATCCTCCTGGGGAGCCACCTTCGTTTGTAGGATCAGGCGATCGCGCGGCAGCTCCGGCAGCACCCAGCCCACCTGCAACTCCGACGATCCATAGAACCGCGCCGTCTCGATGTGGTTAATCCCCACCGCGATCGCCCGTCGCAGGGTCGCCGCCACATTTTCCTGCTCCGTCGGCTGGATCTCGTGGGCCGCCAAATCCTTCCAGGACTGCTGATAGCGCATCCCGCCGCAGGAAAACACCGGCATCGCCAATTCCGTCCGTCCAAATCTCCGATATCGCATGGCTGTGATGTCCTAACAATGCCGTTTTTCGACCCTTGGGGCCGCCGAACTGCCCCCTGAAATCGCCCCAGGGCTGCCCCTTGTCCCGGTCCCGTTGCACCGCCGAGGCTCCGGGCTGTGGGCCTTCCTGGGCCGCTCTTCTGGCATATCTTAGCGATCCCCACCGCGATCGCGACGCCCCCACCGGCCTTGCGCGCCCCCCAAGCCCTGGGCGCGATTACTGCCGCCGGTGAAATTCTAACGATAGGATGAATCATGATCTAGAACTTTTAAGCCGCGATCGCGCGATCGCGCCCCCCATTCACCCCCACACCCACCCCCATGAACCTAGAAGATCTCGGCGAATTGGCCAGTTCCATTGAAAGTCTAGTGGCCCAAGCGGAACTGGAAATTGAAGCCAAACGGCTCGAAAAACAGCGAGACGACTATTATCAACAGGCCCTCGCCGACCTGGAACGAAAACTCAACGGCCTCCTGGAAACCGTCCAAGGCGCCCTGGCAAAACTACCCCTCGAAGAATTTGCCGATAGCCCCACCCGGCGGCAACTGGAAGAACGGGAAAGGACGCTCCTAGAGCAGTTGGAACTGGCGCCAAAATTGGCCGAAGAAAAGGCAGACCTCCAGCTTTTACTACAAGAAGAACGGCTCCTGGAATCGCGCAATGCGGAACGAATGCGAGAGTGGAGAACCGGCCTCAAGCAAGATTTATTAGAGATGATCCGTGAGCAGGAGGACTTTTTTAGTGCCACCGATGCCGCGATCGCCCTCAAGGGCTATGTGGACGAACTCAAGGCGATCGATGGCCTCGATGAGGTAGTCGAAGCCCTCATGGATCAGATCAACCTCCATAGCGAAGAAGGCCCCGTTGCCAAACTGCGCGGCACCCACGAACAGACCCTCACCTTTATCTATAACAAGGCGATGGAGAACCGATCGCGGGTGGATCGCGCCCCCGACGTGCAGCCCCGCGTACGCCACCGCCCCTCGGAAAAACGCCCCAATCCCTACGCCTACCTCGAAGGAAAAGTGGTCATCTTTGGGGGCCACGATCGCCTCCAAACCGCCGTCAAAAATCGCCTGCGGGACTCCAAAGTGGACTTGCAATGGTACACGGCCCAGGATGGCGTGAACCTGGCCCAGCAGGGGGAAAGCCACATCGCCAGCGCCGATTTAGTGGTGATCGTCACGGGCTACGCCAGCCATTCCCTCACGGAAAAGGCCATCCATTCCGCCAAGAAATTAGGCATCAATCCAGAAATGGTCAACACCACCGGCATGACGAAATTATTGGAAGTGATCGAAATGGGCCTCAAAACCCAACTCCTACGCAAGCGTTTCCATACGGCCTAGAGAGATTGCCCTAGGGGGAGGGGCTGGGGAGAAATCCTGGAGAGATGGGGGCGGTACCGGGCGCGCAGATGGCGATCGCTCCGGTGGCCGAGGCGCGTCATAATGGGGCTGTCAGATTCAGAAGTAGGTCTTTGGATCCGGTGACGATGGCTCCTGCGATTTCGATCCGCAATCTCCAAAAGCGCTACGGCCAAACCACCGCCGTCGAAGATGTGTCGCTCCAGGTGGAGCCGGGGGAAATTTTTGGGCTGCTCGGTCCCAATGGGGCGGGCAAAACCACGACGATGCGTTGCCTCTGCACCCTGGCCCAGCCGGATCAGGGGGAGATCGAGGTGGCGGGCATTTCCGCGATCGCCCAGCCCCGCGCCGCCCGCAAATTGTTGGGATATGTCGCCCAGGAGGTGGCCCTCGATAAGGTGCTGACGGGGCGCGAAATGCTGCAATTGCAGGCGGATTTGTACCATTTGCCTAAGCAGAAGGGCCGCGATCGCATCGAATCCGTCGTGGATTTGCTGGGGTTGGGGGACTGGATTGATCGCAAAACCGGCACCTATTCCGGCGGCATCCGCAAACGGCTCGATCTGGCGGCGGGGCTTCTCCATGGGCCTGCGGTCCTGGTGTTGGATGAGCCGACCGTGGGGCTCGATATCGAAAGCCGCCGGGTGGTGTGGGATTTCCTGCGGCGGTTGCCGTCCTTGGGCACCACGGTCCTGATCGCCAGCCACTACCTCGAAGAGGTGGACGCCCTGGCCGATCGCGTGGCGATTATTGACCGGGGCCGCGTCATTGCCCAGGGGACGCCCAATGAACTCAAGGATCGGGTCGGGGGCGATCGCATCACCCTGCGGATCCGGGAATTCACGCCCGAGGCGGAGGCGGCCCATGCCAAAGCCCTGCTGACGGCCCTGCCCTGGGTGCGCGAGGCGATCGTCAACGGTGCCCAGGGGAATTCCCTCAATCTGGTGGTGGAGTCCCGCAGCGACGTGATCGCCTCCATCCAAGCCACCCTCGCCGGGGCCGATCTGCCCGTCTTTGGCATCGCCCAGGCCCGCCCCAGTTTGGATGACGTATACCTCGCCGCGACGGGCCAAACCCTCCTGGATGCGGAATTGGCCGCCGTGGGCCTGCGGGATCCGAAGCTGGAGCGCAAGCAAAATATGCGGTAGTTCCCTCGGCGGGACAGGACTGCTACAGCCGATCAAAACCGCATCCAACGCCCCCTCTAAATCTGTTCACACCCATTCATCTCCAAAGCCATGAGCAGTTCCGTGACGCCTCCCCCTGTTCAGTTTGCGGCGATCGCAGCGGAGGATACGGCCTCACCGATCGCGGATTTTGTGCAAGAAACCGTCGCCATGACCCGGCGGCTGTTCATCCAACTGCAACGGCGACCGACCACGTTGGTGGCGGGCATTATTCAGCCGCTGATGTGGCTGATTTTGTTTGGGGCGCTGTTCCAGAACGTGCCGCCGGACTTGTTTGGCGCGGGCACCAATTATGGCCAATTCCTCGGGGCGGGGATCATTGTGTTCACCGCCTTTGGGGGGGCGCTCAATGCCGGGTTGCCGGTGATGTTTGATCGGGAATTTGGCTTTCTCAATCGGCTGCTGGTGGCTCCGCTGGCGTCGCGATTCTCGATTGTGGCGGCGTCGGCCCTGTTCATTGCTACGCTGACCCTGCTCCAGGCGGCGGCGATCGTGGCGGCGGGGGCGTTTTTGGGATCCGGCCTGCCCGGAGTGGCGGGGCTGGCGGTGGTGGTGACGATCGTGCTGCTGCTTGTGCTGGGGGTGACGGCGATTTCCCTGGGGTTGGCCTTTGCGCTACCGGGTCATGTGGAGCTGATCGCGGCGATTTTTGTGACCAATTTGCCGCTGCTGTTTGCCAGTACGGCCCTGGCTCCCCTGTCGTTCATGCCCGTGTGGCTGCGGTGGATTGCTGCATTAAATCCCTTGAGCTACGCGATCGAGCCGATTCGCTATGTCTATCTCCACGAGGGCTGGAATCTGGGCTCGGTGGTGATGGAGGCTCCCTTTGGATCCGTTGGCTTCGGGGCGGCGATCGCGGTGCTGGTTGCCTTTGACGTGGCGGCGCTGCTGTTGGTGCAGCCGTTGCTGCGGCGGCGGATGGCCTAGGTCGCGAATTGGGCGATTGATCTAAGATCGCCGTAGGCCCATCTGCCATTCGTTATCTGCTGTTCCTAATTTTTTGTCCCTAAAGCCATGATCTTGACTCGACTGGCCGGCGGCGCGATCGCGATCGCGCTGTTGAGTATCTTCCCCCCGGTGGCCCAGGCCCAATTCAATCCGGGCGACCCCCTGCAAAACACCAACCCCACCGATCGCGACCCCCGGGCGATCGCACCGGGCCTCAACCTGACCCCGGCGGAACTGATGCGCCAAATCCAATCCAATAGCGGCCAAAGCCCCGAGGAATTCCGCAGCCAGCAGGATCGCCGCCTCAGCCCCGAGGTGGAAGCCTTCCAGCGGCTGCAAAACCAGCGCATCCAAGAGCAGCAGCAGCGGCAACAGCAGCAACAGCAGGCCCAGCCGTAAACCACCGTGGGGGCCGGGTTTCCCCACCCAGCCCCCGCCAATTAATTACCCCAGGACCGTTCCCTAATTTCCCCGCGCCCGCTCGTAGGCCCCCTTGAAGGCATCCAAACTCGGGGGGCCATCGAGGGGTTCGCCATTCATCAAAAACGTCGGCGTCCCCTGGAGGTTCAGGGTGGTCGCCAGATCCAGATCCGCCTGAATTGCCTTTTGGGCCGCGTCCCCCTGGCGATCGCGGTTGAACCGTCCCAGATCCAGATTTAGGGTCTGGGCAACTTCCGTGTAGAGCGCCTCCCCCAAACGGTTCTGGTTTTCAAAGAGGGCATCGTGGTACTCCCAGAACTTGCCCTGCTGCTGAGCCGCCCAGGACGCATAGGCCGCTGGGAGCGCCTCATCGTGGATATTCGTCAGGGGGAAATGCTTGAACGTGAAGGTGACGCGATCGCCATATTCCTGCGCGAACTGCTTCAGCGGCCCCTGGGCACGGCGACAGAACGGGCATTCAAAGTCAGAAAATTCAATCAGCACCACCGAATTGCCCACCGGCGCACCGGCCACCGGCGACCCCGCGATCGCGGCCTTCGGGTCCGTCTTCACCAGATTGACAAAATCCACCCGCGCCTGCTGACGGTTTGCCGCCTGCTGACGGTTATATTCCGTGACGGAATTGAGGATTGCCTCCGGATTTTTGCGGATCACCTCCAGCACCTTCGCCTCAAAATCCGCATCCACCCGCACCTCGCCATTGGCCGACACCGCCGACGTTTGGCAAGCCACCAGCAGCAGCGCCGTCGCCGTCGCCAGCAGCGCTGACCCGGACAGCCATTGCCAGGACCGCCGCCACCCCAAAACCACAGGCCGGACCACCCGGCGCATCCACCACTGATTCATCATCAAAGCCAACAACCCCCGTTAACCCGTCAACTCAATTAACCAAGTTCAAACAATTAACCCCAAGGGAGCCCGCCGCGATCGCGGCCCCAGCCCCCAGAAATTCAGGGCAACCATTCAAGGCGATCGCCTTCAGCGCGATCGCTCCGGGCGGCTCTGCTGCCACATCACCAGAATGAGGCAAAGGATCCCCAGATTGATCGAGATATCCGCCACATTAAAGATTGGAAAACGGATCAAGCGCAGATCAAAAAAATCCACCACCTCCCCCGTCAAAAACCGATCAAGGCCATTCCCCAACGCCCCCCCCAGCACCAGGCCATAGCCCACCTGCTCCCAGCGGATCAGTCTCGGCCCAAACCAGGCCAGCCCCATCAGGGCCAAGCTCACCCCCAATGACAGCCACCGCAGCCCCCCCCAGCCCTGCAAGAGGCTGAAGGCGGCCCCAGGGTTGGTCACATAGGTCAGGTGAAACACGCTCCCCCACAGGGGCCAGGTCTCGCCCAGGGTGAAATGGTGGACAACCCATTCCTTTGTGGCGCGATCCAGACCATAGCTGGCGATCGCGGCGATCCAAAACCAAGGATTTCTAAGGGGCATAGATCAGCAAAACCACAACGGTACGGATGGGGGGCGATCCAGTCGGGATCAAGGGGCGACGAATTTTCACGATAGCAGCAGGCGGCGGACCAGGGCCGCGAGGGTGACGGCGGCGCACAAAATTACCGCCTGTCCCGGCAGGGGTTTGAGGGAATAGGCGATCGCGGCCTCGCCAAACCGTCCCCCGTGGAACAGCAGCAGCCAGGTTAGCCCCACTCCATGGATGGTCGTCAAACCCGCCACCGCCGCCAGGGCCAGCCGCTCTAGGGAAACCCGAGGGGCCGTCGGAGCTAGGGGCGATCGCCGTTGGGGCGCGGGTCGATGCGGACGGGGGGCCTCCGGTCTGGGGGGACGGCTAGGGATGGGGCGATCGCGGCTCCGAGGCGGATGGGCCAGCCAGCCACAGAGCCAGCCACCGGGCACAAACCCCAGTAAATAGCCAAAACTCAGGGCCTGCACATAGCCAAAACCGCCGCCATTTTCAAAAATCGGCAGCCCCGCCAGCCCCAACCCCAGGTAGGCAATCTGGGCGATCGCCCCCGCCTGCGGCCCCCCCAAACAGCCCGTCAGCAGCACCGCCCCCACCTGGAAACGCACCCCCAGCGACTGGGCCACAAACCCACCCTCCTGGAACCACTGCCAGGGGGGACTGGTGGAAAACGCCTCCAGGAACGTGCCAAAGATCGTCAGGATCAGCCCCGCGAAGGCCCATAGCAAATCCGTTAGGCCAACCATAGGCAGCCCTTGAGCGAGGAGGATCCTGGCAAATCAGGCTTCAAGGGCCAATGTCCTTAGGGCTTAAGGGCGATCGCGGCTCGGTACCGGCGCTTCGCCCCCCTCCAGGCCCAGGGATGCCAGCATCTCGCGATCGCGTTCCGGCGGCTGGCCCAGCGTGGTCAGATAATTGCCCACCAGCATCGCATTGATCCCCGCTTGCAGGCCCAAGCTTTGCAGCTCGCCCATCACCACCTCGCGGCCCCCCGCATAGCGAATGATCTGCTCCGGCAGCACCAGGCGGAAAATCGCGATCGCCTTCAGGGCCTCATAGGGATCCAACTTCGGGCGATCGCCCATGGGCGTCCCCGGTCGCGGATTGAGCAAATTCAGCGGCACCGACTCCACCTCCAACTCCCGCAGGGCCAGGGCCATATCCACCCGGTCCTCCCAGGACTCGCCCATGCCCAAAATGCCGCCGGTACAAGCTTCAATGCCCGCCGCCTTCAGGGTTTCAATCGTCCGCACGCGATCGCGCCAGGAATGGGTACTCGCCACCTGGGGGAAGAAATGCTCCGACGACTCCAGATTGTGGTTGTAGCGCGTCACCCCCGCCTCCCGCAGGGCGATCGCCTGATCCGGGCTCACCTCCCCCAGGGCGCAGCAGGGTTTGATGTCGGCCTCATCGATAATGCGGCGCACCGTCTCCAAAATCACCTCAAACTCCTTGCCCTGCTGGCCGCCATAGAGGGGACCGCGCCCCTGGCTGACCATGCAAAAGCGCTTCGCCCCCGCCGCCGCCGCCGCCTTCGCTTGCGCCACGATCTCATCGGGCGACCTGAGGCCATAGACCGGCGAATCCTCCCCCGGATGGTGGGCCGACTGGGCGCAGAAGGAGCAATTTTCCGAGCAGGAGCCGGACTTCACATTGCCGATGCTGCACAGGTCCACCACATTGCCGCAGCAGGCTTCGCGCACCCGGTTGGCCGCCGCGCACAGCCGCAAAATGTCTTCCTCCCCCTCGATCGCCGTGAGGGCCAAGGCCGTCGCGCGATCGATCCGTTCACCGGCAATGATGCGATCGCCCAGATCCCCGAGCCACGCCTCCAGCGCCCCCCCCGAAAGGAGATTTACCGTCGCCGAAGCACCAGTCACCGGGGCGATCGCGCTGGCGATCGGACCCTTTGCCGAGGGGGGAGCCTGAACCATGAACTTGCCTCAAATTGCCTCTGATCTCGGGATGCGCCCCGGAATGCCCGAGGCTATGCGCTGGCGGCCTTTGGCGGCCCTGTCTAGGCGGCCCCCATCAACCCCAAACGCCCCGCCATTGTATCACCCGGCCACCGACGCCCACGGGGCCACGGCGATCGCCCCAGGCCCCCCGCCACGGTAGGATAGACCCTGGCACGGGCACCGCCAAGGATGGGATTTGACCCCCCACCCAACGGGCCACCATGTCCGGGCAATCTGGCCCGAACTTCAGCGCGATCGCCCCTCCGCACGACCATCTTTAGGACATCCCAAGGGTTATGAAACGACTTTTCTCCGGGCTGCTGGCCTTGGTTCTCGCCGTCTCCATTGGCCTGACTGGCTGCGCCGCAGGCGACTCCGCCAACGGCGTCAGCGGTAACTATCGCAACGACACCATGGCCTTGATCGACAGCCTCCGCACCGCGATCGACCTACCGGAGGACGACCCGGCCAAACGCCCCGCCCAGGCCGAAGCGCGCGCCCGCATCAACTCCTTCGCCTCCCACTACCGCCGCGATAGCCGCGTGACGGGCCTCGGGTCCTTCACCACCATGCGCACCGCCCTCAATTCCCTCGCGGCCCACTACAGCGCCTATCCAAACCGCCCCGTGCCCGAAAAGCTCAAAAAGCGCCTCCTGCAGGAGTTCCGCCAGGTGGAGATGTCCCTGGAGCGGGGAGCCTAGGCCATTTAGCGCCGATCCATCCAGCCCTGCTCGTCCAAATCGCCCCAAGCATCGGCGAAATCCTAGGACAGATCAGGCCAAAGATTCAGACCAGAGGGCCGTGCGATCGCGCGGCCCTTTTCCATGGCCATGCAGCAGCAATGTAGTGGCAAATTCCAACCGATCCCCACCGCGATCGCGGCCCAGAACCGACTAAGCCAGGTTCGGTAACCCCCCCTTCATAGCCCCCCGCCCGTCTCCCACTATAGACATAGGTAAATATTCGTTCGATCAAGACCGCGATCGCCACCCATCCCGGCGGCCAGCTCGTCCCACATCAACAGAATTCCTCACCCGATCCTTCCCGATCCCGTGGACCTGCCCAAAGCCCCGCGCCAGCGGCAGATCACCCACCGAGACCTCAGTTCAGTACCAGTCCAGCAATTAGAGCATTGGAGTCAAACCACCCATGGCGAAAGTAGTCGGAATCGACCTCGGGACGACGAACTCCGTCGTTGCCGTGATGGAAGGGGGCAAGCCCACCGTCATCGCCAACGCCGAAGGCGGCCGCACCACCCCCTCCGTCGTTGCTTACACCAAAAATGGCGACAAGCTCGTCGGACAAATCGCCAAACGCCAAGCGGTCATGAACCCTGGCAACACCTTCTACTCCGTGAAACGCTTCATCGGGAACCGCTTCGACGAAGTGACCCACGAAACCGAAGAAGTCCCCTACAAAGTTCTCAACGTCAACGGCAGCGTCAAGCTCGACTGCCCCGCCAAAGGGGAACAGTTCGCCCCGGAACAGGTGTCGGCGGAAGTTCTGCGAAAGCTCGTCGAAGACGCCAGTAAATACATCGGCGAAAAGGTCACCCAGGCGGTCATCACCGTTCCCGCCTACTTCAACGACTCCCAGCGCCAAGCCACCAAGGACGCCGGCCGCATCGCCGGGGTGGAAGTGCTGCGGATCATCAACGAGCCCACCGCCGCCGCCCTGGCCTACGGTCTCGATAAGAAAGAAAACGAAACCATCCTTGTCTTTGACCTCGGCGGCGGCACCTTCGACGTGTCCATCCTCGAGGTGGGCGATGGCGTGTTTGAAGTGCTGTCCACCTCCGGCGATACCCACCTGGGCGGTGACGACTTCGACAAGGCGATCGTGGACCACATGGCCGGCGAGTTCATGAAGGCCGAAGGCATCGACCTGCGCAAGGACAAGCAGGCCCTCCAGCGCCTGACGGAGGCCGCCGAAAAGGCCAAGATCGAACTGTCCAGCGTCACCCAAGCGGAAATCAACCTCCCCTTCATCACCGCCACCCAGGACGGCCCCAAGCACCTGGAACTGACCCTGACCCGGGCCAAGTTTGAGGAATTGGCGGCGGATCTGATCAACCGTTGCCGCATCCCCGTCGAGAATGCCCTGCGGGATGCCAAGCTCAGCAAGAGCGATGTGGATGAGGTGGTGCTGGTGGGTGGTTCCACCCGCATTCCCGCCGTCCAGCAGGTGGTGGAAAAAGTCCTCGGCAAGGCTCCGAACCAGAGCGTGAACCCGGATGAGGTGGTGGCCGTGGGGGCTGCCATTCAGGCGGGCGTGCTGGCGGGCGAAGTGAAGGACATCCTGCTGCTGGATGTGACGCCCCTGTCGTTGGGGGTGGAAACCCTGGGCGGCGTGATGACGAAGATCATTCCCCGGAACACGACGATCCCCACCAAGAAGTCGGAGGTGTTTTCGACGGCGGCGGATGGCCAGAGCAATGTGGAGATCCACATTCTGCAAGGGGAGCGGGAAATGTCCGCCGACAACAAGAGTCTGGGGACGTTCCGCCTCGATGGGATTCCCCCTGCGCCGCGTGGGGTGCCGCAGATTGAGGTGACCTTTGATATCGACGCCAACGGCATTTTGAATGTGACGGCGAAGGATAAGGGCACCGGTAAGGAGCAGTCCATCAGCATCACGGGGGCTTCGACGCTGCCGAATGATGAGGTGGAGAAGATGGTGAAGGATGCGGAGGCGAATGCGGATGCCGATCGCGAGCGCCGGGAACGCATTGATCTCAAGAACCAGTCGGATTCTTTGTCCTACCAGGCTGAGAAGCAGTTGAGCGAACTGGGCGATAAGGTGCCTGCGGAGGCGAAGGCTAAGGCGGAGGCGGAAATTGCTGCCCTGCGCGAGGCGATCGCGTCGGAGGACTATGACGCCATGAAGGAGAAGATGACGACGCTGCAACAGACCCTGTACCAGATTGGTAGCGATGTCTATCAGCAGGCGGGGGCGGCTGAAGGGGGCGCGGCTCCCGGTGGCCCTGGTCCCGCTGGGGATGGGGATGATGTGATTGATGCGGAGTTTTCGGATAAGTAGTCCGTAACTTGGCGTAACCGGTAATCCCTGGGGCGACGATCCTGTCCGCCAGGGTTACCAAAATCAATAAAAGCCAATTAAAATCCCCCGGTTTCCTCGCAGTTCAGGAGGCCGGGGGATTTTCTATGGATGTTTTTTTTCTCGTTTGACCGTAGGGGTTGGGTTTCCCAACCCGCTCCCCCGCGATCTCCCCCAAACCGCTTCAACTTTTGGAACAGGGCTGGGCAATGCGGGTGGAGGCTGGGCGGGAAAACCCCGCCCCTACGATGAATGGCGGGGTTTAGGCGTCGGAGGGTTGGATGGGGTGGTCGTCTAGGGCGATCGCGGGGAGCGGCTCCGGGGTGGTGAGGCCGTCGTCGTAGGCGCGATGGGTGGGGGCGTTGCCCCGATCGCGGGGGGGCCGCCCGGACCCGAGGCCCGAATGGAGCAGCAGATAGAGGCACGGGACAATGAACAGGGTCAGCACCGTCGAGAGGGACAGGCCCGAAAAGACCACAATCCCCAACGGCTGCAAGAATTCACCCCCCTCCCCTTGGCCCATCGCCAGGGGCAACATGCCCAAAACCGTTGTCACGGTCGTCATCAAAATGGGCCGGAGCCGCTGGGGAGATGCCTGCAAAATCGCTTCATAGCGGCTGAGGTTATGGGTTTCCCGCAATTGGTTCGCCAGCTCCACCAGGACGATCGCGTTATTCACCACAATCCCCACCAACAGCACCGCCCCCACCACGACGGTGGCCCCAATGGCGGTCTGGGTCACATAAAGCCCCAAAATTCCCCCCGCCACCGCCAGCGGCACGGCGAACAGGATGATGAACGGATCGATCAGGGAGTTGTACTGCACCGCCAGGACCACCAGCACCAGGAAGGCGGCGAGGCCCCCCAGCACCGGCAGGGCCAGTTGCACCTGCTGATTACTGGCGGCGGCGGGGCTGGGGATGCGGCTGACCCCTTCGGGCAGCTCTAAACCGGCCAAAATGCCGTCCACTTCCGCGATCGCGGCGCTGAGGTTGGCCCCTTCATTGAGGGTGCCGGAGAGGATGAACACATTGCGCTGGTTGATGCGTTGGATTTCCCCCGGTGCGGTGCCCAGGCCCAGGGTGGCCACATCGCCGATGGTGACGGGGCGGTTGCCGGTGGCAAAGAGGGGCAATTCGGCAATGCGTTCGGGGCTATCGACGCGATCGCGATCCAGCCGCACCCGCACATCCACCAGGCGATCGCCCCGCTGTAGCTGGGTCGCCACCCGTCCGGAAATGGCCGTTTCTAGGGTGCGCCCCACATCCGCGATCGACAGATCCAGATCCGCGAGGCGATCGAGATCCGGGCGGATTTGGATTTCCGGCTGGGCATCCTCCGCATCGGGCCGGAAGCTGATGGTGGTGGCTTGGCGATCAAGGGCTTCGAGCACCTGACGACCGGCGGCGGGCAGGGTGCCGTTGGCGGGGCCTTGCAGAATCACATCCAGATCCGCGCCGCGCACGGGGGAGTTGGTCAAAATCAACCCCCGCACGGAACCGGGCCGTAGCCGCACCCGCACATCCACCAGATTCAGCTCGGCGATCGCCTGTTCGATGTCGGTGATGTAGCGCCTCGGGTCACTGCCCGGTGCCAGGGAAATGGTGCTGCGGCTGCGCAGGGAGTTTTGGCTGACATTACTGCCAAAGAGGGATCCCCCCACGGTGGTGAAGGCGCTGGCGGTGGCCGGATGGGCCAGGAGCAGTTCATCAATCCGTTCCATCACCCGTTCGTTGTCCGCCAGGGGGGTGCCGGGGGGAAATTGGGCCGACAGTTCCACCTGGCCCGTGGCGATGCTGGGCAGGATTTCCTGGGGGATCCGCGCGATCGCGGTGGCGCTACTGGACAGGAGCAGCGCCGCTACGGCCCCCACCACCACCAATCGATAGCGCAGGGCCAGCCGCAGCATCCGCCGGTAGGCCGCCGCCGTCACCTGCACCCCCGCCTCAAATTTCTGCAACGGCCACAGGCGATGGATGCCACTGCGCCAGCGCACCGCCAACAGCCGCGATGCCATCACCGGCACGATCGTGACGGCCACGACGATCGAGGCACCGACGGCAAAACTGATGGTCAAAATCAATTCGCCGAACAGGAGCGACAGAAACCCACCAATAAATAGGAACGGCAGGACGGACACCAGGTTGGTGCTGGTGGAGGCGATCAGGGCCGATTCCACCGACTGGCTGCTGGCGATCGCGCGGTCCACGATTTCCTCCGGATCCGGGTGGCGATCGCCCGTCGGGGCCGTCCCTTCGACGATGGTTTCCAGCATCACGATCGAGTTATCCACCACAATGCCCACCCCCAGGGCCAACCCCCCGAGGCTAAAGACATTCAGGCTCAGGCCCGCGAAACGCATCAAAATCACCGCCATCAGCGTCGCCAACGGGATCGCCGTGACGATGATGATGGTCTGGCGCAGCGACCCGAGGAACAGCAGCACCGCGATCGCCGCCAGGGCCGTCCCAATCAGCCCCGACGAAATCACATTCGCGATCGCATTGCGAATAAAAATCGACTCATCCAGGGTCGCGATCAGGTCCGCCTCCGCAGGAATCAGCCCATCGGCCCGCATTTGCTCGATCCGCGCCGTCACCGCCTCCACCACGGCGATCGTATTGGCATCCGGCTGCTTCTGGACGCTCACCTTCACCGCCGGGAGGCCATCGAGATAGACCGACACCTGCTGCTCCTCGGAGCCGTCGATGATGTCCGCCACCTCCGCCAAATCCACCCGCCGCGTCGCGATCGCCCCCTCATCCGCCGCCGCAATGGTACCCACCGGGAACGACACCTGGGCCAGCTCCTCCGCACTGCGGAAACGGCCCATGGCCCGGGTCAACGGTTCATTGCCCCCCCCCAGCAGCCGTCCCCCGGACACATCCTGGTTCTCCGCCTCCAGCTTGTCGAGCACATCCCCGAGGCCCACCCCCGCTGTCTGCATTCGCTCTAGATCCAGCAGGACATTCACCTCTTCGCGCAGGCCGCCGGACACATCCACCGACGCCACCCCCGCCACCACATTGAGTTCCCGGGCGAGGGTCTCATCGGCAAAGGTGCGCAGGGCGGTGGAGTCCAGGCTCGGGGACGTCAGGGCAAATTCATAGACCGGCAGTTGGGACGGATCGAATTTGAATAGGCGAGCATCCTCCACCACATCCGGCAAGCGGCCTCGCGCCCGGTTGAAGGCGGCGGTGGCATCGTTGAGGGCCTGGTCAAGATTGCCCCCCGGTTCAAAAAATAGATCGAGGCTGATGCTGCCCTCGCGGGTTTGGGAGTAGATCTGGACGACGCCCTCCGTGGCGGAAAGGGCCTCTTCGAGGGGACGGGTGACCTCATCGATCGCCACATCCGGGGCGAGACCGGGGGCATTGGCCCGCAAACCGATACGGGGATAGGTAATCGACGGCAGTAGATCGACGGACATATCCGCCACAAACACCGCACCCATGACGATCGCGGCGACGGCGATCGCGAGGGTGGCAATGTGGCGGCGGATCGACAGGGCACTGATGCTGAAGCGGGGGGCGAGGCGATCGAACATGATCCTGGGGGTACGGGGCTAACGACGATCGGTCAAGGGTTATGAAAGCCTTTGGGACAAGGGGTTTAAACCCCCTATCTGGCTATCTGGCTATCTGGCTGACGGCCTAGGGATTTGCCGTTTGGGAGATGAAACTCAGGCGCACGCGATCGCCCCCCTGGAGCGGCCCGCTGCTGCGCAGGACATAGCGATCGCCCGGTTGCAGACCCGAGAGGATTTCCACCTGGCCCCGGCTGCGATCGCCCAGTTGAACCGTTTGGGGCACCACGATCGCGCTGTCCCCCTCCCCCTGCACCAAAAACACTTGGCCGATGGTGGCGGCTCCGGCGGCATTTGAACCCCCGGTCGCCCCATTGGACGCACTGGGATTGGGGGCAGTGGAGCGCGCCGCCATCGGTTGCCCCGCCCCGCCTCGACCACCGCGCCGCTGACTGCCCGCCGACAGGGCCTGTTCTGGAATAGCCACCCGCGCCGCCTGGGTGGGGGCAAACTGCACCCGCGCCAGCAGGCCACCGCCAATGCGACCCCCCGGATTGGGAATGGTCACCTCCACGGGGATTTGGCGCGCCACCGGATCCGCCGTGGGGGAAATGCGCGTCACCCGCCCGGTGAAGGTTTCATCGGGGAAGGCATCCAGGCGCACCTGCACCGCCAACCCCGGCCGGACGGCGGCGAGATCGCGATCGGTCAGGCGCACTTCGATCTCAAGCTGACTAAAGTCCCCCAGGGTGAGGATCTCGCTGCCCGGTTGGGCGAGGCTGCCCGGTTCGAGCACCCGCGCCAGCACCCGACCGGAAATGGGCGATCGCACCACCGAAAAACTTTGCCGCTCGGAGGAGCCCGCCGCGATCGCCCGCTGGGCCACCACCCGTTTACGGGCCACGGCCACGGTGTCCTGCTGTTGGCGCACCTGCTGCTGGGCCGCCTGTAGGGATTTTTCGAGGCCCGCGAGGGTAGATTTAGCCGTCTCTAGCTCCCGTTCCGGCAGGGCACCCTCGCCCACCAGGTCACTAAAGCGAGCCACATCGGCCCGAGCTTGGCCCACCTGCACCCGAACCTCTTCCACCCGCGCCTGGGCTTCCCCCACCTGGGCCTGGGCGGCGGACACTTCTAGCTCTAGGGCCGCGATCGCGGCGGCATTTTCCGACGATTCCGTGGCCAAGAGGCGATCGTCAAGCCGCGCCAACACCTGGCCCCGGCCCACCGCATCCCCCACATCCGCCGTCAGGGCCAGCAGCGGACCCTCCATGCGCGATCGCACCGCCACTTCCCGATGGGGGCGCGTGGTGCCTAGATAGTCCCGCAATTCCTGACCATTGGCCGTCGCCGCCGTGGCCACATCCACCGCCGGGGGACCCTCCGCCGCGCCCTGGCCGCCGGGGGGCCGCTCCTGGGCATCACTGGGGGGAATAATCGCCCCCTCACAGCCGCTGGTCACCATGGCCAGGGCGATCGCCCCGCCCCACCACCAGGGCTGAAACCGACGGGATGGCGATCGCCTTGCCCCAGATCCTGCGTTTGCATTGAAGCCGTAGCAACTTCGGCCCATCGGTGTTTTGTGCTGTGTCCCCATGCGTTCCCCCATGCGAGCGAGCTTAAGATTAAGGATTGGTCTAAATCGATTGGTCGGATGACGGATTGCTGGCGGGCGTGGGTGGGAGCCCCTTTTGTGTCCCTGGCGGCGCGGCCCCAAGGCCCCAACCCCTGATCGGGACGGTTGTGAAGCCCAAGGGGACGATCGCGCGATCGCGGCCCCCACTGGCGTTGTTAGACCGGACCACTCCCCAAATGGTTCGGTCAAGTTCCAGCCCGCATGTCCTAGGGGGGATGCAAATCCCCGACCTCTTAACAAATCTTTTAACAAATATTGTCAAGTTCGGCAGACGCGACCGCCGCGATCTCCCCTCGCAGGGGAAGCCCTGGGGGTGAGGCACCTGTCTGCGATCGCCGTCACAGGACCATCGTAATGCCGATCCCCCGCCCCCCGTAATTCATATCAATCCCTGAATTGAGGAAGATCGCCCCGAGGGGGCCGCGCGATCGCAGGGGAATTCGAGCGAGGGCCGCATACTAAAAAGCACGAGATGAGTTGTATTCACCGCTATGGTTTTCGGTCCTGTGAACTTACTGCCCAACGCGATCGCGGACCTTTTTGTCGAGTCCATCGCCAGCCACCAACTCACCCCCCTAGATCGCCACGTCCTGCGCACCGCCATCCTGGATGGGGGCTTGGATGAGGATGAAATCAGCGCCATTGACCGGCTCCTGTACAGTGTCCGGCGCGGCCGCATCCGCTGGACTAACCAGGACTAGACGCGGGTTCAATCCCCGACTTAGGCCATGTTTGGCAGCCGATGGTCGCCCGCGATCGCTTCAATCTCGGCCCCATTGGACCGCCAACCAAGGATATGAATTTCATCAAATAACGCGATTAAATTACGCAGTTCAGCCACATCCCCCAAGGCCGCCTCAAATCCCCCGATCCATATCATCCAATTAACGGCCAGCTTCAGAGGCCCATCAGGCATCAGATTATCAACATCAGATCAATTGTTAGGGCAATTCCGGTCGGGCAAACCCTAGATTAGCCATCGCTGGATCAGCGGAAATAACCGCATCAACGGCAAGTGTGAATCCCCGCGATCGCGCCCCGTGCCATACTTGGCCCCAAGCCCCTCACCCGCCTGAGGAGCTTCCACTACGGCACACTGCGCCATCTGCGCCCCATGACTGATCTTCCCAATTCCTCACTCCACCTAGAAACCCTGGCCGTCCATGCGGGCCGCACCCCCGACCCCACCACCGGCGCGATCGCGGCCCCCATCCACCTGAGCACCACCTTCGCGCGGGATGACCAGGGGGAGTACTCCAGGGGGTTTGTTTATAGCCGTTTAGATAACCCCAACCGCCGCACCCTCGAAGGGGTTCTGGCCCAGCTCGAAGGGGGCACCGCCGCCGCCGCCTTCAGTTCCGGCACCGCCGCTACCCATGCGGCACTCCAGGCGATCGGTGGACCGGGGCGGATCCTAGCGCCGCGAGACTGCTACCACGGCACCCGGCTGGTGATGACCGACACCTTGGCTCCCTGGGGGTTGGAGGTCACCTTTGTGGATATGGATAATCTGGCGGCGGTGGCGGCGGCGGCCATGGACCCGACGGCGGCTCCGGTGGCCCTGATCTGGGTGGAAACCCCCTCGAATCCTTTGCTGAAGGTGACGGATATTGTGGCGATCGCGGCGATCGCGCGGGACGTGGGAGCCCTGCTGGTGTGCGACAACACCTGGGCCACCCCGCTCCTCCAGCGGCCCTTGGCCCTGGGGGCCGATCTGGTGGTCCATTCCACTACTAAATATTTAGGGGGCCATGGGGACGTCCTCGGGGGGGCGGTCATCGGCCAAGGGGACCATCCGGCCTTCGGGCGGGTGCGCCAAATTCAGCAGGTGGCCGGGGCGGTGCCGTCGCCCTTTGACTGTTGGCTGCTGCTGCGCAGTTTGCAAACCTTGCCCCTGCGGATGCGCGCCCACTGCGACAATGCCCGCTACCTGGCTCGCCACTGGGCGGCCCATCCGGCGGTGGAGCGAGTGTATTATCCCGGCTTGGCGACCCATCCGGGCTGTGTGGTGGCGGCGCGGCAGATGTCGGATTTTGGCGGCATGTTGTCGATCGCGGTGCGGGGCGATCGCGCGGCGGCCCAGGCGGTGGTGACCCATACCCAGCTTTTTGGGCGGGCCACGAGCTTGGGGGGCACCGAAAGTTTGATCGAGCACCGCGCTTCCCTCGAAGGGCCAAATAGCACCACCCCCGAGAATCTCTTGCGGGTGTCCGTGGGCCTAGAGCGAATGGAGGATTTGGCGGCGGATCTCGATCGCGCCCTCTCCCTCGCCCTCCAAAGTTGAGGGAACTTGATCGGCCCCTGGGGAGACAATGGCCCTTGGAAGGGTAGGGATCACGCGATCGCGCGGCATTGGCCCCGTTGCGATCAGTCTTTGGCAATCTCTCAGTAAATATAAGGAATTATGTTAAAAACATGCTGAACCTATCGCCCGGTGAATCCACCCGAGAACGAGTGACCGTGGGCAGTAATTGGCAGGAACGCGATCGCTTGGACACCACCAGTCAGATTGATGATGTGTATACCCAAGCCTGTGGGGGCAGCATCGCCGCGATCGTTCAGATACTCAATGAGCGCCTTGCCCCCCTGGGGTTGCGGACTCGGGCGGTTCTCGATGGGGGCATTCTTCAACTGCTCTGTGAGGCGCGATCGCCGGATCTGGAGCGGGAGCCGACGGTGGAGCGGGTGCAGCGGGTTCTGGAAGAGTTGGCCCCGCGCGGCATTCAGCGGGTGCAAGTCTATGCGCGGCTGGTGGAGGAACAGCAATTACTGTGGCTGGCGGCGATCCGGCGGGATCCGGACTCGCTCCTGTGGGCCTGCGATCTGCGCCTGAAGCGATCCAATTGGTTCTACTGGACCCTGCGGCAGATCCGCCAGCGCCGCCGCACTCTGGAACTGCCGTCCCTGGAATCGACGGATCCGACCAAGCGGCGATCGCGGCGGGCGAGCTTTGGTCTGGGGGTCGTGGGCGGCGCAGCGGTGAGTTTAGTGGTGGTGGGCTTCGCCGCATGGCAGTTGGAATGGTTCGGCCCCCGCAGTGACGCCGCCTTGGAGGAGGGATCTTCCCCCACCAATCCAGCGGCCCCCCAGGAGGCCGATGCCTTTGCCCAGGCGGTGCGCCTCGCGGAACAGGCGGTCATTGCGGGCCAGGATGCCCAAACCCCGGAACAGTGGCGCAGCGTCGCCGATCGCTGGAACCGGGCGGCGGACCTGATGGCCACCATTCCGCCGGACGATCCGCGCCATAGCACCGCCCAGGATCGCCAGCGTCAGTACCGCAACAACGGCATGGTCACCGGACGCAAGGCCCAGGGCCAACCCTAGGGAAACGGTTTTAGGGGATTGCGATTGGGCGTGGGGCCGGGTAGAAACCCTAGACCTTAAAAAGACCCCGCGATCGCGGCCTGAACGGGGCCGACCGTAATAGCATGTAACCAGCTTTGAGGGCCTCGGAGGGCAACGTTGCAATGGCAGAGTTTGGGTCGTCGGTTCCCAACGGCAGGAGCAAACTGTGGCAGTGGTGGAGTTCCCTCGGTCCCCTGGCGCGGCCCTTGGCGATCGCCCTGGTGGCCCCCCTCGCCCTGCTGAATGCCTGGGCCTTGGCGACGATTTTTGGCTATTTCCAGTCCCTGCTGGCGATTTTGACCGTGGCGGCGCTCCTGTCGTTCGTCCTGAGCTACCCCGTGGGCTGGCTGTCCCAGCGGGGGGTGCGGCGCGGGCCGGCGTCGATTTTTGTGTTTCTCGTTGCCCTGTCCCTGGTGATCGGCGTGGGGGTGACCCTGGTGCCGTTGGCCGTGTCCCAGGCGCAGCAGTTGGTGGCGCGGCTGCCGGAGTGGATTGATTCGGGCCAGCAGCAGTTGATGATCCTCAATGAGCGGGCGGAGATTTTTGGCCTGCCCATTAGCCTTGATGGGGCGATTACGCAATTTAACGATCGCCTCAAGGATGAGCTTCAGCGGCTGGCGGGGCGCACCCTGAACCTGGCCCTGAATGTGACGGTGCTGACGGTGGTGCGGCTGCTGGATGTGCTGCTGACGGTGGTGCTGACGTTTTATCTGGTGCAGCACAGTGATGAAATTTGGGAGAGTTTGATTAATTGGCTGCCCGATCGCGCCCGCGATCGCGTGTCGCGCACGTTGCGATCGAGTTTTCAGAACTATTTCATCGGCCAAATCCTCAATGCCACGAGCCTCGGCGTTGGGGTGACGGTGATGTTTGTGCTGCTGAAAATTCCCTTTGGCTTGCTGTTTGGCCTGACGATTGGGTTGGTGGCGCTGGTGCCCTTTGGCGGATCCGTGGGCATTGCGGTGGTGATCCTTTTGGTGGCGCTGCAAAACATTACCCTGGCGTTGCAGGCGCTGGCGGCGGCCCTGCTGGTGCAGCAGGTGATTGAGAATTTGGTGGCCCCTCGGGTGCTGGGGAGCGTGACGGGCCTGAATCCCTTCTGGGTGTTCGTGGCGATTTTGACGGGGGCGCGGGTGGGGGGCCTGCTGGGGGTGATTGTGGCGGTGCCGACGGCGGTTGTCATAAAAGAGGCGCTGGCGGTGTTGCGATCGCCCGAGGATCCGGGGCTGGTGCTGGATGCGGCGGCGGAAACCCTACCGGCCCAATCCCCTGGGGAGGCGATGTCTACGCGATCGCGCTAACGCCCCATCCATCCATCCACCTAATCAATCCAACCCAATCAACCGCCCAAAGTCCCCTAGGCAAAGGCCGCCTGTCGCAGGGCCGTGGCGATCGCCTCCGCCGTGGCCGGTGCCAGGAGAACCCCATTGCGATAGTGGCCCGTCGCCAGCCAGATGCGATCGCACGACGGCAGCGGTTCAATCACCGGGGCCGGTTGACCGACGGGGCGGGGCCGCAGGCCGGACCAGGTTTGGGTAATCGTCGCGGAAGTTAGATCCGGACACAGGGCGATCGCCGCATCCAGCACCGTTTGCCAGCGATCGCGATCGGCCACTGGCACCGCCGTCGGATCGTCCCCGCCAAATTCCACCGTCGCCCCCACCCAATAGCCGCCGCCGCCGATGGGCACCACATGCACGTCATCCCCCGTGATGGCCGGTTCGCGCATCGCCAGGGGCCGATCCAACTGGAGCTTCGCCGCCTGCCCCAACACCGGCTGCAATTTTAAGGAAGCCGTTTCCTCCACCGTCGCCGCGATCGCGCTGGAGCCGAGCCCCGCCGCCACCACGATCCAATCCGCCCCGATGGGAGCCAGGGGAGCCGCCCCCTTTTCCGCATCCGCCAACTCCACCCGAATGCCGCCGACCTGGGGATGGAGGGCCGTCACCGTGGTGCCAAAGGAAAATTTCACCCCATGGTGCCGCGCCCCATTCACCAGGGCCGTCAGCAGGGAAATGGGCTGCACCTGCCAATCTTTGGGGGAATAAATGCCAAAGGCCACGCCCCCCAACGCCCCCATGGACACCTGGGGATAGGTGCCCGCGATCGCGTCGGTTCCCAACACCTCCAGGGGCCAGCCCTGGGCCTTGCGCTGGGCCGCCAAAGCCTCCCACTGGGCCAGATCCCCGTCGGGGCCGCACAGCTTCAGGAGGCCATTTTCGTTGTGGGCCACCTTGGTGCCCGTGAGGCTTTCCAGTTCCGGAATCAGGGTATGGAAGCGCCGCAGACTGGCCTCCCGCAGTTCCCAAGCCCGCCCCTGGACCTTTTGGCTCACTACCCCCATCAGCATCCCCAAGGCTCCGGGGGTGCCGGTGCGGTAGGTGGCGATCGCATCGGGGGCGATCGCGGGGGCCTTGGGCTGCCGTTCGAGCACCGTCACATCAAACTGCTCCCCCCGGCCTAGCTCGTAGGCGATCGTCGCCCCAACGATGCCGCAACCGATGATGACAACCCGAGGTTTCGTCGATAAAGCCATAGCGCCAACGGGGCAGGTGAATCGCTCCATCTTGGCGCGATCGCCGGGGGAAATTCAACTGGAGTTCATGATCCGATTCAAAGGGCGAATGCCAAGGGCCAGCGGAGAACCCCAGCGGCGATCACCCCCGTATTTCCGCTAATTCTGACGCCGCAGGAACAGAATCAGGGCCTCATTGACCTTTTCCGGCCAGTCCTCCTGGGGATAGTGCCCCACCTCCTCTAGGATCACCAATTCCCCCTGGGGCAAGGTTTTTGTAAAGGCTTCCGCCTGGGCCACCGGCGTCCAGGGATCGCGATCGCCCCAGAGCACCAGCACCGGCCCCTCCCAGGACGCAAACCCCGCCGCCACCGTTTGGGTCACCTTCGGCACCGCCAGCCGCTGCACGATCGCCAGGAGCGATCGCCCCGCATCGGAACTTTTCAGGAACGGGCGACGGTACACATCCAAATCCTCATCCGCCACCTGGTACGGGCTTCCCCCCTCCAGGATGCGATCGACCAACAGGGGATCCTGGGTTAACATATCCCCCACGAAGGGAATGGCCAGTTGGGACATCTTCCAGGGCAATTTTGCGTCCGGCGTAACTGGCCCATTGAGGATGACTAGCCGCTCCACGCGATCGCGTGCCCCCAGGGCATAGAGCAGCCCCGCCGTCCCCAGAAACCCTTGGGTCACCAGGGAAAAACGGTCGATCCCCATGGCCTCGATCCACTCCCCCAACGCCGCCGCCAACGCCTCGGGCCGGTAGCTAAAGTCCAGCCGATCCACCTTCTGGGAAAAACCACAGCCCAGCCAGTCCGGCGCGATCGCCCTAAAACCCGCCGCCGCCAACTCCGGCAACGTCTTGCGCCAGCCATAGCTCTGGGACACCAGCCCATGGAGCAACACCACCGGCGGCCGCCCATTGTCCTGCTCCGGCAGCGCCTCCCGATAGAACCAGGTGCGGCCCCCCGCCTCTATGCTGGCCTCCGTGATTCCCTTGATCCCCATGCCGATCCTCCGCAAACGCCGCCACCACAACCCCCAGAGCTTAGCGGACTTCGCGATCGCGCCGGTCTCTTCCCAAAAGTTCGTGAAGTTCCATGAATAAAATTCAATATGTAGCCTAAGCTACAGAAAATTATTTATAATGAATCAATCAAGACCAGCCAAGCTGTAAGGACCCAACCGTTGTCCCCCTAAGCCGCATTTCACTATTCCTCCAGGAGGATCCCGCCATGAACCTATCCGATCGCGCCCGCGTCCTGATGATGCGCCACCACCACGTCGTCAAGAACCGCCAGCAGTCGATGCTGGGCCGCGCCATTGAAGGGATGGAGCTTGGCGAGGAGGCGGTCCACCACTGGAGCTGCATTCAGGGAAAAATTGAGGGATCGGTGCGTGCGTCCTACGATCGCAGCGGCGCAACCATGAGCTAAATCGCCCCGCGTTCCCGAACCGATTTGAGTCGCTTCTGATGCTCTCTCTAGAGCCTGACCCTTCGCGATCGCGGGGGGCTTTTTCGTGTTTGGGGGGTCAGGATTTTGGCTTCAGGGCGGTGCGGACTTCCCGGGCGGCCTCGCGATCGCGCTTCTCGTTCAGTTTTTCGTTCAGTTGGCGAATGCGGCGCGACAGCAGACGGATCACATTCACGGCAATGTCCGGCGTCTCGTCGATGGCGTCATAGAGCTGCTGCTGGGTGAGCATCAGGCATTCGCAGGTTTCCAGGGTTGTCACCGAAGCCGATCGCGGCTCCGAATCGAAGAGGGCCATCTCGCCAAAAAAGGATCCTTTCCCCAGTTTGGCCAGCTCGCGATCGTCCGCCAAATGCACCCGAACCTGCCCGGACACGACGATATAGAGCGATCGCCCCTCCTGCCCCTGGGTGAAGATGGTTTGGTGGGCCGGGAACGATAGCTCATCCATACAGGACGCCAATCGCACGAGAAACTCATCCCTCAATTCCTTGAAGATGGGCACCTCGCGAATAAACAGCAGGCGATCGACGCTAGTGAGCATGGGCGCTAAGCAATTCTACGCAAACGGCACATCGGGCGATCGCCAGCGCGCCATGGACAGCGGTGTTGCGGAGCAAGGGCTGCACGACGGGCTCCTCCTAGCCTTACATCTTATCCTAGTGGCGGGAGAGGTTAACAGCCCAGCGGAGAGCCTAGGCGCTTGGCTGAGGTCTACGGGCGCGATTGACCCCATTGCCTTTCGGTTACAGTATAGACGGGCCAATTTTGCTTCCAGAGATCACCCCATTCAATTTCCAATTTGAGTTCACAATCAGACTTGGATTGACGAGCATTTAAATAGTTTTAATGGCTAGGGATAGGTTCCATAATGCCGTTAGGCGAGGTCTCGAAAAACAGGCGTGGGAGATTACCCATGATCCCCTGCGTTTGGAATTTGGCGCGAGCGATCGCCTGGAAATCGATCTAGGGGCACAGCAGCTTTTGGGGGCGCAGCGAACTGGGAAAAAGATCGCCGTAGAGATCAAGAGTTTTCTCAATGATTCGGCCATGCTGGACTTCCATTTGGCGTTGGGGCAATTCCTCAATTACCGTTTGGCCCTTGAACGGCTGGATCCCGACCGAATGCTTTATTTGGCAGTCCCGATTGTTCCCTACCAATCATTTTTTGGTCGAGATTTGCCACAGCTAGCTATTCAAACCTATGGACTCAAATTAATGGTGTATGGGCCGCAGGATGAGGTGATTTTGCAATGGATCGACTAGCGCAATATCGACAAATCATTCAGGAACTGTTGGCAGACTATGCCACCGGTTCTCCCTTGGGGGGAGAGGTGGAATCACAAACAATTTTTGATCCGGCGGCGGATCGGTATCTGTTGATTGATTTGGGCTGGGACGGCCAGCGGCGAATTTATAACTGCCTCATTCATCTGGAAATTCGCGCCGGCAAAATTTGGATTCAGCGCAATCAAACGGACTGTTCACTGACGGATGCCCTTTTGGAGCGCGGGGTGGAGCGGGCCGCGATCATTTTGGGCCTACAGCCCCCGGAGTTGCGCGAATATGCGGGCCTGGGGGTGGCCTAGCCGTAAGCCATGACGCTGCTGCCTCAATGCTTACTGCCCCTCCTAGCCCCCCGTCGGCGATAGGCCCAGTTCCGCCATCAGTTGCTTCACCTGGGCCGCCACCAGGCGATCGGGATCCCCCTGGAGGCGCGGCAACCATTCCATCAGCGCCCGCTGGGACGCCACCGCCAGATAGGCCAGCACCGCCTCGCGCACAAACCCCCTCGGATGCCTCAAACAGGCGATCGTCTGCTCACTGGTCAGGCTCCAGCGGGCCTGCCGCGCCAGGTTGAAACAGCAGGCCAGGGGCCAGTCCGCCATGAAAAACCGCAGATCAATCAGCCATCGCACGCGATCGCGGGGCAGCAGCGGCTGGTAGCCAATCAAATCCGCCAAACTTTCCAGCTTCTCGCGATCGTCCGCCGCATCCAACAAACTCAGCACCGCCCGCTTATTGGGAATATCCAGCGTATTGTCCAGAATCTCCAAGCCACGGGCCACATTCTCCTTCGAGCCCGATCGCAAATTGAACGACGCCGCCTGGATCGACCCCAACGGATACAAAAACTTCATCAGCAGAAACAAACATTCCTGCCCATCCGCCAACGCATCCCGCAACGCCTGCCGCAACAGATCCGCCTCCGATCCGGGCAGCCGCGTCGGCGTCAGATCCACCAGCGCCCCATAGAGCTGCCCCGCAAAGCGCAACTCCTGATCAATCAACGTCTCCACGCCGCTGCGGCCAATGCGCACCAGCACCCCCTCAATGCCCGCCTCCTGGGGAATTTTCAGCAAAATCCGCAGCAGATTGCGCCGACTCTGACCCCAATTCGTAAACGTCCCCCACACCAGGGCGTCCAAGGCATCCGCCGTGCCGATTTGCCCCACCGCCTGCCATGCATGGACCCGCATAATGTCCGGCTGCTGAATGTCCTCGGCCACCTTCAGCAGCATCGGCAGGGCGTCATTGCCCAGGCGCGCCAATCCCTTGAAGGCCGCCTCCCGGGTGGGTTTGGTGGCGAGCCCCTGCAACAGGGCCGGGTAATAGTCCTCTAGGCCCGCCGAGGCGATCACCTCCAGCAGGGCGCAGCGCACCTCCAACGATTCATCCTGGAGCAGGTTGGGGATATACAGCCGCAATGCCTGGAGATAGTCCGCCTCCCCCAGGGCGCGGCAGCCCATGACCCGCTCGTGGGGTTCCTTGCTGGTGAGCATTTTCCGCAGGCTGTTGGTGGCTTCGGCCTTTTGGGCGGGGGTGCCGCGCCGCATGATCAGGGAGGCGGCGGTGCCGCGCACCATGGGGTCCACCTCGGGCCGCAGGTAGGGCTGGAGGTGGCGCACGTCCTGATCCTCCTCCGTGAGCCAGAGGTAGCGCAGGGCTCCGGCCAGGACCGGCGGCGGGGGCTGCTGGACGATGAGGGCGCGCACCTGGGTCAGATATTCCGCCCTCGGCTGCTGGAGCATGACGTCGAGGCTTTGCCGCTGGAGCTTGGTGGGCAGGGCCGTCAGGAGGGGGGCGAGGACTTCGCTGACGTTATCGGGGTCGATGCGGCTGAGGAGTTCGATGCAGGATTGTTTGTCTTCGATCGTGGTGCCCGGTTGTTCGAGGGCTTCGATGACGGCGAGTTTGAGGGTGCTGGAATCCACGTCGATCGCGCCGAGCCGCCCCCGTTCTGCGCTCAGGACCAACAGGCTGACATAGCGCGATCGCAGCCCCCACACCACCAGCAGCCACAGGGAGGCAAAAATCGCAATCTGGGCCACAAACACCCAGCTTTGGAACGAGGCCCAGGCCGCCGGGAGCCAGTTGGCGCACACCCACACGGTGCCCAGGACCAAACCGCCCCCGAGGCCCGTCGAGAGGTATTCAAACAGCCCCCGCACCCGCGCTTGCAGGGCACTGCGGACGTTATCGGGCACCGGCTGGAATAGGACCGGCCCCGCACTGGCGAAGAGGGTATAGCGCAGCAGCTCATCGACGAATTTGATCGCGATCGCGCCGATGAACAAACTCGACACGCCCCCAAACCAGGCAAAGCCCCCCGCCAAGGACGCCACCGCCGCCAGCGCGATCGCCACCGGTTGCGCCGCCGCCGACCGGAACAGGCCAAACCGCTCAATCGCCCGACTCGACAGGGACCATTGGGTAATCAACTCCGCCAGCCCCAGCACCCCATTGAATAAACCCAGGAAACTCGCGATCGACTCCGCCACATCCGTGCGGCCCTCATTTTGCAACTCCAACTGATTGAGGAACTGGAACTCAATCAACAGTTGCAGCACCTGGGCCAGGACAAAAAAGCCCACCAGCCACACCGCATAGCTCCGCAGCGGCCCCTGGAGCCGCCGGTTCGGGGAATAGTCCCCGCCGCCGCCATCCTCCAAAAAACGGCTCGGCGCATCGGGAAACGCCTGACGGTAGGTCTTGCTCAGGTAGAACAAAATGCCGCCGCCCAGGGCAATCATCGCCGCCGCCATCAGCAGCACATTTTGCAGCCCCACCCACTTCAGCAGCAAAGGCAGGGAAAAGCCGCTAATGACATCCGCCACCAGCACCCCGCTACTGATGAGGGGATAGGTGCGCTTAATTTCGCGAATATTGAAAAGCTGATTGGCCGTGATCGACGTGTTGATGTCATTGAGCACATAGGTCACATCCAGCCACAGGCGCATCATAAACACCGTGATGGCCGCCAAATGCTCAATGCCCAGCCCCATGCGGAACAGCACCAACGGCAGGGCAATCACCAGGGGAATGGTGACGATCGCCTGCCGCAGGGGCAAAATCCGCTGCATCCAGGAATAGGCCATGCCCAGGGCGGACCCCAGCAGGGCATTGCATAGGTAAATCAGCGGCAGACCCACCGCCCCGTAGCGATCGACGAATAGGCCCGCCGTGCTGTTATCGAGCCAACTGAGCCCTACGGTGGTCACCGTATAGAAGGCGAACATCAACCAGGTGCGTTCCCCCTCTTCCGGGCGCAGGTTCAGCCAGCGCAACAGGGCCGTCAGGGGCTTGCTGCGTGGCAGGCTCTGATAGTTGGCGTCCATCCCCGAGTCCCTCGTTGGTCTGATGGGGAATGGGGGCGGCGGGATGACCCGCTTGATCCCATCCCCGCCGATGCTAACCCCTGCGGTGGCCACGGTGGCGATCGCGCGATCGCGGTGACCGGTGGTCTACTTTTTCTTCTCGTCCTTTTTCTTGGGGGAGAGCATCATCATCATGTTGCGTCCTTCCCGTTTGGGGGCCTGCTGCACCTCGGCCACCTCCTGGAGATCGTCCTGCATCTTCTTGAGCAGGGTTTCCGCCAGGGAAGCGTGCTGAATTTCGCGCCCCCGGAAGGTGATGGTGGCCTTCACCTTGTCGCCCGCCTTGAGGAACCGCTCCGCCGCCCGCAGGCGCACGTTGTAGTCGTGGGGATCGATTTTGTAGCGCATCTTGACCTCCTTGACGTCGGCCGTGTGCTGCTTCTTCTTGGCTTCGCGGGCTTTTTTCTCCTGCTCGAATTTGTATTTGCCGTAATCGACAATTCGGCAGACGGGGGGGGTGGCCTTGTCGCTGATCAGCACGAGGTCGAGTTCCTGCTCATCGGCGAGGCGGCAGCCTTCCGCGAGACTCATGATGCCAAGCTGGGAGCCGTCGGCACCGATGACCCGCACTTCCGAGGCGCGGATGTTGCCGTTGATGGGGGGAAGGTTCTGCTTTTGAGGTCTTCTGCGTCTGTCGATCGCTGGCATTGTTTGGCGTAGATTGGCGTTTAAAAACTGAGACGGTAGTTGAGGCGATCGCGGGCGCGGCTGTGCGGTTGATTGACTCGATCAGGGCCGTACTGGATGCGCTGGGACGATCGCGGATTCCGCCACGATGGACCCAGGGGCGATCGCGACGGGAGTCATTCGATCATTTTAGTCCCACTCTCCAACTTGCAAACGACTTTGACGGGGCGGTTTTGTAGCGATCGCTGCATTGAACCGCGTTTGGGGGGCCGGGGGCTACAGTGGGAAGGGTGGAGAGAAGGGGCGGTGGGATGGTTTTGAACGGGGGCACAATGTCCTGGCGGACGACGACGGGCCGGTGGCGCGACTGGGTGTGGCGGGGTTGGCGATCGCGCTATGCGTTTTTGCCGGGACCGGAGGGGGAGGCGGGCGAGGGCCGAACGCCGGTGCTGTTGATCCATGGGTTTGGGGCGTCGGTGGGCCATTGGCGGCACAATATGGCGGCGATCGCGGCCCAGCGGCCCGTTTATGCCCTGGATCTCGTTGGCTTTGGGGCGTCGAGCAAGCCGCCGACGGGGGCCTATGATGCCTATTTCTGGGCGGATCAGGTGTTTGAGTTTTGGCGGCAGATGCTGGGGCGGCCCGTGGCGATCGTGGGCAATTCCATCGGCTCGCTGGTGGCCCTGACGGCGGCGGATCGTCACCCGGCCATGGCGGCGGCGGTGGTGGCGATTAGTTTGCCGGATCCGGCGGCCCGTGAAGATTTGATTCCCAAGGCGGTGATGCCTTTAGTGAATGCCATCGAGCGGCTTGTGGCGGCCCCGTGGCTCCTGAAGACGATTTTCTATGGGGTGCGGCGACCGGCGGTGGTGCGGCGCTGGGCGGGGGTGGCCTATTGCGATCGCGCTGCCATTGATGGGGATTTGGTGGAAATTTTGAGCGCGCCGGCCCGCGATCGCGGCGCAGCCGATGCCTTTGCCCAAATTATCCGCACCATGAGCAGCCCCCGATTTGGCCCGAAAATGCGCGATCTGCTGCCCCGCCTCGAAATTCCCGTCCTGATCCTCTGGGGCGATGGCGATCGCATGATTCCCCCCCAACTGGCACAGCAAATGGGCCAATGGAGCGATCGCGCCGAAGTCCGAATGCTCCCCGGCCTCGGCCACTGCCCCCACGACGAAGCCCCCGACCAAATCAATCCCCTCCTGCAAACCTGGTTCGCCCAACTCGATTCAAGGGATCCAAGCCAGATAACAAAATGAGATTTCGGGCAGCTTTCGGGTAAGTTAAAAGTTTGCGGGGTTTTCGGACCTGGCCCCCTGGTCCCGTCCTGAGCGCCCCCCGCCCGATCCCCAACAGCAGCCATGAAACACACCCTCTCGGTGCTTGTCGAAGATGAAGCCGGCGTCCTCACGCGCATTGCCGGCCTATTTGCCCGTCGCGGCTTCAATATCGAAAGCCTCGCCGTCGGCCCCGCCGAACAGAACAACATTTCGCGCATCACCATGGTCGTCCCCGGTGACGATCGCATCATCGAACAGATCGTCAAGCAGCTCTATAAACTCATCCACGTCATCAAGGTGCAGGACATCACCGAACTGCCCTGCGTGGAACGGGAATTGATGCTGCTCAAGGTCAATGCGTCCAGCGCCACGCGATCGGAAATCATCGAACTGGCCCAGGTGTTCCGCGCCCGCGCCGTCGATATTGGTGAAGATTCCCTGACCCTAGAGGTGGTGGGCGATCCGGGCAAACTCGTCGCCATCATGGGCGTCCTGGGCAAGTTCGGCATCCGCGAAGTGGCCCGCACCGGCAAAATTGCCCTCACCCGCGAATCCGGCGTCAATACCGAAACCCTCAAACTCAATACCGCCAAAGTGGTTCAGCTCCCCTAGAACCCGCGCACCGGGGCGATCGCGCGGTACAATCTGACCTTGGTATTTCCACAACACACCTCCGAAAGTTCCTGGTAGAGCGCCCCATGATTCACGAAGTCTTCATGCCTGCCCTCAGCTCCACGATGACCGAAGGCAAGATCGTCTCGTGGGAAAAAGCTCCGGGCGACAAGGTGGAAAAGGGCGAAACGATCTTGATCGTCGAGTCCGATAAGGCGGATATGGACGTGGAATCCTTCAATGAAGGGTTTCTGGCGGTGGTGATTTCGGAGGCGGGGTCGGCGGTGCCCGTGGGGGAGACGATCGCCCTGATTGCGGAAACGGAGGCGGAAATCGAGGAGGCGAAGGCGAAGGCGGCGTCCCTCGGTAGTGGTGCTCCGGCTGCTGCGGCTCCGGCCCCCGTGGCTGCGGCGGCTCCGGCCCCTGTGGCTGCGGCGGCTCCGGCTCCGGTGGCGGCGTCTGCCCCGGTGGCGAGTGCGGGGACCAATGGCCGCGCGATCGCGTCCCCCCGTGCCCGAAAACTGGCCAAGGAATTGAAGGTAGATTTGAGCGGCCTGGTGGGTTCCGGTCCCCATGGGCGCATTGTGGCTGAGGATGTGGAACGGGCCGCTGGCCGTGCCCCCGTTGCTCCGGCGGTGACTCCGGCGGCCCCGGCTCCGGTGGCTGCGACTGTGGCGGCTCCCGCGATCGCGGCGACCCCCGTGGCCCTGCCGCCCCTGTCCGGCGAAGCCAAGGCCATGACCACCCTCCAGAAGGCCGTGGTCAACAACATGAACCAAAGCCTGTCGGTGCCCGTCTTCCGGGTGGGCTACACCATCACCACCGACAAACTGGACGCCCTCTATAAACAGGTGAAGTCCAAGGGCGTCACCATGACGGCGCTCCTGGCGAAAGCAGTAGCCCTGGCCCTGCGGAAATATCCCATTGTCAACGCGGCCTACGCGCCCGATGCGATCCAGTACCGCAGCGAAATCAACGTGGCGGTGGCCGTTGCAATGCCCGATGGCGGTTTGATTACCCCCGTCCTGCGCAATGCCGACGCGACGGATCTGTATTCCCTGTCGCGCCAGTGGAAGGATTTGGTGGATCGCGCCCGGGCCAAGCAACTGCAACCGGACGAGTACACCACCGGCACGTTCACCCTGTCGAACCTGGGCATGTTTGGGGTGGACCGCTTTGATGCGATTTTGCCGCCCGGTCAGGGGGCGATTTTGGCGGTGGGCGCTTCTAAACCGCAGGTGGTGGCGACGAAGGATGGCATGTTTGGCGTGAAGACGCAAATGCAGGTGAATTTGACGGCGGATCATCGCATTATTTACGGGGCCGATGCGGCGTCGTTCCTGAAGGAGTTGGCGGATGTCATTGAAAATCAAACCGCTTCCTTGACGCTGTAGAACGGCGCGATAAGAACTTTAAGGACTTTCGGGGGCTGCATTGTGGTGCAGCCCTTTTTTTGTTGGTATGGCTATTTTTTGGGCAGGCCATAATGGGATCAGATGTCACCGCGATCGCGCCGGAGCCGCCCATGGTTATTGCCACCGACCGCCGATATAGCCTTGATGACTATCGATCGCGCGAAGCCAGCGCCGAAGAACGCCACGAATATCGCAACGGGGAAATCGTTCCAATGCCCGGAGGATCCGCCAACCACAGCCGCATTGTCGGATGTCTGTATGTGCTGCTAGATCGGCTGCTGATGGACTCCGATTGCGAGGTGTTTAATAGCGATCTGCGGCTGTGGATTCCTGAAGTGCAGCGGGGCACCTACCCTGACGTGATGGTGACCGATGGCGCGCCGGTTTTTAATCAGGACGGCAACGGCGATCGCACCGACGAAATCCTCAATCCGGTACTGATTGCCGAGGTGCTTTCCCCCAGTACGGAAGCCTACGATCGCGGCGATAAATTTGATGCCTACCGTACCTTATCTACCCTGTGTCATTACCTATTGATTTATCCCCACCGTCCCCACGTTGAATATTATGAAAGAATCGATGATGGTTGTTGGCAACTGACGGTTCATAAAACCCTAGAGGCTCAACTTAAGTTTCGGGATCTTCCTGTTGAAATTTTCCTGAGCGACCTCTATCGACGCACAGATTTTTCTCAACCCTACGAATCCTAGAAAGTTCTAGAAATTTTTCCTGACCGCGATCGCGCCGGAGCCGCCCATGGTGATTGCCACCGACCGCCGATATAGCCTTGATGACTACCGATCGCGCGAAGCCAGCGCTGAAGAACGCCACGAATATCGCAACGGGGAAATCGTTCCAATGCCCGGAGGATCCGCCAACCACAGCGCGATCGCGCTGAACCTTGCTGCCTTTTTGCTGATTGCCCTACGCGATCGCGACTGTCGAGTCTATGGCAGCGATCTGCGCCTGTGGATTCCTGAAGTGCAGCGGGGCACCTACCCTGACGTGATGGTGACCGATGGCGCGCCGGTGTTTAATCAGGATGGCAACGGCGATCGCACTGACGAAATCCTCAACCCGGTGCTGATTGCCGAGGTGCTTTCCCCCAGTACGGAAGCCTACGATCGCGGCGAAAAGTTCCGCGTCTATCGCACCATTCCGACCCTGCGCCACTACCTTTTGATCAGTCAAGATTGCCCCTGCGTGGAACATTACGAAAAACTAGATGACCAACGCTGGGGTTTTGTGGACTGCACGGACCTCGACGGCGCGATCGCGATCCAGCAACCCACCCTAGCAATTCCCCTCGCGGAAGTCTATCGCCGCATTGATTTCTAATCGCCAATCATCTTTATATTCCCTTGATTGGCCTTTGATAAATTCCCTCAGGACCAGGAAAAATTTTCCAGGGAGTTGTAGTCAGATTCGTGGGAAAACGTTGCCACTGAAATACGATTTCGCCCCTGCTCCTTGGACCGGTAGAGGGCTTGATCCGCCAGGTGCAATATCTGGGCAATCTCCAGATCCGCGCGTCCGTGAGCAATCCCAAAGGAGGCAGTGATGCGCTGCGGCACGGGGGTATTTTCGATGGGGATAGGCGTCGTTTCTAAGGCATGGCGCAGGCGCTCCGCGATCGCGATCGCCTCATCGGGCCGCGTTTGGGGCAGAAGCAAAACGAATTCTTCACCGCCGTAGCGCGCCAAAAAATCCTGGGTGCGACATTGGGAGGCTGTGAGGCGAGCCACATGGACAAGCACGCGATCGCCCACCGGATGGCCAAAGCGATCATTCACTGCCTTAAAGAAATCAATATCAAACAAAATAAGCGAAAATTCATCGCCGCGATCGCGACATTGGACCAACAGTTCTTGGAGCCGCCCATCAAAACTGCGACGATTAAAAGCCCCCGTCAAGCCATCACGATTGGCCAGATTACTCAACTGTTGATTAGTTTCCTCCAGACTGGCTTGGGTACGCATGAAGTCCAACAGCGGAAAACACAGCACCTGAAGGTGAATGGTTAAAATATTAATGAAAAGAGCATTATAAAGGAGCCACTTCATCCAGAGGGCTGTGATGAACTGCGAATCCATCAGGCCAAAGCTGAGGATGATGCCCCGAGTGAGCAAAATCAAAGCCACCAGAAAATTAGAAATAATCAGAACATTAGGGATGATTCGATGGGAATAGTACCCCTTAGAAATGGTGATCCCAGCCATTAAATAATAGATAGCATTGACAAATGAAGTAAAAAGGGCGGGCCAGACGGCGTGGTGCATCACCAAGCCTAGGAATAAAAAAACCGCCACCAGAATCAGGAAATCCCGTCGTCGCGCTGGGAGATTAGGTCTAAATCTCAGAAAGTCTTGAATGGCATATCTGAGCAAAATGGGCAAGGCTAAAATCAGCACGTTGGCTAAGGGCAGGGTGAGCCAGTTGATGCCAATGAAAAAGCGCCCTAAAAACAAAAGCCATCCCACCGAAAATGCAAGACAGCCCAGGGATAGCCAAATATAAAAGTTGATCTTGCGAATGGTGAAGGCAAGCCTTGCAAAGGCGCTGGTGATCGCAAAAATAAAGACGGTAATGATGAGGAATGTGGGCAGATCAATCAGATCGATACTAATGGCCATAGGGATCTAGCCGCTGGGGCGCTGGGAACGCTAATCGCTCGGTGTTTCGGGGCCATGGGGGCTGGGCTGATGGGGATGGAATATTGACGGATTGTCAGCGACGGCGGCCGATGGGTGGAGACTGTTTCTATTATCCCATTCCTGTTTGCATGGCCTGAACTGCCGTGTGTTTTGGTGACCCCCGGCGATCGCGGTCAAAATCCCGGCGAAGTCGAACACATTTAGCAAAATCAAGTTGCCCAAATGTGACTTGGGGCAAGGTTGATGCTATCGAAATTGTGATAAAAAGCTAGGGAAACTAGGGCCGTTTTCAGGTGAGCTAGTTCTGCATTGAGCGCTAGCTCCAGCGCCGTTGAAAGCGGGGATCAAGGCGATCGCGCTTTTGGCGATTACAGGAACTGCACAGGATTTGGAGATTGCTCAGGTCGTTGGTTCCCCCGAGGGCGAGGGGGATGATGTGATCAATTTCGAGTGGGGCGACGCTGCCCGAACATTGGCAACTGTTGCAGCGGTAACCGTCGCGATCCAAGACAAAATCCCGCACCGCTGGATTGAACTGAACTCGTCGGTGCTTGGCGGCCATGGCTACACTCCTGGGGAGACCGAATCCCTCAAACCCGAATGCACTCTAATCCACCAAGTAGCTGGCGGTTTTGATGGCCTCTTGCAGCGCCGCAACGGAGCGTTCAAAGGCATCCCGCTCTGGCTTGGTCAGGTCCAGTTCCACCACCTGCTCCACCCCTTGGTTGCTCAGGTAAATGGGCACGCCAATGCACAGATCCTCAACGCCGTAGGCCCCCTGGAGGGGTACTGAAGCGGGCAACAGTTGGCGGCGCTGGCCCAGAAGACAGGCCACCATCTGGGCGGCGGCGGCGGCGGGGGCCTGGTAGGCGCTGCCATTGCGGAACAGTTGGACCAGTTCGGCCCCACCAAATTGGGTGCGCTGGACGATCGCGGCGATCGCCTCCTCATCGAGCAATTCCGTCAGGGGAATGCCGTGGACCGTGGCGTAGCGCGGCAGGGGCACCATCGTATCCCCGTGGGTGCCGATCACCAGGGCGCTCACATCGTGCCAGGACACGGCCAGGGCCTCGGCGATGAAGTGGCGGAACCGGGCCGTGTCGAGCACCCCGGCCATGCCCATGACCCGGTGGGGCGGCAGACCGCTGGCCCGCCATGCCAGGTAGGTCATCACATCGAGGGGATTGGTGATGACGAGGAGGGCGGCTTCGGGCGATCGCGCCAGGGCTTGGCGGGTGGCGTCGATGACGATGCGGGCATTGACGCTAATCAAATCCTCTCGGGTCATGCCCGGTTTGCGCGGCAGACCGGCGGCGATGACGATCACATCGGATCCGGCGGTGTCCCCATAGTCGTTGGTGCCGATGATCTGGCGATCGTGCCCTCCTAAGGCCCGCGCCTGCATCAGGTCCAGCGCGATCGCCCTGGGCAGATCCGGGGCAATGTCCAGCAGCACCACGTCAACGTTGTACTGTTCCAACAGCCGCTGGGCGAGGGTGCTGCCCACCCGACCGGCTCCGATGATGGTGACGCGGGGCATGGGCGAAACGGGGGGAGGGGCCATGGGGGAAGGGCGCGATCGCGCGGGGAAGGGGCGGAGGGCTAGCTAAACACTTCGAGCTGATCGACCCGCAGCCAAATGTTCGGCGTGGGCACGCGGCCCCACTTCACCAGGGCATAGTCATCGCGGACTTCGAGCACTTCCCCCGGCGTTTCAAAGAGGTACGGCGGAAAGCGGGTGTCGCTGGCCTGGGCTTCGACGCTGTTTTCGAGTTGGCTGCGGATGGCGCGGACGGCGGCCCCTTTTTTGACTGACATCGATCCGGTGGGTAGGTGAATGGGTGGCAGGTGCGGCGATCGCGGCGATGCGGCGACCGACCTGTCCCGCTATTGTACAGAGTTTGTTTCGACCGTTGGCGAGGTCATGGGCTAGGCGATCGCTCAGATTGGGGTCGGTTGGCAGCGGGGGCAAAAGTGGCTGGAGCGACCGGCGATCTTGATCCGCGCGATCGCGGTGCCGCAGACCCGGCAGGGCTGGCCCGTGCGCCGATAGACCCAGGCGACGCCGCCGTAGTTGCCATTGACGCCCGTCAGGGAAATGAAATCGCTAAAGGTGGTGCCCCCGGCGGCGATGCTGTCGTTCAATACTTTGCGGATGGTGTCCCGCAGGCGATCGCCCTGGGCCGCCGTCAGGGCCGCGCCGGGGGTTTCCGGGTGCAGGCCGCTCAAAAACAGCGCCTCATCCACATAAATGTTGCCCAGCCCCGCCACCAATGCCTGATCCAGCAGGGCCGCCTTGAGCGATCGCGATCGCCCCGCCAGGGACTTTTTGAGATAGGCCCCCGTGAACGCCCCATCAAACGGCTCCGGCCCCAGCTTCGCCAGCCCAGTCATCACCGTGGCAGGCTCAACTCCCGGCGGCACCCACCACAGCCGCCCAAAGGTGCGAATGTCGCTAAAACGCAGTTCCCGTTTGGCATTTTGTTGGACTGTCCAGAGGCGCACGCGATCGTGGGGACCGAGGGGGGCCGTGCGATCGAGCCAGCGCAGTTGCCCCGTCATGCGCAGGTGAACCCCCAGCCAGCCCCCCGGCCCGCCCTGCCGCCGCAGTTCCCCCAGCAAGTATTTGCCCCGCCGATGCCATTGATGGATTTGGCAACCGGTTAGATGTTTGAGAAAACGGTCTGGCGCGGGGGCCGCGATCGCGCGATCGAGCAACACCTCGCCCCCCTCAAGGGACCAACCGACGGTGGTGTCCGCCAACCCCCGCCGCACCGTTTCCACCTCCGGCAGCTCCGGCATCGTTACCCGTACACTCCTGGACTCTCAAAAAAATAATCAAAAAATAGCCATCAAAAAGCGATCGCGCCATGCCCCCCAGATCCAACCAGGATTAGGAAAAGCAGATCCGCGATCGCGAGCTATGGAAATAGGGTCTGATCGTCGTTTATCAACTGAATCGAACCAACACTAGGCCACCAAAAAGTGCCCTAGGCGGGAACCACTTGCAGCTCTTCCGGCGCGAAGTTGTTGGTGTTGATGTTGGAATAATTCACCTTTTCAAAACGCACGATCACGGAATACTTGATGCCGCTGGTGTCCACCGTCGCCACCGTGCCCACATCCCGATACCAGTAGGATTCCGGGCGCATCACCCGCACCTTGTCGCCACGTTTAATTGACATGGTTTTATCTTCCTCTCTTGTCGAACGACTCGTTTGCCGTCAGGCTTGCTCTACAGCCTACTATCTCCCAGCGGGAGCGAGGATCGCTGAGGGTTTAAGTTTTATTAATCGCCCAGGGTTGTCCCCGAGCCTTACTTCAGGGCCGCCTTGAGGGTTTGGCAGAAGTCCGCGATCGCGGCGAGTCCTTCGGTGGGGGTGCCCTCGGCGAGGCGTTTGACGATCGCACTGCCCACGATCGCCGCATCGGCCCCCCATTGGCGCACCTGCCGCGCCTGATCCGCATCGGCGATGCCAAAACCAATGCCAATGGGCTTATCGGTGACCGTGCGGATCCGGGTGAGCAGATCCCCCACGCGATCCTGAAGCTGCGATCGCACCCCCGTCACCCCCGTCACACTCACGAGGTAGATAAATCCCTGGGACTGGGCCGCGATCGCCTCGATCCGCTCCATCGGACTCGTGGGGGCCACCAGCAGCGTCACCTCAATGCCAACCGCCGCCGCCGGCACCAGCAGGCCCTCCGCCTCCTCCAGGGGCAGATCCGGCACCACCAGGCCCGCCACCCCCGCCGCCTTGATGTCCTTCAAAAAGGTTTCAATGCCCCGGTGCAGAATCGGGTTGTAGTAGGTGAACAGGACAATCGGCGCGGTCAACTCCGGCGACACGTCTTTCACCAGGGCCAGCACATCGTCGAGCTTCGTGCCCCGCTGGAGCGATCGCGTGGCCGCCGCCTGGATCGTTGGCCCATCCGCCAGGGGATCGGAGTAGGGCACCCCCAGTTCAATGAAATCCGCCCCGCTGCGATCGAGCACCCGCAGGGCCTCCGCCGTCGTCGCCAGGTCCGGATCCCCCGCCGTCAGGAACGGAATCAGGGCGCATTCCCCCCGCGATCGCAGGGCAGCAAAGCGGGCAGACACGGACGAAGCGGTGGAGGTGGACATGCTTAGCAACGGAATTAAATGACTTGGAGTATGGATGAGTTCGAGGAATTACCCTACAGCGAAGACGGATCCGAGGGCGAGGCTTCCCCTGGGGCGGGCTGGGGCGATCGCTCCGCCTCGATTTCCGCCTGGAGTTGGGCCAGCTCCTCCGGCGACAGGGACTCTAGGCGCTTTTGCAGCACCGCCTCCCGGTAGTCCCGCACCTGTTGGAAGTAGGTCATATTTTTCGTAAAGACCCGAAACAGGTAGCTCCCCAGCCACGCCACCACCCCAACGACCAAAACAGCCTCGGCCCAAATGCCCGCCTGCTGATCATCAAGCCCAACGGTTTGCAGCAGGCTATAGAGCAACCCACCGGCAATGAAAACGGCCAGGGTGAGCAGCAGGGCATCAATGCGGCGCATGGGTTGGGGTGGCTGGGGACGATGGGTGGGTGGGTGATCGGTTAGGAAACTAGGACCGGTGGGGGACTAGGGGTTAGAGGGCGCGTTTTTCCGGGCGTAGGTTCAGGATGGGCGACAGGACCAGCATTCCAGGGAAGAAGGCGAAGACGAAGAAGTAGGCCAGCAGCCGCTCGATGGAGCCCATGACGTACCAGCGCTTTTGTAGGTACAGGTAGAGGCCGGCGGGGATCACGAGCAGATAGGCACCGGCTAAGGCGAGGTAGACGATCGCGGCGATCAGGGTTTGCCCTTCTAACACGGTGGTTTCCTCCCTTGAGCGTTTTGGGCGTGGGGTCTATGGCAGGGATTTATGCGCCTCTTAGTGTATCGCGCGATCGCGGTCGTGCAGCGGGGGAGCTAGGGGGGCGAACTGCTCGGGAAGGCGGGAAAGCTGCTGAGGCGGGCGGTGGCGCGCTTGAGGTAGAACTGGGCGGCGCGATCGTCGGGATAGGTGCTGAGGTAGTGGGCGAGGGCTTCGGCGGCATCCCCATACCGCTGCCGGTGGTAGAGCCACACCGCCGCCTCGAAGGTGGCCCGCCCCGCTAGCTTCAGTTGCCGCTGGGCCGGGGGTAGGCCATTGAGCACCTCAAAGACGGCCACCGGTTGTTTGCGCCCCCGCACGGCCTCGCGATCGATGAACCGCAGGTCAAATTGCGCCGGATTGTCCATCAGGGAAAAGGCGTGGTGGGACACCAGAATCGGCGTGGCGTAGTGTTTGGTCAGGGCTTCAATGCGCGAGGCCAGGTTCACCGCGTCGCTGATGGCGGTGCCGTTCATGCGCCGACTGCCGCCGACGGTGCCCAGCCGCATGGGGCCTGCGTTGATGCCGACGCCGATTTCGATGGGGATGCGGTTGTGGCGAGCGCGATCGCGGTTATAGCCCTCCAGTTGATCGAGCATGGCGATCGCGGCCTTGACCGCATCATCGGGGCCGTGGGGAAACAGGGCCATGATCGCATCGCCAATGAACTTATCAATAAACCCCCGATGCTGGGCGATCGCCGGTTCCATGCGGGAGAGGTAGGCATTGATGAAGCGAAAATTTTCCGAAGGGGTCATCTGCTCCGACAGGGCCGTGAAGGCGCGAATATCGGCAAAGAGTACCGCCATGGTCCGCTCCACCTGATCCCCGAGGCGCACCTCCAGAATGCTGTCCTTTTCCAGCAGTTCCAGGAACTCATGGGGCACAAAGCGGCTGTAGGCCAGGGTGATGCTCGACAGTTTGATGTGGGTGCCCAACCGGGCGAGCAATTCCTGGCGGGAAATGGGCTTGCTGAGGTAGTCGTTGGCCCCGGCGTCGAGCCCCTGCACGATGTCTTCGATTTGGTTTTTGGCCGTGAGCATGACGATCGGCAGCTCATTGGCGGGGTAGAGATCCCGCAGTTTGGCGGTGGCTTCATAGCCGCTCATGGTGGGCATCATCACGTCCATGAGTACGAGATCGGGTTTGAAGCCCCCTTCGACGATCGCGATCGCCTCGGGGCCGCTGCTGGCGACGATGGTTTCGTAGATTTGGGGACTGAGGTGGGCCTGGAGGACCGTTTGGTTGATCGGTTCGTCATCGACGATCAGGATGCGAAAGCGCAGCTCCGTCTCGGGGGCTTGGGGGGTGGGCTTGGGCTGCTCTAGCTGCCGTTTGAACCGTCGCTCGGCCGATAGATCAAGTCCGTTACTGGCGGCGGTGGCGGTGGCGAGGTCGGCGGTGGTGATGTCGGCGGTGGCGGGGCGATCGCGGGGCGGGGCGATCGCGCGGGCATCTAGGGTGAACCGCAGGGCCTTGCGGGGATCGTCTGGGGCCGGGGCGATCGCCGGGGGAGCCGCGATCGCCATTTCAGGATCCGCCAGGGGCAGCGTGAACGAAAAGGTGGTGCCCCGCCCCAGTTCCGAGACCACCTCCATGGTTCCCCCGTGGCGCTCGACGAGTAATTTAACGATCGCCAACCCCAGCCCCGTGCCGCCGTAGCGCCGTTCCGTCGAGCCGTCCGCCTGCTCAAAGGGTTCAAAAATGGCCCCGAGGCGATCGCGCGGGATGCCAATGCCCGTGTCCTGGACGGTGACCTTGACCGCCTGAGGGTCGGTGGTGACCAACTCCGCCCGGACCTCCACGGACCCCGCCTCGCAAAATTTCAGGGCATTGTTCACCAGATTGTGCAGAATTTGCTCCAGGCGATCGCGATCGGCCAGCACCGGCGGCAGGTCCGGGGCCAGGTCGTGGGCCAGGGTCAACCCTCGCTTTTGGGCCGTTGCCCCGTGGATTTTGAGCACCCCCGCGATCGTCGCCGCCAGATCCACCGGCTCCAGGCGCAAATCGAGCCCCTGTTCCCGAAATTTCGCCACATCCAGCACATCCCCCACCAGCTTGGCCAGCCGCCGACCGCTATCCACAATGGCCGTCAAATAGCTGCGCTGCTGGGGCGTCACGGGACCGGCCACCTCCTCCGCGATCGCCTCCGCCAGACCGATCATGCCCGTCAACGGGGTCCGCAACTCGTGGGACGTATTCGCCAAAAATTCATCCTTCACGCGATCGAGCCGCTGCAACTCCCCATTGGCCGCCTCCAGGTCCGCCGTGCGATCGCGCACCGTCTGCTCCAACTGCTGATTGAACCGCTCCAGCTCCTCCGACTTATCCTGGAGCGCATCCATCACCTGGTTGTAGCGCTTGGCGATATAGCCCACCTCCGTCGCAGGCTCCACCGGCACCCGCAGGCTCAGATCCTGGGCGCGGGCATGGCGATCCATCACCTGAAACAAATCGTAGAGCTCCGTCCGGGCCTGGTGTTCCGACACATTCAGACCCTGAATCTCCTCCTCCTCCGACACCCGCAGCCGCCAGCGCCGGTTGAGGCCACTGAGCACCAGCCACGCCAGCCCAAAGGCCCACCCAAACCCCACCCCAATGCCCAAAACCTGAACGGTGATCTGCTGACCGCGATCAAGGCCCGTGCCCAGAATTTGCAAATTGCCAAAGATACCCACCGCTAAAGTGCCCCAGGCCCCCGTGAGCCCATGGAGCGCCACGGCCCCCACCGCGTCATCAATGCGCCACCGTTCGAGGGCGCGATCGCCCCAGAGCATCACCACCGCCCCCACCGCCCCAATCATTGACGCCTGGGGAGTCGTCACCGCATGGCAGCCCGCCGTAATCGCCACCAGCCCCGCCAGGGATCCATTGATCAGGGTTTCCACATCCGGACGGCGATGGCGCTGCCACCCCACCACACCCCCCGCAATGAGCCCCGACACCCCCGCAATGACCGTATGGGCAATGATGGCCGGCACCGTTTCATTGAGGGCCAGGGTACTGCCGCCGTTGAACCCAAACCACCCCAGCCAGAGCAGCATGGCCCCGAGCATGGAAAAGGGCAGGTCCGAGCCGCCGATTTTGCGCGATCGCCCCTGGGCATCAAACCGCCCCAGCCGTGGCCCCACCACCAGCAGCGCCGCCAGGGCCACCCACGCCCCAATGCCATGGACCACCGTCCCCCCCGCAAAGTCCACAAACCCCAGCCGCGCTAGCCACCCGAGCGGCTCCCCCTGGTTCACCCCATTCCAAACCCAGTGGCCAAAGACGGGATAGATCGGCCCTGACACCAGGATGGAAATGCCCACGTAGCTACTGAAGCGCAGCCGCTCCGCCACGGCCCCGGAGACGATGGTGGTGGCGGTGCCGCAAAACATGGCCTGGAAGAGGAAAAAGGCGGCCAGTTGGGGCGATCGCTCCAGTTCCACCACAAATTGATCGGTGCCGATCCAGCCGATCGCCGTTGCGCCGAACATGAGCCCAAAGCCCATCACCCAGAAGAGGAAGACGGCGATGCCGAAGTCGCTGAGGTTTTTGACGGCGACGTTGATGCTATTTTTTGAGCGCGTCAGGCCCGATTCCAAACAGAGAAAACCGGGCTGCATCAGGAACACGAGTCCCGCACAGCCGAGCAGCCAAGCGATGTCCTTCATGACGGGGGAGTGAAGAGGAGGAGTGCGTGGTCTTTGAAATCAAGCGGGGTAGGGGGGCGGGCCTGACGGACGGGGCCGGGGAGGGGGGCGGCGCGATCGCGGGACGGCTGAATCGCGGGTCCTGAGTCGGGTGTCTGGCTCCTTGGTGGAACCGCCATGGGCCGCTGGTGGGGGCGGTGGGGAAGGGGGGAGCCCCCCTGCCCTAATCCTTACCGATCATTAACCCATTGATCTGACCGGCCAGCCGACGGGTGGCCCAGAAGGTGGCCAGAGTCCCTGCGGACGGGGGCGGTTGAGGGGGGGACCGATTGGTTTACAATACGGGCTGCGTAGTTTTTCGCCGTCGCCCGCGCGATCGCGCGAAAACCAGCCGCAAGCCACATCTGGGGGCATGGCGGAATGGTAGACGCTACGGACTTAAGTTAATTGAGCCTCGTGGGAGAAATCCGACGAGTGACCGCTCTCAAATTCAGGGAAACCTACGGTTCAACGGCCCCGCGCGATCGGTGCCATTGCACTAGGGCAATCCTGAGCCAAGCCAGCCGCGATCGCCCCTGGGCCAGCCGCTGGAAGGTGCAGAGACTCGACGGGAGCCACCCTAACGGACCCAAGCCGAGGGTGAAGGGAGAGTCCAATTCCTAAAGCCGCCCAACGGCGCGCAGCGGTGAAAACCGTAGGGGAATGAAAATCCGTTGACCCGAAAAGGTCGTGAGGGTTCGAGCCCCTCTGCCCCCATTTCCATGAGCCCTTTGCGCTCTTGACCGCGACGACCATGGCGTTTCCAAAAACCCATGGTTTTCTTTTGGTTACTTTTGGAACGTAGCCGCGCGGGGCCGTTTCCCCTCAAGCTTTCTGGACCTGTCTAATAACCTTTTGCCATGACTTCTCCCCAAAACGCGATCGCGATCGGCATCCTCGGCGGCAGCGGCCTCTATCAAATCGATGCCCTCGAAAATATTGAAGAGCGCCAGATCGAGACCCCCTTTGGATCGCCGTCCGATGCCGTCATTTGCGGCACCTTGGCCGGGGTGCCCGTGGCCTTTTTGGCCCGCCATGGTCGCCACCACCACCTGCTGCCGTCGGAGGTGCCCTACCGCGCCAATGTCTATGCCCTCAAAACCCTGGGGGTGCGCTATCTCCTGTCCGTGTCGGCGGTGGGGTCGCTCCAGGAGGCGATCGCCCCCCTCGATATCGTCCTGCCGGATCAGTTTATCGATCGCACCAAAAACCGCCCGTCCACCTTCTTTGGTGATGGCATCGTGGCCCACATTGCCTTTGCCGATCCCATCTGTGCGGCCCTCTCGGCGGTGGTGGGCGACGCGATCGCCGATCTCAAACTGCCGGACGTGAACCTCCATCGGGGCGGCACCTACCTGTGCATGGAAGGGCCAGCCTTTTCGACCCAGGCGGAATCGCACCTCTATCGCCAGTGGGGGGCCAGCATCATCGGCATGACCAACCTGCCGGAGGCCAAACTCGCCCGCGAAGCGGAAATCGCCTACGCCACCATGGCCCTCGTCACCGACTATGACTGCTGGCGAGGCGATCGCGAAAGCGTCACCGTCGAAATGGTGATCCAAAACCTGCATCGCAACGCCGACCACGCCCGCACCATCATCCAGCGCGTCGTCCAGCGGCTCCAGGACCAGCCCCCCGCCTCCATCGCCCACGACGCCCTCGCCAACGCCATCTTGACCCCGCGCGATCGCATCCCCGCCGCCACCCGCGATCGCCTCGCCGCCCTCCTAGATCGCTACCTTTAGCGCCGTTTCTAGCGGCCCCTAGCCCACCTGCTTCCCATCCGGCAAAATCGCCCCCGCCCAATTCACATCCCGCAGCTTCGCCTGCAACAGCTCCGCATTAATCAGCACCGCCCCCACCATCTGCGCCCCCATCAAATTCGACCACTGCAACTTCGCCTGAAATAAATTCGCCCCACTAAAATCCGCCTGCCGCAGGGTAGACCAACTCAAATTCGCCTCCCGCAGGTTCGCCTTGCACAGGACCGCATCCGTCAGATCCACCCCCACCAGCTTCGATCGCCGCAAATCCCCATCATTGAGGATCGTCCCCAGGAGCGACGCCCCGCTCAAAAACGCCTCCGTCAGGTTCACCCGCGTCAGGTTTGCCCCCGCCAAATTCGCCTTCGTCAAGTTGGCCCGCGTCAGGTTCGCCCCCGTCAAATCCGCCTCCGTGATCCGCGCCTGGTGGAGCGTCGCCTCCCGCAGCAGCGCCCCCTGAAGATTCGCCTGGTGCAAATCCACCTCGCTCAGGTTCGCCTCCGTCAGGTTCGCCCCCGCCAAATTCGCCCGCTCCAGCCGCGCCCCCCGCAGGGCCGAGCCCGCCAAAACCGCCCCATCGAGAATGGCCCCATTGAGGCTGGCGGCGATGCAGTTCACCTCCCGAAGGTTTGCGCCGGAAAAGGTCACGGACTCCAGGTTACTTTCCCGCAGGTTGACCCCCCGCAGGCGCGCCTGACGCCCGGAGCAGCCCCGCATGGTCACCTCCCGCAGGTCTGCCCCCTCCAGGTTGACCCCATCTAAATTGACCCCATTGAGGTCCGATCGCAGCAGGGAAATCTGGCTGAGTTCTGCGCCGCTCAGGTCGGCGTCGCGCAAATCAATCTGGCCAAAATCCCGTTCCCCGCTGGCATAGCGATCAAGCAGTTCGCTGACTTCCATGGACCTTCAAGCTCCGAGCGACGGCAGGGTGATGGCAAGAACGGATGGGGGCTTTGTTGATCGGATTGATCGGAAAACGGGGTCTACAACTGTGCCCTTCTGGGGATGCCCGATGGCGGTTGGGTGGGCCGCTGGGCTGACGGTTTCGGCCTGGGGCACGGGTCGCCGGACCGCCCAATTTCCTAGGGCCAGTTTCCTAGGGGATGAGGGCCAACGCCCAGGGCCAAGGCTCCCGCCTGGGGGGATGACTTCCCCCGTCCGCTGACGAATGCCCTGGGCGGAGTTCCACGGTGTGATTCTACGGCACCCTTGGGGGCACGCGCAGGCCAATGGCGATCGCGATCGCGGTGGTGGCCGGTCCTGGGCTCCCCTTCAGCCTAATGGCCCCCCTGGGGCTGCGCTAGCCCCAGCGCCGGAATGGCTGGCCCCGGAAGACCTATGATCCCCATGGAGTAAGGTGTTTACTTTGCCTTAATGGGGCCATAACGCGATCGCGATCGCCCTCGCGGCCCGTCTAGGGCGGGTCAAATGTATTTCTTGATACAGAATTATAGCAGACAAAATTGCTGCAATCTTGATGTTTCGTTCCGACCGAGATTTCCCCAAGGAAAGCTGTGTGGGCGCATCTAGCGTGATCTCGGTTGAGGGCAGGAAACTGTTCCCGTCGAGCATCACGACCCCACAACTTGGTCGTTAATGTAAGGCGGACAAACGACTTTGGAATCAGTTTGAGGATCGTCCGAAATATCATTATGACTAGGCTAATGTCTAAGCGAAAGTTCCGCATGGGGCGTGAAAGCGCCCGTTCCGGCAACTTTCCAGAGCCGGCTCAACTGCTCCAAGACATGAAGAAATTATTCTTCGGTCGCATGGCCCCCGGTTGGCTGGCTTGTATTCCCCTCGCGATCGCGATCGTCGGCCTGTGGGGCATGGCGGCCTCCGCCCAAGAGGAGCCCCTCACCCCCGAAAAGGTCCAGGCGCTGCTCAACACCATCTGGATTACAATCGCCGCGATTCTCGTGATCTTCATGAACGCGGGTTTCGCCATGTTGGAGGCGGGCTTCTGCCGTCAGAAAAACGCCGTCAACATCCTTTCAAAGAACCTGATTGTATTCGCCCTGGCCACGATCGTGTACTGGGCCGTGGGCTACTCGTTCATGTTCGGTCAAGAGAGTAGCTTCATTGGTCTGTCGGGCTTTTTCCTGACGGGTGAAGCGTCCACCTATGGCCTGTCGGAGTTCCCTGAGGGGCTGCCGGTGCCGGTGTTCTTCCTGTTCCAGGTGGCCTTTGCGGCGACGGCGGCGACGATTGTTTCAGGGGCGGTGGCGGAGCGGATTCGCTTTGATGCGTTCCTGGTCTTTAGCCTGTTGCTGGTGGGGATTTCCTATCCGATTACCGGCCACTGGGTTTGGAGTGGTGGCACCGCTTGGCTGTTCAACCTGGGCGGCGATTCGGGTGGTTTCCGGGATTTTGCAGGCTCGACGGTGGTCCACTCCGTTGGTGGCTGGGCGGCCCTGATGGGGGCGGCAATCCTGGGGCCTCGCCAAGGGAAGTACGAAAACGGCCAAGCCCGGGCGATTCCTGGCCACAACATGAGCATTGCAACCCTGGGTTGCTTGATTCTGTGGATTGGCTGGTTTGGCTTTAACCCCGGTTCCCAACTGGCGGCGGATGAGGCGGTGCCGTACATTGCCCTGACGACGAACCTGGCTGGGGCGGCGGGCTGTATGACGGCGACGTTCACGGCTTGGGCGCTCAATGGCAAGCCGGACCTGTCGATGATCATCAACGGTGTTCTGGCCGGTTTGGTGGGCATCACGGCGGGTTGCGATGGGGTGAGCTACCTGGGGGCGGTGATCATCGGCGCGATCGCGGGGGTCATCGTTGTGTTCTCGGTGGGCATCTTTGACACGGTGCTGAAGATTGACGACCCGGTGGGGGCCACGTCGGTCCACCTGGTGTGCGGGATCTGGGGCACGTTGGCCGTGGGTCTGTTCAATACCGAGACGGGTCTGTTCTACAGCGGCAGCATTCAGCAGTTGCTGTACCAGGCGATCGGCGTTCTGACCGTTGGCGGCTTTACGGTGCTGACGGCGACGATCTATTGGTACGTCCTCAAGGCGACCATGGGGATTCGGGTGTCGTCCCATGAGGAGCAGGTGGGTCTCGATGTCGGCGAGCACGGCATGGAAGCCTACAGCGGCTTTGTGAAGGACAGCACGGCCATCGGTTCGCCCGGTGAGCAGGGAATGCTCTAGGGCGTTTTGCAAATTTTGCCCTGACCGTTTTTCCGTGTGATGCGCAGGCCCCTGAGGGGGTCTGTTTTTTTTGGTATGGTGCGGGGGTAGTGCCCTGGTGGATGTGGTGTGGCGATTGAGGGTATGGGACCGGGTGGGGTGGGACGGCTGATGCGATCGCGGCGGCGGTTGGCCTGGTGGATTTATGGGTCGTTGGTGATGAATGGCCTGACGCTGCTGACGCTGGCCTGGTGGGGGTTGCGGGGCGATCGCCGGGGGCTGGAGATGACGGCGGCGGTGCAGGCGGCGGTGCGATCGCCGGAGGAGGTGGCTTCCGAGGCTCGACCAACGGCGGAGGTGGCGACCGGGGCGATCGCGCGATCGACTCCCCAACGGCCCCTGCACTATGAGGATTGGGTGGCGCTCCGGCGGCAGGAGGCCAAGGCCCTGGCCCAGGGCTCAGCCCCGCAGTCGGCCCCATCAACGGTCCAGATGGCCCTGGCCGACCGGCGGCCCCTCGGGGTGCTGCTGGGGGATTCCCTGAGTTCTGCCTTTCCGGCGGCCCATTTGCCCCAGCGGTGGCGGTGGCTCAATCAGGCGATTTCCGGGGAAACGACGGCGGGGGTGCTGCGGCGGGTGCCGGATTTGGCGGGGTTGGAGCCCCAGGTGATTTTTTTGGCCATTGGGATTAATGATCTGCTGCGGGGCATTGACGATCGCCGCATCCTCGACAATCACCGGGCCATTGCCGAGCGGGTGAGGCGGCAACATCCGCGATCGCGCTTGGTGGTGCAATCGCTGCTGCCCCATCGGGGGGAGTTGGCCACCTGGGAGGGGCGCGATCGCCTCAAACGGGCTCCGGCGGCGCGGCTGCGGCGGCTCAATGGGCAACTGCAACAACTGGCGATCGCCCAGGGTGCCCAATACCTCGATCTTTATGGGCTATTGGTCGATGGCCAGGGCCGCCTCGATGAACGGCTCACCACCGATGGCTTACATCTGAGTGTGGCGGGCTATGACGTCTGGCGCGGCGCGATCGCGGCCTTCATGCAGGGCCTCAGCCAAACGGATGACCCCGAAAATCTCCTAGGCTCCACAGGCGCTACAGGCCAATGATGTACTTGCCCCATTCCCGATGGTGGCCGCTGTTGACATGCTTCGTCACCTCAAAATAGAGGCTGCTGTGGGGGCGACGGGGGGGCCGCTCCAGGGGCATCTCCGCCTCCCGGGGGGTGCGGTTGCCCTTGCGGATATTGCAGCGCACGCAGGCGGTCACAATATTTTCCCAGCTATCTCCACCGCCGCGCGATCGCGGGATGACGTGATCCAGCGTCAACTCATCCCCCGTGTAGCGACAGTATTGACAACTGTGGCCATCCCGGTGGAATATGTTTCTCCGCGTCAGGGCAATTTCCTTGTAAGGAATGCGGATGTAGTGACGCAGGCGAATCACCGTCGGCAGCGGCATATCGGGATAGATAAACCGGCCATTGTGTTCGACCTGTTCCGCCTTGCCCTTGATTAGTAGGATGACCGCCCGTCGCCAACTGGTAATATTCAGCGGCTCGTAGGACGCATTCAGCACGAGAACCCTGCCCATGGGGACAACTCGCTGAAGGTAAAAGTTTATAAAATTTCAATCTGGATACTAACACACCTCATTTTTTCGGGGGGGCGCGGCGGTGTTCGAGATTCCTGGGGCGATCGCCCCCCTCCAGCTAGGGCGACTCCAGCAACGGTGGCAGCGGCGGTGGCGGGCCATGGGGTTGCTGATTCTCAGCTTGGGGCTGGCGGTGGGATTATTGATCGGCCTGACCGGTTGTGGCCCCATCGGCGCGACGCCACCCCCCCAGTCGATTGTGGAACGGGCGGTGAAGCTGTCGGCCCTGCGGGCGCGGGTGGCCCTGGAGGCGGGGTTCGGGGAGGGCGATCGCTGGAGCGGTCCCCTGGAACCGGAGGATCTGGAGGCGGCGGCGGATCAACTGGGCGTCCATCTGAGTGCCGTGCGATCGCGCGATCGTCGCTCCCTACTCATCGATCAGCGACCGGGCTATCGCATTCGCGGCACCTACCGCCTCCAATCCGATCGCGCCACCGAAGACCCCAGCGCCCCCCTCGAGAACGCCTTTGAAATCTATCTCCAGCTCCAAAGCGAAGGCAAAACCTGGCGGCTCGCCTACCCCGATCCCCACCCAAACAACCCCGACGGCCCCGACCGCAGCGACAGCCCCCGCGATCGCCGCTGGCTCACCGATCGCCTGCAATAGCCCCCGCCAAAAAAACTAGCCCCGCCCCCAACCAAAGCCATCTCTCTATCTTTCCCCCATTTCCTCCGATCCCCTAACGGAGAACCCAGGCCAGGGAAAGGGCGGTTTTCCCTGCTTGGCAAAGATCCCACCGCCAGACACAATGAACCCATAAGAATCAAAACATCGTCCTACCCCCGATAGCGCTCGCCGTGACTACCCCCAACGTTCGCACCGTTTCAGACACCAAACGCGCGTTTTACAGCGTCCATACGCGGCCCATCAACTCCATCTACCGGCGCGTGGTAGAGGAACTGATGGTGGAAATGCACCTGCTTTCGGTGAACGCCCACTTTGCCTACAGCCCCATCTATGCCCTCGGGGTGGTGACCGCCTACGATCGCTTCATGGCGGGCTATAGCCCCGAGCGGGATCTAGAATCCATCTTCCGGGCCCTGTGTACGTCCGTGGGCAGCACCCCCGAGCACTATCGCGGCGACGCCGATCGCCTGCGGGGGGCAGCGGCGTCCCTGTCGGCGGATCAACTGTGCGACAGCCTCAAGGGTACGGGGGAGTGCGGCGGCGAAGCGGAGGCCATCCTGCGGGAGGTGAGCGCCCCGGTGCGGGATAATCCCACCTTCAAATACAGCCGTCTTTTTGCCATTGGCCTGTATACCCTGCTGGAGGCCGCCGCCCCCGAGGTGGCCAGTGATGAGGCGCGCCAGAAGGACATCCTGGCCCAGGTGGGGGAAGCCCTGCACCTGCCGGCGGAGAAGCTGGAGAAGGATCTGGAACTGTATCGCAGCAACCTCGAAAAGCTGTCCCAGGCCCGGGAAGCCCTGGCGGACACCCTAGAGGCGGAACGCAAGCGCCGCGCCCAACGGGAGGCGGAACGGGAGGCGGCCACCGCCACGGCCACCGCCAGCGCCGGGGCTACGGAGGAGGCTCCTGGGGCCTAGGGCTGAGGCTGGGCCTATTGGCCTACTGGTATACATAGAACGATTGACGGCGGGCCTGAGGCGGCGGCGAGATGCCCCTGGGGTGCCCCTGTCGGTTGCGGTGGGTCGCGCGCCATAATGGGGCCAAGTCGCCGAGATTCGGTGATGGTTGCCCTGTTAGGAAACGGTTGCACGATGCCATGGCTGCACGCTGGGTTTCGCCACGCTGGGGAGTTGGGGGGGCGATCGCGCTGTTGATGGCGATCGCCTACGGCCCGTTGGTTTGGCATTGGGTGGATGGCTGGCTCAATAAGAGCATTAGCCTGGAGCATGAATATTTCAGCTACGGCCTGATTGGCTGGCCCTTTGCGGCCTATCTGGTGTGGCTCAAGCGTCACCGACTGCTGGCGCTGCCGACGGTGGCCTCGCCCGTGGGGTTGGCGATCGCGGCGGTGGCCGTTGTGTTCTATGGCAGTGGCGTCACGGATTTGGTGAACCTGTCGCTGCCCCTGTGGCTGTTGGCGATCGCCTGGTGGTGGAAGGGGCGATCGGGCGTGAAACTGCTGGCCTTTCCCTTTGTATTTGCCCTGCTGGCAACGCCGAACGAGTTGCCGTACCTGATTTCGCCCTACACCTTGGGGTTGCAGCAATTCATTGCCGGGACGGCGGGCTTCATCCTCAATCAATTTGATTTGGGGGTGACTGTCGAGGGTATTTATCTCTACGTGCGCGATCGCATGGTGGAAGTGGCCCCCCACTGTTCGGGGCTAAAAATGCTGCTGACGAGCCTGTATGTCAGTCTAATTTTGGCCTATTGGACGGATTGTCTGGCCTCGCGGCTGAAGACTGGGCTACTGTTCGGTGGGGCGATTTTCATTAGCGTGCTGATGAATATTCTCCGCAACACGCTGCTAACGTTTTTCCATGGGACGGGGCAAGATAGCCTGTTTGACCTGTTCCATGAGGGGGTTGGGGGAGACATCTACTCGGCGGGGATGCTCGGCATGATCATCCTGTGGTACGTCGGCATTGAAAGGCTTGTCCCTTGGCTCTTTGAGGATACTAAATCACCATGACCGGCCAGCAAACTTCCCGGCGGCGTTGGGTTTCTGCGAAGGCGATCTCGTTGGGGGCGCTGGTGGTGCTGTTGCTGGTGGCGATCGCGCGATCGACCCTGCCTGGCTATTTGGGCGGGTCATGGCCCTGGCTACGTGATCGCACGGTGCCCGCCCTGACGGCCCTGCGGCAATTGCCAAAGACGGGGTTAGCCCTAGATGAGCGCTGGCAAACCCAGCCGCCCCAGGAGCAGCAAATTGGCTCCGGTAAGTGGACGGTGATGGGGATGGTGCGATCGCGGACGGGGGCCACGGCACCTAGCATCCCTGAACCCGCCGGTCCCTTGGGGGGGGCGGCCCGACCGTTGCCGACGGATCCGTCCTCCGGTGCTGTGTCTGGGGATGCTGAGGATCTAGAACTGGTGACCATTTCCCTGCTGCCCATGAAGACGGTGACGGATCAGCCCCAGGTGGAATGGAGTGACTGGGAAGGGGTGGCGCGTTTGCAGACGGATTCCCAGACGCGGCTGTCGGTGCCCCTGGCGAATGGGCAGGGGGCGATCGCGGTGCGCGCCCTGCGCGGTTGGGATAAGCGCCAAAATACCTATGCCATGGCCCAGTGGTACGCATGGCCCGGTGGCGGCAATCCATCGCCCGGTCAGTGGTTCTGGGCCGATCGACAGGCACAGTTGCGATCGCAGCGGTTGCCCTGGGTGGCGGTGGTGCTGCTGGTGCAGACCCGAAAGCCCCTAGATCCCCTGGACGAATATGTGCCGTTGCTCAAGGACGCAGCGGCGGCGGTGCAGGCGGCCCTAGAGGCGGGACCCTTTCGCCGGGGGGCGGCTGCCCAGGATACGTCCATGGGGCTGGGGGGGTCGGGATCTGGAGCGGTCTGGATGACGGCGCTGGAGTCGGAGGCGGGGGCGCTTGGGGGGCCGATGTCATGGTGAACCCGAGCCCCGTGGACCCGAGCCCTGGGAACTCTAAATCTGGACAATGGCGCGGCGCGATCGCGTCTGGCCCCTGGCGGAATTTTCCCTTGCCCCGGCATATGCGTCTAAATCGATGGGCCAGTTCCCCCTTGGGACCCCTCGCGGCGGCGATCGCCCTGGGACTGCTTGCGGTGGATCCGGCCCTGGCCCTCGGTCGGGGGCGGCTACCCCTCGGACAGGCCAATTCAGGTGGCCCCCACAGCGATCGCGAGGATTGGATCTTTCCAGAGGTGCCGCGCCAGGGAAATCCCAACGGCAACCCAGCCCCCGCCGCGCCGCCGCCCGCTGATTCGGCCCCCCGTCCGGCCCCGCAGCCGATGGAGCGGCCCATGGATCCGCCGCCCCGGCCCCCCATGCCCACCCCCGAACGGCCGCCGGATGGGGTTGAGGCGATCGACCCCCCGTTTCCCAGCGAGCCACCGGAGCCGCTGGACAATGGCCTCCCCCGCACCAGTGGCCCCACCTTTGATGACCTGCCGCCGGAACTGTTTGCGGAGCCGGATGCGTGGCGGATCTATCGCCTCGCGCCCCTGGATCAAATCACAGTCCAGGTGCCGGGATATGGGGAACTATCGTTTTCGGCGCGCATTGACCCGGACGGGCGCATCCTGGTGCCGCTGGTGGGCTTCATGAATGTGGAGGGGCTGACGCTCCAGGAATTGCAGGGGTATCTCCAGCGGGCGTTTAATCGCTTTGTGGTGGATCCGGAGCCCATCGTGGTCCTGCAAAACCAGGTGAATCCTGATGTGGTGGTAACCGGGGAGGTGGTCAAGCCGGGGTTCTATCGCGTGGGGCCTTATGAAACCGCGATCGCGGCCCTACTCAACGCCGGGGGTGCCACGGATCAGGCGGATCTGCGGGCCATTAAGCTGCGTCGCCCCTTGCCGGACGGCAGCACCCTCGAACAAACCATTAATCTGCTGTCGTTGCTGGTGGATGGCCGCCCCGAGCCGCGCATTTTCCTCCAGGATGGGGATGTGCTGGAGGTGCCCCGCCTGGAACCGGGCCATGAGCTGGAATATGACGCTGCCCTGGCGGCCCGCTCTAACCTGGCCCGGGCCACCATTCAGGTGCGGCTGCTGTCCTATGCGGGGCGGGGGGGCATGAGGGTGCTGAACTTGCCCAGTGGCAGCACCTTTGTGGATGTGATGTCGAATGCCCCCATTGATGAGGTGCGGCTGCGGCGCATTGCCCTGATCCGTTTCGATCCCCAGGTGGGGCGGCCGGTGACGCGAATCCTAGATGGGCGGGCGGCGTTCATGGGGGATCCGTCCCAAAATCCCCTGCTGCGCCATAACGATGTGGTGGTGCTCAACCGGGATCTGATTGCGCGCATTTCCTACACTCTGAACCGGTTTACCCAGCCGTTCCGCGACATTCTGGGCTTTTTGCTCTTTTTCCGGCAGATTGATTCGGCGGCGGAGTCCCTGTTTGGTCCCCAGGGGGTGTTTGGCACCGGTGAGGATGGGGAAAGCAGTAATGACAGTGACAATGGCAATGATAATTAGGGGGGACGCTGACGCGGTTGGGTCAGGGGCGGCGGTGTGAGGGGTCGAAGGTGCGGATGAGGGCTTCTTCGATCGCGATCGCGGGTCGGAAGACTTGATATTCCCAGCCGGTGCCGGGGGGCTGATCGCGCTTGGTGATGTAGTCCTGGCGATCGCCGCCCTTGCCCTGGGGATAATGTTCGACCCGATGGAGGGCGATCGCGCGGATGAACCCATAGGCCAAGGTGTAGATGCCCAGGGCGATCGCGATCGCCAGGATCAGGGATTGGATTTTGCGATCAGACGGCGGTTGCATTGTGACCTCACCTCAGCGCTAGCCCCCTGGAATGACCTTCACCCTAGCTCCTAAAACCCCTGGGGTCCTAGCGCCACCGCAGTTGCAGCGGGCCGAGGACCGGGCGCTGGCGTTCCGTTTCGTCCACCCAATCCACCGCCTTGTAGGTGCCAAAGGCGTGATCCCACCAGTCCACGGCGAGGCCAAAGTTGTGGTGCCACATGCCGTATTTGTGGTGAACATAGTGGACCGGCATTTTCATCCAGAAGCAGCGGGCCGGATTTTCGTGTTGCAGTTGGTGGGCATAGGCGGAAAAGGCCGCAAAGGCGATCGCCCCCAGCAGCCACCCAGTTCCGAAGGGCCGCGACACCAACAGGGGCAATGCCATCGCGATCGCGCTGCCCTTCACATAATCCAAAAACTCCCACAGCACCCCCTGGCCCTCATTGCGGCGGTGGTGGTCCAGGTGGCGGGTGCCCAGCTTGCCCGGATTGGGCCGATGCATGAACCGGTGCATCCAATATTCCACGAGACTCGCGAGGACAAAGGCCATGATGAAACCGACGATCGCGACGGTCGCGGTTTGCCACTGGTACGCCATGATGGTCGATCCTTAAATGTGTGCGAATGGATGGGATGGCGCTGCGACGGCCTCGGCGACTGGGCCGCAGCAGGCACCCCGCAAATGCTCCATATCCTATCGCACTGGCCCGGGGCCGACACTGGACCGGGGCCAGAATTGGGCGCGAATCGATCGCTAGCGGTTGGCGTGGTCGGCGAGGATGGCCTGGGCGCGGGGCCGATAGATCAAATAGAACAGGGACTCCAGGTAGCGCAGCAAATCTTCCCGTTTTTCGCGGGAGGCATAGTTCCAAAAGCCGTAGATTTTCGCCAGCGATAGCAGTTTGCTGGTGTGGATATTCCAGGTGTAGGTGCTGTAGACCCGCTCGATGCCCGCCTCGGCGATGCGTTGCCAATAGTCCGGTTCCGCGAGGCAGCGATCGTGAAAAGCCACCAATTTTGCCGCCATTTCTTCGCCGTTGGTGGGATTAATATAAAACCCGTTTTCCCCATCTTGAATGATTTCCAGCGGCCCTCCGAAGCGGGTGCCAAAGGTGGGCAAACCGGAGATCATGGCCTCTAGGATCGTCAAACCAAAGGCTTCAAAGAGGGCGGGTTGCACAAAAACCCCCTGGTGGTCGGCGATGATGCGATAGATTTCGGCGGAATCGCCCTTGGGTAGCCGCACCCCGAGCCAGCGGATTTTGCCGTGGAGATCATAGGTGTTGATCGCGCGGTACAGTCGCTCAATTTCTTCGATTTCTTCGCGATCGCTCGATTCCTCCGTCCGCAATTTACCCGCCACCAAAATCAAGTTATAGCGATCCTGCAATTCCGGCGACTGGCCGAAGCATTCCGCTAGGCCGGTGATATTTTTGATGCGATCTAGGCGCGCCATGGAAAAGAGGGGCCGCTTGGTCGGATCATCCAAGGTGCCATAGATATGGGCCGGATCTTCGTCCGTGAACAGCAGGGCATCGAGGCGATCGCGATCGCGCTTGGAACGCTCCTCCGTGCGGGAATAGGGGAAATAGAACGTTTCATTGACTCCGGGCGGCACCACATTGAACTTCGGGCTAAAGAGCTCAATGCCCGACACCACATGGTACAAATCCGGCATCGTGAAGCAGCCATAGGATTCATATTGCCCCACACTGTCCGGCGTACCCACAATTTCCTGGTAGGTGCTGCTCACAATAAAATTCGCCGCATTCATGGCAATCAAATCCGCCGTGAACTGGAGCGAGAAATGATATTGGGACTCCAAATCCTGCCAGTAGAGATTACTGAATAGATACTTGGATTTTTCGAGGGCGTGGGCAATATTGCACTGGGTGACCTTGAGGCGGCGGGCCAGCAAAAAGGCCACCAAATTCCCGTCGGTGTAGTTGCCCACGATCAGATCCGGCAACCCCTGGAATTCCGCCAGCAGTTCCTTTTCCGCATCGATCGCGTAGGTCTCCAGATAGGGCCAGATTTCAAAGCGCGAAATCCAATGCTGGGTCACCTTACTATTAAAGTCCCGCAGCGGCACCCGCAAAATCCACGCATTTTCCGTCCCGTGGATTTTTTCGAGGCGGCGATCGCACGTCGTCCCATCCGCCTGGGGAATCAACCGCGACAGCACCACCACCTTCGGATGCACATTGAGGGTCTCCAACCCCGCGAGGCGCACCTCCTGCTGGAGCTGCATCTCCAAGCTGCGGGCCTGGTCTAGCACATAAACCACCTGGCCCCCCGTATCAGGCCGCCCCAGCACCTCCTCCTGGGCAAACCAGCCATGGACCGACACCAGCACAATGCGAAAGACCATCGGCACCCGCGACAGGAACGACTCCAAGGCGCGATCGTCCGGAGAATCGAGGAGCGCATCGAGGATTTCCAGGGTTTCGCGCACCCGCGCCGCCGTGTTGCCCCAACCGGGCTCGAAGCCAAGATCCTGCAAATCAAAGCGAAATTCCCCATAGGGCTGATCCGCCGGCCGCTGGGCGAGCAAATCCAAGGCCCGCTTCACGCGATCGGACAGATCCTGCGCCCCCCGCACCCGCTCATTGAGCATCAGCTTCGCGCCGTTGTAGGAATGCAGTTGCAAAAAGCTGTAGAGGGTTTCGAGCCACTGCTCCGGCGCTTGGAAGAGTTTGCTCGACAGGTAGCGGTTGAGGAATTGCACCCCCTTGCCGATATTCTTCGGATCCCGCATGACCGGGGAATAGTCATAGAAGGGCTGGAAGTCGATTTCAAAGACATCGCCCTCCTGGGGATGGAAATGGCCGACGAAGCGATCGCGCAGATCCAGCAACTCCTGGACCGTCAGATCCTCCGCCGTCATGTCCTCAAACAGGCGCACCGCCTCTTGATTGGCGATTTGGGGCCGCAACACCCAGCAGCTTGCGCCACTGGTGCCCCCCTCTAGGATGATTTCCTGGGTGAAAAAGACCAGCCGCCCCAGGGGAGAGCCCTTGAGATCACAGCCCGCCGGATCCCCCACCGCGCAAAATTGTTCAAACTCCGAGAGGATGTCGTTGCGCAGCAGGTAGCGCTTGTCCTGGCCCCGCAGTTGACTGACAAATTGGCGCAGGGCGGTGCGCTCATCTCCTTTCAGGACGGCATCGATCAAGGCAGACATGGGCATGGGTTCCGATAGGGCGGGCGGACAGAAGCGGACAAAACGGGGGCCATGGCGTGATCGCGGCCCTCTGGACCGGTGTAGCACCCCCGAGCCGGGACGTGGGGCCGTCGGGGGAGTTTGTAGAAGAAACGTAGAATTTCTCAGGATTGCGTTGCGTTTTGCCCCTCAATCGATCATGAACCGGCGATCGGGTGGCCTGGGCCGTGGCGAGGTTTCCGTGGCGATCGCCCCAGCCCCCCCAGGGCTAGCCCCGTCCGGATCCGTGGACCACCCCAGCGTAAACCTGAGCCATCGGCCCGGTCCTGTGGGGGGGCGGTGGGGTCAATTTTGCGATCGCCCCAAAGATTCCCCATGGAGCCGATTAGAATTGGTAAACGGGTGGCATTCGAGCATGGGAAGCGAACGATCCGCCGGATCGACCGCCAACGCAGAGGGACTTAACGCGGTGGGCCAGGGAAAAGGATGCCTTCTCGCCCAACCGCCGTTCGCTTTCGCCCCAAGCAATGGCAGACTTGAGGGGGATGCGGCACCGAGGAGAGCGCGTTCATGAGTGGCGACCGCCCGATGAAGCCGAAAGTATTAGTGATTGACGATGAAGCGGACATTCTTGATCTGCTTTATCGCACGCTGCATCGCGAATTTCGCGTCCTGCGGGCCAATAACGGCCCCGAGGCCCTGGAGATCCTAGAGCAGGAACAGGACGTGGCGGTGATTATCTCCGACCAGCGGATGCCGCTGATGAGCGGGACGGAGTTTTTGAGCCTGACGGCGGAGCGCTACCCGGACATTATCCGCATCATTGTGACGGGCTATACGGATGTGGATGACCTGGTGGAGGCCATCAACTCCGGTAAGGTCTTCAAATATGTCACGAAGCCTTGGGATGATGAGGATCTCAAGCGATCGGTCCGCAAGGCGGTGGAAACCCATAATGTGCTGCGATCGCGCACGGGGGAGTTGCGCCGTGCCCTGCGGCGGGAGTCCCTGCTCAATGAGGTGATGGCGACGGTGCGGGCGAGCCTGGACCCGGCCAGTATTTTGCAGGTGTTGGTGGATGCCCTGGGGCGGGCGCTGGATGTCCACGGCTGCGTGGTGCGATCGGTGGCGGAGGGGATGCTCCAGCGGGAGACCTATATCTATCGGCGATCGCTGGTGGAACCCCTGGGGGAGGGGGCGGCGGCGGATGGGGCGATCGCGATCGCGGGGGGCCATCCCTTCGGCCATGGGGTCAATGATCTGGGGGATTTGGTGTGGATGGTGGACCGGGTGACGGTGCTGGACCATCCCCTGGCCCACCCGAGTTTGCAGGGCTCTGATCCGGCGACGGTGGCCCACCGGACGGCCCTGGCGGCGGCGGAGGTGACCTCTAGCGCGATCGTGCCCCTGTTCGATCGCAGTGAACCGCTGGCGATGCTGGCCCTGCACCGCTGCGGCGAGCCGTTGCCCTGGGGCGAGGATGAGATCCAGTTGGTGATGCTGGTGGCGGATCAGGCCGCGTTGGCGGTGGCTCAGGCGCGCACCTACGATCGCATGAGAGCCCTGGCGGAACGGGAGGCCCTGGTCAATACCATTTCGACGGCCATCCGCTCCAGTTTGGACCCGAACCAGATTTTTGCCGCGATCGTCCAGCAGCTCGGCGAAGCCCTCAAGGCGGACGGTTGCGCCCTGTCCCTCTGGAGCGCGGATGATGAATATGTGCAGTGTGTGGGGTTCCATGAACGGACCCTGCTGGTGGATCAGCCCAGTGGCGATCGCGCGGCCCTCCAGGTGGATCCGGTGGTGGCGGCGGACCTGTCCCACGGCAACGGCAGCGCCGCCATGCCCCGCTCCATTGCGCCCATTGCCAGCAATCCCATCCTGCAACAGTTGGCCGCCACCCAGCAGCCCGTAGCGGTGGCGGATTTGGCGGCGGTGGCCGATGCCCAAGGGAGTGAGTTGCCCCTGCGGCACCGGGCCAGGTCGCTGTTGGTGGTGCCCCTGGTGTCCGAAGGGCAAATCATTGGCAGCATTTCCCTGCGCCAAGACCGCGCCCGCCATTGGACCGTGGCGGAAATTGACCTGGCCCAGGCGGTGGCGATCCAGGCCGCGATCGCGGTGCAGCAGTCGCGCCTGTACCAAACCACCCGTCAGCAGGCGGAAAAATTATTAGAACTGGATCGGCAAAAGACCGAATTTTTCCAAAACATCTCCCACGAGTTCCGCACCCCCCTCACCCTCACCATTGGCCCCCTCGAAGCCGCCGTTGCCGAAGGCCAGGGCCTGCCACCCGATCGCGCGGAGCTGGTGCTGCGCAACTCCCGGCGGCTGCTGCGGCTGGTGAACCAACTGCTGGATCTGCAACGGATTGACGCGGGGCGGATGCAGCCCCGGTTCCACCCCTGCCAACTGGCGGATTTTGCGGAACAACTCCTCGACGGCTTCCGGCCCTACTGCGAACGCAAGGGCATCACCCTCATTGCCGACACCACCCCCTGCCCCGGCGTGTACCTAGACGTGGAGCGGTTCGACAAGGTGCTCTATAACCTCCTGTCGAACGCCATGAAGTTCACCCCCGCCGGGGGCCGCATCCAAATGACCATCCAGCCAGCGGGCGATCGCTGCCTGCTCCAGGTGAGCGACACGGGCATCGGCATCCGCGCGGATCAAATTCCTCACCTATTTGAGCGGTTCCGGCAGGCGGAAGGGTCCGTCAGCCGCTCCTATGAGGGCACCGGCCTGGGGCTGGCCCTGGTCAAAGAGTTGGTGGATCTCCATGGGGGCACCATCGACGTGCAGTCGGAGTATGGCCACGGCACCACCTTTTCGATCTGGCTCAAGCAGGGGTCAACCCACCTGCCGCCCGATCGCGTGATCGAGCAGCCCATTGCCCACGAGCCCAGCCGCGCCACCATTGAACTGGCGGATCTGGAGATGGATCTTCAGCAGGCGGAGGACGCGATCGAGGATGAGGGGGATCTGCCCACCAGTCTCCGGGCGGCGGCCACCGTGCCCATCACCGGTACCGAGGCTCCCCAGGATTCCACGGTGCTGGTGGTGGATGACAACCCGGACCTGCGCCATTACGTTCTGAGCATTCTGCGCGATCGCGGCTACCGGGTCATTCCCGCCCGCAACGGCTCGGAGGGGGTCGAACGGGCGCGGCAGTATCACCCCGATGCGATCGTCACGGATCTGATGATGCCCAAAATGTCGGGCATTGAACTGATCCGCCAGGTGCGCCAGGATCCCCTCCTCCAGGGCACGCCAATTATTCTGCTGACGGCCAAGGCGGACGAGGAAACCCGCATTGAAGGGGCAGAGCAGGGGGCCGATGCCTACTTATCCAAACCCTTCGATTCGCGGGAACTGGTGGCGGAGGTGCGCAATTTGATCGCCCTCAAGGCCAATGAACGGAAGGTGCTCGAACTCAATACCTACCTGACGGAATCGGTCCTGAGCCGCTTTTTGCCCAAACCCCTGGCCCAGAAGGCGGCCCTGGGGCAGTTGCGCCTCGATTTGCAGCCGGAGCCGCGCCTGGTGACCGTGCTGTTTACGGATTTGGTGGGCTTTACGCAACTGTCTAATACGTTGCGATCGCGGCGGGTGGCGGAACTGCTCAATGAATACCTGTCCGCCATGAGTGAGATTGTCTTTACCAACCTGGGCACCGTGGACAAATTCATGGGGGATGCGATCTTGGCCCTGTTCGGCGCGCCCGAGGACGCCACCCCCAACCAGCAGGTGCAGCGGGCCGTCACCACCGCCCGACAGATGCACATCAAACTGAAGGAATTGAACGGCAAATGGCGGGAGCAGGGGCTGGCCACGGGGGTGCAGTTCCGCTGCGGCATCCACCAGGGAACGGCGGTGGTGGGCATGTTTGGCAGCCCCGATCGCTCGGACTACACGGCCATTGGCCCTTGCGTGAATATTGCGTCGCGGATGCAGGCGGCGGCCAAACCGGGGACGGTCCTGATCTCGGCGGCGGTGGCGGATTATTTAGACGAGGACGAGATCATCCGGGAGGATTTGCTCGAACTCAAGGGGGTTGATGAAACGGTGCTGACCTTCACCGTGAAGCTGGGCGATTAGGGGCAAGGCAAACGATCCGGGCCAGGGGCCGGGACAGGGAAGGGGATTGATTGGGGCAGAACGCGCGATCACCTCAGGCCACGCAGCGACCCAGGGCCAGATCGCGGATGAGCCCAATGCGCGACTGGAGATAACCCCCCAGGGCATGGCGCTCTTCGAGGGGGAGGGGACTTGTGCAGGCCACCTGATCGGTCAGGCAGGCCACGAGACTGTCGTCATCAAGGGTCAGTAACGTCGCCGCCTGCATCGATTCCACAATCGACCAGACCTGACGCATCATGGTAGGAGTCACGGTCATGACCTCCTTAAGCATTTCTTTATTTTCATAAGATAGCGGTTCCGAGTAAAGCCTGCCCGAATTGCGGCCATAAGGCAACGTGCGATCGCGTGGGGCAATAATTTGAGGCAGAACTTTACAGAGTCTGACGAGTTCCCGTTGATTTGCTTAATGGGGGCGGCTACGGCCCGGTTCTAGGGGCGCGATCGCGGCCTAGGGGCTTGGGGGGTGGGCCTGCGCGGGTAGATGCGGCCCCCTGGTTCCATTGTGGGCCATGGGCTTAGGGGGCGCTGGGTCCGGTTACCCAAATTTACAGGGGGTCGCCAAGGGGAATTCTAGGCCACGATCGCGGTGCGACCCGGACTTTCGCGGCCGGTGCGATCGACGGCGCAGAGGGCGTAGGTGCCCCCTTGGGTGACCGTGGCGGCGGTGCTGGCGGCCCCGAGGATGCGATCAAGGGTCCAGGTGCCGCCGCTTTGGCGATAGAGGGTCCATTGGCGCAGATCGCTGCCCCCGGCGCTCCAGCGGAGGGTGCGCCCGTCCACCGTGAGGCTGGCGGGAGCGCTGGGGCCGTTGCCGATCGCCTTGAGGACGGGGGGCAGGGCGGGGCGGGCGTAGGGGCCGTTGCGGAGGCGATCGTTGATGCCCGCGCGGTTTTCCATCAGGGGGGCGGCGTTATAAAAAATGTTGCCGAGGCCCCCTTGACCGGCGCGATCGCGCACGAGCTGAATCTGCCGCTCGAATTCCGCCGTGCTCCAGGCGGTGCTGCTGCCCAGTTGCACCAGGTTGTTGCCCACATAGACTTGCGTTTGTTTGGGGGCGGCGGTGGTGAGCCACCATTGCAGCAGGGCGCTGTAGCTTTGGGCGGTTTGGTCCGTGCGCCAGTAGAGCTGCGGGGCGACGTAATCGAGCCAGCCCTCCTGGAGCCAATATTTCGGGTCGGCGAACAGGGCATTGTATTGATCGAGGCCGACGATGCCCGCCGGTTGGCCGGGGCGGTAGATCCCAAAGGGGCTGATGCCGAATTTCAGGTGGGGTTTGAGCGATCGCAGGCCCGTCGCCAGCCGCTGCACCATGGTGTTGACATTGTGCCGTCGCCAATCAGCAATACTGCGGCCACCGCCCCAACTGTAGTAGGTCTGGCGATCGGGGAAATCCAGATCGGGGATGGGGTAGGGATAGAAATAGTCGTCCAGGTGGATGCCGTCGATGTCGTAGCGGCGGGCCACGTCCATGATCACGTCGTAGGTGCGGTTTTGCACTTCCTTGAGGCCGGGATCCATCCACCGCTGGGTGCCGTAGGTGTAGACGGCATTGGGAAAAACCGCTTCGACGTGGGGGGCGACGCCGACGGGGGCGCTGGTGGACGATCGCGCCCGGTAGGGATTAAACCAGGCGTGCAGTTCCAGGTTGCGTTTGCGGCATTCCGCGATCGCGAATTCCAGCGGGTCGTAGTAGGGGGAGGGGGCGCGGCCCTGGGTGCCCGTCAGCCAGCGGCTCCAGGGTTCAAAGTTGGAGGCGTAGAGGGCGTCCCCTTCGGGCCGTACCTGGAGGATGACGGCGTTGAAGTTTAAGGAGGCGAGGCGATCAAGGATGGCGATCAGTTCGGTTTTTTGCTGATCGGACGAGAGGGCGGGGCGCGATGGCCAGTTGATATTCCAGACGGAGGCGATCCAGGCGGCGCGGAATTCCCGCTGGTGGCTGACGCTGACGGTGCCCGGTGGGGTGGTGGCCGCTGGGGGGGTGACGAGGTACGGGGTGGCGATCGCGGGGAGGCTCGGATCCACGGTCCGCATCATTTGATAGATCATCACCGCCACTTCGGCGCGGGTGGCGGGGCGGTTGGGGTCGAGCCGCCGCAGGTCGGGATGGTTGACCACGGCCCCCAGTTGCGTCGCCGCCGCCACTTGGGTGACGCCGTAGTTGGGGATGGCGCTGGCGTCGCTGTAGAGGCGATCGAGGTCGGTGGCGCTGAGGGTGGAGCTGTTGCGCCCGAGGCCGTTGATCAGGGCCACGAGGACCTGGACCCGGGGAATATTAAAGTCTGGCTGGAATTGCTGGTTGGGGTAGCCGCTCAGGAAGCCGGTTTCATAGGCGATGCGGATGGCTTCGGCGGCCCAGTGGCGGGCGGGCACGTCCTTGAAGGCGATGGCGTCGCGGATTTTGGGCCGGGTGAAGGCGGCCCGCAGGAGGGCGGCGAATTGGGCGCGGGTGAGGAGGCCGTCGGGGCGGAAGGATCCGTCGGGGAAGCCGCTGATGATGTTACGGCTGGCGAGGGCTTCGATGAAGGCGCGCGCCCAATGTCCGCCGATGTCCCAGAGTTGCCCTGCCATAGTTTTCCTGTTTCCCCGTGTTCACTGCTGCGGATCGTGTCATGGGCGCGATCGCATCAATCTTAGGATAGGTGTTGGGGGTTCGGGCGCGCGATCGCCTGTTTTTTCTGGCCAGGACGCGATCATGATGATTGGGTAGCATCCACAGGAGTTGCGGAGTTGATGACCATGAATAAGCGAACGCTACTGATCTACAGGGCCAGCGGCAGTGCTGAAGGGTGGCGCGATCGCAAGCTGATGCCGTCGGGGCTGCTGACGCAAACTTTGGCAGAGCATTCGTTTTGTGGCGATCATCACAAACTTCCTGAACCGGGCGATCGCTTCACGGTTCTCGATTCCCAAGATGGCAGCGGCCAAACGACCCATGCGGCCAAGGGGGATTGGGTGGTGTCTCGGGTGGTCTACTATCCCCGCCCCAATGATGATGAACCCGCGATCGCGATCTGCTATTGCGATTATTCCCCCGCCGACCAGGACTGGCAGCCCGTCAAGCGCGGACGTTTGGTGCCCGAGATGTTGGCTGAGGTGGCCGCGATTCCGTAAGGGAGATCATTGAATTGATGATGCCAGCGAGTGACCAAATTCTGATTCAGTACATCGTCCCCATGGACGCGATCGCGGCGATCCCCCATGATGTGCAGCGGTCCCAAATGCAGTTGGGCGGTTCCCTGTGCCCGATGGTGCATCAATCCTGGGGATGGGGCGATCTAGACAGCGTGGCAGACCTGATCGCGCCCGGATTTCGCCCGCCCGCTTTTCGGGGAGAGGGGACCGAAATGCAGGGCCGGGATGGTGACTGGGTAGTGACGGATGCCCATGCCTACTACCCTGCGGACGGTGGCCCCTACGGCGCGATCATTGTCTGCACGGTGGCCTATTCCCCTGTCCCCGAATCCTCCCAAGCATGGTCTGGGGTTGAGGCGATCGCGCTGGAATCGGCATTAGAACTGGCCTAGTCATAGGATGAAATGACACAAACTCAGTCCTAGCGCATTGGTCCGCGATCGCGCGTCCCACATCGAACGCACCGATAGCCCAGAATTATCGCGTTCCCAGCAAAACACCCCGGCGATGTGGATGTGGGGATATCAGGGATCTTGGGTTTCGAGCGCGATCGCGGCTTTTTTCTGGTCAGGGGTGTCGATGCGACCCCAGCCGTTGCAGTAGGGTGCCGTTCGGTATTGTTTAAATCCCGCGATCTCGTTTCCCATGCCGAACGCACCGACAGCCCAGGATCACTGCGATCACGCCGGTTCGGAGGGGCGATATTTCTTAAAAAAATTGACCGCGCGTAGCGCGGAGGGGAGAGGAAAGAATACAGCGCAAAGGGCTGCAGATCAAAAGAGAAGAGGGCTAGGAAGTCCGCGCAACGGCACAACAAACACGAAAACCGATATTGAAGTAGCAGTAGTCCGGCGAAACGTTGTCGCGAACCGCACAGCGACAGTACCTAGGCTCGTTGAGCCACGAGCCCCCGCGCAAAAGCCGTGTATACTTTGCTGGGCTTGTGATCCAGGCGCTACCATCGGTGGGCGCACCCCCATAATTACCGTACCAAAAATCCGCACACCATTCCCAAACGTTGCCGTGCATATCGTACAGGCCCCAGGGGTTCGCGGGGAAGCTACCGACGACGGTGGTGCGCTCTCGATAGGTTCCCTTGGGGCCGTTGGCATAGGTGTAGTTGCCGTCATAATTCGCCAGGTCGGGGGTGAGGGTGTCGCCAAAGTGGAAGGGCGTTTCGGTGCCCGCGCAGCAGGCATATTCCCACTGGGCTTCGCTGGGCAGGCCATAGAGGTGTCCGGTGGCGCGGGTCAGGCGATCGCATGCTTCAACGGCTTCATTCCAATTGACGCGCTCAACGGGGCGGTTCTCGGCGCGATCGCCCTTGGCATCCTCCGTGAATCGCGATGGGTTGGGGTCTAGATTGATATTGACCTCGGGTAGGGCTGCGATCGCGCGCCACTGAGCCTGAGTAATTGGATATTTTCCCATCAAAAACTCTGGTACGTTTACCCAATGCTGTGGGCGCTCATTATCACTGGAGTCAAGTTCCTCTTCTGGCGCACCCATTAGAAATGTGCCACCGGGGACCAACACCATCTCCAAGGTCACGCCGTTGGGCAATTGCTCTACTAACTGCTGGGCTTCCCGAGAAAAACGCTCGATTTGTAGCTGAGGTGGTGATACGTCACGATCAAGGGTGGCGATCACGGTTTCAAACACGAACCACTCCAGATCTAGGCTTTCAGCTAGCGGTGGTGCCGGTCGGGTTAACTCCTCTTCAGGTTCTACGGCGATTTCTTCCGCTTCTACGGTAATTTCTTCCGCTTCGAGATAGCCCTCTTCAAACGCAATTTCAGTCAGCGGCGGAAAGTTAACCGCTTCCGTTTGCTGCGCATCAGGAGGCACAGTCGGGGCAAGGGGCTCAAGTTCTTTATCTTCGGGGGGTGAGTCAATGGATACAGGCTCAATAGAGACAGACCCAACCGTTTCGGGTTCCAAGCGATCGCCCAGGGCCGCAAACTCACCCCCCATCCGCCGGAGCGTTAATCGCGCAATCCTGGCAAACGCCCGCAGTTCATCAGTTGCATCCTCCGGCAGGGGGCCATGGGGATTGAGCAACAGCGCCCGAAACCCCCGACTCGACAGGCCCCAACGTTTCGCAATCTGATCCGAAACCGCATTCAAGACCTTTTCTGTACTCGATCGCGGCATCGACCCCACCAACCACGATCGCACCCCGTCGCGAAAGTCATAGATCGGCACCCCCTCCCCATCGGTACCCCTGCGCTCCATCAGGCCCCCCAGGAACACCTCCGCCGCGTGGACCTGGTTGGACTCCGGCAACAGGGCCGCCTGGATCAGATGCAGCACCGGCAAACTCACCGGCACCGCCGCCAGATAGCCCGCCAACTGGCTCGCCAGGGGGGACGCCACCGCCCAAAACTGCCGCGCGATCGTTTCCGCATCCGGGGCATCGGTCGAATCCACCACGCGGGGCCGCCAAACAATCCCCGCCTCGAACAGCACCCCCGCCGACAGGGAATCGCCCGCCCCCGCTACCAGCCGCGCCCACCGGGCCAACGGTTCCGGCGCGAGGGTCACCACCGGCAACCGCAGGGAACCCGCCGTTTCCACCTCATCCCACTCCGGCAACCCCGAAATCTCCAGGCGATCGCTCGCTATTCCTGGCAAAGTCGCCGACAGTTGTACCCCATGGGCCGCCACCAGCGCCGTGCGCCGCCACAGCCGTTCCGGCAAAAGCTGCACCAGGGCCAAAGGACCGGCGGCCCCCCAGGTTTCTAGCACCGATCGCAGGGCCAGGGATTCATCCCGCCACAGGCCCGACGTGCAATCGCTCATGAAGAGGATGAGCCGCCGCCCGCTCGGATCTAGGATTTGGCGAGGATTGACCGATCGCCCCTGGCCGCTGGGATTGTGGGTGCGCGGCGCGAGGGTAATGGAACCGGTCTCGGTGCTCCGCAACGACCACACCCGCACATCCCGAAAGGCCCCCACCCGGCCGAGGAGCCCTTGCCAATCGTCAATCACCCGGTCCCAGAGGGCGATCGCGGGGGACTCTTCCACCACCAATGCCACATCCAGCCACCGTTCCAGGGCAGGCCGCACCACCGGCAGCCACCAGTCGCGATCGGCCACCTGTTCCACCGTCGCCGTTTCGTCTAGCTCAAACCGCGTGGTGGAAGGCACCTTTCGCATCAGGGGCCGCAGGGCCTTTTCCAGTTGGCGCACCTGACGCAGGGCCGGAGCCGCCGGAGCCTTGAAGGGTAGGCCATCCGCGCGATCGGGGATGGATTGTGAATCGGGTTGGTGGGGGGCGGTTGGGGCGGTTGGGGGCAGGACTGCGGAGGCTGAAGGTTCCGGCGCGATCGGCGCGATCGCTGGCGGCGGTGATGGCTCCGGCTCCGGCGTCAATTCCGGCGCAGGGTCTAGCGTCAATTCCGGCAGAACGTCTAGCCTGTTCGGGGCGATCGCCTCCGGCACGCGATCGGTTTTCGCGTCAATCGCATCGATCTGCTGCGCCAGCCAAACCGCATCGGCCAGATCTTCGCCATCAAAATCCAGGCCCGCCCGTTGAAGGCGCTCCATCAACTGTGCCCATGGCCCCGGTCCGTTCATTGCCCCGGCCCGCCCAGAGGTTGCAACAGGCGATCAATGAGCCCGTCGCGATCGCCCTCCGATGGATTCGAGCGCATCACCAAATAGATCGCATTCAGCAATTGATCCGTTGCCAACTCTGCGCTGTTCCGTTTGTCAAGGAATTGATTAATGATCTCCTCGGCAATTTCTGCGGATTCTTCACCCAAATGCGCGATCGCAATCCGCCGCAGTTCATCCTTGCCCGGTTCTGGAATTTCTAGCCGCAAGCAGCGCCGCAAAAATGGAGCCGGAAAATCCCGTTCCCCGTTGCTCGTCAAGATCACTAATGGAAACTGACGGCAACATACCTCCCCATTTTTGATTAGGGCCGTTTGTCCGTCGGCAGTTTGAACGATTACCTTCGACTGTTGTTGACTAATGCGCTTCAGTTCAGGAATTTGAAATGCCCCTTCCTCAAAGGCATGGAGCAAATCATTGGGCAGATCCAGATCACTCTTATCAATTTCATCAATTAACAGCAGCCGTGGACGTTTATGGGGTAACAACGCCGTTCCCAAAGGCCCCATGGTAATGTAGCGGCCAATTTGGGATAGATTGCCACGATCGCCGTTATTCTTTCCCTCCCCATCGGTGGCGGGCTGATCTAACTTGGTGTCCTGGAGCCGCGCGATCGCATCGTAGCCATAGAGGCCATCTTTCAACGTCGTTCGCGTCGTAATCGGCCAATAGAGCACCTCCCCCAGCTTCAATTCCTCCGCCACCGCATAGGCCAGGGAAGTTTTCCCTGTCCCCGGTTTTCCTGTCACCAACAATGGCCGCCGCAGATAGAGCGCCGCATTGACCATTTCCACCTGTTCTGCCGTCGCTTGAAAAGCCTTGGCCCGCCGAGCTTGTCGATCAATTTTTGCCTCGCCCGCCGGTCGCCACCTGGGGGGATTGGGCAACTCTTCAATGCGATCGTGGGGTTCCGTTGGATGGCCGTCAAGGTTGCCGCGAAACAGATGCCAATTGCTCATGGAATTCTCAGAAAGGTGATGGGGTGGCGGAGGTGGATGGGGCGCGATCGCTAGGAGATCAGTGGACTATCGAGATAACCGGGCGGTAAACAGGTGGGATCGTCCCACATCAATGAAAGATGTTGACCAATTTCCGTATCCTGACGGCGGGCTTCATGGACGCGATCGGGCAGGGTGGCGAGGGGGCCAATAATCACGCGATCAAGCTCCTCCGTGCAGTTGAGGCCGGGGCGATCGCAGCGCACCCAAGCGGCCACCGGTAACCCCGTCCGCAATGATGCCGCCAGAATACTGCGGCGCAGGTCCGACTCGGGCGGCTGACTGCGACGAATGCCGATCGCATCGGGCCGCATCAGATCACGAACCAACATTTTTAGATCATTTTCAGACGCGCAATCACCCAATTGCAGCCGCTGCCTTGCGCAATCCTGTTGATGATTTTGCAGTTGTCGCCATTTCTGTTGCCATTCCCCGCGATATTTATAGGTTTCCTGCAAGCGTTCACTGAAGCGCACCACCACGCGATATTCACATCCCAATGGCAGGGAAAATAATGCATCAAAATCATCCTCCTCTGGGGCAATTTGATCAATCGCTTCATTGAGCAATTCCAGCGGCAAAAAAATCTCGATGGTGCGTTCAGTCCAGGCATAGGGGGCCATGCGCGCCTTGAGCATTCCTAGCCACTGGGGCAAGTCTGCGAAGGTCATCAATGGCGCTTCGCTATCGTGCAATAGCTCATGGCGGGGCTGATGGCGATCGCCCATGGCCCAAGCCTGAACCCGATAGAATCCAGGGGACTGGGCGCTTTTCTCTAATACGACTAAAACGCAAGGATCAGTGTTATCATTTTTAGCTTGAATCTCTTCCTCCTCCCGATCAAGCTGTCGAATATAGTGCTCTAGGTCAATTGGGTTAGAGGCGCGAGTCCCTAGCCACTCCATGAGGCGATCGCGCACTTCTTTCTGAACAGCTAAATCCAACACCAACCCCGCCACAAACAGTAGCAGGGCATCACCGGGCGCATCCGGCGGCCAACTCATATCCTGCAACGCCGTCAAAAAATCGTGGGGCGCGATCGGGCAATGAACTAAATAACCCGCTGGCTTAATTAGGTTGTATAAACGAATCCAGTTGTTGGGAATATTAGCGGGGGCTTGGAGAATTAAACCCAAGCTCTCAATATCAATTCCTCGGAGCGCTAATCGTATTTTTTTCGCCGGAATTGCCATCGCCACGCGATCATCGACAGTCTTGTCCGCTGCTACCACAATTCCTATGATTTTTTGTTGTTCATCCCAAACAGGCGTCCCACTAAAGCCCCCTTCAATGCGTTTTCCTTCAGTTTTTTCCGCCTCTAGCTGAATCCAACCGGTGGTGGGCCAGCGATCGCGCAATGTCCCATAGGCCCAACGCCCTGCCTCATCCGCAAACCCGAATGCCTTAAAGGAACTACCCACGGAATAATCCATGGACAAAAATGGCCCCGCCGCGATCGCGGCATCCGGTGGCGGAGCGGTCAATTGCAAAACCGCCAAGTCCTCCAACGTGGTCAGGGAAATTTCACCCGTTTCCAATACTGGATGCCAACCAACCACCCGCGCCGATCGCATCTCCCGAGCCGGGACAAATTCCAAAGCAATAGGCTCCGTCGGGCGATCGGGTGACCGATCCGACAGCCCAAGCACCGCATTCACCACATGGGCACAGGTCACCACATAGTTATGGTCAATCAAAAATCCCGCGCCCGCCTCCTCCTTGCCATTAGCCTTAAAGAAGCGAACAATCGCGCGATCAAAGTGCTGAAATAACCGCGAAGACGACCTAGAACTCACAGGCATCGGCTTGATCGAACGCTCAACTAGCGTTATTACCGGACTTCCACTTCAGCGTGACCTCAAAACTCGCCTCCCCCCCCACCGACGTAATAATCGCCCCCGCATCCGCCGATAGCTTGAGGTTAAATTTCACCTCCACCTCATCCGCCGGTTGGTTCATGCCCCGCAATTTCATCATCACCGTTTCGGCCACGGGCTTCACTTGATCCATCGCCTCAGCAAAAGACTTTTTGGCCTTGATGGCGAGATCGCCCCCTTTGGATGCCCGCTCAAATCCACGGCTGTTGCCACTCTCCGCCACTTCCATCAGGATCGTTGTCCCATCGTCTAGCGCAAATTCAGCGAGGCCCATGGCTCACAAACTCCGATCCGTCAGCAACAGCACTTCACATCCCCTAGTATCCATCACCCCAAGGCGGCCTTGGTATAGGGCGGCACCAGGCTCGCCCCGAAAAATCCAAAGCCACTGAAATCCATGGCCAAAACCGCGATCGCGGTCCCCTGCGGCGGGAGACCCGAGCCGTCGTAGAATAGAGGGCGCTCGGACGCCGGATGCAGACCGGTACTCCCCCCACAACAACAACACAAGCAGCTTTTTCTAAAAGGAGAGCATCCATGCCGCAGGCGGTTGGCTCAATCGAAACAAAAGGTTTTCCGGCGGTTTTGGCCGCCGCCGACGCCATGGTGAAAGCAGGCCGGGTCACCCTGGTGGGCTACATCCGCGTGGGTAGCGCCCGCTTCACGGTGAACGTGCGCGGCGATGTGTCCGAGGTAAAACGCTCCGTCGAGGCGGGCATCGAAGCGGCCAATGCCACCTCCGGCGGCGCGGTGGAATCCTGGGTGATCATCCCCCGGCCCCATGAAAACGTGGTGGCGGTCCTGCCCATTGAATTTAATGAGGCGGTGGCTCCGTTCCGGGCGTCCGTGGAAGGGGCGGGCCGTTTCCTGCCCGGTCGCGCCTAGCTCCCTGGGCTAGGACCTGTGGATTGATAAGTGAGTTTGTTTTTTGCTAAACCCCCTGAAATGATCATGGGGGCGGCAGCAGTGTGCGGGTGAGGGCGGGGGCGATCGCCAGGGTCAAGGTGCGATCGCCCCGCCGGAGCGTGATCGACATCGGTGGCAGTGCAGGTTGGGTGGGCTCCGCGATCGCCGCCCGGTGCAGGGCCATCCGATAGGCCGCCAAACTATCCACGGGCTGCCCATCCATCGCCACGATCACATCCCCCTCCCGCAGCCGCTGGGCCGCCGGTCCATCGGGATCCACCGCCACCACCGCCAGCCCCTGGGAGGCCGTAATCAGTTCCGCCGGTTCCAAAAAGCCATTGAGGGTATCGCGGCGATCGCGCGTCAGGGGGGTCAGCACCAGGCCCAAATGCCCATGGCGGGCGCGGCCCGTGGCCATCAACTGTTCAGCGCTGCGCAAAACCGCCGTGAGGGGAATGCCGTAGGGGGGCGCATCCGTCGTTGTGGTGGGACGCACCATCAGGGCGATCGCAGCCCCGCTGCCATTAACTAAAGGCCCCCCTTCGAGCCCCTGGGTGATGGCCGCATCAATTTGAATAAATTCCCCCTGGCGATCGGAAATGCCCGCCAGTTCCAGGCCGCGATCGGTGGCGCTGACGGTGCCGATCGCCACGGTGCGCGTGAGGCCCGCCGGACTGCCGATCGCCACGGTCCAGTCCCCCGGCTTGGGCGGCTTTCCCAGATCCAGGGCAGCATCGGGGCGGCGTCCGGTCCCTAGGACAATGACGGCAATCCCCAGGACCGGATCAATGCCGCGCACCGTCGCCGCCACCCGCCGCCCATCCGCCAACAGGGCCGCGATCGGCTGATCGCCCCGCCCCACGACGCTGGCCGCCGTGACGCCATAGGTGCCCTGGCCGTCCAGCAGCAGGCCCGTGCCCACCTCGGGGTAGACCGTGGTGCCGTTGTCGATGGGGCGCGGTTCCCCGACCCCCAACACCAGCACCTGGGGCTGAATGCGGCGGGCGGCGGCGGCCAGGTGATTGCGCTTAAAAAAGTCCGTCTCCGAGAGGCTCGGGGCCACGGGGGGCCAAAGGCCATCGACGGAAAATTGCGATCGCGATCGCTCCGCCAAGCCCGTATCAAAAAAGGCGATCGCCCCCCCCACCCCAAACAGGATCACCGCGATCGCCACCCGTCGCCAATGGCGGCGTCCCTGGCGACCCAGGCGAGACCACCACGGGGGCACCGATCGCCGCTGGCGGGATTGGGGACGGGCCATGGCGATCGCACCTCCTCGGACGTGGGAACGGGAACAGGAACGGAAATGGGCGCAACCCTGACGATCAACGGCGCGATCGCCAGGGTTGAGGACAGGTTCAGACCATTAGGCCGGGGGCGTCTCCGGCAGCAGGCACTTATCCGAATCGCAGCCCGCCGGACCGGCCTCCTCCATTTCACCGCGATCGTAGCGCTTCAGGGCGCTGGTGAAATCCTCCACCCGCCGCCGCTCCAGCATCTCCCGGTGCAGGCGATCATAGGTGCCGCGATCGATCTTCTCGAACGGCAGACGCGGGAACGGCGCATCAAACCGCGCCAGCAGCGCCGCACTGATATAGCCATCGTCATTGGCGATCGCCCCATGGATCGCATGGCCCAGCGCCTCGATCTCATCCTCCCGCAGTTCAATGGTCGCGCTGGTGTTGTGGGTCGTGTAATGCCGCTGCACCTGCATATAGAAATCAAACTGCGCCAGGGCTGAAAAATGCTCGATCGCGATCGTATCCGCACCGGGCAGATCCGCCCAGGACACCGCCACCGGAATTTCCACCAGCCATTCCGTACAGCGCGAATCAAACGGATCCGTCAGCAGATTACCGGCCTCATCCTTATCGGACTGGGACGGCACAATGCTGTAGCCATAGTCCATACAGGCCAGGGCCACCGGATCATTCTTGCGAAACGTAATCCGCCGAATGAACCGCGCCGCCTTGGGCGGGTGCCAACCGGGCGATGCCCCCGTCAGCAGGGATTTAGTGCCACTCGGCTGCACCGTCGTACAGCGGTTGGGGCGGCGCAGGCCGTGGCGATCGCAATATTCCCAAACGGTTTCATGGACCGTATCGCGCCAGAAGGTGAGATAGTCCCGCTCCTGCGCCTTGAACCCAAGGCCCTCCGGCGTTTCCGGACGGCCCGCCTCCCACCACTTCAGCCACTCCACCCCAAAGGCTTGGACAAAAAAGTCAAACAGCCCTGTGAAGGATACCCCCACAATCGGATCCACCTCACGGCTGAAGCGATAGCGCTCCTCCTCGAACCGGTGATTGAGCAGACTCGCCACCGCCAGACCACCCGCCGTGAACGCATCCCGCTGGGCAGTCCGGTCCGTGGGATTGATCTGATTGAGATGAATCTCACCTAAGTTGCACTGGCCGGTTAGGGTACCGCCAAAGACGCCCTTGTGGAATTCCGGCTCATTGAAACAGAAGGTGTCGTAGCGCCCCTCGATGGGTTCGATCGCCCGAATCACCTGCCATTTCCCTTTGGACTTTGGCGCATGGCCATTGCTGGTATCCACCCGTTGACAGGGGATAGCCCGAGCATCCGTAATCTGGAGGTACCACAGATCCTTGCGACGAACACCCAAATTTGTCCGCGTTCCCGCCGTTGCCAGCAAATTGACGGAACTGCGAATTCCACATTTCAGCAGCAGCAGATAAACGCGGTAGGCGCGATCGTAGTCCGACAGGTAAAGACGGACTCCACCGGAAGCCACGGATGAACCATCGGAGTCAATCAAGCCCGCAATAAAATGCAGAATAGCCTCGCGATTCCAGGTGGCGATCGCCTCAAAAGGCTCCGCCGTTTGCTTTAAAGCCCGCACCTGATCGGGATCAAATTCATGCTGAAACCCGGTATAGAGCAAGCATGGGGTCTCGGGATTTTCCGCGTAGAACTTGGGCTTGCCAGAGGTGCGGCCCGCAATGGCGAGTTCTTTCCGGTAGGTTTCAGCGCCATACAGCCGCAGTTGGAGTTGCGGTTTGCCATGGGACTGACAGAGGGAACCATCCCCCACCAATTGCCCAAGGGTATAGGCCCAAATGGGATCGATGGCCTTTCCATCCTGATAGTCAATTTGGAATGGCTCAGTGTGCAACGCATATTTCAAGCTGGGCAACTGTTCGATCAATTCGGCGGTGGTCCGTTCCCCATAGGCTTTGCCAAAGCGATCTTTGACAAAGAATCGATGGCCTTCGGTGACGTCAAGGTAGGTTCCATCGCCAAAACGAACCCGGAAGAGGGCGCGATCGCGGCCCGTTTGGATGGGCGTGACCGCACTCCAGCGCCGACCGTTCCAAACTTCCACCACTTGACCGATCAGGGATGCAATTGGGGCCATCCCTGAACGTGTTATCATCATTGTCTCACCTGAAACACAGTGAAAATCCTCACCTAAGATTTCACCGCATGGATTCAGGCCGTAACGACCGAGGCGATGATCCAACTCGCGATCGCCCTGGGATGGATCCGCCCCCTTGAGCCACGCTCGCCCCTGCCCCGCCCCATAGGCCGCAATGAATTCCGCCTTGCGCTCCGGCGGCACCAAATCAGCATTGGACCGCGCGATCGCCTCCCCAGCCCACTGAATCGCCCCCTCGCCCGAATAGAACTGCTTGCGAACGGCGGCGACACACTCCTCTTCGGTGGGTTTGTGATGGAAGACCCGCGTATGGTTCGCCATCCTAAGTGAGTCGCGATCCGGATCAATGCGCCAATTGCCCTGATCGTCCTGCTGCCAAAGGTTTTCCTTCGCCATCGCAAAGGCTGCATCCTCCGAAGTGCCCTGACGCATCCCCGCCGAATTGTGGGTTAGGTAGCCATCGCAATAGAAACAGTGGGCTTCTTCTACCTCGATGTCGTAGGTCTGCACCGAGTCATAGCTTCCTAGCCCTTTGACTGTCACGGGAATGTCTAGGTTCACCTCGGACTCGGCCCGATAGCGCTCATAGTTCGAGGCCACCTGGCGACTTCCCTCAAATCCCATACCCCGCATCTCGCTGTAGGTATAGGTTTCCCGCATCATCTCGCCCGGTAGGGTAAAGCCATGGGATTTTAGGCCCTCCCGCAGGGCTCCCTTGACGGAATGGGGCGCGATTAGGGCGTTGTATTCCCGCTTGAAGGCGGGCAGCAGGACATTGTATTTGACTCGCCAATGGCTGACTTCAGGGCGCGTGAGAGACATGCGGCCCGCCAATCCCAGGCTGGAGAGGACCGCCGCCACCTGGCGAGCGAAATTTGGGTAAACCGTGGTCACCAGGTGGGGCGGACGATTGTGGGCTGCACCGTCACTGTCCATGACGCCCGCCAGATAGGCAGCTCGCACCTCTGCCGATCCCTGAAGGATGAAGGGGGGAATCGTGATCGATTGCTGGGGTTGTTTGATGTGGCGGTGGAAGTATTCCGCTAGGCGGATGGAGCAGCAGATGGAACGAAGGGTATTTTCGCCGCGAACTTTGCTGTGGCGAACCGTTTGACCAAAGAGGGCTAGGGCGCGATCCAGCTTGTCCTGGAGCCGCTGGGCCAGTTCAGGCTGGCGAGCATTGGTGGCCCACATCACGTAGCCGTAGGGTTTGTCGTGCTTGTTGCGACCGACGGTCACGTTTCCATCCCCATGGGTGAAGCCGATTAACCAGGCCACGTCTGCGCTCAGGCTAGGAATGGTTAGGGGTTTGGCGGTGCGGCTTTGGGGCGGGCGTTGGTCCGTGAAGTCCTGGGGCAGGGTGGTGACGGAGCCGGGGAGAATTTGGGTGCTGTGGAGCAGGCGATCGCCCGGTTGCAGGTCTCCGATGCGTTTCCAGGTCAGGCCACCCTTGGCGTCGGTGAGAACGGCCATACGGTGGTTGAGCGTGGCGCGCGGTGCGGTGGCGTTGGTTTCCACGTCGTACACGTCTTGGATGCCCTGATCGAATTTATCGACCACGCGCCGGAAGCCGAGGGGCGTTTGCACGCGATCGCCCACCTGGACCTGCTGAATGGGGACGAGGCCGCGATCAGTATGAACCAGGGCGTCTTCCGGCAGACAGCGGCGGACGTTGCCGGCAACGACTACCACCGCCGCTTCGTCGATCAAAAGGCAGCACTCAACGGAGGTCAGTTTGCGACCCACGGCCCCATTGAGCACCTTGGTCAGCTTGTGGTACATTTCCGGCACCTTGACCGGATTGGCGACGCCCCCAAAGCCCTTGAGGGGTTCGCCGGTGGGGCGAATATTGCTCACATCGACGGTGACATGGACGGGGCGACCGCCGAAGCGTTCATCGCTCGACAGTTCCAGGAGGGTTTGGTAGGAGTACACCCACCCCTGGCGGCTGTCCCCCACGATGATTTCCACGCGATCGCCCGCGATCGCAACCGTGGTGTTCTCCTGACGCTGACCGGCGGGCACTTCCCCCTGGACGCCGCGCGCCTCCACCGTGAGGGGATTACGGATGGCGGGGAGCTGTTCGATATATTTCGGCTCCAGGACCGCCCCGGTGCCGCAGCCCATCATCGCCAGGTCCATCATCAGACCAAAGGCGCGCCAGTCGGTGACATTGGTGCTGGTGCAGTTGTAGGCCCCTGAGAAGTTGGCGGAATTTTCGAGCCAGGGGGTGCCCCCCACCCACAGCCAGCGCCCGGACGGCAAGGCCCAGAGCTTGTCCTGCATCCGCCGGATCAGATCCGCTTCGGGATCCGTTAGCTTGCCCAGCTTCACCAGGCCCGCGAGCGATCGCGCACAGACCTGGGGCCAGGTTTCGCGATCGCCCTGGGGAGTCCGGCGGCTGTAGGTCCGGTAGAACACGGGATAGGCCGTGGGGGCATTGTCGGGAAAAGCTTGCGAAGCCTGGGGGCGATTCAACTCTTGAACCATGGGAAGTCTGCTCAGCGTCTTGCTCAGGATGCCAAAGCTCCCATTATGGCAAGGGAATTGCCCTGGGGAACGCCCCCGATGATCCCCGCCGGAATTCTGGCGGCAGGGGCGGCCCAGCCGGGGAACCAATCCAGACCTTGGGGAGGGGAGCGGACGGCTGCCCTTGGGGGGAATCTGCAAAGTTTTGTTGCGGAATTCTTATTTTTCGCGATGCCCCCGGTGGAAAGGGATGATGCTGCGATCGCAGCGATCCCCAGGGTGGATCCATGGGGGGTGTTGGCCGTAGGGAACGGCCGCCGCTGGGGGCGTGGGGGACGGGGATCACCGCAGGGGGGCCACGGCATCGGTCTACAATTGGGATCAGACGCTACCCCCCCAGGGGCCACCTTGAATTCGGGCCAAGGTGGCTAGGTCCGCCGCAAGCCCATCGTCCTAGGGGTAATCACCGGACCTGGGATGCCTCCTCCCTCTCACTTGAATTCTTTATCTTGTCCCCAGCCCCATGGCTAGCATGACCGACCCCAACGGCAACCGCGATCGCCATTTCCGTCCCCAAGGGGAGCCCGATCATGAGCGCGCACGCATCCTTGATCGGCTAGTCGGCTCCATCCGTCAGGCGATCGAACTGCCGGCCATTTTGGATCTGGTGGCCCAGGAGGTGCGCCAGTTCCTGGGGGTTGATCGCGTCAAGATTTATCGCTTTTCTGAGGATGGCTGCGGCCAGGTGCTGGCGGAGGCGCGCCTTGAACATGGACCGCTGCCGTCGCTGTTGGGGGTGTGGTTCCCGGCGGAGGATGTGCCCGCGAGTTCCAGGACGGCCTTTGTGCGCGATCGCCAGCGGGTGGTGGTGGATGTGGCTAATCGGCTGACGGTGGTGCAGGCATCGCCCCCGGAGGGGGATCCGGCGGCGCGGCTGGTGGACTCGGCGGATGCGCGCTATCAGCCGGTGGATCCTTGCCATGCGGCCTACCTCAGCGGCATGGGGGTGGCGGCGTCGATTACGATCCCCATCCTCGGGGACGGGCTTCTGTGGGGGTTGCTGGTGGCCCACCATAGCCAGCCCTACCGCCCGACGGAGAGCGATTTGGGGATTGTGCAACTGGCGGTGGATCAACTTTCCCTGGCGGTGGCCCAGGCGCGGTTGATCGAGCGATCGCGGATCCAGGCCCACAGCGAAGCCATCACGCAACAGATCGGCACCCTGCTCCACCAGGCGGAGTCCCTCGATGGGGCCTGCCCGGAGATTTTGAGCACCATTGTGGAGGCCCTGGGCTGCGACGGGGGGCGGCTGTTTGTGGTGGGGGAGTTGGCGGGGCTCGATGAGCGGGTCTACAGCGTGGGGCTCCCCCTGCAGGACACCCTGGGCCATCTGGAGAGCAATGCCCATTGGCAGGCCCTGACGGTGCCGGTGCGGACCCATCGGGCGGCGGGGATGTCCGTGGGGGAGGAGGGGGAGGGGGGCGATCGCCCTAGGAATGGCGGTTCAGCGCTGGCTCCGGCGGTGGGGATCGAGGGGCGCGATCGCGCGGGGGACGGCCTCAGCGACGCGATTTTTGCCACGGACTGCATTTTTAGGGAAATGCGCCTGCGGCCCCTGCTGAACTTTTTCACGGGCACGTCCATCTGCGGCATGGCGGTGGTGCCCCTGAGCTACCGGCGGCGCTGCATTGGCTATTTGACCCTGTTCCGCAAGGAATTTGCGGTGGAAACCTGCTGGGGCGACGCCCTGGGGAAGGGGCACTACGCCGCCCACCAGAACCTCGCGGACCCGCGCAATAACTTACCGGGCCTGTCCTTTGCCATCTGGCGCAAGACCCACCGGGGGCGATCGCAACCCTGGCAGGCGGAGGACTTAAAACTCATGCGCAATTTGGCGGTTCACCTGTACCTGGCGATCGCCCAGCGGCGCATTGAACGGCTCCTGCGCCATCAGGCGTGCCACGATGCCCTGACGGGGCTGGGCAATCGGCTGCTGTTCCAGGAGGAGCTGCTGTTGGCTTTGGCGAGCTGCCGTCAGCAGGGCAGTTCCCTGGCGGTGCTGTTTTTAGATATTGATGGCTTTAAGCATGTCAACGACACCCTTGGCCATGCCCTGGGCGATCGCCTCTTGCAGCAGGTGGCGCGGCGACTGAAGGCAACCTTGCAGCGGCGGGCGGTCCTGGCCCGGTGGGGGGGCGATGAATTCACCCTGCTCCAGGGGCCGATCGCGGGGGTCGAAGAGGCGGCGGCCCTGGCCCAGGAGGTGCTGGCGAGTTTGCAGGTGCCTTTCCCCATTGGCGGGCGACCCCTGTACGTCAAGGCCAGTATTGGCGTGGCGATCGCCCCGAGGGATGGGGACGATGCGGACACCCTGCTCAAAAATGCCGACGCCGCCCTCTACCGCGCCAAGCACGATGGCCGCAGCCGCTACCAGATCTACACCCCCGACATCGGCCTCCAGGTGCAAAATCGCCTCACCCTAGAGCATGATCTGCACCGGGCGATCGCCCAGGACGAGCTAGAGCTCTATTTCCAGCCCCAACTGGACCTGATGCGCGGCGGCGTCTGCGGCGTTGAAGCCCTCCTGCGGTGGCACCACGACAGCCGGGGCTGGATCTCCCCCGCCCAGTTCGTGCCGATCGCCACGGATGCGGGCCTGAGCGTCGAGCTGGGGCGCTGGATCCTCGACGCCGCCTGTCGCTACAGCCGCCAGTGGATCATGGCGGGCTATCCCCCCATGCGCATTTCCATCAACCTGTCGCCGTTGGAGGTGCAGCAGACGGACCTGGCCAACCAGATCGCCGACACCCTCGATCGCTACGACCTATCCCCCACCTGTTTGGGCATCGAAATCACCGAAAGCACAGCCATGCAGGACATGACCAGTACGATCGCGGTGCTGCACGCCCTGCGGGCCATGGGGATTCGGGTGGCCATGGATGACTTTGGTACGGGCTACTCGTCCCTGTGGGCGCTGAAATGTTTGCCCCTCGATACCCTCAAAATTGATCGCTCCTTCATCCTCGATGGCCTGCGCACCCCGAAGGATGTGGCGATCGTCCAGGCCACGGTGGAAATGGCCCGGGGCATGGGCCTCAAAACCGTCGCCGAGGGGGTGGAAACGGAGGAGCAACTGCAATTCCTTGAGCGGCTGCACTGCGATGCGATCCAGGGATTTTGGTTCAGTCGCCCCCTGCCGGGGCCGGTGCTGATGGAGCGGTGGCATGAACTCAATGGCCTCCAGCGGCGATCGCCCGTGCCGCCACCCCCTTCGCCGTCCGCCGTCCCCCTGCCCAGCGGCCCCGGTTCGATCCACGGATCCAGCGGCACCCCCGCCACCACCGCCTCCTGGGACTAGGGCGTTGCCCCACGCGATCGGATCAGGGCCGCCCCAGGGCGAGGGCGGGGGCGATCGCCGCGATCGAGGATAATAGAGCGACGGTGGCCCGCCCCACACGGTGCGCCGCCTCCCCCGATCGCCCCCCCGCGATCGCCCTCCAGCCGTTTTGACGTATTGCATTAATTGCATTCACCGCCGCGCATGAGTACCGCCGAAGACCGGATTGTTGCCACGGAATTGCGTCACGAGATGTCGCGATCGTACCTGGAGTACGCCATGAGCGTCATCGTCGGGCGGGCGCTCCCCGACGCCCGGGACGGCCTCAAGCCAGTCCACCGGCGCATCCTCTTCGCCATGCACGAACTGGGCCTGATGCCCGAGCGCCCCTTCCGCAAATGCGCCCGCGTCGTCGGCGAAGTGCTGGGGAAATATCACCCCCACGGCGACACCGCCGTCTATGACGCCCTCGTGCGCATGGCCCAGGACTTCTCCATGCGTCTGCCCCTGATCGACGGCCACGGCAACTTCGGCTCCGTGGACAACGATCCCCCGGCGGCCATGCGATACACCGAGTCGCGGCTTCAGCCCCTGGCCCGGGATGCCCTGCTGCTGGACATCGAAGCGGAAACCGTTGATTTCATTGACAACTTCGACGGCTCCCAGCAGGAACCGGTGGTCCTCCCGGCCCGGGTGCCCCAACTGCTCCTCAATGGTTCGTCCGGCATTGCCGTGGGCATGGCCACCAATATTCCCCCCCACAACCTCGGGGAGTTGGTGGATGGCACCTGCGCCCTCATCGCCAATCCGGACCTGACGGATCTGGAGCTGATGCGCTATATCCCCGGCCCGGACTTTCCCACCGGGGCGCAGATTTTTGGGGTGGCGGGCATCCGCGAAGCCTACACCACCGGGCGCGGCTCCATCACCATGCGCGGGGTGGCGTCGATGGAAACCCTGGAGCGGCGCGGGGCTCCCGATCGCGACGCCATCATCATTACGGAGTTGCCCTACCAGACCAATAAGGCGGCCCTGATCGAGCGCATCGCTGAACTGGTCAATGACAAAAAGCTCGATGGCATTTCCGATATTCGTGACGAGAGCGATCGCGACGGGATGCGCATCGTCATTGAACTGAAGCGGGACGCCTATCCCCAGGTGGTCCTCAATAACCTCTATAAGCAAACGCCCCTGCAATCGAACTTCGGGGCGAATATGCTGGCGTTGGTGGATGGGGAACCCCAAACCTTGACCCTGCGGCAGTTTTTGCAGGTGTTCATCGGATTCCGTATTGAAACGATCGAGCGCCGCACCCGCTACGAACTGCGCAAGGCCCAGGAGCGCGACCACCTGTTGCAGGGCTATTTAATTGCCCTAGAGAGCATTGACGGCATCATTGCCCTGATCCGGGGGGCGGCGGATACGGCGGCGGCCCGCCAGGGGTTGGTGGATGGCTATCGCCTGTCGGAGGCCCAGGCGGATGCGATTTTGCAGATGCAACTGCGGCGGCTGACGGCCCTGGAGGCGGATAAGATCCAGCAGGAGCATGAGGCGCTCCAAACCCAGATCGCGGACCTGAATGACATTTTGGCCCGCCGGGAACGGGTGCTGTCGATCATTGAATCCGAGCTTCAGGAGCTGAAGGCGCGCCACGATACGCCCCGCCGCACGGCCATTTCCCACGACAGCGCGGCCCTTGATGATATTGATCTGATTGCCAATGAGCGATCGACGATCGTCATCACCGAGCAGGGCTACATCAAGCGGATGCCGGTGAATACCTTCGAGACCCAGAACCGGGCCACCCGGGGCAAGGCGGGGGCGAAGATGAAGGAGGATGACGAGGTGCAGCATTTCCTCACCTGCTGCGATCGCGATACGGTGCTGTTTTTCAGCGATCGCGGCGTCGCCTACTCCATCCGCGCCTATCAAATTCCGGCCAGTTCGCGATCGGCTAGGGGCACCGCCCTGATGCAACTGCTGCCCATCTCCCACGAGGAGCGGATCACGTCCGTGAATGCGGTGGCGGAATTTGCCGATGATGTTTATCTAGTGATGCTGACGGAGAAGGGCTACATCAAAAAAACCGCCCTGTCCGCCTTCGCCAATATCCGCGCCAACGGCCTCATCGCCATTTCCCTAGAGGAGGGGGATCAACTGCGCTGGGTGCGCCTGACCCGCGAAACCGATTCAATTTTGATTGGCTCGCGCACGGGCATGGCGATCCACTTCCGGGCCGATCGCGACCAGCTCCGGCCCCTGGGTCGCACGGCGCGCGGCGTGAAGTCCATGAACCTCCGCAAGGGGGATGCGTTGGTGGGAATTGATATTCTGCCCGCCGCGATCGCCGATCGCCTCGGCTCCGGCGAAGAGGGGGATGATCTGGATCTCGATCCCCTCGACACCGACGGCAGCCCCGACGCGGAACTGGAACTGGAGGCCCCCGCCGGCCCCTGGATGCTCGTGGTCACCGATCGCGGCTACGGCAAGCGCGTCCCCGTCGAGCAATTCAAACTTTATCGCCGCGCCACCAAGGGCAAAATCGCCACCAAATTCAAACCGGGCAAAGTGGCCGACGCCATGGCCGCCCTGCGGGTGGTCAACGACAGCGACGAAATCATGCTCGTCACCGGGCGCGGCATCATCATCCGCCAGTCCGTCAACGCCATCCCCGTCCAGTCCAGGGGGGCCACCGGCGTCAAGCTCCAGCGCCTGGACGAAGAGGATGCCCTCGTGGCCGTGGCCGTGGTGCCGCCGGAAAGCGAAGACGCCCTCGCCACCGACGGGGACGACACGGACGCCTAGGCCATGGCGACCCCAACCCCCATCCTCGACGGGGAACGGCTGCGGCTGCGGCCCTGGACCTTCCCCGCCGATGCCGACGCCGCCTGGGCCATCTACGGCGATCGCGAGGTCATGGCCCAGATCCGTCCCCCAGTCGAGCATCAAGACACCGCGATCGCCCTCATCCAAAGCTGGATCGCCGACGAAGGACGCCACGGGGGCCAAGGGGCCATCTGGGCCGTCGAACGCCGGGGGAATCAGCATGAAGATCAGCAAATCCTTGGCACCCTGCTCCTGACCCGCCTCGTGGACGGCACCCGACAAGCCACCCCCGACTGGGAACTGGGCTGGCACTTTCGGCGCAGCGCCTGGGGCATTGGCTACGCCACCGAAGCCGCCCGCCTCGCCCTCGCCCACGGGTTCAACACACTCCAACTCCCGGAAATCTACGCCGTCATGCGTCCCGGCCACGATCGCTCCGCCCGCGTGGCCCAGCGCCTCGGGATGCAATTGCAAGGAACCCGCGATCGCTACTACGGTCAGCCCCTCTGGATCTACAGCCTCCGCCCCCCCAGCCCAACGACTTCAACAACCTGCCCCACCCCAACCCCCTAGGGCCGCTTCCGGGGCATCGTCGTAAACCAATTCGTCTTCGCCTGGGCGAGCTGCTCATCCGTCACCTTCGCCCCCGTCAGATTCGCCCCACACAAATTCGCCCCCGCCAGATTCACATTCGTCAGCGTCGCATAGCTCAGATCCGCCTTGCGCAGATCCGCCCGCTGCAAATTCGCCCCCGGCATATAGGCCCGACTCAAATTCGCCTCCCGGAAATTCACCTCCACCAAACTCGCCTTCGCCAGATCCGCACTCGACAGATCCGCCCCCTGGAAATTGCTCTTATCAATCTTCGACTCGCGGAAAATACACCCCGAAAAATCCCCCCCCTGCAACTCACTGCGGCTGAGATTATGGGCCGAAAAATCCGTCCGCCCCTTCGCCCGATAAAGCTGAATATCCTTCGTCTTGAGCCACGGTAGCCCCCCAGACTTGGCCTTGCCGCCACTGACGCGCCCCCCGCCCGAGTTGCTGCTGCCCCCCGCCGTCATGCCGCCCCCCGCCGTCATGTCATTGCGCATGGCACTGCGCCGCCGGATCGCCGCCCCCAGCCGAGATGCCCGGGGGGATGCCCCCGCCCCGCCGCCAAAATTCCCCGCCGTGGGCCGCGTCGGCTCCGTACTCACCGGCGTAGACATGCTCTGGGCCAAATCCTCCAGATAGGGCTCCAGATCCAGCGCCCGCAGCACATCTTCCGCATGTTGGTAGCGGTTCCGCACCGAAATCTCCAACATTTTCTTGAGCACATTGGCAAAGTGAGCGCTGATGTGGACGTACTTTTGCCACATCATCTCCCCCGTGTTCGGGTGATAGTCCAAATCCTTCGGCGATCGCCCCGTCAGCAAATAAATGCACGTCGCCCCCAGGGCATACAAATCGCTCGCGTAGACCGGCCTGAGGGACAACTGCTCCGGCGGCGCATAGCCCGGAGTGCCCACCGACACCGCCGTCAGGGCCGTCTGATCCGACATTCCCGGCGTCGAAACCTGATCCTTGACCGCCCCAAAATCAATCAACACCAGCCGCTTATCCTGCTCGCGCCGGATCAAATTATCCGGCTTGATGTCCCGGTGGATCACCTTATTTTGGTGGACGTACTGCATAATCGGCAGCACTTCGCTCAGGAATTGGCGCGTGGTGGCCTCACTGTAGGGGCCATTTTTTTTCACTTCCCCCTTCAAGGTTAGGCCATCGACGAATTCCTGCACCAGATAAAATTCCTGGTCATGCTCAAAGAAATTGAGCAACTGGGGAATTTGGGGATGGTTGCCGATTTTGCCTAGGGTTTTCGCCTCGCGCCAGAAGAGGTTGCGGGCCATTTCAAAGGCATGGGGGGCCGTCGCCGCCGGACGCAGTTGCTTAATGACGCACTTGGGGCCACCGGGCAGGGACACATCCTCCGCCAAAAAGGTGGCCCCAAATCCCCCCTGCCCTAGGGCGCGCAGTACCCGGTACCGATCCTGAAGGAGCAGGTGCGAGCCACAGGTTTGGCAGGAGGTGGCGTCTTCGGGGTTTTCGGGGTGCGGGCAGGCCGGATTGAGACAGTAGATCATTCAGCGTCACCAAGTGGCGGGGGGTGGTCCGATTCGGCATGGTCGGGACTGCGCTACTGGCGCGGACCACCCTGGGGGCGGGGCATCACAGTCATGTCCGTGTCATATCCGTACTGTAGTGGAGTTTGTAAGTAGCGCAGAACACCCTATTTGGCGAAGGAGGGGGGGGGTCCGATGGACCTGAGGGGTGAATCAGGGACCGGGGCCGATGGGCGGTGGGGGGGCTACCGGTGCCTGGGGGGTTGCCAGGGGCGGTAGGGCGTGGGCTTTTGGCCCGCATGGGGGGTGGCGAATCGGCGTTTTCTCTACCATACCAAAGCCATTTTCATTGGGGTGATAATTGTGGGGGGCATTTTATGGCGGGGGGCGATCGCGATCGGCGCTAAGATGGGCTGTTGGCGCGGGCGGTTAGGGCGGGGGAGAGTTCGGTGGCTCTGGGGGCTCTGGCCCGTGGTTTTGCTTGTTCTGATAGTTTTAATCGGTTGATTGACGGTCGCCTAGGTCCATGCGTATTTCTTTGAATTGGTTGCGGGAACTGGTCGCGTTCGACCTGGACGCGGAGACGTTGGCGGAGACGCTGACCCTGGCGGGGTTTGAGGTGGAGGAGATTGAGGATCGCCGCACCTGGGCCGATGGGGTGGTGGTGGGGAAGGTGATCGAGCGGGAGCAGCATCCGAATGCCGATCGCCTGAGCGTGTGCCGGGTGGAGGTGGGGGCGGCGGAGCCGCTGACGATTGTGTGCGGGGCGGCCAATGTGGCGGCGGGGCAGACGGTGGCGGTGGCGACGCTGGGCACCTATCTGCCGAAGATTGATTTGAAGATGAAGCCGACGAAGCTGCGGGGGGTGCGATCGGAGGGGATGATCTGCTCTTTGGCGGAGCTGGGTCTGGAACGGGAGGCGGAGGGGATCCATGTGTTTGCCCAGGGGGATGCGCTGGCGGCGGGGACGGATGTGCGATCGCTCCTGGGCCTTGATGATGTGGTGCTGGATCTGAGTTCGACGGCGAACCGGGCGGATGCGTTGAGTATGGTGGGGATCGCGCGGGAGGTGGCGGCCCTGACGGGGTGGGGGGTGACGTTGCCGATCGCGCGATCGCCCCTGGATGCGCTGACGGCGGCCCAGGGCCAAGGCCAGGGCCAAAGCCAAGAAGCAGCGGTGGCGGTGCGGGTGGCGGATGCGAAGGTGTGTCCGGCCTATGGGGCAACGGTGATCGAGGGGGTGACGATCGCGCCGTCGCCCCAGTGGTTGCAGCGGCGGTTGCTGGCGGCGGGGGTGCGGCCCATCAATAATGTGGTCGATGTGACCAATTACGTGATGCTGGAGTGGGGCCAGCCCCTCCATGGGTTTGACCGCGATCGCCTCTTGGCGATCGCCGAGGTGGGTGCAGGGGAGGTTTTGGAGATGGGGGTGCGCCCAGGGCGGCCCGAGGAAACCCTCAAAACCCTCGACGGCCAGACCCGCACCCTTTCGGCTCAAAATGTGGTGATTGTGGCGGGCGATCGCCCGGTGGCCCTGGCGGGGGTGATGGGGGGCGAAGCCAGCGAAGTCCATGGCGGCACCACGAACCTGCTGCTGGAGGCGGCCCTGTTTGAACCGGCGGCGGTGCGGCGATCGGCCCGGAGCGCTGGCATCCGCACCGAGGCTTCGACCCGCTACGAGCGCGGCGTCAACCAGGTGGAATTTGAAACGGCTTGGCAGCGGGCGGTGGCCCTCATCCTAGAGGTGGCCGGGGGTCAGGTGACGGAGGCCGCGATCGCCGATGGCCGCCCCGACCTATCAACCTTCAGCACCACCATCCCCCTGCGGCTCAACCGCATCCACCAAATCCTTGGCCCCATCCTGGGCGAAGACCCCAAAACCCGCGAACCAATCCAAGGCTTCATCGCCGGGGCCGACGTGGAGCGGATCCTCATGGCCCTTGGCTGCACCCTCACCCTCACCCAACCGGGGGACGCCGAAGAGGTGGGGCGCGAATGGGCCGTCACCGTGCCCCCCTACCGCTACCGGGATCTAGAGCGAGAAATTGACCTAATCGAAGAAATTGCCCGCCTCTTTGGCTACAACCACTTCTGCGCCACCTTGCCCCCCAAGACGGAATTTGGCTTCCTGCCCGCCGATCTCCTCGTCCTGCGGCAACTGCGCGACGCCCTGCGCGGGGCCGGCCTGACGGAACTGATGCACTATTCCCTCCGCAAGCCCGAGGGCGATCGCCAAATCCCCCTGAGCAACCCCCTGTTAGCCGAATATTCCGCCCTGCGCACGGACCTGCTCTCGGGCCTCATCGAAGCCTTCCAGTTCAACCGCGAACAGGGCAACGGCCCCCTCAACGGCTTTGAAATTGGCCGCGTCTTCTGGTCCGACGAAGAGGGATTTCAAGAGGCGGACCACCTGGCGGGCATTCTGGGCGGCGATCCTAGCGTGGGCCGCTGGCGGCGCGGTGGCAAGGAAGAACCCCTCACCTGGTACGAGGCCAAGGGCATCCTCGAATCCGTCTTCCAAACCCTCGGGGTGGCGGTGGAGTTCCAAAGCGATCGCAGCAACCCCAACCTGCATCCGGGCCGGACCGCCTCCCTGTGGATTCGCGGCGAGCGGCTCGGGATCTTTGGGCAACTGCATCCGGAACTGTGCCGGGAGCGGGATCTGCCCGATGAGGTCTATGGCTTCGAGCTGGATCTAGAGGCAATCTTCAAGGCCACCATTGACGATGCGCCGGAGCATCCGCTCTATGTGCCCTTTTCGACGCTGCCCAGCTCGAACCGCGATTTGGCCTTCTTTGCGCCGGTCAAAATCTCCGTCGCCGATCTGGAAAAAACCATCGTCAAGGCGGGCAAGCCGCTGCTGGCGTCGGTGGAACTGTTTGATGAATATCGCGGGGACCATGTGCCGGAGGGGCAGCGCAGTTTGGCGTTCCGGCTCACCTACCGCAGTCCGGAGCGGACCTTGACCGATGAGGATGTGGAACCGGTCCACCAGCGGGTGCGCGATGATCTGTCGGAAAAATTTGGGGTGAGTTTGCGCAGTTGATGGCGATCGCGGGGGGCGGTTGCTAACTTTTCCAGTGGCCTTCCCCCCGAAAATTCCCCCCGAAAACTTCTCCTGAAAAGTCCCGACTAAAAATGGGCCGCCCGATCAGTTGGACGGCCCATTTTTGTGGCGGAGGTCAAATTCAAGCGAGGCGCGATCGGGCGGAGGACTCGACTGGCCCTAGACTAGGCCGCGATCGCGCTCCCTGGTGCCAACGACCTACGGGGCCGGGGACTCAGCCGGAGCCGGGGATTCAGCCGGAGCTTCGCCAGCGGGCGCTTCTGCCGGAGCTTCTGCCGGAGCCTCTGCCGGAGCCTCAGGGGCCGGGGACTCAGCCGCCGGAGCCTCAGGGGCCGGGGTTTCGCCGGCGGGCTCGGTGCCACCGCCGCAGGCGGTCGCTAGGCCAGCAACCAGGGCGATTGCAAGGGTATTGCGGACCAGGGATTGGGTCAGTTTCATGGATCGATCACTCCTCATCAAGGGTTGTGTTGGCCTTTGGGGTCCGTGTGGTGCGATCGCGGTGGGCCTCTGGTGTGGGGCAGTGCGATCGCCCGGACTAGATTGTGGATGATCCTGGGCGTTGGGCGCGATCGCTGCCTTGGGTTTGACAAGGGAAATCGCGCGGGCGGAACGGTTAACGTTGCCTTAATGTCCCAGGCATCAGTGCTGATTCTAGACTGAGGGACTCTTTTTCGACAGGCTACGCCCCTAGAAAGCCCATAAGTCTTTTGTATTTCTGGGCCGATGGCCCTCTACTTTCTACAATCAATGGCCGCTGAAATGGCCCCAGGAGTGGCCGCCGGGGAGGATCCTGGGGCACATCGGGGGATAAATCAAGGTTAAGGCTGGGCTAAGGGGACGGGGCGATCGCGCGATCGCGGTTCAGTACCCGATTGAGCTTGCCGCTGGCGAACCCTTCCAGATCCAGGGTGACGAACAAAAAGCCATAGTCCTGGAAGCGGGCCACCAGATCCGGCAGGTCCAGGGTGGTGACGAATTCCGTCAGGCGATCGGCGGGCACTTCGATGCGGGCGGTGTCACCGACGGAGCGCACCCGCACCTCGCGCCAGCCCAGAAGCCGCAAATGCCGTTCGGCGCGGCCCACCCGCTGGAGCTTTTCGGCGGTGATCGCTTCGCCGTAGGGGAACCGGGAACTGAGGCAGGGCTGGGCGGGTTTGTCCCACCAGGGGAGCCCCAGGTGGCGCGCCAGTTCCCGCACCTCCGCTTTGCTGATGCCCACCTCCGCCAGGGGCGATCGCGCCCCCCGTTCCTGGGCCGCCTGGATGCCCGGTCGATAGTCCTGGAGGTCGTCGGCATTCACCCCATCGACCACGTAGGGATAGCCCCTCGCGATCGCCAGGGGTTTGAGGGTGTCGTGGAGTTCGCTCTTGCAGAAATAGCAGCGGTTGGCGGGGTTGCTGGCGTAGGACGGGTTGTCCAGTTCGTGGGTTTGGACGATTTCGTGGGCGATGCCGATCGCGGCGGCCTGGGCCTTGGCATCGTCGAGATCCTCCGGCAGCAGGGAGGGGGATTCGGCGGTGATGGCGATCGCGCGATCGCCCAGCACATCCCAGGCCACCTTGGCCACCAGGGTGCTATCAATGCCGCCGGAGTAGGCCACCAGGGCGCGATCGGCCTGGGCAAAAATTCGACGGAGTTGCGCGAGCTTGGCCGCCAGGGGGCCAGCCAGGGTCACGGGGAGATCAGCGACGGTCATGGCACAGGGCAGGGGGAATGGCAAGGGGGCAGGGCTCCCATTGTAGGGAAATTGTTCAGGAATGGCCCTGGCGGTCGGTGCGATTGGGGCGGACTTGGGGCGGATCCATGGGGCGATCGCGGCCCCCGGTCAGGGCAAAATTAGGGATAACGTTTTGGGGGACCGCCGGTTTGCTCTCATGGACCTCAACCAATCACCGCCACCACCGCCGCCCTCGCCCGCCCCACTGACGGAGACGGCGGCCACCGATGCCCCCCCCGCGATCGCCCATCGCCGGGTGCTGCTGCTGATCAATCGCCATTCCCGCCGGGGCCGCGAAGCGACGGGCCAAGCGATCGAGGGGCTAGAGCGCCACGGCTGTGAAGTTACCTTCCGTTCCACGCGATCGCCCGAAGACCTCAGCCACACCATCCGCCAGTACGCCGATCGCGTGGATGTGGTGGTCATTGGCGGCGGCGACGGCACCCTCAATGGCGCATTGCCCGCCCTGCTGGAAACGGGCCTGACCCTGGGGATTTTGCCCCTGGGCACCGCCAACGACCTGGCCCGCACCCTGGAATTGCCCCTGGACCTCGATGGGGCCTGCCGCGCGATCGCCACCGGCCCCATCCAGCCCATCGACATCGGCCAGGTGAACGATCGCTACTTCTTCAACGTCGCCAGCCTGGGCCTCAGCGTCAAAATCACCCGCTACCTCAGCGGTGCCCAGAAAAAGCGCTGGGGCGTCTTGGCCTACCTCTGGTCCGCCATCCAGGCCCTGACCCATTCGCGCCCCTTCCATGCCCAGATTGAGGCCAATGGGGAGATTGTCCAGGTCCGAACGGTGCAGATCGCCGTGGGCAATGGGCGCTACTACGGCGGCGGCCTCGCGATCGCCTGGGATGCCACCATTGACGATCGCCGCTTGGATCTCTACAGCCTCGAAATTTCCCACTGGTGGCAAATGCTGCCCCTGCTGCCCGCCCTGCGCAGCGGTCGCCAATCCCGCGCCGCCACCGTCCGCACCCTCGATGCCGAGGAAATCATCGTCCACACTCGCCGGACGCGATCGGTCAACACCGACGGCGAAATCACCACCAGCACCCCCGCCCACTTCCGCGTCCTGCCCGCCGCCCTGCCCGTGGTCCGCCCCAGCGGTGAGCGCCCCGGCCCAGCGGCCCCGCCCCCTCGGGAAATCCGCTAGAGTTAGGGTTCATGGCCCCTTGATGGCCCCTTGGTGCCGCCGCGATCGCGCGATCGCCCCCGGTTCTTCCCCTGTTTTTAACGATCCCTCCCCCCACGCCCATGTCCGTCTTCGCCGCCATTGGAATCATCGCCCTGCTGATCTTTGTTCACGAGCTGGGGCACTTTGCCGCCGCCCGCCTCCAGGGCATCCGCGCCAACCGGTTTTCCATCGGCTTTGGCCCCGTCCTCTGGAAATACCAAGGGCCGGAGACGGAATATGCCCTGCGGGCGATCCCCCTCGGCGGCTATGTGGGCTTCCCGGACGATGATCCCGATGGCGACATCCCCAAGGATGATCCGGACCTCCTGCGCAACCGGCCCCTGGGCGATCGCGCGATCGTCATCTCCGCCGGGGTCATCGCCAACCTGATCTTTGCCTACGCCGTCCTCGTCCTCCAGTTCGCCACCCTCGGCGTCCCCAACGGCATCGCCTACCAAGCGGGCGTCGTCGTGCCCCAGGTGCTCTCGGTGGATAACCCCGCCGGTCGCGCCGGTCTCAAGGCCGGAGATATCGTCCTGCAAGTGGGCGATCGGCCCCTCGGCCCCGACCCCGCCAGCGTCCAAACCCTCATGGACACCATCCGCCAGAGCCCCGATCGCCCCCTCACCCTCACCGTCACCCGGCGCGACCAGCCCCTCACCCTCACCGTCACCCCCGAAGCCGGAGACGACGGCATTGGCCGCATCGGCGTGCAACTGGCCCCCAACGGCGATCCCGTCTACCGTCGCCCCACCGGTCCCGGCGAAGTCCTCACCCTCGCCGCCCGCCAATTTGAAACCATGGTGCGCGACACCGCCGGGGGGTTTCTGACTCTCGTGACCCGCTTCCAGGAAACCGCCCCCCAGCTCTCTGGCCCCGTCAAAATCGTCGAATGGGGAGCCAATATCGCCCAGTCCAACGCCAGCCGCCTGTTTCCCTTCACGGCCCTGATCAGCATCAACCTCGCCGTGATCAACATCCTGCCCCTGCCCGCCCTCGACGGTGGCCAACTGGCCTTTCTGCTGGTGGAATGGCTGCGGGGCGGCAAACCTCTCCCGCAAGCATTGCAGGAAAACGTGATGCAAACGGGCATTGTGCTGCTGTTGGGCCTAGGAATTTTCCTGATCGTTCGGGATACGGCCCAGTTGGAATGGGTGCAGCAGTTGCTCAATAACTAAAACCAAATAACTAGGGGAAAACCTTAGGTGGTTTGCGGCACCGTCCGAAGGGGAAGGTCAAGGGGGCGATCAAGGTAGTCATCGGCAGCGGAAACTAGGGTCCAGGGAAATACCTAAAAGTGCCTGAAAGCAGCAGACTAGCCTTGTCATGACGACTTCCACTCGCGATCGCCCCCTCTCCAGTTTTCTGCCGAACGATCTAGGGGATTTAAGCAATATTCAAAGGGCCATTCCGCGCATTGCCAAGGACGAGCATTTAACGGCCCTCATCGAGCAAACCCTGCCGACCTTGCCCAGCCACCATGATCTCCACCTGGGTGATGCCCGCGAAATGTCAGCGATCCATCCAGACAGTGTTCATTTGGTTTTGACTTCCCCACCCTACTGGAAGCTTAAAACCTATAACCCAGGGGAGGGGCAACTGGGCCATCTGGATGACTACGAGCTTTTTCTGCGGGAGCTAGATCGCGTTTGGGAACAGTGTTTTGCCGCCCTAGTCCCCGGTGGTCGGTTGATCTGTGTTGTCGGAGATGTTTGCCTTTCCCGAAAAAAGAACGGGGGACGGCATACGGTGGTTCCCCTCCACGCTTCGATTCAAGAACACTGTCGCGCGCTGGGATTTGATAACCTCGCGCCCATTATTTGGCACAAAATCGCCAATGCATCCCTTGAAGTGGAAGGCAACGGCTCAAGTTTCATGGGCAAGCCCTATGAGCCCAATGGCATTATTAAAAATGATATTGAGTTTATTCTGATGCAGCGAAAGCCCGGAGGTTATCGATCGCCAGATCTGACCACCAAGATTCTCAGCATCATTCCCGAAAAGTGCCATCGTGAGTGGTTCCAGCAAATCTGGAGCGGTGTGACCGGCGCATCCACACGCCACCATCCTGCGCCCTATCCCTTGGAGCTTGCATCCCGATTAATTCGGATGTTTTCCTTTGTGGGCGATACGGTGCTTGATCCATTTCTGGGGACGGGCACAACGGCCCTGGCAGCGGCAAACTGTGGACGCAATAGCATTGGCTATGAAATTGATGGGGACTATTTAGCCTATGCCCATGAACGGCTGTCTGGGCAACTGGCTAATTTATTCAATCAATCGACCCTTGCTCTCCATCGGAAAACGTCATGAGCAATCCGCTGGATCATCTGGGCGATCGCCTACAAAAAGCAGTGGAGTTGTTCTGGCGGACGCGCGAAAGTAATCCCCAGTCGGTGCGGGCGGGCAAGCATCTGGATGGATTTCGGGAATTGGTGGCTGAAATTTTAATGGCGGCGGGATTGCAGCGGGCAACGATTCACTGGCAACAGAAAACGGAGTTGCCCGGTTGGTTTCGGGCGGAAAAGAATTGGGATCTGCTGATTGTGGCTGACGGCAAGGTTGTTGCAATTATTGAGTTCAAATCCCAGGTGGGTTCCTTTGGGAATAATTTTAATAATCGTGCTGAAGAGGCCCTGGGCAATGGGACGGATTTGTGGGCTGCCTATGAAGCGGGGGCCTTTAGTCCATCGGAGCGGCCCTGGCTGGGGTATTTTATGCTGCTGGAAGATGCGCCGAGATCAAAGGAGGCCGTGAGGGTCAGGGAACCCCATTTCAAGGTTTTTGAGGAATTTAGGGATGCGTCCTATGCTAGGCGTTATGAGCTTATGCTGATGAAGTTGGTGCGATCGCGGCTTTATGATGCGGGTTGTTTGCTCCTGTCGCCTCGGGAATCGGGGGCGGCGGGCCTGTATACGGAGCCCAATGCTGAATTAAGTTTCCGCACGTTTATTACATCCCTGCTGGGACGCGCGATCGCGGTGGCCCATCTGCAATCTTCTGATCCCTCTAGCCCCTAAGCATCAAGAATTGGCAAGCAACTATGACCGTAACGCGGAAGCGGCAATCCCAAAAGCAGGTGGCGACGGAGTTGCTGGCGCGGCTGAAGTTGATGTATCCGGATGCGACTTGCAGTTTGAACTATGAAACGCCGGTGCAGTTGTTGGTGGCGACGATTCTGTCGGCCCAATGTACGGATGAACGGGTGAATTTGGTGACGCCGGGGTTGTTTGAACGCTACCCGGATGCGGCGTCAATGGCGGCGGCTCCGCGCGAGGCGATTGAGGAGTTGGTGCGCTCCACGGGGTTCTATCGCAATAAGGCGAAGCATATTCAGGGGGCCTGCGGGGCGATTATGGAGCGCTTTGGGGGGGAGGTGCCGCGCCGGATGGAGGAGTTGCTGACGCTGCCCGGTGTGGCGCGCAAGACGGCGAATGTGGTGCTGGCCCATGCCTTTGGCTTGAATATGGGGGTGACGGTGGATACCCATGTGAAGCGGCTGAGTTTCCGCCTGGGGCTGACGCGGCAGACGGATCCGGTGCGGGTGGAGCGGGATTTGATGCGTTTGATTCCCCAGCCGGATTGGGAGAATTGGTCGATTCGGTTGATTTACCATGGGCGGGCGGTGTGCAATGCCCGGAAGCCGTTGTGCGATCGCTGTGAGTTGGCGGATCTGTGTGCGCGGCGGGGGGTGGCCTAGTCTTTTGGGCGCTAGGGCAGGCTGGGTTGGGGGTGGGGGTGGCGCGATCGCGCGAGGATTTGGCGGAGGGTGAGGGCGGCCCAGTCGATGTCGGCGGCGGTGGTGGCGCGGCCTAGGGTGAGGCGCAGGCCGGTGAGGGCTTCGGCGTCGCTGTGGCCCATGGCTTGCAGGATGGGGCTGGGGCCGATTTTGCCGCTGTTGCAGGCGGATCCGGCGCTGACGGCGATGCCGGCGCGATCGCAGTGGCGCACCAAGTCTCGACCGCTGGGGCTAGGAAAGTCGGGGTGCGATCGCAGGCAAAGGCTCACATGGTGACAGAGGCGGTGGAGGCGATCGCCCGTGGGGATGACCTCCGGCAGGTCTACCAATTGATCAAAGAGGCGATCGCGCAGGGCCGTGAGCCGCTCACTTTCCTGGGGCAATTCCTCTCGGGCCAGTTCCGCCGCCACGCCAAAGCCCGCGATCGCGGGGAGGGCCTGGGTGCCGCCGCGCCGATTTTCCTCCTGGGGGCCGCCGAGCAGGTGGGGGGCCAGGGTCAGGCCGGGACGCACATAGAGGGCTCCGGCCCCCTGGGGTCCATAGAGTTTGTGGCTCGATAGGGACAGCAGATCCACCGGCAGGGTTTGCAGGTCGATCGCCACGCGCCCCGCCGCCTGCACCGCGTCCGTGTGGAAGGGGATGCCCGCCGCCCGGGCGATCGCGCCGATCGCCTCGATCGGTTGCAGGGTGCCCACCTCACTTTGGCCGTAGATCACGGAAATTAGCGCCGTGTCGGGCCGCAGCGATCGCGCCACCGCCGCCGGATCCACGCGCCCCTGACGGTTCACCGGCAGCCGCGTCACCATCCACCCCTGGCCTTCGAGCCACGCCACCGGACGGGCGATCGCCGCATGTTCCACCGACGAAATGATCAAATGCTGCGGGTGCGGGCAGCGGTGGGCCAGCCCTAAAATCGCCAGGTTATTGGCCTCCGTGCCGCCGGACGTGAAGATCAGGCCCGCCGGATCCCCATTAATCAGCGCCGCCACCCGCGATCGCGCCAGCTCCAGCACCGTGGCCGATCGCGCCCCCCACTCATGCAAACTCGACGGATTGCCCCAGGTCAGCGTCAGGGCTTCGGTCATCGCCGCGATCGCCTCGGGGCGCGGGGGCGTCGTCGCACTGTGATCGAGATAAATTTGCATCGCCAGTTCCTCTCCCCGTGGCCCCTGATCCGGGATGGCCTCCGGTTTCCAGCATATCTCGCTGGCGATCGCCCCCCGCCACGGCCCGATGCCCCCCGTCCCCAGCAGACTCGGAGCCCCATGCCAATGGCCCCAGGGGGCAATGGCAGAACCATTGAGGGATGTTAAGGTAATTCGGCGGCGGTTGGGAAACTCCGGTAAGAGTCCGGGACTGTGCCGCAGCCGTCATCGAGCCGCCGGTTGAGCTAACGGCCCTGGCGCGATCGCGAGTCGGAATGCCAACCGCCGCAATGTTCTAGCGCAAACCCCGGCGCTGCACCGGCTTTTAGGACTGGACCTGCTCCCCATGACCGACGATTCCCCCAAACCTTTCCCCCTGCTGCTGGTGGGCCACGGCACCCGCGATCGCGATGGCCGCCAAACGTTTATTGATTTCGTCGAAGCCTTTGCCGCCAGCGATCCGTCGCGGCCGGTCATCCCCTGCTTTTTGGAACTGTCGGAACCGTCGATCCAGGAGGGCATTGATCACGCGATCGCCCTAGGCTACCGGGAAATGACCGTCCTGCCGGTGCTGCTGTTTGCCGCCCGCCACAATAAATTCGACGTCACCAACGAACTCGATCGCGCCCGCGCCCGCCACCTGGGCCTCAAATTCCACTATGGCCGTCACTTTGGCGTCGCCGAAAAACTGGTGGACCTGTGGCAGCAGCGCCTCGCCCAGGCGGACGAAGCCAGCGCCATCCCCCGCGATGAAACGGTTCTCCTTTTTGTGGGGCGCGGGGCCTCCGATCCCGATGCCAATGGCGATGCCTACAAACTTGCTCGGGTCCTGTGGGAAGGCAGCGGTTTTAAGGGGTTAGAAATCTGTTTTGTGGGCATCACCCACCCTCGCCTCGAACAGGGATTTGAGCGGGCCTTGTCCTGGAATCCGAAGCGGATTATTGTTCTGCCCCACTTCCTATTTACGGGGGCGTTGATGAAGAAAATTCAGCGCATTAGTGCCGAACATCAAGAGCAATATCCCCAGGTGGAAATTCAAACCCTAGCGGAAATTGGCGTCGATCCAGTCCTCTTTGACCTGATGGGTGAACGGGAGACCGAGGCGATCGCGGGGGAAGTGGCGATGAACTGCGAACTGTGCAAATTCCGCCGCGCCTTCACTAAAAATCTGATCGGTTTAGGGCAAGAGGATGGGGAAATCATCCCCGATCACATCAAAAATACCCACACCCACGAACTCGCCTACGGCCACAACCACGGGGACGAAACGGGGCACGGGCACGATCATGGGCACGGCCACGGTCACCACCACGGCCACAGTCACGATCATGAACACAGCCATGATCACGGCCACGGGCATGGACATAGCCACGGGCACGATCATGGGGATGGCATCACCTGGGAAGATCCCTACGTTCAGCCGGATGCCTATCACGATCGCGCTTGGCAGATCCCTTAAATTTCGTCAGGTTTCGGCGCGATCGCCCAGGCGGTAATCAATTTGCGTAAAGCCCCCCTGGGCTACGGATTGCTCCTGGTGGAGGATGAGGGACTGCGGGAGTGCTGCCACCAGGGGTACTCCCGCTCCTAATAGGATGGGCATGACAGAAACGCTCAGGTGGGTTAAATTTCCTTGCTCTAGAAGCGTTCGGGCCAATTGACCGCCGCCCACGAGCCACAGTTTTTTGATGCCCATTTCCCGCGATCGCGCGATCGCAGCTTCCGGCTGCCGTTCTGGTTGCAGATTGCAGCCATCCATAGCCACTAAATCGCGGCGGGTGCAGACCCAAACCGGGCGATCGCCGTAGGGCCATTCCCCATGGTTCCACACAAAATCATAGGTATTGCGCCCCATCACAAGGCCATCTACGGTTTCCCAAAAGGCATCGTAGCCGGTGGCCTGATGGTCGATGGGCAGGGTGTCTAGCCAGCCGACTTCTCCGGTGCTGGTGGCAATAAAGCCATCTAAACTGGTGGCGACGTAGTAAACAATTTCCACAATGTTCTACAGATGACGCGGTGTTTTCTTCCCCTAGCGAATGGCGCGGCCCGTGAGGATTTCCCGCACCTCTAACATGGCGGAATAGGTGGGCAAAATATATAGCGTTTCACCGGCTGGAGTGGCCGCGATCGCGCGATCAATGGCCGCTTTTAGATCCGTTTCCACCAGCAGCGGCGGCGTCAGATCCGGATGCTCCCCCTGGCTATAGGTGAGGCGCAGGGCCATATCATAGGCGCGATCGCCACTGACCACCAGCGTTGGATTGGCCTTCACCAACGGCTCCGTATCCGTATCCCAAATCCAAGACACATCCTTGCCGTCCGGGGCGCGATCATTGAGCACCATCAACACCGTCGGCGGCACCGGGCGATCGCCCGTCAGATCCACCACCGTCCGCAACGTTTCATTGGTGCCCACCGGATTTTTAGACAGCAGAATCCGCACCGGCACCCCATCCACCACCAACTCTTCCGATCGCCCAAAGGCCGCCTTAAAGGTCGCGATCGCCCCCTGCTGAATCCCTTCTTCCACCCCAAAAAGGGTCGCCGTTTCCACCGCCGCTAGGGTGTTGTACTTGTTATAAAGACCCACCAAAATCTGCGGCCAATGGCGGCTCAATTGGGACGGTTCAGACTTTTTGAAGCCACAGCCCGGACAGTCAAAATCCCCAAGATGGGACAAATAAACCCCCTGATATCGCAGGGAATGGCCGCAGCGGGGACAGTAAATTGAATCCACCGCGTGGGGAATTTCCTTGAGATAATGCTCCGGCTCCGTCAGGCCGAAATAGCGCACCCGCGACAGATCGCCGCCCCACCGCTCCAGAAGATCTTGCCCAAAGTGAGACAGGGTCGGATCATCCCCATTTAGCACCACCGCCGTCCCCGTCAAGGGCGCGATCGCCTCGGACCAGCGCCGCGCGATCGTATCAACCTCCCCATAGCGATCCAACTGATCGCGAAAAAGATTCAGGGCCAGCACCGCCCTCGGCCGGATTTGGGGCAGCACCCGGGGCAGGATATTTTCATCCACCTCCAAAATCGCCACATCCTGCCGCAGCTCCCCCGTCCAGGTGGCCGCCTCCAGCAGGGCCGCCGTCAGGCCATTTTCCAGATTCGCCCCCGTGGCATTGTGGATCGTCCGCAGGCCCGCCCCCTCCAGCATTTCCCGCAGGAGCAGGGAGGTGGTGGTTTTGCCATTGGTGCCCGCCACCAGGACCACCCCCTGGCGCAGTTGGCCCGCCAGCAAACCCAGGGCGCGGGGCTGCACCCGTCGGGCGACGCTCCCCGGCAGCACACTCGCCGCACCACGCCCCGACAGCCGCACCGCCATCGCCACCGATCGCGCCAGGGCAATGGCTAATATCAATCGCAGGCGTTCGAGCATGGGTACACCCGGAAAGGACGTGGAGGGGAAAATCAAACGCAGGATTCAAAAATCAGGCATATGGTACCATCGTCGCCGCGATCGCCCCGTCCGCCCGATACAATGCCCAGTCAAACCCCCAGGCAAACCCCATCCCCCCCAGCGCCCCAGCCAAGGCCCCGCGATCGGGGCAAAGCCCCTACCCCTCGCCCCCATGGACTACGAAACCGCCCGTAAATTCCTCATCGCCCAAGGCACCGCCACTGAAGCGGAACCGGACGCCTTCCTCACGCGCCTGCGGGCGGGCAGCCCCCCCATCCCCGGCCAGGTCACCTCGATCCTGGTGGGCCTCAAAATGGTCTACAGCGCCCTCGAAGGCACCCCGAGCCTCAGCCGCGAACTGGCCGGCCCCCTCTTCAACCTCTACTTTGAAAGCCGCGAAGCCTACAACCAGGGGCGATCGCGCGGCGTTCTGTGGCCCCCCCTCCTCGACGAAGACATCGCCCGCATCGGCCAAGCGGTCGGCCACATCCTCGCCGGGGAATGGCGCAATCCCTAACGAAAACTAACCCTCCTGGGGTTTGCCATAGGCTTGCCACGCCAAATCAATGAGCCCCTCCACGATCGCGGCGGCCACCACCGCACTGCCCTTGCGGCCCACCGTCGAAATGTAGGGCGTTTGCACATCCTTGAGGCGATCCTTGACCGCATCCGTGTCAATAAACCCCGCAGGCGTCCCCACAATCAGCGCCGGTTTCGCCTCCTCCGCCTCCACCATATCCAGCAGCTCCGACAGGGCCGTTTGCGCCTGACCGATCACGAAAATCCCCTCCGGGTAGCGCTGGGCGAGGGTGCGAATCCCCCAGGCCGCCTGGGTGCGATCCTTCTGGGGCCGCGTCACCGTCTCCATGCCGCAATAGACCGGATTGGCAAAGGCCCCCTGGATGGTGCGGGAAATGCCCACCTGGACCGTCGGCACATCCACGATCAGCGTCGTCCGGGCCGCCAGCGCCGCCGCCCCCGCATGGAGCGATCGCTCCGAAAAGCGCAGAATCTCCGCATAGTCAAAATCCGCCGTGGCGTAGATCACCCGCTGGACGATCGCCCGTTCCGCTGGCGACAGGTTGCGATCGCCCATTTCGCGATCGATGATGGCCAAACTACGGGCGTCGGTTTCATGCCATTCCATAGGGGGCGCTCCAAACTGTTCCGGCTGTACAGCGATCTTCCTACGTTTTCGCAGGTGAACACAACGGCCGCCCCCGCCCGCCCCCCAGATTTGGCGAATTTTGCGGCGGGCATCCCATTCCCGAGACCCCCCGCGATCGCCATCGGGGGCCGCTATCCCCCCCACCCCCATTCCCTGGGCAGCGGCGACCGCATCAGGGTTTCAGCCCCTCCGACGGCGACCCCTGGCCCCCGCAGCCCCCGCCCTGGCCCCATCGAACCGCTCTCCTACCCATCATTTGGCAAAGGATCGCAAAACCTTTATATTTTGTTAATGTTGATCCAACAAAATGGAAGCAAACCGACACACGCTCAACCGATCCCAAGGGCCAAGACTTGGCCTAGGGGGTGGGCCGCCATGGTCCATTGCGCCGCCCTTCGCCAAGCCAGTTGGCTGCCCTAGATCGCCGCACCGCAAAATCTGACCGAGCAACCGAACCAATAGAACCATTGCGCCGTCCTATTACAGTTGCCATGCTGTAGATTGCCCCGAATTGGGATGGCCCAGTGGTTCCCTAGGCCCCTCAACCGACCCTGGGTTCCCATCTACTTTCGTTTGCCGCCCTTGTATGGCTACGGTTGGCCGTGGATCAGCCCTGTACTTGCCCTTGATCAGGCCCTTGAGGGATCGCTGATCCGTTGCCCCGGCCCCGTGCGCTCGTTCTATCCATTGCGATTGGCCATGCTGGCCGTGGAGGGACGATCGCCCTGGGCCACCCTAGGCCGCTCCAGTAGAGAAAAATTCTCAGGACGTAGATCTGACCGATCCCGGCGATCGCCCCCTTGGAGCCCTCTAGATCGATTGATCTCCCCACTACGCCCGCGCTTCGTCGTCCGTTCTACCCGTTCCGTGGCCTTGAGGCCATCCCCCCCTATGCATTCCCCCGCCGATGACCCCTCCCGTCAGAGTGCGATCGCCCTTGAGACCGCCCCCGGCTCCCCCTTCAGCCCACCCCCCGATCCCATGGCGGCCCTGCGGCGAGAGAATGAACGATTGCGGGCAGAAAACGAACAACTGCGGCGCTCCAACCAGCAATTGCGCCAGGATGACTGGCAGCGGCGGTTTTATCACATTTCAGCGGAATTGATGTGCATTGCGGACCCGAGCGGCCGCTTCCTGGTGGTGAATGACGCCTTTGAAAAGGTGTTGGGCTACGCAAAGGGAGAGTTGCTGGCGCGACCGTTCATTGATTTTGTCCATCCCGACGATCGCGAGGCAACCCTGCGGGAAGCGGCGCGGGCCTTGGCTGGGACGGGCAGTGGCCTCTTCCGCAACCGCTACCGCACGAAGACGGGGGAATATCGCTGGCTGTCGTGGCTGTCGGATACGGATCCGGAATCGGGCAATGTCTACGCGGTGGCGCGGGATGTGACGGAGGCCCACACCACGGCGGCGCGGCTCAAGATCATCAGCGAGAGCATTCCGGGGGCGGTGTATCAGTTTGCCCTGGGGCCGGATGAGGCGATCGGCTATTTCCCGTACGTCAGTCCAGGGATTTTGGAGCTGTATGGCCTGAAACCGGAGGATATCGCGACAAGCCAGCAGGCCATGTTCGATGCGGTCCATGAGGACGATATGGCCATCCTCCAGGCGAGTACGGAGCGATCGCGGGCGGACCTGAGCGAATGGCGCTGCCACTACCGCATCGTCACCCCCGCCGGGGAAACCAAGTGGGTGCAAGGCCGCGCCCGCCCCGAGCGCCTGGAGGATGGCACCGTGGTGTGGGAAGGGATTTTGCTGGATGTGACGGACCTGCGGCGCACCAAAACCCAACTCCATGAGCGGGAACGGCGGCTGAGCTGGCTGTTTGAGCAGTCCCCCATGGCGGCGATCGAGTGGGATTTGGATCTGCGGGTGAAGACCTGGAACGCGGCGGCGGTGAAAACCTTTGGCTTCAGTGCCAGCGAGGCGATCGGTCGCCATGCGACGGAACTGATGTGGCCCACGGGCTCCGAGGGGGTGGAGGTGCTGACGGACCTGGGGCAGGCAACCCTGGGGACGCTCCTGGAGCGCCGGGTGACGGGGGAAAATCGCACCCGGGCGGGGCGGCGGATCCAGTGCAGTTGGTTCCATCGCACGTTGGTGGACGATGAGGGGCAGCCCGTGTCGATTTTGTCGAAGGCGTGGGACGTGACGGAGCAGAAGGCCGCCGAGGAGGAGTTGCGGCGCTATCGCCATGCGGTCGAAAGTTCGAGCCACGCGATCGGCATGACCGATGGCCAGGGGCGGCATTGCTACCAAAATGAGGCGTTTACAAAACTGTATGGCTATGAAACGCCGGAGGAGTTCAATGCGGCGGGGGGGATTCCGGCGATTTTTGATAATCCGGCGATCGCGCGGGATGTCCTAGATACCCTGGGGCGCGGTGAAACCTGGATGGGGGAGGTGCGGCAGCGCGATCGCGATGGCAAGGCCCTAGAAATTTTGCTGCGGGCGGATCCGATTTTTGACGATGAGGATCAAGTCATTGGCTACATGGGCCTCAATGCGGACATCACCAACCTCAAGGAAACCCAGCGGCAGTTGCAGGCGGCCAAGGCCAAGGCGGAAAAATCCCTGCGGCAGTTGCAGCGCACCCAGGCGCAGTTGATCCAAAACGAAAAGATGTCGAGTCTGGGGCAGTTGGTGGCGGGCATCGCCCACGAGATCAATAATCCGGCCAGCTTCATTGGCGGCAACCTCAGCCACGCCCAGAACTACATCCGCGATCTGCTGGAGGTGGTGGACACCTATATGGCCCATTGCCCGGAGCCGACGGGGGCGATCGCGGACATCCACGAGGATATTGATGTGGACTTCATTCGCCAGGATGTGCCGGAACTGCTCGGGTCCATGCGGACGGGGGTCCAGCGCATCCAGACGATCGTCAATTCCCTCAAAACCTTTGCCCGTTTGGATGAGGCCGAGGTGAAGGAGGTGGATCTCCATGAGTCGATCGAAAGTACCCTGACGGTCCTGAGCAGCCGCTGGCAGCCGACGGATGGGCGCGCGGCGATCGCCATCGAGCGGCGCTACGGCTTTGAGGGGGAGGTGGAATGTTTTGCGGGGGATCTCAATCAGGTGTTTGCCCATCTGATCACCAATGCGATCGACGCGATCGAGGAACGCCTCGGGAAGGTGGGTGGCCCGCCCGGTTGCATTGAAATTTCGACGGCTCCGGCCATTAGTGGCGGGGTGCAAATCGCGATCGCGGACAATGGCGCAGGCATCCCCGAAGAGGCCCGCGAAGCCCTCTATGATCCGTTCTTCACCACCAAGGCGATCGGTCGCGGCACGGGCCTGGGCCTGTCGATGGCCTATCAAACGGTGGTGGATAAGCATGGGGGCCGTTTGCACCACGAGGATCGTCCTGGCGGCGGCACGATCGCCATCATTGAAATCCCCCTGCGGCTGGGCGATCGCGTCCCCCTGGCGATCGCTAGCTAGGGCTTTGGACCCCCCCAGATGGCCCCGCGCTGGGGGGCACCGTCCAAAATCCCGTGCTTTGATGGGAGAGCAGACAGTTTAATTCAATTGCAGCGACGGGCCTGGACCGGTGGAAAGTATGGTGAGCATGGGCGCTTGGGGGCGACTCGGGGCCGCGATCGCGGTGGCAACGGCAACCTGGGGAGCCCTGCCCTGGGCCGCGCGATCATTGGCCGAAGACCCCTCCCAGGGTAGATTTCAGGCCGCCGAAATCCAGGGGGACGCGATCGCCCAATTCAACCCCGGCGATCGCCCCAGCAGCGACCCCAACCAGGATCGCCAGCTCGGCCCCTTCCTCGATCCCCTAGAGCCCCCCGCCGACGATGGCTCTTCCCCCCTAGAGCCCCCCGCCGCCCCCACCATCCCCGAGCAAAACCCCGACGACCCCGCCAGCCTCCGCTTCACCATCCGCAACATTGATGTGGTCGGCAGCACCCGCTTCAGCGCCGAAGACCTCCAGCCCCTCATCGCCCCCTACGAAGGCCGCGACGTCAGCCTCAGCGACCTCCAGGCCCTCGCCGATCGCCTCACCCAGGAATACCTCGATCTGGGCTACATCACCTCCCGCGCCTTCGTGCCCCCCCAAACCATCACCGACGGGCGCGTGGAAATCCGCGTTTTGGAAGGCTCCCTCGAAGCGATCGAAATTGAAGGACTCGATCGCCTGCGGGAAAGCTACGTGCGATCGCGCGTCGAACTCGGAGCCGGCACCCCCCTCAACTCCACCGCCCTCGAAAATCAACTGCGCCTCCTGCGGGCTGACCCCCTCCTAGAAACCCTCGAAGCCAGCCTGCGGGCCGGGGAAGCGGCGGGCCAAAGCATCCTCAATATCCGCGTCAAGGAAGCCCCCCGGTTCCTCGGCTCCGTCGGCATCGACAACTACTCCCCCCCCAGCGTCGGCTCCGAGCGCTTCTCCGCCAACTTGAGCTACCGCAACCCCACGGGCATCGGCGATGAGCTCTCCTTCGCCTACAACCGCACCCTCAAGGGGGGCACCGACGTGCTGGATTTCGGCTATCGCGTGCCCCTCAACCCCATGAACGGCACCCTACAAATCCGCCTCGCCCCCAACTGGAACCGCATTGTCCAGGAGCCGTTCGATGAATTTGACATCAAAGGGGAGACCCAGCTCTACGAAGTGAGTTTCCGGCAGCCCCTGGTGCGGACGCCCATCGAGGAATTTGCCCTGTCGTTAGGCATCGCCCACCAGCGGGGCCAAACCTTTGTCTTTGGGGATGAGGGCACCCCCTTTGGCATTGGCCCGGAGGAGGATGGCACCAGCCGCACCACGGTGATTAAGTTTGGCCAGGATTATATCCGCCGGGATCCCAATGGGGCGTGGCTGCTGCAATCGCTCCTGAGCGTGGGGACGGGGCTGCTGGATGCAACGCAGAATGATGGGGATGTGCCCGATGGGCAGTTTTTGAGCTGGCTGGGGCGGGTGCAGCGGGTGCAGCGGCTCAACGATCGCCACACGCTTCTGGCCCAGTTGGAAGTGCAGTGGGCGTCGGAGCCGCTGCTGTCGTCCCAGCAGTATGTGATCGGTGGCGGCCAAACCCTGCGGGGCTATCGGCAAAATGCGCGATCGGGGGATAACGGGTTTCGCCTGTCGATCGAGGATCGCATTACCCTGGCGCGGGATACGTCCGGCAATGCGATCGCGGTGTTGGCCCCGTTTTTAGATGTGGGCTATGTCTGGAATGATTCGGACAATCCTAACCCCAGTTCCGAGCAGCGGTTTTTGGTGGGCACGGGCATCGGGGTGGTGTGGGTGCCGTTTGAAAATACGGTGGTGCGGCTCGATTATGGGTTGCCGTTGGTGGATTTGGACGATCGCGGCTCGAATATTCAAGACAGCGGCGTATATTTCAGCATTAACTATCGATTCTAAATGGATCAATTGATCGATCCTTGGGACAACGGGCGATAAAGCATTCAGAATGCGATTGATAGAATGACCGTGAGATGTCTCGAATTTCCTTTCAATTTGGGAGGAGAGCTATGACCACTGCGACGGGTTCAGGGCCATCGGCGGCGTCAACCAATGGCCGCGAAATGGGTCCCCTATGGCTCAATATCCAGAATGTGGCCCTGAAGGTGACACCGGAGCATTTTGACCAGCTTTGTATCGACAATCCAGACCTGCGGCTAGAGTTGACCCGAGCGGGGGAATTGGTGGTGATGGCTCCAGCTGGTGGTGAGAGCAGTGAGAAAAATTTTGAGCTGGCGATGGAGGTGGGCCTGTGGAACCGCCGTACGGGCCTCGGACGCGCGTTTGATTCGTCCTGTGGCTACGATTTCACGGGCTTTGGGGGCGGAAAACTCTCGCCGGATGTGTCGTGGATTGCGCGATCGCGGCTGGAGGGGGTGAGTTTGGTTGGATTTATTCCGGTGGTGCCGGATTTTGTGATTGAGTTACGATCTGCGACGGATGGCCTGAAGCGGTTGCAGGAAAAGATGCAGGAATATCGACGGCTTGGGGTGCGGCTGGGGCTCTTAATTGATCCCCAGGGGCGTCGGGTGGAGCTCTATCGCCCGGAGCGGGGGACGGAGATTTTAGAAGCGCCGGATGGGGTGGACTGTGGGGAGGTGATGCCCGATTTTTGGCTGGATTTGGGGCGCATTTGGTCGTGATGATTGAGCATAGTAATTGGTCATTTTTCATGATTGCTGTAGTGGCTGTTGAACCGGTAGAGGCAAGGGGCTTAAGCCCCTTGTTTCAGTGGCCGAAGCTGATTTGATGACAGGCCCTAAAGGCTTTCTTGTTAATTAATTCGAGATTAAACCGCGTGCTAGCTCCAGGGACCACATTGCGCGATCGCTACCAACTGGAAGAACGGCTCGGGCGCACGGCGGCGGGTCGCCAAACCTGGCGCGTTCAGGATTTGGAAACAAACGAGGCGGCGATTATCAAACTTCTGGCCTTTAGCCCCCAGATGGAATGGCAGGAATTAGAGCTATTTGAACGGGAGGCCAAAACCCTCCAGTCGCTCCAGCACGATCGCATCCCGAACTACCGCGACTATTTCGACATCAGCGCCGACGAGGGGGGCGGCCTGCCCTGGTTTGCCCTAGTGCAGGACTACATCGAGGGGCCAACGCTCCAACATGTGATTGATGCGGGCGATCGCCACACGGAAACCCAGGTGAAGGCGATCGCGCGGGAACTGCTGGACATTTTGATCTATCTCCACGAACTGAGCCCGCCGGTCCTGCACCGGGACATCAAGCCGAGCAATATCATCCTCGCCCCCGCGATCGCGCCCGACGGCCTGCCGCGCCCGTACCTGATTGACTTTGGGGCCGTGCAGGCGGAGGCGGCCCTCACGGGGGTGACCTTCACCGTGGTGGGCACCAGCGGCTATGCCCCCCTGGAGCAGTTTTGGGGACGGGCGGTGCCCGCGTCGGATCTGTATGCCCTCGGGGCCACCTTGATCCACTGGCTCACGGGGACGGTGCCCGCCAGTTTGCCCCAGCGGGATTCCCGGTTGCAGTTCCGCGATCGCCTCAGCGGCGGCGAAGACTTGGCCCTGTGGCTGGAGCAGATGACCGAACCGGCGGTGGAAAAACGCTTCGCCAGCGCCCGCGAAGCCCAGATTGCCCTCGATTGCCCGCGCCCCTACCGTCCGGTGCCGCGCGATCGCGCCGGTGGCCCCCTCGCCGCCCGCAACATCCGCGAACCCGCCAATCACCCCATCGAACTGCGGGTCCAGGCGGGCCGCCTCAGCATCACCTATCCCGGCGGCAACATTGGGCGGCGCTTCCGACGTTTGGGCCTGTTCTCCGCCAAGGGGTGCCTGTTGGCGATCGCCCTGAACTACTTGGGCATTCTGTTCATCCTCGTGGCCCTGCCCGTCTATGGCCTGTTCAGCTTCGAGCGGGTGTACATTCGCCTCGATCGCGATCGCTTTGAATGCTACCGAACCCTCTTTGGGATCAAATACGCCCTCCAGCACGGCTCGACGCAGCACATCCTCGGCGTCTTCCTCAACAGCGTCGGCCAGGTCTATGAACTCTCCTTCCGCGCCCAGGATCAGACCTATCGTCCGGGCGGCCTCCTGGACGATCATGAAAGTGCGTGGCTCGCCCAGGAAATTGAGCGCTGGCTCCGCTATGAATCGTTCTAGGGCCGTGGGTTGACCAGCCCCGCCGCGATCGCAATCCTGCCGGACCCGTGGGGGCAGCGTCGGGATATGTCACCATTGTCTGCGGGATTATCTGTGGGTGCAGGACCGGCCCCAGGACCCGGTGCCGCCCGATGCCCTTTCCCCGTTCCCTAGTTGGTTGATAAACCCCATGTCCGCTGAAGCGCCCTTGACTGCGCCGGATCCGACGCGATCGCGGCCCGCCATCCTCAGCCGCCTACCGGATCCAAAACTGCCCCGTGGGGAATGCCCCCGCCGGGTGCGCCAGGAGATTGACCTGCTGCTGCTGGCGATCGAGGCGCTGGATCTGAGCGGTTCGGAGGCCATGCTCCTGAGTGCCCAGGAACTGGGGCTGACGGAAATTTTGGGCAGCCGGGTGGTCCTGTGGCGGCTGCGGGCCACCAATCCCCTGCGGCGATCGGCCCAGCGCGATCCCCTCAGTCTCGACGAGGCGAAGGCCCTGGTGGCGGTGCTGGCCCATCTGGCGCGGCAGTTGAACCTCTTGATCCGCCAATTGCTCATGGCCCAGGAGGTGCTGGCGCGGCGGGGCTTGCCGCTGGATCACCACTTCCGGCTCAATGACTATGTTGGCCGGTTCCGTAGCCATTTCCGGGCGCGGATGAATCCCCGGCGGGCCGCCGTGGCCGCCTACGATGACGATCGCCTGGCCCAGTTGGCCTTAGAGTTGCTAGAGCGGCTGCTGTTTTGCACCGGCACCGCCGGGATGGAACGGCTCTGGAGTGGTTTGTTTGACGGAGAAGTGGCTTGAATATTCGACGACAGTACAGCCTGCCCAATTGCATCATTACCCTCGATGGCCTTGATGCAACCGGTGGTCTCGGTGAGGGCGATCGCCGCCCCTGCCTGTCGGTGCTGCTGAATGCGGAACTGAAGTTTCCGGCGGCGGGCCAATCGTTCCAGTGCGATCGCGAATTTTTCGAGACCTTTGCCCGCACGGTTAGTTTCTACGCCCAGTTTTTGCTCAGTGGGGTGCGATCGCCCCATCTGCCGCCGCCGTCCCCTGCCGCGAGTGCCCTGCCACCGGTGCAGTTGGTGCCCCTGCCGAACGATCGCCATCGCCTGACGGTGCAGCCGCCACACCTGGAGGAGGGGACGCGCCCGCCCCTGCCGGTGGAGGTGGATCTCAGCGTGATCGAGTTTTTTGATCTGGTGGAAACCCTAGACCAGTTCTATGGAGACGATCGCACCTTGCCGGATGTGCAGCTTTACCTAGAACCGGTGCCGAAGCTGGCGTCCGGGCGGACGGGGGCTCCGAATCAGCAGATTGTCCCGGCGATCGCGGGGATTTCCGCCGTGGCCCTGGTGGCGGGGGCGATGCTGTTGCCGCCGGTGCCCCAGGTGCAGCAGCCGCGCGATCGCGTGCGCGAACAGATCGAAGGGGAAGGGGGGCCAACCGAATCGACGCCCGCCAATGGCAACACGGATCCCAATGCTGGCCCGAGCCCCCGGCCCGAAGCGACCGTGACGCCCATCGAAAGTTCGCCGGTGCCCACGCCGACGGTTTCGCCGGAAGCAAGCTCGGAAGCTACGCCGGAAGCAAGCCCAAGCCCTGAAGGGAGCCCAGATCAAGCAGATCAAACCCGTGCCGAGCCGCGACTGATTGCGGATCCGGCCCAACTGTTGGCCCTGAGCACCAGCCTGCGCAGCCAAATTCTGGGGGCCTGGGGCGATCGCGACGGCCTCGACAATGCGGCCACCTTTGACGTGAGCGTGGGGGAGGATGGGGCGATCGTCGGCTATCGGCCCGTGGACGGCACCCCCAGTGACGCGGCTGAGGACACTCCCCTGTCCTCCCTGCTGTTTCGTCCCGCCACCCCGGAACCGGCCCCCCGGGAAGCCCTCGGCGCTTTTCGGGTGGTCTTCAAACCCGATGGCGTCCTAGAGGTCAGCCCCCGGGATGGCTATGGGGGCGATCGCCTCCCCGACCCCCCCGCCCTCGGGGATCCCAGCAGCGCCCGCAGCGCCCTCCAGCAGCAGCTCGAACGGCAGCCCCGCCAGGAATTTAACGACGTCAACCCCATGGAGTTCATCGTCACCGCCACCGCCAGCGGCGACATCGTGGACTACCGCGCCGTCAACAGCGTCGCCCGCACCCGCCGCGCCCAATCTCCCCTGCCCGCCGAACCCAACCGCGCCGCCGCGATCGCCAAGGACGCCAGGGGCAAGGTCACCCTCGCCCCCGTGGGCCAGTTCCGGGTGTTTGTCTATCGGGACGGCAGTATCAACGTGGAGCCCCTCTAGGCCGGAGTTTCATCCCATGCCCCAGCCCACCTTCCTGATGATTGGTGCCGCCAAAACCGCCACCACGTCCCTGTACCAATACCTCAAACAACATCCCCAAATCTTTCTGCCGTCGGAGAAGGAACCGCGCTTCTTCCTGCTGGAGGGGGCCAACCCGAAGGACTACACCGGTCCCGGCGATCCCATCTGGGTGGGCCACGCCATCCGCACCTGGGAAGGTTACCTCCAGCTATTCGAGGGGGCGACGGATCAGCACCGGGCGATCGGCGAAGGCACCACCCTCTACCTGCCCAGTCCGGAGGCGGCGGCCCGCATTCATCACTATTTGCCGGAGGTGAAACTCATCGCCGTCCTGCGGAACCCGGCCGATCGCGCCTTCTCCCATTTCGTGCAGCATTTGCGGGGGGGCCACGGCCTCGAAACCGTCGCCCAGGGCAATGAAGCGGTGATGGCGGCCTTTTGTGAGGTGCTGGATCGCGAGGAGGAGCGGCGCAAGGCGGGCTGGAGCATGAGTTGGCAATACCAGCGGCAGGGGTTTTATTATCAGCACCTGATGGCCTATGCGGAGTATTTCCCCCGCGATCGCTTCCAAATCTTCCTCTTTGAAGAGGTGCTCAAAAACCTTTCGGGCACCCTCATGGCCATCCAAGAATTTATAGGCGTAGATCCGCTGCCATTGGATACCCGCAAACAGCACAACCTCAGCGTGATTACGAAGGTGCCTAAAAATGAACGGCTCCACCGGTTTTTGATCCAGGATAATCCCCTCAAATCCGTCCTAAAACCCCTCCTCCCGGCCCGCCTGCGCCAGCGGCTGAACTGGAAACTGCGCCAGCAAAATATGCGCCCCATCGATCAGCCCGTCAAGCTCACCTTGACCCCCGAGGTGCGGCAACGGCTGATTAATGTATACCGGGACGATATCCTCAAGCTCCAGGATTGGCTGGATCAAGATCTCAGTTCCTGGCTGACCAATGGTCCGAGCGGTGTGCCCTAGGTCAGGGTTTATTGACCGGGGGGTAATCCTGAGGTTGCAATTCCCCACGAAGTTTTGAGAAGTTCAGCGAATCCCTAAGATCCATAACATCTCGCAATCAATCCCTAGAACGGTGGATCAAGATGAGGCCATCGTGGTGGCGATTGGATGGCTCTAGATTGAATGGCCTGAGGGGCTATTGATCTAGATCTGGGCCGACGCTGGGGAGAGATGGTGTTGTGACCTAGGAACGGACCCACGATTCACAACGGGTTCGTCATCTGGGGGATTAGGGTCTGTGCTGAGCCTTGAAAATATATTCGATGAGCGGTTTTATCTCCAGCGCAATCGGGATGTGGCGATCGCGGTGGAGCAGGGGTTGCAGGCCAGCGGGTTGGCCCATTATGTGAGTTTGGGGCAGTTCGAGGGGCGTCGGCCCAGTGCGGCCTTTGATCCGGTGTTTTACCTGGCGGCGAATCCGGATGTGGCGATCGCGGCGGGGCAGGGGTTGACCACGGCGATCGCCCATTTTGTGGGGGCCGGCCAGTTGGAAGGGCGCGATCCGATTGTGGACTTTAGTACCCGTGCCTACCTGGCCACCTATCCCGACGTGGCCGCCGTGGCCGCTGCGGGCGGGCCGGATCCCCTGACGGCCTACCAGCACTACGTGGCCGCTGGCCGTTCCGAAGGGCGCACCCCCGCTGGCCTGCCCCTGGGGACGCCGCCGGAGGTCACCCACCCCCTCGATCCCCTCACCCTGGAGGAAATTGGCCGCGCGATCGCGGTGATCCGCGCCAGCCAACCGCCCGAAACCACGGTGCTGTTCCCGGAGGTGTCCCTGCGGGAGCCGCCCAAACTCGAAGTGCTGGGCCATCAAGCGGGGGTGCCCTTCAGCCGCCAAGCCTTTGTGATTGTGCTCGATCGCGCGGCCAACACCACCCACGAGGCCGTGGTGGATCTCACCACCAACACCCTCCGATCCCTGGACCTCGTGCCCGGTGCCCAGCCCCTGATCACCGTCGAAGAATTTGACATCCTCGACACCGTGGTCCGCAATGATCCCCAGTGGCAGGCCGCGATCGCGGCGCGGGGGCTCAACCCTGACGACATCCAGGTGGACGGCTGGGCTCCCGGCCTCCTGAGCGATACCGAACAGGCCAGCGGCGCACGGCTCCTGCGAGCTCTGTCCTATGTGAAAGGCAACGATCGCAACTTCTATGGCCGCCCCGTCGAAGGATTGCTCGTCACCGTCAACCTCAACACCGAAACCGTTGACAACATCATCGATCGCGGCCCCGTCCCCATCTCCGACGCCAACGCCGGTTACGACGCCACCGCGATCGCCCTGCGGCAACCCCTCGCCCCCCTCAACCTCACCCAGCCCGACGGCCCCGAATACGGCATCGACGGCCAGCAAATCACCTGGGATAACTGGCGCTTCCGCTGGTCCATGCAGCCTCGGGAAGGGTTGACGCTCCATCAGGTGGAATTCCGCGAAGGGGACACCTGGCTCCCGGTGCTCTACCGCGCCAACCTCTCGGAAATGGCCGTCCCCTACGGCGACCCGGACCCCACCTGGACCTACCGCAACGCCTTCGATGTGGGCGAGTACGGCATTGGCCGCCTCTCGAGTTCCATGGAACTGGGCCGCGAAGTGCCAGAAAACGCCACCCTGCTCGATGCGGTCTTTGCCGATGACTACGGCGAAGCCTACGACTGGCCCGGTTCCGCAGCGGTCTATGAACGCCCCAGCGGCCTGCTCTGGCAGCACTATGACTATGCCAGCGGCGTCACCGAAGCGCGCCAGGGCCGGGAATTGGTGCTCACGTCCATCTCTACCATCGGCAACTATGACTACGCCCTCGATTGGGTCTTCCACCAGGACGGCATCCTAGAGCTAGAGGCCAATCTCACGGGTATCCTCCTGACCAAGGGCACCGACGCGATCGCGGAACCCCACGACCACAGCAGCCACGACCACAGCCACGATCACGGCAGCCACGACCACGGCAGCCCCGACCCCAGCGGCCAAACCCCCAGCGCCATCAGCCCCTACGGCACCCTCGTGGCTCCGAACCTGCTGGCGGTCAACCACCAACATTTCTTCAACTTCCGCCTCGATTTCGATGTGGCGGGGCAGGCGAACATCGTCAAGGAAATGAACGTGGCCCCCGTACCCGACCGCACCACCAACCCCGTGGGCAATGCCTTCGTGGCCCCGAGCCGCCCGCTGCTGACGGAGATGGACGCCCAGCGCAGTCTGGATTGGACCCAAAGCCGCATGTGGCACATCGAAAATCCGGCGACGACCAATGGCCTCGGCCAACCGAAGTCCTATGGCATCATGGGCGGCGAAAATTCCGTGCCCTATCCCCTGCCCGGTTCCGACACGCGGGAGAGCGCGGGCTTCACGAACCATAGCCTCTGGGTGACCCCCTACGACCCGTCGGAACGCTACGCGGCGGGGGAATATCCCAACCAGGGGCCGCTGGGGGATGGGCTGCCCGCCTGGGTGGCGGACGATGAGCCGGTGGTGAATCGGGATGTGGTGACCTGGTACACGATGGGCCTGACCCATGTGCCCCGCCCGGAGGAATGGCCGATTATGACGGGGCACCGCATGGGCTTTTTCCTGGTGCCGCGCGGCTTCTCGAATGAAAATCCGACCCGGGCGATCGCGGAGCCGGTCCTGCCAGCGGCGGGGGGTTAGGAAAATGCGGTGAATTCGGTGGGGGCCTGGGCCGTGGCGAGGAGTTGATCTACTGCGGCCCGGTGGGGCAGGGCGTCGGCGGCTCCGGCGGCGGTGGTGCAGAGGGCTCCGGCGGCGGCGGCAAAGCGCAGGGCGGCGGGCCAGGGTTGCCCTTCGGCGATCGCGGTGGCCAGGGCTCCATTGAAGGCATCCCCCGCCGCGACCGTATCGATCGCCGCGACGGTAAAGGGGGGCTGCCACAGGAGTTCGTTGGGCGTCAGGGCCAGGGCTCCGCGATCGCCGAGGGTGATCACCACGGTTTCGGCCCCGCGATCGCGCAGAATCCGGGCGGCGGCGGTGGCGGTGGCGCGATCGCAGACCGGAAACCCCACCAGACGGCTCGCCTCCGTTTCATTGGGCGTGAGCACCGTCGCTAGGCCATATAACTCTTCGGGAAATGCATCGGGCACCGGGGCCGGATCGAGGATCGCGATCGCCCCCGCCCCCCGCACCGCCGCCGCCGCCGCCATCACCGCCGCGATCGGCACCTCCAGTTGCAGCAGCACGATCAGGCCGGGGCGCAGAAGCGTTTGCAGGCGCGCCACCTCCGCCGCCCCCACCTGGCCATTGGCACCGGGCAGCAGCACAATTTGATTCTCGCCCCGGCGATCGCCCCCCGTCGCTACCGTCACCAGGGCCATGCCCGTCGGGGTGTGCGGATCCGTCACCACCTGCGATGCATCCACCTGGGCCGCCGCCAGGGTATCCCGCAGCATCCGGCCAAAATCGTCACCCCCCACCCGGCCCACCGCCGCCACCGCAGACCCCAAACGGGCCGCCGCGATCGCCTGATTCGCCCCCTTGCCCCCCGGCCCCGTGGCCCAGGTGTGGCCCGTCAGGGTTTCCCCCGCCACCGGCAGGCGCGGCACCCGCACCATCAGGTCCGCATTCAAACTCCCCAGCATCACAACCTGGGGGCGCATCCGGTTCGGGGGCATGGCATCGGGCGATCGCGGCGTTCCCATGGGCATCATCCGTCGAGTTTCACGGCTGACTTTTAAGTGAGATCAACCTTGAAGGCGGCGGCCCTTACCCTCCAATGCGGATCAGCTCCACCTCGAAGATCAGCGTCGCATTCGGCGGAATCACCCCACCGGCCCCGCGCGCCCCATAGCCCAACTCCGGCGGGATCACCAGGCGACGCTTGCCCCCCACCCGCATGGACATGACCCCCTCATCCCAACCTTTGATCACCTGGCCCACGCCAATGCGGAACGAGAAGGGACGCCCGCGATCGAGGGAGCTATCAAACTTCGTCCCGTCCTCCAGGGTGCCGGTGTAGTGAACCGTAACGTTCTGGCCCGCCTGGGGCATTGCGCCGGTTCCCTCCACCAAATCTTCGTACTGCAAGCGGGGTTCGGGGTTCTCCATGGGGGTCGTTGCCTCAGAATTTGCCTCGGAAGATGGATCCGCGATCGCGCCCTCCGTCGAGGCGATCGCATCGGTCAAGTCAGGGGTTTGGAGGGACTGGGCCGCCGTGCTGAGCAGGCGATCGGCCAGGGACTGCATCGCCGCTGGCGCATCAATGGCCCCACTCTCCGTCGGCTTCGGGGTCGAATTCGCCGCCTGGGCCGGGGCATCGCTCCCCGTGAACTGGATCACCAGCACCGCCACCAGGCAGGCCACCACCACGCCAAAACTAATCAAAATGTCACGCAAAATACCTGCTCCTACGGATCAACTAGGGGGGCGGACGGCCAACGGATAACCGGCCCCGGTGGATTCGGGTCGTTGCTGCGCTCTTGATCCTAACGCCAAAGCCGCCCCCGCCAGAAGTCCCTAGCGCCAAAGGCGATTTTCCAGATCCCGCACCTGCCGCTCTAGGCGATCGAGCCGCCCGCGCAGTTCATCCATCTCCGACTGCTGCGGCACCCCCAGATCCATCATCACCCGCTTGAGCTGCTGCTGAATTTGCGCCTCGAAGGTGGCCGTGGGGGACTGGCCCGTTTCCCCCTGCACCCGCGCCATCAGATCATCGACCAGCTTGCGGGCCTGCTCGGGATCGAGGCGGCCGGTGCGCACCCATTCATCGCTCACTTCCTTGATCTTTTCGGCGACGATCGCGGTGGTGCCGATGCCCAGGGTGAGCAATTGCTGTAGCCAGTTACTGTTATCCATTTGCGGTGATTGGGCCTCGGGGGCAGATCCAGCCGGTTATCGCTAGGCTAGCATGGCGATTTTGGCATCGGCGCACCTGGCCCTAGCGGTTGGGGGGGCTGGGCAGGGAACCGCTGGGGACGAGGGTGCCGTCGCTGGCGGGGTCTGGGGTGGTGGTGGGGCCGTCGGTTGGAGCGGTGGCTTCCGCGCTGCCGTCGCCTAGGGGGGGCTCGATCTGGGCGATCGGCAGGTCAAACCAGAAGATCGTGCCCACCCCCACTTCGCTGATCAGGTGGACGCTGCTCTGGTGCTTTTCGATGATGTTGCGGACGATCGACAGGCCCAGGCCCGTCCCTTCGAGGGTGTGGACGCGGTTTTCCACCCGGAAGAAGCGATCGAAAATGGCCTGCTGGTCCTCGCGATCGATGCCGATGCCCGTGTCGGCCACCTCGATGCGCACCACTGGATCGCCGCGATCGCCCGGGGCCGGATGGGGGTGGGGGTGGGGATGGGCTCCGGGGGGCCTGGTGCTGGCGGTCATGTGGCAGGCGGGCCAGAGGGTCGGCGGCACATCGCGCCCGGCTGGTACATAGGCCCGCAGGGCAACGCGGCCGCCCTTTTCGGTGAACTTCAGGGCATTGCCCACCAAATTGGCAAAAACCTGGAGCAGCAAATCGTAGTTGCCCACCACCAGGGGGATGTCCGCCTGGATTTCCTGGGTCAGTTCGATGCCCTTGTCGCGGGCGTTGAGCTGGTAGGTCCGCAGGGTTTGCTCAATGGGCTGGACCACTTCGATGGGGTCAAAGGCGTAGGTGCGGTTCGACTCCAGGCGCGACAGGTCCAGGACGTCATTGACCAGGCGGGTGAGGCGATCGGTTTCCCGGTTGGCGGTGTCGAGGAAGTCGAGGCGCTGCTCCTCGGAGAGTTCGTCGCCGTAGTCGTGGAGGGTTTCGATGAAGGATTTGATATTGAACAGGGGGGTGCGCAGTTCGTGGGAGACGTTGCTGATGAACTGGCTTTTGGCTTCGTTGAGTTCCACCTCGCGGGTGATGTCCTGGACGGTGATGGCGATGCCTTTGATGCTTTCCCGGTAGCGGTGGCCCGGTTCCTCGCGATCGCGGTCTTCGTACCAGCTACATTCGCGCACTTGGGGCCGTACGGGGTTTGAGCAGTTGTCCGTGGCGTGGCGATCGCAGGTGAAGCAGAGGGGATCTTCCCCCAAGGCCCGCTGGGACAGGACCGTGGTTAACAAAATCCGCACCGTGCGCTTGGTGGGTTCCGGGATGGTGAGGCGAAATTCGCCGCCGTCGCTGGTGCCGTCCGCCAGTTCGTAGAGGGGTTGAGTCAACTTGGCCTGGACGATCGCGGGGAACCAGGGCAGGACATTTTCGCCCACGATGTCGATGTCATCCCAGCCGAGGATGCGGCGGGCGGCGGGGTTGACGAGCACCGCATTGAGATCTAGATCCAGCAGCATGGCCCCATCCGCGATCGTCGAGACCAGGGTTTCCAGCTTGGCCTTGCTGGCGGTCAGTTCCTCAATATTTTGCTCCTCGTAATTTTCTAAACGCCGCGCCATGTCATTGAAGCTGAGGATCAATTCCCCCAGCTCGCCCCCCAACGGCAAATCAATGCGCTGCTTGAACTGGCCGGCGGCAATGCTTTTGACCCCCTTCACCAGTTCCTTGATTGGTTTGGTGATCGTCAGGGCATTGAAGACCGCCCCCAAAATCACCATCACCCAAATGGATACGAACACCGCGATCGTCACGTCCCGCGTCAGGTTCGATGAGGCCACCACCGTGGGGTTTGGATTGGTGCCCACCGCCAGCACCCCCAGGTACTGGTCCTCCCACACCAGGGGCACAAACACATCGGTCACCTGGCCGTTGGGGGTGTCGTGCTGGCGCACCATGGGGCTGGTGGCGTCGGCGGCGTAGTCCTCCGGCAGTTGGATGCGGCGGCGCAGGGTGAGGGAATTTTGGATTTCGGGATTCGAGAAGGGGATGCCATAGAAAATGCGCCCCTCCGTGTCCGCATAGAGCAGGTAGCGGACGCTGGTGGTGCTGCGGAAAAAGCGGCTGGAAAAATCCGCCAGACCGTCAAAATCCTGCTGGGCCACGAGGGGCTGGGCGTTGACGGAGATCAGCAGGGCCAGATCGCGCCCAAAGCGGGTGTCGTTGAGGCGGGCGTCCTGCTGGATGGTGTTGACGGCCCAAAAGGTGAGGCCGCTCATGAGCAGGGAGACCACGAGGGTTGCCGCCGCCATGAGCCGGGTTTGTAGCGTAAAGCTTGACCACCAGCGGCCAAGGGCGGCCCTAAGCGTCTTCAGCAACTCCATCGCGATCGGGGGCAAGGTTTACGGACGATCTTACCTGATTGGCTATGTCGCGACGGTAATAGGCTCCGTCGAACTGGATTTGGGCGATCGCGCGGTAGGCCCGATCAAAGGCGTCATCGAAATCGCTGCCGAGGCTGGTGACGGCCAGGACGCGGCCCCCGTCGGTGAGGATGGGGGCGTTGGGGGCGCTGCTCTGGCGCTTGGTGCCCGCGTGGAAGGCGATCGCGCGATCGCCGCCTAGGGTATCGAGGCCCTGGATGGGGTGCCCTTTGGTGAAGGGGCCGGGATAGCCCCCGGCGGCCATGACGACGCATCCGGCCACGGCGTCCTTCCAGGCGAAGGGGGGCAGGGTATCGAGGCGCTTTTCGATGCAGGCTTGCAGCACCTCATGGAGGGGCGTTTCGAGCAAAGGCAGGACCACCTGGGTTTCCGGATCGCCGAAGCGGCAGTTGAATTCCACCACCTTCGGGTCGCCGCTGGGGGTGATCATCAACCCGGCATACACGACGCCGCAGTAGTCAATGCCGCGATCGCGCAGGGCCGCCACGGTGGGTTCTAGGATTTCCCGCTGGACCCGCTCCATCAGGGCAGGGGTTGCCAGCGGGGCCGGAGCGTAGGCCCCCATGCCGCCGGTGTTTGGCCCCTGATCGCCCTCGCCGATGCGCTTGTGGTCCTGGGCGGGCAGGAGGGGGCGGATGGTTTGGCCGTCGGTCAGGGCGAGGACGGACACTTCCTTACCCTCCATAAATTCTTCGATGAGCACCTGCTGGCCCGCCGCGCCGAATTTGCCGCTGAAGCTTTCGTCGATCGCGGCGATCGCGGTATCGAGATCCATCGCCACGGTCACCCCTTTGCCAGAGGCGAGGCCGTCCGCTTTGATGACAATCGGAGCCCCCTGCTGCTGCACATAGGCTTTGGCCGCCGCCGCATCCGTGAAGCTAGCGGACGCCGCCGTGGGGATATTCGCCTGGGCCATCAATTCCTTGGCCCATTGCTTACTGGCCTCCAACTGCGCCCCGTCGCGCCCCGGCCCAAACACGGGAATAGACTGCGATCGCAACTCATCCGCCAAACCCGCCGCCAACGGTGCCTCCGGGCCAATAATCGCAAAGGCCACCCCCTGGGTCACCGCAAACCGGCAGATGCCCTCAAAATCATCCACCCGCATATTGGCATTCTCACATCGCGCCAGGGTGGCCGTGCCGCCGTTGCCGGGGATGCAATAGACCCGCGTCACCTTCGGCGATTGCAGCAGTGTCCAGGCGATCGCGTGTTCCCGGCCACCATTGCCCACAACTAAAACTCTCACGGATGCCTTCCTCTCAACGGATGCGATTACTCTCAATTCGGGGTATCGGTGGGGGCCTTGCCCCCGAGGGCCGCGATCGCGCGGGTACCGTGCATTATTGGGGATGATTTGCCACTGGGGCAATGGGGAACACCCGGATCTGTGTCCCGATCTAGCGTCCGTTCTGACCTGGGGAGCCGCGTTCCTGGGGGATTGGGCCAAGATAGGAATGACCGAAATGATCGGAAACCGTCAGTTAAGGATTCAAAAGGAATAGAACGCGCATGGGAACTGTCATCGTAACGGGCGTCGGCGGATTCATTGGCTCCCACCTGGCGGAAGCGCTCCTCGATCGCGGCGATCGCGTCATCGGCATCGACCATTTCAATGATTATTACGACCCCACTTTCAAACGCCGCAATGTGTCGGGGCTGCTCGGGCGCGATCGCTTCACCCTCCTCGAAGAGGACATCCAAACCCTTGATTGGCCCGCCCTGCTCAATGGCGTCAGCGAAATCTATCACCAGGCGGCCCAGGCGGGGGTGCGGGCCAGTTGGGGCAGCGGCTTCCGGGACTATACGGAACGGAACCTCAATGCCACCCAAATCATCCTAGAGGCGGCCAAAAGCGCCCCGGATCTCCAGCGGCTGGTCTATGCGTCTACGTCGTCGGTCTATGGCAACGCGGAAACCATGCCCACCCCGGAAACCCTCTGCCCGCAACCGGTTTCGCCCTATGGCATCACGAAGCTGGCCGCCGAGCGCCTCTGCTGGCTCTACCACCAAAATTTCAATGTGCCCGTTACGGCCCTGCGCTATTTCACGGTGTACGGTCCCCGCCAGCGGCCTGATATGGCGTTCCATAAATTTTTCAAGGCGGTCCTGGACGATCGCGCGATTCCTATCTATGGGGACGGCCAGCAGACCCGTGATTTTACGTTTATTGCCGATGCGGTGGCGGCGAATTTGCTGGCGGGGGCGGTGCCCGAGGCGATCGGCCAGGTCTTTAATATTGGCGGCGGCAGTCGGGTGGTGTTGATGGAGGTGCTGGCGACGATGGAGGCGATCGTGGGTCAGCCGATCAAAAAGGATTTTCAGGGCAATGCCATGGGGGATGCCCGCCACACGTCCGCTGATGTGACCAAGGCGCGATCGATTCTGGGCTATGACCCCCAGGTGTCCCTGGCGGATGGCCTTGCCCAGGAGTGGGAGTGGGTGAAGTCGATCTACTAGCGAGGTTGCTCGGTTGATGGTTGGTGGGGGAGGCGATCGCGCGATCGCACCCCAACGATCAAGACAAGGGGTTGATTAAACTCCTTGCCCCGTCGGTTTGCCCCACCGGTTTTGCTGGGGTGGCGGCGGCTGGGTTACTTGGTGGAATTGGGTTTCGTCGCGGCGAAGTATTCATCGATGTCGATCGCGGCGGAGCCCCCGGACACCATCAGTTCAAACATGGAGCCCAACTGGAACCAGATGAATAGGGCGGTGGGGACGACGACAACTGCGCCGACGCCGTAGGCCAGGGTGGTGAAGAAGCCCAGCACATGGAGGCTGGAGCCCATGGCCATGAAGGTGAAGGCGGACATGCCCAGGAAGGCGAGGCGCAGTTGCGGGTTTTTGTACTCGACGGTGCGCTGGGTGGCGCGGTTGATCTGCCAGCGGCCCACCTGGTATTCGAGCATGTCTTTGAAGACGAGGCCGAAGGAGACGGCGAAGATGGTCGAGATGATCACCACCGTGACGGGGGGGATGAGTTCGCCGGGATAGAGATAGGAGGAGTCCATGGGCGTTTGGGATATGGGTGGCTGCTGCGATTGTTACGTTTCGCAATGTTCGCCTGATCCTAACCCATGGGGGCGATCGCGGGGGATGCCCTGTGCCTATTGGTTATGAATGGTCAATTTAAGGTTTCCGCCCAATTTTGCAAGGGCAGATGGGGCACCCGGCTGAACTCACGGACATTGTTGGTCACAACGGTCAAGCTCAAACTGAGGGCATGGGCCGCAATCAAGAGATCCATATTGCCAATCGGCTGACCTTGGCGTTCAAGGCTATGGCGTAGGTTGCCGTACTGATAGCTGGCGGCGCGATCAAAGGGAACAATGACTAAAGGCAACAGGAAACGATCTAGGGCAGCTTGGTTGCGATCGCGCTGCTGACTTTTGGCAATGCCGTAGTCAAGTTCGGCGACGGTAATGCTAGAGATTGCAATGTCACCCAGTTCACAGGCCCGAAAGCGTTCAATGACCTGGGGCGGTTTGTGTTTGATCAAGTAAACGCAGATATTGGTATCCAGGAGAAATTTCACGGAAATAAATCCTCGCGTTCCTGGGGCAAATCTTGGGGGCGTATCTCGGGCCAATCCTCAAAACAATCGTCGGAAAAGAGGGTGAGGCTTTCCCATAGGATTTGCCAAGGGTTAGCGGCGGGCAGCAAGACCAGGGCGCTCCCGAGGGGTTTGAGGTAGACTGCTTCGCCAAGAAAGTCAATGGATTGGGGCAAAGTGAGGCTCCAGCCTTGATCTTGCTTGATAATTTCGACTCGTTCCATGGGGGTGACCTCCGGTGCAAAGACTTGCGCAGCTTGGTTGAAGGGCGGGGAGGCTGGTGTGGCGTTGTTCTAACGGTAGCGCAGATCTTTGGGTGGAGGGAGGTGCTGTTGCACGGCGCGATCGCGGGGATGAATGATACTGACCGACAACGGTAGGGTGCCGTTCGCAAAAGTGACGATTTGGCCGAAATTTCTGATTTTGCGGACGCACCGTATCCATTCAATGTAGGCCGGTGTGTGTGGTAGGCGCGATCGCGGGAATGAATGACGCTGACCGACAACGGTAGGGTGCCGTTCGCAAAGGTGACGATTTGGCTGAAATTTCTGATTTTGCGAACGCACCGTATCCATTCAATGTAGGCCGGTGTGTGTGGTAGGGCGGCGCGATTGCGATGGTTCTTGATGGGGCTGGTGCGTTCGGGATGGCGGCGCGATCGCTAAAGGTATATATCATCTGCAAAGGTTGTAAGTCACTTGAGTGTTGTGCTAGGTTCATGTTGGTTGCGGTATGGCTGACTCAGTCCCAACGTGAAGACAGCAAAGACCCTCACCAAAAAATGAAACTCAAGATGTCTACCCAATCAATATGCAACTGATTCTGCTTATCCTCTTCCTTCCTATAATCGTTTTTGTTGCAGCGCTAAAAGTTTACGCGATTATTTTTGGCGTGGTGGTTCTGCTGATCATGTGCTTTCTACAATATGTTCTGAATATTGATGTCTTTGGAGCAACGGATAGATTTTTAAAAAGTAGACAGCAGAGAAAAGATGAATATCTGCACCCAGAAAGAGATGTCTTAAGAGATTGCGTCATAGCTGATCTATCCGATTCTGTTGGCTCATACATACATTTCTTGCGAGAAATGAAGAGCTATCACTATGACAGAAGTCGTCGCCAGAAAGTCGTAACTCTTGATTTATTCCAAATCAGGCTCTCTGATGAAAAAATACAGATAAGGGGAAATAGCATCACGTATAGCGTTAATGAGATAATGACAATTGCAAAACAAATAAGAAAACGCGGCAAGTCACGAATTTATGTTAATGCGACTGAATATGATATTGTTTCTATTCCTCGTGAATCAAAAGCATCCTTGTATACAAAAAAGATAATTCTTGCCATTGAAGAAATTCTCAGCCTTAAGAAACTTGAGGAGTCGCTTGAAACTAAGCTGAGTAAACTAGAAGAGAAGGCAAAGATTTTAGGTAAGTCTGAGTTATCGGAAAATGACGCCAAGGAAGTTCTTGCCAAGATAGAGACGATACGACACAGAAGAACTAATGCGCGCCAAAAAATTTCTGGAAACAAGAAGTTGATTGAAAAGATGGCAATCCCTATCTTTGCAAGCAATTCTGACGAATTGTTCGATAAGCTTAACGCTTAGTGTCTGAAGATTGACCAGTACGCCAACTAAGTCCATAGTCTCGCTCATCTTTTGAAGTGACTGCAATTGAATAGAGGCGGATTTTCTGCTGTGAACCTTACGTTCGCCTGAATTTTGGCACTAAAGATTAAAAAACTTAAGTGGTCTGACTCATATACGCGCACTCTAGTCATCTGACCTCATATAGTCACCAAGATACAAGCGCACAAACTCATCTGCCGCCGCTGGGTTCATCTCCCGTAACGCGATCGCGATTTGCACAATCGTCTCACCGTTCGGATCCCGTAACTCATGACACCAGCGGTAGACGCTGCTGCGCTTAATGTCCAGCTTCACCGCCAACTGATTTTGGCTGATTCCGTGCGCCGCCAAAGCTTGACGCAGTGCCTGTCCTGCTTTTCCCATGGCGCGATCGTGTCAGAACCTCCTGAACCAAGTAAATGGCTACCAGAAGGATCGCATATAATCCTCTGTGATCCTTCTGGTAGTCAAAACAATTGAGGAGCCATGACCGTAAAACCGCAATGCTTCATCGAAACGACTGATCGCGCCGTCCCCTGCGATCGCACCGCCCCACGCGCCGACGGTCGTGAATGGATCGAAATCACCCTCATCGGCAGTCCAAACGCGATCGCCAACACCCAGCGCGTCCTACAACTGCGCGGCTTTGCCCAACTCTATGAGTGGAGCCCCCTCCAGCCCGCCGCCAAAACCGGCAAATTCATTTCCCTCATGCGCCGCCTGCTCTATCTCGCCTAAGACCAACCGCGCGATCGCCCTCAATCCCGCGATCGCGCCCGCCGATATTGCGCCCCCCCGATCAGCAACAGAGCGATCGCCCCCAACGCCGCCAGCACCGGCCACACCTCCCCGCGATCGGCCACCGTCGCCCCCGCACTGCCCAACATCACAAACGGCAGCACCCCCGGCATCGTCCCCAACACCGTCGCGAGGCCATAATCCCGCCAGGAAATCGCCGTCAGCCCCGCCGTGAAATTCACTAAACCGTAGGGCAAAATCGGCAGCAGCCGCAGGGCCAGCAAATAGAGCCAGCCATCGCGCCGTAGTTCCGCATCCATCGCCTGCCAGCGCCCCTCCAGCCGCCGTTCAAACATCGGCCGCGCCCAATGGCGACTGAGGCCAAAGGCAACCATCGCCGCCGCGATCGCCGCGATCGTCGTCCACACCGTCCCCCAAACCGCCCCAAACAGCGCCCCCCCCAACAAATTCAGGGCCGTAGACGGCAGCACCAGCAGGGTCACTATCACATAAATGCCCATGTAGGCGATCGGCGCGATCGCCCCCCACCGGGCAATGGACGCCCGCAGCACCTCCCCATCGAGCCCCCCCAGGCCATAGGCCGTCACCGCGATCGCGCCGACGCAAATCCCCAGCACCACCACCGTCGCCCGCTTAGAACCCATGGCCCAGGCCCCCCATCATCGTGTGCAAGGTCTAGGACGCCGAAGCCTCCGCCGCCATCAACGGTTCCGCCGGTTCTGCGGGTTCCGCCGCCCCACTCCCCGATCGCTGGTGGGCCTCTGACCGCGCGATCGCCGCTTCGAGCACCCCCACAAACAGGGGATGGGGCCGATTCGGCCGCGACTGGAACTCCGGATGGAACTGGGTCGCCAGGAAGAACGGATGTCCCGGCAACTCCACAATCTCCACCAGCCGCCCATCCAGGGACGTGCCGCTCACCCGATAGCCCGTTGCATGGAGCTGGCTGCGGTAGGCATTATTAAACTCATAGCGGTGGCGGTGGCGCTCATAGACCACCTCCTTCTGATAGAGGCGATGGGCCAAACTATCCGGCTCCACCCGGCAAGGGTACAAACCCAGGCGCATCGTCCCCCCCAAATCCACCACATCCTGCTGCTCCGGCAACAGGGCAATGATCGGATTGCGGCACTCCGGATCAAACTCCGCGCTGTTGGCATCCTCCAAACCGGCCACATGGCGCGCCCATTCAATCGTCGTACACTGCATCCCCAGGCACAGGCCCAGGAACGGCACCCCCTGCTCCCTGGCATACTGGATCGCGCTCACCTTGCCATCGACCCCCCGGCTGCCAAACCCTCCGGGCACCACGATCGCGTCCACATTGTCCAGATAGGCCGCCGCCCCATCCACCTCCACATCCTCAGAACTCACCCACCGCACCTTCAGTTCGCTGCCCGTCGCGATCGCCGCATGGCCCAACGACTCCACCACCGATTTATAGGCATCGGACAAACTCACATACTTGCCAACGATCGCCACCTCCAGGCGACGGCTGGGGTTATACATGCGCTCCACCATCGTCTGCCACTGCTCCAGATCCGGCTGGCGCTGCTCTAGGCCCAATAGGGTGAGGGTCTGTTCCGCCAACCCCTCCCGCTCCAGCATCAGGGGCACCTCATAAATGCTCTTGGCATCGAGGCAAGACACCACGCAGCTTTCCGGCACATTGCAAAATTCCGACAGCTTCGCCCGCTGGCCTGCCGGGAGCGCATGGGAACAGCGGCACACCAAAATGTCCGGCTGAATGCCAATTGATCGCAACTCCTTGACCGAATGCTGGGTGGGCTTGGTTTTCAGCTCCCCCGCCGCCGGGATCCACGGAATCAGCGTCACATGCATATACATCATGTTCTGGCGACCCACATCTTTGCGGAACTGGCGGATCGCTTCGAGGAACGGCAGGGACTCGATATCCCCCACCGTGCCGCCAATTTCCGCAATCACCACATCGGAATTGGTATTGGCCGCCACCCGGTGGATGCGCTCGCGGATTTCCGCCGTGATGTGGGGAATCACCTGCACCGTGCCCCCCTGGTAGTCGCCGCGCCGTTCCTTATTAATGACCGACTGGTAGATCAGGCCCGTGGTGACGCTATTGAGCCGGGACATGTCCGTGTCGGTGAAGCGTTCATAGTGCCCCAGGTCCAGGTCCGTTTCGGCCCCGTCGCCGGTCACGAACACTTCCCCGTGCTGGAAGGGGCTCATGGTGCCGGGATCGACGTTGATGTAGGGATCGAGCTTGAGGATGGAGACGGAGTAGCCTCGGGATTTGAGCAGACGCCCCAAACTTGCCGCGACGATGCCTTTTCCAATGCTGGAAACGACGCCGCCGGTCACAAAAATAAACTTAGCCATCGCCAAACCTGCGCTCGAACCCGTCAGAACCCATCAATTTTGCCATAGGTGCGATCGCGGGGGGACGGCGGCCTCGGCGGGGGCGGGCGGTGGGGCGATCGCGGGGTATTGGTCCGAAAATTCCCCTAAAATGGCGGGAGTTTCCGATGTCCTGGGGAGGTCTGTTGAATGGAACGGTTGAGCGCGATCGCCAATGGCTTAATTTTTATTTTATTGCTGGCCTTTATTGCCAATAGTTTGGTGCGAATGGGCCTTTTTCTCTGGGATAAATACGCCCTCTAGGATCGATCCCTAGGGCAGCGGTTCGCGATCGCAGGGCCACAAATCCTCGCGATAAAAATGGCGTTTGCTGTCCTGGTCCTCTAACTGAACCGTGACGGCGCGATCGCCCACGGTCACCACCGTCCCCCGCAGGCCATTCCAGGCATAGTCCCCATCAGGCCGCACCACCCGCACCTCGACGCGATCGCCGGGATGCAGCGGGTCATGGGGCAAGATTTCCTGGGCCTTCCAATAGATCCAGTCGCGCAACTGGTAGTTCAACGCAAAGGGATTTTCATCCTGGGGACAGTGGCCCACCCCTTCGAGGGGCACAAATTTTTCTACGCAGGGGAATTGCTCAAAGGCCCGCCCCAACTCCACCGGCTCCCACGGATCGGCGGTGCCCCACCAGATCGCCACGGGCACGGTGACAACTTCTAGCAAATCCTCCGGTAGCGGCCCCTGGGAATAGCCCGTGAAGGCCAAAAACACATCGGCGGCCCCCGGATCCTGGGCCGGTTCCATCAAAATATCCACCAGTTCATCGGTGACGGCGGCGGGGTCGCCATAGGCTTGGCGCAGAATATTGCGGACGGTTTTGGGGGTCGCCAACTGGCGGAAAAACCAATGGCCGATCCGTTTTTGCTTCAAAATCCGCTGCAACAGGGGCGCACCCACCCGCTTGGGCCAGGGCTGGCTGGCGAGGCGGCGATCGTGCAGCAACCGCAGGGAACAATTCAATAAAGCCACGGCCCGCACCCGCTCCGGCGCGATCGCGGCGGCCTGCAACGCCACCACACAGCCAATGGAATTGCCGATCACAAAGGCCGGCTCCCCCACCACCTGGTCAATAAAATCCACCACCTGCTGGCCCCAGGTGTCGAACGTGTAGCCCGGATCGGCGGGATCCGGCTTATCGGACCCCCCAAACCCCAGCAGGTCGATCGCGAACACCCGGCACCATTCCCCCAAAAACGGCAGATTTTTGCGCCAATGCCGCCACGAGGCCCCAAAGCCATGGACCAGCACCACCGCAGGGCCGCGATCGCCCGAGCGCCCATAGCAAACCTCGAAACCGCGCCAGGTCCACCGGTTCGGACAGCGCCCCGCCGCGATCGCGATCGTCCCCGTTCGCCCCCGTTCCCGCTCCACCATGGCCCGCCCTTGACTCGATTGTTACCTTTCTTCATCTTACGCATTTCCGCCGCCGCGCCGCGATCGCAACCCCCATGCGCAGACAGCATCAACCCCATCGCAGAAACTCATCGGGCCAGGGGCGATCGTAATCGGAGATACAAAACCAATTGAACCGCATTTCTAAGATGCAGCAAAAGCGCGTGCCAAGGTAATATCAACCTCTCCATTCCCCAGGAAAATTCCAGGGGACGGAGCATTGATCGAAACATTCCCCTTGGCCTATGGAAGGAGCAAACCCGTGTCCGTTGCCAGCGACCCCGCCACCAAGCTCAATCGCATCGAAAAAGCCAAGGCTGAAAAGCACGGTCTCGCGGTTCTCGACGAGCTAGAACAGTTTGCAAAATCCGGCTGGGAAGCGATTGATAAAACCGACCTGGAAATGCGCCTGAAATGGTTAGGCATTTTCTTTCGTCCCGTCACCCCCGGTAAGTTCATGGTGCGCCTGCGGGTTCCCAGCGGCTGCATCACCAGCGACCAACTGCGGGTTTTGGCAGGGGCCATTGGCCGCTACGGCACCGACGGCACGGCGGACATCACCACCCGCCAAAATATTCAGCTTCGGGGCCTGCTAATTGAGGATATTCCTGAGCTGTTTCGGCAACTTCAGGCGGTGGGTCTGACCTCGATTCAGTCGGGGATGGATAATGTTAGAAATTTGACCAGTTCCCCCGTGGCGGGCCTCGATCCCGATGAATTGATTGATACGCGGGATCTGGCCCAACGGACCCAGGATGCGATCACGGCGGGGGGCAAAGGAAGCCTAGAATTTTCCAATTTGCCCCGAAAATTAAACATTGCCTTCGAGGGGGCGCGGGACAATTCCATCCACGCGGAAATTAATGATATTGCCTTTGTTCCGGCCTATCGGGAGGGGCAATTGGGCTTCAATGTGCTGGTGGGGGGCTACCTTTCCGCCCAGCGCTGTGTGGAATCGATCGCCATGGATGTGTGGGTGCCGCCCAATGATGAGGTGATTGACCTGTGCTGCGCGATGCTGCGGTTTTATGACCGCGAGGGCCTCGCCTTGGGGCTGCGGGAAAATCGGGCCAAGGCGCGGCTGTGGTGGGCGATCGAGAAGCTGGGGATTGAAGGGTTCCGGGCGGCGGTGGAGGCGGAACTGGGGCGATCGCTCCTGCGGGCGGCTCCGGAGGATGAAATCCAGTTAGATAAGCGAGATCACCTGGGAGTCCATGCCCAAAAGCAGGCGGGCTATTCCTACGTGGGGGTCCATGTGCCCATGGGTCGCCTGACGGCGGAGCAAATGTACGAGCTAGCGCGGCTGGCGGAAACCTATGGCCAGGGCGAACTGCGGCTGACGGTGGAGCAAAACGCGATTTTCCCCTGGATTCCGAACGATCGCGTGGAGGCCCTGCTGTCGGAGCCGCTGCTGACGGAGTTTCAGATTGCGCCGCCGACCCTGACGCGATCGGTCATTTCCTGCACCGGCAAGCGCTACTGCAATTTCGCCCTGGTGGAAACGAAGGGGCGGGCGCTGGAAATGGCGCAATTGCTCGATCAGGAATTTGACCTACCCGAACGGGTGCGGATGCACTGGACCGGCTGCCCGAATTCCTGCGGTCAGGCCCAGGCGGGGGACATCGGTTTCATGGGCACCAAGGTCCGCAAGGATGGCCAGGTGGTCGAAGGGGTGGATGTGTACCTGGGCGGCAAGGTGGGCAAGGGGGCGACCCTCGGGGAATTGCACCAGAAGGGGGTGGCCTGCGAGGATCTGCCGGACCTGCTGCGATCGCTCCTCGTCGAGCGGTTTGGCGCAACGCCGAAGGGTTGAAGGGCCGCCAGCCGGACAGTCTAGCGTTTCATCAAAGGATAGGGCGGGGGCGCGATCGCGGGAAGGACTCAACCAGTTCCCCCGATCCGTCCCTTTTTTTTGTTTGCGCCTAGGTGAGATTGCCCCAGTCAGTCCAAGTGCAGAAAAAAGATCCAAGAACAAACAAAAAAATAAGACAAGGGGCTTCAAGCCCCTTGCCCCACACCGATCAAGTAACCGGCGGAATCGAACTTGACTTAGCCCACCAGCGCCGGAGCCTTCTCCCAGCGATTCAGGGCCGTCCCCACAATCGACAGATCCTTCATCAGCTCATCGAACTGATCCGGCGTCAGGGACTGCGGCCCATCGGACAGGGCCTTCTTCGGATTCGGATGCACTTCAATCATCAGCGAATCGGTCCCCGCCGCGATCGCCGCCCGCGCCATCGTCGGCACATAGTGGGACCAACCCGTCCCGTGGCTCGGATCCACATTGATCGGCAGGTGGGTCAGGCGGCGCAGCACCGGCACCGCACTCAGATCCAGCAGATTGCGCGTGTACTGGCGATCAAACGTCCGCAGCCCCCGCTCACAGAGGATCACATTCGGATTGCCCCCCGCCAGGATATATTCCGCCGCCATCAGCCACTCCTCAATGGTGGCCGACATGCCCCGCTTCAGGAACACCGGCTTGTCCTGGGCACCCACCTGCTTGAGCAGGGAGAAATTCTGCATATTGCGCGCCCCCACCTGGATGATGTCCGCCACCTCGTAGATCTTGTCGAGGTCCGCCGTATCCATCACCTCTGTGATGATGCCCAGGCCGCTCTCCTGACGGGCCGTCGCCAGCAATTCTAGGGCGCTTTCCCCGTGGCCCTGGAAGGCATAGGGAGACGTGCGGGGTTTGTAGGCCCCCCCGCGCAGGAACTTCGCCCCGGCGGCCTTCACGCGGACCGCCGTCTCGACGATCATTTCTTCGTTTTCCACCGAGCAGGGGCCAGCGATCACCACGATCGGATGGGCTTCCCCGAAGGCGACCGGGCCGTTCGGCGTCGGCACGATCACTTCGCTCGATTCCCCGTGGCGATATTCGCGGCTCACCCGTTTGAAGGGCTGCTCGACGCGCATCACCTGTTCAATCCAGGGGCTGAGCTCTTCGAGGCGGTTCGGATCCAGGCTGGCGGTGTCGCCCACCAGGCCGATGATGACCTTGTGGCGGCCCACAATGGGTTCCGGCTCTAGGCCCCATTCGCGGCATTCGACGTTAATGCGCTCGATCTCTTCCGAGGGTGCGCCGCTGCGCATGACGATGATCATGGATTATTACCCCTTGCGAATCGACTGGGCGCGATCGCGATTCCGCTGACCATCCATCGGCATAAGTTCGGAGGATGCGGGCGATCGCCCAATGGCTAAGACAAAACCTTAAGGTAAGACCTTAGGGCAAAACGAAAAGAAGACCACTAAAAGCAAAAGAACGGAGCCCCAGTGCAACGGGTAGCTCCGGCCTACTTGCCTTTAGTTTAGGAGTTGTTGCGGGATCTGGCCGCCTGGGCGTCGCGCCAGGAGCTGCGCATTCGGCCAAAGTTGGTGCGGAATTCCGCTAGCCCCAGGAGACTGCCCGGTTCATCCTCCTCCCAGGAGGCGGACAGCACCCCGTAGCTCAGGCCCAACACCCCCAGGCCAAGGCCCCCGAGGCTCGCCAGCAGCACCGCCACATTGGGCAGTTCAGCGATGCCGTTGACGTTGATCCAATAGCCCACGATGAAGCTGGCAAACCCAAGCCCCGTGGGAATGCCGCAGAAGGCGGCCATGCGCTTCACCATGCGCCGGTTCACCACCTCGGGGATCGCCATCTCTTCCCGGCTGTAGCGACGGGGTGCGCCGCGATCGCGGGTTTCGGCGGCGGCTTTCTCGGCCTCCCGCTGCTTCTTAGAAGGGGGCAGGGGATTGAGGGGGCGGGCCTGGGGCTTCGGCGGCGCAGGGGATTCCGGGGCGTCCTTGGGGGCGGCGGCCTTTCCCTTGCGGCTGCCCTTGGGCTCGAATGGTAGGCGATCGCGATCGCCCTTAGCGGCAGGTTCGCCGGACACGGTTAAGTCCTCCCTAGCCGCGAATGCCGAGCTTTTGGATCAGGGCTTGGTAGGCATCGCGATCGCGCTTGAGGATATAGGCCAACAGGCGCTTACGGCGACCGATGATCTTCAGCAGACCCCGGCGGGAGGCATGATCCTTCTTGTTCGCCTTCAGGTGCTCGCTCAGTTGCTGCACCCGGGCCGTCAGCATGGCCACTTGCAGCTCAGCCGAACCCGTATCGGTCGGGTGGGCTTGATACTCATTGATGAGCTTCTGTTTGATCTCTTGTTTCAGGGGCATGGGATCTAAACGTTGCGTATGTCGCGTATGGAGAAAAGATTGCTACGGAACAGCAGTCTACTATCGTATCACGGCTCACGGAAAGGGGCCGGATCCCCGCGATCGCGTGATCCAAACATGGCCCCTCCCCAACGGCCCCCAGCGATCGCCGAGGGAACGCCTACAGATCGCCGCTGGTTTCCGCCTCCCCGATCGCGGCGGCAGTCTTCTCGCGATCAAGCTTCAGGATCAGCACCCCCAGCGGCGGCAGGGACAGATCCACCGAATAGGGCCGCTGGTGGAACCACCATTCCTCCGCCCACTTGCCGCCCAAATTGCCCACATTACTGCCCCCATACTTGCCCGCATCGCTATTAAAAACCTCGCGGTAGAAGCCAAAGAACGGCACCCCCACCCGGTAGTGGGAATGGGGCTGGGGCGTGAAATTGCACACCACAATCACAAAATCCTTGTAATCCTTCTCCCAGCGGACAAACGACAGGACACTGTGGGCACTGTCACTGCAATCAATCCACTCGAAACCCGCCTCACTGAAATCTTGGCTATAGAGACAGGGTTCACTGCGGTAGAGGCCATTGAGATCCGTTAGGAACTGGCGCAACTGGGCATGGGGCTGGCAGTTGAGCAAATGCCACTCCAGATCCGCCCACACATTCCACTCGCTCCACTGGGCAAATTCCATCCCCATGAACAGGGTTTTCTTGCCGGGATGGGCAAACATATAGGCATATAAACAGCGCAAATTAGCAAACTTTTGCCACTCATCCCCCGGCACTTTGCCGATCATATTGCTCTTGCCGTGGACCACCTCATCATGGGATAGGGCGAGCATAAAATTCTCGCTGAAGGCATACATGATGCTGAAGGTGACGTTGTTTTGGTGGTACTGGCGGAACCACGGATCCATGCTGAAATAGTCCAGGGTGTCGTGCATCCAGCCCATGTTCCACTTCAGGTTGAACCCTAAGCCCCCCACGTAGGTGGGCCAGGACACCATCGGCCAGGCGGTGGATTCTTCCGCAATTGATAGGACTCCGGGGTGATAGCTGAAGATCAAATGGTTGAGTTGCCGCAGGAATTCAACCGCCTCTAAATTTTCGCGCCCGCCGTATTCATTGGTGACCCACTCGCCCTCTTCGCGATCGTAGTCCAGGTACAGCATCGAGGCGACCGCATCCACGCGGATCCCATCAATGTGATATTTATCGAACCAAAAGAGGGCATTGGAGACTAAATAGTTGCGGACTTCGTTGCGGGAATAGTTAAAGACTAGGGTGCCCCAGCCCTTGTGTTCCCCCTTGCGCGGATCGGCGTGTTCGTAGAGGCAGGTGCCGTCAAAATTAGCGAGGCCATGGCCGTCCTTGGGGAAGTGGCCGGGGACCCAATCGACGAGGACGCCGATGCCGTTTTGGTGGCATTGATCGATGAAATACATCAGATCCTGCGGCGAGCCGTAGCGGGAGGTGGCGGCGTAGTGGCCGATGACTTGATAGCCCCAGGATCCGTCGAAGGGGTGCTCGGCGACGGGGAGCATTTCGATGTGCGTGAACCCCATTTCTTTGACGTAGGGGATCAGGCGATCGGCCAGTTCCCGATAGGTCAAGAAGCGGGCTCCCGGTTTCATGTCGTTGACCTGGACCGGGGTGGCGGGGCTGCCGTCGTGGTGGGTGCAGGGGAGCTGGATGTCCTCATGGAGCCAGGAGCCCATGTGGAGTTCGTAGACGGAGATGGGCTGGGTGAGGGGATCGCCTTGGCGGCGCTGTTCGAGCCAGTCGCCGTCGTTCCAAGCGTAGCTGTTGAGGTCGGTGACGATGGAGGCGGTTTTGGGGCGCACTTCCTGCTGGAAGCCGTAGGGGTCGGATTTTTCGTAGATGTGGCCGTCTTGGTTTTTGATCTCGAATTTGTAGCGTTCGCCGTAGTCGAGGCCGGGGATGAAGAGGTCCCAGGTGCCGCTGGGGAGTTTGCGCATTTGGTGTTTGCGCCCGTCCCAGTGGTTGAAGTCGCCGAGGAGGGAGACGTTGCGGGCGTTGGGTGCCCAGACGGCGAAGTAGACGCCCCGTACGCCGTCCTGTTCGACGACGTGGGCTCCCATTTTTTCGTAGATGCGGTGGTGGTTGCCTTCGCCGAAGAGGTGCTGGTCAAATTCGGTCAACAGGGGCGATCGGAAGGCGTAGGGGTCGCTGATGGTGCGATCGCGATCGCCTTCGGTGATGCGCAGTTGATAGTTGGCGAGGGTGTCCCGTTCGAGGGTGCATTCAAAGAAGTGGGGGTTATGGACCGACTCCATGGGGATTTCGAGGCGGTCTTCGGGAAACACGACCGTGACGGCGGTGGCGGTGGGCTGGTAGGCCCGGATGGCCCAGATGGTGGTGCCGCCGTCCTGGGAGATCAGATGCGGCCCGAGGACCTCGAAGGGATCGTGGTGGTGGTTCCAGACGATGCGATCGATCTGCTCGGTGGCAATGGTCGGGCTCATACGGTCGGTTTCCTGTCTATGACGGGTTGTGATGCGGTGCTTTTAGTGTAGTGATTGAATTCGGGTCTGCTGGGGCCGTCCGCTGGGTGGGGCGGTTGGTTGCCGTTGAACTTAGCAGATTGAAGGGTTCACCTCAATCTTCGGCGTGGTAATCGCCGGATTTGCCGCCGGTTTTCCGCAACAAATGGATATTTTCGATACAAATTGATTTTTCGAGGGCTTTGGCCATGTCGTAGAGGGTGAGGGCGGCGGCGGTGGCGGCGGTGAGGGCTTCCATTTCGACGCCGGTTTCGCCTTTGGTTTTGACGGTGGCTTGGATGCGGTAGCCGGGGCGATCGCGGGGGCTGTCGGTTGAGTGATCGAGGGGGTCAATGTTGACGCTGACTTTGCCGAGGGGGATGGGGTGACACAGGGGGATCAGGTTGGGGGTTTGTTTGGCGGCCATGATCCCGGCGAGGCGGGCGGTGCCCAATACGTCGCCTTTGGGGGCGTTGCCGGCGGCGATCGCGGCAAAGGTTTCGGGTTCCATGCGGACGATCGCGATCGCGGTGGCTTCGCGGACGGTGGCGGTTTTGGCGGTGATATCGACCATTTGGGCTTGGCCGCTGCGATCGAGGTGGGTGAGGGGTTGCATGGGGATGGTTGGGGATGGGTTAGGAACGGGGGCGGGGATCAAAATTGCTGCAAAATTTCTTGGGGAAGTCCCTTGTCAAATTCGGGGGTGTTCGTGATACTATCTAATCCCGGTGACGGAGCGACAGCTCCGAGGGCCGAAAAAACGGGGGCGTGTAGCTCAGTGGACTAGAGCACGTGACTACGGATCACGGTGTCGGGGGTTCGAATCCCTCCTCGCCCGTTTTATTTGAAAAGCAACAAAAACCCCCGGTAGGGTGCGTTCGGTAACGCTTGCATCGCACGATCAAGCTTGCATCCCGAACGCACCGGCAATCCATGGTCAACGCGATCGCGGGATTTTCGTTCTGTTCCGAACGCACCGGCAATCCATGGTCAACGCGATCGCGGGATCGATCCCCACAAACGCAAAATTTTTGGGAATGGATCGGTTCATCCACAGGGGGCGGTGCGATCGCAAAAGGAGGCGGTTCGGTGAAATTGAACCGTGGCGATCGCACCCTACCGGCATTTTTATCGTTATTTAGGCGATCGCGGCCAGAATCGCGTCAATAATCGTGCCATTGGCCTTGGGGAACGGGTAATCGCGCAGTTGGGCCGCCTCGACCCATTTCACCTCATCGCAGGCGATCGCCTGGGGTTCGCCGGACAGGTGGCGGCACCAGTGGACATGCAGGGTCACCTTGTAGTGGGTGTAGGCGTGGTCAATGACGATGAGTTCGTCGTCCACCGCGATCGCGATGCCCAATTCCTCGTCAATTTCGCGCCGGATGCAGTCCGCGATCGTCTCATTGGGCTCCACCTTGCCGCCGGGGAATTCCCACAGGCCCCCCAGGAGGCCATCGGCGGGGCGGCGATCGATCAAAATCTGGCCCGCGTCGTTGCGGATGACGGCCACGCCAATGGTTTTGTGGGGCAGGGGGCCTTTGGACTCGCTCATGGGCAGCTCGGTTTGGCGATCGCTCTGGTACGCCTGACAGTATGCCATCCAGGGGCACAGCAAACAGGCGGGATTGCGGTAGGTGCAGAGGGTTGCCCCCAAATCCATCAGGGCTTGGTTGAAGTCGCGGGGGCGATCGCGGTCCAGCAGCGCCTCAGAGATCTCCCACAGGTCCGCCATGGCCCGAGCCGGGGGGCGATCGAGGGCCACCAACCGCGCCAGCACCCGTTTCACATTGCCATCTAAAATCGCCACCGGCAGATCGTAGGCATGGCTCAAAATGCCCCCCGCCGTTGTGCGTCCAACTCCCGGCAACGCGATCGCCGCCTCAAACTCCTGGGGGAACTGGCCCCCGTGTCGCTCCATGAGCAACCGCGCCGCCCGGTGAAGATTGCGGGCGCGGCTGTAGTAACCCAACCCTTCCCACGCCTTCAAAATGTCCTGCAAATCCGCCGCCGCCACCGATTCCACCGTCGGGAAGCGATCGCACCACCGCTGGTAATAGGGCAGCACCGTCTTCACCTGGGTTTGCTGGAGCATAATCTCCGAAATCCAAACCCGGTACGGATCATCGCGATCGCCCGGCGATCGTCGCCACGGCAAATCCCGCCCATGGCGGCCATACCAATCCAACAGCGATCGCCGCAGGGCCACCCCATCGCGCCCCAACCGATCCACCGCGATCGCCCTAGACCGGCCCAAATTCCCTAACCCCTGCGGGCACCAACACCCTAGGCATCCTGACTATCGAAGCCCAAACCCGCCGCAAGGCTACGCTCCATCGCCATGCGCTGCTCCGCATTCCGCAGAAAATAACCACTCATCATCGCCGACGCCAGCAATTTACCCAACTGCTCGCGGCTCGTGGTCACCGTCACCTCAAAATCCCCCGACGGCAAACCGCCCAACATGCCGATGATATTGCGCTCCATCAGCTTCATCACCTCCGGCGACGCGGGCTGCGACAGGCGCGACACCGTTTCCGGATGCAGCGACTGCACATAGCCGATCAGGGATTCAGGGGCGTGGGGAACCTGACTGAAGTCCGGGGTTTGATCCATTTCGTCGTACACGGCTGAATCCCTCAAAGTGATGACGGGGGCGGCGGCGGCGTGGCTAGATCACAACGCCCACGCGGCCCCCTGAACCGATCCCAATCTATCAACCACCGATGGGATTGAGGGGTCGTCATAACCGAACCGGCCATGGGGCGATTTTTCGACCGCGCACGGGGAACGATCGCCGCCCCCTAGGGCAGCCAGCGGGCCACATCCTTAGCGTGGTAGGTCAAGATCAAATCTGCCCCCGATCGCTTGAAGCTGGTCATGGTTTCTAGGACCACCCGCTCCTCATCGATCCAGCCATTGAGGGCCGCCGCCTTCACCATGGCATATTCCCCCGACACGTTATAGGCCGCCACGGGCAGGTTCGACGCTTCCTTGACGCGCCAAATCACGTCCATGTAGGCCAGGGCGGGCTTGACCATGAGCATGTCGGCCCCTTCGGCGATGTCTAGCTCAATTTCCTTGATCGCCTCGCGGCCATTGGCGGGATCCATCTGGTAGGTGCGGCGATCGCCGAATTGGGGCGTGGATTCCGCCGCATCCCGGAACGGGCCGTAGTAGGCGGAGGCATATTTTGCCGCGTAGGACAGGATGGGAATATCCTCAAACCCGGCCCCATCGAGCCCTTCGCGGATCGCGCCCACAAACCCATCCATCATGCCCGACGGCGCAATGATATCGGCCCCGGCGTTGGCCTGGGAGACGGCGGTTTTTTTGAGCAGTTCCAGGGTCGGGTCATTGAGGACGCGCCCGCTGAGATCCCCCGTTTGCAAATAGCCGCAGTGGCCGTGGCTGGTGTATTCGCACAGGCAGGTATCGACGATCGTCACCAGATCCGGCACCGCTTGCTTGACCGCTTCCGTGGCCTTTTGGACGATGCCGCAGTCGTGCCATGCGCCGGTGGCGTCCGTGTCCTTGTCGTCGGGGATGCCGAAGAGGATGATCGCCGGAATGCCCAGGTCGTAGACTTCCTTGGCTTCTTCGACGATTTTGTCGATGGACAGTTGATAGACCCCCGGCATGGACGAGACTTCCTTGGCGACGCCGCTGCCCGGTACGGCGAAGAGGGGATAGATCAGGTCGTTGGCGGTGACGGTGGTTTCGGCCACCATGCGGCGGAGGGTGGCGCTGCTGCGGAGGCGACGGGGACGGTGGGTGGGGAACATGGCTAGGGGATGGGCGATCGCGCCCGACTACAGAACGGTTTTGGGGTGATTGAGATGGATTCTGCTTACGGTAAAAGGTTCGCGATCGCGGTCGATCCCCTTTGTTACATTCCTTAAAGTCCAGGCATGATGACGTTACAGAATCCTTAATCCGCGAGGGGCGATCGCGCGATCGCGCCGGTCACCCGCTCTGAGCCATCGAGATCCACCAGCCGCTGGCCGCGATCGTCCTTACCGCCGATGGGAATTGCGTGCAGGGGCAAAATCGCCGTGCGGCCCGTGTCCGTGGTCAAGATGGCCGCATCACCGGTCCCGGCCCGCACCGCCGCCACGAGGCGATCGGCCTTGGGGGAGAAGGGCAGGGCAAATTCCCCCAGATTCCCCCGCCGTCCGAGGCGCATCAACCCCAGGGGCAGCCGTTTGCCGTAGCCCTTGGCCGTCACCAGCAAAATATCGTCGGCTCCGCTGGCGGCGATGCAGCCCACGAGCGCGTTGGGGGGCTCCAGTTTGAGGGCCTGGAGCCCTTGGGTGTTGCGGTTCATCAGGGGCAGGTTGTCGTCGTTGATGGGGAACTGCACCAGCCGCCCGTCGATGGTGACCACCACGAGGCGATCGCCCGGTTGCGCCGGGGTGACCGAGAGCAATTCGTCATCATCCTTGAGTTTGAGGGCGGTGAGGCCGCGCCCGGTCAGGTGGGCAAAATCCGCCAGGGGTAACCGTTTGACGCGCCCTTCGCGGGTGAGCAGGACGAGGCTGCTGCTGTCATCGGGGGGCGGATCGAGCAGGAGGGTTTCGACGATTTGGCGCGACAGTTGGGCGATCGCGGCGTCGCTGCCCGCCAACCCCTGCACGGCGGCCTCCCGCACGGAATCGGGCAAGAGGGTCACCAGGGGCACCCCGCGCGCGTCCTTGCGGCTGACGGAAGGCACGGCGGCCAGGGGCACGGTGTAGGCTTTGCCCGATCGCGTCAGGACCAGCAGTTCGCGATCGCGGGTGGTGGCGATCGCCCGGACGGGCACCTCCTCGCGGCTGTCGAGTTCCTGGGGCAGATCCGGATCGGTTCCCTGGCGGCGGCGGTATGATCGCGCACTGCCATAGGTCCGCACATAGCCGCGATCGCTCAGTTCCAGCACCAAACTTTCCGAAGCCGCCGGGGCCGTGGGGATCGCGGCGGCCGTAGCCGGGGTTGCGCCGCCGGAACTGGTCTCCCCCGCCTCCGTCGCCGTTGCCGTCAGATCCGCCCCGGTCAAAATGCGCGTGCGGCGATCGTCCCCAAACTGCCGCTTGAGCGATCGCAGCTCCTGCTTGAGGGCCTTGAGGAGTTCCCCGCGATCGCCCAGCAGCGTCCGCAACTGATCACAGCGCGCCGCCAGGGCCGTTTGCTCCTCCCGCAACTTCGTCTGTTCCATCCCCGTCAGCCGCCGCAGGGGCATCGCCAGCACCTCCCGAGCCTGCCGTTCACTCAGCAGCAGCCGCTCGATCAACTGGGCCTGGGCGCTGCCCCCGTCCGGCGCGTGGCGCAAAATATCAATCAAATCGTCCAACTGCTCCAGCGCCCGCAGCAGCCCCCCCACCAGCTCCAGCCGCGCCTCCGTTTCCCCTAGCTCATGGCGGAACTGGCGCGTGAGGGTCACCTCCCGGAAGCGCAAAAATTCCTCCAAAAGCTGACGCAAACTCAACTGGCGCGGCTGCCCGTCCACCAGGGCCAGCAGAATCACCCCAAACGTGGTCTGCAACTCCGTCTGGCGATAGAGCTGGCGCAGCACCTGGGCCGGATCCGCCTCCCGCTTCAGTTCCACCACCACCCGGATGCCCTCGCGATCGCTCTCATCGCGCAGGTCACTAATGCCCCCCAAGCGGCCCAGGTTCACCAAATTCGCCACCTTTTCCAACCAGGCCGCCTTATTGGTCTGGTAGGGCATTTGGGTCACCACGATCGCCCGCCGCCGCTGCCGCCCCCGCCCGCCGGGAATCTCTTCAAAATGGGCCACCCCCCGCAACGGCACACTGCCGCGCCCGGTGCGATAGGCATCGTGGATCCCCGAAGTGCCCAAAATCTCGCCCCCGGTGGGGAAATCCGGCCCCGGCACCCGCTTCCACAGTTCCTCATCGCTCAGGTCCGGGCGATCGATCAGGGCGATCGCCCCATCCACCAACTCCCGCAAATTATGGGGCGGCACATTGGTCGCCATGCCCACCGCAATGCCCGAACAGCCATTGAGCAAAAGGTTCGGCAGCTTCGCCGGCAGCACCGTCGGTTCCTGCTGGGAGCTATCGAAATTATCGGCAAAATCCACCGTCGCTTCGCCAATGTCCCCCAGCATGGCCGCCTGGGCGATCGCGGCGAGGCGCGTCTCCGTATAGCGCATGGCCGCCGGGGGATCATTATCGATCGAGCCAAAATTCCCGTGGCCCTGCAACAGGGGATAGCGGGTCGAAAAATCCTGGGCCAGCCGCACCAGGGCATCGTAGACCGCCTTGTCCCCATGGGGATGGTACTTGCCCAGCACATCCCCCACCACCCGCGCGCACTTGCGGAACGGGCGATCGGGCAGCAGCCCCAGCTCATGCATCGCATAGAGAATGCGGCGGTGGACCGGCTTGAGCCCATCGCGCGCATCCGGCAGCGCCCGCCCCACGATCGTACTCATGGCATATTCCAAGTACGACCGCTGCATTTCCTGGTGCAGCGACGTGGGAATGGTCTGGCCGGAGCCCATAAGGTTGAGCTGTTGGGGCATGGACTTGCTCGAACGCTAGATGACGACTGGCTTGCAAATGATTGGCAATGAGGCATAGCATAACAAGTAGACAGCCTCTCGTTCGGCGCGACCATTCCATGAAAACTGTCCTGATTGTCGAAGACGATCTAATTAATGCCCGCGTTTTTTCTAAAATTTTGACCAAGCGGGGGGGCCTAGACGTCAAGCACACCGAAGATGTAGAAGAGGTCGTCGAAATTGCCCGTGCGGGTGATGCAGATATTATTTTGATGGATGTTTCCCTTTCCCACAGCACCTATGAAGGGAAGGCGGTGGATGGCATCAAAATTACCCAAATGCTGAAGGCGGACCCGAAAACCGCTGGATTGCCGATTATTCTCGTGACAGCCCATGCGATGGAGGGCGATCGCGAGGCGTTCCTCGAACAGAGCGGGGCGGATGGATACATTTCTAAGCCGGTGGTGGATCACCAGGCGTTTGTCGATAAGATTACGAGTCTGCTTGGCCCTAAGGAGGCATAGCCCTGGCGGTCTGGCCCCGCTGAACCCGTTTCAATCCCCAAAGCCGCCCGTCGATCCTCGCGATCGCGGGCGGCTCTGCCTTGGGGGATTCAGGGGGCTTGAGGGCTGAATTTTGAGGGGGATGGCCAAGGGGGCGGTTAGGACCCGTGGCGATCGCCGTCGTGGCCCCGCGATCGCCGCGAGAGGGTATCTAGGCCAATGCCCTCACGGCTGGCCCGCAGAAAAGGGGGCGCGGGCGGGTGGCGCAGAAGGGCATCAACGGTGCGCAGCAGTTGTTCCGGCACCAGGGGCAGATCGAGGCGATCGTCAATGGTGGCCCGGTGGGCATAGCGGCTGGGGGGATGATCGCTGGCGGACCCGAGGGCCAGGATCCGACAGTTACGGCACTCTTCGCAGCGGCGCAAATCCGCGATCGTATCCCAGCCATCGCCCCCCGGTGTCAGGTGAATCACGGCCAGGTGGGGATGCAAAATGGCGGCCTGGGAAACGGCGGAAAGGCCATCGAGGCTCCACACCACCTGGTAGCCCGCAGCGGTCAGCAGGTCGCAGATGGCCATGGCCTGGTCCTCCTGGGAATCCACCAGAATGACGGTGCCCTTGGGCAGGCCCAGGACCGGAAAGCTGTCCTCCAGGCCCGCCGGGGGTGGGGCGCTGCGGGGGGCATATTTGGGCAGCCAGACCGTGAAGGTGGAGCCGCGGCCGGGGGTCGAGTCCACTTCGATCCAGCCCCGGTGCAAATCCACCAGTTGTTTGACGAGGGCAAGGCCCAACCCCAGGCCGCCGTGGGTGCGGTGGAAGGAGGTGTCGAGCTGCTCGAAGTCCTCAAACAGTTGGGCGGTGCGATCGCGGGGAATGCCGATGCCCGTGTCGTCCACCTGGAGGGTGAGGCCGTCATCTTCGCGCCAGACCCGCACGGTCACCTGGCCGCCTTCGGGGGTGAATTTGAGGGCATTGCTCAGCAAACTCAGCAAAATCTGCCGGACCCGGTGCGGATCGGCGACGAAGCGATCGTCCTCCGGCGCGATCGGCAGGTCCACCGTGAGGGTGATGCTGCTTTCCCGGGCGCGATCGCGCACCGCCTGCAACACCTGATAGACCAACTGGGCCACGGAAAATTCCACCATGGAAATGACCGATCGCCCCCCCTCCACCTGGGAAAAGTCGAGGATCGATTCGATCAAGGTCAGCAGATGTTCGCCGCTGTCGTGGATAGTTTGCAGATAGCTGCGCTGCTGCTGGTTCAGTTGCCCCAGGGACCAGCGCAACAGGGTCGCCGATAGGCCAATCACGCAGGTGAGGGGGGTGCGCAACTCATGGCTGACGGTGGCAAGAAACGCATTTTTGGCGCGGTTGGCGGACTGGGCTCCCACCAGGGCTTCCTTGAGCTGGCGGCCCCGTTCGCTGAGGGTGCGCTCTAGGGTGTGCTTCTGCTGCTGGAATTGGGCCTCCACCTGGGCGAGGGAGACGGCGATCGCCAATAAATCCGCCAGGGCCTGGGCAAAGGCCACCTCGCGATCGCTCCAGGGGTGGGCGCTGGCCACCTGATGAAACACCAAAAATCCCCAGAGGGTGGGGGCGTGGCGCGCCTGGGCCACCACAATCGGCGCACTCAGCAGGGCCCGTGGCCCGTCGGTGAGCTGGGGGCCGCGATCGCCCTCCTGCCAGGGGTGGGCCTCCAGGGTGCCCTGGCGATCGCCCAGGGTATCCCCAAAACAGGCGGCTTCCCCCTCATAGAGAATGGAGCGCGGGGGGGCGGTTGGGGCGATCGCCTCATAGGTGACACAACTGCTGGTGGATTGCCACTGGGGATCATCCCAGGCCAGGGGCACCGACGGCCCCTCGGACTGCCGCCACAGCTTGATGGACTGCACCTGCACCTGCACCTGATAAATCACCACCCGATCCACCTGAAACCAGGGGAGGGCCACCTCGATCAGGGCCTGGGCAATTTCCGGCAGCTCGCACCCCTGGCGAATCTGCCCCATCAGGGCCGCGAGGACTTCCCCCTCTGGCCGTGCGGCGGCGGCGCTGGCCTGGGCGGGTTTGGCCGCTTTTTTGCCGCCACTGGCGCGGGGTTTGGCCTTGGCTCCGGATGCGGCGGCGGCTTTGGGGGATTTGCTCGGCCTTGGGCTTGGATCTGGCTTGGGGGGGCCGTCGGGGGCGGCGGGCAGCGCGATCGCCTCCCCGGTGCCCTGGTCCGAGTCCCCATCCGCCAGGATCAAATTGAGCACCTCCGAGAGCAGCAGGGTCGCCAGGGCGTGCTGTTGCCGCAAATCCACCGGCTGCTGGGGGGAGCTGGGCCGCAGCACCCCCGGCAATCCCTGGCAATATTGGTCAATGGTGGCCCGATCAAAGGTCAAACTCACCCGCTGCTGGGGCGGATCCTGGGGAGTGGCTAGCAGCAAGGCCCGCAGATTGGGGGCGATCGCCAGGACGAAGCGATCGCGCTCGAACCCTTCGCCGGCCGGATCTAGCCCTGGGGCCGTGGGGGCAGCGTGGGAATGATCGGTTTCAGATGGGGCGGACGGCGCGATCGCACAATCCACTTCCGTATAGATTTCAACGGTATTTGTAACGCGGTAGATTGACTCCTGAAAGAGCCCCTTCAAGGTTTGAAAGCTAGCTTCCGTCAGGGTCCACTGTAGCGTTTGGTTAGGGAACGTAGGCATGGACACTTGCCATGATCGACACGGCGATGGGGGCCAAAATTATGGATGAATTGGCCAGGACGCGAAGGGACGGGGAAACTTTTCGGAAATTCTAAGGGGCTGGGACGATAACTAAAAACCAATTTAAGCCTGATCTTCAGCCAAGGCAGCCCAGGTGCCTAGGGAAACTATCTTCAGCATAAAAGACATTTCCAAGGATGGATCTGAAAAGTTTCTGAATAAAACTTGCCGGAAAACGCGATCGCAAGCCGGTTGTATTCGGAATGGGTTCATGGCCATTTAGATCTACCCTGGGGCGATTGGTGACTTCGGCCTAGAAAATCTGGGGGTGAATTGTGCCCTAGGGAAATGGCTCAAAATCTTGCTGAATTGATCGACTTCTATCGTTTTACGAAAGCTTGATCCCAACCGTAAGATTTCTTTTGGAAACGATTCGATTCTTCATGGGGCCGCGATCGCGCGATCGCCGTCCGGTGGACCGAGGGGGGCGGGGCCATCCCTTACACTGGGGGCGATGGACGCTCAAGCTGTACCGCAGGGAACCGCGATCGCATGACTGATGCCACCTTCACGCCCTTCACGAATCTGCAAGACCCCAACCACCGGGCCAATGTCACCATCATCGGTGCGGGGGCCTGGGGCTCTGCCCTGGCGACCCTAGCGCGCCAAAGTGACCACGAAGTTCACCTATGGTCCCGGCGCAATGCGGAACCGCTGGAGGCGGCGGTGGAGGGGGCAGATATTGTCATCTCGGCCGTCTCGATGAAGGGGGTGGTGGCGACGGCGGCGCGCTTGCGGGCCATGGCTCTGCCGGAGCGGGTGATTGTGGTGACGGCCACCAAGGGGCTCGATCCGGAAACCACGCGCACCCCATCGGCCATTTGGCAGGAGGCGCTGCCGAACCACGCGATCGTGGTGCTGTCTGGCCCGAACCTGTCCCGGGAAATTGAGGCGGGGTGTCCGGCGGCGACGGTCCTGGCTAGCACCAATACGGCGGCGGCGGAGGCGGTTCAAGTCGTCTTTTCCTCGGAGGTGCTGCGGGCCTATGTGAACCCGGACCCGATCGGCACGGAGCTGGGGGGCACCCTCAAAAATGTCATCGCGATCGCGGCGGGGGTGTGCGATGGCCTGAAGCTGGGCACCAATGCCAAGGCGGCCCTGCTGACCCGCGCCCTGCCGGAAATGATCCGCGTGGGTACGCAACTGGGGGCACAGCCGGAGACGTTTTTTGGGTTGGCGGGCCTGGGGGATTTGTTGGCAACTTGCAGCAGCGCCCTCTCGCGGAACTATCGGGTGGGCTATGGCCTCGCCCAGGGCCAGTCCCTAGAGGAGGTTTTGGAGGGGTTGCAAAGTACCGCTGAGGGGGTCAATACCACCAATGTGTTGATGGATCTGGCGCGGCGGGAGCAAATTCCCGTGCCGATCGCGCGGCAAGTCTACCGTTTGTTGCATGGTAAGGTGACGCCCCAGGAGGCGGTACAAACCCTAATGGCGCGGGATTTGAAACAGGAATTTGAGGATGAATTGCTATAGGAAATTCTAGAAAATCTGTCGAGGAACTGGGTAAATTTCAGCGGAAACTATCCAAGGCTATGGATCACAATTCGACGGCTAAGTTTGGGGGGACGGGGCTGATTTCGGCGGCGCAGTTGATGGCGTTACTAGAGGTGGATGGGGGGCCGATCGCGATCGCGGACTGTCGATTTTCCCTCGCGGATCCGGCGGCGGGGCGGCGGGCCTACGGCGCGGGCCACATTCCAGGGGCGATTTATTTTGATCTGGAGCAGGATTTATCGGATCCGGTGGGGCCGTCGGGCGGTCGCCATCCCCTGCCCGATCGCGATCGCCTCGCCCAACTGTTGGGAGAACGGGGCATTGGCAGCGGCGGCGACGGCCAGCCCCCCACCCTAGTCGTGATCTATGACGATGGCCGGTTCGCGATCGCGGCGCGCCTGTGGTGGCTGCTAAAAATCTATTGCGGCCATGATCGCGTGGCCCTGCTCGATGGGGGCTGGGGCGGCTGGCAAACCGCAGGCGGCCCCGTCAGCACGGACATCCCCGCGCCCACCCCGCGATCGTTTGTGCCCAATCCCCAAGATCAGCACTGGCTCACCTTAGAAACCCTGCGCGATCGCCTCACCGACCCAGCCTTCACCCTCGTGGATGCGCGATCGCCCGACCGGTATCGCGGCGAAGTCGAGCCCATCGACCCCGTGGCCGGCCACATCCCAGGGGCCATCAACTACTTTTGGCAGGCGGTCACCGACGATCGCGGCTATGCCAAATCCCCCGAAGCCCTGCGCCATTGGTTCGCCAGCGGCCCCCAGGATCTCACGCAGGCCCCCGCGATCGCCGTCTACTGCGGCTCCGGCGTCACCGCCTGCGTCAACCTCTGGGCCTTAGAGCGGGCGGGCATTTCCGGCGCGCAACTCTACGGCGGCAGTTGGAGCGACTGGTGTACCCGACAGCCCCCCCTGCCCATCGCCACCGGCCCCAACCCCGGCGATCGCCCCTAGGAAGTTTCGCCAAACCGTCCCAGAACCGGGCGAGAAAAGGGACCTAAGCCCCCTGCCCCAGTCGGCTCTACCCAAGACGCGGCAAGGGTTTTAGGCAAATTGACAATCGCCCCTAGCCCCATCAAAAGGACGGATCCGGCGGGAACGGATTCACCACCGAACTCGAAATCTGGGAAAACACCCGGTAGCGATCCAAATCCGTCCCCTTGGCGTCCCCCTTCAGGTCGGCGGGGCGGTGGCGGCCCTTGCGCTTACTGCGGTTTGGCTCCTGGGCGACGATCGCTTCCCCCTTCATTTCCCGTACCCCATCCCCGGCGGCGCGATCGCGCGGATGCTTCGGATCCTCCACCGACACCAGATCAAAACGGATCGTATTGGAGTGAATCGCAAAGGCCACATTAAACATCTCAAAAAAATGCACCACCCAACGGCACTCCGCCTCATCGAGCGCCTCATAGTGCCGCAGCAGCTTCGCCACACATAGGTCCAGGTGCGATCGCGCACTCGGGCACAGAATCGCCACCTTCAGCAGCAGCAGCACCAGCGTCAGCCCATGGCCCCCCGACAGCAGCAGCACAAACAGCCGCGACGGCTCCCGATAATTTTCCGTCGTCAGCAGGGCAATCACCCGCTGGCAGGTTTGCAGGTGCAGGGCATCGGTCAGGGGTTCCTCATCGCGATCGCCATAGAGCCCATCAATGGCCTCGCACAGGCGATGGTGGGGCTTATCGCCCAGATCCGGCACCGCAAACGTGAGATATTTTTTGAGGCTGCGCTTGTAGCCCTCATAGGTCAAGCCCCGGGTCTGGGTGAGAAATAAATTGGCCGCGCTGGCATAGCCGTGGCGACGCATGGACTGCACCAGCAATTTCACCACCCGCAGCGCCCCATCCCCCAGCCCCGTCGGATTGGTCACCGCCGCGCGATCGCTCCGGGGCGACTGGGACCGCACCGCAAACATCGCCAAATCAAACCGAAAGCGATCGCGCAACTGCTGAGCCCTCTCCCGCAGGGCATGGCGCTCCTCCTCACTGAGGTCCGGATCCTCCGCCCGCTCCAGGAGCAAATGGCCCGCAAAGCGCCGCGTCCAGGACTGGCCCAGGGCCGTCGAGGTGGCCGTCGCCGTCGCCTCCGACGGGGGCGGCAGCAGTTCAATGTCATGGCGGGCCACAAACAGCCGCAAATTTTCGTAGTCCTCACTGGCGACAAAATTTTGCAGCCAACTGTGGATCCGCTGGAGGGACGGCGAGAAACTATGGGCACTGCCGTGGTGATGGGGGGCCGCCAGCAGGGTCACCAACTGCCGCACGGGCTCCTCCTGCCGCGCCGCCATCCAGTTATTAATGGCGATGTAGCAGCAGCGGCGCAGGGCCAGGTGATAGAGATCCTCGCGATCGCGGAAGGCCAACTGATAGATCACCCCCAGGGCCGTGGTGCCCCGCGCCCCCACCCCATCGATGAACAGGGCGCGAAACTCCGCCAGGATCGTTTCCGGGGGCTCCTGATGCACCAGTTGAATAAAGTGTTCAAAAATACCAGCACAAAGGTCATCCATAGATCCACCGGCCAAGGGACGGAATCGTCCTGAGGGGAAAACGGGAGGGGCAACGGCCCGCGATCGCGCATCATCAGCCGCTCAAGTTCCCCCCTAGGGCCACGGTCCAGGGGAAAATCTACCGGCCCAACTCCGACGCGGGCGGGGCAAGATCAGCCAAGATTCAGAGGGGACAGAGGGGCGGACGGGGGAGCCCAGGCGGCGGCAGCCGGTATCCAGCCGCAGGGGGATCCGCCAACCATTGCGGCTCAGGGGCGCGGCAACGGATCCGGGTGAAAGCCCCATCGATCCCCCACTGTCTCTATATTGACCCACGGTTCACCCCCCTGTCGCTGGTGTGTACCCCCTCGGTCACTGGCCCCCAACCATTGCCCCCCTCGACCGGGTAGGATTTGAACCAAGCCCCGGTGGTGGCCCCCAAGGGGGGAATGCTGGCCCCCGGTGGCTGCCCACGGCCCGCCCACAGACCATAGGAGACCCAGGGGATGTTTGGACTAGGTTGGTTGGAAGTGACCGTCATTGCGATCGTTGCGATCTTGATTTTTGGGCCGAAGAAACTGCCAGAGTTGGGGGGGGCGATCGGTAAAACCCTCCGTGGTTTCAAGGATGAATTTGCCCAGGGGGATGGGGAGGAGACCGATGAATCCCTCCATCAAGACCGTGATTCTAACGAGATCCATCGCGACTGAGCAAGGCCATGGTCCCCGGTCTGGGGCTCGCCGGTCTGATGGGGTGACGGGTGCCTTGGCCCCCCAGGGTTGGTCTGGCGGTGTCTGTGCCGCTGGCGGGGGGATTGGTCTGGTTGGTGTTGTTGAGTTGATGTTGTTGAGTTGATGCCTGCCCATGAAAGCGATCGCCATGACCGAGCCCGGCAGCCCCGCTGTGTTGGTGCCCCAGGAGATGCCCACCCCGGATCTGGTGACGGATACGGATGTGCGGGTGCGGCTGGTGGCGGCGGGGATCAATCCGATTGATACGAAGTTGCGATCGCGCGGTACGTTCTATCCCGATCGCGCGCCCCATGTGTTGGGTTGCGACGGGGCGGGCATTGTGGAGGCGGTGGGGTCGGCGGTGACGGCCTTCAGTCCCGGCGATGCGGTGTATTTCTGCTATGGCGGTCTGGGGGGGCCGACGGGGAATTATGCGGAGGCGATCGTGGTGCCGGAGGCGTGTCTGGCCCCCAAGCCCCAGAGCCTGTCCTTTGCGGAGGCGGCGGCGGCTCCGTTGGTGCTGATTACGGCCTGGGAGGCGCTCTTTGATCGGGGGCGGTTGGCGGCGGGCCAGCGGACGTTGATCCACGCGGGGGCCGGGGGGGTGGGCCATGTGGCGATCCAACTGGCGAAGCTGGGGGGCGCGGAGGTCTGCACGACGGTGAGTACGCCGGAGAAGGCGGATTTTGTGCGGCGGCTGGGGGCGGACTATGCGATTTTGTACCGCCAGGAATCGTTTGTGGAGGCGGCGCTGATCTGGACCGCTGGCCTGGGGGTGGATTTGGCCTTTGATACGGTGGGGGGCGATCTGTTTGCGGCGACGTTCCCGGCGATCAAGGTCTATGGGGATTTGGTGACGATCCTAGAGCCGCCGCCCGATACGGTCTGGGCGATCGCGCGGCAACGGAATCTGCGCATCAGTTTGGAGCTGATGTTGACGCCCCTGTTGCAGCCGCTGGCCGCCGCGATCGCGGCCCAGGCCAAGATTTTGCAGCAGTGTAGCCAGTGGATCGATGCGGGTCGGCTGCATATCCATCTGGAGCGTACCTTTCCCCTGGAGGAAGCGGCGGCGGCCCATGCCCTGTTGGGGACCGGATCCATGCGCGGGAAGCTGGCCCTGCAAATTGCCGAGGAACCGTAGGGGCGGGGTTTCTTTGCCCAGCCCTCGCGATCCCTATTCCAAGGTTGAACGGTTGTGTGGCGAGCATTCCGATTAGGGTTGGGAGACCCAACCCCTACGACGATGGCGGAATTGGGGACATGCTCGACCTAATCCAAGAGGCGATCAACCCGTTCCCGTAGCTCCAGTTTGATCAGCAGGCGCACGGTCACCACCAGGGCGATCGCGGCGGCCCCGAAGGCAAACCCCGCCCAACCGGCCAAGGGACCAAGCGTCAGGACGGCCCCCCCCACAAACAAAAATCCGGACAGGGAACCGTAGGCCGCCGCCTTGACGCCCATATTCAGCCGCCGCAGGGCGCGATCACTCGCCTCCGATCGCACCCGAATTTCCAATTCCCCCTGATCGAGGCGCTCTTCCAATAGCCGCAGGGCCTTGGCGGTTTCGTCCGGGCGGTTGAGCCGGTTCCACACCAGACCGCCCGCCTGTTTCGCCACTTCGATCCAGCCCTTGCGCCCTAGCCCTTCCCCCTTCGGCGCGCGATCGCTCCCCTCCAATTCCTTCTTCGCCCGATCCCAGCCCACCAAACTTTTAACAAAGGGTTTTGCCAGGGCCAGCAAATTATATTGGGGCTCCAGGGTGCGGGCGATGCCATCGAGGGTCGTCAAGGATTTGAGGATATACACCATCTGGGCCGGTAGCCGGAAGGGCTGCTGCTCAAACAGGCTCACCAATTCCCGGCGCATCACCGAGAATTCCTGCAATTCAATGGGCCGCTCCACAAACCGTTCCAGCGTGAAATTTAATAATCTCCGCACGGGCCGCATATCCCCATTGGGCTCGATGAAGCCCATGTCAACCATGGTGGAAAGGACCGCCTCCGTATCCTGTTTCAAGACCGCAAATAGGGTGCGGACCATTTGATCCTTGGCGAGGGATTTGACCTCAACGAGCATCCCAAAGTCATAGAAAATAATCGCCCCATCGGGGGCAACGGCCATATTGCCGGGATGGGGATCCGCTTGGAAAAAGCCGTCCTGCAAAATCTGTTTGAGATAACAGCAAATGCCCAATTTATTCAAATTGGTGATGTCAATGCCCTGGGATTCGAGGGCGGCGCGATCGTCAATTTTGATGCCCGGTTTATATTCCATCACCAGGACTTTGCTGGTGGTGTAGGGCCAAAAGATTTGGGGGACGATCACCTGGGGATAGTCGGTGAAATTCTCCCGGAAGCGATCGGCGTTTTGACCCTCCCGCTTGTAATCGATTTCCTGATAGAGAACGCGGAAAAATTCTAGATAAATGGACTCTAAATCGTACTGGCGCAGGGCGGGTATGCGGCGATCGCACAGGTCGATCAACTGGCGCAGCACCTTGAAGTCCAGATCCAAGAGCGGTTGAAGACCGGGCCTTTGGACCTTGACCACCACCTCCGTGCCATCGAGGAGGGTGGCCCGGTGGACCTGGCCGAGGCTGGCGGCGGCGAGGGGTTCCGGCTCGAACCGTTGGAATAGCTCACTGACGGGGCGACCGAGTTCACTTTCGATCGTGGCGATGGCCGCATCGACCGGGAACGGCGGCACCGAATCCTGCAACTCCCCCAGGGCGCGGATATATTCCAGGGGCAGCAGGTCCGGGCGGGTGGACAGGGCTTGGCCCACTTTAATGAACGCAGGACCCAGGCGCACCAGCCGACGGCTCAGCCACTGGGCGCGCCGCTCCTTCAGTTCACTGGTACCCCGCCCGAGGGTGCGATCGAGCCAGAGGGTGCCGATGAATTTGGCCGCGAACGAAAACACATCCCACTGGCGCGCGAGGCGGGAGTACCTGGGCCGCTGCCAGGGGGGGGCCGATGGGGATTTGCGGAGCGCGAGCATTCTGGGGCACCGGCGGGCGGTGGCGGCCGATGGGAACAGCGAAAAAATACGGGAGTACAGTGTCAGTTTAAAGGACGATCGCCGGTCCGCGTCTTTTTAGATTGTTTTCAGGATCCTGGGGCCAGGGGGGGCGGCGGTGGACGGCGACCGGCGGCCTCCTCCCGAGCCAACAGGTCGAGGTAGGGTTCCAGGAGGCCAAGACCACGCCGATAGAGCCGCACGGGGACGACGCGATCGCCCTGGCCCGTCCGAATTTCAAAGTCAAAAAAGGGAGCCCAGAGCACCTCCCCCGCCCGCACCCGCCGCACCTGCTCCCAGGGGATCGCCAGGGGCCGAAAGCCAAACCCCCAGGGCCGTTGCAGCGCCATATAAAAGTAGGCATCATCGCCCCCCACCACCAAAATCCCCCGGCAGGACACCATGCCCAACCGACCGCTACACCAGCCCTCCCGCCGCCCCTGGGGGATGCGATCGATGCCGTAGCGCGGCCCCATGGCCCACCAGCCGCTCCCCCAGCCGATCAGCACCGGCAGAAGCACAAGGTTGGCGAGGATAATCGCCCCGGTAATCCACACTTCCGTCGGCATGGGGGGAGGGGCGCAGCGCCCAGGGTGAAGGATCAATCAACCATCAGAAACCGTTGCTCAACCGGAATCACCGTAGGGGTTGGGTCTCCCAACCCGAGCCCCCGCGATCGCCACCACCCCATTCAACCTCGGGCCTATCGGGAGACGGGGTCGTTTTACAGGTCAAGCACCGCGATCGTCACATCCGGCAGGCGACGAATCTCAAAACCAAACTTTTCGCAAATCCGGCGCATTGCCACGTTATCCGGCAGAATTTCCCCCTGGATCCGTTCTAGCCCCTCATCCTTACCGATATCAATCAACCGGCCCATCAACTCCGTACCGATCCCCTGACCCTGGGCGCTGTCCTTGACCAGCATGGCAAATTCCGCCAAACCGCCCCCGTGGAGCTGCGACAGGCGGCCAATGCCCAGAATTTCCGGCGCGGTGCCCTCCGCCTCCAGATCCGGCAGCCGCTCCACCACCAGGGCCATTTCCCGGTCGTAGTCGATGAAGCAGATGCGCACCATGCGATCGTGGGACACCCGCTGGCTCAGTTTCATCATGTGGAAATAGCGCAGGTAGACCGATCGCTCGGACACATCCCCATGGAACTCGATGACGGCGGGCTCATCCTCGGGGCGGATCGGGCGAATCCGCACGGGGGTGCCGTCCCTGAGCTGCCAGGGGCTCACATAGCGGGTGGGGTAGGGGCGAATGGCGGGGCGCGGCAGATCCTCCGGGCGGGTGTTCGGATCGTGCAGGACGACGCGGGCATCGAGGGCCACCAGGGAACTGTCGTGGGCGGAGGAGACCGCCTGACCGCCCGGTCGTGCCAGGAGGGGATTGATGTCAATTTCGCGGATCCAGGGCTGCTCCACCACCAATTGACTAAAGCGCACCAGCAGTTGTTCGAGGGCTTCGAGGTCCACCGATTCGCGGCCCCGCACCCCCTTGAGGGCTTCGTAGATTTGGGTTTGCTCCATCAGCCGCCGCGCCAGGGTGGTGTTGAGGGGGGGCAGGGCCAGGGCGCGATCGCGGAACACCTCCACCAGCGCACCGCCCATACCAAAGAGCAACGTTGGGCCAAACTGCGGATCGACGCTGCTGCCAATGATCAATTCATAGCCATCGAGCTTGAGCATGGGCTGCACCGTGACCCCGAGGAAATCTTCGGTCAGGGATTTTTTGTCCGGTTTGTGGCGCATCGCGATCGCCACAGACGCCACGATCGCCAGATAGGCCCAGCGCACCTCATTGGCATTTTGCAAATTCAGGCGCACGCCCCCCACATCGGTCTTGTGGGTAATGGTTTCGGAATAGAGCTTGAGGGCGACGGGGTAGCCCAGGTCATTGGCAATTTCCACCGCCTCTTCGAGTTTTGTGGCGATGTGCGTCTCCACGGTGGGAATGCCGTAGGCCGCCAGCACCCGCTTCGATTCAAACTCCGTCAGGAGCGTCCGCCCCGCCGCCAGGGCCTCGCTCAAAATCTGGGCCACCACCTCCCGCTGGGGTTCCTGGGCAAAGCTGCCGGCGGAACTGTTGGGGGTTTCGTAGAGGCCCCGCAGGTTGTAGCTATAGCGCCAGAGGTAGTTAAAAACGCTGGTGGCCGCGTCGGGATAGGGCAGGGTGAAAATGCCCGCCTTATTGAGAATTTCTTCGCCGGTGGACACCCCCGCGCCCCCCATCCAGCAGGCCAGCAGCGGCTTATCCACGGCGGTGGCGTAGCCCTTGAGGGCCTCGGCGGTGCGGGTGGGGTCGGTCATGTCCTGGGGCGTGAGGATGGCCATGAGGCCGTCGCTGTTGGGGTCCGCCATCAGCACATCGATCGCGCGGGCGTAGCGTTCCGGATCCGCGTCCCCGAGGATATCGACGGGGTTATGGCGGCTCCAGGCGGCGGGCAAAAATTCATCGAGCTTGGCGATCGTCTCCGGGGCCAGCTCCGCCAAGCGCCCGCCGCCGCCGATCAGGGCATCGGTGGCCAGCACCCCCGGCCCCCCGGCGTTGGTCAAAATGGTGAGGCGGTTCCCCCGCGATCGCGGCTGCTTCGCCAGCACCTCCGTCATGTCAAACAAATCCTCGATCGAATCCACCCGTAGGACCCCGCAGCGCCGGAACGCCGCATCCAGCACATCATCCGCCCCCGCCAACGACCCCGTATGGGAAGCCGCCGCCTGGGCCGCCGCCGCCGTGCGCCCCGCCTTAATCACAATAATCGGCTTTGTGAGGGCCACCTCCCGGGCGGCGGACAGGAACGACTGGGCATCGCCGATGGTTTCCATATAGATGGCGATACTGTGGGTGCGCGGATCGTCCCCGAGGTATTCGATCAGGTCGCCCCAGTTCACATCCAGCATCGAGCCGATGGATACGAACGCACTAAAGCCCACATTCTCCCGGAAACTCCAGTCCAGAATCGCCGTACACAGGGCACCGCTCTGGCTGATGAAGGCCACATTGCCCGGTCGGGCCATGACGCTGGCAAACGTGGCATTGAGGCCCGTGAGGGGATTCATGACGCCGAGGCAGTTGGGGCCAATCAGGCGCAAATTGGCGGCGCGGGCGCTGGCGAGGATTTGGCGCTCCAGTTCGATGCCCTCGGGGCCGACCTCCTTAAACCCGGCGGAGATGACGATCGCCCCCTTAACCCCGGCGGCGATGCACTGATCAATCAAACCGGGCACCGTGCGGGCGGGGGTGATGATGATGGCCAGGTCCACGCGATCGGGCACCTCCGCGATCGACGGGTAGGCTTTGATACCCATGATGCTCGATCGCTTGGGATTGACGGGATAGACCGTGCCGCCGAAGGGGGTCGCGATCAAATTCCGCAGGAGGGTGCGCCCCACGCTGCCCTCGCGCTCCGTCGCACCGATCACGGCGACGCTATTGGGGGCAAAGATGGCGTCGAGGGGTTGGCGATCGCGTGGGATGACAATTTCAGGCTTCAGGGCAGTCATGGCGGCTGATCAGCGGTCGTCAAGAATTGCCTACCATTCTGACGGCTTCCCCCCCGACCGACAGTAAATTAAGGGATATCTCAATATCCCCCGCTTCCCCCGCTGCGCTGGTTACCCTTGATACCCGCCCGCCGCCGATCAATCCCATAGGCCCCATCAGGATTCCTACAAAGTTGTGGCGGCGGTGGTGGCCCTAGCGATCGCGCAGGCCGATGGGAATGCGCCGCTTGCCCCCTTGACCGTTGCCGTTGGTGTGCCCATTGCCATTGGTGTGACCATTGCCGTTGGCGTGGCCGGGATCCCCCTCCAGATCCAAGATGGCGCGGACCAGTTCGCGATCGCCCTGATCCCTGGGAGCCCTCGCGGTTTCGTAGTTGTCCAGGGCCTCCGCCTCGAAGCCATCGAGCCCCTCTTCGTCAAACTCCTCTTCCTCTTCGGGCATCAGGGCCGCTGGGCTATCCCCATCGATCGCGGCGGCCAACAGGCGCACGGTGGTGGTTTCCTCATCCATCATTTCGTCCACCTTTTGGGTGAAGCGCTTGCTCTCCGTCAGACCGGGCCGCGCCACGAGAATGAGGCCATCCGTCAAGGGTTCCAGCAGCAGCGTATCGTTGCACAGGCTCAACGCCGTGGAATCAACAATGACCATATCGAACCGCGATCGCGCCTCATCAAACAGCCGCTTCAGTTCACTCGACTCGAGGATTTCCGCCGTATTCCCCTGCGGTCCCGGCGACGGCACCAGGTAGAGATTTTCAATCGCAGGCACCATCCGCATACAGTCGCTCAGGCTGTCGTAGTACTTGAGCGGATCGTCATAGGCTTCCGGATGCACCGGCACCCCCACCGATCGCCCCTCGGACTTGCCCCGCAGGTTCATCTCCAGCAGCAGGGTCCGCTTACCCGCCCGGGCCGACGCGATCGCCAGGTTATAGGCCACCACACTCTTGCCCTCCTTCGGCTGCAAGCTGGCAATGGTCAACACCTGCCACTTGCTATTGAGGCGGCGGATATTGCTGCGGAATAGCTCATAGGCATCCCCATAGGGGGACGGGTCGAGCAGCACCGGCAGCACCCCCGGCAGTTGCCCCTCGAGGGTCAGGTCAGGCAAACGCCCCAACACCGGCACCTCGCGATCGGCCAGGGCCTTGGCGATTTCGCTGGCGGTTTGGTAGCGCCCGTCGAGTATCCCCAGCACCAGCAGCACCACCATGCTGCCCACGAAGCCCCCGGCTCCCCCCAGCAGCAGCATCAGCACCAGGCGCGGACTGGTGGGCACCATTTGTTCCGAGAGGCTGGCGGGCCGCGCGATCGCGAGGCTGCTGACGGTTTCCGCCTCTGCGGCCTCGGAATCGACTAATTTGCTCTGGATACGGTCATAGATGGCCTTCTTCAGGGCCACCTGCTGGGCGAGGCGATCGCGCTCCAGTTGCTTATTGGGAATCGTTTGATATTCCTGGCGCAGTTCCAGCTCCGAGCGCCGGGACAGGGCCAACTGCTGGGCGATCGTTTCCTGCTGGGTCCGCAGGGCCACCAAACTGTTCGCCAATTGCTGACGGGCCGGATCCAGGGTGCTCTCGCGGCGGATGCGGGCACTGTCGCGGAAGGACGCCGCCGGACCGCCGGAAATGACCTCCGCCGCGCGATCGCGCAGCAGTTCATCATAGGTCTCCTTCTGGCGCTGCAACTCCTTGATGGTGGGATGTTCCGCCCGCAGCCGTTTGGACTGGATCGCCAACTCGGATTCCGCCAACTGCAACTGGCCCCGCAGTTGCCCCAGCAGCGGATCGGAGCTGAGGGCCGAGGACACATAGGCTTCATCCACCGTCAGGCCCAGCCGCCGCTCTAGGCTCTGGATCTGGGCATTAATCCCCTCGAGCTGGAGCTGAAGCTGGCGCTGCTGCTGACGGCTCCCGGCGATCGCCCCCACCAGGGAACCATTCTGCACCGCCAAAATCGCGGCCCCCTCCTGGCGATCGTAGCGCTCTAGCCGCTGCTCCGCCTCCCGCAATTCCTGGGTGACCAGCGGCAGGCGATCGCGGATCCCCTCGATCAACCCCTGGAGGCGCGCCGAATTCAACTGCCGACTTTTTTCCACCATCAGCGTCATCAGCAGCTCCGTCGCCACCAAGGCCCGCCGGGGGTTGTCATCCTTATAGAGCACCTCAATGTGGGGTGAGGCCGTCGGCTCCTTCTTGCGATCGGGCACAACGAATTTTAAATCTGCCTTCTTGAGAATTTCCTCGGGCTTGACCCGAATGCCGCTGGCGACCCCTTCGAGCACCTCATCGGACAGCAGCAGATCCTTAGTGAGGGCCTGCCCCTGCTGCTGGATTTCCGCGCCGGTTTGCGAAAAGGAGAGTTCCTGTTGCCGATAGGACAGGATGCCCGCCGTGCGGAAGGTGGGATCGGGGGCCGGTTGGATGGCCACGAAGCCGCCCCCGGCCATCCCCAGGACCGGGAAGATGGGAATGATCCAAAAGTACTTGCGAAGGGCGAGCAGGTACCGCTTGACGATCGGGTTGGCCATGGGAGCGCGCGGGGGGAAAGGGCAAGGGGGCGATGGGTGGGGGCTTTGCCCCGATGGGTGGGGGCTGTGCCCCGATCGCGGGGGGCACCACCGGCTAAGGATCACCCAGGGCAGTCGTACGAATGGGTAGATGCTAGTTCAACGTTAGCAAACGGAACGGGCTTGGGGCGGTTTTTCGGCAGGTTCGGGGGGGCCGGGGGCGATGGGTGGGGGCTTTACCCCGATGGGTGGGGGCAAAGCCCCGATCGCCGGGGGGCAAGGTTACGGATCATTGCGGAAAGGGCGTTCCCGTGACCCCTGCGGCCCCCTTGGCGCGGCCCTATCGATGGGGCCGGAGCCATGCCTTGAGGGGGCCTGTGAGACGGCCCCGCCAGCGCCGGAGGGTGGCCTTGCTGCGATCGCCCCAGTCCGCCAGGGTGCGCAGGGCAAAAAATAGGGTTTGTTGCCCCCCAGACCAGCGTCGCCAGCGGCGATAGCCGGGGACGGCCACCGTCAGCAGTTCCCGTTGCCACAGGTGGGCGATGGTGCGGTTGTTCACCTCTTCGGCGCGATCGCGACCATTGGCCACCATGGCGCGGCGCAGGGCCGGATCATCCCGCAGTTTTTGGAGGGCCGCGAGGATTTCTTCGGGCGACCGCACCTCGATGTAGTCCAATTCACTGCGGCGCAGGCTGCGGAAGCCGTCTTCCCGGTTGAGGATCGCGGGCACCTGACCATGCCAAGCGTTCACCAGCTTTGACGGGGGTTTCCAGTTGAACCGCGCCCCCGGTCCAAAGCCCCGCGCCGCGATCGCCACGTCCACCGTTCGATAATCATGCCAAGCTTCGGGGGGAATCACGCGCCAGGTGAGCCCCAATTCCGCCACGCGATCGCCCCAGGATCGATCCCGCAGGGCCGGATCGAGTTCCCGCTCCCGACCAAAGTAGGCCGCCACCTCGAAGCGATCGCCGCGATCGGGCGATCGCGGCGTCAACGACGGCTGCACCCAAAAGGGCGTACTGAAGGCGGGCCACAGGTCTCGCGGCTTCTGGAAAATATCGTCATGGGGATTTTGGACCACATGCAAATGGGTCCAGCGGTGACGCCCCTTGTCCCCCACAATGCACACCCAATATTGCCGCCGCCCGGGCCGCGCCCCCGCCGCAAAACCGGGGGGCGTCGTCAAGATGATCCCGTCCTCCGGCAACTGATCCACCAACGCGCAGGGCACCCCCGCCGTCCGCAACTGGAGACTCGTTTGCAGCGTCCAGTCGTAGAGCCCTTTGTTGTACTGGCCCCAGTTCGCCTGCTGCCAGGGCCAATAGTCCCCTGGGCTTTCCGGCAGGGGCACCGTGGGCCAAAATTCCGCCGGGAGGTACACATAAATCGGCACATCCTCGGGCCAGGGGCCTAGGTTCTCAGGTGAGGGGGCGCGATCGCGGCTGAAGTAGCTCGGGTGAGGGGACTCGGGCATGGATAAGGCACGCTTTAGGCTCAGGTACGTTGCCCCCGTTGTAGCCCGAAGAAATACTTAACCGATCAAGCGGCGATCGCCCCAAGCCCCCAAACCCTACAGATCCCGCTGGCGCAAAATCCAATCCACCGCCGCCGCCAGATCCGACGCCACAAAATCCGGGCGGGTGCGGTGCTGATAGGCCCCCTCCAGCACCTGTTCCCCATAGCCCGTGGTCACCAAAATCCCCTTGCAGCCCGCATTGTGGGCCAGGTCAATATCCGTTGCCTTGTCCCCCACCATCACGCTCCGGCCCAGGTCCAGATCCCAGTCCCATGCCGCCGCCACCAACATGCCCGTATTCGGTTTTCGCCAGGTGCTGTAGCGGGTGTATTGCAAATTTTTTCCCCCCTCGGGGCGGCTCAGGAAGGGGCAATAGTAGAGGGCATCGAGCTTGGCCCCGGCCTCTTCGGCCAGCAGAAAGCACAGGCGCTCGTGGAGGGCGTCCACATGTTCGACGGAATAGTAGCCCCTCGCCGGTCCAGCCTGGTTCGAGGCGAGGCAACAAAAGAGCCCCGCCTCATTGAGCCGCCGCACCGCCGCCGCCACGCCGGGGACGAGGTGCAAATCCCCGAGGTTATGGATGTAGCCCGCTTCGATATTGAGCACCCCGTCGCGATCGAGGAAGACGGCGGGCCGCCCGCGATCGCCCGTCCTAGACACCCAATTTCTCCAGGATGGCTTGGGCGGGGATGTCGGCCATCTTGCCCGTGCTGGATTTGAGGCCCACAAATTTGTCGCTCGGGGGCAGCAGTTTAGCGGGATCCGTCGGGCCAAAGACCGCGATCGTATAGGTGCCCATGGCGACGGCCACGTGCATCGGCCCGCTGTCGGTACAGAGCATCAGGTTGGCCGCCGCTGCGATCGCGGCCAACTGGCCAATATTTTCCGGGCTCGTGGTCTTCAGGGTCGGACAAGCCCCCTGCAACTGGGCCACAAACTCCCCATCCTCCGGGCCGCGCACCACCACCACCGGCAGATCCGGCTTCTTCTCCTGGAGGCGGCTGATGATCTCCACCCAACGATCGGCGGGATAGATCTTATCGAGGCCCTTCACCTTCGCCATTTGGCTAGAGCCCCCGTGGATCAGCACATAGCCCGTGCCGCTGACCCCCAACCGGGCCTGTTCCGCCTCCGCCCAGTCCAGATCCCGCTGGGGCACCTGGGCCGTCAGGGGCGGGCGCGGCGCGCTGATGCCAAAGCCTTTCACTAAATCGTGGTACAGATCCGCCGCGTACTGGTCTTCATTGAGGGGCACCGCATCCGTCAGGAACCGCTTGCCGCCCCCGGCGTAGCCCACCCGCTTGGGAATCCCCGTCAGCCACAGGAGCAGCCCCACCGCCGATCGCTGGCCCAGGGACAGGACGGCATCGTATTCCCGCTCGCGGATGGTGCCCAGAAGGTTGCCCCAGTCGGCGGGGCTGTTGCGATCTTTGAAATCAAAGGGGATCGTGTCGCGCACCCAGGGGCAGATGCGATAGGCGGCCCTGGCCCTCGGCTCGACGATGGCATCGATTTGCGCCTTGGGGTAGGTCTGTTTGAGCTGGCTGAGGGTGGGGAAAAACAGAACTTGGTCGCCAATCCCACCGGGGACAAGGGCAAGAATCTGCATCATGGGCGTTGCCGGTGCGCTGTTGGGCTGCCTAATGGAGGGACGTTGGCATCGAGCCGCGTTGATTTGCGCCAAGGTTTGCGCCGATGGGCAATCGGACGGTCCCGATGAACGCTCCTATTGTAGAGGGTTCTGGAATCGGGTCAACCGCGCGGTTTTTGAGGCTTTGGGGGAGTTTTGGGGTGATCGCGGGGGCCGTTTCAAAAAGCGCCCGTCCGGGGTGGCGGCGGGTGGGGCACACTGGGCAAGCAGTCCACCGGGCCAGAGGGCAGGGGGTAAATTTTGTATCTTTTGATTCCGGCGGCGGGTTCGGGGCGTCGCATGGGGGCCGATCGCAACAAGCTATTGCTGCCGCTGTTGGGGGAGCCGATTTTGGCCTGGACGTTGCGGGCGGCGGCGGCGGCGCGATCAATTGCTTGGATTGGGGTGATTGCCCAGCCGGTGGATCGGCCGGAGTTCGAGGCGATCGCGGCGACCTTAAACCTCAATAAGCCGGTGGTGTTCATTCCGGGGGGGGCGACGCGGCAGGAGTCGGTCCATAACGGGTTGCGATCGCTGCCGCCGGAGGCCGAGCGGGTGCTGATCCACGATGGGGCGCGGTGTTTGGCGACGCCGGAATTATTCGATCGCTGTAGTGAAGTTTTGGAGCGGGAACGGGGGCTGATTGCGGCGATCGCGGTGAAGGACACGATCAAGGTGGTGGGGGGCGATCGGCGGGTGGAATCGACACCCGATCGCGCCAAACTCTGGGCGGCCCAAACGCCCCAGGGATTTGAGGTGCAGACCCTGCGGGAGTGCCACGATCGCGGCCTTGCAGAAGGGTGGGAGGTGACGGATGATGCGGCCCTGTTTGAACGCTGTGGCCTGCCGGTGGCGATCGTCGAGGGGGAGGAAACCAATCTCAAGGTGACAACGCCCCAGGATCTGGCGATCGGGGAATTTATCCTGCGCCAGCGGGGCCATGGGGGGTCCTAGATCACTCCCGATGGCCTAGGCCACGGTGCGATCGGCGGGGATGGGGGCGGCGGCCTTGCGATCGCCAGGGCGATCATTGAGGTGGGTGAGGGCGGCGGCCAGATCAGCCATCAGGTGGGCGGCGGCGGCCTTGCGATCGCGGTGGCCCGGTTCCCCATGGTTCGGTGATTCCAGATAGGCCCGCACCGGCAGGGGGTTACCGATCACCGCCTCCATGGCACAGCCGCGCCCCACCTCGGGATCGTCATAGTGGAACGCGATCGGCACCACCTGAACCCCCAGGTCCGGTCGCCGCAGTTCCGCCTGGATCGCCATGCGCGCGAGGCCCCCCTTGAGGGGATGGACGGCCCCATCGCGGAAAATATCCCCCTCCGGGAACACCGTCAGGGCTTCCCCCGCCTCCAGGAGCTGCACCCCTCGCCGGATGCCCGCGATCGAGGGCCGGTCCGGATCAATGGCAAAGCAGCCGATGCGCCGCAGGAGCCACCCCTGAAGGCCGCCCATTTCGTTGGCCGTGACCATAAACCGCAGGTCGCGCCCCGTAGCGTAGCGCCCCGCCACAAAACACATCAAAATGCCGTCCCAGCGCGATCGGTGGGTGGGGGCCAGGATGACGGGGCCGACGGTGGGCAGGTGGTGCGCCCCGATGACGCGCAGGGACCGAAAATAGCGCGGCAGGACGAGGTATTTCGCCAGGGGATACAGCAGGGCCGCCACCAGGGGGTGTACCCGCGCCGCCAGGTCTGCCCCACGATCGCGCGATCGCGGCCCGATTTGCGCCCCAGGTTCCCCCGTGGTCCCAGGGATGATCTGAGGCGATCGCCCGGTGGTCTCCATATCTTGAGTTCTAGGGGATTTGGCCCCCGCGATCGGGGCTTTGCCCCCACCCATCGGGGCCAAGCCCCCGCCCATCGGGGCAAAGCCCCCACCCATCGCCCTGCCGCCGCCGCCGCCGTTCCGGTGTCCCCTAATCAAAGCCATCAGTCATTCCGCTCCCCAACCTTGCGCCATCTCTCACCTTTAGGATCCGGGGCGATCGCCGCCTCCCCCCGCGGTCGCCTGCCAGTTTTTGCAGCGTCCGTCGCCGCCGAAGCCCGCCCGCCGGAACGCCTGAGGCCCGGAACCGTCACCCCTTCAGCGATGAAATTCTAACCACAGAATCAGTTACAAAACTTTAGGATGATGTCAATGTAGAGCATCCTCGGGCGATCCGGGCGATCGCGCCGCCCCACCCACCCCCACCGGCACCGATCCCAACTTAGGGGGCGATCCGCGCCTTCAGGGGTACCGCCTGCCATAAAATCCTGGGCAGCGTTCCGCGCAAAATCCGGCACAAATCCGGCGTAAATCCTGCCCCATACCCATCCTCAAGCCCTCCCCACCCCTGACCTATGGTTCCCCCTTCGACCCCCGAGCTAACTCCGCCGCGATCGCCCGCTCCCTCCCCCCTGGGCACCCTCTGGACCGACGCCCTCACGATCTTTTGGGGGGACTGGCTCGATTTGCGGGTGCGGGTGTGGCAGGTGGCCGCCTCGGGGCTGGTGTCGCCGCTGATTTATATCCTGGCCTTTGGGCTCGGGCTGGGCAGTTCCCTCGATGCCCTCGCCAAACCCAGCGCGGGCGAGAATTATTTGGAATTTATGCTGCCGGGGATGGTGGCCCTGTCGTCCATGGCCATCAGTTTTGGCGGCACCACCTTTTCCATTTGCGGGGAGCGGCTGTTTACGAAAACCTTCGAGGAAATGCTCCTAGTGCCCATTCACCCCCTGGCGATGCTGGTGGGCAAGATGATGGCGGGCATTGTGCGGGGGCTGCTGACCTCGGGGGCGGTGATGCTGGTGGCGATTGTGTTTACGGGGAAGGTGTGGAGTTTTCTCAATCCCCTGTTTTTGCTGATTGTGGTGCTCAATTGCGCGGTGTTTTCGGGCATTGGGGTGCTGGTGGGCCTGTCGGTCCAGTCTTTGGAGACGGTGGGCCTGTACAACAATTTTTTGATTGTGCCCATGTCGTTCCTGGGGGGGACGTTTTTTGATCCGGCGACGCTGCCGCCGCTGCTCAAGCCGATTGTTTACTGTTTGCCCCTAACCTATACGAGTTTGGGCCTGCGATCGGCGGCCTATTTGCCCTGGCAGCAGTTCACTTGGTATACGGTGCCGATCCTGGCGATCGCGGCGATCGCCCTGGCCCTGGTGGGGGCGCAGCGGTTTTCACAACAGCAGGATTAGGGGGCCATTAAAGTAACCCCTCCGGGAATTGCAAACATTGATTGCATTTTCCTTCGTTTTCCGAAGAATTCTGATAACGGTGCTAGACTACACGGACATTCTGCCCTGTCAAGTCTGACTTGAGCATTGCGGTTTGGAGCCTTGCTTTGGGGGCCTTGAGGGCGGCCTGGGGTGGGAGCTGGTCCTGGGCCGCTGCGATCGCGGTCGCTGGGCTGGTGCGATCGTGATCGGTCTTGGGGGCCGGTGCGATCGCAGGCAGGGGCAAGGCGAGTCCCCTAGGGTGGGGCCATGCGATTTTGGGCGCTGTGGTTGCGCCTGGGGTGCTGAGGTTCTGCGCGATCAACCATGGGAGATCCCTGGTGGTGGCGGCGGGATGGCTGCCCCGGCGCGATCGCAGCGACTTCCTCCCACGGGTTGGGATCCATAAGATCGCTGGGGCCGCTTGAGCCCGGTGAAGGGTGGGCTTTGCGGGGGGGCATGGGCAGGGGGTCGCGATCGCACCGCAATTAAACGCAGGATGGCTGGCCGCAGGGCGCGGCAGTTGGGTACCGGGGGCAACACCATGCAAGCAACCTATTTTTCACGGCTTCTTCAATTCCTTCGCGATGATCTCCAGGTGGGCAGTGCTGATTTGGCCCTGGCCCTGAAGCATCCGGAGCATCAGAGCAATTTGCCGATCATTCTGTGGCAGTACGGGGCCATTTCCGCTGAGCAGTTGGAGCGTATTTTCGACTGGCTCGAACGGACGCCGCCGGAGGCCCGCTAGGGTTATTTCTGATCGCGCTGCTGCGGATCGGGGGGCGCAATTAGGGACGGGCGCGATCGCGGGACTGACGGGCGATCGCGCGGGTGGTCCTAGGCGAGATGGAGCAGGCGGCGCATGAGGGAAATGAATTTGCCGGTTTTGGCGGCGGGCTGAAGGGGGCTCCATTCATAGAGTTGGGCAAAGCCGCGCAGTTGTAGGACGCGCTGGGTGTTCGCGATCGCGTTTGGACTGCCGATGAGGGTGATTTCGATCCACTCACGACCGTCGGCGCGCGGGGCGGTGCGATCGCTGGGGACGGCGCGATCGGTGGTTTCGAGGGTCTGGATAAAGCCTTTGGGTTCCATTGGAAACCTCCCATAGTTGAGAAAAACTTCCGAGCAGCATGAAGCGACCGAACAGCAAGGGCTTCGTTCGGCAGAGGTCAGGGCTCGTCAGTCATTCGTGTGACGATCAATTATAGGCCGACATGGCACGCAGTTGAACGACATTTACCCCGTTATGGAACTCTGACAGGATTGAGGGCATGGGAAGATCCAGTGCGGCCCTCCGTCAGGTGTTACGGAGCTATGGCATCAGTCAAAATAAGTTGGCCGTGACCATGGGCATCGAGCGGGCCACGGTTTATAAGTGGTATCACGAGGAACGCGACCCCAGCGGTGAGACGATCGAGCGCATTGTGCGGGCGTTGATCGTGCTTAACCCGGAGGCGGCGCGGGCGTTTATTCAGGCGTTTCTTAGTGATTTGGTGGATGGCTGCGACACCCTTGAGGCTTGAGATGCCATGGGAAGATCCAGCGCGGCTCTCCGACAGGTGCTAAAAACCTACGGCATTAGTCAAAACAAGCTGGCCGTGACCATGGGTGTCGAACGGACAACGGTCTATAAGTGGTATCACGAGGAGCGCGAACCGAGCGGTGAGACGATCGAGCGCATTGTGCGGGCGTTAGCCAAGATCGATCCAATAGCGGCACGAGCATTTGTGGAAGTTTTCCTTGGCGAGCTAATTAACGACAATGATGCAATCGAGGACTGAGTTGCAGCGAATAGGGTGCTTGAGAAAGTAGCACCATCGACAATCGCTGGTCTACGATAGTTGTAGAGATCTGGAGAAAAGCCAAAAATGTTTGAATCTTATCCCATCAGCTTAACACAAGACGATTTTGCCGACTCTCAATGGTACAGCATCATTTTAGGCTGCCCTCAGAAAGAGTTTTATCTGTACACAACTGCTTTTTTAAGAGCTGCGGAAAATGAAACGAAAAAGACGCGAAAAATTGCTTATTGTATCCTCTCAAAACTTTGTTTTCTACCTATGTCTTTTGAAGATTCCAGATTTCCTTTCTCTAACAACCAAAACAGTCTAGATGAAACTCATAGAGAAATATCGAAATTTGTAGATAACTATCTTGATGTTCTAGAAGATTGGCTTCCAGAAATCAACGATTCAGATCTAAAATCGAGAATTGCGGACATTGTATGGATTAAAAAAAGAAATAGAAACGCGCTAGAGATTGCCGTCAACTCATATCTTGTTAGATCACGCGAAATGATTGTTGAAAGAACGCCTATCAGCCAAATTGCAATTCGACTCGAAAGATCTATGCAATTGTCTATGAGCATGGGTAAAGAAAACGCCATTCAAGACAAAACCAGGAAAGAGATAGAAGAAATTGTATCAGATGCAAAAAAATACGATCAGAATCCTTGCATTAAGACACTGAATCTGTTTCTCACATATTCAATCGGAGATCCCTTGTTGAATGCGAAACTTTGTCTCGATCTAGCTAATTCTCAAAACATGTCCTGGGACATAAGAAGAGCTCATTGGAATTTATCTATTGGATTTTTAGACAAAGGAATACGATCACAAGGCCCGACAACAGATGTAGATATAGAGTCACTTCGGTTGAGGGTAATGAAAATGTATGCAACATCTTATTTTGAAGAAGCAAAAGAAGTAATAGGTCAACCAGATTCTTCGCATGACAACTTTTACGTTGTAGATCTTCTGAAAAGAGCCAAAGAGTCAATCTCTAATTTCAATCTTTGGCAAGACGCAGAGATCTCGAAAGCCGAACTAGATAATATGATCGTGCAGCATCAAAAGAAGGGGGCACGACAAATACCTAAAACTGAACTTGAACTGCCTGATGTACTTGAGGATTTTAGGAATGTTTCATTCATGGTCTCCGAGAAAACATTCCAAGAGGCGATTTCTGCGATTGCCACGCAAGTGAATGTGGTTCCAGTTAAGAAGCTAGAGCAAATTCAAGAAGATGTGCCGCTCGGAATATTGAGATTAGTTCCTAGAGTTTTGTACAACCATGATGGCAGAATTGTAGAACAATCGCCTTCTTTCATATCCTCTAAGCAAGAAGAGATAGAGAAGGCAAAGAAAAATGAACGACTGGAGATGACTCGCCTCTTTCAGCAACAAATTGCAGAGAACATCATATTGCCTGCAATTAATTTGATCAATGCTCAAAACCACGTTTCACTGAGAGACTGGCTTTCGATTCTTGAATATAGCCCATTTGTTCCAGTTGACAGAACTGAAATTTACATGATCGGACTACATGCGGGCCTGTGTGGTCGGTGGATCGAGTGTGTACATTTACTTGTTCCCCAAGTCGAAAATTCTATCCGTTATGTTCTGGCTAAGCATGGTGTTATCACATTTAGGTGGGGCCATGACAATGAAGATGATTATCCATTAAGTAAAATTGCTTATGCAAAAGACAATCCAATATCAAAAATCTTTGGCGAAGATATAGCATTCACCATTAAGTCTTTACTTCTAGAGCGATTTGGCTCTAACCTCAGGAATTATGTCGCACATGGATTAGTAGGTCCTGATTACTTAGCCTCATGGCGAGCTGTCTATTTGTGGTGGCTATGTTTACACTTATGCTTTTTGTGTCCGCAGAAAATAGATTGACACATTGGCAACGATCACGTTGCGTTCGCAAAATCAGAAATTTCGGCCAAATCGTCACCTTTGCGAACGGCACCCTACCGGGTCAGCGTCATTCATCCCCGCGATCGCGCCCAACCGATCGCGACCTTAACCCATTTGACCTTGAGCTTCGGGAAGCAATTGCCTAAAATGCGCTCCATTCCGAACATCCTTTAGGTTAGGACAGGGAGCAAACCGCCATGGCAACACCGGAGCAGGGGGCAAACTCCCACAGTTCCACCGCCCCCCTAGGGGAACTGGGACGGCTGTTTTTGAAACTAGGCTGCATCGGCTTTGGGGGGCCGCCCGCCCACATGGCCCTGATGTCTGAGGCGGTGGTGGAGCAGCGGCAGTGGCTCTCTGCGGCGGAATTTGCGGAGGGGATGGCAATTTGTGAGATTCTGCCCGGTCCCGCCTCGACCCAGCTTGGCATTTATATTGGCTATCGCCGGGGGGGGGTGTTGGGGGGGCTGCTGGCGGGCCTCTGCTTCATTGCGCCCGCGTTTGTCCTGGTGGTCGCCCTGTCCTGGGCCTATTTCCGCTTCCAGGGGCTGCCCCTGACGACGGGCCTGATGTTTGGGGTGAAGCCGGTGGTGGTGGCGGCGATCGCGGCCTTCTGCTGGAAACTGGCCCACAAAACCCTCAAGGAACCGAGCCACTGGGCGATCGCGATCGCGGTGGTGTGGGCCGTGCTGGGGCTCAAGCTCAATATGCTGCTGGTGTTTCCCCTGGCGGGGGCGGTGGGCATGGGGCTCTACGGTCCCTGGCGATCGCGCGGCACCGGCTCGGGGGGCCTGTCGGGACTGCTGGCTTGGCCCGCCCTGGGGGAACTGACGCCGGGGGGGATCCTGGTGATCGCGCCCCTGCTGGCCGTGGCCACCGCCGCCGATCCGTTGGCCGTGGCGAGCTTTTTGGGCCTAGAGCGCATCGGCGAGTATGGCGTCGAACTGGTGTGGTTTTTCCTGCGGGCCGGGAGTTTGGTGTTTGGGGGCGGCCTCACGATTGTGCCCCTCCTGGAATTTGAAGTGGTGCAGGGCTACGGCTGGCTCACCCAGGCGGAATTCCTAGATGGCGTGGCGATCGGTCAACTGACGCCCGGACCGGTGCTGCTGACCGTGGCCTTCGTGGGCTACAAGGTGGCGGGGCTCCTGGGGGCGATCGCCGCGACCGTTGCCGCCTTTTTGCCCTCCTTTGGGTTCATTCTCCTGGCCTCGCCCCTGCTGGTGACCCTGCGATCGCGCCCCCTCGTGCGGGCCTTTTTGCAAGGGGTCACCCCCGCCGCCCTGGGGGCCGTGGCCGCCGCCTCCGTGTCCCTGGTGTCCTCCGCCCTAGTCCTGGAGACCGGCGATCCGGGCCGCAGCCTGCTCGCGGCGGGAATTCTGGTTGCGGCGGCGATCGCCCTCGTCCGTTACCGGCGTCCCCTGTGGCAGTTGTTGCCCATCGGCGGCGCGATCGGCCTCCTGGTGGGCGGTTGAGCTTTCCTCCGGCAGCACCTGCACCCGCACAAACCGCAGGCCATTGGCCCCTTTGAGGGATTCCACCGGCCCCGTCTCGCGATCGTTGCCGATCCAGCCCTCCCGCTCCAGGTAGCGCAGATATTGCTGATATTCCGCCCCCTCCTCCGGCGTGGAATAGACCACCGTCAGCATTCCCGGCTGGGTGATGCGTTCCCCGGTGAGGGCGTCGCACGCCTTATCAATGCGCTTTTTGACGATTTCGTAGCGCGTATCTCGGGTGCCGCGCACGTCAAAGAGCCGCTCGGTATTTTCGTCGTGGACAATATCCACCGTCGCCTCCTGCACCAGCACCAGATGGGTGAGCTGGAGCCGGGAGCCCGTGCCGCTGGCCTCGAACGCCAACCCCGTGCGGGCGCAGTCGCACACGGCCCGCAACTGCTCGTAGCGCAAACTGCGGAGCTGAAAGGGGGAAAAGTCCGGCGCGATCGACTGGCCCGCATAGATCATGTGATCGAGGCCGTCGGTGATTTCAATGTCGCAGTAGTGGGGGACGATCGCCTGCATCCGTTCCTGCCACCGTTCCCAGGTGCGCCGAAGCTGTTCCGTCAGGCGGTGTAGCTCCAGATCGTAGGCGGCGCGGGCCTCATAGACCCCCTGGCGATCGTTATTGCAGGCTTCGCGGTAGGCGTCCACGGCGATCGCGACGGCCCCCCCCAGGCTAGCGAAATAGTCCAAATGGATTTCCACCTGTTCCTGAAGATATTGCGCCCCCTCCAGTTCGGAACTGACGGTGATGCCCAGGCCATACTGCTCGATGCGATCGCTCAGATCCTCCCGTAGCTGACGGGCCAGGGGCAGATCCCGCGCCCCGCAGGCCGCCTCCACCACCGCCAACGCCAGCCGCAACTGGGCCAGCAAATCCGCCTGGATGGCGCGATCGCGCTCCAGGGACGATCCACGGATATCGGAAATGCCATAGAGCGGATAGACCTCCTCAAAGGCGATCGGCTGGGGCGGCAACCCCCAACTGCGCCGCTCCGCCTCCTGGGTGAACCGCCACTCCACCGCCGGATGGATGTTATTAAACCTCGACTGGGCCGTCCGCCGCAGGGCCGCCCGCAACGCCGGCAGCAGCGCCTTCGCCCGCCCCTCATCCACCCGATCAAACTGCTCCTCGGCGGTGCCCCCCATGCCCACCAGGCCGATGGATTGATCCTCCCCTTTACCGGTGCCGCTCGGGGTTTGCAGGGGAATCAACAGCAGCGATCGGATCCCCAGGCGATAAAAATACCGCTCGCAGGCATTGTCCGAGTTCGCCGTGAGGGTCTGCACCGTCCAGACATGGCCCGCCGCGATCGCGGCAGCAAACTGCGACCCCTCCAGCTCCTCCCGAGGAATCACCGTCAGCTTGCGGGGCACCAGGCGCGTCCCCAGGGAAATTTGCACCTGCTCCCCATCCGTGCGCAGCACAAAACTCACCTGGGCGCGGAACAGGTGGCGCAACGCTTGGCTAATGCGGCAAAACTTCTCCGGCTCCAGGATCGAACAGCCATCCAGCAGCCAATCGCTCAACTGCCGAATCCGCTCCTGGGTGGTGATGTCGAGCCCCTCCAGCAGCAGCCAGCCGGACACCTCACAATCCGCCAAATCAAACTGACCCAGGTAGGTTTCCAGATCCACCACCGGAGCCGCCAGCAGGGCCGCCGTCGCCGAATCGGGCTTCACGGCCACCGTGAGGGCATGGCCCCGCAGCCAAAACTTGCCCCACTGGCCCAGGGCGTCGCCCCCGTCCCCGATGGGAATGGTTTCGGAGCGGTCCATGTCCCGGCGGGCCTGCCGATGGGTGGGGTCTTGGGTCAGGAGGGCGCGGCAGCCCACCTGGCGGTGGTACCAATGCTGGAGCGCCTCGGGGGATAGGTGGGGGAGTAGGGCCGTGAGGGGCTGGGGGGGAAGGGTGAGGAGGGCGGTTTGACCCACGGCGGCGCAGGCTTCGAGGGGCACCCCAAAGGCTTGGCAAAAGGCGAGGTTGGCCGCTTCGACCGTGAGCTGTCCGGGGGCGACGGCGGCGAGCCAGGTTTGGCTATGGCGGACGATCGCGCCGATGGGATCGCCTGGGGGAGAGATTTCGGAAAGGATGGGGGGCACGGGGGCAGCGCCGGAGATGGGCTCGATAGATTCCTGACCAGGCATACACGGGCGACCGGGACTAAGGCGATCGCGACTATTGGGTCGTGTTTATCTGAATCTTAGCGTCCGTCTCCCCCCTAAGGGCTCTGACCCCCCAGGGGTATCCCCCGGATTGACGCGATTTCTGCCCGAAAGAAGCCCTAGGCGGGGCGTGTGCGATCGCGGCCTTTGACTCCGGTTGACCCAGATCCGTGGGGCGATCGGGGGGGGGGATGCGGCGACACCGGCCTATGGACAGCAGGCACCGTGTGCGGAATTTCGGAATTGGGGATAAATCATGGTCACTCGGCATGGATTGGCGAATCTGGGGCGGCGATCGCGGCGGCTCGGGGCGATTGCGGGGGCACTGACGGGGGCGATCGCGGGGGCGATGGTCCTGGGCCTCGGGCCGATGGGGGAACCGGCGACGCGCTCTGGATGGGTGGGGATCCAAGGGGCGATCGCGGCTCCGGCGGCTCCGGTGCGATCGATGCCTTTAACAGCCCCGATGACCCCCCTGGCGACGGCCCAAACCTCGACAACGCCCCTGGATGAGCCCCTGCAAACCCTCAATTGGCTCCTGGTGGTGGCGGGCCTGTGTCCCCTCGGGGCGGTGACGGCGCTGTGGATCCTGCGGCAGCGGGCGATCGCCCAGGTGGTGGCAGCGGCCCAGCAGCGGTTGGGGGGAGTCGATGCCCTGCAACGGCGCATTGAGGCGGGGGAGGCGACCGTTGATCGTGCCCTGACCACCCTCCGGCAGGATTTCGCCACCAAGCAGACCGATGGAGCCGCCCTAATGGCCGCCCTAGAGGGCCATCTGCAAACCCTGCGGGCCGCCGCCGAAGCGGATCTTGACCAGTTTCGCCAGGGGCTCGATCGCGATCGCGCCGCCTCCAGGGGCCAACTCGCCGACCTAGAGCGGGAATTTATCTCCAATATGCAAATCCTGGCGGGCTACGCCGAGCGCGACAAACAGGCCCTGCTCCAGGACTACGCCGCCCGTCTGCCGGAGGAACTGATCCACGCCCTCACCCCCCACCTGCGCCTAGAAATCCAAACCCTCATGGCCCAACTGCTGCCCCAGGGGGCACAGCGGCAGGACGGGGCCACCGTGGAAGCGGGGGAAGCCCTCATGCGGGCGGGCCGCTATGCCGATGCCCTGGCGGTCTATGAGGCGGTCCTGGCCCAGGATCCCAATTCCTACGAGGCGGCCCTGGGGAAAGGGGTGGCCCTCGATGGCCTCCAGCGCTATGAAGGGGCGATCGCGGCCTATGATCGCGCCGTCACCCTCAAACCCGACGGCTACGAAGGCTGGTTCAACCGGGGCCTCGTCCTCAGCCGCCTGGGCAAGGACAGCGACGCCATCACCTCCTTCAACCAAGCCATTCAGCTTTGCCCCGACAGTGGCCTGCTCTGGTTCCAGGGGGGGCTGGTGCTCACCAAACTCGAACGCTTTGATGAGGCCCTCCATGCCTACCAGCAGGCGATCGCCCTGACGCCGGACAACGCCGACATTTGGTTCAACCAGGGCAATGTGCTCATGCGCCTCAACCGCCCGGAGGATGCCCTGGCCGCCTACGATCGCGCCGCCGCCCTCAATTCCCGCCAGGGGGGCCTCTGGCATAACCGGGGCATTGTCCTGGCCCAGTTGGGACGCTATGACGACGCCCTGGCCGCCTACGATCGCGCCCTAGACCTAAATCCCCAAAACCCCGAATCCCTCTACAGTCGCGGCAATGTCCTGGCCCGCATGGGTCGCCTCGCCGAAGCGATCGCCAGCTATGACCAACTCCTGACCCTGTGCCCCGATCACGATCGCGGTCGCCACAATCGCCAGCAGGTGGCCGCGATCGCCCCCGACCCCATCCCCCAGCAGGAGATCGCCTAGGCCACGGGGCTCGGGAGGGGGATCACCTGCCGCACGGGCAGCACGATCGTAAATTCAGTGCCCTGGCCCTCGACGGACTCCAGGTACAGGTGCCCCCCATGCTTTTCTTCCACCAGTTGCTTCACAATCGATAGCCCCAAACCCGTGCCCACCCCGCTGGGTTTGGTGGTGAAAAAGGGGTCAAAGATGCGATCGCGCACCGCCTCCGGAATGCCGCCCCCCGTATCACGAATGCGCACCGCCACGCGATCGCCCTCCAGCCGCTCTGTGGAAATGGTGATGCACTTATTGTCGAGGCGATCCTGCTCATTGAGGGCATCAATGGCATTGCCAATCAAATTAGAAAATACCTGATATAAGCTCCCCGCAAACCCCTCAATGTGGGGCACATTGCCAAACTGCCGCTCCACCGTAATGCCCTTTTTCAGGCGGTTGTAGAGGATGGCGATCGCCCCTTCGAGGCTGTCGTGCAAATCCACCGGCTGGGGCTCCTCCTCATCGGTGCGGGAGGAATTTTTGAGGCTCAAGACAATCTGCCGCGCCCGCTGGGCTCCGACCTCCATGGAGTTGATCAGCTTGGCGAGATCCTGCTCTAAAAATTCCCGATCAATGTCCTCCTGCAACTCCTCTAGGGCCGCTGACGGGGCGCTCAATTCCCCCTCATAGGCGCTCAGCAGTTCAAACAAATCCCGCACATAGGCTTTGCAGTGGGGGATATTGCCGTAGATGTAGTTGATGGGGTTATTGAGTTCGTGGGCCACCTCCGCGAGCATCCGCCCGAGGCTGGAGAGTTTTTCGCTGGCGACGAGCTGTTCGGTGGCGCTGCGGCGCTGCTCGGCCATGAGGCTGTTGACCTTGGCGATCGCGGCATTGAAGGCGATCGCCAGGTCCGCCAGTTCCGCACCCCCGACCACGGGCACCCGCTGCTCAAAGTTTTCCGATTCGGTAATCTGCCGCGCCGCCTCGGCCATGGACTGCACGGGCTCGGCGATTGATCGGCTGATGCGTGCCCCCAAAATCGCCGCCAGGAGGGCTGAGGCGAGGCTGCTGAACCCAAAAATTAGCCACCAGACCCCCGATAACTGGCGCCCTCGGGCATCGGCGATCGCCAGGGCGCGATCGCTAGTTTCCACCAGGGTTTGCAGATTTTGGAGCACAGGCCCCAGGTTTGCCTCCCCGAGCTCCTCCCGTAGGACAACCACGAACTGCTGCTGGGTCGGCCCATCGAAGCTGTCCGGCCCGAGGGCCAGGTTCGCCCGGGCGGATCCGGTGCGGCGGCGCACCACCTGCAAGAGACGTTCAATGGAACCGCTGGACTGGGTTTCGAGGCGCTGCCAGTCCCTTTGAATGGCATAGAGGGGCGATCGCGGCTCCGGGGATGTCTCCGCCGCCCAGGTCTGAAGGATTGCCCTAGCGCGGGTGGCTTCGCTGCCATGGTGGTCCAACTCCGCCCAGAGGGTCTGGGCCTTTCGCGGCGTCAGGGTGAGGATATCGGGATCGTAGATATGGCCCTGGATGGACAGCAGATGGACATGGTATTGGGCCAGGTGCGATTGCAGGGTTTCGATGCGATCGTGCCGCTGCCACGCCTGCCGCAAGCCCCCCTGGGCCACCATGCCCCCGAGGGTCGTCCCCGCGATCGCGATGCCGATCGCCAAGCCGTAGCCCACCAAAAACCGCCGCTCAATTTTCAAAGTCTCTAGCCACCGTCGGCGCGATCGCTCAGGCAGCCCCAGCGACGGATCGGGCAGCGGAGCAGGGGAAGGGGATTCAGAAGCCATGGCTAGGGAGCCGTCCTCAGCGCGAAAAGGTAACGAAGCGCCAATGGAAAACCGAGGCGGTGGGGCGCAACAAAAACACCCCTTTACCTCACCCTAATCAATTGCCAGCGCCCTCGTCCAGAAGTCGCCCTTTGCCCCGTTGCCCCCGCCGCCCCTGGGAGCCCACCTAGGCCGTGCCCCGCCGCCCCCGCGTCAGCCCGCGATCGCAACGGACCAAGGTACCCAAACCGGCGCAGCCCCAGACCATCACCACAGCCCTAGGACCAACCTGGCAAGGACCAGACTCAAAAGATTATTGCCACTAAACGGAGAAGGAGGGATTCGAACCCTCGGAGCCCCCTAATTGGCGCTCAACAGATTAGCAATCTGCCGCTTTCGACCACTCAGCCACTTCTCCAGACCGAAGTCTAGGTAGGTATCATAGCAGACCTGCCCCGAAAAGGAAGTAGGTCACCCCAAAAATCAGGATTTTTTTTGCCCCGCCCCCACGGCCCCCTGGCCCTAGTCGGCTGGGCGGTTCAGCTTCCGGGCAATCCAGCGGCTCAAACCACTCAGGAGCGCCCCCCCCATCAGCAGCCCCAGGGCGGGCGTAAACACCGGCTCCCACAGGGCATACCACCAGTCCAACCCCAGGGGCACCTCCACCGCACGCCCCACCACGGCGATCGCGAGCCACAGCAAACTCAGCAGCACCACGAAAAAATCCACGATCAGCAGCGTATCAATCCACCCCAAAATCCGGTCCTTCACCGTCCGCTCATCCTCCCGATCAATGGCTCCGTCGTCATTTTGCCACCGCGATCGCCCCATCGCCCCCACCCCCACCGCCAAAACCGCCCAAGAAAAAACCGCCCTAGGGGCGGTCATCAGCCTCAGCAAAAGGTTCGAGGAAACATCGGTAGCACAGCATCGTTGGTGTCGTACCCCCGCCCCTACTCAAACGCTGCCGCCTGTTCAAGAATGTCCAGGGTCTCCAAATTATCCGGGTCCACATAATGGCAGACGGCATCATCAACGCAGATCAATGCCCAGCCAGACTCATCAATATTCATGAGCTTATAGCGCCCTTCCTGTATGAAAAACCCCTTGTGATTGCGGGTTTCGGGCTTGATGGTGACGTTTTGATTATCCATTTTCTGCTCTAGCTCCTTGAGATTCTGGGCCCGGATAGTCAGGGCCGACCAATGGCACTCCCACCTTCAGAAACGCCTATCGGTTCGATTGGAAAATATTATCATCCCCCTTTCCGATGGATCATGAATTTATATGAAAAGTTGCAAACTCTTAGCTTCAGTGTCGTCTACATATAACCCCATAAAGCCGCGATCCCCGTGCAGTCTTCATTAGAACTGCCGGGGACCGCTGGAAGTTGCCGCCAAAATCGATGGGGCAATTGGATCGTTTTGTTAAGTTACGCTTCCATTAACCAGGTTTTGAGGCGCTGGAAGGCTTTGGAGTTGGGGGCGCGTTCTAGGCCGTCGGCGAGGTTTTTGTGGATCTCGGCGCGCATGTCCTCGTCGATCATGATCAGGTTTTCGACGATTTCCACCTGGTCGCGCACGCCTTTCTGTTTGGTTTCGAGCATGGCGGCGGCTAGGTTCAGGCGCGATTGGGCGTCCTGGGGGCTGAGTTTGACGGCTTTTTTGGCGGCCTTGAGGGCCAGATCCCCTTTGCCGGTGAGCAGGTAGAGCCAGGAGAGGCAGGTCCAGGCGGCTCCGCTCTTGGGGGCGCGATCGCACAGATCCTTAAAGACGGGGATGAGGGTGGCGGCATCTTCGCCCGCTTGGTAGCGCGCAATTCCCGCATCAAAGAGGGCATCCGGGGTCATGGCCTCCGGGCTGGGGGTGTCGCTGGCCTGGGGCGGGGTGACGGACAGGGATGCGTCGGACATGGTGCAATGGGCTGAAAGTGAAAGGGTGTTTGGAAAAGGGTCGAGAAGTTGGGCGGGCTAAGGACGGCGATCGCGCCCGGACGGTCCTAATCGATGGGGTCGGGGCGCGACGGTGGGTACTGGGATAGGAGAATGCCGTGGCCCGCGCTGACTATTCAGAATACGGGATTCGGTGGCCGCTCAGCCCTAGGGGCGCGAGGAGTCGGGACTTCGCCGCGATCGCGGGCCTGCGGACGACCCTAGACGGCGAAGGATTTGCCACAGCCGCAGGTTTGGGCCGCGTTGGGGTTAGTGAACTGGAAACCGCCGCCGATGAGGGCGTCGCTGTAGTCGAGCATCATGCCATAGATGTAGAGCAGGCTCTTGGGGTCACAGACCACGCTGAAGCCGTCGTAGTCAAAGACCTCGTCGTCATCGCGGATATTGGCGCGGGTCTCGAAGTCCATGGTGTAGGACATGCCGGAGCAGCCGCCGCCCCGGACGCCAACCCGCAGGCACAGCTCCTGGTTGCCCTGGGAGTCGCGCAGTTTGATCAGGTGGCCGTAGGCGGCGTCGGACAGGAGGATGCCTCGGGTGGGGGTGGTGGTTTGGGTCATGGTTTTAGAAGGGGTTGAGTTGCGTGAATGGGGATTCGCGGCGATCGCGGGGGCGTCTCTATTGTTCCATTTTGACCGATCGCCCCCACACCGGAGAATGATCCCGCGATCGAAGGCAAGTGTTAAAATTCGTTAATGTTTTTAGGCCATGCCCCCAAACTCCGGTTCAACCCAGGGTTGGAGCAGTCGCAGGGCATGGCTCGCAGCAGATCAGTAGGCGTTAAGTAGAAGGCGGGGCAACGAGCGTGCGCGTAGCGATTGTCGGATCGGGGTTGGCCGGCCTGGCCGCAGCGGTGGATTTAGTCGATGCGGGCCACGAGGTGGAAATCTTTGAGTCGCGCCCCTTCGTCGGCGGCAAGGTGGGCAGTTGGGAAGATGCGGACGGCAACCATATCGAAATGGGTCTGCATGTGTTCTTCGGCTGCTACTACGAACTGTTCGCCCTGATGCGGAAGGTGGGGGCCTTCGATCGCCTCCTGCTGAAGGAACATACCCATACCTTTGTGAATGAGGGGGGCAAGTTGGGGGCGCTGGATTTCCGCTTCCCCGTCGGTGCGCCGTTCAATGGCCTCAAGGCGTTTTTCACCACGTCCCAGTTGTCGCCCCAGGATAAGCTGCAAAATTCCATCGCCCTGGCCACGAGTCCGATCGTGCGCGGCCTGGTGGATTTTGATGGGGCCATGAAGAGCATTCGGGCGCTCGATAACATCAGTTTTGCCGACTGGTTCCGCCGCCACGGGGGCTCCAATGGCAGCCTCAAACGCATGTGGAATCCGATCGCCTATGCCCTCGGGTTCATTGATACGGAAAATATTTCGGCCCGCTGTATGCTGACGATTTTCCAGTTCTTTGCGGCGAAAACGGAGGCGTCGGTCCTGCGGATGCTCGAAGGGTCGCCCCATCGCCACTTGACCGGGCCGATTGTGGACTATATCGAGGCGCGGGGCGCGAAAATCCATCTGCGCCAGCGGGTGCGGGAGGTGCGCTACACGGAATCTAACGGCGAAATGCGGGTGACGGGCCTCGCGATCGCGGAGGGGGAGGGCGAAAAACTGGTGACCGCCGACGCCTATCTGGCCGCCTGCGATGTGCCGGGGATCCAACGGCTGCTGCCGGAGGCGTGGCGCAAATGGCCCCAGTTCGACAACATTTACAGGCTAGAGGCGGTGCCCGTCGCCACGGTGCAACTGCGCTTTGATGGCTGGGTGACGGAGTTGCAGGATGAGGCGGCCATGGCGGACCTGTCGAAGAAGGCGGGGATGGATAACCTGCTCTATTCCGCCGATGCGGACTTCTCCTGCTTTGCGGATTTGGCCCTCACGAGCCCCACGGACTATTACCGCGAGGGCCAGGGCTCGCTGCTGCAACTGGTGCTGACGCCGGGGGATCCCTACATCAAGAAGTCCAATGAGGAGATCGCCCAGGTGATCCTAGAGCAGGTGCATCGCCTGTTCCCGTCGTCGCGGCGGCTGAATTTGCTGTGGTCGAATGTGGTGAAGCTGGCCCAGTCCCTCTATCGGGAAGCGCCGGGGATGGATCCGTACCGACCGGACCAGGCGACGCCGATCGCGAACTTCTTCCTGGCCGGGAGCTATACGATGCAGGACTACATCGACAGTATGGAGGGGGCTACCCAGTCGGGGCGGCGGGCGGCGTCGGCGATGCTGGCGATCGCCCCGAAGGCGGAACCGCGATCGGTCGCGACGGTCTAGGGCCAGACCCTAGACAAAACTCACAAAATCACTAGCGCTGGGGAGTTGCGATCGTGGGTAAGTGGTTAGAGCACAGTGTCCAGGTGGAGGTGCCGATTCCCCTAGAGGAAGCCTGGAGCCTTTGGTCCGATCTCGAACAGATGCCCCGCTGGATGAAGTGGATCGAGTCGGTCAAAATTTCTGAGGCGGATCCGGATATTTCTGTCTGGAAATTTGGCTCCAATGGCTTCAATTTCGACTGGAAGGCGCGCATCGTCCGCAAGATTGATGGGCAAATCATCCAGTGGGAATCCGTCGATGGCCTGCCCAATCGGGGGGCGGTGCGGTTCTACGATCGCCACGGCAGCAGCATTGTCCGCCTCGCGATCGCCTATGCCATCCCCGGCCTTGTGGGCCAGATCATGGACGATCTCTTCCTCGGGCGGGTCGTCGAGTCCACCCTCCAGGCCGATATGGATCGGTTCAAAGCCTACGCGATCGCCCGGTAGCCGCCCTGTTCTAATCACAAAGATAAGGGGTTTAAACCCCTTGCCCCGCCCGTTGGGTTTGGGCCAAAATCCCTACGCCCCCGCGTCCGTCCGCAACTCTTCAATCAAACTCGCCAACTGATGCACATCGGAGCGGTAGATCTCGTTGCAGAAATTGCACGTCGCTTCCGCCCCGCCATCCGTCTCGATCATGTCCTGCAACTCGTCCGGCCCCAGGAGTTTGAGGGCATCCAACATCCGCTCGTGGGTGCAGCCGCAGTGGAAGCGCACCATCTGCACCTCCGGCAAAATTTCCAGGCCCATGTCCCCCAGCAGGGACTCAAAAATGTCCGGCAGGGATTTACCTTCTCGCAGCAGGGTCGAAAAGCCCGCCAGCGCCCCAACCCGCTCCTCGATCGCGGTGACCATCTCCTCATCCACCGCCGCCCTGGGCAGGATCTGGAGCATCAGACCACCGGAAGCCACCACGCCGCCCTTGTCCACAAACACCCCCAGCGACACCGCCGACGGCGTTTGTTCCGACATGGCGAGGTAGTGGGTGATGTCGTCGCCGATTTCGCCCGAAATGATTTCCGTGGTGCTGGAGTAGGGGTAACCGTAGCCCGCATCGCGCACCACATATAAAAAACCTTCGCCGATCGCGCCGCCCACATCCAGTTTGCCGTTGGATTTGGGGGGCAACTCCACCGCCGGATTGCTGACGTAGCCGCGCACGGTGCCATCGAGGCCCGCATCCACCATGATGCCCTTGAGGGGGCCGTCACCCCGGAAGCGCAAATTCACCCGCGAACCGGGCCGCTTCATGCTCGACGCCAACAGCAGCCCCGCCGACATGGTGCGCCCGAGGGCCGCCGTGGCAACGTAGGACAGGCCATGGCGTTGGCGCGCTTCGTCCACCAGTCGGGTGGTGATGGTGCCCACTGCCCGGATGCCGCCGCCCGCTGCCGTTGCTCGGATCAGTCGATCGCCCATGGCGCTTCCTTCTTACATTTCTTTACATGGCCTTCAGGGGTTCATTATAAAGCTAGCCGGGAGGGGCGCGATCGCGGGGTGTGGGCGGGGTGTGGGCGAGGTGGTGGCGGGGCAGATTTTTTAAAACAGGCGATTTGGCAACAGCGTCAAGTAGTCACAGTGCCGAGGTCGCACAATGCTGAAATCGCGGTGATCGAGGGTGAGGACGGTCTCAACTTTGTGCCGCTCGGCGATCGCGACGACGCACAGATCCGCAAAATCTAAGCGTGTATCGGCATAGGCTTTGAGCAGGTCGGAGATCCGCTGGAAGTCTTCACTGTTCAGGCTGATGTTGACCATTTTGCTGGACAGAAAGTAATCCAAAAATTCGGCAACTTTCCGATTTCCACTCAACCGCTCAATCAGGTAGGTGATTTCCTTGAGATTGGGTTGTGGAATCAGGATTTGGTCGTAGCGTTCGTAAAGGTCACAGGATGCTGGATGGTATTGGTCATTCTGGTTCAGCAGGGCAATGACGAAGCTGGTGTCGCCGATCGCGATCGCCTGGGGCATGGGACGGCTAGTGGGTCTTGAGGTCAGCGCTGAGGAGTTCTTGGGAGCGGCTGGCGAGGTCGGCGGGGCCGGAAATCATGCCCATCAGGGGCGATCGCCCGGTTTCTGTGATGGGTTGGGCGAGTTGCTGGGCTTGTAGGGCGTTCTGTAGCTGTTGGGCAAAGGTGGGATCGCTCCGCACCAGATCGAGGATGAGGGATTTCAGGAGCGATCGCGCCCACTGGGGGATGAGTTTCAGCAGCGATGGAGCCATGGGATTGGGTGGGGAATACAGGAAATCTGCGGCTGGGGCCATACTTCACTTTACTCTCCCCAGACGGCGCTATTTCCCTAACCGTCCCGATCCTGTCGGACGCAGTCAATCAACTCCTGGGCCAAATCGTCAACCTTTGCGGCTGGGGCAGTTGAGCCATGTTCCCCGGCCCCCGAAGCAGTTCGCTATCATCAAGGCGAGAGCCCCTAGGGCCAATCATCCTGGGGCCAACTGGCAACTTTGACCGAGCGATCGCGGGGCAGAAGGGGAATGTTAGGCAGCTTTCAGCAGTGTGAATTGCGGATAGAACTGGACGCATCAGCGGCAGCCATCGGCGACCTGCTGCAATGCCCGAACCAGTGGCACCGGTGGTCACCGCCCCTGCCCGACGACACCCCCCGCGATCGCCTCCCCGATCGCCTCACCCCAGGCACCCACTACCGCCGCGCGATCGGCCCCCTCGTGATCGACCACCACGTCCAGCGCGCCGAAAACAACAGCCTGAGCCTGCTCCTATCCGGCAGCATCGACGGCCACCACGACTGGCGCTGGGGTGACGGCTGGGTGCAATCGCGCCTCGAAGGCATCTCCCCCCTGCCCCTGCGCCTCGCCCACAGCCTCAGCCTCCAAGCCCTGCGTCAAGCCCTCCAGCATCCCCCCAAACCCTAGGCACCCCTAGAAGAAAGGCCCCGGCCCAAGGCAGCGCTAGCAAGCACGCCAAAAAATCACCAATCCCATGGGGATAAGGGGCCTCAGCCCCCTGCAACCACCAGAGACTCACCGAACAACCAACGGGTGCAGCAGGGCTCGAACCTGCGACCGGCCGCTTAGAAGGCGGCTGCTCTATCCGACTGAGCTATGCACCCCTAGGGGTTTGTGCATTTCATTAAAGCGCCAAAAGCAGCGGACATCAAATCATCCCCGCCCCCTAAATTGCTCCCCAGGCGATCGCCCCTTATCCCCCCGCGATCGCGCGATCGCCCCCACCCCATCGCCAAAAGCCCCCCTCAAGATTCCTCACCAGATCACCAGCAAACGCAGACGCTCAGGGTAGACTAAGCAGCAAGCCCTCAGCCCATCGCTACGGCCAAATCGTCCTGCAAGCTGGGCTAGAATGAGCCACATCGATCGCATCCTCGCCAGCCCAACGCGATCGCGCGCCCTGACAGGAGTTCATCTGTTGCCCCATGTTTATATTGAAACGGCAGGATGTTGAGATCTCTAACGTCCGGCATCCCGAAAAGGATCAACAAATCCCGATCCTGACCTATCAGGGGCAGACCTTCACCTTGCTGAACGTCTTCAGCGCTAGCCAGGAAGAGGAAGCGCGCACCTTCTGGCGAGACCTAACCGACAACCGGGGCAAAGCCTGCGTCCTGCTCGAGGAACCCGAACGGTTCAGCGTGTGGGGCAAGGTCCGCATCGATACCGCCAGCAGCGCCGACAGTGGTGCCGCCGCCCGCGCCGCCCACGTCCTCGGCACCATCTTGCTCCTGCAGGCCGTATCCTTTGATATCGAAGACCTCCTGGGCGATCGCCAAGCCCAGAAATTCCGTCAGGACATCGGCTCCGTCTTCGCCAAGCTGCAATTTCCCAACCTCGGCAGCCCCGAAAGCGTCGAGCAAATCCTGACCTTTGACCCCTTTGAGGGACACCTGCCCAAGTGGGGTGACCTCCAAATTATGTCCCTGCTGCAGGAACTGCACAGCGTCGCGAAGGGATACTTTGGTAACGCCAACTTCATTGGCCGCGCCCTCGATGCCCTTCAGGACATGTCCGACGGCGATCGCAACGAGTTCAACACCTGGCTGAAGCAGGGGCCAGTCGGTAAGCTATGGAACGTTTAAGGAAAACCCTGAGCGCCGTGGCCAGGAAGCCCAGCCTCCCCGATGCGCCCCCCGGTGCAGCCTTTCATCAACTGGTGGCCCCTGGCGGCCCTGCGGTGCGTTTCTTGAAACTAAAGCCCTATGTCTAAATCTGCTACCGACTCCTCTAATCTGTTCTCGTCGCGGAACCTGATCCTCGGTGCCTCCGCCTGGGCATTGCTGTCCCTGCTGTTTTTCCTGTTCTTTAGCGTGACCCTACCGGGGGAAGGTCGGCCCCTGTGGTACAGCGTGGGCACGTCGGTCCTAGAGTCGCTGGCCTATTTGGGGGCGGCGCTGCTGTGTTTCCGCAACTGGCGCAGCACCCAGATTTTGAGTGGCCGTTCCGTGTGGCTGCTGATCGGTCTGGGGATGCTGAGCTATTTCATTGGCAATTTGTTCTTTAGCTACTGGGAACTGGTCCTTCAAAAGTCGCCGGATGTGAGTCCGGGGGATTTGTTCTACATTGCGACCTATCTGCTGCTGGCTTTGGGGATGCTGTTGGCGGTGCTGCCCCGACGGCTGAATTTGGAGCTGTGGCAGTGGGGGGTGGTGGCGGCGATCGGGACGGCGGGGACGGCGTTTTCTTTTTCCCCGTTGATTGCTGGATCGGGGGCGGAGGAGACTGCTGAGGCGGCGGCGGTGGAGTTGGCCTCAAGCACTGCTCCGGCCTGGGTGATTCAGGTGGAGGAGTTCCTCAGTCCGTTTGCGGATTTCATTTTGTCGATGTACACGATTGGCGATATTTTGCTGCTGGTGCTGGCGTCGGCGCTGCTGCTGGCGTTCTGGGGGGGGCGATCGGCCCAGTCCTGGCGGATGATCGCGGCGGCGTCGATTTCGCTGTATATCGCCGATATGTGGTTTAACTATGCGACGGCGAATATTCCCAACTATGAGAGTGGCAGTTTGCTGGAGGTGTTTTGGATCTTCAGTGGGGTGCTGTTTGGTGTTGGTGCGGTGCTAGAGTACGATCTCTCAACGCGATCGCGCCGTAGTTCTCGTCGGCGGTCGTCTTCCTCCTCTGCGTCCTCGGTTTCTTAGGCAACGTCCGCCATGGCTCCTCGCAGGCTTTCTGATCGCGATAAGGATCAAATTGTTCAGCTTTATCAGCAAAAGGGGATGACCCTGGCGATGTTGGCGGAGCAGTTTGGGGTGAGCGCTTCGACGGTGGGCCGGGTGGTGCGCCAGGGGCCGCCGACGGTTGGTGCGGTGCAGGAGGATCTGTTGGCGTCGGGGCCGGTGGCGGAGGGGCCTAAGCCTTCTGGAAAGGGCCGCCCGGTGCGGAAGGTGAAGGGGGGGGATCTGGAACCGGCGATCGCGCTGCCGCTGTCCCCAAGTGCTGATTCCAATTCAGGCCCAAGCCCAAGCCCAAGCTCTGGGGTAAAGTTGCCCGGGGCTGAGGGGCGGTCATCGGATGATGGGGCGGCGGCGAAACGGACCCGGCGGCGATCGCGGAGTCGATCGGATGGGGATGGGGGCACGAATGAACCGGCCCCCGCGATCGCGGCTGCGGAGGAGGATGCTCCGGCGCTGGACAGCCCACGCACCAAACCCCAGCGGCGATCGCGATCGCGCAGCCCTGAAGCCGCCACCGAGGCCCTGTCATCGGAGCCGACCCCTGAAGAATCGAGCTCGCCCGCCCCGAAGGCAAGCCCCAAAACCATCATCAAAGCGGCGTCTAAGGCGGCTCCGGCGGTTTCTACCCCCGCTCCGGCCTCCGGTGGGCGCGATCGCCGGTCGCAGGCCGTGGTGGACGAGATCGAAGATCCCTATGGCGATGAGCTAGAGGACGAGACGGATCTGGACCTGTTGGAAGACGGGGACGACTTCGATGACGACGATGAGGACGATGACGACGGCGACATCGGCCAGGGCCTCGGCATCATCACCCGCGCCAACGCCACGGAGCCCATTGAAATCTATCCCCTGACGGCGGCCTCGATCCCCAACCCCTGCTATCTGGTGGTGGATCGGGCGGCGAATTTGGTGGTGCGGCCCCTCAAGGATTTTCAGGAATTGGGGGCGATCCCCGACGGGGAGGCCAACTGCAATACCCTGCCGGTGTTTGATAATCACCGGGTGGCGCGGCGCTTTTCGGGGCGGACCCAGCGGGTCATTAAAGTGCCCGATAGCAGCATTTTTGCCAAGGCGACGCCCCACCTTCAGGAGAAGGACATTACGCGCCTGTTGATTGATGGGCAGGTTTACGCGCTCTAAACGATGGCAAATTCAAATCAAGGGGTTGGGGGTACGGGAACGGCGGCGGTTCGGCGATCGCCGCTGACCTGGCCGTGGCGGGTGACGATCGCCTATGTGGCGTTTTTGCTGGTGCTGCCGATTACGGCGCTGCTGGGGCGGGTGGGCAGCCTGGATCCGGCGGACTTTTGGCGCATTGTCACCAGTCCCGTGGCCCTGTCCGCCTATGATGTGTCCTTCGTGACGGCGATCGCGGCGGCGCTACTGGATGGGGTGTTTGGCACGCTGGTGGCCTGGGTGCTGGTGCGCTATGAGTTCCCCGGTAAGCGCATCGTGGATGCGGCGGTGGATTTGCCCTTTGCCCTGCCGACGGCGGTGGCGGGTTTGACGTTGGCGACGGTCTACAGCGATCGCGGCTGGATCGGCCAATGGCTGGCTCCGTTGGGCATTCAGATTTCCTTTACGCGGCTGGGGGTGGCGGTGGCGATGCTGTTCATCTCGTTGCCCTTTGTGGTGCGGACGGTGGAGCCGGTCCTGGCGGAGATCGATCGCGATCTGGAGGAGGCGGCCTGGTGTCTGGGGGCGTCGCGCAGCCAAACCTTTTGGCGGGTGCTGTTGCCGCAGATTTTTCCCGCGATCGTCACGGGGGTGGCCCTGGGCTTTTCGCGGGCGGTGGGGGAATTTGGCTCGGTGGTGATTGTGTCGGCGAATTTGCCGTTTCAGGATTTGATTGCGCCGGTGCTGATTTTCCAGCGGCTGGAGCAGTACGACTTTGAGGGGGCCGCCGCGATCGGGGCCGTGATGCTCTTCATTTCCCTGACCATGCTTTTGGCGATTAATTTGCTCCAAGCCTGGGGCCGCCGCTACGATCGCGCGTAAAAGTCACAACCCTCAACGTCCTTAAGAAAAACCCTAGGGGGCACCGGCCAAGGATGAAGGCGTCATGGGCACCTCCTCGACCGCCGGGAGTTTTTCCGGCACCAGCGGCCCCTGGCGTTCCGTGCCCGCGAGCCGTTTGAGCAGCTTGGGTTTCGGGTCGTGGAGTAGATAGAGGATGCGATCGCCCGGTTGCCACTCGCCCCCCGCCGCCGCGATCATCAGCCGCTCATCCCGCTCAATCAAAATCGGCACCAGTTCCCGCGATCGCATCAGGGCATTGAGGTGGGCCTGCTGGAACGCAAACGTGGCCGATCGCAGCTCCGTTTCCCCCAGCTTCACCGCGCGATCGCGCAAATATTGATTCCAGGTTTTGAGAGGCACATCCTCCATGAACGGCTGGGCGATTGTCGCCGCGATCGCACCCCCCTTCGCCTCCCCATCCGCGACGGTCGCCCCTTCCGGATCACGGGGAAAAATCGCCAGCACCCTCGGCGGCCCAAACTCCTCCGCCGCCCGCTGGGCCGCCACCGCATTCACCTCCCCATTACTCGTCATCGCCAAAAATGTCCCCATGGATTCCAGGCCCGCCGCCTCCAGCACCGCCGCATCCAGGGCACTACTCAAAAACACCCGCAGATTCTCCGCCTCCGCCGCCCGACAAGCCTCCGGGTCCGTATCCACGATCGCCACCGCCTCCCCCCGCTCCTGGAACAGCCGCCCAATCAACCGACTCAAGGGCGTCGAACCCACAATCAACACCCCCGTCGCCTCCGTTGATCGCAGCTTCAGCCACTTCGCCACCGCCCCCGCCGTCAGCCCCTGCACCGTCACCGTCAAAATAATCGTCAAAAACACCAGCGCCTTAATCGAATCGCCCCCCGTCACATTGTTCTGGGTCAACACGATCGCAAACAAAGACGCCACCGACGCCGACACAATCCCCTTCGGCCCCACCCACCCGGCGAACACCTTCTGCTGCCAGGTCAGACCACTCTTCCAGGTGCAAACCCACACATTCAGCGGGCGCACCGCCAACATCAGCATCGCCACCGTCCCGACGCCGCCCCAGCCCAACGTCACCAAACTCGCCAGCGACAGATCCGCCGCCAGCAGCACAAACAGCACCGACACCGCCAAAATCGTCAACTGGCCCTTAAAGCGCCGCAGGGTCCGCTCCGTCGGCAGGCCCGTCGCCCGCACCACCACCCCCGCCGCCACCGCCGCCATCAGGCCCGACTCGCTGATGATCGACTGGGAGAGAATATATAACCCCCACATGCCCGCCAGGACCACCAAATTGGTCAGATCCTCCGACAGGAATTTGGCCCGCTTCAGGAAAAAGCCCAGCAGCCAGCCCCCCGCCGCCCCAATGCCGCCGCCGATCGCGAGGCGCACCCCCAGATTGATCGCCACCGACAGGGGCTCCGCATTGCCGCTGACGACGATATCCAACACCACCACCGCCAGGATCGCCCCGACGGGATCAATCAACACCCCTTCGCTCTCCAGTAGCGCCCCCACCTGCCGCTCCACGCGCACATTTTTTAGTAGGGGACCAATGACCGTTGGCCCCGTCACCACCACCAGCGACGAGTAGAGGAACGCGATCGGCCAGGGGAATTCCGCCAGCCACCGGGCCGCGATCCCGCCCCCCAGCAGGGAAATCATGGTGCCGATGGTGACCAAATTCCGCAGGCTGCCGGAGACTTTCCCCACGTCCCGCAGTTCCAGATTGAGGCCCCCTTCAAACAAAATCAGGGCGACGGCGAGGGACACCAAGACCTCGAGGCCAATGCCCAGCAGTTCCGGGTGGAGGACGTTGAGGGCGTCGCGCCCCAGCAGAATGCCAAACCCAAGCAGGCAAACGATGCTGGGCAGGCGCAGGTAGTTGGCCAACACCTGGGCTCCGATGCCGGCGGCGATGGTGATGGCCATGAGTTGGGCGATCTCGAAGGAGTTATCCATGGGCGCGATGGGTAGGGGCAAAGCCCCGATCGCGGGGGGCGTTTGAGGAGATTAGGGGGCGGGGGACTAAAGGGGAAGGTTTTTAAACGGGTGTTAAAGGATTACTAGCCCATCAGTATATCAAGCTCCCTGGGGTGGACCGGCGAGGACGGCTTCGTAGCGCTGGCCGACGCCGCTCCAGGTGTAGTGCTGTTCTACGAGGGCGCGGCCCTGGCGCGAGAGGCGATCGCGATGGTCCGGATCCTCGAACAGTTGGGTAATGGCGCGGAGGTAGGCGTCGGTGTCGTTGGCCCGCAGGGCGATTTCACCCGTGCCGGGATCGAGGGTTGGATCGGGGCTGAGTCCTTCGAGGGCGCGATCGCTCCCCACCACGGGAACGCCAGCGGCCATGGCTTCGAGGGTTTTGTTTTTGATGCCGAAGCCGGTGCGCATGGGGATCACCGCGATCGTGGCCCGATGGAGGTGGGGGGCCATTTCGGGTACCGATCCGGTGACGGTGACGCCGGGGAGATTGCCAAGGGCTTGGATGGTGGGGCCGGGGCGTGCGCCCACGAGGGTGAGCGTTGCGTCGGGATAGCGCGATCGCACGATCGGAAAAATCTCCTGGGCCAGGTAGGTTACGGCGTCGATATTGGGCTGGTTGTCCATGGCTCCGCAGAAGATCAGGTTGTGGCCGCCGGGATCGTGCGATCGCATGGGGAAGGTCTCAAAATTCACGCCGTTGGGGATGACGACGACGGGGCGATCGGGGGCAAACTGGCGCATTTGCACCGCGTCTTCTTCGGTGGTGACCACCAGGGCGGAGAATTTTTGGCAGTAGGTGCCCTCGTAGCGTTTCAGGAGGGGCTGGTTGAGGCGATCGCGCAGGGGCTTTTCCGCCGTGCCGGTGGCCAGTTGGTTGCGGCAGGTGCCATAGACGGAGCTGTGGATATTGACGATCGCCCGCAGGGGGCCATGGGGACCGATCGCGGGGGCATTGCCTCGCGTCCATTCGGGCCGCAGGTACTGTTCATTGACGCTGTGTTCGCAGGTGAGCGCATCAAACTGGCCCGAGGCGATCGCGCGATCGACCCAGGCTTGCATCGGAACGCTGTAGGCGGCGCGGACACTGGGGGGCACCCCCGTGCGCACAAATTCCCAGGCGCGCCCGAGCTTTTGTTTCAAACCCCGATCCGGTTCCGCTGGCCGATCAAACACAACCAACTCCCCCACCGATCGCCCCAGGGCCGCCACCTCCTCATCGGTCACGTCCGGCGATCGCAGGGTCACCAGGGTCACCTCGTGGCGATCGCTCAGAAATTCCGCCAGATGGAACGTCCGCACCTGGGTGCCGCCCTTACTGGGGGGATAGGGGAACGTGGCCGAGAGCATCAAAATTTTCATCGCCGTGGGGGTCTCTAGAACATGGGGCAACGGACGGCGGCGGCGGGGCCGATCGCGCCGAACCGGTCGGTTAAGATGGCGGCAGCCCAGCGCCCTAGGTTGTCATCGGTTGCCATGGTCAAAGTTGGCATTAACATTCCCACCTATAACCGCTGTGATCTCCTCCGCAGCGCGATCGCCAGTGTCCGCGATCAAACCTTCACCGATTGGAAATTGGTGGTGGCGGACGACGGCTCCACCGACGGCACGGCGGCCATGATGGCGGACCTGACGGCGGCTGACCCGCGCATCCACTACCTGCGCCACCCCACCAATATTGGCAAAAGTAACAACATGCGATCGGGCTTCGAGGCGGCGATCGCGGACTATTTCATCAAATTCGACGATGACGATCGCCTCACGCCGGACTTCCTCGCCCAGACCACGGCGATCCTAGACCACCATCCCCAGATTGATTTCGTCGGTACGGACCACTGGATCATTGACCTCCACGGCGATCGCGACCCCGCCGAAAGCGATCGCAACACCCAGCACTGGGGCCGCCACCACCTGCCCGCCGGACCCGTCGAGAATTTGCTGGCGATCGTCTTCGAGCAGCAGAGTTTCCAGGTGGGGGCCACCCTCTTCCGCCGCGCCGCCCTCGATGACGTGGGGTACATGCTGCCCGATGTCCAAAACTGCGAAGACAATGACCTCTTCGTGCGCCTCGCCCTGGGCAAAAAACGGGGCTATTATCTGCCCAACCGGCTGATGGAATATCGCCGCCACCCCGGCCAGCAGGGCATCCACCGGGAAATTCCCTACCTCCAGGACAAACTCCAATACCTCAGCCGCTACCGGTTCGATGACCCGCGCCTCGAAGCCCTCCGCCAGGAACGCATCGCCGACTGTCAACTGTCCCTGGGCATCCGCGCGATCGCCCAGGGGGACACGGGCAAAGGGCAGGCGCTTCTACTGGCCGGGTGGCGCGCCTCGAAGCGACGGGCCGCCGCCGGTCTGCTCCTGTCGGTCCTACCGGCCCCCATCCGCGATAAATTGCTGCAACTGCGCCGCGATCGCTAGGGCCACCCCCCATCCTGACCGCCAGCGCCAAAATCCGTAAAACATCCCACCCCCTCCCCAACCCCATCCATTCACCCATCTCCATCCCCGGCGAGGTTCAATAACTAGCGTGTCCCACTCCCAACCCACCATTCTTGTCACCGGCGGCGCAGGCTACATCGGCTCCCATGCGGTCCTGGCCCTCCAGAAAGCGGGCTACGGCGTCGTCGTCCTCGATAGCCTCGAATATGGCCACCGCAGCAGCATTGACGACGTGCTCAAGGCGGAACTGGTGGTGGGCCGCACCACCGATCGCCCCCTACTCGACAAACTCTTCGCTACCCACGACATCGCAGCGGTGATGCACTTCGCCGCCTACATCGCCGTGGGGGAATCGGTCCAGGATCCCGCTCGCTACTATCACAATAATGTGGTGGGTACCCTCACCTTGCTCGAAGCGATGCTCGAAGCCAAGATTGATCGCTTCGTCTTTTCCTCCACCGCCGCCACCTATGGGGTGCCCCAAACGGACGCGATCGCCGAAGATCATCCACAAATTCCCATCAATCCCTACGGCGAATCCAAGCTGATGGTGGAGCGAATGCTGCGGGATTTTGATGCGGCCTATGGTCTCAAATCCGTCATTTTCCGCTACTTCAACGCCGCCGGTGCCGACCCCTCCGGCGCGATCGGCGAAGACCACACCCCCGAAACCCACCTGATTCCCCTCATCCTGTTTGCGGCCCTCGGCAAGCGCGAAAAAATTACGATTTTCGGCACCGACTACAACACCCCCGACGGCACCTGCATCCGCGATTATGTCCATGTCAATGATCTCGCGTCGGCCCATGTATTGGGGTTGGAATATCTCCTCAATGGCGGCCCCTCCGATGCCTTCAATTTAGGCAATGGCAGCGGTTTTTCCGTGCGCGAAGCCATTGAAACCGCCCGCCGCGTCACGGGGGCCAAGATTGAGGTGATGGAGTGCGATCGCCGCCCCGGCGACCCCCCAATTCTGGTCAGCAGTAGCGATAAGGTGCGCGAAGTGCTCGGTTGGCAACCCACCTATCCGGAACTGGATGCGATCGTGGCCCATGCGTGGCATTGGCACCAAAAACGCCACGGCTAGGGCTAATTCTGGGGCGATTTTTTAGATCCTAATCACTGCAAATCATCACGACGGCTCCACACCGCGATCGCGCCTCCTCGACGTGGAGCCGTGTATTTTTGTGCAGATCCATCGAATCTAGTGGCATCACCAAAATCGTCTGGCTATGATCAGCCCAGTTGTTGTTGCCACGACCTATGGATAAGGTAATTTCCCCTGCTCCCGCCCCTAGGCGCAGGTTGTTTATTGATTTCATTCGGGTATTATCCTGCCTTTATATTGTGGCCTATTGGCATCTCCGAGACTATGTTGACTATGGCCCAACGGACCCCTTTTGGCTGCATTCCAACCGGATTTCTCTGCTATTAGTCAGCCTTTGCCTCGGTTCCTTCGCCTTCGTTTCCGCCTACTTTATTGGAAAGAAGGAAAGGTTTGATTCGGCGGAGTGCTTCATTGGATATTTGAAAAAACGCTTTATTCGCATCTATCCCCTCTATTTACTGGCGATCGCGTGCTTCGGCTTCATGCACATCGAAAAAGCCGGTTTGTTGACCGAGGGAGCGCTGCTAATTTCCATGTTTTCAGCACCGGTACCAAAAACCCTTTGGTATATCACGATGCTGCTCGTATTCAACCTTCTTTCGCCGTTGATTCTCATGCCCCGGCGCAGCCTCCTGAGAATCGCCTTGATTGGGTTTCTGTTGTGGCTTAGCTTTATGGCCTATTCCTTTCTGGGGGGGCACCTCGACTACCGCATCTTGCTCTACATGCCGCCGTTCATTCTGGGCCTGATGGCAGGCTATGACGAAGCCGGGATGACGCGCCCTAGGGTGCTGTGGGGTGCCCTATTTATCTTTGTGGTGGGCCTATTTTTGCTGCCAATAACCTTTGACTCTAAGCTGTTGGGGACGTTGGCTCGAATTCCTGCGGGAACGGCGGGCTGTCTTCTGGTGTTTGAGGGATGTCGGCGGATGGAGGCCCATCTACAAGGGGCCGCAAGGTTAATCATTTTCTTGAGCTACAGCAGTTTTTGCATGTACCTTTTCCATCGCCCGGTCATGCAAAGTGTGGTGAAGTTTTATTATCCTGAAGCTCCCGTTTCTCAGTTTTTCTATACGTTTTCTGTGGCGGTTCCCCTGACGATCGCGCTGGCCTGGTTTATTCAGTTTGCCTATGACCGCGCGATCGCGGCGTCCGCCATATACTTCCAACAAAAGCGCCATAGCTAGCTAGCTCAAACTTTAGGGATACCTGCCTTCCCTCCGAGCTTGCTTCAATTTTTCCCTTAGAGAGGATACTTTCTCCCTAGATGTATAACTAATTGCCCGCGCGTCTAATTCTTTCTTCACCTCGTCCCTAGACATCTTATCGATGGGATCTGGATCTGGGTCTGGCCCGGGCGTTTTGGGAGAATCCAAGGTGATTTGGACGCGAATTTGGCCCGCCGCGATCGCGTCCAAGGCCCGATTCAAAACCTCCGCAAGGGGTTGACTATCGACCTTCGTAACCGTGGGTTGAAGAGGCTCGCGATCGCGTAGCCCCTGAATTGCCGACTCCAGATGACTAAAGCGCTCCTCAAATTTCTCTAGTTGAGGAACAACAATTTCTGTCGATCCTAGAGATTTTTGTTCAGCTTTGAGGACCGTTTCTACGCGCTCAAATTGTTTCGAGAGTTGTTGGATCTTATCCTCCATACGCCGCGTAATGGAGGGATCAGCCGACGGACTCGGAGGCGGCGAAACTTTACCCCCATCGACTGGAGGAATCACGACCTTTCCCCCCGCCAAGCGCGCCATCTCCGCCCGCGCCACCTGGGCCTGCTCGTCGTCGAGGTCAAACATCCACACCCACAGGCGATCAATCCCTAACTCCTGCGCAACAACACACCACTCCTCCCCGTAGATCACCTCATATTCAAAGTCATCCCCATAGGCATCGCTCCGACGCACCATCAGCGGAATTAAATTGGTCCCCTGCTCCGTCAAACTGGTGCGAATTTCAGCTAGCCGCTCCGGCTCTAATTCCTGATCCGATCCCTTAGGAATTGCCAATAAACAGGTCTCAAGCTGACCGTGGTGGGTCGGCTTAATTTTGAGATATTCAATGATGCGACTTTGACGATCTAGGCGATCCATAGTTGACCTATGCCCTGGCAATAGCTTCAGAAACTTTTAACACATGCTTAGCGAGAAGGGTATAGCAATTGAACGCATCGAGGGCCGCATCCCGCTCCCGCTGCTGAAGATCATCATCAAATTCAGCTTCACAGATTGGCTGCCCCTTATTGGGACTGGTGGACACCACATTCAATCGCGGAATCCAAGTGGTATCGGGAAATAGCTCAATATCTTTGCGACGGCCATCCTTAGACAGCAATTCATAGATTAATTCCTTCATGTCTAGGGCCAACTTCTTGGAGCCGCGATCATACATACTGACCGCCAACCCGAGGATGGGCAGCGGCACCTCCCGCGACTCGTCAATGGAAAAGGTCCGGTTCATGACATATTCCAGCGCCCGGATGGGATAGGGCGATAGCTGAGTTGGAATCAAAACCGCGTCAGAGGCCATGAGAGAAATGGCGTTTACTTTACCGAAGGACGGGGGCGGATCAATGAAAATGTAGTCATAGTCCTCGCGGCAGGGCTTGAGTTTCTTGGCTAAAACCCGATCCACATCCACCGTATTAATCAGGACCGGCTCCATGTCACTCAGGCGAATGTGGGAGGGCACCACATCCAGGGTGACATTGGTCCACCTGCGACGAATAATCACGTCACTGGCCTTAGTTCTGGCCTCGGTTAGCAGGTGGGTGATGTCTTTTTTGCCCTGGTGCTCGATGTCCTGGAGGGGGTCAATGCCGACGCCGGTGGTGAGGTTGGCTTGGGGGTCAATATCAATTAATAAAACCCGTTTTCCGAGGCGGTTGAGGGCTGCGGCGAGGTTGATGGTGGTGGTGGTTTTGCCGACACCGCCCTTGTTGTTGAAAACCGTAATGATCATGGCGTTCTCCGAGGGTTCAAGGGGGGAAATGGGGATGTTGGGATCGGAAATTTGCATTAATTCTGGCTTTTTAAACAGGCGAGCGACGCCACCGAGGATGCGGCTGTGGGTGTATTCATGGATGTACTGAAATTCGTTCATGACCTTCTGGCAACTGCCGTGGCAGAGCAGAATGGCAAATTCGTGATATCGATGAATGACCGCTTCGGCGCTGAGGGTGATGATTTCTTCGACGCGATCGCAGTAGTTATAGAAGATTTTAAATTCTTTGCCGTTGGTCAATAGCCCTAGGACGCTGCCGGTTTTGCGCAGGTAGCGCGACAGTTGCCATGCGCTTTTCTTGAGATCCTTATGGGGCGCTTTGACCTCGATGACGAGGTAATAACGGGCGGGGGCGGCGTGGTGGGTGTAGACCAAATAGTCTAGGCGTGCCCGCTGCACCTTGGCTTGTTTTTCCCATTCGCTGGTGTCGTAGCCGAGCAGTTTGAGGAGCGGTTCAACGATCCGATCTTCCACCTCTTTTTCGCTACTTTTGGGTGTGATGCTTCCAAAGAGTGCGGCGAGCTGCTGGCGGACATCTTCGGACATGGTGAGGGGGCTGAAGACAGGACTCCCTAGTGAGTCTATCGGCTGCGAGGGAGCTTGGGTTGGGGTTGGGACATATATCTTTATATCGGTTCTGGTTCGCTGATCTGGGGTGGGTGGGTTTATGTGCTGTGGGGGCTGGGCGATCGCGGCCCTAGGCGATCGTGAGGGTAGGATCCTCGCCGTCCTGCCAGCTTTGCAGTTGTTGGAAATATTGGCGCATGGTTTCCTCGAAAACATCGCGGCTAATTTCGGTGCCCTGGTTGAGGTTACCGGCGCGGGTGAAGAAGACGAGGCTATCGACGGTTTTGAGCGCCATGAGTTGAAATAGGATGTGCGTAACGGGCATGGGGGCCGCGAGCACTTGGGGATCCTTGACGGGGAGGGGGCTATTGCCGGCGTCCTCGAGGGTGGCGAAGGCGTAGATGACGGTTTTTTCGAGGCCGTGCTCGGCGCGGCTGCTGAGGGTGGTGCGCACCCAGTCGCCATTGAGGGTTTGGAGGACATAGAAGCGATCGCGCCCGAGCTGCTGGCCGAAGTGGGAGAGCACGGGGGCGACGGACTGGATTAGGGCAGGGGTTTGGCCGTCCTGGGGCGCTTCGTTGATGAGAATCTGGATTTGTTCGTCGAGGTTCATAGGGGGAAAGACTGACGGGATGGTCAAAAAGGTGACCCAAGGGATGGGCGATCGCCGATGGCAATCGTGTTACGGTCATGTTAAACCCTGAAGAGATGTCGGGAGTGGCAAGCGGCGGCGTGGAAGCGATCGTTCGGTATTTAGAAGAAGAGTTCCGCTCGGCAACGACAGCTTCCCCTCGGGTCTGTGGTGCCGTGGCCCGCCGCTTGGCGGATGAGGTGCGCCGCATTTGTACGGAAAGTCAGCGGATTCAGGCGTCAGGCGATGTGGACGGCTGGATGCTCCAGTTGGCGCGCCATCGGCTCCAGCAATGTTTGCGCTACTACCAGCGGGGGGCCTCTAGGGGGCGGGCGGAACTCCATGGCACCCTCAGCGCGATCGTCTATCGATATATTGCGCCCCCCCGCACCCGCGCGAGCTACCAGGCACGGCTGACGGCGATCGAAGATTTTTTACAGGGGTTCTACGTGGAATCCCTGAATGCGTTCCGGCGAGAAAATGATGTGCCGGAAACCTATTCGCCTCGGGTGCTGCTGGAGTTGGCGGAATATATGGCCTTTGTGGAACGCTACGCCAAACGCCGCATTCCGCTGCCCGGTCGGCGATCGCAGCAACTGGCCATCCTGCGCGCCCAGACTTTTGCCAAGCAGCAGCCGCCGGAAACCTCCATTGACATTGAACGGGCGGCGGAGGGGGGCGGCAGTGACGGGGACGCCTACACCTGGGATGACGCCTCCGTGCAGCAGGTGCGGGATGTGATGGGGGCGCAGGAATCGACGGAGGTGGCGGATGCGTCCTTGCGCCAGCGGGTGATTGAGGAATTGATTGATTACCTGCGCTCCAAGAAGCAAGAGGAGTGCGTGGATTATTTGGTCCTGCGCCTGAAGGACATGACCACGGCGGAGATCGAGGCGCTGCTGAATCTGACGCCCCGCCAGCGGGATTATCTCCAGCAGCGGTTCCGCTATCACCTGATCCGCTTTGCCCTCCAGCACCGCTGGGAGTTGGTCCACCAGTGGCTGGATGCGGACCTGGGGCGGAATCTGGGCCTGCTGCCCCAGCAGTGGGAGGTGTTCTGGGGGGCGCTGGCTCCGGAGGATCAGGCCCTGGTGACGGGGAAGCGATCGGGCCTGGGCGATCGCGAATTGGCCCAGCAGTTGGGCATGGGGTTGTCCCAGATGCAGCGCCAGTGGTTCAAATTGCTGGAGACTGCCTGGGAACTGCGTAACAATCCAGAATCCGGAACAGGGGAATCTACGGATGAATAGCAACTTAGATGGCGTTCCGCAGGACGTGCAGCACTGGCTCTTTGGACAGTTGCTAGGGGAGGCTGACGCGGCCGACGCGGCTGACGCGGTTGACCCGCCAGGGGGGCCGATGGCTGCCACGGGGTCGGGGTTGGATGCGCCATCGGCGTCCTTTTCTCAGACAGGCGATCCCATGCTCGATTTTGTTGATGATTTACCGGTCGTTCGCGATCGCTACCTGGCGATCGTCCAAGCGCGGCTGATGGCGGAGGCGGAGCGGCGGCCGCCCCTGTTTCCGTGGGAGTCGGAGGTTCAAGACTATCCCGAGGTGTATGACGAGCCGGGGGTGGCCCAGGTTCCAAACCCTTGGCTGCCGCAGTTGGGGGCTTTGGATCTGCCGACCGTGCTGCCGGAGGCGGTGATGGCCCATGTGCTGGAGCGCTGCCAAACCCTGGTGGGTCAGGTGACCCAGAAGGGGCGGGCGCTGATGGAAGCGGTGGATGCCCTTTTTCCAGGCCAAGAGGCTCTGATGAATCAGATGGCGGGGCGGGTGCTGCTGGCGACGGCGCGCGATGGGGTGATGAAGAAAACCCTGGAGCCGCTGGATTTTTATGAGGGGGCAACGACGGAGCAGCAGATTGCCCTGACGATGCTGGCGGCCCAGCGGCTGTTTGGCTCTTTGTCTTTGGAGTTGGGTGCCCGGAGTCCTCGGTGCGATCGCCAGTGGCTGACGGCCTTTGGGGTGCTGACGCTGCGGGCGGTGTATGACGGCGATCGCGGCACCCTGGCGATCGAGGGGGATTTGCCCTGTGGCGGTGCCCTGACCCTAGAGACGGACGGCGGGTCCACGGTGGCCCAGCGGACGGAGGCGGGGCCGGTGGTGCTGCACTGGACGGAGGCGCGCCCCCAGGCATTGGCGTCGCTGCTGGTGACCTTTGCGGTGGACGGTGACGTGCCGCCATTGCGGTTTGCGGTGACGGTGAAGGACTGATGGGGCGGGCTTGGGCCAAGGTGGAGAAGCTCGACAAAAAACAGCAAGGGTCGCTGGGTTAACCGGGGCCGGTTTTGCCGGGGGTGGTTGCTAGGATGGGGGGCGATGGGCAGACCGCTGGGGCGGTGGGGGCGATCGCGGTGGCACACGGCAACGGTAAACCCAGGCAACCAAAGGTCAAGGCTCCGCAGGGGTGGCGACGGCGCTGGACGGAGGCCCTGGAGCGGCGGTGGCTAAATCCGTCCTACCAGGGATGGCTGTTGCTGTTTTTTACGATCTTTTTCTTCGCGGCGGCCACCAACTCGATGGCGGGCTGGCTGTATGTGATCAGTGGGGTGCTGCTGGCCCTGCTGGCGGTGGCGGCGGTGCTGTCGGCGCGATCGCTGCGATCGCTGACGGTGGTGCGGCGGCCCGTGGCGGCGGTCCATAGCGGCGATGGGGTGACGGTGGAACTGGAGGTGTGCAATGGCAGCCCCCAACCTCGGCCCCTGCTCCAGTTGATGGATCGGGCTCCGGCGGCGATCGGCCCCGAGGCCCACCACGCGATCGAACTGCTGGCCCCTGGGGAAGCGTACCTGTGGCGACACCGGTGGGACGGGGTGCGGCGGGGGGTGTATGTGTGGCAGGGGGTGCGGCTGCGCAGTGCGGCCCCCTTTGGGCTGTTTTGGACCCGGCGGGATTTGGCGGCCCCGGCCAAGGTGGTGGTCTATCCCCAGGTGCTGGCCCTGCGGCGCTGTCCGATCGCCGATCGCCTCGGGTTGGGGGGCCAGTTGCGGGCGGCGGCGGATCCGCGCAATGCGTTGGCTTCGACGGAGGGGCTGACGCGATCGCTGCGGCCCTACCGCTGGGGCGATTCAATGCGGCTGATCCATTGGCGCAGCAGTGCCCGCTCCGGCGCGTTGCAGGTGCGGGAATTGGAAACGGTGACCACGGGGGAGGATTTGGCGATCGCCCTGGATCCGTCTGGCCCCTGGACCGAAGAGGGGTTTGAGCAGTTGGCGATCGCGGCGGCGTCCCTCTATGCCTACGGCAGTCGGCGGCAGATCAACCCGCGTGTGTGGCTCCCGGAAACGGGCTGGCTGCGCGGACGGCAGGTGATCCTAGAGGCGTTGGCGGCCCTGAACCCAACCGCGATCGCGATCACCCCCCCGCCGGAACCGGTCCTCTGGTTAACCGCCAATGCCGCCAGTGTCCGCGCGATCGCCCCCGGTAGCGCCTGGATTTGGTGGAATTTGGGCGGCAGCGGCGGCAGCGGCCCGAGCCTACAGCTAGACGGCAGCGGCCTCATCCTCCAGGCCGATCAGCCCCTGGCCCTGCAACTGCAACAGCACCCCAGCCACCGTTCCTAGTAAACTCCACCGCCGCCCCGCCCCATGGAAGACCCCCAACCGCCCGAATTTTGGAGCGCCGTCGAGCAATTCAACGGCGGCGAATTTTACCAATGCCACGACACCCTCGAAGCCCTGTGGATCGAGGCGGTCAACCCGGACAAAACCTTCTATCAAGGCATCTTGCAGATCGCCGTGGGCATTTACCACCTCAGTAATCTCAACTGGCGCGGCGCGGCGATTTTGCTCGGGGAGGGCATGGGACGCCTCGCCAAAACCCCCTGGGACGATCGCGGCTGCTACGGCGGCATTCAGGTGCAAACCCTTCTCTCCGAAGCCCAAGCGCTCCTAATGGCCCTCCAAACCCACGGGGAAGATCAGGTGGAGCCCCTCGCGATCGCCCTGGGGTTGCGCAAATCCGGGTCTGAATCTGGATCTGAGGAAGACGCGATCGCAGCGCCACCCCTCCCCCGAATCCACCTAGACCCTGGGGAGAGCTAGGCCAAACCCATCACCGTCCATGGATAATTCAATCATTAGCAAAACACTGGTAGGGTGCGTTCGGCCCTGTCTCGCTCAACGCGATCGCGCCCGTTCTCCGAACGCATCGACCCACCCCAAATCCACGCAATCGCCAAGCCTATCAACACGATCACCCATGCCGACCCAGAACATCCAGAGGGGGCGGTGCGTTCGCATTAACCAAATCCCGGTGAAAATCACCCGTGGCGAACGCACCCTACCGCCCATGTTTGTTTTGGGAATAAAAACGGAGAGAGAGGGATTCGAACCCTCGTCAAGGTTGCCCCTGAACAGCATTTCCAGTGCTGCGCCTTCAACCGCTCGGCCATCTCTCCAGATGGGGGTTTGCCATGCCGTCGCCGCCGATTCTCGGGCAAATGGCCGTCAAACGGGCGCGGGTGGCGTACCAGAATTAATACAGTAGCAGGGGTGAGCCCTCCTGAAAACCCCTTTTACCAATTCCACCGTTCGGGCCTCCGGGGCAGGCGGTAAGATCAACCCTGCACGGGGCCGATGCCCCCCTGAACCCATCCTTGCGAAGTGCTGCCATGGCCGCGATCGAACCGAGCGCAATCCAACATACCGTCCGCATCCGCCACCGGCAGGCGGGCAAAACCTTTGAAGTGCGTGTGCCGGAGGATCGCTACATCCTCCAGACGGCGGAAAACCAGGGGGCGACGCTGCCCTATTCCTGCCGCAACGGGGCCTGCACCGCCTGCGCCGTGCGGGTGATCAAGGGGGAGTTGGAGCAGCCGGAGGCCATGGGCCTGTCGCCGGACCTGCGGGCGAAGGGCTATGCGCTCCTGTGCGTGAGCTATGCGCGATCGGATCTGGAGGTGGAAACCCAGGATGAGGATGAGGTCTATGAGCAGCAGTTCGGGCGCTATTTTGGCCGGGGCAAGGTGAGGTTTGGGCTGCCCCTTGAGGATGATTAGGGCGATCGCGAGGCCGCTGGCGGGGGCGATCGCGCTGCTGCTGACGGCGGTGACCCTGGGGGCCTGCGTGGGGCCGGTGGAGCGGACGGGCATCGCCGCAACGGTTGAGCGCGTCCCCAATGGCAACACCCTGGAAATTCAGCCCATTGGAACCCTGCGATCGCCGCCGACGGAGCCGGGATCCCTAGGACTTGGAACTGGCGATCGCCCTGCGCCCCCCCAGGGTCGGGAACGGGTGCGGCTGCTGGGCATTGACGCGCCGGATCTGCGCCAAAATCCCTGGGGGGTCCAGGCGCAACAGGCCCTGGCCGATCGCGTGGCCGGTCAGCAGGTGTGGCTGGAATTCGATGAGGCACCGCGCGATCGCTTCGGACGTCTGCTAGCCTATGTCTGGCACGGGGAGGTGTTGATTAATGAACAGCTTTTGGCGGACGGCCACGCGATCATCAGCGATCGCACCCTCGGTTTGAAATACGCCGATCGCCTCCACCACGCCCAGAGCCGCGCCCGTTTACTAGAGGTGGGCCTGTGGGATCCCGCCAAACCCCTGCGCCTGTCGCCAGCGGCCTTCCGCACCCAAAATCCCTAAAAAATACACACCCATGGTCCTCGACTCCCCGGAACGCCTCAAACCCTACCTCGACATCGCCACGGAGGCGGCCCTGGCTGGGGGGGGCGTCCTGGACTTCTGGCGCGGCAACCTCACCCAAATTGACGAAAAGGGGCGATCAGGCGATCTGGTCACCAATGCCGATCGCGCCGCCGAAGCCGCCGTCCTCGAAGTGCTCCAGCGCCACTGTCCCCAGGTGGGCATCCTGGCGGAGGAATCCGGCGCGATCGGTGACCATTCCGGCCCCTTCCTCTGGGCGATTGATCCCCTCGATGGCACCACCAACTTCGCCCATCAATATCCCTTTTCCGCCGTCTCCATCGCCTTGCTTGTGGAAGGGGTGCCCGCGATCGGCGTGATCTATGACCCGTTTCATCAGGAGCTCTTCCGCGCCGCCAAGGGCCTCGGAGCCACCCGCAACCGCCAGCCGATCCAGGTCTCAAAGGCCGATCGCCTCGCCCAGAGTTTGCTGGTGACCGGGTTTGCCTACGATCGCCGCGAAACACCTGATAATAACTACGCTGAATTTTGCTACCTCACCCACCTCACCCAGGGGGTCCGGCGCGGCGGCTCAGCGGCCCTGGACCTGGCCTATGTGGCCTGCGGACGGCTCGATGGCTACTGGGAGCGGGGCCTGTCGATTTGGGACATTGCCGCCGGGGTGGTGCTGGTGGAAGAAGCCGGGGGGCAGGTCACGGCCTATGACGGCAGCGCCGTGGATGTGCGCAGCGGTCGCCTCGTGGCCACCAACGGTCCCCTCCAGGAGCCCCTGTGCCGTGCCCTCGCCCAGGTGCCCGCGATCGCCCTTTGGAGCCAAGACCCGAGCACCTGGCCGTCCGTCTAGGGCAAGGTCAGCAAAGTACACTAAACAGTAGAGAACCCGTAAAAAAAGAGCGGCGCGCCATGTCCTTTGAGATTGTTCGGGGTTTGTTTGCCCTATCGGTGACCGACCACCACGCCATTCTGGGAATCCCCCTCAATAGCGATCCCAAAGCCGTGCGCCAGCGCTATTTGCAGATTGCGCCGCTCCTGCATCCGGACACCTGCCCCGCCACGGATCCGAAGGAAAAGGAATTGGCGAAACAGTTAATGTCTAAGCTGGTGAATCCGGCCTATGCCACCCTCTCGAATGCGGCGAAGCGCCAGGATCATGAGGTGGTGCTGCGGACGGTGGCGGGGCGGTTGCCGCAGCAGATGGGGCGCATTCAGATTGCCAGTGATGTGGCGCGTCAGATGACGACGGCGGCTAATTTTGAGCAGGTGTATGTGCAGCAGTTGCGATCGCTGGCGGCGCAGCAGTATGGGGTTTTGGCGGAGGTGATGGCGCGCATTGCCGAGGCCAGTGAGTTCAATTTGGCCTACCTGTCCCGGGTGGGTACGAAGGGGGCGGCTCCGGCGGCGGCGATCGCGGCTCCACGGCCAGCGGCCCCGGCGGCGACGGCACCGGCGGCGGCGACCAATGCGAATAATGCCCTGGCGTTGGAGATTGAAGGATCCTTGCGGCGGGCGCAGGAATTGTTGACGAAGGGCCAGACGGCCATGGCGGTCCATGAGCTCAAGGAGGCCCTCAAGCGCGATGGCAATAGCGCCCCATGTCATGCGCTGTTGGGCAAGAGCTATCTGGAGCAAAACCAAAATACCCTCGCGAAGGTTCACCTGTCCCGCGCCCTAGCCCTGGAGCCGACCAATGCGATCGCGATCGCGGCGAAACGGGAATTGGATCGGCGTTTGGGCAGCAGCGGCCAGGGGCAAACGGCGAAGGGGGGCCAAACCGGCACCAAGGCAGCGCAGCAGGCGGCCCAGGATAAGGGAAAATCTGGGGGGCTATTCGGGGGCCTGTTCGGACGCAAGAAGTAAGTGAAGTAGTCGCGTCCCCAACTCCCGGTGGCTGAGTCCATCTGTCCGCCGTCCTCCTTGTTGAATCAACCATGACCTATCAACCTCCCGTCGGTGCGCGGGATCTGCTGCCCCTGGATGTGGCGCAAAAGCACTGGATTGAAACCCGCCTACAGGAGGTGTTCCACCGCTGGGGCTACCAGTGGATCGTGACCTCGACGGTGGAGCGGGTGGAGACGCTGCTGGCGGGGGGGGCGGTGGAGCGCCGCACGATTATTTCGATTCCCGATGGGGAGGAGGGGTCGCTGGGGTTGCGTCCGGAGCTGACGGCTTCGATCGCGCGGGCGGCGGTGACGCGAATGGCGGCGGTGACCCATCCCCAGCGGCTGTACTACATTGCCAATGTGTTCCGGGATCCGGGGCGATCGGGGCCGTCGCGCCAGCGGGAGTTTTTCCAGGCGGGGATGGAGCTGCTGGGCTGCGGCGGGGCGATCGCGGATGCGGAGGCGGTGCTGCTGCTGGCGGATTGCCTAGATGCGGTGGGTTTAGAAGATTGGCACCTGCTGATGGGGGAGGCGGGGCTGACGCGATCGCTCCTGGAACCGTTCCCGCAGCCGATGCGCGATCGCGTGCGGACGGCCCTGGTGAATCTCGATCGCGTGGGTCTAGAGGCCCTGGAGTTGCCGCCGACGTTGCGGGCGCGGGCGATCGCCCTCTTTGACCTGCGGGGGGAACCGGCGGCGGTGCTCGAACGGGTGGCGGCCCTGGACCTGACGGAGGCCCAGCGGCAACGGGTGACGGATCTGAAAAATTTGGTGGATCTGCTGGGGACGGCGGCGGGGCGATCGCTGCCGCTGGTGCTGGATCTGAGCCTAGTGCAGACCTTTGATTACTACACGGGCATTGTGTTCGAGGCCATCAGCGGCGGCGCGACGGTCCATCAGCGCCTGGGCCAGGGGGGCCGCTACGATCGCCTGTTGGGGGTCTACGATCCCGAGGGCAAGAGCTATCCCGGCATTGGCTTTGGCCTGAATCTGGAGCCGCTGCATCAGGTGCTCCTGAAGGGCGATCGCCTGCCCCAACAAACCCCGGCGACCGATTGGCTGGTGGTGCCGCGATCGCCCCAAGCGTTGGGGGCGGCCTTTGCCCATGCCCAGACCCTGCGTCAGACGCCGGATCGGTTGGTGCGGGTGGAGCTGGATCTAAAAGCTCAAGATCCGCCGGAAGCCATCCGGGACCGGGCCAAGCAGCGACGCATTGCCGCGATCGCCTGGGTGGACGCGGACGGTCAGGTGACGTCTGAAACGGTATAGGTGAGGCGATCGCCATGGCGACCCAGGCTGCGCGCTAGACTAAAACGCTGGACCGGCCCCGGTCGGCCCCGAGAGAGAAGCGTTTTTTTTAAGGTTTAGGCCCAGTTTAGGCAGAAGTAGCAACCCGCCATGGCACACAGCATCGTTACCAACACCTGCGAAGGCATCGCCGACTGCGTAGAAGCGTGCCCCGTCGCCTGCATCCACGAGGGACCGGGCAAGAACAAAAAGGGCACCGGCTGGTACTGGATTGATTTCAAAACCTGCATTGACTGCGGCATTTGCCTGCAAGTCTGCCCGGTGGAGGGGGCGATCGTGCCGGAGGAGCGCGCCGATCTACAACGGACGCCCTAGGGAATGTCGGCAAAATGATCTGAAACCCTTATTTTCCCGTTCTCTCAACCGATTATCCGTAGGGGCGGGGTTTCCCCCACGGGCTTCAACTTAAGGAGAAGGAGCCCAAATCTCCTTGAGTTGAGCCTCTCGCAACCGATGCCGTTGACGGACGTTTTTGACTAACCCCAGTAACTGATGATGCTCCAGGAAGAAGTCCACGAC